>CEAH01061798.1_pt1 | contig 428820 bp, 425 predicted proteins | sample 557571 | NCBI WGS metagenome assembly CEAH01 (sample SAMEA3182092, study PRJEB8094) | gut metagenome | biome: human; feature: gut; material: Stool; isolation source: human stools | place: Canada | collected 2013-11-25
CTACTGTAGAATCGTAGGGGCGAGCATTGCTCGCCCGCTTTTTCGGAGGCGATTTAAGGCTGTACCTATACACCTATTGCACTTGCCCGGTTCGCGGGTGCTGATGAAACCGTGACTGCCTCGCACAGCATAAGTGCACACTACTGTAGAATCGTAGGGGCGAGCATTGCTCGCCCGCTTTTTTGGAGGCGATTTAAGGCTGTACCTATACACCTATTGCGCTTGCCCGGTTCGCAGGTGCTGACGAAAACGTTACTGCCTCGCACTACTGTTGTACGGCGCTCTGCTTTTCAGCGCACTACAGTAATGCGAGGCAGTTGTTGTTTTGTCAGCAGTTTCCGGTCGGGCGACTGCAATAGATGTATCCGTAGGTGCGCCAATGCGCTACTAAAAAGCACCGCACTCATTGAGCGCGGTGCAGTTGTTGTTTTATACGCAGTATCGAACCGGGATACCGCAATAAACGTATCAGTAGTTGCCCCGGTGCGAATCTAAAAAACGGGTGAGGAATTCGCGGGTCTTGGGGTTCTGCGGATTTTCGAATATATCGTGGGGCTTGCCCTCCTCGCAGATAACGCCGCCGGACATGAACACGACGTTTGAGGAAACGTCTCGGGCGAAAGCCATCTCGTGGGTGACGACAATCATAGTCAGGCCGTCCTCGGCGAGCGAGCGCATAACGTCGAGCACTTCGCCGACCATCTGGGGGTCGAGCGCGCTCGTCGGCTCGTCAAACAGCAGCGCCTCCGGCTCCATAGCCAGTGCGCGCGCAATCGCGACGCGCTGCTTCTGGCCGCCCGAGAGCTGCGAGGGGCGTGCGTTTATGTACGGCGCCATGCCGACGCGCTCGAGATACTTCATTGCGATGGCCTCGGCCTCCTCGCGGCTGCGCTTTAAAACCGATACCTGGCCTGTGATGCAGTTATTGAGCGCGGTCATGTTGTTAAACAGGTTAAAGCTCTGGAACACCATGCCGACCTTGGCTCTGTACTGCGAAAGATTTATGTCGTGTCCGGTGATATCCTTGCCGTGATACAGGATCTGGCCTGAGGTCGGGGTCTCGAGCAGATTTATGCATCTGAGCATCGTACTCTTGCCCGAGCCGGACGCGCCGATTATGCTGAGCACCTCGCCCTTGGAAACGCTGAGATTTATATCGCGCAGAACGGTGTTTTCGCCGAACTGCTTCTGAAGATGGACAAGCTCTATTACTTTTTCGGACATAACTTATGCCTCCCTGCTTATGCGGATCTCGGCCGCGCTGTCGCTCTGCGAGCCGAATATGACGTAGCTGTCATTGCCGTCGAGCTTGCGCTCGACCCAGCGCAGCAGGCGCGTGACCGTGAAGGTCAGAATGAAGTAGATAACGCAGACGACCAGATAGGTCTGGAAGGTCTCGAAGCTCTGGCGCTTTATGATGCCTGCAAAGTAGTACAGCTCCGTAACGCCGATGACGTTGAGCACCGAGGTGTCCTTAATGTTAATGACGAACTCGTTGCTGACCGAGGGAAGTATATTGCGCATGACCTGGGGGATGATGACCTTGAGCATGGTCTGCGAATGGGTCATGCCGATGCTCATTGCGCCCTCAAACTGCCCCTTGTCGATGGAGATGATGCCGCCGCGGACGATCTCGGCCATGTATGCGCCGGTGTTTATCGAAACGATCAGGATACCCGAGGGGATAAGCGGCAGGGTGCTGCCGCCGGTGGCGAAGGCATAGCCCCAGTAGATGACCATTGCCTGCACCATCATAGGCGTGCCGCGGAATATCTCGACATACACCGCAATAACCGCGTTGAGGATCTTGTGCAGCACGCGCAGCACCGCGTTTTTGGAGAGCGGAGCTGTGCGTACAACGCCGGTGAGAAGTCCGATCACGAGACCGGCAACCGTGCCGATGAGCGCGATCAGCATGGTGTTGCCCACGCCGTCAAGTAAATTGGGATAATATTTGATTACTATATTTACAACATCGTTTAAAAAGCTCATGGCATTTTACCGGCCTTTCGGTTTTGCTTACTTGCGGATGATGACGACGAGGTTGGACTCGTAGTAGGTGTCGGAGAAGTCGATCTGCTGTGCACGCTCTGCGGTGGGACTCATGCCTGCCGCGATCGCGTCGATGGCGCCGGACTCAAGCGCCGGGATGAGGGAATCCCATTCGAAGGAGTAGATCTCGAGCTTCATGCCAAGCTTATTTGCGATATACTGTGCGATCTGGACGTCGTAGCCGTTTGCGTACAGTCCTTCCTTGCCTTCGCCGGAAATGGGAACTGCGCCGAGGCTGGTGCCGTCCATATCGGTCCAGTTGTACGGCTCATATGCGCATTCCATGCCGACTCTCAGAACGCCGTTGGTGGTTTCGGGTGCGGGGCAGCTTACTGCAAATTCGCTTACTTCGCCGCCGGATGCAAGGGTGACTATCTGCTCCATGAGCTCTGTGCGCTGCTCATCGGTGATGGTCGCGAGAACCTCGTTTATCTGAGCTCTCAGCTCCGAACCCTTCTTGAAGCCGACCGCGATGCCGACATCTGCTGCGGTTGCGGTAAAGCCGGTGTCGTTGTTCTTGAGAGGAATGTAGGTCAGGTTGTCATTGGACTGGCAGACGGAGAAGGCTGTCGGCTCTTCTGCGACATAGCCGTCGATAGCGCCGGACTTGAGAGCGGTCAGAAGGTCTGCAAACTCGGGGTAGGTGGAGGACTGAACGTTCTCGATCTGGGTAAGTGCGTCAGCGTGGAATGTGCCGGCCTGGGCGGCTATCTTGCGGCCCGCGAGGTCTGCAAGGCTTGTTGCCTTCGTAAGGTCAACGGCTTCGCTGTCGTTTCCGTTGTTGCTGCTGCCGCAGCCTGCAAACAGGCAAAGGCACATTACCGCTGCCATAAGCAGCGCGATCAGGTTTCTTGTTCTTCTCATTTTCTTGGAACTCCTTTTTGATAAATTAATAAGCCTGCGACCCGAAGTGGTATCGCAGGCTTTAGAAAAAGAAATTCCAAAATTAAATCGCCTTCGATAGCTCTCCACATAAATGTGACAGTCCAACGCTTATTCAGCGAAGTCCCAGCTTCAGCCCGGCGGCAACCGAACTGTGCTTCGGCGGAATTGCCTTTCCTCCGCAGCCGCTTGCCGGCGTATACTGTGGAGTACTGATCGTTTCCGCAACCTCTATCAGGTGCTGTCTTATTTGAACCGAATTATAGAACCCTCTTTTTCCGTTGTCAATACCCTTTTTGCACTTTTAACACATTTGCACGAATTTTTAGAGGCGAATTAAGGCTTTACTTATACGATTATTACAGGTGCCCGGTATCGAAACTGCGAAAAAAACCGTAATTGCTTCGCTCAGCGTGAGACGGGCGCGCTGAGTGCCCTTTAAAATCCGTGCGCGAAGCGCACACAATAATTATTCATCATTCATTATTCACTATTAATTGCCTGTAAAAAAGAAGCTTGCATCGCAAGCTTCTTTCAGCGTGTCAAAAAAGTCTGTGACTTTTTTGCACGCTTCAAAAAACGCCACATTTTTTGTGAAAACAAGTTTTCACGAAAAATCTCGCTACGCTCGTCAAAAAGCCTGATAAATCAGGCGTTTTTGATGGCTATTAATCTAATTACGAGTGGGGCCTTTGCCCCCTCGTGCTCCCCTGCTGCTCTATTACTTCGCATTGCAGCATAGTTTTTTGACAGTCTGAAAAGTTTTTACAGATACGGTGTTCCTTCCGGAGGAACGTATTCGTTTTTGAGTATCTCGCTGAAGCCGGGATCGGCGGCGGTGGTGTCCTCCGTGTCGCGCACATAATTGATAAACTCGTTCATAAGCTCGCTCGGCTCGCGGTTTTTCATGCGCACGAGGACGTATTCTATCTGCTTGGCCGGGTCGGTTATTATCTTCGTGACCAGCAGATCGTTCGGAGTGTATGTAGAGCGCGGAAAAATGGTTATGCCGATATCAAGCTCCGACATTGCCACGGCATCAAGATAGTTTGACAGCGTGCATATAATATTCGGCTCGGCGCTCGCCTCGGCAAACCATGCGCGTATCGAGTCGATGCGCGAGGGACGGCTGGGGACGATCAGCGGCTTTCCGGCAAGACTTTTGAGCGGTATGGTATCGCCGTCGAGATCGGCAAGCTCGTTTGAGCGCGACATTATCGCGACCCACGGGCCGCGCCCGACGGTGATGCCCTCAAGATGCTCGGTGTCGTAAGGCGCGGCTATCACCGCGAGGTCAACAAGACCCTGACGCAGCCTGTCGAGAACGTCGTCGCTGCTGCCGTTCCACATGCTGTATTTGACATTGGGGAACTCCTCCTTAAATCCGGCTATCCAGCGCGCCGTGAGAAACGGAGCGCGTCCCTCGACGATGCCAAGGTTTATCGTTCCGCTCATGCCGCCTTCAAGACTCATGACTTCGTGCTGAGCCTTTTCGGTCATGTCCAGTATCTGTGTTGCGCGCAGCAGCAGCAGCCGTCCGGCGTCGGTCAGCTGCAATTGTCTCTTGCCGCGGATGAACAGCTTCGTGCCAAGCTCCTCCTCAAGAGCTTTCATCTGGTTGCTCAGCGGCGGCTGGCTCATGCACAGGCGCTCGGCCGCGTGCGTTATGTTCAGCTCCTCGGCAACCACGGTGAAATATCTAAGTGTTCTAAGATCCATCTTGTTACCTCTCTTTTCTCTGCACATGGTATTATACCATATTTTTTCGATATGGCAACCGCAATGGTATATGTATTTTATTTATCAAACTTCTTGTGCTAATATACCGCCATAAGGTCGAAGCAAGGACAAAACCTTGAACCTTATTTGTTGTAATCATTTGCTCTCTCATCTGTAAAACTGAAGTCTGCCGCATTCCTCTATGCGGCAGAATTTAGTTTTTTATAGGGGCAGTGAATACACTGAATTTAATAATGAAAAATGCAATGACGGAGACAAGTAGCTCATATGCTCGGTCGCAGAGAGTCGGGGACAGTGCGATCCCGGTACCGGAGGATGAGTGAATAACACTTTATCAGCAGCGATCTGAACGGGATACCAAGTAGGAAAGACGCGGAGTGCGGCGTTAAGGCACGAGGGCTTGATTGAGCCCGTAAAAGTGATTGCTTCGGCAGTAAGTTAGGTGGCACCGCGGATTTGCAGCTATTCGTCCTAAAGTTTAGGGATAGCTGCCCAAAAAATTCGGAGGTGCATTTTTTATGTGTTCAATCATCGGTTTCACAAGCAAGGAGCTTACTGCTCAGTCAGTTAGAGAGTATTTTGACCGCACGGTATCGCGCGGCCCGGACGCAACGCGCATGGCAGAGCTCGACGGCGCGGTGCTCGGATTTCACCGCCTGTCGATCATGGGGCTTGACGAGCGCGGTATGCAGCCGTTTTATCTCGGCGGCGACGCTGTCGTTTGCAACGGCGAACTTTACGGCTTCCGACAGCTCCGCAAGGAGCTGAGTGCAAAATACAGCTTCAAAAGCGAGTCCGACTGCGAGATTATCCTGCCGCTTTACCGCGAATACGGGCTTGAGATGTTCAAAAAGCTCGACGCGGAGTTTGCCATGATAATCTATGACGGGCAGACAAAGCAGCTTATCGCTGCGCGCGACCCCATCGGCATAAGACCGCTTTACTACGGACATTATTCCGACGGCAGCGTGATATTTGCAAGCGAGGCAAAAAACCTTGTGGGCCTGTGCGATGATATCATGCCGTTCCCTCCCGGACATTACTATGCGGACGGCAAGTTTGTCCGCTACGCCGATCTGACGAGCGTTGCCGAGTATTCAAGCGATGATATCGACACCGTTTGCGGCAAGATCAGAGAAAAGCTCATCGCCGGCGTTGAAAAACGCCTTGATGCAGATGCTCCGCTCGGCTTCCTGCTTTCCGGCGGACTGGATTCGAGCCTTGTGTGCGCAATATCGGCAAAGCTTCTGGGCAAAAAGATCCGTACCTTCGCTATCGGCATGGATCAGGACCCCATAGACCTCAAATATGCGCGCAAGGTCGCCGATTTCATCGGCTCTGAGCACACAGAAGTCACCATGACGCGCGACGAGGTCATTTCCTCGCTCGAGGAAGTCATCGCGATGCTGGGGACCTATGATATAACCACTATCCGCGCGAGCATGGGCATGTACCTTTGCTGCAAGGCGATACACGAGAAAACCGATGTGCGCGTGCTGCTCACGGGCGAAATTTCCGACGAGCTGTTTGGTTATAAATACACCGACTTTGCCCCCTCGCCGGAGGAATTCCAGCGCGAGGCAAAAAAGAGAGTGGACGAGCTGCACATGTACGACGTTCTGCGTGCCGACCGCTGCATTTCCGTAAACTCGCTGGAAGCGCGCGTGCCGTTCGGCGATCTTGATTTTGTCCGCTATGTCATGAGCATCGACCCCAAGCTGAAGATGAACACCTATGACATGGGCAAATATCTTCTGCGCCGCGCGTTTGAAAAGGACGGCATCCTGCCCGACGAGATACTCTGGAGGCAGAAGGCGGCGTTTTCCGACGCCGTCGGTCATTCGATGGTCGATGACCTCAAGGCCTATGCCGAGAGCGTTTACACCGACGAGCAGTTTGCCGAGGACATAAAAAAATACGATTTTGCGACTCCCTTTACCAAAGAGAGCATTCTGTACAGAGATATATTCGAAAAGTACTATCCCGGTCAGGCACGGATGGTCAAGGACTTCTGGATGCCTAACAAAACGTGGCCGGGCTGTGACGTTGACGACCCCTCCGCACGAGTTCTTAAAAACTACGGCGCGAGCGGAAAATAAAAGGAGGATAAAACCATGAGCAGAGAAGTAAAAAAGATCCCTGAGCTGTTCGGCAGCTGCGTATTCAACGAACGCACCATGCGCAAATACGTCAAGGAGAAGTACTTCCAGGAGTGGAAAAAGTGCCTTTCCGACGGAAAGCCGCTTACTCTTGAAGTTGCCGACGGCATTGCCGAGGGCATGAAGCAGTGGGCGCTTGAAAACGGCGCGACCCACTTCACTCACTGGTTCCAGCCCCTGACCGGCATCACCGCCGAAAAGCACGACAGCTTCATTTCACCTGCCGGCGGCGGTGCGATAACGATGGAGTTTTCCGGCAAGGAGCTTGTCCGCGGCGAGCCGGACGCATCCAGCTTCCCCTCCGGCGGCCTGCGCGCGACCTTTGAAGCGCGCGGCTACAGCGCTTGGGATCCCACCGCATTTGCGTTTATCAAAGACGGAACGCTGTGCATCCCCACCGTGTTCTGCTCGTATTCCGGCGAGGCACTGGACAAGAAAACGCCGCTGCTGCGCTCGTGTGATGCGGTCAGCCGCCAGGCGCTGCGCATACTGCGCCTTTTCGGCGATACCGAAACGCAGAAGGTAATTGCGCAGGTCGGCCCGGAGCAGGAGTATTTCCTGATAGATAAAGAGCTGTTTTTGGAGCGCGAGGATCTGCGTCTTTGCGGAAGGACCCTGTTCGGCTCAAAGCCGCCCAAGGGCCAGGAGCTGGAGGATCACTATTTCGGAACGATCCGGCCGCGCGTTGCCGAATACATGCAGGACCTTGATGAGGAGCTGTGGAAGCTCGGCGTTCTGTCGAAAACGCGGCATAACGAGGTCGCCCCGGCTCAGCACGAGATGGCGCCTGTTTATTCCGACGCAAACACCGCAAACGATCAGAACCAGATCAGTATGGAGATCATGCAGAAGGTCGCAGACCGCCACGGCCTCGTCTGCCTGCTGCATGAAAAGCCCTTTGCCGGCGTAAACGGCTCGGGCAAGCACAACAACTGGTCGCTCGGCACGGACACGGGCAAGAACCTGTTCTCCCCGGGCAAGACTCCCAGCCAGAACGCGCAGTTTTTGCTGTTCCTTGCGGCATTCGTGAGAGGCGTTGATAAATATCAGGAGCTTTTGAGATGCTCGGTCGCCTTTGCCGGCAATGACCACCGCCTCGGCGCGCAGGAAGCGCCTCCGGCGATAATCTCGGTGTTCCTCGGCGAGGAGCTTGAGGGCATAGTCGATTCCATCGTAAACGACACGGGCTACACCGAAAAGAGCAAGAGCACGCTGCGCATCGGCGTTGACGTTCTGCCGCCCATTCCGCGCGACACCACCGACCGCAACCGCACCTCGCCCGTTGCCTTCACCGGCAACAAATTCGAGTTCCGCATGCCCGGCTCGAGCCAGTCCATAGCCGGCCCGACGACGGTTCTGAACACGATCATCGCAGACTCGCTGTGCGTTTTCGCCGACGAGCTTGAAAAAGCATCCGACTTCACAGTCGCTCTGCACGAGCTTATAAAGCGCACGTTCAAGGAGCACGGCCGCATCCTCTTCGGCGGCAACGGCTATGACGAGTCGTGGGTCGCAGAGGCCGAAAAGCGCGGACTTAAAAACCTCAAGAACTCGTCCACGGCGCTGCCCGAGTACATGCTGCCGAAGAATATCGAGCTTCTGACCAAGTACGGCGTTTACACCGAGTCCGAGATCATCGCGCGCAATGAGATACATATGGAGCACTACTGCAAGGTCATCGCCATCGAGGGCGAGACGCTTGTTGACATGGTGCAGCACGGCATTCTCAACGCCGTTTCCGAGTACATCGCCGCGCTGAGCGAAACGCTTATCAAAAAGCGCAAGGCTCTGCCGGAGGTGCCCTGCCGTGTCGAAAGCGCACTGATAGGGACCCTCAGCAGCCTGAACGAGAGCCTGCTTGACAAGATGGTTTCTCTCAAATCCGCGCTTGAGACCGCGCCGAGCGTCGGCAGTGCCGAGCTTATGAAGTATTACCACGATGAGGTGTTCCTCAAAATGGAGGATATGCGTGCCGTTATCGACAAGCTCGAAACGCTCACCGCAACGGAATACTGGCCGTACCCCAGCTATTACGATATGCTGTTTTCTGTCTGACAGGCAGTGAATAAGATATAAATTCCAACGAGAGAGAGCAAATGATGATGAAGTATGTATTCGTAACAGGCGGAGTCGTGTCGGGGCTGGGCAAGGGAATATGCGCAGCCTCGCTCGGCAGACTTTTGAAGCAGCGCGGTCTGCGCGTGAAAAACCAGAAATTTGACCCGTATCTAAACGTAGACCCCGGCACGATGAGCCCCTATCAGCACGGCGAGGTTTTCGTCACCGACGACGGCGCGGAAACCGACCTCGATCTTGGCCACTACGAGCGATTTGTCGATGAAAGCCTGAGCGGGAACTCCTCGGTCTCGGCCGGCCGCATCTATTGGAATGTCTTAAACCGCGAGCGCCAGGGCGGATACCTCGGCGGCACGGTGCAGATAATACCCCATGTGACCGACGAGATAAAGCAGAGCGTATACGCAATGGAGGATGAGAATATCGACGTTCTCATCTGCGAGATCGGCGGCACGGTCGGCGATATCGAAAGCCAGCCGTTTCTTGAGGCCATACGTCAGGTGGCCGTCGAAAAGGGCAGGCAGAACGTGCTGTTTATCCATGTTCCGCTCATTGTGCAGATACCCGGCACGGGCGAGCTTAAAAGCAAGCCCACGCAGCACTCGGTCAAGGAGCTGCTGTCGGTCGGCATCCAGCCGGACATTCTCGTCTGCCGCACGGACGCCCCGATAAGCGACGATATCCGCCGCAAGATAGCTCTTTTCTGCAACGTTGAGCCTGAGTGCGTCATCCAGAACGCAACAGCCTCCACGCTGTATGAAGCGCCGCTGCTCTTGGAGCACGAGGGCCTGTCCTCGGTCGTGTGCCGCAGACTCGGCCTTGATTGCCCCGAGCCGGATCTTACCGAGTGGAAGGCCATGGTCGGCAGGATCAAGGGCGCTCACCGCGCGGTGAAGATAGCCCTTGTCGGCAAATATGTTCAGCTGCACGACGCTTATCTGTCCGTTGCCGAGTCGCTTAACCATGCGTCGGCCGCAAACGATGCCGTTATGGAGATAAAGTGGGTCGATTCCGAGGAGCTTACGGAGGATAATATCACGTCCGTACTCGGAGATTGCAGCGGTATTCTCGTTCCCGGCGGCTTCGGAGACCGCGGTATTGAGGGAATGATACTTGCGGCAAAATATGCGCGCGAAAACGACGTTCCGTACCTCGGCATTTGCCTCGGACTTCAGATCGCGGTCATAGAATTTGCGCGCCATGTTCTCGGCTGGAAGGATGCAAACTCTGCCGAATTCACCGCCGATTCGCAGCATCTTGTTATCGATCTCATGCCCGAGCAGCAGGGCATAACCGCAAAGGGAGGCACGATGCGCCTTGGCAAATACCCCTGTGTGCTCTCGCCCGAGAGTAAGGCTTACGAATACTACGGCGAGGGACTTATTTATGAGCGCCACCGCCACAGATACGAGGTCAACAACGACTTCCGTGAGGAGATCGTTGCGCGCGGACTTCTGCCCGTCGGCATGAGCCCGGACGGCTCGCTTGTAGAGATGGTTGAAAACCCGGCGTGCAAATGGTTCGTCGCGGCGCAGTTCCACCCCGAATTTAAAAGCAGACCGAATAAGCCGCATCCGCTGTTCAACGGCTTTGTAAAGGCGGCACTGGAAAGGTGAATTAAAATGAGAAACTACGAAAAAGAATATATCCAGCGAGTTCAGTTCATCCGCTACGCCGTGCGCGAAAGCGGAGCCGACGGCATAGTTTACGGCAACTCCGGCGGCAAGGATTCCGCGCTTGTCGGCATCCTGTGCAAGGCCGCATGCGAGAACACCGTGGGTGTTATTATGCCCTGCACCTCCGTGCGCAATTACGACATGGATAAGCGCGACGGCGAGACCGTTGCCGCACAGTATGAGATCGAAACGCGCTATGCCGACCTTACGGCGGTCAAGGCCGCGGAAAAGGCCGTGCTTGCAGGCGTTACGAAGCTCACCGATGCCGCAGAGGCAAACATTGCGCCGCGCCTGAGAATGGCAACGCTCTATGCGATCGCCGCGTCGGAAAACCGCCTCGTTGCCGGAACGGGCAACCGCAGCGAAGCCTATGTCGGCTACTTCACCAAGTGGGGCGACGGCGCACACGATTTTAACCCCATCGACGATCTGACCGTCACGGAGATATACGAATTTCTGCGCTGGCTGAAGGCTCCCGAGTGCGTTATAGAAAAAGCGCCCTCTGCCGGCCTGTTTGACGGACAGACCGATGAGGGTGAGATGGGATTTACCTATAAAGAGCTTGACACTTACCTTGGCGGTGGTAAAATAGACGATGCGGTGCTTGAAAAGATCCAGCGCATGCATGCAAAAAGCGAGCATAAGCGCCGCAGTATACTGACGTTTTGAGGTGCAAATATTTGAAGACTAAGGATATGGCCTACATCGCCCTGATGGCGGTGCTCATATCGGTCTGCTCATGGCTGTCGGTTCCGGCAGCCATTCCTTTTACCATGCAGACCTACGCGGTGTTTACGGCTCTGCTGCTTCTCGGCGGCAGGCGCGGCAGCATTGCCGTCGCGGTGTACATAGCGCTCGGCGCTGTCGGACTGCCGGTGTTCTCCGGCTTTGCCGGCGGTATCGGGAAGCTCATGGGGCCGAGCGGCGGATATATCTTCGGCTTTATGCTCACGGCGCTTTGCTATTGGCTCTGCGAAAGAGTCCTCGGCAAAAAGCTGTGGGTAAAAACAGTGTCGCTCGTCGTGGGGCTTGCGCTGTGCTACGCCTTCGGCACGGTGTGGTTTGTCAAGGTCTATTCCGCGGCAAAGCCCATAAGCTATGCCTCGGCGCTGGGCATGTGCGTTTTTCCGTTCATCGTCCCGGACCTTGTCAAAATGGCGCTTGCGTTTCTGACCGAGCGGGTGATAAAAAAACATGTGAATATCGAGTGAAAAAAGCAGCCCGTCCACGGACGGGCTGCTTTTGCGTGAAATTACGGCGGAGCGAAAGGCAGACCGGAATTTACGAATCCTTTTCATATGATATTCCAAGCAACAGCAAATTCAAGATTACCGTAAAGACCAGCAGTCCAATGCAGGTAGCGATTACGGCACCGATCGTATCTTCGATACCTCCGATGTCCCCTGCTGTTACGCGCGCTTTAATCGTAAACAGCTCCATAATTGCAGCTATTGTACAAAATGTGAAGCTGATGACTGAAAATAGATACGGACGCTTCAGCGGCTTTTTCCCATTTTTCCAAATAGCGAACGCCGGAATTCCTATTGCGACAACAATTGAAATAATTGGAATCATAGTATTCCCTCCTATAAATTTCGATTTATCAGAATGTCGAACTGCTGAAGACCACAGAATGAAACGTCATATACTGTTTTCTTCGCCCCAGACGCAGAGCTTGTCGAGCACCTCCATGAGCGATCTTCCGCGCTCTGTCAGGGAATATTCGACCTTGGGCGGTATCTGCGGATACTCTTTGCGCGATATCAGCCTGTCGGCCTCCAGCTCCTTGAGGTTTGTGCTGAGCGTTTTGTCGGTAATGCGGCCGAGGTAGCGCTTCATCTCGTTAAACCGCACCGGCTCATATTCCATCAGGCAATAGAGTATCACCATCTTGTGCTTGCCGCTTATAAGCGACATGGTGTAGCTAAAGCCGGTGTCCTCAAAATTTGCGTTGCTGATATATTTCTCCATGCAGCTCATGCGGTCACACTTTCTTTTGGGATAGTATATATCCGAAATAACAGTACTTGAAATATTATTTGTGCTTGCTATAATTATATCAGACAAAAGATCAAAGTCAATCATGTATGGAGGTAATTATAATGAAAAAAGATCTGGGCGTAAATCCGTATCTGTTCCCGATGCCGGTGCTTATGATAGCAACCTACGGCGAGGACGGCGTTGTTGACGTGATGAACATGGCCTGGGGCGGCATCTGTGCCGAAAACATGGTGTCGCTTAACATCAGCGAGGGTCACAAGACCTCGGAAAACATCAAAAAGCGCGGCGCATTCACGCTGAGCATTGCCGATATTCCGCACATAAAGGAAGCCGACTTCCTCGGCACCGCTTCCGGCAACACCATGCCCGATAAGTTTGCCCGCAGCGGCCTGACCGCCGTAAAGAGCGAAAAGGTCGATGCTCCCGTAATTCAGGAGTTCCCCATAACCCTCGAGTGCAAGGTCGTCGAGGATAAAACCGAGGTTTACGGCCACCATGTTTTGGGCGAGATAGTCGGCGTTCTGGCCGATGAGAGCGTGCTCGACGAAAGCGGCAGGGTAGACCCGTCAAAGCTCAACGCCTTTGTGTTCGACCAGTTCCAGAACGGCTACTACGCGATCGGCGAGAAGCTCGGCCTTGCGTGGAACATCGGCAAGGAGTTTTTGAAAAAGTGAATTTGCGCAGAAAAAATCCTCTCCGAAATTTTCTTCGGAGAGGATGATTTTTTTAAAATTTACTTCATTGAGGCAACTGCGTCGAAGTCCTCGCAGATCTTTGCGTCGGGAGCTTTGGTCAGAAGCGAAACGACAACGATGAAGATGCAGGAGGTGATGAATGCGGGCAGCAGCTCGTAGATCGCAAACGCGCCGCCGATGGGAGCTATTGCATACTTCCAGATGAAGACCATAGCAGCGCCGGAGAACATGCCGGCGATCGCGCCCCACTTGTTGCAGCGCTTCCAGTAAAGCGAGAACAGAACGATGGGACCGAAGGTGGCGCCGAAGCCTGCCCATGCGAAGGATACGACGCGGAATATGGAGCTTGTGGGATCAAGTGCGAACAGCACACCGCAGACAGCCACGCACAGAACGGTGACGCGGGCAACGATCATGCTCTTCTTGTCGTCAAGCTCAACGCCGAACACGCCGCGGATGATATTCTGAGCGATCGCGCTTGCTGCCGCCAAGAGCTGAACGTCGGCGGTGGACATGGTGGCGGCGAGTATGCCGGCAAGGACAAGACCTGCGAGGATAGCGAAGAATGCGCCGTACTCGGACAGAACAGCAGCAATGGTGACGATAAGTGCCTCGGCGGAGGAAGCATCGCCGAACATGGCGATGATGTTCTCCTTAGCCATGGAGTAGCCGACTATGCCGATGATGACGGCAACGGACAGGGAAACAACAACCCAGACAGTAGCTACACGGCGGCTGAGCTTGAGCTTCTTTTCGTCCTTGATTGCCATAAAGTGCAGGATGACGTGAGGCATGCCGAAGTAGCCGAGCGCCCATGCGAGGGTGGATATTATCTTGAGTGCGCCGAATTCGCCGGCCTCGGCGGCCTGGATGCTGGTGGTAGCGGTCATGCTGAGGTAGCCGGGGATGGCCTTGGCATTTGCAATGACATTTTCCCAGCCGCCGACTGAGTTGATGCCGAAGATGAGGACAACCGCCAGAGCAAAGACCATGATAAGGCTTTGAACAAGGCTCGTTACCGAGGCCGCCGTGAAGCCACCGCATGTGGTGTATGCTACGATTACGGCAGCGCTTATTATCATGGTGGGAACGTAGTCATATCCGAACAGAGTTCCGAAAAGCTTGCCGCAGGCCGAGAAGCCGGAAGCTGTGTAGGGAACGTAGAAAACGATGATGGTTATGGCACCTATAAGCTCAATGAGCTTGGTGTTATCGTAGAAGCGGCGGGATATGTACTCGGGCAGAGTCAGCGCGCCCAGCCGCACCGAGTAGCGGCGCAGGCGCTTTGCAACGAACAGCCAGTTGAGATAGGTGCCAAGCGCAAGGCCGATAGCCGTCCAGCTCGCTTCCGCGATGCCGCAGAAGAACGCCAGTCCGGGAACGCCCATGAGCAGATATGCGCTCATGTCCGAAGCTTCGGTGGAAAGCGCCGTCACGATAGGGCCGAGCTTGCGGCCGCCGAGGTAAAACTCGTGTGCGTCGGACTGCCCCTTGGAATAGTAAACGCCGATGGCGACCATACCGACAAGGTAGACCACAATGGCGATCAGGATGCAAATAATATTACCTGTCATGTTTCTCTCTCCAATCATTTTTAAACGATGTTTGAATTATAGCCGCACAAAAAGTGCGTTGCAAGGCGAAATATTATCGAAATTACTTGATTTTCAGAAAAAACGCGGTATATTATTACCATACCTAATTATTTTCATGCTAACATGAATAAAATTCATGTAAATTCCCCGGAGGAGCAATATGAGCATTTCAAAATACGAAACTCTCGCGAAAGTGGTGGAGTTGGGCAGCCTTACAAGAGCGGCCGACGCCCTCGGATGCACGCAGTCGGCAGTCAGCCATACTATTAATAATTTGGAGGCCGAGCTTGGCTTTTCGGTCATAACCCGCTCGCGCGCCGGAGTTAAGCTCACCGCCGACGGAGAGCGCATAATGCCGTCGGTGCGCGGAATGCTCAACTATGAAGAGCAGCTTAGGCAGACAGCCTCTGCCATCCGCGGCCTTGATTCCGGCACGGTGCGCATAGGCGCATTCACCTCCGTTGCGGTCCACTGGCTGCCCGGCGTAATAAAAGAGTTCCAGCACGATTACCCGAACGTCGATCTCAAGCTCTTAAACGGCGACTATTACGATGTTGAACGCTGGATAGACGAGGGCAGCGTTGACCTCGGCTTCGTTAACGTCCCGACTAAGATCAAATGCGAGTGCATACCGCTGATGGAGGACAGACTGCTTGCAATATTGCCGCACGGGCACAAATTCGAGTCTTATCCCAAATTTCCGCTCGTTGAGTGCGAGACGGAGGCGTTCATAACCTTGCTCGAAGAATCGAACCACGACGCAAATCGCGCTCTTGCCGCAGCGGGTATAAAGCCGAACATCAGGTTTTCCACCAAGGACGACTACGCCATAATCGCGATGGTCGAAAAGGGACTGGGCATATCCATCATGCCCGAGCTTCTGCTGACCGGACGGCACGACGACGTTGTTGTAAAAGAGCTTGTTCCGCCCTCAAAGCGTGTTATCGGCCTCGCAATAACCGAAACCAGCCGCAACAGCCCGGCGACACGCAAGTTTGCCGATTATACCGTTGACTGGGTGCGCCGCGGTATTGCTACGGTGTAAATAATATGTTAATATATACGTTACTGGATTTTTCAAAATAGACATATTGAGAGGCTCTGAAAAATGAAGATCGTAATAGTCGGCGCAGGCAAGATAGGCTATTCGCTTGCCGAGGAGCTGGCCAATGAGAACCACGATATAACCGTGGTCGATATAGAAAAGGAAAAGGTAAAGCTTCTGTCCGACACGCTTGATGTCATGACCCTTTGCGGCAACGGCGCGGCGATATCCGTCCAGCGCGAGGCAAACGTTGACGAGAGCGACCTGCTCATCGCCGTCACGGCGCAGGACGAGCTGAACATGCTTGCGTGCATCGTAGCGCGCAAGCTCGGCTGCAAAAACACCATCGCGCGCGTGCGTAATCTTGAGTATACCGAGCAGCTTTACGTTCTCAAGTCGGAGCTTGGCCTGTCCATGACCATAAACCCCGAGCTTCTGGCCGCCAAGGAGATCTACCGTCTGCTGCAGATCCCGGCCTTCATAAAGCGCGATACATTTGCCGAGGGCAAGGCCGAGATAGTCGAGCTTTTCATTGCCGACGGCAGCCCGCTTGACGGGCTTCAGCTTGCCGACCTGCGTCGGAAAATACGGGTGCATGTCCTCATCTGCGCGGTCCTGCGCGAGGAAAAGGTCTTTATCCCCGACGGCAGCTTTGTTCTGCGCAAGGGCGATAAAATATACGTCACCGCGCCGGCATCGTCGCTCGTCGAGCTTACGCACGAGCTGAAGCTGCGCAGCAAAAAAAGCAAAAACGTGCTCATCGTCGGCGGCGGCAGGATCGCCGAATACCTCGCTCCGATGCTGATAAAAACCGGCACAAGCATCAAGCTCATCGAGATGAAGCGCTCGCGGTGCGAGTACCTCGCCGAAAAATACCCCGAGGTGAACGTCATCTGCTCGGACGGCTCGAGTCAGGCGGTGCTCAGGACGCACAACATCCGCCAGATGGACGCTGTCCTTCCGCTGACGAACATGGACGAGGAGAACATCATCATCGGCATGTTCGCGCGCAAGATGGGAGTTCCGCAGCTTCTGACGAAGATAAACCGCCTCGAATACGGCGAGATCCTCGGCGACCGCGGCGCGGACAGCCTGATAAGCCCGAAAAGCCTGAGCACCTACGCCATCATCCGTTATGTCCGCGCGATGGAGAACACAGGCGGCAGCGCGGTGCTCACGATCCACCGCATAGCCGACGGCGGCGCGGAAGCGCTGGAGTTCGCCGTGACCGACGTGACCGAGCACCTGCACGAGCGGCTTGCCGATATCCGGCTCAAGCCCGGCATACTGATCGTCTGCATAAACCACATGGGCAGGATCATCATCCCCGGCGGCCGGGACACGCTCTCGGCCGGCGATACGGTCGTCATCGTCACGACCGCCGGACGCGAGATCCTTGACCTCAACGACATATTTGCGTAATGAATATTGGAACGATAAGAAAAACGATAGGCGTCATATTGTGCATCGAGGCGGCGTTCATGCTGCCTCCGCTGCTGCTTGCGCTCGCCGACGGCGACGCGGCTGCGCTGCGCGGCTTTGCCGCGGCGATCGCGGCGGTGCTCGCGGTCGGATTGCCCTGCGGCCTGATAAAGAGCAAGGGTCGCCCCCTCGGCGCGCGCGACGGCTTTGTCACCGTCGCCCTGGCGTGGATCATCATATCGCTGTTCGGAGCGATCCCGTTTTACGCATCCGGCACGATCGACAGCGTGTCCGATGCCGTGTTCGAGACGATATCCGGCTTCTCCACCACGGGCGCCACGATCATCGACGATGTCGAGGCCGCGCCCCGGGCGATACTGCTCTGGCGCAGCATCACCAACTGGATCGGCGGCATGGGCGTTCTGGTTTTTCTGCTTGCGATAGCGCCGGTCGCGCGCGAGGGCGGCTCGATGTTTCTGCTGCGCGCGGAGTTCCCGGGCCCCATGGCGTCAAAGCTCGTGCCGCGCATGCAGAAGTCGGCAAAGCTTCTGTATGAGATATATATAGCAATGACCGTCGTGCAGATCGTCCTGCTGCTTCTGGGCGGCATACCGCTGTTTGACTCTATCAACATATCGCTCAGCACGGTGTCCACCGGCGGCTTCTGCGTCCGCAACGACAGTATGGCGTCCTACGGCGCGTATGCGCAGAACGTCACGCTCGTATTCATGACCCTGTGCAGCATGAGCTTCAGCCTGTTTTACTGCGTCCTTGCGCTCGAGTTTCTTCGCATCCGCCGCAGCCGCGAGCTGCGCGCGTTTGTCGTTGTCGTGCTGGGCGTTGCGCTGCTCATGGGCATCGACACTGCCTCGAAATTCGCGTCCGTCGCCGACGGCGTCCACCACACTCTGTTCCAGGTCGTCTCGATCATCAGCACGACCTGCTATGTGTCGATCGACGCAAGCTTCTGGTCGCCCTTTGTGTGGGCAATGCTGACCGTTTTGATGATAACCGGCCCCATGTCCGGCTCCACCGGCGGCGGCATGAAGCTGTCGCGCGTGATGATCCTCTGCAAGAGCACCTACCGCGCCATTGCGCGCACCGTCACGCCGAACTCCGTGCACCTTATCCACCTTGACGGCGAGATCGTCGAGGAGGACACGGTCTCCGCGGTCGAGAGCTTTGCCGTAGCGTATTTCATGGCGGTCATTTTTACTGCCGTGGTGCTGTCGATAAACGGCCTGAGCATCGGCGACGGCATGCTTGCGGCGATCTCGAGCCTCAGCAACGTCGGCTACGGCATCGACTCGAACACCTTCACCATGGGCGTTTCCGGGCTTAATATAATAAGTAAGGCCGTCCTGTGCTTTGACATGTTCCTCGGCCGCCTCGAGATCTTCCCCATGCTCGTCCTCTTCGCCCCCGAAACGTGGCGCAAGTAGGTCATTGCCTTCCCCTTGAGGGGAAGGTGTCGCTTGCGACGGATGAGGTGTAATTCGATCGCGGCCGCAGCCGCTGTTGCCTTCCCCTTGAGGGGAAGGTGTCGCTTGCGACGGATGAAGTGTGATTCGATCGCGGCCGCAGCCGCCACAAATTTCGTAGGGAACGGATTCATCCGTTCCGCTCGCACCGCCCCTCGTATGCAGCCGCTGCTGCCTTCCCCTTGAGGGGAGCTGTCGGCTGCGCCGACTGAGGGGTCGTACACCGCCTCACCCCGACTTTGTAACCGAATTGTTGCCCAAAAAATTATTAAAAACACTTGAAACATGTAAAGGCGTATGCTATAATCAAAAAAATATGTTTGGTGTGGGTTTTCTCCCGTATCCAAGCGTATTTGACAAAACTTTTTCAACCCACTATTTTAACGGAGGTAAACAAGAGAAAATGAAAAAGAGACTGTTGAGCATGCTGATGGCTGTTCTCATGATCGCATCTCTGGTTCCTGCTACCGCAATGGCAGCTGGCAACCATGCGAATTGTGATGTTCTGTCCGTCAACATCGCCGTTGACGCTGCTAAGAAGCAGCCCGGCATCGAATTTGCTTACTGCAATACTGACAACGAAGTTGTCAAAGAGCTTAAGGTAACTCCTTTTGCTGACAAGGCTGACGTTAATAAGTGCGCAGCACTCGGCCACAACTGGAAGACCGTAGAGCTCCAGGCAGCAGCTTGCGAGAAGAAGGGTATTTCCCTTACTTACTGCGCAGATTGCGGCACTTACAAGACTGGAAGCCTCGATATTACTAAGGCAGCTGGTCATACTTATGTTGACTTTACTGCTTTTGTAAAGCCCACTTGCAAGAATGACGGCTGGGGCTATGCTGTTTGCAAGGACTGCAAGAATCCTGTATTCATTGCAAATTCCGTAGTCGCTGAAAGCATCTTCAAGTCTTCCAATGAGAAGTACACCAATGCTCAGGTGAAGGCTGTTGTTGACAAGTTCGTAAAAACTGGTCACGTTGATACCGACAAGCTCGTAACTGTAGACAAAGATGTTTACAATGCAGACGGCTCCATCAAGTATCATGCAGCTGTAAAGCCTACCCATGTTGCAATGGTAAATGGCGAAGAACTCAAGGTATGGAAAGCAGTTATAACTGGCGACGAAGTAACGTTCACTCAGGTTCTCGCTGACAAAACTCGCGGCAATGGTCAGGGTCATACTGGCGACGCATACTGCCCTGATTGCGGTGACGTTATTGTAAAGGACAAGCCCGTTCTCACCGGCAATGTTGCTTGCCTAAACGATGCACATGCAACTGCACTGACCGTCAAGACCGGCGATGAAGGCTACTACCCCTACATCGACGCTGCTGGCAAGCATGACGGCAAGACCGATCGTGTATATTGCAGCATCTGCAAAGATTACTTCGGCGGCGACAAGCTCGCTTTTGACCAGTACTACAATCCTTACAACACTAAGGACCTGACTGTTGGCCAGACTTTTGAAATTCCTGCAGTTGCAGCTACCTGCACTAAGGACGGCAACACCGCTAAGACCCTCACTTGGACCAACAAGGGCTGGGCAGTAACTGACAAGGGCGAGGTTATCCCTGCAACTGGCCACCACTGGGCAAAGCTTGCTGACGTTCCAGCTACCTGCGATAAGCCCGGATACACCTATGACAATGTTTACGCTTGCGACAATACTTTCGTAGGCGATGATGGTAAGACCTACGTTTGCGGCACTTACACTGCAAATGGTTATACTCCTACCTACATGCCTGGCACTAATACGAATAAACAGATTACTGAAATTCCTGCTGATCACAGCTATGCAACCAAGGTTATCGTTGAGCCCACCTGCTCCAGCAATGGCCTGAGCGTTAAGTACTGCACTGCTTGTGGCGTGTATGATACTTTCTATGGCACTCCTACGGTTTATGTTGTTCCTGCTGTTACCCACGTTGCAGCTGCTGAGCTTGCAAACGTTAAGGCAGCAACCTGCACTGAGGCTGGCTACACCGGCGACTCCGTCTGCAAGTGGTGCGGCAAGGTCCTCAAGGCTGGCGAAGAAATTCCTGCACTCGGCCACAAGACCGAGGTTAAGGACGCAAAGGCTGCTACCTGCACCGAAGCCGGCTACACCGGCGACGAGGTCTGCACCGTTTGCGGCGAGACCGTCAAGAAGGGCACTGAGATCCCTGCACTCGGCCACAAGTTCGAGAATGGCGTCTGCACCGTTTGCGGCGAGAAGGATCCTAACTATGTTCCTCCCGTTGTCAACCCGTTCAAGGACGTTGAGAAATCCAGCCCCTACTACGATGCTATCATCTGGGCAGCAGATAAGGGCGTAACCACCGGCAAGACCGCCGATACCTTCGGCATAAACGATGGCTGCACTCGTGCACAGATCGTCACCTTCCTGTACCGCGCAGCCGGTTCTCCCGCGGTCAAGGCTGACACTGTCAACCCGTTCACCGACGTAAGCAAGGACAGCGTATACTACAACGCGATCCTGTGGGCAGTCGAGAAGGGCATCACCAAGGGCACTACCGAGACCACCTTTGACCCGAATGCAGTCTGCACTCGTGGCCAGATCGTCACCTTCCTGTTCCGTGCATCCGGCGATGAGAAGGTTGCAACCGGCACCAACTTCGCAGATGTCGCTTCCGGCTCCTACTGCGCAGACGCAGTTGCATGGGCAGTTGCCAACAAGGTCGCCAATGGTTTCGCTGACGGCACCTTCCGTCCCGAAGCAACCTGCACTCGCGGCCAGGCTGTCACCTTCATCTTCCGCGCACTCGCAAAGTAATTAATAATTCGCAATTCTAACGATGTTTAGAGCTTATTGATTAGTCTCTTGTTATAACTATTCGTTATGTTGCATAAAAGCAGCGCCGCAGTGGTTCTCCACTGCGGCGTTGTGATTTTTTTTGCCTTCCCCTGTAGGGAACGGATTCATCCGTTCCGCTCACTAACAGCTAACAGCTATTAGCTAGCGAAGCTCCCTATTCAAATTCGAGCCTGAATTTTTTCAGCATGTATTCGGGGAAGTACGATTGCTTTGCCCGGCGCAGTCCCTCGTCGCCCACGTCGTCCTCGCGGTTTATGTATCTTATTCCGCACCTTTCAAGCTCCGTTTTCGCGAACAGGCAGTTTATCATCTGGAACGCGCCCTTGTACTCGCGCTTGCCCTTTTCGATGTGAACGATCAGCGTATCGCCCATCACCTCGCCGATGCAGAATGCCGCGATCTCGCCGCCGACGTGCAGCGCGTAGCCCGTGCAGCCGTAGGCCGCGAAGTCCTCGAGCACCTCGCGCGTGTGGTCGTTTTCGTATATCGCAAGCTCGCTCAGGCCGGCGTCCGACCAGTCGTGCGCGCAGCACTCGGCGATGCGGTGCGCGTTCTCGTTCGTTATCGGCTCGAGCGTGTAGTCGGGGTAGAGCTTCTCAAACTGGTGGATGAGGTTTCGCTTTTTGCTGTATTTTTTCCCGGCGAGGTAGGCAAGATCCTCGGCCTTGTACATGTAGTCGGCAATGTCCGGCTCCTCGACGGCGGTGAAGCTAAATTCCTGCCGCAGCTCGCCGAGCGCGTCCTCCGGCACGAGGCTCATCGTAAGCCCTGCGCCGACCGTCTCGCGCAGCGCGCGCACCCTGTCGCACAGTCTGCCCTCGCCCGTCGGCAGCAAATAGTCGTACTCGCCGCCGTGCCGCGATCTTTCGCGCATGAACAGAACTCCGTCCTCTGTCTTGTATTCGTAGCCGAATCTGTCGGCCCACATGAAAACGCCCAGCACCGAGTAGTCGCACGAGCGATACTGCGCGCGCAGGTACGGGCGCAGTGCGCCCACGTCGCTAAATGTTATTTGTTTGAAATCCAACGGTGGATACCTCTTTTCGTGTGATGCGGCTATTATAACATATCCCTCATGCCGATAACAAGCGCAGAAAAAGTCATGAAAAGACATAAAAAGCCATGCCGTAGGACTTTTTTTATTCACAATTATATGCTACAATCTATTTGTGAAATTATATTTACATACGAAAGGCAATAATATGGGCTTCTTCAGTAAACTTTTCGGCAGCCATACCGATCATGAGCTTAAAAAAATATACCCTATCGTCGATAAGATAGAGGCGCTCGAGCCGCAGATGCTGGCGCTTTCCGATGCCGAGCTGCGCGCAAAAACCGCCGAGTTCCGGAACCGCTATGACAACGGCGAGGATCTCGACTCCATGCTCCCCGAGGCATTCGCCGCGGTGCGCGAGGCCGCGTGGCGCGTCCTCGGCATGAAGCCGTTCCGCGTCCAGCTCATCGGCGGCATCGTCCTGCATCAGGGCCGTATCGCCGAGATGAAGACCGGCGAAGGCAAGACCCTCGTCGCGGTCATGCCGGCGTACCTCAACGCTATCACCGGCAACGGCGTGCATATCGTCACCGTCAACGACTACCTCGCCCGACGCGACAGCGAGTGGATGGGCAAGGTACACAGATTCATGGGTCTCGACGTCGGCCTGATCGTCCACGGCCTGACCAATGAGGAGCGCAAGGCCGCCTACGCCGCCGACATCACCTACGGCACCAATAACGAGATGGGCTTTGACTATCTGCGCGATAACATGGCCATTTACAAGGAAAGCCGCGTCCAGCGCGGCCACGCCTTTGCCATCGTTGACGAGGTTGACTCGATCCTCATCGACGAAGCGAGAACACCGCTTATAATCTCCGGCCAGGGCGACGAGAGCACCGATCTTTACCGTCAGGCAAACGATTTTGTCGCCGGACTTAAAAAGAAGGTCTATGCCTCCACCGACTCCAAGGAGGAAGAGGACGAGAGCATCGACGCCGACTACGTCGTTGACGAAAAAGCGCGCACGGCGACGCTCACCGCGCGCGGTATTGCCAAGGCAGAGCGCGCATTCGGCCTTGAAAACTATGCCGATATCGAAAACTCGACCCTCACGCACCATATCAATCAGGCTCTGCGCGCGCACGGCATCATGAAGCGCGACATCGACTACGTCGTGAAAGACGGCGAGGTGCTCATCGTCGATGAGTTCACCGGCCGCATCATGCTCGGCCGCCGCTACAGCGAGGGTCTGCATCAGGCAATCGAAGCAAAGGAGCACGTTGACGTTCAGCGCGAGAACAAAACGCTTGCGACCATCACGTTCCAGAACTACTTCAGACTTTACGATAAGCTCTCAGGCATGACCGGTACGGCCGTCACCGAGGCGGAGGAGTTTGAGTCGATCTACAAGCTCGATATCGTCGAGATCCCGACCAATAAGCCCGTTGCGCGTATCGACCAGCCCGACGTCGTCTATAAAACCGAGGCCGGAAAGGATCGCGCGATAATCGAGCAGATAATCGCCTGCCACGAAAAGGGGCAGCCGGTCCTGGTCGGCACGATATCCATCGAAAAGAGCGAATATCTCTCCAAGCTTTTGAAGGCGCGCGGCATAAAGCACAATGTGCTCAACGCAAAGCACCATGAAAAAGAGGCCGAGATCGTCGCTCAGGCCGGTAAGCTCGGCGCGGTCACGATAGCGACCAACATGGCCGGTCGTGGTACCGATATCATGCTCGGCGGCAATGCCGAATACCTCGCGAAGAACGACCTGCGCAAGGCAGGCTTCACCGAGGAGGTCATAGCCGACGCAACAGGCTATGCCGACACCGACAATGAGGAGATACTCAAGGCACGCGCACTGTACGCCGAAAAGCTCAAGGAGCATAAGGCAGTCTGCGATGAGGAGGCCGAAAAGGTCAAGGCAGCCGGCGGCCTGTTCATCCTCGGCACCGAGCGCCACGAGTCGCGCCGTATAGACAACCAGCTGCGCGGCCGTGCAGGCCGTCAGGGCGATCCCGGCGAGAGCCGCTTCTATATTGCGCTGACCGATGATGTAATGCGTCTGTTTGGCTCCGAGCGTATGAGCAACATGATGGACTCCCTCGGTGTTGACGAGGATACGCCGCTTGACCACAAGATGCTATCCGGCGCGATCGAGCAGGCTCAGAAGACCGTTGAAAGCCGCAACTTCCAGACCCGTAAGAGCGTTCTGGAATACGACGATGTTATGAACCAGCAGCGCAATATCATCTATGATGAGCGCCGCAAGGTGCTCGACGGCGAGAATCTGCGCGAGAATATCAATAAGATGGTCTACGACTTCGTTGCAGGGACTGTAAACGATGCTCTGCACGGCGGAGCTCCGGAAAACGAGGAGCACTTTGCCGAGGTCATTGCTCCCTTTGAAAAGCTCTTCCTGCCCAAGGGCGCGGTGAAGTTTGAAGATTTCAAGGGCGCGCCCAAGGCTCAGGAGATCATCGACCGCGTGTATGACATTGCCCAGCAGGTATATGATAAGCGCGAGGAGGAGTTCGGTACGGCTCCCGACGGTCAGCCCGTCATGCGAGAGATCGAGCGTGTTATCATGCTGCGCGTCGTTGATGAATACTGGATGGATCACATCGATGCAATGGCAGAGCTCAAGCGCGGCATCGGCCTGCGCGGCTACGGCAACGTCAAGCCCATCGACGCGTACAAGCGCGAGGGCTACGACATGTTCGAGGCGATGATAAACGGCATCCGTGAGGAGACCGTGCGCAGAATATTCACCGTCCGTGTCCGCAAGGAGCAGACGCTCGAGCGCAAGGCCGTTGCTAAGAACATGGCCGCAAATGTAGGCGGCGAAGCGCCCAAGAAAAAGCCCATCAAGAAAGCACCGAAGCCCGGCCGCAACGATCCCTGCCCCTGCGGCAAGATGAAGGCCGACGGCTCACGCAGACTCAAGTACAAGGAGTGCTGCGGCAGAAACGACTGACGAGGAAGCATAATGGCATTTACTGAAAACATGCAGCACGGCTGCGTATACATGACGTCGGACAAAATCAGCGCAAAGCACATGTTCACAACGCGTATCGGCGGCGCGAGCAAGGGCGTTTTTGCGTCGTGGAACCTCGGTGTTAACCGCGGCGACGATGACGCCGCCGTCTGCGAAAACTATCGGCTTGCCGGTGAGATCATGGGCTGCGGAAAGGACGATTTCGTCGTCACAAAGCAGGTTCACGGCAGACTCGTTCACCTTGCCTGCGAAGCTGACCGATACCCGGTCGGTTCGGATAAGCGCATCGAATGCGACGGGTTTGTTACAGACGTGAAGAACCTGCCGATCATGATCTATATTGCCGACTGTGTGCCGGTTTTGCTGCACGATCCCGAGGCGGAGGTCATCGCGGCGGTACACTGCGGCTGGAAAAGCAGCGTGCAGGATATCCTCGGTGCGGCGGTCGAAAAAATGTGCGCGCTCGGAGCAAATCCTGAGAATATTCATGCGGCCATCGGCGCGAGCATCGGCAAATGCTGCTTTGAGTGCGATGACGATGTTCCCGAGGCTGTGGAGCGCTATCTCAGCGGCAAGACGGACGGACTTTTCGAGAATAAGCCAAACGGCAAAACGCATGTCGATCTGCGCGGCGCAAATGCACGCAGACTTGAGCAGCTCGGCCTTAAGCGTGAGAATATCGACGTATCCGAAGAATGCACGATGTGCCTTCCGGAGAAATACTGGTCGCACCGTGCAACCGACGGAGTTCGCGGCAGCATGGCAGCGACGATCATGCTCTGAGGTATAAAAATGTCAAGGATGAAAAGATTTATTGCGCTGCTGCTCGCGCTGCTGTCGGTGCTTTCGCTGGCAGCCTGCGGCACGGCCGACGATAATAAGGACGATTACGTCAAGGGCACGAGTGCCGGCAAGGAGCTGGGACAGACTGTCGCGGCCGACGACATATTCACACTAAACTGCAATAAGGGCTACAGCATGAATCCGCTTATTGCAACGAATACGAATAATCAGCTCGTCTGCTGCCTCGTTTACGAAAATATCGTCGAGGTCGATAACAGCTTTGAGGTCCAGCCCAACGTTGTCAGCGAATGGACGACCGAGGACGGCTCGAGCTGGACGCTGAAGGTCGCATCGGGACACACCTTCCATAACGGCGCTGCTCTCACCGCAACGGACGTTGCCTACACGATCCAGATCGCAATGAGAAACGACCGCTTCAGAGCACGCCTCAGCTACGTTTCCGGCTGCTCTGCCACCGATTCGGAGACGGTCGTTGTCAACCTCTCAAAGAAAAACATGATGTTCCCGGCGCTTTTGAGCATCCCCGTTATTCAGTACGGAACAGCGACCCAGCCTTATCCGGGTGGCTCGGGACCTTACCAGTACGCCTCGGATTATAACAGCCTGACAGTGTTTTCAAAGCACAGGAACGCGGCGACAATGCCGCTGAAAACGATATATCTTAAGGAGTATTCCGGAACCGATGAGACGATATCGGCATTTGCCGATTCGCTTATTGACCTTGTGCTCAATGACCCGAGCTCGACAACGAACATCGGCTTCGGCAACGCAAACGATATCCGCGGCTTCAACACGACGAATATGCACTATATCGTCTTTAACACCTACAGCACGGATTTTTCAAACGATGCGCTGCGGTTTGCGATGAATTACGCCTTCGACCGCGACAGTATCGTCAGCCAGTTCGGCGGCTATGCGTCGGCGGCGAACCTGCCGATAAATCCGGCGAGCAGCCTGTATAACGAAAACTATGCAAAGCAGTTCAATTACAGTCTCAACAAGGTTCAGGAGACTCTGACCAATGCCGGCATGAAGGACTATGACGGTGACGGATTCCTGGAGTTTAAAAACGGCGAGGATATTACAAAGGTAGACCTTAATTTCCTCGTTTACAGCGGCAGCACCATCAAGGTCAACGCCGCCAAGAAATTTGCCGAGGATATGAAGAGCATCGGACTTCAGGTCACGGTCGATAAGCAGGACTGGAATAATTACAAAAAGCTGCTCGACGCAGGCAACTATGATATGGCCTACTGCGAGGTGCGCCTAAACGGCGACTTTGACCCGAGCAAGCTGCTCACGTCCGGCGCGTCGATGAACTACGGCGCGGTTGCCGATTCGCAGCTTGATGAATTGATATCGGCTTATCTTTCCGCAAACGACGATGATCGCAGAACAGCCTGCGACAATATGTGCGCTTATATTGCAAATAAGGCCTACATTGTGCCGCTGGTGTTTGAGCGCCATCAGCTTATAAGCCATCGCGGCGTTGTCGAGGGCGCAAAGGCAAATGAGAATAATCCTCTGTGCGGTATCGAAAACTGGACCGTCAAGATCGAGAATGTAAAGAAATCGGAAGATACGACTAAAGATTGAGAAACGGAGAGGTGTCTTATGACAGATAAGGAGCTTTTGGCGATCGCGAGAGAGGCGTCCGGCAGAGCGTATGTTCCTTATTCCAAATTCGCGGTCGGCGCGGCGCTCGAATGCCGCGGCGGACGTGTGTTCACCGGCTGCAACGTTGAAAACGCCGCGCTGGGCGACACGATATGCGCCGAGCGCACGGCCTGCGTCAAGGCGATAAGCGAGGGCTACAGGGACTATGTCCGCCTTGCCATTTATGCCGAGAGCCAGAATTACTGCATGCCCTGCGGCTCCTGCCGCCAGTTTTTGTCCGAGTTTAACGACGGCGAGCTGGAGATCCTCTGCTGCAAGGCCGACGGCAGATATGTAAGCTACAGGCTCAAAGAGCTGCTGCCCTATACATTTAATTATTGATATGGAGCTTGAGCAACTGCGCGCCTTCGTCGCCGTGGCGGAGGAGAAGAGCTACACAAAGGCAGGGGAGCGGCTGTATATGAGCCACTCGACGATGTCGCGCGCCGTTTCGGCGCTTGAGCATGAGTTCGGCGTGCGCCTTATAAGCCGCGATAACCACGTTGCGGGGCTCACGCCCGAGGGCGAAAAGCTCTGCGAAATGGCAAAAAAACTGCTTGATATGGCCGCCGAGATCGAGGAAAAAATGCATTTGAGCTAAATCAACAAAAATTCGCACGAAATTTCTGCGAAAAGTACAAAACTCCCCCTTGACATAAAGGGGGAGTTTTGGTATCCTATTAGAGCGCCTGTGCGTTGCTAACGGGCGTATTATGCGATGAAGCGGGAGATTGCTCGTTTTTCGAGGTAACTTCCGTGGAGTATGTCCGGTACCGATGCCATTTCGGTACACAATCGGGCGGCTGAAGCGTACTGCACATGGTGTATATCACCTGTACGGTATCAGACCGGCTCAAAAAAGCCGGTTTGTTTTTCGGACAGGGTTTGATACACATGGTTGAGTGTGCAAAAAACCGCTTCATCCGTACGGGACATGAGGCGATCCCAATGACGCCGCAAAAACTGTACGAAAAGGAGAAAAAACAATGGCAAACAAGAACATGATCCGCATCAGACTCAAGGCTTACGATCATCAGCTGATCGACAAGGCCGCAGAGACCATCGTTGAGGCTGCAAAGCGCACCGATGCACAGGTTTCCGGCCCCATCCCCCTGCCCACCAAGACCGAGATCGTCACCATCCTCCGCGCTGTTCATAAGTACAAGGACAGCCGTGAGCAGTTCGAGCGCCGCACTCACAAGCGCCTGATCGACGTGATGAATCCCACCCAGAAGACGGTCGAGGCTCTTATGTCCCTCGAGCTGCCCGCAGGCGTTGAGATCGAGATCAAGCTCTAAGCACAGCCCCGAAAACCCAAGTCAACGACCCATAGTCCGTAACTTGCGAATGCGGACGGGTTAAGTTGCCAGCCTCTGGCTTGAAGCTAAGCGAGGCAACCAATAACCGAAGGAGGAAATATCTAATGAAGAAAGCCATTATCGGCAAGAAGGTCGGCATGACGCAGATCTTCGACGAAATGGGCAAGGTCATCCCCGTGACCGTCATTGAGGCAGGCCCCTGCGTCGTGACCCAGAAGATGACCGCAGAAAAGGAAGGCTATGAAGCCGTCCAGCTCGGTTACGAAGAAGTTTCCGAGAAGCACATCTCCAAGCCCGAAGCCGGCCATCTGAAGAAGAACGGCATCGGCATGCTCAAGAACCTTAAAGAGTTCAAGCTCGAAAACGCGGCAGAGCTCAACGTCGGCGACGTTCTGAAGGCAGACGTCTTCGCAGCCGGCGATAAGGTCGACGTTACCGGCACCAGCAAGGGCCACGGCTACGCAGGCGTTGTAAAGCGCCACGGCGCACAGCGTACCCCCACCAGCCACGGCGGCGGTCCTGTTCACCGTCACGCAGGCTCCATGGGCTCCGGCACCGACCCCAGCCGCATCTTCAAGGGCAAAATCGGCGCAGGCCACATGGGCGTAGATCAGGTCACCGTTCAGAACCTCGACGTCGTTCAGGTAGACCCCGAGCTGAACATGCTCGTTATCCGCGGCGCTATCCCCGGCCCCAAGGGCGGCCTCGTTTATGTTAAGAGCTCCGCAAAGGTCGCACCCGTCAAGAAGGGCGAGGGCGCTGGCATCAGCCTCAACCCGCAGAAGGCATCTGCTCGTGTCAACCCGCAGAAGGCCTCCGCGCGCAACAAGTAAGGAAAGGAGAGTATCTTAAATGCCTATTACTAACGTATACAACATGGCAGGTGAGAAGGTCGGCGAGATCGAACTCTCCGCAGCCATCTTCGGCGTCGAGCCGAACAAGTCTGTCCTTCATGACAGCGTCAAGAACCACCTGGCTAATTGCCGTCAGGGCACCCAGAGCGCACTCACCAAGGGCGAGGTCAGCTACACGACCGCAAAGCCCTGGCGCCAGAAGGGCACCGGCCGCGCACGCGCAGGCTACAAGGGTTCTCCCGTGTGGACTCACGGCGGCGTAGCATTTGCTCCGAAGCCCCGCGATTACAGCTACACCCTCAATAAGAAGGTAAAGCGTCTGGCTCTCAAGAGCGCACTGAGCGCAATGGCAGCCTCCGACGCGATCGTAGTTATCGACGATATCAAGGTCGATGAGATCAAGACCAAGACTTTCAAGGCATTCCTTGACGCGGTCAATGTCTCCGGCAAGACCCTCGTCGTCACCGAGAGCGTTGACGAGAAGGTAGTTAAGTCTGCACGCAACATCGCAGGCGTCACCACTACCATCGCAACCATTCTCAGCCCCTATATGATACTCAACAACCGCAAGCTCGTCGTTTCCAAGGCAGCGCTTGCAAAGATCGAGGAGGTGTACGCCTGATGAAAACCGCTTATGATATCATCATTCGCCCCATCATCACCGAGCAGTCCATGGAAGACCTGGACATCAAAAAGTACGCTTTTGAAGTCGCTAAGGATGCAACCAAGATCGAGATAAAGAAGGCCATCGAAGAGATCTTCGATGTAACCGTCATCAAGGTAAACACCCTCAACGTAAACGGCAAGGCAAAGCGCACCGGCTCGTACCCCATGGGCAAGACCGCCTCTTGGAAGAAAGCCATCGTAAAGCTCAGCGAAGACTCCAAGAACATTGAGCTGTTCGAGAACATGGCATAAGGGGAGGATCAAAGAATGTCTATTAAAACTTACAGACCTACCACTCCGGCCCGCAGACAGATGACCGTTTCCGGCTTTGACGGCGTTGATAAGCACGCAAAGCCCGAGAAGAGCCTGACTGAGGTCCTCAAGAAAAAGTCCGGCCGCAACAGCTACGGCCGCATCACCGTCCGCCATAAGGGCGGCGGCAACCGTCAGAAGTACCGCGTTATCGACTTCAAGCGCAACAAGCTTGAGATGGAAGGCGAAGTTGTTCGCCTCGAGTACGACCCCAACCGCAGCGCATTCATTGCCCTTATCAAGTACGAAGACGGCGAACTGCGCTACATCCTCGCTCCTGTCGGCCTGAAGGCCGGCGACAAGGTCGTCTCCAGCGCCGCGGCAGATATTAAGCCGGGCAACGCACTTCCTCTGGCAAACATCCCTGTCGGTACCGTTATCCACAACATCGAGCTTTACCCCGGCAAGGGCGCTCAGTTCGTTCGTTCCGCCGGCGTTGCTGCTCAGCTCATGGCTAAGGAAAACGGCATGGCTACCGTTCGCCTTCCCTCCGGCGAGTACCGCAAGGTTCGCCTTGACTGCTTCGCAGTCATCGGCCAGGTCGGCAACATCGACCACTCCAACATCTCCATCGGCAAGGCCGGCCGCAAACGCCACATGGGCATCCGTCCTACCGTCCGCGGCTCCGTCATGAACCCCTGTGACCACCCCCATGGCGGTGGTGAAGGCAAGTCCCCCGTCGGCCGTCCCGGCCCTGTAACTCCGTGGGGCAAGCCTGCACTCGGTTACAAGACCCGCAAGACTAAGAACCGCACCGATAAGTTCATAGTCAAGCGCCGCAACGCTAAGTAAGGAGGGCAAAAGTTAAATGAGTAGAAGCGTTAAGAAAGGCCCCTTCGCAGCTCCCGAGCTTCTGAAGAGAGTCGATGAAATGAATAAGGCAGGCGAGAAGAAGGTCCTCAAGACCTGGAGCCGTGCCACTACCATTTTCCCGTCCTTCGTAGGACACACCATCGCAGTACACGACGGCCGCCGTCATGTTCCTGTATACGTCACCGAAGATATGGTCGGCCACAAGCTCGGCGAGTTTGCTCCCACCCGTACCTTCCGCGGCCATGCAGGCAGCAAGACCGGCAAGTAAGGAGGAGAGAACATGGACGAAAAGAAAATGGCAAGAGCAGAAGTCAAGTATGCTCGCATTTCTCCCCGTAAGGTCGGCATCATCTGCGATATGATCCGCAACAAGGACGTCGCCGTTGCAAAGGCACTCATGCAGCACACCCCCAAGGCAGGCTGCGAGTACATGATCAAGCTTCTTGACAGTGCCAAGGCAAACGCGGAGAACAATTTTGAAATGGATCCCGAGAAGCTCTATGTTGCAGTTGCATACGCAACCGGCGGCCCCATCCTCAAGCGCGGCATGCCCAGAGCTCAGGGCCGTATGTACCGCATCAACAAGCGCACCAGCCACATCACCATCTGCGTGGCTGAGAGAGACTAAGGAAGGAGGCAGAATAAATGGGACAGAAAGTTAATCCTCATGGCATGCGTGTCGGCGTTATTAAAGACTGGGATTCCCGTTGGTACGCCCGTGCAGACAAGGTCGGCGATCTTATCGTTGAAGACTACAACATCCGTAACTACCTGAAGAAGACCCTCTATTCCGCCGGTGTTCCTACCATCGAGATCGAGCGCGATTCCAACAAGGTACGTATCTATATCCACTGCTCCAGACCCGGCGTCGTTATCGGCAAGGGCGGCGCAGAGATCGAGCGCATCCGCCTGTCCGTCGAAAAGATGATAGGCAAGCCCGTAGCGATCTCCATCGTTGAGGTCCGCACCCCCGATACCAATGCTCAGCTCGTAGCAGAGAACATCGCACAGCAGATCGAGAAGCGTATTTCTCACCGCCGCGCAATGAAGAACGCAATGGGCCGCGCAATGCGTATGGGCGCAAAGGGCATCAAGGTCATGTGCTCCGGCCGTCTCGGCGGACGCGAGATCGCAGGCGTTGAGCAGTACCACGACGGTACCATTCCTCTTCAGACTATCCGTGCCGACATCGAGTACGGCTTTGCAGAGGCAGCCACCACTTACGGCCGCATCGGCGTTAAGGTTTGGATCTACAAGGGCGAAGTCCTTTCCCAGACCCTGCGCACGACTCCCCGCGTGATGGATATGAACAAGCCCCAGGGCGAGCGTCGTCGTCGCGACGACCGCCGCGGCGGACGCAACGGCGACCGTCGTCAGGGTGGATACAACCGTGATCGTCAGCAGAACGGCGAACGCCGTCAGGGCGGCTACGGCCAGCGTCCGGCAGGACAGGGCGGCTACAACCGCGGTCCCCGTCCGGCAGCTCCCGCAAAGGAAGGAGGCAACAACTAATGTTAATGCCTAAGAGAGTAAAGTACCGCAGAGTGCATCGCGGCCGCATGAAGGGCAAAGCGACGCGCGGTAACTTCGTTGCATACGGCGAGTTTGGCCTTCAGGCCACCGAGCCGAGCTGGATCACCAGCAACCAGATCGAGGCAGCTCGTATTGCTATGACCCGTTACACCAAGCGTGGCGGTCAGGTCTGGATCAAGATATTCCCCGACAAGCCCGTAACCGCAAAGCCTGCTGAGACCCGTATGGGTTCCGGTAAAGGCTCTCCCGAGTACTGGGTCGCAGTCGTTAAGCCCGGCAGAGTGCTGTTTGAGATCGCAGGCGTTCCCGAAGAGACCGCACGCGAGGCTCTGCGCCTTGCCAGCCACAAGCTGCCCTGCAAGACCAAGATAATTGCCAAGGGCGCTGAGTCTGAGAACGGTGGTGAATAAGATGAAGGCAAATGAAATACGTTCCATGTCCGTAGCAGATCTCGAGAAGAAGCTCGTAGAACTCAAGAAGGACCTTTTCATGCTCCGTATGCAGCATGCCACCAATCATCTCGATAACCCCGTAAAGATTTCCGCTGTACGGCGTGACATTGCACGAGTCAAGACCGTTATCCGCGAGAAAGAACTCGAGCAGTGAGGAGGTAAGTCAGAATGAATAATGAAAGAACAACTTCCCGTAAGACTCGCGTTGGCAAGGTAGTATCCGATAAGATGGATAAGACCGTCGTTGTCATCGTGGAGGACCGCGTCGCACATAAGACCTATAAGAAGATCATCGGCAGAACCTACCGTCTGAAGGCGCATGACGAGAACAACGAATGCGGCATCGGCGATATCGTTCGCGTGATGGAGACCCGTCCTCTGTCCAAGGACAAGAGATGGCGTGTCGTGGAAATCATAGAGAAGGCAAAGTAAGGAGGCAGCATAATGATACAGCAGGAAAGTTATCTGAAGGTTGCCGACAATACCGGCGCCAAGGAAATCAAGTGCATCCGCGTTCTTGGCGGTTCCAAGCGCAGATACGCAAGCATCGGCGACGTGGTCGTAGCTTCCGTCCGCAAGGCTGCTCCCGGCGGCTCTGTCAAGAAGGGCGACGTCGTCAAGGCAGTTATCGTGCGCACGGCAAAGTCCGTCCGCCGCGCAGATGGCACCTACGTTCGCTTTGACGAGAACGCAGCGGTCCTTATCAACGGAACCGATAAGAACCCCCGCGGCACTCGTATCTTTGGACCCGTCGCTCGTGAGCTGCGCGACAAGGATTACATGAAGATCCTGTCCCTGGCTCCCGAAGTGATTTAAGGAGGGCACAGAGAATGAAAATTAAGACTGGCGATAAAGTCATAGTCCTGTCCGGCAAGGATAAGGGCAAGACCGGCAAGGTCATTTCCGCAGACCCCAAAAACGGCAAGGTCATCGTTGAGGGCGTCAGCGTAGCCACCAAGCATCAGAAGGCAAAGAAGCAGGGTCAGGACGGCGGCATCATGAAGATTGAGACTCCCGTGTATGTCAGCAAGGTCCAGCTCGTCTGCCCCAAGTGCGATAAGGGCGTCCGTGTCGGCTATAAGTACGTTGCAGACAAGAAGCTGCGCGTTTGCCGCAAGTGCGGCACCGAAATCTGAGAAAGGAGATAACTTACTATGACAAGAATGAAGAAAAAGTACGTTGAGGAAGTTGCTCCTGCTCTGATGGAGAAGTTCCAGTACAAGTCCGTTATGCAGATCCCCAAGATCGACAAGATCGTTGTATCCGTCGGCTGCGGCGACTGCAAGGACAATGCAAAGGCACTTGATAATGTTATCAAAGAGATCTCCGCGATCACCGGCCAGCACGCTGTTGCTACCGTCGCAAGAAAGTCCGTCGCTAACTTCAAGCTCCGTGAGGGCATGCATGTCGGCGTTAAGGTCACCCTGCGTCAGGATCGCATGTGGGAGTTCCTCGACAGACTGCTCAACGTTGCTCTTCCCCGTGTTCGTGACTTCCGCGGTATCTCCGCAGACGCGTTCGACGGCCGCGGCAACTACAGCATGGGCCTGAAGGAACAGATCATCTTCCCCGAGATCGACTACGATAAGATCGAGAAGCTGCGCGGTATGAACATCGCGATCACCACCACCGCACAGACCGATGAAGAAGCACGCGAGCTGCTCAGACTCATGGGCGCTCCGTTCGCGAACTAAGGAGGAACTGATAATGGCAAAGAAATCTATGATTCTCAAGCAGCAGGCTCCTGCTAAGTTCTCTACCCGTAAGTACAATCGCTGCAAGATCTGCGGCCGCCCTCATGCTTATCTGCGTGACTACGGCATCTGCCGTATCTGCTTCCGCGAGCTGGCTTACAAGGGTCAGATCCCCGGCGTCCGCAAGGCATCCTGGTAATCGGACGCTAAGGATGAAAAAGCATCGCATTTTACTTAAAAATGCTTGCAATATCAAGCTTTTTGCGGTAAAATAATATGATGCCAATTTTGCGGAAAACGAAGTTGAGATACACCGAGAATATCGGTGTATCTCTTCGGCGGTTTTTCAAATATTGCCTCGGAAGGCATCTTTTGAGGCGAAACCCCACGCAGTTTGCGCCCGAGACCCCGAACCCCCGATCAAGGCTCGGCCGTCGAGCTCAAACTTAGGTCGTCGAAAGGCCGCAGCTAATCATGTATTAGTGCGGAACCTCGTCGCCAAAACCGAGGGCAAGTCCCCGGTAACTTCTAAAAAAAGGAGAAAAAATTATGCAGATCACAGACCCCATTGCAGATATGCTGACCCGCATCCGCAACGCCGGTGTAGCGAAGCATGAAACTGTCGATGTCCCCGCATCGAAGATGAAGAAGGCAATTGCTGAGATCCTTCTCAACGAAGGCTACATCAAGAGCTTCCAGATCATCGACGACGGCACCCAGGGCATCATCCGCATCACCCTCAAGTATCTCCCCGGTAAGGAGAAGGCCATCCAGGGTCTTCGCCGTGTCTCCAAGCCCGGTCTGCGCGTTTACGCAGGAGCAGACGAGCTGCCCAAGGTCCTCAAAGGCCTCGGTATCGCAATCGTATCCACCTCAAAGGGCGTCATGACCGACAAGGCTGCTCGCGCAGCACACATCGGCGGCGAAGTCCTTGCATTCGTATGGTAAGGAGGAAAGCTAACTATGTCAAGAATCGGTAGAGCTCCCATTACCGTCCCTGCAGGAGTGGAAGTTAAGGTTGACGGTCAGCACGTTTCCGTCAAGGGCCCCAAGGGCGCTCTTGAGATGAACGTAGCACCCACTATGAAAGTCGAAGTCGAAGCAGGCGTCGTTCATGTCACCCGTCCCAATGACGACAAGATGAACAGATCCCTCCACGGCCTGACCCGTACCCTCATCAACAACATGGTCGTCGGCGTATCCGAAGGATTCTCCAAGACCCTCGAGGTCAACGGCGTCGGTTACCGTGCATCCAAGGAAGGCAAGAACCTGGTCCTGAACGTTGGTTATTCGCATCAGGTCATCATGCCTGAGACCGAGGACATCCAGATCGATGTTCCCAACCCCAACCAGATCATCGTAAAGGGTATCGACAAGCAGAAGGTCGGCCAGTTTGCAGCAGAAGTTCGTGGCAAGCGTCCTCCCGAGCCGTACAAGGGCAAGGGTATCAAGTATGACCACGAAGTTATCCGCCGCAAAGAAGGCAAGACCGGCGCTAAGTAATAGGAGGTGTGCCTGAATGATTAAAAGACCTGATACAAGAGCGCAGCGCATCAAGCGCCACGCAAGAGTACGCGGCAAGATCTCCGGCACCGCCGAAAGACCTCGTCTGAGCGTATTCCGCAGCGAGAATCACATTTATGCCCAGATCATCGACGACGTAGCAGGCAAGACCCTCGTGTCCGCCTCCACCGTTGAAAAGGGCTTTGAAGGCAACGGCAGCAATGTCGAGGCCGCAAAGAAGATCGGCGCAACCGTCGCCGAGCGCGCACTGGCAAAGGGAATCGAGAACGTCGTGTTCGACCGCGGCGGCTACATTTTCCATGGCCGTGTAGCAGCACTTGCAGAAGGCGCCCGTGAGGGCGGCCTGAAGTTCTAAGGGGAGGAGGAAAACTATTATGGCATACAATAATGACAGAAGAGATCGCCGCAGAGACGAGGAAGCATCCGAGTTTGTTGAAAAGGTAGTTTCCCTCAACCGCGTCAGCAAGACCGTCAAGGGCGGCCGTGTTATGAAGTTCAGCGCACTTTGCGTCGTCGGTGACGGCAAGGGCCGCGTTGGCTACGGCCTTGGCAAGGCAAACGAAGTTTCCGAAGCTATCCGCAAGGGTCTTGAGGATGCAAAGAAGAACATCGTTACCGTCACCCTCCAGGGCACGACCATTCCTCACGAGATCATCGGCGCTTTCGGCGCAGGCCGCGTCCTGCTCAAGCCCGCAGCACCCGGTACCGGCGTTATCGCCGGCGGCGCTGTCCGTGCAGTCGTTGAGGCAGCCGGCATCAAGGACATCCGTACCAAGTGCCTGCGCACCAACAATCCCGCAAACGTCGTTGCAGCAACCATGCAGGGTCTTATGTCTCTGCGCGACGCAGCTCAGGTAGCTGCCGTCCGCGGCAAGACTCCTGAAGAAGTTCAGGCTTAAGGAGGACTTGAAATGGCTAATCTGAGAATTAAGCTCGTCAAGAGCCTGAACGGTCGCCTCGATAAGCACATTGCGACCGCAAACTCCCTCGGACTGCACAAGATCGGCAACGAGACCGTTCAGCCCGACAACCCCCAGACCAGGGGCAAGATCGCCAAGATCGGCTATCTCCTCCAGGTAACTGAAGAATAAGGAGGAAAAGCATAATGTATATTCATGAACTTTCTCCCGTAGCTGGCTCCACCCACGTTGACAAGCGCAAGGGCAGAGGCCACGCAACCGGCAACGGCAAGACCGCAGGCCGCGGCCACAAGGGCCAGAAGGCACGTTCCGGCGGCGGCGTCCGCATCGGCTTTGAAGGCGGCCAGATGCCTCTGGCACGTCGTATCCCGAAGAGAGGCTTCAACAACATCTTTGCAAAGCCCCTCGAGGCGATCAACGTTTCCGACCTCGAAAAGTTCGAGGACGGCGCAGTTGTTGACGCAAAGGCTCTTCTCGACGCAGGCGTGCTTTCCAAGTGCCGCTACGGCGTAAAGATCCTCGGCAATGGCGAAATAAGCAAGAAACTTACTGTTAAGGCTTCCGCTTTTTCTGAAACCGCAAAAGAGAAAATTGAGGCGGCAGGCGGAAAGGCCGAGGTGATCTAAGTGCTGCAGACAATGCGTAACGCATGGAAGATCGACGACCTGCGTCATAAGATACTCTTCACGCTCGTCATCATCCTCCTTTACCGCCTCGGTAATGCCGTTCCCGTTCCTTACGTAAACATCGACGCCCTCAACGGCTATTTTGCTCAGATGCAGAACACTGTTCTCGGCCTGCTGAACGTAATGAGCGGCGGCGCGTTCTCAAACGCAACGATCTTCGCACTTTCCATCCAGCCCTACATCAACGCATCCATCATCATTCAGCTCCTGTGCATCGCTATCCCCGCACTCGAGCGTATGAGCAAGGAAGAGGGCGAGGAAGGCAAGAAGAAGATCGCCTCCATCACTCGTTACACTACCGTAGCAATCGGCCTGATCCAGGGCTTTGCTTACTACTACATGATCATGAAGTCCGGCTTCCTGACCGCTGACGGCCAGGGCATCTGGGCGGCGATCGTCATCATCCTGACCTTCACCTCGGGCTCTGCCCTTATCATGTGGCTTGGCGAGCAGATCACAGAGTTCGGCATCGGCAACGGTATTTCCATCATCCTGTTTGCAAGTATCGTTTCCCGTTTCCCGCCGTCCCTGTACCAGATGATCACCAACACCATAAACGGCACCGTAGCATGGTGGATCAACGTCCTCCTGCTCCTCGGCGCACTTGCAATGATCGTTCTGATCGTTCTGATAAACGACTCCGAGCGTCGTATCCCCGTCCAGTACGCAAAGCGCGTTGTCGGACGTAAGATGTACGGCGGCCAGAGCACCCACCTTCCCATGAAGGTGAACATGTCCGGCGTTCTGCCCATCATCTTTGCGCAGTCCATAGCGACCCTGCCTGCGACTATCGCGGCATTCACCGGCCACTCCGACAGCGCATGGGCAAGCACGACCAGCATCCCCTATGCGATAATCTACTTCCTGCTGATCATCTTCTTCGCTTATTTCTACTCCACCATCCAGTTCAACCCCGTGGAAGTTGCAAATAACCTCAAGAAGAACGGCGGCTACATCCCCGGCTTCCGTCCGGGCAAGCCGACCAGCGAATTCATCAAGAAGGTGCTCAACAAGATCACCCTGTTCGGCGCGATCTATCTGGGCATAATCGCAATAGTTCCTATCCTCATCAGCCACTTCAGCACTTCCGCATCCCTCAGCGGCATCTCTCTGGGCGGCACCTCGATAATCATCGTTGTCGGTGTTGCACTTGAGACTGTCCGCGCACTTGAGGCGCAGATGCTGATGCGCAACTACAAGGGCTTCCTTAGCTAAGAAGGTGCAAGAGATATGAAGCTTATACTTTTAGGCGCTCCCGGCGCAGGTAAAGGTACTCAGGCTGAGATACTGAGCCGCATGCTCTCTATCCCCACCATTTCAACCGGCAATATCCTCCGCGCTGCCATGAAAAACGGCACGCCCGTAGGTTTGCAGGCTAAGGCGTATGTGGAAAGCGGCAAGCTCGTTCCCGACGATGTCATTATCGGCATCGTTAACGAGCGCCTTGCCGAGCCCGACTGCAAAAACGGCTATATCCTCGACGGTATGCCTCGAACCATCCCTCAGGCCGAGGCGCTTGAGCAGGCAGGTATCGATATCGACTGCGCGCTGTCAATCGAGATAGCGGACGAGACGATAATCGAGCGCATGTCCGGACGCAGGACCTGCAAGGATTGCAGCCAGACCTTCCATATCGTGTCCAATCCTCCCAAAGTGGAAGGCAAGTGCGACTTCTGCGGCGGCGAGCTGACCATCCGCAAGGATGACGCTCCCGAAACAGTCAAGGCTCGCCTTGAAACCTACCACAGGGAGACCGAGCCCCTCAAGGCTTTCTATGAAAGCCGCGGCAAGCTCAAGAGCGTTGAAAATCAGCCGACCATCGAGGCGACGACTGAGGTAATCAAGGCTGCTTTAGGTATCTGAGCTATGTCGAGAGATCCAATTATAATCAAAACACCTCACGAGATCGAGATCATGCGCAAGGCGGGAGCGATAACTGCCGGCGCACGATCCGTCGCAAGAGCCGCGATAGCCGACGGCCTGACCACAAAGCAGGTCAACCGGGAGGTAAACGACTTTATCATAAAGTCGCGCGCTATCCCGACCTTCAAGGGCTACGGCGGCTTCCCGGCAAGCACCTGCATCTCAATCAACGAGGAGGTCATCCACGGTATCCCCGGAAAGCGCGTGATCCACAACGGCGACATAGTCTCCGTTGACGTCGGCGCGACCTTCGGCGGCTTTGTGGGCGACTGCGCAGGAACCTACCCTTGCGGCGAGATCTCCGAGCAGGCAAAAAAACTCATTGAAGTCACGCGTCAGAGCTTTTATGAGGGACTGAAATTCGCAAGAGCAGGATACCGCATCGACGATATCGGCTCGGCGATCCAGGAGTATGCCGAGTCGCACGGCTTCGGCGTTGTGCGCGACTATGTCGGCCACGGCGTCGGACGCAACATGCACGAGGCACCCGAGGTTCCGAACTACAGCATAAAAGGCAAAAGGGCTAACCCCAGGCTCGTTGCCGGCATGACGATAGCCATTGAGCCGATGATAACGGCCGGCGGCTACGGCGTTCATGTTCTGGATAACGACTGGACGGTCGTGACCAATGACGGAAGTCTTGCCGCGCATTATGAGAACACGATCCTCATAACCGACGGCGAGGCCGAAATACTCACTATGGCAGAGAACATTGACTGACAATTCGTCAAACCGACCAGGAGGAAAATTATTTTGGCAAAAGACGACGTAATCGAACTCGAGGGCACGGTAGTCGAGTCCCTGCCCAACACCATGTTTATGGTCGATATCGGCCAGGGTCACACGATCCTTGCCCATATCTCCGGTAAGCTCAGAATGAACTTCATCAGGATCCTCCCCGGCGATAAGGTCACGGTGCAGATGTCTCCGTACGATCTGACCCGCGGACGCATCACCTGGAGAAGTAAGTAGGAGGTAAAACAAATGAAAGTAAGACCTTCCGTGAAGCCTATGTGCGAAAAGTGCAAGATCATAAAGCGCAAGGGCAAAGTCATGGTAATTTGCGAAAACCCCAAGCATAAGCAGAGACAGGGCTGATAAATAACTTTAGCTCGTCCGACAAAAGTAAGATCCCGCATGGACCGCAAGGCTCCCTCCGGCGGGAATAAGCCAAGCGGATCCGCAAAAATGCGGAATAATAATCGAAAGGAATGATCGATCAATATGGCACGTATAGCCGGCGTTGACCTGCCCAAGGACAAGAGAATTGAGATAGGACTCACTTATGTCTACGGTATCGGCAGAACCAGCGCAAACAAAATACTGGCAATGACCGGTATAAATCCCGACACCCGTGTAAAAGACCTCACCGAAGAGGAAGAAGCAAAGCTGCGTGAGTGCATCGACCACAACTTCATCGTTGAGGGCGACCTTCGCCGCAGTGTGGCACTTGACATCAAGCGCCTGACTGAGATCGGCTGCTACCGCGGCCTGCGTCATCGTCGCGGCCTGCCCGTTCGCGGCCAGCGCAGCAAGACCAACGCTCGTACCCGCAAGGGCCCGAAACGCACCATCGCAAATAAGAAGAAGTAAGGAGGGATATGAATTATGGCAGCAAATGCAAAGAAAAAAGTCAGAACACGCCGCAGAGAGCGTAAGAACATTGAAAAGGGCCAGGTTCATATCAGCTCTTCCTTCAATAACACCATGGTAACCATCACCGACACCCAGGGCAATGCAATTTCCTGGGCATCCGCCGGCGGCATGGGCTTCCGTGGCAGCAGAAAGTCTACCCCCTTCGCAGCTCAGACCGCAGCTGAGACTGCCGCAAAGGCAGCTATGGAGCATGGTCTGAAGACCGTCGAAGTATTCGTCAAGGGCCCCGGCTCGGGCAGAGAAGCTGCGATCCGCGCTCTGCAGACCGCAGGTCTTGAAGTAACGATGATCAAGGACGTAACCCCCATTCCTCACAATGGCTGCCGTCCTCCGAAGCGTCGTCGTGTCTAATTGAAGGAGGGAAAGACAAATGGCAAGATATACTGAAGCAGTCTGCCGCCTGTGCCGCAGAGAAGGTCAGAAGCTCTTCCTTAAGGGCGACCGCTGCTACACCAAGTGCGCGCTTGAGAACAGATCCTATGCACCCGGCCAGCACGGCCAGGGCCGCAGCAAGAGCTCCGAGTACGGTATGCAGCTTCGCGAGAAGCAGAAGGCAAAGAGATACTACGGCGTTCTTGAGAGTCAGTTCCGCAGCTACTATGAGATGGCAGAGCGTCGTCCCGGCAAGACCGGCGAAAACCTCCTGAGCATCCTCGAGTGCCGTCTGGACAACGTCGTGTACCGCCTCGGCTTTGCAATGAGCCGCGCCGAAGCACGTCAGATGGTCAGCCACGGTCACTTCACCGTAAACGGCCGCAAGGTCAACATCCCCAGCTATCAGGTAAAGCCCGGCATGGTCATTACTCTGAAAGAGAGCAGCCGTGGTCTTGAGAAGATCAAGGCCAATGTTGAGGCAAACAGCTCACGTCCCGCACCCAAGTGGCTTGAGTACGATGCAAACAACATGATCGCTAAGGTCGTCGCAGTGCCCGCACGCGATGACATCGACCTCCCCATCGAGGAGCGCCTCATCGTCGAGTTGTACTCCAAGTAATACAGATACCCTCAAATTGGTAAGCTGACAAAACTCAGGGCGCAGATAAAGCGCCGAACTTAATAAGGAGGGTTATATTTAATATGATCGAAATAGAAAAGCCGCGTATAGAGTGCATCGAAACTCCGACCGACAGCTCCTATGGTAAGTATATCGTAGAGCCGCTGGAGCGCGGCTACGGCACGACACTTGGTAACTCTCTGCGTAGGGTCTTATTGTCCTCACTGCCCGGTACGGCTGCGACCTCGATCAAGATCGCAGGCGTTCAGCATGAGTTTTCGACCATCCCCGGTGTTAAGGAAGACGTGACCGAGATCGTTCTTAATGTTAAGAGCATCATCGCCCGTCTCCACAGCGAGGAGCCCAAGACTGTCTATATCGAAGCTGTCGGCGAAGGCGTTGTCACCGCCGGCGACATCAAGGCAGATGCTGAAGTCGAGATCCTCAATCCCGAGCAGCCCATAGCCACCCTCGGACCTGACGGTGCGCTCTCCATGGAGCTTACCTTCGATCACGGCCGCGGCTATGTATCTGCGGACAAGAACAAAACAGCCCAAACCGCAATCGGGACCATCCCCGTTGATTCTATCTACACACCTGTTCTGAAGGTCAACTACTCGGTCGAAAATACCCGTGTAGGTAACCAGACCGACTTTGACAAGCTGACGATCGAGGTGTGGACGGACAAGACCATCACCGCGCGTGATGCAGTGTCTCTCGGCGCAAAGATCCTTTGCGACCACTTCACCCTGTTCACCGATCTGTCCGATGCAGTCGGCAATCGCCCGACCGTCGTCGAAAAGACCGAGACCCAGCGTGATAAGGTGCTTGAGATGACTATCGAAGAGCTCGATCTGTCCGTAAGAAGCTTCAACTGCCTCAAACGAGCAAACATCAACACTGTTGAGGACCTCATCTCCAAGACTCAGGATGAGATGATCAAGGTCCGTAACCTTGGCCGCAAGTCCCTTGAAGAGGTCGAGCACAAGCTCGCCATGATGGGACTGTCTCTCGCGGACGAGGAGAACAACTAACTCTAACAAGGAGGAAACACCGAAATGCCCGGAACAAGAAAGCTCGGCAAGACGACCGATCAGCGCATGGCAATGCTCCGTCAGCAGGTCACCGACCTGCTCGATAAGGGCCGCATGGAGACTACCGTCACCCGCGCAAAAGAGATCGCTCCCATGGCCGAGAAAATGATAAGCCTTGGCAAGAAAAAGGATCTGGCTGCATACCGGCAGGCACTGGCCTTCATCACCCGTGAAGACGTTGCAAAGAAGACCTTTGACGAGCTGAGCGTCAAGTATGCCGACCGCAACGGCGGCTACACCCGTATCACCCGCATCGGACCCCGTCGCGGCGACGCAGCCGAGATGGCAGTCATCGAGCTGGTCTGATAGCAATATAAACAAAGTAAAAGCACCCCGATTTCGGGGTGCTTTTGGCCGTTCAATCGAGGTGGAAACATGCATGACGATCTGACAAAGCAGGATATTGCAAAAATGCAGGCCGAGCTTGACCACAGGCGGCTGGAGCTTATGCCCGAGCTTCTTGAGGAGGTCAAGCGCACGCGCGCCTTCGGAGATCTGAGCGAAAACTTTGAGTACAAAGAGGCAAAGCGCGCGAAAAACCGCAATGCCAGCCGCATTCGTTATCTTGAGAATATGATCAAGTCCGCGCATATAATCGACTCGGACTCTGCCGCCGACGAGGTCGGACTGTACGACAAGGTCGAGATATACATCCCCGAGGATGACGAGACGAACGTCATCCAGGTCGTGACGACTATCCGCACCGACCCTCTCAATGGACTCATAAGCCGTGAATCGCCCTTCGGCAAGGCGGTGCTCGGCAAAAAGGCCGGGGACAAGATCATGGTCTACGTCAATGATAACTACAGCTACGAGGCCGTTATAAAAAGCATCACCAAGGCCGAGGATGACGGCTCGGCGCCGATATTGCAATACTGAAAAAACTGCCCGGGACTGCGCGGAAAGCGCGGACTCGGGCAGCTTGTTATTTTATGCTTATTTATCGAGCTTTGCGAGCATTGCGTCGCAGACCTCATCCATGTCGCCGACTATGCCGTAGGTGCAGTAGTTGAAGATCGCCGCATCCGGATCGGTGTTGACGGCAACGACCGTGTTCGCATCGGAAAAGCCCGTGACGTGGTTCACGGCGCCCGATACGCCGAAGGAGATGTACAGCTTCGGCTTTACCACAACGCCCGACTGCCCGATAACAAGCTTGAACGGCAGCACGCCGCGGTCAAACACCGGCCTTGTGCAGGCAAGCTTTCCGCCGAGGCGCTCGGCGAGGCGGCGGTAGCGCGGCAGCGCGTCCGCGCCCTTTATCGCGTTTCCGATGCACACGATAACGTCGGCGTCGGCAATGTTCAGGCTCTCGTCCATGTCGTCGGCGCGGAAATCGAGTATCTCGGTGCGGATATTTTCGACGGGGAAGTCGATGTGCTCATCGATCACTTCATATTCGTGCGCGCCGCAGGGAGTGTACTTAAACGTGCCGGGGCGGATGGTTCCGACCTGGGGGCGAGCCACGGGAACGGTGATAACGGCCATCATCTTGCCGCCGACGGCAGGCTCGATGAATTCAATGTCCGTCGTTTTAGGATCCCACACAAGCTCGGTCGCGTCCGAGGTGCAGCCGGTGCCGAGACGCGCGGAGAAGCGCGGAGCAAAGTCGCGGCCGTTTATCGTTCCGCCGACCATGACGGCCGTCGGATGGTATTTTTCGCACAGAACCGTGAACAGGTTCGTGTACGCGTCGTTGTTGAAGAAATCGTAGCCCGTGCCGGATACGCGGATGAGCTTATCCACGCCGCAGTCGAGCACCTTCTGAAGCTCACCGTCGCTTATCTCGCCGATAACGACCGCGGCAAGCTTTTCACCGCTTGCGTCGCACAGCTTGCGCGTTTCCGAGCACAGCTCGAGCGATACCGGCAGAACGCTGTCGCCGTCGCGCTCGATAAAGACCCACATGTCCTTGAAATCAGTCTTGTTCATACCTGCAACCTCCTTAAAGCACATCGGCAATAAGCTCAAGAAGCTTATCGACATTCTTTTCCGTGCTGCCCTCGTCGATCATGCTGCCCTTGGAGCCTGTCTCGGGCGGATAGGTGCGCGGAACCTTCGTCGGCGAGCCGGGATCGCCTATCTGCTCGGGATCGAGTCCGGGGATCGTGTGGGAGTTGTACACCTCGATCTCGGCCGTGCGCGAAGCCTTCCAGCTCTTGAGGTTGGGAATGCGCGCGCGGAAGTTTGCCTTTTCGACCGTCAGCAGGCAGGGGTACTGTGCCTTGAGCACCTCAACTCCGCGCTCAAGATCGCGCTCTGCGGTGATGGTGCGTGCGTCGGTATCGACCTCAACGATCTTTGCGGTGGACGATATCTGGCTTGCGCCGAAGCGCTCAGCCAGCTGCGAGCCCATCTGGCCGGTCGCACCGTCGAGCGATTCCTTGCCGCAGAATATAAGGTCAAAATCGCCGAGCATTTTGGCTGCCGAGACGATAACGTAGCTCGTTGCGAGCGTGTCGGCATTTGCAAATGCGCGGTCGGACAGCAGCACGGCTCTGTCGGCTCCTGCGGCGAGACACTCGCGCAGAGCTTCCTTGGCCATATCCGGTCCCATGGTGATGACGGTGATGCTGCCGCCATGCGCTTCCTTGACTCTGACCGCCGCTTCAAGCGCGTTTGCGTCCAGCGGATTGAGTATGGCCGGAACTCCGGCGCGTATAAGACTGCCGGTTACGGGGTCCATCTTAACAAGGTTTATATCCGGAACCTGCTTTACGCAGACAAGAATATTCAGCATTTCTCAGCCCTCCTCGACGTTTGTACAGACCTTGCCGGGGTTGAGTATGCCCTTGGGGTCAAACACCTGCTTTATCGCCTGCATCAGCCCGAATGCCGTCTCGCCGACCGATTCGAGCAGATACTGCTTCTTGGCATGGCCGATGGCGTGCTCGCCGGAGACCTGGCCGCCGAACTCGGTGCACTTTGCGTAGCACTTGTCCATAACGGCCTTGCTGCGGCGCTTGAACTCGTCAAGCTCCATGTCGTTTGCGCAGCAGTAGATGTGCAGGTTGCCGTCGCCGGCGTGGCCGAAGTTGCGGATGGCAATGCCCTCTGCCTTGCCGGCTGCGCGGGTGTAGACGAGAAATTCGGCGATGCGGTCAACGGGAACGACAACGTCCAGCTCGTCAAGGAGCTTAGTGTCGGCCTCAATGACGGTAAGAAATGCGCTGCGCGCCGCCCAAACGTCCTTTTTAAGGCCGTCTGTCCAAACAACGAGCGTGTCGTATGCGCCGCACTTTTCGGCAAGCTCGCCGAGGCGATCCATCTTCGCGGTAAGCTCCGCCTCGCTATCGCCGACCAGAGTCACGAGTATATACGCGCCGGCCTCCTTACCGTTTACGACGGTTGGGAATACGCTGTTGCCGGTGAACGCTGCGGAGGAATCGACGATGTCGCGCTCCATGAATTCTATCGACTGAGGATCGAGGTTTGCAAGCTTTATCTGCGGAACTGAGGCGATAGCGGTCTCAACATCCGCAAAGGGGAGAATGAGGCTCACGTCCATGTTCGGCTTGGGAATGAGCTTGAGCGTAAGCTCGGTGATGATACCGAGCGTGCCCTCCGAGCCGATCATCAGGTGCAGCAGACTGTAGCCCGAGCTTGTCTTGCAAACGGTCTTGCCAAGCTCCATAACTCTGCCGTCTGGCAGAACAACGGTCATTGCAAGAACGTAGTCGCGCGTGACGCCGTACTTAACGGCGCGCATGCCGCCTGCGTTTGTCGAAACATTGCCGCCGACGGTTGCGGTTTTCTCGCCGGGATCGGGCGGATACATAAGGCCGTGTGTAAGCGCGTCGGCTGCCAGATCGCACAGCAGAACGCCGGGCTGAATATGCACGACGAGATTATTCATGTCGTAGGAGAGAATTTTGTTCATGCGCGTTGTGCAGAGCACTACGCCGCCGCACAGCGGCACGCAGCCGCCGACAAGACCCGTGCCTGCGCCGCGCGGAGTCACGGGGATGTTGTTTTCATAGCAAAGGCGCATTATCTGCGAGACTTCCTCGGTGCTCTCGACCTCGCAGACGACCTCCGGATAGTATTTGCCGTAAATCGGCATTTCGTCGTGGCTGAAATCGTCCTTCACCGCATCCTTGGCGAAAAAGCGCTTCGCGCCGACGATGGCCTGAAGCTTCTCAGCAATCTCAGGCGTGATTTTGTTATACTTCGTCATTTCAGACCTCCTCATTGATTTGCAATGATGACCGATATCCCGTTCGGGATAACCGTCAAGGTTTTCGAGCTGCCGTATTTGGCGGCTTTCAAAGCTGCGTCCAGATTTGGCGCGTACTGCATCTTCATGTCCTCGATCGCTTTTTGCATTTCGGGGCGAGAGACGACAATGACCTTGTGATGCATCAGTATTCGGGCAAGGATCTGACTTTCCCACTGGTCGGGCGCGGTTTTGTCCTGCGGAGTGGCCATTTGCCGGGCGTATAGCTCAGCCGGACTTTTGCAGTCGCGCAGGGCTTTGTAAAACCCCTCGCCTCCGTGACCGTCGGCGCATTCGGCGCACATTATTATTGTGCCGCCACTGCGGCAGCTGGCCTCTGCGGCGGTCATACCCTTTACACATTGGTAAAGGTTCTGGTCGAGCGGAGCGCCTCCGTTTGAAGTTATGACGATATCGGCTATCTGCGCTTTTACCCGGCAATAGCCAAGAAGAAAATCGCAGCCCGTGCGGTGTGCCGTTACATAGTTGCCAGCGAAAGCCGCAACGGTCTTTTTGCTCTCGTCGATGACGACGTTGACGATGTATGCAAGCTTAGCAAGACACGCTGCCTCAAGCATATCACAATGTAGGGGGTTGTTGTCAAGTATTCCGGTGCGTGCAAAGGGGCTGTCGATGAATTTGCTGCAATGATTTCCAAGAACAGTGACCTTGTCGCATATTCCGGGCAGAACGCTTTTTCTTCCGCCGGAGAAGCCGGCAAAAAAGTGAGGCTCAATAAATCCCTCTGCGATGAGAAGATCGGTTTCGGCGGCAAGCCTGTCGATTACGCACGGCGCGCCGGAGGGCAGAGTGCCTATACGCACGTTCGATTTCTCGTCGCGGCAGTCGTGGACGACTATGCGGCAGCTTTCCATGATCCTGCTGCCGAGCTTTGCGGCAAGCTCGGCGGTCGAGGTAGGGCGGTGAAAGCCCGTTGCAACGAGCAGCGTGACCTCAATGTCCGGATTTCCCTCGCGCAGCTCAAGCAGCATGTTGGGGATGATATCCCGGCTCGGCACAGGGCGAGTGTGGTCGGAAATGATGATAACGCAGTTTTTCTTTCCGCGTGCAAGCTCGCTCAGGCGAGGACTGTCTATCGGCCTGAGCATTGCACGGCGGACTATATCGCTTCCGCTTCCGCTTGAGCGGAGCTTATCTATACTCGAGGTCAGAACATTGGCACTGCCTTCGTTAAATTCAATGTATGTGTTCCCGTAGGGGATCTTCAGCATGGTCAACCACCTGCTTTCTCTATAAGCTTGTCAAGCACCGACGTGCAGTCAGCGATGACGGAGAAGTCCGCGTATTCGTGGATGGGCGCTTTCGGGTCGTGATTGACGGCGTATATCTTCTTTGCGCCCGATATGCCGCTAAGATGCTGCACAGCGCCCGATATGCCGAAGGCAATGTAAATGTCCGGCCTTACAGAAACGCCGGTCTGGCCGACCTGATGGGCATATCCTGCATATCCGGCTGCAACAGCCGCGCGCGAAGCTCCGACTGCGGCGCCGAGCATGTCGGCAAGGGTGTGCAGCTTTTTGAAGTTTTCCCGGCTGCCCATGCCGAGCCCTCCGGAGACGATGATGTTTGCGCCCGTAAGGTCTGTGCCGAACACCGCGTCCTCAATAATACGGGTCTGCGTCCAAATATGCTTTGCCTCGCGGCAGGGGATGAGAGGCATGCCCACTTTTTGCGCGTTTTCGGAAAAAGCGAGCTTGAATACGCCCTTGCGCACGGTTGCAAGAACCGGGGTGCACGTATTTTCTATATGAGCGAGCTTTCTGCCGCCGAAGGCAGGCCGGGTCTGGCGCAATGTGCCGTGTTCCGCCCAGCTGAGCGCCGTGCAGTCCGCTGTTATGCCGCAGCTGAGCTTCGCGGCCGTCATCGGAGCGACACAGCAGAAAAACGACGAGCTTTCAAACAGAATAAACTCGGGCTTTTCCGAGAGAGCGTATTGCGATATGCTCTCTGCCGCCGCAACAGGTGCGTTGATATCCTGAACCGAAAGCGCAATGCGCGCCAGGCGGTCGGCTCCTGCGTATATGAGCTGCCCTGCATCAACAGGCTCGGTGGATGAGACTATAACGGCCGTGAGTGATAACTCTCTTTCGCTGCAAAGCTCAAAGGCTCGGCGAACAAGTCCGAGAAAGGACGGCGATATCTCACTGCCTACGACGATCGCGTTAGGTCTATTCATCGCGGTTGCCTCCTTTGATCAGCTCAATGAGCGCCTGCGCGCCTGCGTCCGCATCGGTGCAGACACATCTTTTGCCGTTTCTGAAGCTCATGGTCTCGACCGCCGCTGTGCGTGTCGGCGAGCCGGGCAGGCCGGCGTTTTCGGCGGAAATCCCGATGTCGGCAAGCGTAAGGCGCTCTATGGCGGCTTTTTTGCTTCGGCGCATGCCCATGACGGTCGAGCTGCGCACCATATCCGTTCCGTTGCAGACAGAGAGCACTGCCGGAACGGCACCTTCGTATTCTGCCGAAACGCCGTCGTTTGTGCAGCATATTCTCAGCGTATCGCCGTCGATACCGAATGCGGTCACGGCTGCCGCCATCGGCAGACCGAGCCGCTCGGACAGCTGCGGAGCAATGTGCCCGGTCTCACTGTCGATCGCTTTGCGCCCACAGAGAACGAGATCAAAGCCGCCGAGTCTGTTTATTGCCGCGGCAAGGATATTTGCCGTGACTAAAGTATCAGAGCCGGCGAGAGCGCTGTCACAAATGAGGACAGCACGGTCAGCGCCGGCTGCAATAGCATCTCGCAGAGCGTTCTCTGCGTAGGAAGGAGCCATGGTGACGACAGTCACCATGGTCTCCGGGGCATTATCTTTGATCCTGAGCGCAAGCTCAAGGGCATAGGCGTCGGCAGGGTTTATTCCGAGCCTTCCGCCCGAGAGCCTGTCGTCATTGTCGGTAAGCGAGTCAGTAAACGTGGCCTGAGAAACGATCTTCAGGCATACCAATATATTCATAGCGCCTCCGAAATCAGATGATATCGTGATAGACCTCTGCAAGAGCTTTCTGTATCGTGCGGTAATCTTTGAAGCCTTTTTCGTAGATCTCCACGTTTTCGGGAATGGGGGTCACGACGTCGGCAACGGTGACGCACTTTTTGACGCTGTCGTCAAAATCGGCGAACACGCCGGTAGCAACGCCTGCGAGCATAGCCGAGCCGAGGGATGAGTCGTTATCTACGGTGCTCGTGAGCGGAGTGGCCAAAACGTCGGCGAGTATCTGCCGCCAAAGCTTGCCCTTTGCCCCACCGCCGATAATGCGGTATTCGCTGACAGCAATCTTCTGTGCCTTTATCTCCTCAAGGCAGTCGCGCATGGAGTAGGATATGCCCTCCATAACGGCGCGCGTAAAGTGGCCTTTCGTGTGGTGCATGCCGGCGCCGACAAAGCTTGCGCGCAGCTTGTCGTCGTAATACGGAGTCATCTCGCCGAGAAGGTAGGGATGGAAATAGAGCTTTTCGCTGCCGGCAGGAACTGCCTCGGCGGCGCGGTTTAGCACCTCGTAAGCGCTCGTGCCCTTTTCCTCGGCGATCCTGGATTCGTCTGTTCCGAATATATCCCTGTACCACTTGTAAGACGCAGCGCAGCTTCTTGTTCCGGTTCCGGGATACCAGAGACCGGGGATAACGTGGCGGTAGTTAAAAAACTGATGACTTGCTATCGGACCTGAGGTTATGGGGCATATGCGGCCGGCAGTTGCAAGCTTTACGGTCGCGCAGCCCTCTGCAATGGCTCCGGAGGCGTAGACCTCCAAAGCCGTATCCGTTGTGCCGGTTATGACCGGCGTTCCGGCTGCAAGCCCGGTCGCCGCGGCGATCTCGGGAAGAACAAAACCGGCAATGTCACCGGGCTGCTTGATCTCCGGCAGCATATCGGCGGAAACACCGGCAAGCTCGCAAAGCTCCGGGACCCAGCGGCTCGTGTGATCGTTGCAGAGCATCGCGCCCATCGCTTCGATCGAGTCTGTGCAGAAATCCCCGGTTATGCGGTGGCGAACATAGTCCTTAGCAAAATAAACACGGCGTGTGTTTTTGATAACCTCCGGCTCGTTTTCACGCAGCCACATCATCTGCGGCAAGGTCCATGCCGGACTTACGGAGTTTGCGGAGCTTTCTCTGAGCAGCTCGGAGAAGTTTTCTTTCAAAAACTTTGTCTGTGCGCCGCTTCTTGCGTCCGACCAGTGGATGAATCTGCGCAGAGGCTTATCGTCTGCGCCGCAGAGCACTGCCATGTGCGTTGCGGCATCAATGGCCAGCGCCGATATCGCTTTGCCGTCGATCCCAGCCTTTTCGATGCATGCCTTGATATTTACTATGACCGCGTCGAAAAGATCATCGGCATCCTGCTCGAGCCAGCCGGGCTTAGGAGAATATGCAGGATATTCGCGCGAGGCTGTAGCAAGCACATTGCCCTGCGAATCTATAAGCGTTGCCTTGGAGGATGATCCGCCAAGGTCTACGCCCAAAAGTAGTTTTTCTGCCATAATAGCACCGCCTTATCAGCAAAGTCCGTCCAGAATCTCGTAAATGTCAGCGATCTTTACGCCGTCGGTAGCATATTTGCTCATGATATAGAAATCGTCGGGTGAGGCGGTTATGATAAGGTCGCTGCCGAGGCGCACGGCGTCCTCGCATCTTACGCGCACCATCTGCGCGGCGACCTCGGGCGCGTACACATCAAACGGCACTGTGCCGATACAGCGTGACATTTTTCCGTTAAGGAACAGCTCGGTCAGTTCAATGCCGCAGGCGTCTGCGATTGCCTTGAAGGGCGCGATCTCATCGAGAGCGCGTGTGAGCTTTACCGGCTCCTGAAGCGAACCGGCAATGCCGGCCTTTTTGACCTTGAGCTTGCCGTCGGCGATCAGAGCGGCTATGAACGCTGTCGCGGTTACGATCTCGATCCCACTCAGCAGACCCCATGCGCCGTACTGCTCTTTGAACATCGCGGCGTCGGCAGGGTTTAAAACGACCAGAGTTTTTGCGCCGGTGTCGGCGATCATTTTCGCCGTGTGTGCCGCAACTGCCTGAACGTCACCCGTGTAGCCCATAAGCTCGCCAAGGTATGCGCCGGATGCAGGCTCGTCGGCGAGAACGGTGAAGTCAATGCCGGCCTTTTTGAGAATGCTTATGGCATGAACGCCGGTGTCTGCGCGCATTGCCTCGGCTGTCTGACCGATGAACAGAAGTACCTCGGCCTTCTCGGGCAGCTTGCCTGCTTTTTCAAAAAGCTTACCCATTGCGCTAAGACCGAAAATGTTGCCGCATTCGCTTATGGTGTCGATCATCTTGATCACGGCTGCCGGAGCGAGATCTTCAACGACCGCGCGCATTCTTGCTTCGCGTGTGTATTCGCTGGGCTTGTAGCCTGTGACGCAATCGTTTGCGCATGCGTCGCACAGCGTGCAGTGGTACATTGCCTCGGCAATGTCCTTGTCAAACTCTGTTCCGCGTTCGATCATCGAGATCATCAGACCTCTTGCGCGCGGAGTCCATGCCTCGCTGCCGGTTGCTCCGGCGACGGGGCAGATATGGCGGCACATCCAGCAGAATCTGCATGCGTCGGCCTGTCTTGCACTGTCTTTAGAAAACATATCAAAACCTCTTTATCGCAAAATTTTTCCGCGCCTTTTTACAGGCCCATCTTGTACGGGTTCATGATCCCGTTGGGGTCAAGCTCTTTCTTGATGCCCTGGAGCACCTGCATTGCCGGGCCGTAGCTTTCCTTCATGAGTCTGCCGAGCTTCAGACCGACGCCGTGGTGGTCGTTGATAACGCCGCCGTTTGCAATTGCCGCGCGAACGCCGGCGTTCCAAATGCGGTTGTGCAGACGGATGCACTCTTCCTGATCCTCGGGCGGATTGTCGATGATAAAGCGCGAGTAGTTCATGCAGCCCCAGTCGTACCAGTGGGAGCTGTGAGATATAAAGCGCACGCCGTCATAGGTTTCCTCAACGGCTTTTTTCATCGCCCAGTATATTTTTTCGATGTTGTCGTATGTCGCAACGGTGTCCAGAGTTCCGAACATCTGCGGATTGTTCATGATGTAGCCGGGGTAGAAGAAGGTTATACGGTTCTCAAACCACTTTTCGCCGTATTCCGTGCCGAGATACTCCGCGTCGTATTTCTTGCAGATATCGAGTATAAGCTCTTCCTCGGCGGCAACGATCTTGGCGTGTCCCTCAACGGTGAGGTTCATGAACGAGCCGCGCTTTTCAAAGCCGATGACCTTTTTTATGATGGAAACGGTTTCAGCCTCGTCGAACAGGCGCACGATAGAGGGCTTTACGGTCTGCACGATCTCGCGGCATGCGTCGTAGCCTGTGGAGATATCCTTGAACAGGAACGCATGGTGGCGGCGTACCTCGGGAAGCTTGGTCATTTTGAACTTTGCCTTGGTCATAATGCCGAGCGTGCCTTCACTGCCGAGAAACAGCGGCAGAAGGTTCGGGCCGCTCGAATGCTTGGGAACGGGCAGAGTGTTTATGATATCACCGTTGGGAAGTGCCACCTCGACCGAGAGACACTGATCGTCGATCTTGCCGTATTTGGTGGAAAGAATGCCGATGCCGTTGTGTGCCAGCGCGCCGCCAACGGTGCAGCAGGTAAGGCAGCTGGGCAGATGCATAACAGAGAAGCCCTGCTCGTTTGCGTACCATTCGAGGGCCTGGAATATCATACCTGTTTCGCAGGTGATGGTGCCGGCCTTGGTGTCGATATCAAGCAGCTTATCCATGCGCTTGATATCAAGGACTATGCCGCCTGCCATAGGCAGAGCGCCGCCCTGCGAACCGCTTCCGCCGCCCCATGTCTGGACGGGGAGCTTGTAGTAGTTCGCTATCTTGAGTACCTTTGAGACTTCTTCGGCGCAGCCGGGGCGCACGACGTAGTCGGGGAGCGCGGGATCGCCGCCCTTATCGACGGTCATTCTTGCAAGCCAAAAATAGTCCGTACCGTAAGCAAGCTTCTGATCGCTGCTGTGACTGACGTTCTCGACGCCGACAGCGTCCTCAAGCTCGGTAAGGATCATTTCGTGCATAAATCCTCTGAGTTCCATTTGCATCCTCCTGTATGTTCATGCTCAGTGAGCAGTATTTAACTTTTTATTGCCTGCCGATATTTTTTCTCTGCCTCGGCAGAGGGCAGATGCGATTAAAAACGGTTATGGAAAATAGATCGTTAGCTGCATATAGGTCTGCGGCAGGCTGCCCGAAGGCAGCCTCTTGGCAGATGAAAAAGAAAAGAAGTGTAAAATGCCTTACAACTTGCTTGTAAGCGAGGATTACTTGTATGCCGGCATGATGGCGTCTGCTTCGGCAACTGCGGTAGCATATGCCTCAAGGCCTTCGATGAGCGCGTCATCGGGAATGGTGAGAGGAGGAGTGAGCTTCATGGTGATGCCTGCGCCGACGGCCGCGAAGAAAGTAAGACCGTTCTCGTTGCACTTTTTGGTGACTTCAAGTGCAAATTCGGGATGGATTGCGTGAGTGTCGGCCTCTGCAAAGGTGACGGCCCATGCCATGCCGATGCCGCTTACATAGCTTATACGCTCGGGGAACTGCTTCCACAGTGCCTTGAGCTTTTCTTCCATGATCTTGCCCTTGCGCAGAGCTTCCTGGCACATGTTGTGCTCTTTGAGGAACTTGATGTTTGCTGCGGTGCCGGCGGAAGCGACGGGGCTGCCGGAATGGGTGGAGGTCATGGTGTTGGGAGCGTAGATATCCATCAGCTCGCGGCGACCGACAAGTGCCGACTGAGGCAGACCGCCGGAAAGCCCCTTCGCGGTGGTGAACAGATCGGGCAGGATGTCATAGTTTTCAAAGCCGAACCACTTGCCGCTGCGGCAGCAGCCGATCTGGATCTCGTCCATCATAAGAACGATGTCATACTTGTCGCAGAATGCACGCAGATTCTTTGCATAGGACTTGGGCATCGGGTAGCAGAGGTTGCCGTAGTAGGACTCGATGATGATGCCGGCGATGTTTTTGTACTCAACGCCGTGCGCGTCGATGGTGTCCAGAAGGGTCTGGAACATTTTTTCGTCCGAGAAGCCGGGCTTGGTGGGATTTGCCCACTCGTGATCGTATGCGTTGGGCCAGGGAGCCTGGAAAATGTCGGGGTCGAGATTTCCGATCCAGTCCTTGAGCGCGGGCTGACCGCCGACCATCTGAGAAGCGAGGGTGCGTCCGTGGAACGCGCCTTCAAAGGACACGATGACCTTCTTTGCCGGACCACCGACCATCTTGCCGTGGGTGCGTGCGATCTTGACTGCCGCCTCAACTGCCTCGGTGCCGGCAGAGAGCATGAACGCCTTGCTGTCGGGGATGGGGCTTACGCTGCAAATTGCCTTTGCGGCCTCAACGCGCTCCTTGGTCGGGTGCAGATATGCGCACAGCAGGGGCTTGTCGAGAGTTTTCTTGATCGCGTCGATGATCTTGGGATTGCCGTGACCGGCGTTTGTGATCATAACGCCCGAGGAGAAGTCGATAAACTTGTTGCCGTACGGGTCGCATACCTTGTAGCCGTCCTCGGTGTGATCCCACACGATAAGGGGCTGGCCTGCGTTGGATATGGGCTCATACTTCTGCATTTCCTTTATAATCTCGAAAGACTCGGGCACGGGAATGGGAGTGACTATGCGGCGATGCTTAGTCTCAATGCGTTTAGTCTCGCGGGACTCCATTTCAAAACCTTGACCGTTCATTTTAAAACCTCCAAAAATATTGTTTTTTATTAAGACTATTTTTCGTTTTCAACTTCGGCGTAGGGTCCCATGCCCCACTTTTTGCTGTAGTATTTGTACTTGTTTTTCAGCCCGTCGATGACGAGGTAGATAAGGACTATGATCATACCGGCAACCGTGAGCCGAGTAGTAAGCTCGGACGAGCCGGCGATGATACCCTTGTCCATCAAAAGCGCGATCACCTCACAGACGAGCGCACCGAGCAGGAGAAATTTCCTGCGCAGAAATTGCGCAAGGCTGAATTTTTCGTTTTCTTTTCGCTGATTTTTCATAGTTCCGCCTTACAGTAGCTTTTTCATATCCGCCATAACGGCGTCCATCTTCTCAAGCGTGATATCGGCGTCGGCGAGTGTGTGCTGAACCGAGAAACCGCAGTGAGAGGGGATGTTTGCGTTCCAGTAGGAGTGGAAATACAGGCCGCGGTCGAGCGCTCCGTTAATAAAAGCGTTTGCCAGATCGCGTCTGAACAGCTTCTGCGATGCGCGCAGATCGTAGTCGATCTCGCGATCTTCATAGCCCCAGTAGATAGCAAATCTTGCACCGAGGCTGCTTACATGGCCGGGCAGGCCATGCTTTTTCATAAGATCCTCCATGCCGGAGAAAAGCTTTGAGCCGAATGCCTCGATGTTGTCATAGAAGCCGTCCTCGAGCGCCATGCTGACGCATGCGTTTGCCGCGTACACGCCGAGCTGATTGCCGCTGTAGGTGCCGGATACGCCGACTATGCCGCCGGGCGAGCAGATATCCATGACTTTGGCCTTGCCGCCGACGAGCGATATCGAAGCGCCGCCGCCGAGAGCCTTGGCAAAGGTGGTTATGTCCGGCTGCACGCCGTAGAAGCCTGCCGCGCTGCCCGGACGGAAGCGCAGACCGGTGATCACCTCGTCCATTATCATGCAGATGCCCTCTGCGTCGCATATTTCGCGTATGCCGCGCACAAACTCGGGTTTCATCATCGAGCAGCCCATGTTAAAGCATATCGGCTCGATGATGATGGCCGCGACGTTGCCCTTGTATTTTTCAACAAGCTTTGCAACGGCTTCGAGATTATTTGATTCGGCGACCTTTATAAGGTCTGTGAATGCGCGGGGGATTCCTGCGCTGTCGGGCACCGTTTCGCACACGCCGTCAACGATGGGAGGATAGCTGTTGTGGTTGTACCATACCATCTCGTGCATGCCGTGGAAGTGACCGTCGAGCTTTATTACGATGTCTTTGCCAGTGTAGCCGCGCGCGATGCGTATCGCGGCCATGGTGGATTCGGTACCGGAGTTAAGAAGTCTGAACTTTTCGACAGTGGGAACGAGCTTGGTAAAATTCTTTGCGAATTCTATCGTCTTTTCCGTGTCGTAATTCATCAGGAAGCCCTTTTCGATGCATTCTTCAAGAGCTGCCTGAATGCGCGGATGCTTGTGGCCGAACATTGACGCGCCCGAGCCGCCGTGATAATCAATAAACTCCTGATCATCAACGGTGTAAAGGCGAGCGCCCTTGGCGTGGTCGATGTAATGGGGCATGCCGCAGGCAACGTTGACTCGTCCGCCGGCGGAAACGCCGCTGGGCATATATTTTTTGCCCTCTTCCCAAAGCTCATGACTTCTTTCAAGTTTCATTTCAGTATCCTCCGATATTTAATAATGAGATCAAAATCAGGTTGCTGCGCCGAATACCAGATCGGGCAGGAACTGCGGGATCGGCAGCAGGATGCACAGCACGATAACAAGAAGCATAATGCCGATGACGATCAGCATGTGCGGCAAAACGGTGTCCCTCATCTTGGAGCCTGTGAGGTTCATGGAGAGGAACAGATATATGCCGACAGGAGGCGTAAGACCGCCGAGAACAGTGCTCAGTGCGAAAACAACACCGAGTTGGTTGAGGTTTACGCCCAGAGAGGCGAACATTGGATAAATGATAGGCAGAATGATGGGCAGCGCTGCAAGCGATTCCATGAAGCAGCCTATTACGACCATGAACGCGATTACCAGGAAGAACAGACCCGTGGGGCTTGTCGTGATGCTCAGCATGAAGTCAACGATCTTCTGGCCCATACCCTCAAGTGCGAAGATGTAAGAGAAGATCGAGGAAAAGCCGATTATCATCATGACCATCGCCATGTTGACGGATGCCGAGCGCAGGACGTTTATAAGATCCTTAAAGCTCATGGACTTGTACACGAATACCGAAACGATAAGACCGTATACGCAGGCGACCGCGCCGGCCTCGGTTGCGGTGAAAGCGCCGCCCATAACGCCGCCGATGATGATAATGGGCATCAGCAGAGCCCAGATGGAGTCTTTAAACGCAGCCCAAACGACCTTGCCGCGGAATTTTCCACCGTAGTCGATATTGCGCTTTTTTGCGTAAATGTAGCAGTAGATCATCAGACTCAGTCCGATGATGAAGCCGGGGATAATGCCGCCGACGAACAGACGCGAGATCGAAAAGCCCGTTATGCAGCCGAAAACGATCATATCGACGCTCGGCGGGATGATCGGGCCGAGCGAGCCTGCGCCTGCGCTCATTGCTGCGGTGAAGCCGCGGCTGTAGCCCTTTTTGAGCATTTCGGGAACGGTGATGCCGCCGATGGCACTTATGGTCGCAGCGCCGGAGCCGGAGACGGCAGCGAAGATCATACTCGCGCCGACTGTGGTTATTGCGGTACCGCCGCGCAGCCATGAAAGAATGGCCGAGGCGAAGTTGACTATCCTTTTGGATATGCCGCCCTTGCCCATGATCGCACCGGCGAGGATGAACAGGGGAATGGCCATGTACGAGAAGGAATTTATGCCTTCAAAAAATTGCTTTACGACCATGAACATGGGCGCGGTGCTGCCGAAGTAAAGTCCGGCCGTGCCGGCTATGCCGATGGCAAACGCGATGGGAACGCCGAACAGCAGGCAGCAGATAAGTGTGATGATCGTGATTTGTATCATTCTTTCTTACCTCCGTCCTTGCCGGCGTTATCGGCATTGTCGTCGCTATCCTTAGCGGCCTCTGCCTCAAGCTCGCGGTCAAATTCCTTGGCCATGGCCTGGGCTTCAAGCAGAAGCTCGTCGCTTTCTATTCCGTGGATGATGTTGTAAACCTTGCGCGGAACCTGGCCGAGAAGGCTCAGATTGACCGAAATTATGCCTGCCAAAAACGAGGCATAGATGACCGATTTCGGCAGCCATACGACCGAAGTTGCGGTCGAGTTGCCGGCGCGCTCGATAAGCTCGAGCGAGGGACCGATGAGATAGATCATGAATCCGAAAACGATGATTCGAGTGATAAGATAATGCGCGGCGCGCAGCTTGGGCCAGCGCGCAAATGCGCCCTGAAGTATGTCCATACTGACGTGCTGATCTTCCCTTGTAGTAAGACCGGCGCCCACGAGAACACCCCAGATCATGATGTAGCGAAGAATTTCTTCCGCCCATACGATAGAGTTGTTGAGGGCATAGCGCCAGAATACCATCGCAAATGTAAGCCACATGATGGCGAACATTATGATGCAGCACATAACTAACTGGACCCATTCAATGCTTTTATCAATCTTCTTTAAAACGTTAAGCATTGTTTCCTCCTAAGTTTTTAAACAGCACCATAGTTAGCCGGGCTAACTATGGTACTGCGGTTTTTCCGTGCTGTGTGGTGGCTTTTTTGATTACTTGCTGTAGGATGCGATAGTGTCGAGCAGATCGCCGAGGCCGTAGCCGATGAATTCGTCATATATCGGCTGGCAGGCGTCCTTCATTTTTGCGATCTCGGTCTGAGGCATCTCGTAGATCTCAACGCCGGCCTTCTCGATGGCGGCAATGTTATCCTGATCGGAAGTTGCACGAAGCTCAAAGCAGTAAGCCTCGGACTCGACGACTGCCTCCTGGATGGCCTTCTGGATATCTTCAGGGAAGCTGTTCCACTTTTCCTGGTTTATGCAGATGACGTTCATCGCTGCAAGGTGATAGGTGTAGGACATGTAGTTGTTAACTTCCATCCAGTTCTGCTGAACGATGTTTGCAAGGTCGCACTCGCAGCCCTCAACAACGCCCTGCTGAAGAGCCTGATAGGTCTCGGAGAAAGCGGTGGTGGTCGGGTTTGCGCCCATGTCCTTGAACATGTCAACGTAAATGGTAGCGTTAGGAACACGGATCTTCATGCCCTTGAGGTCGTCAAGAGTCTTGATGGGAGACTTGACGCTGAGCATGTGACGGAAGCCGGAGTAAACGTTGCCGAGAACGTACAGGCCGGTGCCGTCTGCGATCTTGTTAAGCTCGGGGCGGATGAGATTTGCGGTAACTTCCTTAGCGGCGTCAATGTTGCTGTACTGGAAGGGCAGGCCGAATACAGCAAACTCGGGCTTGTTTGTAACGGTTGCCCAAACGGAGCCTTCGGAAAAGCCCATGTCGCATGCGCCGGTGACGCACTGCTCTGCGATGTTCTGCTCGTCGCCGAGCTGCTCGTTTGCGAAGATCTTGACCTGGCATGCGCCGTTGGTCTTTTCTTCAACGAGCTCCTTGATCTTGGCCATCTGCTTGTGCTCGATGGAGTCCTCGGTGTAGACGTGGCCGATGGTCAGGGTGTACTTTGCGTCGGCGGTCTGGCCGTCCTTGTTGGTGTCGCCCTCGCCGCCGCGCTTGCCGCAAGCGGTCAGAGAACACAGGGACAGAACCATTGCCAGGGAAAGTAAGAGAGCTATAAACTTTTTCATACATTACCTCCTATTGTGTTTTGTTCTTTTTCTCTCTTTACAGGCCGTGCGCGCCGTTTGGCTCGCAACGGCATGATTTACGGGGTTTGTGGATAAAAATTTCTGAAATAAAATTTCAGGACGTGACACAGTATGCGCGAGTGTCAAAATCGTTCCTGCGTCGTTTGTTATTGCCATTCTAATTCCAAAACGCTGTATTTTCAACAAATTTTTGCGCATTCGCTCATTTTTGACGCTTTTGCACAAAAACAGGCAGCAGATTTTGTGAATAATTATTTCTGAAATAATATTTCAGAAACGAAAATTAATTTTTCGCTTATCTTTTGACGGTACTTGAAAAAAATTCGATGATTTGTTATATTTAATACAATATTTAATATGTATAGCAGTGATTTATCAAATAGTATGGAAGAAGGGGCGGCAATGGATAAAAAACAAACTCCGGCGATGCTGCTGAAAATTAAATCGATGCGCGAAAATCTCAGCAAGGCGGAGCTTCTTGTGTGCGACTATATAATCGAGCATCCGGAGGAGGTGATCTACCTTTCGGTGTCCGAGCTTGCGGCCAAGAGCGGCGTGAGCGATGCAACGGTCATCCGCGCAAGCCAGAAGATAGGCAGCAGCTCATATCAGGATCTGAAGATATCTCTTGCGCAGGATATCGTTACGCCGCTGCAAAGCGTAAATGAAGAGATCGAAGCCGGCGACCCTACAAATGTTGTGGTCGAAAAGGTGTTCCAGGGCATACTGCATACGCTCAATTACACTTACAGACTCCAGGACGGCGGAATGCTCGAGCGCGCGGCGGACATGCTACTTGGCGCAAACCGCATCTGCATATGCGGCCTTGGCAACTCGCACGCCATCGCCGAGGATATCCAGCATAAGCTGATGCGCCTCGGCCTTAATGCGACGGCATATTCGGATAATCATCTTCAGGTGATATGCTCGTCGTTTCTCAAAAAGGGAGACGTACTGTTTGCCGTAAGCCATTCGGGCAGCTCGCGCGACGTTGTTCATGCCGCGGAGATAGCGCTTGAAGGCGGAGCTGCGGTCATATCGCTCACGAATGTCGGCCGCTCACCGCTTGCGGATATCTCTACGATCGCACTGCACACGGCCTCGAACGAAACTCGCTATCGCCGCGTGGCGCTGTCGTCGCGTATCGCGCAGATGGCGATAGTCGATGTGCTGTATACGATGATAGCGCTTAAAAAGCCGGACACGGCCGACGGCTTCTTCAAAATCGAAAAGGAATTGGTCAACACCAAGTATTGATGCTATGAGCGAAAAAACGGCAGAAAAAAAGCCCTGTGCTTTCAGCGGCAGGGCAGTGTATAACGAAAACGCGATCAAGGCCTTCTGCAAGGTTCAGTATTCCGCGTTCAAAAAGAAAAATCAGATACTCATCGTTCTGCTTGGCGTTGCGCTCATTGTGCTTGCCGTGTGCGGACTCACCAAGGGCGCTGCGTCCATTGTTATCGGCGTTATAGGCTGCTGGGTCATCACGCTGCCGGGCGTTGTTCCGAAAAGCGATGCGGATAAGCTTATCGCGGCAATGGACGGGAAGTTCGGCACGTCAAAATACAGCTTTGACGATAAGGGCTTTGATATCGTTGCCGGAAGCGATACGAACAGGCTCGGATACGACAATATGATAAGGCTTATTGAGGATAGCGATTACTTTTTCTTTTTTGCTACGCCGCAGCTTGCGTATATAGTTGAAAAGAAAACTCTCAATCCCAAGTCGGAGGAAAAATTCAAAGCTTACACCTCGCGTAGGGTCGGACTTGAGTGGACTTCTGCGCGCCCGTGGTATTCCCTGAATCTCAAAGCCGTGATAAATGATAAAAAGAATACTCGAAAGATACCCAAATAACGAACAAATAACGAAAAATCCCGAGGTCAACGACCTCGGGATTTTTATCTAAAACATATCGGGATACAGGACCTGGGCGATGGCCTCGACGGTGGACACGCAGCGCATGCCGGGCATTGCGTCTTCAAGCGAAAGACGCACAAAGCGCTCGTTTTTAACGCAGTCGAGCTGCGAAAGCTGTGGATCGGCCTTCAGCGCGGCGACCTTCTCGTCATAGCTTGAGCCTTCGTAATCGTGGATGATGATGCACCAGGGATCGGCCACGGCTACGGCCGACGGCTCGACCGCGTCCCACGCCTTTGATATCTCGCCGAAGGCGTTTGCGCCGCCGGCGGCGGTGATGTAAGCCGACTCGATGTTTGCACTGCCTGCGGTGTAGAGCTTTTCGCCGATGAAGCTGTCGAGCACGAACACCGTTTTAGGCTCGGTTACATCGCCGAGCTTATCGGTCACCGCTTCAAGGCGTGTGCTCTGCTCGCTGACGATCTCCTCAATGTTTTCGACACTGAATATCTTCGCAAGATCGCGCATTTCCTGCCACACGGCCTCGATGGTCTCGGCCTCACTGACATAGACGGTGATCCCGGCCTTTTCAAGCTGAGCCACGGTCAGGTCGTCGTCAAATATCCAAGAGCTTGCGTAGAGAAGATCGCATCCGCTGTCGATTATCTGCTGCGCCGTCGGGTAGCCTATGCTGAGCGTCGGTATGCTCTCAACGGCGTCGGCGTATTCAGGCAGAGCGCCCAGCGAATGATTTTCCATGCACTTGCCGATGACCTTATCGGCAAGGCCAAGCGCGCAGAAAATCTCGGTGCAGTTGGGGCCTGCCGTAACGACCTTCTGCGGAAGCGCCGTGACGGTGCTCTGCTTGCCGTGATTGCGAAAGCTCACGGGAGCGTAGCTTTCCTCGGGAGTGGGCTGCGCTGTCGGCTGAGCCGTCGGTTCCGGCTCATTGCCCTTGCATGCGCACAGCGAAAATGCCATGACAAGGCACAGTAAAAATGCAACTATTCTTTTCATATATCTCTCCTTTTGTGATAAAAGAGCATTTGCGCATAATATACCACTATATAATTGTCAATTCAACGGCTTTTTGTTAATAAAAAAGGCATTGAGCATAAGAAAAATGTGTGTTATTATATGTATTTGTCGAAATGTACCTTACGGAGGCATTGATATATGGACGAGACTAATGTTTTAGACGAAATGCCGGCTGAGGAAATAACTCAGACGGAGAAAAAAAGCCGCGGCGGCAAGCATTCAAAGCCCGGCAAAAACGGACGCCGCGGCGGCAAAAAGAGCAAAAAGGGACTTGTCATAGCCCTGTGCGTGATCGCGGCGCTTGCGATCATTGCGGCGCTTTTCGTGTTCGTCGTTTACGGCGGACGGCACATGTACCTCAAAGCCGAGCTCGGCGATGGGGCACCGGCGGCGTCGGCGTTCATGAAAGACGGCGCGGATGCAAGCTACGTTGGCGATGCCAACGTCAGCACGAGCAAAGAGGGTACCTATATATTAAAGGTCAAAAGCGGCGGCAAGGTTCGCCCGGAGCTTCTTATCGTACGTGATACGAAGGCTCCGACGACCGATACCACCGAGGCCCAGATAACCATCGATGATAAATCGCTCGAGCCCGAGACGGCTCTGGGCGAGATAAAGGATGCGTCGAAGGTCACCGCAACGTGGGAGAAGGAGCCGACCTACGGCGCTGCCGGAGCATACGATTGCAGCATAAAGCTTGAGGATGCCTGCGGAAACAGCCGCAGCGTCAAGCTCACGGTCAAGGTTCTCGGTCTTGTCGATGTCCTTGAGCACGAGGCCGGTCAGCCGCGCCCGAGCCTTAAGGACTTCATGGCCGTAGAGCGCGAGGATGCAAAGCTTGTGACCGATCTTAACGACATCACATGGGATAAGCTCGGCGACTACGAGGTCAAGGCCGAATTTGACGGAAAGACCTTTACCTCGACCCTGCGCATAGTCGATACAACGGCTCCCGACCCGGACATTGTTCCAGCGGCGGTGCTCGTCGGCGGCAAGATAGAGGCCAAGGACCTCGCTCTGAGCGGCGGCGACGCGACCGCTGTGAGCTATGAATTCACCTCCGAGCCGGTGCTGTCGAAGGCAGGAACGGTCTCCTGCGGAATAAAGGCTACCGACGAGGCCGGAAACAGCTCGGAGAAAACGGGCAAGATCATCGTCTGCGACGCGATAGCCGAGCTTGAGGCATCGATGGATATGGTCACGGAAAGCGATGTGCTCGCGGCACTCGGCAGCGACTATGCCGGATACAAGATGGAAAGCGAGCCGTTCGAGCGCACAAGCCTCGGCGCACACGCGATGGTTTTTGCAAAAGGCGACGAGAAGATCAACGTCGGCGTTGTGATAAAGGACACCGTTGCCCCCACTGCCGAGGGCATCGACTGCCAGTGCAGCACCGGCTACTACTGCGAGCCGATAAAGTTTGTGACCAATGTTGCGGATATGTCCAAGGTCACGGCAAAATTCGTAAACGAGCCCGACTGGAGCGTTGAGGGCGAGCAGAATGTTCAGATCGTGCTCACCGACCGCGCCGGAAACGAGACTACGGTCGAGGCAAAGGCGATCATAGCCCCCGATACGACTGCGCCCGTTATCTACGCCGCGCGCGACAGATACTGCTATGTCGGCGAGGCGGTGTCCTATTTCAAAGAGGTCTTTGCCGAGGATAACGCAGATCCCGAGCCGGAGATCGAGGTTGACAAGTCCAAGGTCGATGCCAAAACTGCCGGGACCTACGACGTTACATACACAGCCACCGACCACGAGGGCAACACCTCGAGCGTCACGGTAAAATACACCTTTGTTGAGAAAAAGATCGACGACGCTAAGCTTGACGAGGCCGTGGACAAGGTCATCGGCGAGATCATAACCGACGATATGAGCGTGCCCGAGCAGGCGTATGCGATATTCGATTACTGCTACAGCAATATCATCTACACCGGCACGTCCGATAAGACCGACTGGAAGAGTGAGGCCTACCGCGGCCTGACCGAGGGTATGGGCGACTGCTTCACCTTCTATTCGGCAAGCTATGCGCTTTTGCAGAAGATAGACTGCCAGGTGCTCAGCGTTGAGCGCTTAAACGGCAAAACGCAGCACTTCTGGTGCCTTGTGAACCTCGGCACGGGCTGGTATCACTTCGATGCCTGCAATGTCGGCCCCGAGCACCTGAGATGCTTTATGAAAACAAGCGAGGAGCTTGTCAAATACAGCGTGCAGTACTGGCGTTTTGACACGAGCCTGTATCCGCCGCTTGAAACAACGCCGTATTCGATGAGCTGAAAATGAAAAACGTACTTGAATTTTTAGAAAAAACCGCGCCCGTTTGCGGCGATAAGACCGCTTTTTCCGACGGAGTGGAGAGCCTGAGCTTTGCCGAGCTTGCGCAGCTTTCGCGCGCCGGAGGAAGCGCACTGATCGCCCGTGGGCTTAAAAACGAACCTGTCGCGGTGTTCATGAAAAAAGCGCCTAAAACGATAGCCGCGTTTTTCGCGGTGCTCTATGCCGGGTGCTATTATGTTCCGCTGGATGCGTCCATGCCGCTTTACAGGCTGCAAATGATATTCGAGCAGCTCTCGCCCCGCGCCGTTGTCTGTGACGATGCTTCAAGGGAGCTTGCCGAAAGGCTCTCGCCCGAGGGCAGCGTTATAAGCGCATCCGAGCTTTTCGCGGTCGAGGAAAACGCTGAGGCGCTGGCAGCTGTTCGCGCAAAATGCATCGACACGGACCCGGCGTACATCGTCTTTACCTCCGGCAGCACAGGCGTTCCCAAGGGCGTCACCGGCTGCCACAGGGCGCTTATAGACTATGCAAACGCGCTGTGCCCCGTTATCGGCGCTGACGAGGAGAGCGTTTTCGCAATGCAGGTGCCGCTTTATGTCGATGCCTGCATGAAAGAACTGCTGTCGGTCATAAAATGCGGCTCGACCGCTTACCTCATGCAGCAGAGCATGTTCCTTTCGCCGTTAAAGGCAGTGGAATTTTTAAACGAGCATAGGGTCAACACGCTGTGCTGGGTGGCCTCGGCGCTGACGATCATATCCGGCCTCGGCGCGTTTGAGGACATTAAGCCGCAATATATGCGCACCGTGTGCTTCGGAAGCGAGGCCTTTCCGGTAAAGCAATTGCAGCTTTGGCAGTCTGCCTGCCCCGGCGCGAGGTTTATCAATCTCTACGGTCCGACCGAGGCAACGGGCATGTCGTTTTACTATGTCGTTGACCGCGACTTCTCCGACGGCGAGCCTATCCCTGTCGGACGGCCGTTTGACAACACGGGCTTTATGCTCATGCGCGAGGACGATACCGAGGCTGCACCCGGCGAAACTGGCGAGATATGCATCCGCGGCACGGCGCTCACGCACGGATATTTTGACGATCCGGAGCGTACTGCGGCGGCGTTTACTCAAAATCCTCTCAATAAGCACTATCCCGAGCTTATCTACCGCACTGGCGACCTTGGCAGAATAAACGAGCGCGGCGAGCTGGTGTTCGTTTCGCGCAAGGATCATCAGATAAAGAACATGGGTCACCGCGTCGAACTTGGCGAGATCGAAGCCTGCGCCGACGGCTGCGAGGGCGTTGTGCGTTCGTGCTGCATGTTCGATAAGCAAAAGGGCAAGCTGCTTATGTTTTATATGGGCGCTGCCGACGAAAAGACACTCGGCAAATATCTGCGGTCTATGCTGCCGCGATATATGCTGCCGTCGAAAATAAAACGGCTCGATGCTCTGCCGCTGCTGGAAAACGGCAAGATAGACCGAAACTCACTTAAAGATATGGAGATATAAGCATGGAAGAGATACTTGATATACTCAACGGCCTCGGCCTTGACGCAGATTTTGAGCACTGCACTACGCTCATCGACGACGGCATCCTCGAAAGCCTCGATATCGTAACGATAATCGCAGAGCTGTCGGACGCCTTTGATATCACCATCCCGGCGCGCGATATCGTGCCCGAAAACTTCAACTCCGCCGAAGCCATGCTGAACATGGTAAACCGTCTGCTTGACGAATAAGCCGTGCTGTTTACGTCCTATGGCTTCATAGCCTTCCTGGCGGTACTTTTTGTACTGTATTATCTCATACCGAAGCGATTCCAATGGCTGCTGCTTCTTGCTGCGGACATTGTGTTTTACGCCTGCGCCGGGTGGAAGGGTCTGTGCTTCATGGCGGCAACGGTCGTCGTCTCATGGGCGGCGACAAACCTCATGGGCGCGTCGCTTGCAAAGCAGAAGGCGTTTCTCAGATCCGACGAGGGCAAGGCGCTTGAGCGCGCCGAGCGCAAGGCATACAAAAAGCAGTGTGAAAAGCGCCGCAAGGTAATATTTGTGCTGGCGCTCGTTGCCGACCTCGGCATACTTGCAGCGCTTAAGTACACAAACTTCCTTATAACAAATGTCAACGCACTTTTTTCTGCCGATATTGCGGCGGTCGATTGGGTGCTCCCCCTCGGTATATCGTTCTACACCTTCCAGACAGTCAGCTATGTGATCGACGTCTACTGGGAAAAGGTCGAGCCGGAAAAGAATATCCTGCGCGTTGCGCTGTTCACCTCGTTCTTTCCGCTGCTTATTCAGGGGCCCATTTCGCGCTTTGGCGATCTGAAGGATACGCTTTTTGCCGAGCATAAGGCGAATTTCAAGCAGATATCCTTCGGCCTTCAGCGCATTCTTTGGGGCTATTTCAAAAAGCTCGTCATTGCCGACAGGCTGCTTGTCGCGGTGACTGCGCTGTGCGGCGATCCGGCGACGTACACGGGCGCGTATGTTTTCATCGGCGCCGTTTTGTATGCAGCCGAGCTTTATGCCGACTTCACCGGCGGCATAGACATAACCATCGGTGTTGCGCAGGTGCTTGGAATAAAGGTGAAGGAGAACTTCATCCGTCCGTATTTTTCGCGCAATATCGCCGAATATTGGCGCAGATGGCACATTTCCATGGGCACATGGTTCAAGGATTATATTTTTTATCCGCTGTCGGTCGCGCCGTGGCTCCTGAAGCTCTCAAAGTCCGCGCGCAAAAAAATATCCGACGGCTTCGGAAGAAAGCTGTCTGTGTATGTTTCGACAATAGTGACGTGGTTCCTTACCGGCCTGTGGCACGGCGCGGCGTGGAATTTTGTCGTTTGGGGACTTCTCAACGCTTTCTTCATCCTGCTTGCCGAGGAGTTCAAGCCCGTGTCGCAGCGCTTCCGCGCAAAGCACGAAAGGCTCGTCTCAGGCTTCGGTTACAGGGTGTTTGAAACGCTCAGAACGTTCCTGCTCATGTGCTCGCTGCGCGTTCTCGACTGCTACCGCGATGTTGCGGTGTCATTCCGCGCGCTCGGTACGGTGTTTACGGACTTTAACTGGGGCGAGGCATTCTCCGGTGCGCTTTTGCAGCTGGGGCTTACGGGCGCAGACTATTTGATCGCCGCAGTCGGTGTTGTGATCATGTTTGCCGTTTCCTGCGTTCAGGAAAAGCACGGCAGCGTGCGCGAGGTACTGTGGGAAAAGCCTGTTTTGTGCTATGCCGTGTTCTTCGTCCTTGCCGTTGCGGTCCTGACCTTCGGCGCGTACGGCGTAGGCTACGATGCAGCGCAGTTTATCTATAACCAGTTCTGAGGAAGCAAATGAGCAAAAAAAGCAATAAAAAACTGCATATTATCTGCCTTGCGGCTTTCGCGGTGCTGCTGTGCGCGGCGATATGGCTGCTGGGCAGGGTATGTCAGCCGAAATACATGTCCGGCGTTCTCGAGGGCGCGATGACGCAGGAGTATTATAATGAAGAAAACCCGCACGATGTGATATTTGTCGGCGACTGCGAGGTGTACGAGAACTTTTCCCCCGTAACAATGTGGGAGGAACATGGCATAACGAGCTACATCCGAGGCTCGGCGCAACAGCTTATCTGGCAGTCGTACTATCTGCTTGAAGAGGTGTTCGAGCGCGAAAGCCCGAAGGTCGTCGTGTACAATGTCCAGTCGATGAAGTACGACACTCCGCAGAGCGAGGCGTACAACCGCATGACGCTCGACGGTATGCCGCTTTCAAAGCACAAGCTCGACGCGATAAAGGCATCCATGACCGAGGACGAGGATATGGTAAGCTACCTTATCCCGTTCCTGCGCTATCACTCGCGCTGGTCGGAGCTGACGGACGAGGACTTTGAGTACGCATTCCGCCGCGACCCCGTGACGATCGCAGGCTACCTCATGCGCGCGGACGTTGAGCCTATGACAAAGCTGCCGACGGCGCCTGTGCTGGACGATTACACGATAGGCGACACATGCTGGGAATACCTTGACAAAATGCAGAAGCTGTGCGATGCTAACGGGGCAACGCTCGTTCTTATAAAATCGCCGAGCCTGTGGCCGCACTGGTACGATCAATGGGACGAGCAGATAAGCGATTACGCCGCCGAGCACGGCCTTGACTACATAAACCTGCTGAACGTTTCGGACGATATCGGCATCGACATGCAGACGGACACCTATGACGCCGGACTGCATCTGAACATTTACGGCGCGGAAAAGCTCTCGCGCTACTTCGCGGAGATCCTCGCCGAGCGCTACGGAGTTCCGGACCGCAGAGACGATGATACCGTTTCTGCCGATTGGGAGAATAAATGCAAAGCGTATTATGAGCTTCTGGCAGCACAAAATGCCGAGCTTGAGGAATACGGCTATCTTAAAAGCTGGACACTGGGGGACGAAAAATGAAAAAGTTTATTGCAATTATCCTTGCCGTTTTGTGCGTTTTCGCGCTTTGCGCCTGCGGAAACGACGGCGGCAGCAGCGACAACGATGCCAACAAAACCGCCGAGTACAAGCCCGATTACGGCGAGCTTTACTATGCCTCGGGCGAGGTGAAGTTCGGCATTCTCGACCCTGCCGCGGATGTTCTGACTGCCCTCGGCGAGCCTGACAGCACCTTTGAATCCAACAGCTGCGCGTATCAGGGCAAGGACAAGTTCTATTACTATGACGGCTTTGAAGTCTTGGTAAACGATGTTGACGGGACAGAGCGCATCACCGGCATAACCATTGCGGATGATACCGTTTCTAATCCTCAGGGCGTGAAGATCGGCATGAAGATCGACGAGGCGCTCGCGCTCATGGACGGCATCGAGTATGTTCAGTCGGGCGATACCTATAAGTTCACCGTCGGTTCGACCCTGTTCAGGCTTCAGGCCGGCGACGACGGTACGGTCGCTGCCGCGGAATACTCCGTTGCAGCAAACGATAAGTGAGGTGCGCCATGGCTGAGTATAAAAAGATGAAGCTCGAAGACGTTTTTGCCGACATTGAAAAGATAATTGGTGCGGACGCTTCCGACGAGGAAAAGAGCATGCAGCTGCGCAGAAAAGCCGCCTCGGCTTACGAGCAGGAGGACGATCCTGCCGCCGCGGCTTATTACGACGAGGCGATAGCCCTCGGCTGCGTCGAGGCCGACATGCTGCCGGAGATTCTTTTCCGCGGCGGCGTGAGCTTTGCGAAGCTCGATGAGAAAAAGTCGTTTGAGCTTTTAAAGCGCGCTGCCGAGCTTGGCCACGTCAAGGCCATGCTCAACCTTGCCGTTTGCTATCAGAAAGGCACCGGAGCGGCAAAGAACGAAAAAGAGTGCTATAAATGGGCGCTGGCTGCTGCCAATGCCGAGGATATAGAGGCAATGTATATCTGTGCTTTGTGCTCGGAGCAAGGCTTCGGAACCAAAAAAGATCCCACCGAGGCGTTTGCGCGCTTCAAGCGCGCCGCCGAAGCAGGCGTCGTTGACGCAATGTATAAAACCGCGCTCAACCACGACCGCGGCGAGGGTACCTTCCGCAATCCGCAGGCGGCGTTTGAATGGTTCAAAAACGCGGCCGAAATGGGTCATCCCGACGCGCAGCACGATCTTGCCGTGTGCTATGCAAACGGCGAGGGAACGGCGGCCGATCCCTCGGAGGCCTTCCGCTGGATGAAGCTCTCGGCCGAAAACGGCAATGTTGACGCAATGCGCCTTGCAGGCGGCTGCTATTATAACGGCTTCGGCGTTAAGGAGAATCCGAAAAAGGCCTTTGAGATGTTCAAAAAAGCCGCAGAGCGCGGCGACGTTGACTGCATGCGTATGACGGGCGACTGCTACGCGCTCGGCAGCGGCGTTAAGCAAAACCGCGATGAGGCAATGCGCTGGTATCGCATAGCCGCCGAAAACGGCGATATGGACTCGCGCGAAATGATGGAAAATTACTGAATTGAATAGCAAAAAAACACGGTAGGTTTTCACCTGCCGTGTTTTTTATGTCAGCTTGATGTCAGCTTGTTTAATATGTCGATATCCGGTATCGCCGAGGTGCCCATGTCCGGAAAGGATGTGATGGCGCTCATAAGCCCCACCATTACAAAGGCAATGACCGCAAGCAAGGCAATGACTATAACTGCAATAATAAATCCCGTGCGTATATTGGCCTTTGCGCGGCGGATCTCCTCGTCCTCTTCTTTTTTGTTTTTCTTCATCGTGCCTCACCTCCGATGACACTATTTTATATCATATAAAAATATTGTCAACAAACTGTCTGTTAACATTGACAAATGCAGCCGGCATGATATAATAACAACATCAGTTGCGCAACAGCAGTTGCGCAAAAATGAGGAAGTGATAATAATGCCGCCGAGAGTGAAGTTTTCGCGAGAAGAGATAATTGCCGCGGCGCTGGATATTGTGCGCCGGGGCGGAATGGCAGCGCTCACGGCCCGAAGCCTTGCAGCGGAGCTCGGCTCGTCCGCAAAGCCGGTGTTCGGCCTTTTCGAGAATATGCAGGAGGTGCAGGATGAGGTCGTGCGTGCGGCAAATGCCGAGTATCAGTTTTTTCTGCGCGCCGAGATGATGCGCGGAGCATATCCGCCGTATAAGGCAAGCGGCATGGCGTATATTGCCTTTGCACGGCAGGAAAAAGAGCTGTTCAAGCTGCTGTTTATGCGCGACAGAACCGAGGAAGATTCGGAGACCGAAGATGAAAGCATTGACGGGATCATAGCGCTCATATCCCGAAATACAGGGCTGAGCAATGAGGATGCGCGCCTTTTCCACCTTGAGATGTGGATATTTGTCCACGGCATTGCGACGATGATAGTCACGGGCTACCTCGACTGGGAAGAGGAGTATGTCAGCCGCACTCTGACCGACGTATACGAAGGATTGAAAGCGCGCTGGTGCGGAGGAAACGGAAAATGAATGCGATAGAGATAAAAAAGCTTACGAAAAAATATAAGGACGTGATCGCAGTAGACGGCCTTGAGTTGAGCATTCGCCGGGGCGAGCTGTTTGCGCTGCTCGGCGTAAACGGAGCGGGCAAAACTACAACGATAAAAATGCTTTCGTGCCTGACCTCGCCCACGTCCGGCGAGGCGCTGCTCGGCGGAAAAAGCATAGCTTCGCAGCCGGACGAGGTGAAGCGTATAATCGGTGTATCGCCGCAGGAGACGGCGGTTGCGCCGAATCTGACGATCATGGAAAACCTTGAGCTTATGTGCGGCGTGCACGGACTTTCAAAGGAAGAAACGCGCGCAAGAGCGCAGGCGCTGTGCGAGGAGTTTGAGCTCGGCGAGGTTAAAGGGCGCAAGGCCGGAAAGCTCTCGGGCGGCTGGCAGAGAAGGCTCAGCATAGCAATGGCGCTCACCGGCGATCCTGAGATACTGTTCCTCGACGAGCCGACGCTCGGCCTTGATGTCATTGCGCGCAGCGAGTTGTGGGATACCGTGCGCGCGCTCAAGGGCAAAAAGACGATAATACTCACAACGCATTATATGGAGGAAGCCGAGGAGCTGTCCGACCGTGTCGGGATCATGCGCGGCGGAAAGCTGCTGGCCCTCGGCACGGCCAACGAGCTAAAAGCCCTTGCCGGAAAAGAAAAATTCGAGGATGCGTTCGTCGCGATAGTAAAGGGGGAGGGGAAATGAAAATGCTCACATTCTCCTCGCGCACGGCAAAGGAGATACTGCGCGATCCCGTAAACCTCGGCTTTGGACTCGGCTTTCCGGTGGTGCTTATCCTGCTGCTGTCGGCGATCCAGGCAAACATTCCGGTTTCCATGTTTGAGATCGAGAATCTTGCACCGGGTATGACCGTGTTCGGCCTGTCGTTCATGACGCTTTTTGCGGCAACGCTCATCGCAAAGGATCGCGAAAGCGCGCTTTTGCAGCGGCTTTATACAACACCGCTCACAGCCGCCGATTTCATTTTCGGCTATACCTTGCCGCTGCTGCCCATTGCCCTCGGGCAGGCTGCCGTGTGCTTTGTAACGGCGTTTTTCCTCGGCCTTGAGGTGACGGCGAACGTCCTGTGGTCGGTGCTGATGATAATTCCCGCCTCAGTGTTTTTCATTGCGCTCGGGCTTCTGTGCGGCAGTGTGCTGAGCGTAAAGCAGGTCGGCGGCATATGCGGTGCGCTGCTGACAAACCTCACCGCATGGCTGTCCGGCATATGGTTTGATCTTGAGCTTGTGGGCGGTGCGTTCAAAAAGGCGGCCGAACTGCTGCCGTTCTGCCATGCGGTGAGAGTCGAGCAGGCCGTCTGCGCAGGAAACTTTGCGGATATCTGGCCGGACCTCGCGTGGGTCATAGCCTACGCCGTCGCCGCAGTCATTTTTGCCGTTTTGGTCTTCCTGCGCCAAATGAAACGCCAGTGATTAAAAGCATGCCCAAACGAACAATCCCTCCGGCGGAGCCGGAGGGATTGCTTTATATTATTTAAAATCATTCTTCCGCGCTAATGCTGATCGAAAGGCCGACGCCGAGGGCGGCGAGGACGGCGGCTGCGAAAGCGAGAGTGTCGATATTGCCGCCGATGAGCGAGGCAATGACGCTCACGGCGCCCAAGGCGGCGCCGAGGGCGGCGAGCCTAAACGCGAGGGAGTCCTGCTTTTTGGCCAGCAGTATGAGCGCCGCTGCGGCGGCAGCGACCGCAAGCAGGTGCGCGGCGTAAGTGACGATGAAGGATATAAGAGCTTTGAGATAATCCCGGTGCAGTGCGCTCTCGTGCTTGCCGGCGGAGCTTAAAAGCTCGGCCGTCGTGCTCTCGGCTGTGCCGTAGCCCTCGTCGATAAGGCTTTCGCGGCTGCGCTCGACCTTTTCGGCGATGTCCTCGTATACCGAAAGCTCCTCTGCCTTGGCATCAAGCTCTTCCTTTTCCTTGTCAAGCTCGGCTTTCGTGTCGGCAACGGACTGCCCGTCGGCATCGAGCTTTGCAGGGCCGGACTCTATCTCCTGCTTCATGCCGGAAAGCTGCGCCTGGGCGGAATCTATCTGCTGCTGCGCCTGAGTAAGCCCGGACTCTCCCTGCTGAAGCTGCGCATAGGCCGAATCAAGCTGCGCCTTCATGTCGGAAATGTAGCTGTCGGTCAGGTCGATCCCGGCCTTGCCGCCGACGATCTTGAGCGCCATCCAATGCGGAATGTGCTTTGCTTCAAGCTCGCTTATGGCAGACGACAGCTGATCGTAAGCGGCCTTGCCCTCGTTGTACGAGGCCCAGCCCGAGTCGAGCTGCGCTCTGCCGCTCGAAACGGCGCTCTGCGCACCGCTGCTGTTGAACCGGTTTTTGCCGACATTGTAGGCTATAAGCTGCTGATTATAGCTCAAAACATCCTCGTTGTATTTTTTATCTGCCGCCTCGTATTGCTTGTACTTTTCGTCATAAGCGGCTTTCTTCTCGTCGTAGGCAGCCTTTTTTTCGTCGTATTCGGCCTTGCCGTCGGCGAGCGCTTTTTCGTTATCGCTGAGCGCGTCAAGCTCCTTTTTGAAGGAGGCGTAGTCGTTTCTCACCTCGCCGACGGGACTGATGCCGTCCGCTATCCCGGTAAGACCGGTCATGAACGCGGCAAGCAGCAGCACGACGGCAAGAACGATCGCGATCGCTCTCCACTGATTTTTGGATACCATGCTATCACCCTTGAAAAATCTGAATGATCAATGATTGATTATACTATAGGAAACTTGTTAACTCAATATGAATTCGTGCGAAAAATTTTTGCGGTGAGGGTATAAATGTGTAGTAATTTTGTAACCTGTGTGGTAGAATAATTTAAATTAACTGTAAGAAAGAAGTTTTTATATATGGATATCAAAAAACTCGAAAGCTACGCCGAGCTTATCGTCAGAGTCGGCGCGAATGTCCAAAAGGGACAGGATGTTGTCATTTCGGCCGAGCTTGATCAGCCGGAATTTGTCGAAATGCTCGTTGAGCAGTGCTATCTTGCAGGCGCTGCCGAGGTAAGGGTCGAGTGGACGCATCAGCCGCTCAGGCTCAAGCATGTAAAATACCAGACCGTCGAGCGCCTCGGCGAGATAAAAGATTGGGAAAAGCAGAAGCTTTTGCACCGAGCCGAAACGCTTCCGGCCATGATCTATATAGAGTCTGCCGACCCATCGGGTCTTGACGGGCTGGATCAGGAAAAGTGGGGCAAGAGCGTCCAGATGCGCTGGAAGGTCATAAAGCCTATCCGCGACTCGATGGAGAACAAATATCAGTGGGTCATTGCGGCGGTGCCGGGCAAGGCGTGGGCAAAGAAGGTGTTCCCCGCGCTTGACGAGGCCGAGGCCGTCGAAAAGCTGTGGGAGGCGATACTGTACACCTCGCGCGCCGACGGCGACGGAGTGAAGGCGTGGCAGGAGCACAATGCCGATCTCAAGAGCCGCTGCGAATATCTCAACTCGCTCGGTCTGCGCAAGCTGCATTATAAAAGTGCAAACGGAACGGATTTCACCGTCGGACTCATTCCGCAGGCGCAGTTTCTCGCCGGAGCGGAGGATACGCTCGGGACAAACGTGCGCTTTAATCCCAACATCCCCAGCGAAGAGGTTTTCACAAGCCCCATGAAGGGACAGGCCGAGGGCATAGTGTATTCGACCCGACCGCTGTCCTACCGCGGCACGATGATCGAAAACTTCAGCATCCGCTTTGAAAACGGCAAGGTGACAGAGGTCAAGGCCCAAAAGGGCGAGGATGCGCTCAAGACGCTCGTGAGCATGGACGAAGGCTCGAAAATGCTCGGCGAGTGCGCGCTCGTGCCGTTTGACAGTCCGATAAGAAACAGCGGCATAATGTTTTATAATACCCTTTTTGATGAAAACGCCGCATGCCACCTCGCGCTCGGCGACGGATTTGCTAACTGCATAAAGGACTTTGAAAACTACACGCTCGAGCAGTGCCGCGAAATGGGCATAAATTCGTCCATGCTCCATGAGGATTTCATGATAGGCTCCGAGGATCTCAATATCACGGGCGAGACCGAAAGCGGCGAGAGAGTGCAGATATTCAAAAACGGAAACTGGGCGTTCTGATCTAGAGGAAGCAAGATGGAGATAGAAAACGAAAAGATAAGGTATTCGGTCAGCCGGAAGAACTTCTTCGTCAAGCTTGCGGTGATCTTCATGATCCTGTCGGCGCTCTGCCGCTTCCTCGGCTATTGGGGCTTCTGGTCGAATCAGACGGCCGGATTTGTCACATTTCAGATTGTGCTGCCGATACTGTGCAACCTGCTGTTTATCGTGCTAGTTCTGTATGCAGGCAGGCGCTTTTTCAGTCTGACGTTTATCCCGGTCATACTGGGTGTAATGTTTTTCATAATCAAAGCCTTCGGGTTTGACAGCATACTGCACACGATACTGTGCATATGCCTGTATCTTGCCGTCGCGTTTATCTACACGGCGACGGTGTTCGGCGTTATCCGGACTAAGTGGCTGCTTGCGCCGCTGTTCGGTCTGCCGCTTATAGTACATATTTACCTTGACAGAGACATGATCGCACCGAAGGGGAAGACTGTTGCGCTCGCGGAGCTTTTGCCCGAGATATCTGTGCTGTGCATTATGGCGGCGCTTTTGTGCATTTGCTTTGCAATGAAAAGGCGCGACTTTGCAGCCGAAAAGGCGAGCAGCGCCGAGCAGCAGACGATAGATCTGCTCGTCAGCAATGAGGAGCCGCCCGCATCCGAGATCATGCCCGATGCTGCGCCGCAGGAGGGCGATGCACATGAGTGATACTATCAGAAAAGACCCGACTGAGGAAAAAACCGTAGTCGTCAAAAAAAGCGATATCGAGCAGCAGCTCCACAGAGCCGACGAGGAAAAAACCGTCCTCGACACGGTCAATGAGGGATACAAGAGCATATTTGACCCCGAGCTTGAGGAGATACTGCGTGAAACCGAAGGATATGAGCTTACTCCGCAGGACGAGGACGGCGAGCCGGAATACGAGGAAGAGCCGGAGTACGACGAGAGCGAATCGGACGCCGAGCGCATCATACGCGAGCAGTCCGAGCACCGCGCGCATAAAAAGAGAAAAAAGCTCATCATTGTGTGTGTTGCCATCGTGGCTGTGCTCGCTGCCATGCTTGCGCTGATACTCGCACTCAAAAACGGCGGAACGGAAAGCGAATACAGCAATGCATTCAAGCAGGCGCAGGAATATTACTACGCCGGAGATTACGATAACGCGCTTACAAAGCTGCGCGAGGCAATGGAGGTCAAAAAGACCGACGAGTGCCTGCTTCTTATGAGCCGCTGCTATGAGGCCAAGTACGATTACGTCAATGCCATTGCCATCCTTGAAAGCTCAACAAGCGGCAGCGACGAGATAAAATCCGAGATCGAGCGGCTCAAAAAAGCCAAGGAGGATTACGACAGCGGCAAGATAGTCGTCATCTGCGGCGAGCAGTTCGACGTGGAAACGACGTCGCTGGATCTGTCGAAAAAGGGCGCAGGCTCAGCCGCGCTCAAGGATATAGCAAAGCTCACCGAGCTTACGAGCCTCAAGCTTTCCGACAATAAGATCGACGAGCTCGATTTCCTCACGCCGCTCAAAAAGCTCACCTCGCTCGACCTTTCAAACAATAAGATAAGCGATATTACACCGCTCAAAAAGCTCAGCTCGCTCAGAACGCTGCACCTTGACGGCAATGAGATAAAGGACTTTTCTCCGCTTTATGATATCGACAGTCTGTCCATGCTTACCATCGGGCAGATGGATATAAGCGCGTCTCAGCTCAAGGAGCTTAAAGCGAAGCTTCCAAACTGCATCATATACAGCGACGATGCAAAGGAGGACGTTATTGAGATAAAGCTCGGCGGCAAGACGTTTAAAAACAATGTGAAGGAGCTTGACCTTTCCGGCTGCGATGTTCATGATATCACGCTGCTGTCGGCCTGCACGAAGCTTGAAAAGCTCGACCTTTCGGATAACTCGATCTCCGATATCTCGGCGCTTGTCGATCTTCCGAGCCTTAAAGAGCTTGATATCTCAAACAACCGCATAAGCGATATAAGTCCGCTTATGAGCGTGCCGAAGCTTGAGTACCTCAATCTTTCCGGCAACAGGATAAAATCGGTCGCGGCGCTTCAGGATCTTTCCGGGCTTACCGAGCTTAATGTCAGCGGCAATGAGCTTGGAAGCATCGCCGCCATTGGCAGGCTCACGAATCTGAAAACTCTGTGGATGGATAAGGTCAGCCTGTCCGACGCAGACCTCGAGGAGCTTTATAACCTCAAAAATCTCAAAAAGCTCAGCATAAAGGATAACGCGGACCTGAGCGAGGCGGCCGTTGCAACGCTGAAAAAGAAGCTCTCCGGCTGCTCGATCAGCCATTCCGAGCTTAAAAGCGAGATCGTCCTCGGCGGCAAAAGCTTTGCCGTGGACGCCGAAAACGTTGAGGCAAACGGCCTCGGCCTGAGCGATATCTCCAAGGCGTCGGGCTTTACTAACGTAAAGCACCTTGACCTGTCAAATAACTCGATATCAAGGCTCTCGCCGCTGTCAACGCTTAAAACGCTCGAAACGCTCGACCTTTCAAACAACTCGATCAGCGACATTTCGGCGCTCGCCTCACTTAAAAATCTCAAACAGCTCTGGCTCAACGGAAACAGCATCAGCGCAGACCAGATACAGGCGCTGAAAGCCGCTCTGCCCGACTGTTATATAAGTGTTGAATAAAAATGTGAGAACAAATTTTAAATTTTAAAGCAAATTCAACAAAAGCGTCTTTCATTTTACATGCGCTTATGCTATAATAAAGTTAAGCAGGAAGCATCCTGCAAAGCAGAAAGGAGCCGGCACATATGAAATTTACGTTTACCGAAAAAAAGATGGGCACCTCCGAAGAGCTCAGAAGCTATACTGAGCGCAAGGTTGGCAAGCTCGACCGCTTCTTTAAGACCGAAAGCAGCGCAAATATCACGTTCAGCATGGAGCGCGGCAGATTCCTGGCAGAGATCACGGTTTCAAATAACGGCCTGTATTACAGAGCCAGCGAGCTTACAAACGATATGTATGCTTCCGTTGATTCCGGTGTCGCGTCCATCGAACGCCAGATCCGCAAGAACAAGACCCGTCTTGCAAAACGCCTGAGAGAGGGCGCGCTCGAGAAGGAGACAAGACCCGAGTATGCCCCCGTTGAGGAGGAAGAGGATGAGGAATTCAAGATCGTGCGCAGCAAGCGCTTCCCCATCAAGCCGATGTCAACGGAAGAGGCAATATTGCAGATGAACCTGCTTGAGCATGAGTTCTTCGTGTTCCGCGATGAGCAGGCCGACGGTGCAATATCGGTTGTCTATCGCCGCAAAAACGGCGGTTACGGTCTGATAAGCGACGACGCTGAATAAAAAACAATAAATATACAGCTGCCCCACCTTTTGGTGGGGCAGTCAGTCTGATTTAAAGATAGTGCTGCCGAGCAGAGCCGATTGAGCAGCAGGGGAGCACGAGGGGGCAAGACCCCTCTCGTAATTGGATTAATAGCCATCAAAAACGTCCGGTACGGACTTTTTGACGAGCGTAGCGAGATTTTTCGTGAAAACTTGTTTTCACAAAAAATGTGGCGTTGCAGCGCGCAAAAAAGCTGAAGACTTTTTTGCACGCTGGGGGCAGTTTTGAGAAATTTGAGGATAAAAACCAGATGAATTACACCGAAGTAACGATAGAATGCAAAAACACCGACGAGACCTGCGACAGGCTCACCGCCCTCGGCGTTGACGGCTTTGTCATCGAAAACGAGGACGATTTCAAGGCCTTCCTTGAAAATAACCGCCAGTATTGGGACTATGTCGATTCCTCGCTCGAGGAAAGCTATAAGGGCGTTTCGCGCGTTAAATTCTATGTTGAGGACAACGAGGACGGCGCGCGGCTGCTCGATGCCGTGAAGGCGGAGTTTGAGGTGAAAACCGCGCCCGTGTGCGACGCCGACTGGGAAAATAACTGGAAGGAGTACTATAAGCCGCTCGAGATCGGCGAAAAGCTCCTTGTCGTGCCGGAGTGGATCGACTGCACCGAAGAGGGCAGAGTTCCGCTGCGCCTCGACCCCGGTCTGCTGTTCGGAACCGGCGCGCATGCAACAACGCGCATGTGCCTTGCCGCGCTTGAAAAGTACGCCGGAGAGGGCAAGCGCGCCCTCGACCTCGGCTGCGGCAGCGGTATCCTCGGCATAGGCGCTATCGTTCTCGGCAGCGATTTCTGCACCGCCTGCGATATCGACCCCAAAGCGCCCGACACCGTAATGGAAAACGCGGCTCTCAACGATATCGGCGGCGACAAAATGAAGGTCTACGCCGGTGATATAATCGGCGACGGAAAGCTCAGAGCGCTCCTCGGCGCGGGCTACGATATCGTGCTTGCAAATATCGTTTCCGATGTTATAATTCCGCTTGCACCGTTTGTGCGCGCTTTTATGGCTCCGGGCGGTGTGTTCATCACCTCCGGCATAATCGACGGCCGCGAGGACGAGGTCGCCGCTGCGCTCAAAGCCGCCGGGCTTGAGATGATCGCCCACCATCACGAGGAGGAGTGGCACTGCTTCGAGTGCGTATGATTTTTTGACACGCTGAGATCCGCCCGTTAGTGAAGTCTAACGGACGGATCTTTCAATATCCGGCGATGAAGCGCACGGCGCAGCTTTTTTCGCCGCGCTTTATTACGCAAAGCTTCTGCTCGTGCTTGTTCTCCGGCGGCGGAGGCGGCTCGGGCAGAGTCTCGTCGAGCGCGGTCACGCGCTGCCACACGCTTTCAAAATTATCAAATTCCATAGTTCTCACCGCTGCATTATATGCCGCCACTTGAAAAAACGTCAGCGCTGTGAGATAATATCGGCACAAAACATATTGTGAGAGGGGTCTACCATGCCCAGATTTTTTGCGCTTGGAACAAATCTGCTCGGCGGCAGAGCGATCATCCGCGGCCGCGACGCAGAGCATATAAAGGTGCTTCGCCTTCGCCCGGGCGAGGAGATGACCATTTGCGACGGCAACGGTACGGACTATAAATGCCGCCTTGTGCGCTCGGATAAGGACGAGGCCGAGGCGGAGATCATCGAGGTCGTCCCGTGCGCGGCCGAGCCTACGGTGTCGGTGCGCGTGCTGTGCGGTCTGCCAAAGGGCGATAAGACCGACTATATCATCCAGAAGTGTGTCGAGTCCGGCGCAAAGGAGATATGCTTTTTCCGCTCCGAGCGCGTCGTGCAGCGCACCGAGGGCGTTGCAAAAAAGCTCGAGCGCTGGAACAGAATAAGCGAGGAGGCGGCAAAGCAGTCCGGGCGCGGCATCATTCCCGAGGTCAGATGGATCGACAGCTTTGTTGAAGCGCTCGATGCCGCAAAGCAGCAGGAGGACGCCTTCTTCCTGTACGAGACCGGCGAGCGCGAGAGCCTTCGCTCGGCGCTCAAGGGGGCCGAGAAGCTCGGCTCTGCTGCGGTGATAACAGGCCCCGAGGGCGGCTTTGAGCCGTATGAGGCCGATATGGCGCGCAAGGTAGGACTTCACATATGCTCGATGGGCGCGCGCATACTCAGATGCGAAACAGCCCCCGTTGTCGCGCTCACGGCGCTCATGTACGAAAGCGGAAATTTGGAATAAAACTCGGATGCGGCAGGCAAACGCCTGCCGCGTAATTTTACTGCGCCCTGCCGCTTTCGACAAACATATTTTCTGCTTTTAAAAGTGCGGTCTGGAGCAATTCTGCTGTATTCTGCGCATCCGGAACTTTTTCCAGCATATCTAAAGCATCGTCGATCGCGCAGCATAAAACTGCATACATTTTTTCGTACTCTGCCATGATTTCACTCCTGTCTGGTCTATGTGTAGCCTAATAGTAGCATGCATAGCCTAAAATGTCTACTGAATTTGGCTATCCTAATACAAAAAAGTGTATTAGGAGGCCAAAATGCAGACAATAGACGCTGTTAAGATCAGAATACTTCGCCTGTGCGAGCAGAGGAACATGAGCATCAACAGACTTGCCACTGTGTGCGCGCTGCCGCCGTCGAGCATCAAGAATATTCTATACGGCAAAAGCTGCAATCCAAAACTGTTGACGATAAAAATGATATGCGACGGGCTGGATATGACGCTTGCGGAGTTTTTCTCCTCGCCGGAGTTTGACGGCCTTGAGCAGGAGATAAAATAACCGGGACTGCATCGCAGTCCCGGTTATTGCTGTGTTACCATTTATTCGAGACCTTCTCGGCAAAGCCGGGGAAGTCTTTTATTTCGATCACTTTTCCGTCGTCAAGGACAGCCTTGCCGGTGAACAGGCCGAACACCTGGTGCTGATCGCTTTTAATAAGTCCGACGTCGGTGCAGGATGCGCGGTCGAGCACGGGACGGAAGCCCATCTCGAACCTGCCGTCGTCCGAGGTGAAGGTCCACGGCTCCATGAAGGCCTTTTCGCCGCCGGGGATGTTGAATTTAACCTGACTGAGCTTATGTGCCTTGCCGTTGTAAAACAGCATGTTTTCGCTGGCGGCCGAGGTGTTGCCGAAGCCGTAGCCGATGTTCCAGCCGAAGGGAACGCCGTCCACCGCGCCGGAGGCCGAGCCCCAGTACCATGTGTTTTTGTATGTCCACACGCCGCGCCCCCAGTCGAGGACGGCGAAGCTGTCCGAGGGGTCAAAAACATAGGTGTGACCGTCGTATGTGACCTCACCGCGTGCGCGCATGCAGTTTATCTTCTGGTTATAGTAAAAATGCCCCGGCTTATCGAAAGGCGTTGCGATTACCATGCTCTCCTCCGGCTCGTCGAAAAGCTCGACCTTTGCGTAAAGCGAGCCGGCAGGGCCGAAGCGCTTCATCTGCGCTATCAGTGTGCGCACGCCCGAGCCGTTGTTTTTGAAATAAATGCTGTAATTTTTGCCGATGGCGGTCGTGTCGCCGGTCTTGCTCGTTTCGGGCAGCTTGCGCTTTCCGAGCGGCATGAAGCACATGGGGCTTGTTGTGATCTCCCAGCCCTCCTCGAAGTTGAGAAGGCTTATCGAGTCCAGACCCATGTAGCCGTTATCGTCGATGGTGAGGGCAAGGGCAAAGCGGCCGTTGTTTATGAGGTAATAGTCCCATTCCTTGATGCGCATGGGGCTTGCCTTGATGTCCGCGCGCCTGTAAACCGGCAGGAGCTTCTTGGCGTAGCCCGGCTCCGTCAGCTCGCCGTCGGCGTTTAGCAGGGGTATTTCGCGAGTGATCTCGTGCTGATCCATTCCTACATCTCCTTTTTCAATTTGCGTATATCCGTTCCGGCAAACGGGAGCTTGAGAAACTCGCCGTCTATCCTCGAGCAAATCTGCGGAGTGTATCTCCGTGCAAGCTCCGCATCGGTGAGATTTGTGCTGATAATGGTCTTTTTACCCTCGACAAGGCGCGTGTTTATAAGCGTGTACAGCGCCGAGATGCTTATCTGCGTGAGCATTTCGGTGCCCAGATCGTCAAGGATCATAAGCTCGCACTCGAGCATGCGCTCGACCCGTGTCGAGGCCTTTTCCGCAGCCTCGGCGTCGCGCGCGAATTTTTTCATTTCAAACGCCTCGAGCGCGGAGGCCGCGGTATCGTAGCACACCGAGTGGCCGTTTTGCGCAACGACGCGCGCTATGCAGGCAGACAGGAACGTTTTGCCCAGCCCCGTGCCGCCCTGAAACAGCAGGTTCATCGAGCGTTCCGAGAAGCTGGAGGCGTACTCGCGGCAGGTGTCGTAAACAATGCTCATCGCTTCCCTTGCCTCGCCGTACAGCGAAAGATCGAAGTTTTCAAAGCGCTCCTCGCTGTTTTTGAGAAGCGTGCTCAGCTCGCTTGTGAGCTGGCGGTTGTATTCCTCGATGAGGCAGGAGCACATTTGGCTTCCGATAAATCCGGTGTCCTTGCATTTCGGGCAGGAGTAGATGTCCTCAAGATAATCGACCGGATAACCGGCAGCGTGCAGAAGCTCGGCCTTTTTTGCCTGAAGCGCAAGGCTTTCGTCCTCCAGCGCCTTGAGCGCGTCGGAAAGATCCGCGCTGCGCTTTATCGTAAGTCCGACAAGCTCGGACATCTGCGCGCGAAGCCTATCGTCGATGCGGTGAATCTCGGGTATCTGCGAATAAATCTTCTCCTGCCTGAGATAATGCTCGGCGACATTGTTTGCGTGTGTGTGACCTATCTGCTCTCTGGCGCGCGCCAGAATTTTTCCGTCCAGTGCCATTGTTTAACCGTTTTTAACCTTTTCGTATATTGAGCGCAGACGCTTGAGCTCATCGCCCGAAACGTTGCTGCGATGCTGATTTTCCGCCTTGACTGCGCTTGCCGGAGAGCGGCTGTCGCGCTCGGCGACGTCCCGTGCCGAGTGTATGCCCTTATCATGCCACGAGAGCATGATCTTGTTCATGTATCCCCATTTTAAAGCGCCGGTGTTTGTCACCGTGCGGTCGTATGCTATGAGTATGGCCTCGTTATCAAAGCCCATGTCGAACCACGAGGTCATGTATTTGCGCTCGGTCGGCGTGAGCACGCGGCTGCCAAGCCCCATTGAGGTCTTCAGCTCGCCTGCGCGCGAGCGCTTCTCGGCGGCATTGCGTATGTATTCGTCGGCCTGCTCGATGGTGATGATCTCCTTGTTTGCCCATGAGTAGGCTTCCTTTTCGATGCTGCGCATCGAGGGCAGCCGGCCGGGACCGTATTTTTCGGTGAAAACGTCGATGCAGTAGCCGATGAGCATGAAAATAACATCTGCCGGCAGCGCGAGGTAATCGTAAATGCCGAAAAGCGTTTTCAGCTCGGCCGTTGAAAGGACTCTGCCGAGCTTGTGCTGCGCCTGGGCGATAACGGCCTGAAATCCGCTGTCCTCCTTCGAGCGGCGCACGATATCCGCCGAGGTGTATTCCGGAAGCTCCTCGGCAGGAGGGAGCTTTATCTCCTGCTCGGGCCTTGCGGCCGGGCGCGAAAGCCCCATTCTAAGCAGCTTTTCGTGCGCGTTTTTTATCTCGGCCTCGGTGCGGCAAAGCTCGCGCGCGGCCCTGTCGGCGTCAAATCCGCCGTTAAGATCGAGCCAGATATACAGCAGCGCAACATCGCCGTCATGTGCGGCAATAAGCTTGTCCGCGGTGCTGCGCGGTATTGAGTTTTGCTCTGCTGTGGGCATGACGATTCCTCTGTTCATTCAAAGTTTACACAATGGACTTTAACAAGAGGGATTATATCATTAAAATTAACTTGTAGCAATAGCCATGTTTGTGGTATAATTCAACGATAAAAGTAAAATGCCAGAGGTATGGATATATGCTTGAGCTGCTTTCTCCCGCAGGCTCGCCGGAGGCGGTCGTTGCCGCCGTTCAGAACGGCGCGGATGCGGTGTATATGGGACTTGGAATATTCAACGCTCGACGCGGAGCAAAAAATTTCAGCGACGAGGAGTTTGAAAAGGCGGTCAGATACTGCCGCATACGCGACTGCAAAGTCTATGTCACGATGAACACGCTCGTCGGCGACAGGGAGATGGAGCAGGCCGTCGAGCTTGCCCGGCGCGTATCGGATCTCGGCGCGGACGCCATCCTTGTGCAGGATCTCGGGCTCTTGAGCGTTTTGAAAAAAGCCGTGCCGGATATTCCGCTGCACGCGAGCACCCAGATGAGCATCCATAACCTTGCCGGCGTTGAGGCAGCGGCCGAGATGGGACTCACCCGTGCAGTCCTTGCGCGCGAGCTGAGTTTCGAGCAGATAAAGTTCATAACAAAGCATTCGCCGATAGAAACGGAGATATTCGTCCACGGAGCGCTGTGCTTCTGCCATTCGGGGCAGTGCTATATGTCGTCGCTTATAGGCCGCCGCAGCGGCAATCGCGGCATGTGCGCCCAGCCCTGCCGCATGGAATACACCATGGGCGGCAGACTTGAGGACAGTCATCCGCTTTCCCTCAAGGACAATTGCCTTGTTGACCGCCTGCGCGAGATCGAGGACGCCGGCGTTGCCTGCGTGAAGATCGAGGGCAGAATGAAGCGCCCCGAGTACACGGGCATAGTCACGGGCATATATTCGAAGATCATCAAAGAGCGCCGCGAGCCGACGGAGGAGGAAATGCAGACACTTGCCGACGCATTCTCGCGCCAGGGCTTCACGCAGGGCTATTTTAACGGCGACAAGGCCGATATGTTCGGCGTGAGAGCCGAAACCGACAAGGTCGGCGAAAAAATGTTTGCCGACGCAAGAAAAGAGTACATCGGCAAGGAAGAGCGCCGCGTTCCGGTGAAGTTTTACGCCGTCGTAAACGCCGGAGAGGCGGTCAAGGCCGCGGCGATAGATAACCGCGGAAACAAGGTAGTCGCTTTCGGCGCAGAGCCGCAGAAGGCGATACGTCAGGCGATAAATTCAGAGGTCTTGAGCGACAGACTCGGCAAGACAGGCGGTACGCCGTACTACTGCGTGGATGCGCAGAGCAGGGTGCAGAGCGGACTTTATCTCTCCGCGTCCGAGATAAACGAGCTGCGCCGCAAGCTTGTCACGGCGCTCAACGAGCGCCGCGCGATACCGCAGCCGCGCCGCAGCCTGCCCATGCCGCAGCTTCCCTCGGGGCAGAGCGCCGTGACCGATCCTGTCATGATCTATCAGGTGCGCACGGCAGAGCAGCTTACCGAGGAGCTTGCCGACACAAGACCCGATTATATCTACATTCCCGTCAAGGTCATGCACGATAATTTTGACCTTGTGCGCATGTTCAAAGAGCGCGGCGCCGTTCCGGTCGCCGTTTTGCCGCGTGTTATAACCGACAGCGAGACAAAAGACATATTCGTCATGCTGCGAAGCCTGTTTGATCTTGGTATAAACGAGGCGCTCATCGGGAACCTCGGACATGTCATAATCGCACGCAAGGCAGGCATGAAAACGCGCGCCGATTTCGGCATGAATGTGTTTAACTCGTATTCGATGGATATGATACAGAAGATGGGCTTTTTATCCGCAACGGCGTCGTTTGAACTGCGTCTTGCGCAGGTGCGCGATATGGCAAAGTGCGTGCCGACGGAGCTCATCGCATACGGGCGGCTTCCGCTTATGGTGTCGGATCAGTGCGTTATAAGCCACAGTCTCGGCGCGTGCAATTGCCAAAGCCCGGCTCAGCTTTCCGACCGTATGGGCTCAACATTCCCCGTCGTGCGTGAATATGAGCACCGCAATGTGATATATAATTCCCGAAAGCTTTTTATGGCCGATAAAAACGACGAGCTGTGCGGCGTGGGACTTTGGGGAATAAGACTGATGTTCACGACCGAGGGTGCGCGCGAGTGCGTTCAGGTCGCAAAGAGATATAAGGGCGAGGGCGACTATCAGCCGAACGATCTGACCCGAGGCCTTTATTACAGAGGAGTTGACTGACACAATGAGTATCGTGCTTGCCTCCGGCTCACCGCGGCGAAAGGAGCTGCTTGAAACGCTGGGGCTTGATTTCGCTGTCGTTCCTGCAAAGGGCGAGGAGATAGCGCCGCGCGGCGCAGGCCCTGCCGAAACGGTAGAGGCTCTGTCGCGGGCAAAGGCCGAAGAGGTCGCGAAAGACTTTCCGAATGCGCTTATCATAGCGGCGGACACCGTCGTCTGGGCAGGCGGCAGGATACTCGGCAAGCCCAAAGACGAGACCGACGCAAAAGCCATGCTGCACCTGCTGTCGGATAACACGCACGAGGTGTACACCGGCGTAACGGCCATGTACGGCGGCAGGAGCGTCGTCGGCAGCGAGTGTACGAAGGTTTTCTTCCGCAAGCTGTCGGAGGACGAGATCGATCGCTATGTTCAGACCGGAGAACCGATGGACAAGGCCGGCGCTTATGGAATTCAGGGCAGAGCCGCGCTCATGGTCAGGCGGCTTGAGGGCGACTATTTCAATGTTATGGGGCTGCCGCTGTGCAGGCTTGGCCAAATGCTCGAAGAGATCGGGGTGCATCTTTTTTGAACGTAAAAAATTATCTTAAGAAAAACGGAATAAAGCTCGGCGTTATAGTGCTCGTCATAGCGCTCGTCGTCGGAGCGGCATCCTATCTTCTCAAGGGAAACGCAGGACTTATACAGAATGTGTCGGGCACGGTCAAAGCCCCGGTACAGCGTATGGTGAGCTCCGTTGCCGACTGGCTTGAGAGCCTTTACGGATATCTTTACGACTATGACCAGCTCGTTGCCGAAAACGAGCGTCTGCGCGCGGAGCTGACCCAGGCTCAGGAGGAGGCGCGAAACGGCGCCGCCGCCATCGAGGAAAATGAGCGCTTCCGCCAGCTGCTGAATTTCAAGGAAAAACACAGCGATATGACGCTTGAATCGGCCAAGGTCGTTGCATGGACGACGTCGAACTGGGCAAATTCGTTCACGATAAGCAAGGGCACGAACGCCGATATTGCCGTAGGTGACTGTGTTATCACCGAGTACGGCGTCATGGTCGGACAGGTGACCGAGGTCGGCTCAACATGGGCGACGGTTTCTACGGTCATCGACCTTAACACGAATATCGGCGCGCTCGTTTCCGAAAACGGTGCTTCCGGCCTTCTCGTCGGCGACTTTGCCATGATGCAGGAGGGCTGCGTGAAGCTCAGCTACCTTGCCGACGGTGCGCAGGTTTTCTCGGGCGACACGGTCATGACCTCAGGCTCGGGCGGCGCATTTCCCCAGGGTCTTGTTGTCGGAACGATAAGCTCGGTCAAAACCGAGGCCGGCGGTCAGATAGAGTACGGCGAGGTCAAGCCCGGCTGCGACCTTAACGCGCTCGTGCAGGTTTTTGTAGTAAAAGATTTTGAAGTGGTGGAATAATTGCTCAACAGACTGATTCAGGCTCTTGAATGGAAAAAAGTCCGCATGGTGATCCAATACGCGGTCTATATGCTGCTTGTCATGCTGCTGCAAAGCGTGCTGTTTTCAAGGATCAGCATTTTCGGCGCAAAGGGCTTCATAATCCCGGCTGCCGCAGTTGCCGCAGGCATATATCTCGGCGGTGTTCGCGGCGCCGTATTCGGAATTTTCCTCGGACTTTTCACCGATATGGCCTTTTCCGAAACAACGGTGCTGTTTACGATACTGTTTCCGATGATCGGCTTCGGAGCGGGCTTTGCCTCGGAGTTTTATATCAACAAAAGCTTTTTCGCGTTCATGATATTCAGCGTGGCGGCGATACTGCTGTGCGGCATAGTGCAGCTTATCCACGCGCTTGTCGGCGGCGGAACGGAGCTTACCGCAGGACTGATCACGGTGCTTTTGCAGACCGTTTTGTCCGTGCTGCCGGTCATGCTGCTGTATCTTCCGTTTAAAGAAGGCGGAATAATGCACGCGCAATACTGATTGAGGATACCCGATGAACATAATTAAGAAAGAAAGACTTATAGCGCTTGCACTGGTGTTTGCGATGCTGATCACGGTGTATGTCGTTGCACTGTACAAGCTCCAGATAATCGAGGGCGAAAAGTACTATGAGGAAAGCCGCAACAACATGGTAACGACAAGCACAGTTACCGCCGCGCGCGGCAATATCCTTGACCGCTACGGCAGAGTGCTTGTGACCAATAAATCGTGCTATGACCTGACGATAAATACAGACGAGCTTTTCCCGAATGACGACAGCGTTGATTCAAACGCCGTCATATTGAAGCTTGTCAACATGATCCGCGATTACGGCGATGATTACATCGACGATCTGCCGATAACGAAAAGTCCTCCGTTTGAGTTTGAAAACGTCAGCGAGCAGGATCAGGCGCGGCTTGACGCTTATATAAAGACAAACAAAGTCAAGGAAAACGCAAGCGCCGTCGAGATACTCTCGAGCATGCGCGACCGCTATGAGATCGACAGCAACTACACCGCCGAAGAGGCGAGGATCATCGCCGGCGTGCGCTATGCTATAAACGTGCGATATCTCATAAATACCTCGGACTATATTTTCGTCAAGGACGCGGATATGAAGCTCATAGCCACGCTGCGCGAAAACAACATCGAGGGCGTCAATATAAAAGAATCATACGTCCGTGAATATGCTACCTCAGCTGCCGCGCACATCCTCGGCTACACCGGCGCAATGAGCGACAGTGATTATGCAAAGTATAAAGATCAGGGCTATTCCGCCGATGCCGCCGTCGGCAAGGATGGCGCGGAATATGCCTTTGAAAAATACCTGCACGGAACAAACGGTACCGTGCGCACGACCTCCGCTTCCGACGGCACGGTAATAAGCAAGGAATATATCGAAGAGCCGGAGCCGGGCAATAATGTGTATCTGACGATAGATATTGCCCTGCAGGAGGCCGCCGAGCTTGCGCTTGAAAACGGCGTGGCCTCCATCCAGGCAAAGATAGACTCAAAGAAAGAGCAGCAGATAGCCAGCGGAACATATAAGGAAAAGCAGGATGTTATCGACGGTGCCTCCGTGGTCGTTGTAAATGTAAAAACAGGCGAGCCGCTTGCCATTGCAAACTGGCCGACCTACGATCCGTCCGAGCTGCTGGAAAAATACAATGAGCTGCTTGCGGATAAAAACGCTCCGCTTTATAACCGCGCGCTCCAGGGCGGCTATGCGCCCGGCTCGACCTTCAAGCCCTGCACGGCGATAGCCTCGCTGACCGAGGGAATAATAAACACCGGCACCACCATCCAGTGTACGGGCAGATATACAAGATACGAGCAGTATGGTTTTGCACCGCTCTGCTGGATATACTCGCAGAACAATCAGCATCTGACTCACGGCTATCTGAACGTCACCGGCGCTATCCAGAACTCCTGCAATATCTTCTTCTATTCGGCAGGACATGACCTCGGCATAGATAAGCTCGATAAATACGCGGCCGAATTCGGCCTCGGCGAGAGCACCGGCATAGAGCTGCCCGAATCCACCGGCAACATGGCAAACGCGAAAAACCACGAAGAACTTACCGGCGAACCGTGGACGATAGGCCAGACCATGCAGGCCGCGATCGGCCAGTCCGACAGCCTGTTCACGCCGCTGCAGCTTGCCGAGTATTGCGCAGCCGTCGCAAACGGCGGCGAGCGCCACAGCGCGTCGATACTCAAATCCGTGCGCAGCTACAGCTACGGCGATAACGTGTATGAACGCGAGGACGAGGTGCTCAGCAAGGTCGAAACCGCGCAGTATAACTGGGATGCCGTCCACGAGGGCATGCGGCTTGTCGGCAAATCAAGCCTGCCAAGCTACAGCATAACGAGCGTTGCGGCAAAAACCGGCACCGCCCAGAAGGGCGACAGCATCGCAAACGACGGTATCTTCATCTGCTATGCGCCCTTTGACGATCCTGAGATCGCAATGGGCATCGTCGTTCAGAAGGGCGGCGCGGGTGCAAACTGCTCGGTCATCGCGCAGGAAATACTGGAGGCTTACTTCAGTCTGAAGTCCGCAACCGACGTTACCGATGTCGAAGGCGAACTGCTGCAGTGATAAAAAACCGCGCTTTTTGTCAAAAAAGGCGTTGAAAGAAACGGAAGCTTTGTATATAATAAAACAGTAATTATAAAAAGCGTTTTTTATAATAGGAAATTTCGCAAACAGAATCGAGGGAAGCTTATGAATATTGCACTTATGGCACATGACAGAAAGAAGGAACTGATGGTCCAGTTCTGCATAGCTTATTGTGGTATTCTGGCCGAGCATTCAGTCTGCGCAACCAACACGACGGGCAAGCTTGTATCCGAAGCAACGGGACTTCCCGTGACGCTTTATCTGCATGCCGACCAGGGCGGCGCCCAGCAGATCGGAGCAAGAATATCATATAACGAGATCGATCTTGTGCTGTTCTTCTGCGACCCGTCAAACCCCGGCGGATTTGACGATATCAACAAGATCGAACGCCTGTGCGATCAGTATCAGATCCCGTTTGCAACCAATGCGGCAACCGCGGAGGTGCTCGTTCAGGGCCTGCGGCGCGGTGATCTTGACTGGCGCAATATCGTCAATCCAAAGCGCAGGTAGGCTGCATCGCCGAATTAAAACTCGAATGCTGTTATTGCTCAAGCAATAGCAGCATTTAGTGATTGAAAGGAATAAAATTTAGTATGGCAAAAGTTGCGCCGAGAACCCTGTCGGGCTTCATGGAGCTGCTTCCGGCAGACCAGATAAAGATGGAAAAAATGATGGAGACGCTCAGGAAGAGCTACTCCGTTTACGGCTTTGCGCCGCTTGACACGCCGGTAATCGAATCGGCGGAGGTGCTGCTTGCAAAGGGCGGCGGCGAGACCGAAAAGCAGATATACAGATTCAATAAGGGCGACAGCGACCTTGCGCTGCGCTTTGACCTGACCGTTCCGCTCGCAAAATTCGTCGCGGCAAATTACGGACATCTGACGTTCCCGTTCCGCCGTTATCAGATAGGCAAGGTCTACCGAGGCGAAAGAGCGCAGCGCGGCCGCTTCCGCGAGTTTTATCAGGCCGATATCGATATAATAGGCGACGGTAAGCTCGATATCATAAACGAGGCGGAGATCCCGGCGATAATCTATCGAACCTTCACCGCGCTCGGTCTCAGAGGCTTTAAGATAAAGGTCAATAACCGTAAGCTCTTAAACGGGTTTTACAGCCTTGCCGGCATGAGCGAAAAGGCCGGCGATATAATGCGCACGGTCGATAAACTCGATAAGATCGGCCCCAACAAGGTTCGCCAGCTTCTTATGGATGAGCTGCACATGTTCTCGCACAAGGCCGACGACGTTATGGACTTCATGGCCATAAGCGGCACGAATGCCGAGGTCATTGCCGGACTTGAACGCTATAAGGGCATGGACGAGCTGTTTGACGAGGGACTTGAGGAGCTTAAGACCGTGACACGATACCTTGCCGATTTCGGCGTCCCGGAGGAAAACTTCGCTATCGACCTTTCGATAGCGCGCGGCCTTGACTACTACACCGGCACGGTTTACGAAACCGAAATGACTGCTCACCCTGAGATAGGCTCGATCTGCTCCGGCGGCAGATACGATGATCTTGCCGGATACTACACCGATAAAAAGCTGCCCGGCGTCGGCATATCCATCGGCCTTACGCGCCTTTTCTATGTCCTCAACGAGCAGGGCATGCTCTCGGACGAAACCGTGTCGGCTCCTGCCGATGCGCTCGTTATCCCCATGGCCGAGGATCTCGGCTACGCCATTGCCGCAGCAACGGCGTTGCGTGATGCAGGGGTGAGGACTCAGCTCTACTGCGAGCAGAAAAAGTTCAAGGCAAAAATGAGCTATGCCGATAAGCTCGGCATTCCATATGTGATCCTCATCGGCGAGGACGAGATCGCGGAAAACGTCGTTGCCGTTAAGAATATGACCACCGGCGAACAGACAAAGCTCGGCTTTGCCGACGCTGCGTCGCTCATAAAGAAAGACATGGATGATCGCGCGCGTGTCGCGGTTATCAAAGAATAATGGAGGCAGAAGAAATGACACAGTCAAGAACCCATACCTGCAATCAGCTCCGCATTGAAAACGTCGGAGAAAAGGTCAAGATCGTCGGATGGATGGAGAACGTCCGCGAGGTAGGACAGAACTTTGCGTTTGTCATCGTCCGCGATTTTTACGGCACGACGCAGGTCGTCGTCGAGACCGAGGATATGATGAAGGTCATAAAGGGCATAAATAAAGAGAGCACCATCTCCGTCGAGGGCACCGTTCGCGAGCGCGCGAGCAAAAACCCCAAGCTCCCCACCGGTGATATCGAGGTCGTTCCCGAAAAGATCGAAGTTCTCGGCCGCTGCCGCTATAACGAGCTGCCGTTTGAAATAAACCGCAGCCGCGAGGCCGACGAGACCACACGTCTTAAATACCGCTACCTCGACCTGAGAAATCCGGCCGTAAAGCAGAATATAATCCTCCGCTGCAATGTTATCGCCGCCCTGCGCAAGGCAATGATGGAGCACGATTTCCTCGAGATAACAACTCCCATCCTCACCGCCTCATCCCCCGAGGGCGCGCGCGACTATCTCGTCCCGGCAAGAAAGCATCCCGGCAAGTTCTATGCTCTGCCGCAGGCGCCGCAGCAGTTTAAGCAGCTGCTCATGACATCCGGCTTCGACCGCTATTTCCAGATAGCGCCCTGTTTCCGCGATGAGGACGCGCGCGGCGACCGTTCACCCGGCGAGTTTTATCAGCTCGATATGGAGATGTCGTTTGCCGGCCAGGAGGATGTTTTTGCGGTCATTGAGGATGTCCTGCCCCCGATTTTTGAAAAGTTCGGAACATACAACATATCCAACAAGGCGCCCTTCCGCCGCATCGGCTACAACGAGTCGATGGAAAAGTACGGCTCGGATAAGCCCGACCTGCGCATTGACCTCGTTGTTGAGGATATCACCGCGCTCGTGTCCGGCACCGATTTTGCTCCCTTTGCCGAGGGCAACACCGTCAAGGCGATCGTTGTCACCGGCTGCGACTTGACGCGCAAGCAGATCGACAAGGTCTGCGCCGATGTTGAGGTTCAGGCAGGCATGAAGCCCTACTGGTTCAAGGTCGACGAAAACGGCGAGCTTGCCGGCGGCGTTGCAAAGTTCCTTCAGGATAAGAAGGCTGCCCTCACCGAGGCTCTCGGCCTCAAGCCCGGCTGCCTTGTCGGCGTAACGGCAGGCAAGAAAGGCGAGGCGCAGAAGACCGCAGGCGTTATGCGAAAGATGCTCGGCGCGGCGGTTCCCGGCCATATGGATAAGGAGCGCTACGAGTTCTGCTGGATCGTCGATTTCCCGATGTACGAGATCGGCGAGGAGTCCGGCGAGCTTGAATTCTGCCACAACCCGTTCTCCATGCCCAACGGCGGTCTGGAGATCCTCGAAAAGGCCGAGCGCGGCGAGGTCGATCCGCTTTCGATCACCGCGTTCCAGTATGACCTCGTGTGCAACGGCGTTGAGCTGTCTTCGGGCGCAGTGCGTAACCACGATCCCGAGATCATGATAAAGGCGTTTGAAATGGTTCGCCTCGGTGAGGACGACGTTAAGGCCAAGTTCCCGGCTATGTACAATGCCTTCTGCTACGGCGCACCCCCTCATGCCGGTATCGCCCCGGGCGTTGACCGCATGGTCATGCTGCTTGCCGGCGAGGACTCCATCCGCGAGATCATCCCGTTCCCGATGAACAAGAACGCGCAGGATGTCATGATGGGCGCACCCTCCACGGTCGAGCAGAAGCAGCTTGACGAGCTGAACATAGCTATAACCTGCCCCGTCGAAGAATAAGAAAAATTATAAAGGGACTGCATTTTTCCGCAGTCCCTATTTTTGAAAACAGTGGTGGTAAAATATGCTTGCAACGATAAGATCGCTCGGCGTTAAGGGCATCGGCGGCTACGGCGTTTCCGTTGAGGTTTTCGTGTCCAACGGCCTTGTGAATTTTGATATCGTCGGTCTGCCCGACGCCGCAGTCAGGGAGGCGCGCGAGAGGGTGCGCGCCGCGATAAAATCAAACGGCTTCAAGTTCCCGGTCAGCCGCGTCACGGTCAATCTCGCACCGGCGGACACAAAAAAGGCCGGAACGGTGTACGATCTGCCGATAATGCTCGGCATTCTTGCCGCAACGGGAGTGATACGTCAGCCGAAGTCCGACTGCGCATTTTTCGGAGAGCTTTCGCTCAACGGAACGCTTCGGCCGGTCAGCGGTGCGCTGCCCATGGCAGTCGCCGCCGCGCGCGAAGGTGTGCGTGAGCTGTTCGTGCCTGCCGATAACGCACAGGAAGCGTCATATGCCGAGGGAGTGACGGTGTATCCCATTGAGAATGTGTCCGAGCTTATCGCGCATCTCAGGGGTGAATTTCGCATAAAGCCGATGGATATACCGAAGCTCGACTCGGCGACGGTCAAATATCCTGACTTTTCGGATGTCAAGGGACAGGAGAACGTAAAGCGTGCTATGGAGATCGCCGCCGCCGGCGGACACAACATACTCATGGTTGGTCCTCCGGGCGCCGGCAAGAGCATGATGAGCAAGCGCCTGCCCGGCATATTGCCGGATATGACGCGGGAGGAAATGCTCAAATCCACTGAGATCTATTCCGTTGCCGGGCTGACGGGGAAGAACAATCCCATCATATCCGCGCGTCCGTTCCGTGCGCCGCACCATACCGTTTCGGGCGCTGCCATGTCCGGCGGCGGAGCGGTCCCACGCCCGGGCGAGATCAGCCTTGCGCACAACGGCGTGCTGTTTCTCGATGAGCTGCCGGAGTTTCGAAAGGATGTGCTTGAGGTGCTGCGTCAGCCGCTTGAGGACGGCGAGGTCACCGTCTCACGTGTTGCCGGAACCGAGACCTTTCCGGCAAACTTCATGCTCGTGTGCGCAATGAACCCCTGCAAATGCGGATGGTACGGCCATCCGTCGGGGCGCTGCCGCTGCTCTGCAAACGAGGTGCGCGCGTATCACAGCCGCATCTCCGGGCCGCTGCTCGACCGCATTGATATCATCGTCGAGGCTCCGGCGTTGGAGTACGAGGAGCTTAAAAACCGCGCGCCTGCGGAAAGCTCTGCCGATATAAAGCGCCGCGTTGACGCAGCGCGCCTTATCCAGCGCAAGCGCTTTGAGGGCACCGGCATTCTCAGCAACGCCGGCATGGGCACAAAGGCGCTCAACGCATACTGCCTTCTCACGCCCGAGTGCGAGCAGCTCATGCACGATGCTTTCGACCGCATGGGTCTTACCGCTCGCAGCTACGACCGCATCCTCCGCGTCGCACGAACGATAGCCGATCTCGAAGGCGAGGATACTATAGGCGCGATGCACATAGCGGAAGCTATACAGTACCGCACTTATGACTTCCGCGAGGCCTGACCGGGTGAGCTGACCGGTTAAAATCCGCCCATAGCGCCCGAAAGCCCTAGGAAATACAAAAAGTATTCCCGTCGGGCGTTTCAGCCGCTCTGAACGAATTTTTCCTCGGTCAGACTAAAGGACTAAAACTCACCCATAGCGCCCGAAAGCTCCGGGAAATACAAAAAGTATTCCCGTCGGGCGTTTCAGCCGCTCTGAACGAATTTTTCCTCGGTCAGACTAAAGGGCTAAAACTCACCCATGGCGCCCGAAAGCAATAGAAAATAAATAAAGCTAAAGCTCCCCGTTCGGGGAGCTTTAGAACGTTAATAATAGCCAAAAGTTTGACAATTTTGCCGCGGCAAAGAAGGTGCTCGGTGATGCTTAAAACCGACGGACTGCCCGAGCTTTCGCAGCTCGACGTGTTCAAATCTCCGTGCTTTGTGTTTGATATACACAGCCGGGAGAAGAAAGATCTCATAACGCGCTATCGCGGTACTGTGTGCCGAAAGCTGCCGGCAGGCTTTGAGATAGTATCATGGCAAAAGAGCATGTATCGCTTCGGCGGCCTTTACCGCGAGGTGCCGATCACGCTGCATGTGATGCTTGACGAAAGCGCGCGCATAGTTACGCTTACGATCGACGAGGAAAGCTGCGGCTCGCAGGGCAAAAGCTGCGATTTTTCTTGCCTGGAGTGCACGCTTCGTGATAAACTCATAAACAGACCGTTCACTGAGTTTTTGCAGATCTATAAGGACGCCGGTAAGACCGGCTGTCTGCATGTCTTTGAGATCCTCAGCGGCGCGTCGGCGTTTTTTTCATTCCTTGCGGAAAACGGCCGCAGCGGCGGTGCCGAACAGGAGATGGTAAAAATATCGCCCGACAGCGAAGGACTCACAGCCGAGAATGTTCACGAGGTTCTTGGAAAAACGGCAGTGACGCAGATAAGCCTGCGCCATAATGCAGCGCCGACCTTCGGCAAAAAAGGCCTGCCGGAGAGTATGGACGCGCATCTTTCCGTGAGTGTCAACGGCAGATCGGTGAGCGAGAGCGATATAAAGGCCGATGATTTCCCCGGCTGCTACAGCCGTCTCAACCGAGCGTACACACGCGCCTACCATGCCGAGAAAAAGTTCTTCGCCGCAGGTGGAAAGCAGCGCTTTTCAAATCTCCCTTCGCTTGTCGGACTAACGGTGCTTGCGCTCAGCCATGAGGGCATGAGCGGAACGTTTTCTCGCGGCAAAGCTCGAAAATATCCTCATTTTCCTGCAAACGGGCGAGGGCAGGGAAGGCTGCATCGGCTTCAGAAATGGCCTTAACATGAATCAGCAGTATATGCTCAAGGCGGCGGCAGGTGCGGCTCTCGGCTGCGCAGCGCTCGCGCTGGGCATTGCTTTAAAAAGGAGAGTAAGATTATGAACAAAGACATTGATGTCAGCAGCCTGAAGATCGATCTTTATTCCGATAAATCGGTCAGGGACTTCACTGCCGACGTCGCGCAGAAGGACGGGCGCATGTGGCTCAGCAACGTTTCGGCCGAGATCGCGGCGGAAGCGGCGGCGCTTGCGGTAAAGGCGCTGCGCAAGTCGGGGCTTGAGGATGCGGAAATGAAAAACGTCGAGCATTTTATCGAGGTCCTGCGCAAGTTTTTCCTCAAGACCGTCGATCAGGAGCTGCAATCGCGCGCCGAGTGGGATAAGGAGGTCGCCGAGGGCAAAAGTCAGGCCTACATCGAAGGCGGCGTGTTTGCCGCGTGCTCGGAGATCGACGAGGTGCTCTACGGCATGATAAAGCTCATCGACATGATAAAGTCCGTTTCCGATAAGCTCGCGCCCGAGGCCTGTGCCGATGCGGCGGCTGCTGTTTCCATCGGCCGCAGCGCAATGGAGTGTGTGAAGCTTCAGAGATATCACTACTCAACGCTCATCTCCGGCGACGTTAACTCCAGGGCAATGCGCCGCGAGCCTGAGCTTGCCATTGCCGACTGCACCGAGCGCTATGACGAGCTGTACAAAAAGCTTCAGGATAAGCTGAAATAATAAAACAACGGATGTTCGAGAGAACATCCGTTGTTTTTACGCATCTAAAGTGATCAGATATGCGGTGTTTTCGGTGCTGTAATAAAGCAGAAAAACCCTGTTCAGCCCTTGGTTTTCGCTTTTATAGGCAAACGGTGTGCCGTCCGGAGCGGCAGGCAGCTCGACACCGTTTTGCCGGGCAAGGTCTATGCCGTCATCGGCGTTTATGTCCGGCGTTGTGTCGAGACCGGCAAAATGCGCGGAAGCATCCTGCGAGAAGCTTATCTTATACGCCGCAAAGCCTTCGCCGAAAATGTTGCCGTCATCGTAGGTGTATGCAAGCCTTTCAACGGTCACGCTTTCGTTTTTGAGGTCTATGCCGAATTCGCTTTTTGTTGTGCTCAGAGCGCGCTGCAAGGGCGTTTCCCGAGAGCAGGCGCACAGCGCAATGGCCGCAAGGGTCAGCAGAACAATAATATATTTGAGCTTTTTCATGCGAGCCCTCCTTTGAAGTGTTGATTTCGGGGGATAAAACGCCGTGCAGCCATATTAGCACGGACGAAACGAAATTTAATGCAAATTTTGTTAACAAAGAAATTCCGAAATGCACAGCAAAACGGCAAAGCCGCCGCGTTGTCTCCGCGACGGCCTTGATATATAGAATTATCCCGTAAATGCGAAATGACCCTTGACTGCACGGTTTCTTTACACCGTTTTCACAGCAGCCAAGGGTCATTTCTGTGAATTCTTAGTATCTAACATCATTGGTTACCTCTCTTTCTGCGGAATTGATGCCGCCTGCCAACGGAACGCAAATCAAAACACTCTGAATAACTACGATCGATTCCCCAAGCGGGATGTGGCCTGTGTTCTCGTTCTCTTGATATTTTGACTTCGGCATCGTCTCCCTCGCTGCCGACTCTCTGTCGGGTTTCGAGGGACCGTTACTTGTACATCGGTATCACCCTTTCTGTGATTTAAAGATACCAAATTTCAGCGGCTTATTCAAGAGCAATAGTGAACGAAATAAAAAGCAAATTGTTGTGCAGCTAAACAAAAATTATGAATAAATTTGCGCATCTATTGACATATGTCACAAAAAATCATATAATCTTAGTGTTGTGTGCTCCGCAAGCTTTAAGCTGTGGAGCTTTTCTTGCGCCGCAAAACAAATGGTGATATAATAAGATGTTAAAAATATTTAGGAGCAGAACACATGATAAACGACATTATTCTTCTCAAGCAGGGCGAGATAGTCCTCAAGGGCTTAAACCGCCGCTCGTTCGAGCAGAAGCTCATGAGCAATATAAAGCGCCGCCTGGATGCTATCGGCAAATTCAAGGCCTATTGCATGCAGTCAACGGTATATATCGAGCCTGTGGACGAAACAAGCGACATGGACGCGGCTTTCGAGGCGATGACCAAGGTGTTCGGCCTTGCGTCAGTCAACCGCGCCGCCGGATGCGAGAAAGATCCGAAGAAGATAGCCGGGCTTGCCATAGAATATCTCAAGGACGATATGCTCGCGGCGAAGAGCTTCAAGGCCGAGGCGAAGCGCAGCGACAAGAGCTTTCCCATGACGAGTATCGAGCTTGCGCAGTTTGTCGGCGGCGAGCTTGCCGAGGCATATCCCAACTGCGAGGTCGATGTGCATGACCCTGAGCTTACCGTCCATATCGAGGTGCGCGACCTTGCGGCCTATGTCCACGCCGCTCCAACGCCCGGAGCGGGCGGTATGCCTGTCGGTGCAAACGGCGTCGCGGTAACGCTGCTGTCAGGCGGTATCGACAGCCCGGTTTCCACTTATATGATCGCAAAGCGCGGCGTGCGCCTTATCCCGGTGCACTTTTTCTCGTTCCCGTATACCTCCGAGCAGGCAAAGCAGAAGGTCATAGAGCTTGCGCACCTGCTGACGGTCTACTGCGGCAGAATGACCATCGAGGTCGTTCCGTTTACGCACATTCAGGAGGAGATACGCGCAAAGTGCGATGAGGATTACTTCACGCTTATCATGCGCCGATTCATGATGCGCATTGCGCAGAAGATCGCCGATGCAAACGGCGCTAAGGCTATCGTTACAGGTGAAAACCTCGGCCAGGTAGCAAGCCAGACCATGGAAGCCATGGCGTCCACGCAGGCCGTCACCGATCTGCCGGTGCTCCAGCCGCTTATCGGCATGGACAAGGAGGAGATCGTGCGTCTTGCGCGCAAGATCGGAACGTTTGAAACGTCCATCCTTCCGTATGAGGACTGCTGCACGGTCTTTACACCCAAGCACCCCAAAACAAAGCCCAAGCTGCACGACGTTGAGCAGATCGAATCGGCTCTGGATATCGACGCGCTTGTTGAAGAAGCATATGCCGGCATTGAAAGAATAAAGGTAGGCGACTGAAATTGAAAAAGGCATATAATGTCGAGATACTCTCCGTCGGAACTGAGATACTGCTCGGCCACACGACGAACACCGACGCACGGGATATATCCCTCATGCTCTCGGAGCTGGGCATAAACGTAAAATACCACACCGTAGTCGGCGACAACCCCCGGCGCCTTGCCGACTGCATAGAGATCGCGCGCAAAAGAGCGGATATCATCATATCCACCGGCGGCCTCGGCCCGACCTGCGACGACCTTACAAAGCAGATACTTGCAAAGTCCTTCGGCCTCGAGCTTGAGATGCACGAGGATGAAAAGGCCTGCCTTTACGATTATCTGACAAACCGCGGCTACAGCAAGGAAATGACCGAAAACAACCTCAAGCAGGCTATGCTGCCCGTCGGCTGCACCGTGTTCCACAACGACTGGGGCACGGCCCCCGGCTGCGCGTTCATCGGCGACGACGGAACGATAGTTCTCATGCTGCCCGGCCCTCCGAAGGAATGCAACGCGATGTTCCGCGCCTGCGTAATGCCGTATCTGCGCTCGCTGTCGGACGAGCAGATAGTATCGCACGCTATCCACGTTTTCGGTATGTCCGAAAGCGCGATGGATCAGATATTCCGCGACGAGATGAACGCCATGACCAACCCCACCATGGCGCCCTACGCCAAGGAGGGCGACTGCCTGCTGCAAGTCACCGCCAAGGCCGAGAGCGTCGAGAAAGCCGAGGAGATGATGAAGCCGGTCATCGAGCATGTAAAGGATGTGCTCGGCGATATCATTTTCGGCATCGACGTTGACACGGTCGAGGACAGCGTTATGCGGCTTTTGCAGGAAAAGAAAATGACCTTTGCCGCTGCCGAAAGCTGCACCGGCGGCGAGCTTGCAAAGCGCTTTACCGATATTCCCGGCGCGAGTGAGTTCTTCCTCGGCGGCGTGACGACCTATACGAATGAGGCCAAGGCAAAGCTTTTGGGCATAGACCCCAAGCTCATCGAGGAAAAGACCGCCGTGAGCTATGAGGTCGCAAAGCAAATGGCCGAGCGTGTGCGCGCGCTTCTCGGAGCCGATATGGGCATCGGCGTTACGGGGCTTGCAGGCCCCGACGGCGACGGAATCCACGAGGTCGGAACGGTGTTCGTTTCGCTTGCGACCAAGGACGGGACCTATGTGCGCGAGCTGCACGTCGGCGATCGCAGAACGCGCAGCTATGTCCGCCGCGTTTCGGGAAATTACATTTTCGATATGATGCGCCGCTACCTCCAGGGGCTTGAGGTAATAAAAGAAAATTAAAGTTATGCCGCCATCCGAACGGGTGGCGGCAACAGTCTGTCGAAAAAGTCCAGCCCAGCTGGGCTTTTTCGACACGCTGATCCGAGGACAAGAGTCCTCGGATATTTTATTTTATGCAATTTTCATCCGGCTCAAAGACGACTATCTGTCGCTTTGCGCTCGGTTTGACCTCGTATTCGCAGCCGGGCAGATAAACTATATCGTCATCGTCCCAGAGGGCGAGAAAATCATCGACGTAGGCGACGTTTTCAAGTCCTATGCCGGCACCGCGATAGTGCATGGGGATGATCGTTTTCGCGTCCAGCGCGAGGGAAATCTCCTTTGCCTGCTGCGGACAGATCGTGTAGTAGCCGCCGACGGGGATCATGAGAACGTCGAGCGGCTTGAGCTTTGCCGCCGTTTCGGGGTCGAGCGTGTGCCCCAGATCGCCCAGATGCGCGATACGCATGCCCTCGGCCTCAACGACGCTGCACAGGTTATCTCCGCGCAGAGCGCCGAGCTTGCCGTCGTGATATGTCGGTACCTGCGTGAGCGAAAATCCAGGCTCAATGCCGCTTAGCTCCACGCCGTCCGTGTAGTTGTGGTCGGAATGCCCGTGGCTGCATATGACGCAGTCCGCACGCAGCGGATTAAGCTCCAGCCCGCGCACACTGCCGGGGGAGTAGGGGTCGAACACCACGCTGCCGTCGGCGCTTATAAGCTCAAAGCAGGCGTGGCAATGCCAAATAAGTTTCATTTTTTCAGCCCTCAAAGCAGGATTCAAACGCCTGCTTGACCGCCGCACGGTCGCTGTCGCCGAGGATGGCGTACATGACATAGTTGCCCTGCCGCCAGACCACGGCATTGTCGAGCTTTGGCTTTTCGTCCGGCAGGTACTCGTCCATCCATACGCTCTCGCGGTACTCAAGATATTTGTCGAGCGCGGCCTTTATCGTTGCGGCCTGATCCGCGTCCTTGGCGAGGAAAATGCCGTATTCGTTGATATTTGTGCCGACTGCGGAGATAAGGGTGTTGCGGCTTGCGTATCCGTCAAGCGCGATGCCCATAACGTTTTCAACGTATGCGTCCGGGACCTGCGAAAGCTCGCTTATGTCGATCGCCGCGCCGACCTTGTCGGCAACGGTCTGCATGTCAGGATCCTTTGCGTTTTTCGGGGAGCTGCATCCGCCGAGCATGCAGATAAGCAGCAAAAGCGCTATTGCGGAAGAAAGCTTTTTCATGTTTTCACCTCTCAAAGCCATGCGTGAGTCTTGAGATAATCTATCACGCGGTTGAATCCGACTGCACTCAGGTGGATGCCGTCACCGTTGCCGTAATCGGAAACGAGCTTGCCGTCGGAGCCCTTGAGCACGGATGCGGAATCGGTGAAATGCGTGCCGGTTTCTTCGGCTATCTGGAGTATCCAGCCGTTTGCGCGGTCGATGACGGCGTTGTTTATGCCGTTATCCTTTGCCTCGTACATTGCCTCGACGGGGTAGATGGAGTTGCAGATGATCTTCGTGTCGGGGCTTACGGACTTGATGCGCTCAATAAGTGCGGTGTATTCGGTTTTGAACGAATCCTCGTCCATCATCGAAACGCCGTTTACGCCGATGGTGAGAACGACATACTCGGGCTTTGCGCGGCCTATCGCATCGGTGATGGGTATCTCCTCACCGGTGGGCGGATAGACAATGGTAGCTATGCTCTGGTTAAACAGCGCAAGCGTGCCGCTTGACGGCGTCCACACCTGAGAGCCGTCGAGAACGTCGTAGGCCTTCAGACCGTAGGTCGTGCTGTCGCCGATAAAGACCATTTTGGAAATGTACTCGTCGCCTGCGTCGGCAGTTTCGCCGAGCTGGGTCGAGGTCTGCTCGGGAGCCTTCGTCTGCTCCGCGTTGGGATCATCGGTGCTCACCGCAGGTGGGTTGAGCGTTTCCTCGGGCTTTTTCTCATCGTCCTTGCCGCAAGCGCACAAAACGCACAGCAGCATGATAAGCGCCGCCGCGAGGGCAATATATTTTTTCTTCAAATTTATCACCTCAATTAATTTATAAACGTGCCAATTATATCATATGAGCCCCGTCACTTCAAGGCAAACAGGTAAACAAAAATCGACCGTCTGCAAATATACAGACGGTCGAAAAGCTTTATTGTTCCCCTGTTTGTTCGGCGGCGCGCTTTGCGGCCTCCTCCTCTTCGAGGACGCGGTAGGCGACCTTTCCGACAAGCGTCTTGGGCAGCTCGCGGCGGAATTCGATATCGTAAGGCATTGCGTATTTTGCAATGTGCTTGCGGCAGTAGGCGAGGATAGCCTCTTTCGTCTCGGGGCTTTCGGGGACGCCGGGCTTGAGCATGACAAAGGCCTTGACCTTTTGCATTTTGTACGGGTCGGGAACGCCGATGATGCAGCTCATGTGGACGAACTCGTTTGCGTCGAGAATATTCTCAAGCTGACTGGGATAGACGTTGTAGCCGGAGGTTATTATCATGCGCTTTGCGCGGCCCTTGAAGTAGATAAAGCCCTCGTCGTCCATCATGCCGAGGTCGCCCGTGTACATCCATGTAAGGCCGTCGTCGTGCTTGCGCAGAGTCTGGGCGGTCTCCTCGGGGTGGTTTACATACTCCATCATGACGGTGGGGCCGGCGATGAGTATCTCGCCCTCCTCGCCGTAGGGCAGCTCCTTGTCGGTGCCCGGCTCGACTATCTTGTAATAAGTATCGGGGAAGGGCAGACCGATGCTGCCTTCCTTGGCCATGTGCGGGGGAGTCAGGCAGCTTGCCGTGACGCATTCGGTAAGGCCGAAGCCCTCGCGGATCTGAATTTTTGCGTTGTGGTCATACAGGAATTTGTCGAACTTCTTTTTAAGCTCGATCGACAGGCTGTCGCCGCCGGAGAAAACGCCCTTGAGCGAGCTGAGGTCGGCGTTGTCCATGCTCGGCAGGCGCAGCAGCGCTTCGTAAAGCGTGGGAACGCCGGCAATGAAGTTGCAGTGGTATTTGGTTATCTGCTTTGCATAGGTTTGTGCGGTGAAGCGAGGAATGAGGATGCAGCGGCCGCCCTGCGAGAGCATCGTGTGGATGCAAACGCCAAGGCCGAAGCCGTGGAACAGCGGCATTGCCGCGAGCATCTTGTCGCCGACGCGGAACATGGGGTTTGCCGCGATGACCTGCTGGCCGAGGGCGTTGAAGTTGCGGTTTGAAAGCAGGATGCCCTTTGTCGTGCCGGTCGTGCCGCCGGAATAGAGGATAACGGCAGGATCCTTGCCAGTGCGCTTGACCTTGTAGTTATAGAAGCAGTGCTTGCCCATGTGCAGGAACTCTTTCCAGCGGATAACGGGCGCGTCCTCGGGGATCTTCTTGATCTTTCTGCCCTCGGTGAGCATGTAGCCTGCCTTGACCGGTTTTGAAAGCTCGTCCTTTATGCTGGCGATGACTATGTTGACGACCTTGGTGTTCTGACGGATGTTCTCAAATTTGTTGTAGAACTGGTCGAGCGTAATGGCCGTGACCGACTCCGACTCGTTGAGATAAAACTCGATTTCCTTTTCTGCCGAGAGGGGGTGGATCATGTTGCAGATGCCGCCGATGAGGTTGACCGCATAGAACATCTGGATGGCCTGGGGGCAGTTGGGCATTGCTATGGTCACCTTGTCACCCTCGCGCACGCCGATGGTGCGCAGCGCTTTGGCGCAGTCCTCGACCTCGCGGACAAGAGCCTTATATGTCGTCGATCTGCCCATGAAGTCAAATGCAATGTTGTTGGGGTATTTTTCGGCTATTTTTTCAACGGCCTCGAACATCGAGCCGTCGAAATAATCAAGAGTGAAGGGCACTTCGCCCAGATGGCTTTTCCACGGCGCTTTTGCGCTGATGTTTTCCATTCGAATCATTCCTTTAAAAAATTAAAAATTTATAAGTTTATATGGCCATAATAGCCTATAACAAATATTTTGTCAAATCATGAACGAAACGTATAGGCCGGAGATTGCTCTCCGGCCTGTGATCGATTTGAATGCTATCTGAGTTTTACGCAGTAATAGGACAGAAGATAGGTCTTTTCCGATTTGTATGCGTTCCAGACGCGGTCGGCAAGGTCTTCGGGCTGACCGGCCTTGCGCTGGAAGGCGCGGATCTCCTCGATGACCTTCTGCATGTCATTTTCGCAGTCCTCCTCAAGGTCATAGAACCTGTCGCAATTGGTGTAGGCATACACCATAAGGCTGCGGTATTTGCCCTCGGGCTGAGCCTCAAACTCCGTGCGCATCTGCGCAACGAGCGCGTCAAGGCGAGCCATGTGCGAATACTTTATGGCCTCTATCTCGGCGGCGGCGAGCGCTTTTTTATACTGATCGCGGCTGAGGTCACCGGCCTGGAGCAGAACCTCCTTGGCAACGTCGGAGTAGGTCGCTTCTTCGTTTATTATGTCCTGCGCGCCCTTTTTGAATATGGCGGCGTCCCAGCGCGTCGTGTCAACCTTAAGCAAACGGTCGATCTGGCGGTGGTAGTTTGCCGCCTCGTTTTCTATCTGCTCGACGGTGAGGCTCTGCGCGAGAACGTAGGATTTGAGCAGGTCATACTGCGACCACACGAAGCAGCCGGCGATGATAACAAGCAGCAGCATGAGATACACCGCGGCCTCGGCAAGGTGCTTGCCGGTGTTCTTTTTGAGCCTGTTGCGCGGATTTTCCTGCGTTGCGGCAAGCGACTCGGTCTGCGGCAGCTTGCCGGTGTTCAGATATTCCGCGTATGCGTCGCAAACCGTGTTCGGGTCGCCGAACATGACCATGCGCCCCTTGTCCAGCCACAGCACCTTGTTGCACTGCGCGCGCACCGATTGCAGCGAGTGCGAGACCATGAGTGCGGTCGTGTCGCCGTTATCGATGATGCTCTGCATCTTTTGCTGGCTCTTTTTGCGGAAGTCGCCGTCGCCGACGGCGAATATCTCGTCAAGGATGATGATGTCGGGCTCTATCATGCTCGCAATAGCGAATGCAATGCGGCTTTTCATGCCGCTTGAGAGCGTGCGGAATGGGCTGTTCTGGAATTCGCGCATTTCGGCAAAGTCGATTATCTCGTCGTACTTCGAGTCGATAAACTCCTTGGAGTAGCCCATGAACGCGCCGCGCAGATACACGTTTTCCTTGACCGTCATCTCGCGGTCAAAGCCCGTGCCAAGCTCGAGCAGAGCACAGATCTTGCCGGTTTTCTCGATCGTTCCCGAGGCCGGGGTCAGCGTTCCGCTTATGGCCTTCATCATCGTTGATTTGCCGGCGCCGTTTTTGCCGATAACGCCGAGCATATCGCCCCTTTCGAGGCTGAAGGATACGTTTTTGAGTGCCCAGAACTCGTTGTTCCTGGGGCTTTTTCCGAGTATGCGCTTGACTATGTCCGAGGTCGAGCGCGAGTCCTGTTTGCGGTAGCGCACCGAAACATCGTCAAGAACAAGGATCTTGTTTCCGTCCATCAGAGCACCTCCTTACACATACAGCGCGATCTTGTCGCGCGTGATATGGTAGGTAAACCAGCCGAGAAAAGCGCAGATCGCGGCCATCACGAGCATGATGAGGTGCGTCGAGAGGCTCGGTACGGTCGAATGGATTATGAGCTGGCGGAAGTAATCCACGCACATATACAGCGGATTGCAGTTTAAAAGCCTGCGCATGATCCCCGGCAGTATCGACGGATCATAGAATATCGCCGAGGCGTACATGATGATGCGTGTCACAACGGGCCAGAGATAGTTTATGTCGCGGAAGAAGATATACAGCGTGCTCAGGAACATGCCTATGCCGAAGTTAATGAAATAAAGGCACACCATCGGGAACAGCAGGTACAGGAAGCGCCAGTGAAAGCTTATCCCGTCAATGGCGACGAAGATGAAGAACACAAGCAGCGAAACGGCGAAATCTATCGCCTGCGCTACGCTCTGTGAAATGAGGAAATAGTGCTTGGGCACGGGTACCTTGCTATATATCTGAGCGTTATCGTAAAGAACGAGCATGGCGCTTCGTGTGGCTGCGGAGAAATAGTTGAACAGCAGCAGTCCGCAGAACAGATATATCGTATAATGCGGCATGTTGCGGCCGAAAAACGTGCCGAAGACCACGTCCATGGTCAGCAGCAGAAACAGCGGCGAAAGCGCGCTCCAGAGTATGCCGAAGGTCGTGCGCTTGTATTTTTTAATAAAGTCTCGCCTTATAAGCTCAGAAAGCAAAAAACGGTGGTTAGCTTTGTCCGAAGTCATAAAACGTCCGTTCTCCTTGTTAAAACAAAAAACTGTGTTAACACACACTATCGCGCCATTATAACACAGTTTTGTTTATAATTCTACATTAATTTTTTTCGGACATAAAGTCCAGGTAATCCTCGGGCGAGTTAAAATCGCGCGTGAATGAGTCGAGCAGGACATAGCTTTCGCCCGTGCGCCGCACGGTGAGCGGATATCCGGCGTACAGAAGATACACCTGCCAGCCCTTGCACTCTTTTATCTCGCCGTCAAGAAAGCGGCGGCGTACCTCGAGGTAAAGCGAGCGGAAAAGCTCCCCGTCGCCGACGAGGACGGCGCATATGCTCTTTTCGCTGCCGAAAAACAGCAGCGGCTTTTCGCCGCGGTGCGATATAACGGACTTTACGGCGCTTTCGGAATACAGAACGTCGCCGTAGAGAAAGCACATGTCGTCGCCGATAAGCTCGGCGGTGAAGCGGTCGATCTCAAGGACGTTGTTTTTCGGCTCGTACCTCACGGCACCGGGGATGCTGACGCTTTCGTCGTGCGAGGTGATGATGATCTCGGCGGCATCGTCAAACTTGTGCACAAGGCGCACCGTGCGCTCGAGCAGAGTTTCGCCCGAAACGCTTATGTCGTGCTTTTTGTGCCCCATGAAGTTGTTCCAGCGGCTGCCCTTGCCGTCAGCCATGATGACATATCTCATTTGATTATCCCGTGCTCGCGGTAGAAGTCGCCCAGCCTGCCGTAGCGCTGCGGCCCCCAGAGCTGAATGATGTTCACGCCCGAGGAGGTGTTGGCCTCGATGACGGTGAAGCCGTCATCGGTCGGGAGAATGTCCCACGCGATTATATCAAGATAGGGGAAAGCGCGGCTTGCCTCAAGAACGCCGGCCTTTATGCCGTCCCAGTTCGGGATAACTGCGCCCTCTATCTGTGCGTTCGTGTCGGGATGCGTGCGGTAAACGGTCAGATTGTGCAGCGTGCGCGCATAGCTCATCGTGCCGGTCTCGATATCGACGTTTGCTACAAGGCCGCCGCGGCTGCCGTTATCGACGGCGCCGGTCCACGCTGCGCCGATGCGCTGCACGGCAAAGCACAGCTCAAATTCCTTGGTTTCGGCATTGCGCAGAACTATCATACGCAGGGTGTTTGCGCTGTTCGCGTAAATTTTGTTGAGGTATTCCGCCTGGTGCGCATAGGCGCAGATGAGCCACTCCGTGTCGCGGCGCAGACGGTCGGCAAGCTCTTTTTCCGTGTGCGGCTCGTCGTTGCAGATGATGCCGTGACCGTTGTATTTGACAACGTACACGCCCTTGCCCTTGCCGGCACGCACCGGCTTTACGACATACGCTCCGACCTCGTGCAGAAGCTTGACAAGATCGTCATAATCGTTTATGACTCGGCCGTTTAAGCCGGCGAGACGGTCATCCTTTTTGACGCAGTAGATCTCCGGAGTTTTGCAGTAGCGCTCGATGATCTGCGTGAAAACGACCTTGTTGTTGAGCATTTCGCTGTAAGGATCGTTTATGCATCTTGAGCGGTACCAGTCAAATTCGGAAAGATACTGCTTTTTGTCGTTGTGTTTAAAGTCGTACAGTGCCGCCTGGTCGACCATGTAGCCGCCGAAAATGCAGTAGTACAGCCTTGTGTGCAGCGGAAGCTTAAAGTGATTGGGCGCAAACAGTATCCTCACTATCCACAGCACCATCAATTTGATTTTGGCGAGCAATATGCTCAGAAATCGCATCATGTTTATCTCTCTCCATGCAGTCGATTATAAGATCGGCGATCTTGTCGGTCGCGCGTCCGTTCAGATCGGGCAGATACTTGCGGCAGAAGCGCCTGTAGTTATCCATGTCGTACTCTCCGCTTTCGACGGCGGCGACAAGCTCGGCAGGATCGCGGAATATGCAGTCGGGGAACTCGTCAAAGAGCTTGACGTTCAGACCGTTATGGTCTAGATAGTCCTCGTAGTCGAAAAGATAGAAATACACGGGCTTGCCCAGAAGTGCGGCTTCTATCGTTATCGCCGAGTAGTCGGTTATTACGCAGTCGCACACCGACAGCACCGTCGATGTCGGCACCTTGTGGCAGGTTATCGCCGGGGACAGCGAGTCGTAGTTCAAAAGCTGGTTCGGGTGACGCTTTATAACGAGCATCTGGCTGCCGTCAAAGTTGAACGCATCGACAAGCGCCTTGGGGTCGAGCGTCTGCCCCTTGCGGAAGGTGGGGGCATAAAGCACGATCTTTTTGCCTCTCAGGCCGGGGTAGGTCTCGTAAAACTGCCGCCGGGCTTCGTCCTGACCCTCGCGCAGCTTATCCATGCGAGGCAGACCGACATTGTACAGAATATCCGACTCGATATCGAACGAGGCGCAGTAAAACGGATTAAACGCCCTGCCGCCGGCGATTACAACGTCATAGTTGCGGTGCATGCGCATCTCGCGCGCGATCATGTCGCTGCGGCCGAATTTTTTGCCGAGCGACTGATAGCCGGACTTTTTGATCTTGCCCATTGCGTGCCACATCTGGATAACGGCAAGCTGCTTCTTGTGATGCAGCACGGACACCGCCGGCCAGTAGGAATCGAGCACGCACACGGACGCGGTCGCAAGGTGATACATGCTTTTGAGCGTGACAAAAGCGTATTCGAGCATGCTCGCAAAGTCCTTGTCGGCGCGCTTTGTTATTATAACAATGTTTGTTTCCGGTTTCAGCTCAACAAGGCGGCGGCTCAGAAAATCAATATCCTCTGTCACGGTGTTTGACTGCCGGCTGAGGAATAAAACCTTGTTTTTGTCGGTCGGGCAGAGCTTCAGAAAAAAGTAAATGAAGTTCATCACCCAGCGCAGCAAAATTACAGCTATTCTCATAATACTCCTTTTATGCCCGAACGTCGGGCATAACTAAAATCGACTAATTATACGCGCAAACGTATGTTTTGTCACTATATATTTATTAACATTAGCAGAGCTTTTTGCCTGCTTTTTTCAGCTCAAGCTTATGCATGAAGTAGGCGTGGACATTCTCGTTATAGGTCGGATAGCGGTGCAGATCCTGATGCGTGTTTATCTCAAGGATCTTAAAGCCCGAGTCGGTCATAACAACGTCAAAGCCGAGGTATTCAAGCGGCGATATGTAGCGGCACAGCTCGGGGATGACGCGCAGCACCTCGTCCCAGTGCGGAAGCGTGCCCTCGATCTTCTCCTGCGTGTCGGGATGGACGGGGCATGGGGTTATGACGTGCTCCCTGATGATCTCGGCATTATGGAAAAAGCCCGTTTTTTCATCGACATAGGCGAAAACGCCGCCGGAACCGATATTGTCGGTAAAGCCGGTGCTCTTTGTGCCGATGCGGAAGTAGGCGTTTTCAATGACGGGGTCAAGCCCGCTGCGGTTTATGACCATAATGCGCACGGTGCAGGCGACCTCGCTGTATATCCTGCGCAGCTCGCTGTGCATGACGATGTATTCGGAGATGTTATAGTAATCGTCGAGCGAGGCGAGAAAGCCGAGCATTTCGCTCTCGCTTTTCTCTTCGCCATTTACGAGGTAACGCTTTCCGTCAAAGCCGAGCTTATAAAACCCTATGCCGTGCGAGCCGACGGTCGGCTTCATAGCAAGCAGCTTCTTTTCGCGCAGAAGACGCAAAACTCCGTCAAGGCTGCGCGGCAGCCCCTCGGGGCAGTCGGGCATTTTCAGTACCTGCATCCTTCCGTCGCGCGGAACGATGTGGTAATAATACTCGGGAAGATATTCGCTGTATTTATCCAGACAGTAGCGCAGCGTGACCTTGTCCCACAAGAGCTTGCGGTATTCGTTGTTTATGGGCCTGAGCCACTTGTAGTCCCGGTCGGAGAGGAACGAGCGGTAGTTTTCCTCCGTCAGGCCGTACTGCTTTATGTGATAGGATAAAAATCCGCGCTCATGCGCCCATTTTTTCTCCTGCGCCGTGGTGAATTTGTCGTGATCGTCATCACGCAGAGCCTTTTTCCAGCCGCGGTACATATAATCCATGAAACCGTGACGCTTCGCCCGGAAGCTCCAGAGGTAGCGGTCTATTATCGTCATGGCGCGTTTAAAGCCGACAAAGCGCGGCTTCGCTGCGCGCTTGCGGCGGATAAACTCGGCGGTCTTGTCGTTGAAATGCTCAAGGTATGTAAGATCGGCGCCCGTGTCAACGCGAAGGATCTTGAAGCTGCTGCCGGTCAAACGCACGGCAAAGTTCATGTACTCAAGCTCGTTGAACTCCGAGGCGATGGCTCTGAGCGCTTCTGCGATTTCGGGAAAGGCTTCGATCCGGCCGCCGTCATAATTTCCAAGCTCGTCAACGGCGCTTATCTCGCGGTTTTGAGTGTACCAGTTTGGCTTAACGCCCTCCTGCGCCTCGGTCAGGACGGAAAACAAAAGCTCCGGAGCGTCACCGCTGTTTAAAAACGCAAGGTGCACAGTCGGCGCAAAGTCTGATACGATAAGCTCGCTTATTATCGTTCCGGAGGGGAGAGAGCCGAGCTTTTCGCGCATCGCGTCCTCATCGAGATAAGCCGAGTCATAATAAAACGCCTCGCCGTCATAGCCGCAGACATGCTCCTTTGTTTTCACCGAGTTTGAGGCCTTGCGCACCGAAACGCGCCCCTTTTCGCGAATGAGCGCCAGAACGCCGTCCATGCTCTGCTCAAGGCCGCCTCTGAGCGGCAGAATAAACTGCTCGCCGTCGCGCGTGAGCAGGCTGTAATACTGCTCGGGCAGAAGCTCTGTGTGCTTATCGAGCGCGTAGGACATCGATAGCACGTCGCCGAAGAGCTTATCAAACTTTGCGTCAAACGGCAGAAGCGAAAATATCTCCTTGTCGCTCATGCCGATGTTGTTTTTGCGCTTGTATTTTTTTATACCGTCAAGATAAAGCCACTCGTCTGCCGTCGCGAAGGTAAAGCCGCGAAACAGCAAGGCGGCGCTTTTTATAAGCTTTGAAGCTTTCATTGTAAAAACTCCGAAATTAATTAAATCGTTTCATTATACTATATATCGTAATTATTCGCAATTGATAATTTAACGTCGCTCGGGATTGAATTATGTCGGATCATGTACTATAATAATATAGCTATAATGGATATCTATGCGGATTTTGTTCCGCAGGAAAGAGAGCAGCAAATGGGAGTAATAAGCAGGATAAAGCGCGAGGTCTTTATCCGCCCGTGGCTTAAAAAAGGCTATTCAAGACGCCTGGCCAATTTATATTACAAAAAGGTGCGCGCTGATCTGCAGGAAGATAACGGCGTGCCGGCGGCGGACAAAAAGTGGGCGCACAGCCTCGGCTATCTGTCCGGCAGCATTGAAAAATACGATCTGAAAAATGCACAGCACAGGTACATAAGCGATATTGACTATATGTATCTCAAGCCGTTTAACAACAGCTTCACCAAATGGGTCGGCGACCTTGTGACGGAAAACAGGGTGCTCATCAACCACCGCGAGCACCTGCCGGAGCTGTATTTCAACATCATCGAGCGAGAGGAAAAGAAGGTATTCCTGCCGATCGACACGGTGGACAGAAAATTCGGCGAGAACTATGACGATTTCATCCGGCTTCTTGATGAGCGCGGCGAGCTTGTCATCCGTCCCGACCGAACCTCGGCGAATCGCTGCGCGTATGTCATAAAGCGCACGGGCGAGGATCGCTATGAGCTTAAAGAGGACACGGCATGCAAAGCGCGCATGAGCATTTTCGGCAATCAGTACGATGCGGCGTATCTATTGAGCGACTATCCCGACGACCTGCCCGAGGATTTTGAGAAAAATCCGTGCAAGCGCGAGTATTACGACAAAAACAGCCTGTATGAGCTTATCTCGACCTTCAAATACGGCTATGTTATAGCCGAGCCTTATAAGATAAGCGGCGAGCCTTGCCTTTTGAGGATATACGCCGCAAACGAAAAGCTCAAAGAAACAAAGTTGCTTGACTATTACTGCACGGATCTTGACGGTGAGAATGTCCGCTGCCGTGCAGTTACGCCCTCGGGCGAGCTTGACGGGCATAAGATCGGCTGCTGGGACGAGATAATAAAAACAGTCACCGGTATCGCCGGATACATAAGCGAGATTGAGTATTTCACCGTGAGCATAATGCTAACGGAAGGCGGCTTTGTCATCGACTCTATCGACACAAACCCCGACCTGCCGCCGATCGCGCACAGCGATGCGCTCAACAGCTTCCTGCTCGACAGGCTTGAGAAAAAGCGCGAAACTGTAGTAGTCACGCGCGAAAAGTGGTGGACGGCGTTTAAGGATAAGCGCTTTAAGCGCTTTGTGCGCCGCTGCTGCCGCCCCGGCATAAGGCCGTATATGCAGAAGCTCTGGATGAGCTCGGTCTGGGACGACTTCCGGCACAATAAGGGCACAACGCTTTCACAGAAGCTCTGGTGCTATAAGAGAGGCTTCCTGTCGTTCAGAATAAAGCAATACGGGCTTACTAAGGATAACTATAAAAGCTTCCTGTCCGACTATCAGTACCACTGGCTAAACAGAATAAACAACAGCTATCAAATATGGATAAACGACAAAACGACGACGCGATATGTCTTTGAGCCGTACAAGCAGTATCTTGCAAAGTATTACTACGACATAATTAAAATGGAGGGCGAGACCTGCATAAAGGCGCTTCAGGATATCCCCGAGGGCTTTGACGCGTCGTTCGACGGAATATTCGCCCTGCTGCGCCGGGAAAAGCTGCTTGCGCTCAAGCCCTCGTCCGGAACCCACGGCGACGGATTTTACCGCATGGAGTATGCCGACGGCAAATATCTCATTAACGGCGACGAGATGACCGAGGATGAGATAAAAAGCATGATAGAGGGGTTTAAGTCGATCTACGTCATAACGGAATACCTCTTCATGCACAAGGATCTGAAGAAGATATATCCGTACTCTGTCAACACCATCCGCGTTGCGGTCGTAAACCAGTCGGCGTACGAGCCGAAGATCATGCAGACGTATATGCGCATCGGCTCGTCCTCAACGGGCTTTACCGACAATGTCGGCTACGGCGGAATTTGCGCCAAGATCGACATTCCCACCGGCCGCTACTACTGCGCCGAGAAGATAATCGACCATAAGTTCACGCCGTGCCCGATCCATCCCGATACCGGCGTTGAGATCGAGGGCATAGTTCCCAACTGGGAGCTTATGAAAAAAGGCATAACGGACATCTGCCGCTTCATGCCCGAGCTTGAGTATCTCGGCTTTGATATCGCCATCACGGATGACGGCTTTAAGATAATCGAGATAAACATACATCAGGATCTGCACAAGGTCGCGGAGCACTCGGAGGAATTCAAGGCGTTCTTCAGGGATAAGCTCGCGCTCAAGGCAAGGCAGTATGACCTGAAAAAATATTAAGACAGGAGAGTAAGCAATGAAAACGATAGGCTTCCTTATAAGCCACAAGAACGGCGAAGGCCGCCGCGCCCTTCTGCCGGAGCACATAGGCAAGATAAAGAATGCAGATAAGCTGTATTTTGAAACAGGCTACGGCACAGCGGTCGGCGTGAGCGATGAAGAGTATGCCGCCTGCGGCTGCCATATTGTTACGCGCGAGCAGGCGCTTGCATGCGATATCATAACCGATGTTAAGCTCGGCGACGCAGACTATCTCGACGAGATAAATGAGAGCAAGATAATGTTCGGCTGGGCGCACACGGTGCAGAACATCGACTTCACAAGCGATATGATCCGCAAAAAGCACACAGTCGTTGCGTGGGAGGAGATATTCGAGCACGGCCGTTATATCTTCTACCGCAACCGCGAGGTCGCCGGCGAGGCCGCCGTCATGCAGGCGTTCAGATACTGCGGCAAAATGCCGTATGACACGCGCGTAGCCATCCTCGGAAACGGCCAGACGGCAAAGGGTGCAATGCGCATTCTGCACGGCCTCGGTGCTCGCGTTGACGTTTACAGCCACAGGCTCGAGCAGCTTTTCCGCAAGAACATGTTCGATTACGATGTGCTCATAAACTGCGTCATGTGGGATACCACGCGCACCGACAGGATAATATATAAGGAAGATCTAAAGAAAATGAAGCCCGGCACGCTTATAATAGATGTAAGCTGCGATCCGCATCTTGAGATCGAGACCTCGCATCCGACGACGATAGACGATCCGGTATACGTCGTCGACGGAGTTATCCACTACGCGGTCGATAACACCCCGGCCATGTATCCGATAACCGTGACCAAGGTGCTCAGCGAGGGCATTTCAAACTATATCGATATTATTATAGAAAAGGATTTCGACGAATACCCGGAATCGCTGAAGAAGGCGACCGTCATAAAGGACGGACACATCCGCGACGAGAGAATAGCGGAGTTCAGAAAAGCCCGTGGGGTGTTCTGCGAGTAAAAGAAAATGACTGACGGATATGGCAGAAAAATCGAATATCTGCGCATGTCGGTGACCGATGCCTGCAACCTGCGCTGCGTCTACTGCATGCCGCCGGATGGAATGGCCGAATGCCCCTGCCACTCAGCGATGAGCGCGGATGAGTTCGTGGAAATAGCTCGCGCCGCGGCGGAGCTTGGCATGAAAAAGCTGCGCATAACGGGCGGTGAGCCGCTGGTGCGGAGTGATATTGTGCCTCTCGTGCGAGCACTCGGCGAGATACCGGGCATAGAGGATATGAGCCTTACGACGAATGCCACACTCCTTGCGTCGATCGCAAAAGAGCTGTATGAAGCCGGTATACACAGGATAAATATCAGCCTCGATACGCTCGATGCGGAAAAATACGCAAAGATCACGCGCGGAGGAAAGCTTTCAGACGCATTTGACGGCATACGCGCGGCATTCGAGGCCGGGATGAGCCCTGTTAAGCTCAATACCGTGCTTATCGGCGGCTTTAACGATGATGAGATCGCGTCCCTTGCCGAGCTTACACTGCACTATCCCGTGCAGCTTAGGTTCATAGAGCTTATGCCCATCGGAGATACTAAGGGTGAGTTTGCGGCAAGCGCATTTCTTCCGGACGGCGCGGTGCTCGAAAGGCTGCCGCAGCTGCGCGCAGTGCCGAGCGAAAAGCACACGGTCGCAAGGCTGTATAAGCTTCCCGGCGCGAAAGGCGAGGTCGGGCTTATAAGCCCGCTGAGCAACCACTTCTGCTCGGAATGCAACCGCCTGCGCCTGACGGCGGACGGTTGCCTGAAGCCGTGTCTGCATTCGGCCGAGGAGCTGCCGGTCAGAGGTCTGCACGGGCAGGAACTGAAAGATGCGATAATTTCTGCCGTATCACACAAACCGGAAAAGCATGTCGCGCTTTCGGCGACCGAGCGCAGCGAGGCAAAGCGGAGCATGTATCGTATAGGAGGCTGAAAAATGGCGAAGATAGCCGCAATTTGCATAAGTGACGTAAGGGGAATACAAAAGCATGAGATCCCCGAGGCGTTTTTGAAAAAGGACTGGGGCATCGAGGGAGATGCCCATGCCGGCAATTGGCACAGACAGGTGAGTCTGCTGTCGGTCGACAGTGTTGCAAAGCTTCAGGAAAAACTCAGCTTTGAGCTCAAGTACGGTGCGTTTGCCGAGAATATCCTTGTTGAAGGCATGGCGGTGCACACGCTGCCTGTCGGCACAAAGCTGCGTATAGGCTCGGCACTGTGCGAGGTCACGCAGATCGGCAAGGAGTGCCATAACGACTGCGCGATACGCAAGGCCGCAGGCGACTGCGTTATGCCGCGCGAGGGCATATTCGTAAAGGTTCTTGAATCCGGCGAGATAAAGACCGGCGACGATATCAAAATCACGGAATAAGCTAAACAAGCCCACGGAGATTTTTCTCCGTGGGCTTGTTTAATAAAATGCACTATATTTCTGCCAAACGGTGTTGAGCCTGGCGGAATTTTAACGGAGTGCAGTTATATTCCGAACGGAAGCACTTCGTATAGTAGCTGCTGCTGCAAAAGCCGACGCTCTGCGCGATCTGCGAAATGCTCTTGTCGGTCTCCGACAGATAGTACACGCTGCGCGTCAGGCGGTAGTGAACGAGGTACTGAAACGGCGTTGTTCCGTACAGGCGCTTGAATATGCGGCAGCATTCGCCTCGGCTTATGTGCGCGGCGGCGGCAATATCCTCAAGGGTTATCTTTTCGGCGTAGTTTTCCTGAATGAATCTGCGCAGAATATCAATACGCGCCTTTTCTGCGTGCGAAACGCTGCGCTTATCGCCGAGATCGGGCACACAGTTTTCGTACAGCGTGAGCCATATTTCCGACACCATTATTTTCAGCTTCAGCTCGTAGCCCGGCATTTTCGAAGAATACGTTGACTGCATACTGCGCATAATATCGCATATGTCGTTTGCCCAGCCGCTGCCGCGCAGGGGAACATAGTCCAGATTGCGCGCCTTGAGAATTGGATCTACATAACGCGCCTGAAGCCGGGTGTCATCTGCGCCGGCGATGCAGTCGGTGCTGAAGCTTACGCAGATGAAATTTGCGCCCTCCTTTGAGTTTGCAACGACTCCGTGCGCTGCGCCGCTGTTTATAAACAGCCCTTCACCCTCACGCAGGACAAGCTCGCGCCCGTTGAGCAGCGCGCGAAGCTCACCGCTTGTGACAAGCAGCAGCTCCGGCTCACGATGGCGATGGTGCCCAACGGTTTTCGATGCCGGACTGATGCACTGACTAAGCACTCTAAGCTTTGGTATTTGCTCGCTCATGCAATTCACACCCCGATTTCAAGGAAAAACTGATTTATTTTGTATTGTTTAGTACAGAAATATTACCACATATTCATGTACGCAGTCAATGGGTATTTGTTGTTTTTATAGAAAAAGCAAAAATATTCTCATCTTTTGCGAATATAGTGTGATTTATCGGGCGAAAGCATTGACTATTTTAGATATACAATGTAAATTTTGATATATCGCAGGGCAATATATTGCCGTATTGCTCAAAACGAATAATTGCGGGAAAGTCCCGATCAACCGAAAGGAGAACCATCATGGCTCATAAAACAGAGTTCCTTTACATGTCCGAGCCCGACACCATCGCAGCAGGCGTTCTGGATGCAAGAAAGTGCATAGATAATGCAGAAGAGGTGTTCACCCTGCTTGCAAAGGGCGATTATCTCATGGGCGGCAATAACCACAATAACCACGGCATGTACATCGTATTCCCCAAGGAAAGCGAGTTCCCCAATATGCCCGTCGCCGGCCCCGACCGCCGCTTCGTCGCAATGCCCGCTTATCTCGGCGGCAGATTCGATATCTGCGGCCAGAAATGGTACGGCTCGAATGCCGCAAACAAGAAGAAGGGCCTGCCTCGCAGCGTTCTGATGGTCACCCTTAATAATAAGGACACCGGCGAACCCATCGCTTACATGAGCGCAAACCTGCTCAGCGCCGCACGCACCGGCGCCGTTCCCGGCGTTGCGACCCGCTATCTTGCTCGCAAGGACGCGGAAGTCCTGCTGTGCATCGGCTGCGGCGCTATCGGCACCTCCTGCCTTGACAACGTGATCACCCAGATGCCCAAGGTCAAGAAGGTCATCTGCAATAACCACTCCCTCGCTCCGGCAGAGAAGCTGGCGGCACATGTCCGCGAGGCATACGGCGTTGAAGCCGTCGTCGAGCAGGATCTCGAAACGGCAGTTCGTCAGGCAGACGTCATCTCCGTCGCCGCATCGCGCACCGCATTCCTGAACCTCAAGGGCGAGTGGGTAAAGCCCGGTTGCACCATCCTCGCCTCCGGCCCGATCCACTTCGACCAGGAAGAGGGCGGCGAGTACGAGAAGAACGGCGGCCTGTGGACCAAGATGAAGGTCGTATACGACCACATCGGCCTGCACCACGCATATGTCGAGGACGCGATAGCGACCGGCGATAAGGAAGAGTACTACGCAGGCGTCATCGGCGGTCCCGTATACCACCTCATCGACCTCGGCCTGAAGGAGCAGCTCGACGATTCTCTGGCCATCGGCAAGATCATCATGGGTCAGCAGCAGGGACGCACCAGCGATGACGATATCATCTGCTTCATCGCATGCGGCATGAGCGTTTTCGACCTCGGCCTCGGCTACGACCTGTATCAGACCGCACTCGAAAAGGGCATCGGCACCAAGCTCCTGCTCTGGGAAAATCCTGCCCAGTGCGAGTAATTTTACGATAACATTATCTCCTTTTAAATTAATTTCAGCTGCGGGAAAGCGGAGGCATTTGCCTCCGCTTTCTGTGCGTAAAAAAGCTCCGACGCTGCTGAGCATCGGAGCTTTTGCACATATTTAGTTCAGCTTCATGTCGCCGTCTTTTATCCATCCGAGCTTGCGGCAGATAAGGCCGAAAACCCAGGAGAGAACGGCAGGAAGGACGATGGCTATAAGCGCAAGGCCTATCCAATCGACCGCGGTGGGGGTGATCGCCGCTGCGCCGTCGAGCAGCGCCTCGGCCGAGGGATTTGACCATCCGGTCCACACGCCGATAGGGCCGACGAGACCGCAGGTACCCATGCCGGAGGAAACCGCCGCGCCGTTCATCTCAAGCTTGAACAGGCATGTGGCGACAGGGCCGGTAACGGCGCTTGCCGCGATGGCAGGTATCCATATCTTCGGGTTGCGCACGATGTTGCCCATTTGCAGCATCGAGGTGCCGAGTCCCTGCGAGACCACACCGCCCCAGCCGTTTTCCCTGAACGAAACGACCGCAAAGCCGACCATGTTCGCACAGCAGCCTGCGAGTGCAGCGCCGCCGGCAAGACCCGTGAGGCTGAGAGCTGCGCAAATTGCGGCCGAGGATATCGGCAGCGTGAGAGCTATGCCGACGATGACCGAAACAAGCACGCCCATGACAAACGGCTGCTGAGTCGTAGCCCATTTTATGAGCGTTCCGACGGCCATTGCGCCCTTGCCGATGGGGGCCGCGATGAAGTAAGCCGCGCCGATGCCGATGAGTATCGTGACTATCGGCGTCACGAGAATGTCGATCTTAGTCTCCTTCGAGACCATTTTGCCAAACTCGGCTGCGACTATCGCAACAACATAAACGGCAAGCGGTCCGCCCGCGCCGCCCATGACGTTCGTCGCATAGCCGACCGGGATGAGCGAAAACAGCACCATCGCCGGGGCATGCAGCGCATAGCCTATGGCAACCGCCATCGCCGGGCCGACCATGGCCGAGGCAAATTTGCCTATCGTGTAGCCCGTTTCGCCGATCTCGATAAGCGGCTGAGCCAGAAACGAAATGCCCAGCTGCGTGCCGAGCGTGTCGAGAATCGTGCCGACGAGCAGCGTGCAGAAAAGACCCTGCGCCATTGCGCCGAGCGCGTCTATACCGTAGCGCTTGAGGCTGACCTCAATATCCTTGCGCTTGAAAAATGCCTTGACCTTGGACATAAGCGATTACCTCGTAACAAAAAAGTAGACTACTAAGTGTCTTGACACTTGCATAGTCTACTTTAACGCTTATTGTCACATTTGTCAATGATCAATTACTGCTTTTGAGTATAAAGAAGTCCGGCCTGCTCAAGCTGAGCTTTTATGCGCTCGAAGCACTCGGCATTGGGGCAGGAGAGCACATGCAGATGTATCCCGCCTGTGAGCGTGCTCAGGGGGCTTGCGTCGTTTTCGCCGCATTTTTTTATAAACTGCTCGACATCGTATCGGCTTGACAGGTGTAGCGGCCCTGTGAGCTGGCCGTACAGCGGGTGCTCGACCGTGACGTTCACGACCGTGGCACCGTTATCGACCATGATGTTCAGCTCTTTTTCCATGTTGTCAAAATCGTGTACGCAGGCGACGGTGTACTGGTCGCTTGCGACCGAGAGGTCAATGACGTATCCGCGCGGCGTGGCGAGCACCTTCTCGCCGGAGGCGCGCAGCAGCGCAACGTCGCCGACGATGATCTGACGGCTGACCGACAGCTCCTTTGCAAGCTTTGACGCGCTTATCGGGCGGTCGGTCTGCTTGAGAGCGTTCATTATATATTCGCGGCGTTTTTCGGAATTCATATGCATTACCTCTTTGCGTCGAGCATCTCGTCCTTGAGCGACATGAGCTTTTCGGACAGATCGACATAGTACTGATGGGGGAAGTCAAAGCGCTTGACCTCCGGCCAGAGGGTGGAAACCTCGTATGCGCAGCGGCGTCTTATCTCGTCAAGCGTCGGAAGCTCGTAGACGAGCTTGCCCTTTTCGAATATGGGAACGAGCAGCTCCTGCGCCTTGAAATTTTCCATGGTTTTGCGCTTCCAGCGTGCGGCCGGATCGCAGATCTCGAGGGGCTTTGTGTCGTCAACGATTTCGTCGTGCATGCAGATGTAGTCTGCCTCGGCCATGCCGTTTTCGCGCTCGAAGAAGCGGTAGACCTTCTTGAAGCCAGGGTTTGTGATCTTGCCGACGTTTTCGCTTATTTTTATCTTGGGCAGGATGTTCCCGTCGTCATCCTCGACGGCGCAGAGCTTGTATACTCCGCCGAACACGGGGTCGGATTTTGCGGTTATAAGACGCTCGCCGACGCCGAAGGAGTCAATCTTCGCGCCCTGAAGCAGAAGCTCGGTTATAAGACGCTCGTCGAGGGAGTTTGAAACGGTGATCTTGCACTCGGGCCAGCCGGCCTCGTCGAGCATTGCGCGAGCCTTGCGCGTGAGATATGCCATATCGCCGGAGTCAAAGCGGATGCCGCATTTTGTTATGCCGAGGGGCTTGAGCACCTCATTGAATGCGCGTATGGCGTTGGGAACGCCGCTTTTGAGCGAGTTGTAGGTATCGACGAGCAGCGTCGCGTTGGTCGGATAGGTCTCGCAGTAAGCCTTGAAGGCCTCGTACTCCGAGTCGAACATCTGCACCCAGGAGTGCGCCATCGTGCCGCCTGCCGGAACGCCGTAGCGCGTGTCGGAAAGGGCGCATGCGGTGCCTGCGCAGCCGCCGATGTACGCGGCTCTTGCACCGGTAACGGCGCCGTCGATGCCTTGCGCGCGGCGCGAGCCGAACTCGAGCACGACTCTGCCCTCGGCAGCGCGGCAAACTCTGTTCGCCTTGGTCGCGATAAGACTCTGATGATTTATCTCAAGCAGAACGTAGGTCTCGATAAGCTGAGCCTGAATTGCCGGCGCGCGCACGATCATAAGCGGCTCACGCGGAAACACGGGCGTTCCCTCCGGAACCGCCCAGATATCGCCCTCGAACTTGAAATTGCGCAGATACTCAAGGAACTGCTCGGAGAACATTTTCCTGCCGCGCAGATACTCTATATCCTCGTCGTCAAAGTGCAGGTTCTGGATATATTCGACCACCTGCTCAAGTCCGGCAGCGATGGCAAATCCGCCGTTGTCGGGATTCTGACGGTAAAAAACATCGAAATAGGTGATCTTATCGCCCATGCCGTGGTCGAAATATCCGTTGCCCATAGTGAGCTCATAGTAATCGCACAGCATGGTCAGGTTAAGCTTTCTGTCAGTCATATTAGCCTCCGGGATCCATACATTAAGGGTATGTTAATTATACCTATAGTATATAACATATTTATTTTTATGCAACAATTGATAATATTAAAACGAGCGCTCTGAACTGTTCAGAGCGCTCGAAATATTAAAATTTTCAGGCTTCGGCGGCCTGCTTTGCGGCCTCGTTCTTTGCCGCGGCGGTCACGATAAGGAAGCCGAGCGCGACAAGCGCAAAGGTGATTATCGCGATTATTTGCAGGGTGCCGGAATAGGTCCCGTCCTTGAGCGGATAGGTGTAGCCGTGATAACGGGTCAGCAGACCGAAGATGTTGCAGCCTACTGCAAGCACCGCGGTGATGATGCCGAGCACGAACGCGCCCTTTTTGCCGACAAGACCCAGTATGCCGCCGATGATGCCGAGAACGGCGGCGACGGCGAGCGCGACATACAGGCCAAGGCGCATGTAAAGCTCGTGCGTTACGTCGGCAACGTGGTGATCGACCGACTCGCGGAAGCTCTTGCAGACAACAAGGCACTGGTCAAGATCCAGATACGGCTCGCCGGTGCGCAGCGTCATGAGGTTACCGTTTTCGTCGTACTTTTTCCAGTCAAAATCGGAGCCGAGGCGCTGCTCGGGACCGGGAACGGCCATATCGCCGTTGTGGCGGTATATAGGCTCGTTTTTGAAGCATACCATGGTGTATTCGTCAACAAGCGCCATGCCGGACTCGAATGCCTCAAGGTCGTTTCGCCCGGCCTCGAGCTGAGCCGCGCCGTCGGCAAGCTCCTTTGCGCCGGCAGCAAGCTCGCTTTCGCCGGCTTCGAGTGCCTTCTTTCCGGCTGCGAGATCCTTCTCACCCTGCGCAAGCTGCTTTTCGGCCTCGGCCAGCTGCTGCTCTCCGGCAGCAAGCTCGGCCTTGCCGGCCTCAAGCTCCTTCAGGCCGTCTTCGTACTGCTTGAGCATAGCCTTGCCCTCTGCCACCATGTTCTGAACATAGGCAGGGAAATCGGTCACGTCTGCCGGGATGGAAAGGCCCAAGCGCTCGGCAATAGGTGCGACCTTGCCGACAAACCATGCCTGCGCGCTGTCAAAGCCAGGCAGCTTTGCGACGCTGCCGTCGCGGAATTTGACATAGGTGTTCAGCAGCGGCATGAGCGGCTCGATCTTAGCAAGAAGCGCCTTGCCCTCGTTGTAGGCGTCGGTGTTCGCGTCGATCATTGCCTGACCTGCCGCGACCTTTGCGCGCCCTTCCTCAAGCGCCTTTTTGCCGGCGGCATAGTCTTTGTAGCCCTGCGCGAGCGTGGCCTTGCCCTCATCATAGTCTTTATAGCCCTGAGCAAGAGTAGCCTTGCCCTCGTTATAGGCCTTTTGACCGGCTGCATAGTCGCTCAGACCCTTGGCGTAGGTCCCGACACCTTCAAGATAGGCTGCCTCGTTCTCCTTGAGCATGCCGATGGCCTTTTCAAGATCGCCTACAACGTCTGCCGCCTTCGCATCCTCTTCCTTGTACTGCTTTATCGCAAGTCCGTCCTTGACGCCGAACCCGGCGGCGATAAGCGCGAACAGCGACGCGACGATGAGCAGGATGCTGATCGTGGTGGTAAGAGCTGATTTTTTCATTTTTCTCCCCTTTAATAAAAATTTGCGTTTATGTGCCCTGAGGCACTGCTGTTAACATGTTATTCATAAATTCATAATTTGTCAACACTTTTAAGATGATCATAAGAAAAATCTTCCGCATCGCCGCGAAAAGTGCATTGAATTTTTGCGTAAAATGCGCTATATTAGCTCTATATATGTGTATAAAATGCGGAGGGTGAAATATGTCAGTGACGATGGAGTTTTTTGACGGCATAACGTTTGATATCGCAAAGCAGAAGTATTACAACGCCCACAAGGTCGATGTCCGGATGGAGGAGATCAAGGCCGCGTTTGCGGAGCTTATAGAGGAAAATAACGAGCTGCGCCGGCAGATAAACGATGTCGGGCTTTCCAAGGAGCGGGTCGCCGAGCTTATCATGGGCGCGCAGGCAAAGGCCGACGAAATGATAAAGGACGCAAACGCAAAGGCCGAGGAGATAATAAACAAAGCAAAGCTCGACGCCGACGGCATCGTTGTCAGCCGCAAGGCATCTGACGGCGGCGAAAAAACGCTCGGCCTTACGCAAAACCAGCTTGCCGCGATAGATAAGCTCAATAAGCAGCTTGATGATTTCAACGTCGCCCAGGCAACGCAGATATTCCGCATAAAGCAGGCGCTCATGGGCATAGCGCTGGATAAATAGAGAAAAACGGCTTCTCGTGGGAAGCCGTTTTTTTTCGTGAATCTTAAATTCCGAGATAAAATCCGGTGCTGAGTATTTCCTCGGTTCGCGAGAGTACGTCGTGCGCCTCCTCGTAATTACGGAGGGCAAGCTCCGCGACAAGGTAGTTTGTCAGGCACATGGGAGCTGTCAGCGAGTTTTTGCAGGAAACACTTTTTATCGAGCAGTTGAAGCATACGTCGCCGTAGGCCTTGACGGGGAGATCATTGTTGGACGTGAACAGCACGACCTTGATCCCACGGCTGCGCATCCACGCGAGTATGTTGATGCCGATGCGCGAATAACGCGGAAAAATGTAGGCAATGCAAACATCTCCGGCCTCTGCGTTGACTATCTCTTCGGGGTAGATGAGGCCGGTGGTCTGGATAAAATGCACGTTGCGCTTTATCTCGCCCAGGCGCGATACCATGTAGTGAGCCAGCGAAAAGCTGCTGCGCATGCCCAGAACATATATGTTGTTTGCTCCGCTTATCATTTCGATTGCCTTTTCGAGATCGTCTGCATGCAGCCCTGCGAGCGTGAGCTGAATGTTCTTTATATCGGTCGAGAAAGCCTCCTCGAGCAGGTCATTTCCGGATGAAGCGGCCGCGCGCTCGAGCCTGTCCGGCAGCGAGCCTTTGGTCTGTATCTCTTTTTTTATGCTGTCCTGCATCTCGGAAAAGCCGGAATAGTCAAGCGCACGGGCAAAGCGAATGACCGTTGTCGTGCTCACTCCTATCTTTTCCGCCAGCTCCTCAAGCGTGGAAAAGGCGATGTCCTCGTAGTTCTCGTCGACGTAATTTGCGACTACCTTCTGTGAATGCGTCAGTTTGCCGTATGCGGCACTTACTTTTGAGGTGAAGAGCATATTCACCCGTCCTTCCATATGTTCTAAATAATACTTTCCGATACTTATTGTACAATATGCAGACTGATATTGCAAGGAATGATTTGACGGCGTGTTTTTGTGATGCTATAATTGCATCAGTTAAGCTTTCAACGGAGGGCAAAAAATGCCGCTTCCCAACTATCCACATGCGAAACTCGATTCGCTGACGAAAAACGATATACTCGAAACTTTGCAGCACTGGATAACAGTTATGCAGCTCAAGCCCGGCGAAAAGATATCCGACACGGAGATCGCTGAATACTTTAATGTGAGCCGCACGCCGGTGCGTGAGGTGCTGAAAATGCTCGAGCAGCAGAAGCTCATCTTCACCTATCCCGGCAGGGCGACGATAGTCGCAGACCTTGCGCTGGACGATATCGAGAGCTACTATCTGCCGATGCAGACCCTGCAATGCCTTGCCATTCGCCTTGCGGTGGAAAAGGCCGACGCTGCCGATGTTGAGGAGCTTGAAAGGCTCAACGCTGTGTTCGGCGAGGTGACGGAGCGTCGGAACGATGCCGAGAGCATTCTGATGGCCGACAAGAGCTTTCACGAAAAGATACTCGAGATCGCCGGAAACGAATATATCGAAGAATTCTGCTCGGCGCTGTGGGTGCACATTGCGCGGCTGGACTATCTGTTTTTCCGCAATAACACGATGGGCACGTCATATAATGACCACAAGCTTATGATAGAAAGCTTCCGCATGAAGGATCCCTTCGGCGCGGAGCTTGCGATGAAAAATAACTGGAACTATTCGATGCTGGCCGTGAAGGCCGTCAACGATAAGGGCAGCATCGCATAAAACCGAATAAATGAAAAATGCCGCCGCAGTCAATTGACTGCGGCGGCTGTTTGCGTTTTTAGAACTTAACTATGTCGTCGATCTTTGCCATGTGGCAGCCGGGATAATTATCCTTGACGCGCATGAGGAAGTTGAGCTTGTCGATCCTCTCGCCGGAGCGCGGGCAGCCGTTTTTGATAAACGGTATCTGAAGTCCGACTGCGAGATCCATTACCACGTCGCCGACAACGCCGCCGCTGCGGCCGGAGGTTATCGAGAACAGGCCGTGCTCGTTGGCAAAGCGGTGGGACTCGAGCGCCTCGGAGATTGTGCCGACCTGGTTTGGCTTGAGGATGAAGCCGTCGATGCTGTTGCGCGCATATGCCTTGCGGATGCGCTCGGGGTTGGAAACTGTGAAGTCGTCAGCGATGATGAAGGTACGGGTGATCTCCTTGTGTGCCTTCTCAAAGCCGTCCCAGTCGTCCTCGTCGAGCATATCCTCGATGAACACGAAGTTGTACTTTTCGGTCAGGGCCTTGACATAGGCGATGACCTCGTCGGTCGTGACCTGCTTGCCGTTGAGGTAATAGGTTTTGCTCTCGCGGTCGTACATTTCGCTCATGGCGCAGTCGAGCGCGAAGGCGCACTGCTCGGTGTAGCCGCAGTCGTCGATCGCCTTCTGGATAAGGCTCAGGCAGACCTCGGGATCCTCCGACGGAGCGCACCAGCCGAACGATCCGCCGACGCGGGGCTCGGAGCCGGTGTACTCGCGGATGACCTTGCCGAGGCGGTTAAAGACCTTGACGGCTATCTCGACTGCCTGCTCGATATCCGATGCACGGTAGGGCATGACGATGAACTCGTTGAACGCCTGCTTTATGCCGGCGTTATTGCCGCCGTTGAGAACGTTGAAGGAGGGGATGGGAACGGTCTTGATATCGCCGCCTGCGATGTAGTCGTAAAGCGGACGCTTGAGGCTTGCCGCTGCTGCACGGTAGGCTGCGACGGAGACAGAGTAGATCGCGTTGCCGCCGAGCTTGGACTTGTTGTCCGTGCCGTCGAGCTCGATCATCTTTCTGTCGATGGCGTCGAGGTCGAGCGTGTCCATGCCGATGAGCGCAGGGCCGATTATGTCGTTTACATTTGCAACGGCCTTGTGTACGGACATGCCGTCGTACTCGGCAGGGTCGCTATCACGAAGAACGAATGACTCGTGCATGCCGACGGAGGAGCCGGTGGGAGCTGCGGCGGTGCCGATCGAACCGTCCTCGGTTATAACGTCGACCTCGACCATCGGGCGGCACTTGCAGTCGATGATCTGGCGTGCGTGAACCTTTTTGATGCGGCTGCCCTTGAGCTTTTTGGCAGGCAGCTCAGGAACATACATTATATTAAAATCGCACAGATTTGTGCCGGTGTTGCCGGTGAACACTGCGTCGCCGATCGCGTCGAGCGCTTCAAAGCAGGCGTGGCCGCGCAGGTTTTCAAAAACGTCGATGCCTTTTTCGCATGCGGCGTCGTAGCTGGTGGAGTCGGTCATGCCGCCTGCAACGACGGTGGTTCCGTCGGTGCCCTCGGAGTCGATGGACAGGCACACGCAGCCGGGGGCTTTTTTGCCGGAAATGGAGTAGGAAAGCGTAAGCTCCTGGCCGGGGCCGCCGTGACCGGTGATGGTGGAGTTATCCAGGATCTTGGTGGTGGCTTCGCCGGAGCACAGCAGGACACAGGGCGGCTTTATGGGGTTGCCGTAGTTCTGTATCTCGCGTGCGAGGGAGGCGAACACCGTTCCGACGTCCTTGGCCTCGCCCTCGAGATAAGAGGTGAGGATTATTGCCGGAATGCCCATCTCCTCGGATATGCGCTTTGCCGTCAGGCAGGAGTCGGGCAGGCTGTTTATAAGGAAATAGGTGTTCTCGGGGAAAGCTTTGGGAGTTTCACCCTCGGGACCTACGTTCATCAGGTAATCAACAACGCTCTTGGGCAGACGGTCTGCAACGTCATAATCGCGGATGACCTGACGTGCCTCCTCAAGCGTGGTCTGATCCGGACCCATGGGAGTGCCCTTGTAGTTTTTGTACGGCTCGCCGATATCGCCGGTCGCCGGAGTGCCGACCGCGTCGGAGATGCCGAAGCCGATAAGCTCCGCGCCGCGCTCACGGATGCGCTTTGCGAGCATGCCGCCGTTCATGGCCGAGATGTGGCGGCGGATGGCGTTTATCTCATAAATGCCTGCGCCGGACTTGAGCATGACGTCGGTGGTGTCGATCTCGTCCTGAAGAGTTATTCCCTCAATGGGGCAGCTCATGAGAGCGGACGAGCCGCCGCTTATTACTACTATAAAAAGATCATCCTCGTTTGCACTGTCAACGAGCTTTATGATCTCCTTGCATGCGCGCAGACCCTCTTCGTTGGGCAGGGGGTGACCGCCGACATAGACGTCGGTCTTGCGGAAAACATCTGTGTCTTCCTTTATTTTAACTATGGCAATGCCGCGCGTAAGATGGTCGCCGAGGATCTCGTCAACAGCCATGGCCATATGATTGCAGGCCTTGCCTGCGCCGAGCAGATAGACGTTGCGCTTCTTGCTCAGATCCCAGCGGCGCGAGCCGATGCAAAGTGTATCGCCTTCCATATGTGCGATGCTCTTGATGCGCTCGTAAGCATCGAGATGCTGAAGCGTTTTCTCGGTGATGTCCAGAACGATCTTTCTTCCGTTGATGTCGCCGTGCGACAGTAACGCCTCACGGTTCTTGATCTTTTTCTGCATATGTCATTCCTCCAACAGGTATTATGAACGGTTACGCTCCTGCGATATATCGCAGCGATATAATAAATATAATGACAAACGAATACAAAGTCAAACAAAGCGGCAGATAATTTCGTTTCTCGTTAACGGAGTTATATTTTTTAAAGCCCTTTAACATGCAATTTAAAAAAGATTGTTAAAAAGCTATAAATTTAAGCTTGTCAAGTGAAATTTATGCACAAAAAGTGCAGTATTATTTTGTACAGAAAATACTAAAATTATTATTTTAATAATTCAAGTTAATATAGTTATATATTTTTTCATAAAAACAGTTATAATGATAACAACGCGGTATAAACTGTGCATCCCACAAAATACACAGAAAAATGCGCAGCACCGCGAACCTACAAATCCAGAGAGCCTATAAGGAGAGAAGCTATGTCAACGTCATTGATACTGATGATCGTATGCTTCCTGGCACTGATGATAATCGGCCTGCCAATCGCATACAACCTTCTTATCACCACTGTGGTCTACCTGCTTTCGGCAGACCTCAACATTGTCCAGCTTGCGATAAAAATGTACGGAGGCATGAACAGCTTCTCATTCCTCGCAGTACCGTTTTTCGTACTTACCGGCCAGCTTATGCTGCGCGGCGGCCTGCTTGAATCGCTCGTCAAATTCGTTAACGTGTGGTTCGGCAACTTCAAGGGCGCCATCGCTATCGTCACCATCGGTGCATCGCTGCTGATGGGCTCGATCGTCGGTCTGGCGGTCGCATCGGCTGCGTCCCTCGGCGTTTTCCTCATCCCCATGATGAAGAAGGAAGGCTATTCGCCGGCGTACTCGGCTGCGGTCATGTCCTCGGCTTCGCTGCTCGGCCCGATCATGCCGCCGAGCGTGCTGATGATCCTTTACTGCACGGCAGTCGGCAACACCTCGATAGCCGGCCTGTTTATGGCGGCCGTTACCCCTGCTATACTTATAGCTCTCATGCAGTGCGTCATCGCACACCGCACCGCGAAAAAGCGCGGCTATCCGTCCTACGGCAAGTCCACCTGGAAGGAAAAAGGACAGGCTACCCTCAAGGCTCTGCCGGCCCTCTTCCTGCCGGTCATCATCCTCGGCGGTATATTCAGCGGTATATTCTCGATCACCGAAGCATCCGGCGTTGCAGTTGTTTACAGTGCGATCATCGCTTTCTTTGTAAATCGCTCGGTCAAGCTCAAGGATATCCCCGATATGATCATTGAAGCTGCCTCCACCTCCGGCCTCGTTCTCATCCTCGCCGGCGCAGGTACCGCAATGGCATGGGGCATCGCAAACGAGCGCGTCATGAGCCTGCTCATCGAGCCTCTGAGCCAGATGCCGCAGTGGGCATTCCTGCTGCTTGTCAACGTGCTGCTTATAGTCTGCGGCATGTTTATGGATGACTACGCATCCACCGTTATCCTTGCTCCGATCATCGCCCCCATAGCATGGGCGATCGGCATCAATCCTCTGCACATCGGCCTCGTGTTCTGCATAAACCTCGTCGTAGGTCTTGCAACTCCGCCCTTCGGTGTCACGCTGTTCGTCACCAGCCCCATTGCAGGCGTCCGCATAGAGGAAACGGCAAAAGAAGCCCTGCCATTCCTTTTGACGACGATAGCCATACTGCTGCTCGTGACATTTGTTCCCGATATCGCTCTGTGGCTGCCGGAATCGATGGGCTACCTCTCATAGTCGTTAGTTAACTGAAAATAACGAAAAATTAAAAAGGAGAAATGAAAATGTCAAAAAGAATCATTGCACTGCTTCTTGCCTTGGTCATGGTGTTTGCACTGTGCGCCTGCGGCAACGGCGGCAACGGCGGTAACAGCGCCGGCGGCGAGGATGTAGGCGACGAGACCTACACCATCCGTATCGCTTGCGAAAACTCCGACTCTTACCCCGCAACTCTCGGTCTGTATCAGATGGAGAAGTACGTTGAGTCCCACACCAACGGCAAGGTCCAGGTAGAGGTCTGCGCCTCCGGCCAGCTCGGCGGCGAGGAAGAGACTCTTGAGCAGGTCGCTCAGGGCAACCTCGAGATGGCAGTTGCATCCTTCGCACCGGTCGTATCCTACGTTCCCGAGTTCGAAGTAATGGACATCCCCTTCGTTTACAATTCCTACACCGAAGCATGGATGGTTCTCGACAGCTATGTCGGCACCAACCTCCTCGATAAGATGGAAGCTCAGGGCCTCAAGGGCATGGCTTACATGGAAAACGGCATGCGCCAGGTCACCAGCAACGTCTCCGCTATCAACAGCATCGCCGACTTCAAGGGCGTTAAGCTGCGCACCATGCAGAATAACAACCACATGGAGTCCTTCTCCGCACTCGGCGCCAATCCCACTCCCGTAGCATTCTCCGAGCTTTACATCTCCCTTTCTCAGAAGGTCGTTGACGCACAGGAGAACCCCATCGCAAACGTCACCGATAAGAAGCTCTATGAGGTCCAGAAGTACCTGTCGCTGACCAACCACATCTATGACGCAATGCCTCTGGTCTGCAACCTCGAGTTCTTCAACAGCCTGCCCCAGGCATATCAGAAGGTCGTTCAGGCCGGCGCTATCTACGCTCAGGAATTCAGCCGCTTCTGCAACCTCGAGCGTGAGGATCTCATCCTCGCCGACCTCGCCGACAAGTACGGCATGCAGATCAACGAAGTTTCCGCAGACGCAAGAGCCGAGATGGCAAAGGTCGCACAGCCTGCCGTTATCAAGCTCGTTGCTAAGGACATCGGCCAGGACGCAGTCGATCAGTACATGAACGACGTTAAGGACGTTCTCGCACAGATTTCCAAGTTCTGATTTCTCTAACGTCTGACCGCCGAGGCGGCTGAAGACACATCCGGAAGGAGAAGACAAATGGTTGAAAAAATTGACAAAGCCCTCGAAGTAGTATTCAAGATAATGAAGGTGCTGCTCATACTCGTGCTGGTATCGATGGTAGTTATCCTCATGGCTCACATCATATTTCGCTATGTTCTGAACAACTCGCTGACATGGTCGGAAGAGCTGCTGAAGATAATGCTCGTCTGGTTCGGCATGATGAGCGTTGCGGTGCTTGCAGCGCGCCGTGAGCATGTCGCGATCGTTGTCTTCAAAGAGCACATGCCGAAGAAGGTACAGAATTTCCTGACCAAGCTTACGCAGCTTATCATCGTCGGTATCTGCATTCTTATGGTCGTCATCGGCATTCAGTACTGCATGAAGGCCGGATTCCGTCTGACGCCCGCACTCAGGATCCCCTATGCATGGGCTTACGCGGCAATACCCGTTGCATTCGTACCGGTAACGCTCTTTGAGCTTCGCAACTTCATCTGCGATTTCACCGGCAAGGGCAACTATGCCTGCATCGAGAAGCCCGAAGAGGATCTCACCGGCGGCAAGGACGTCGAGCTTTGATGGCAAAATAATTACAGTCGGAGGGGCTCTGCCCCTCCGATTTTCTTATCTTGGAGGACAGCGCAATGTATACATTAGAAAATAAAGACGGCGTGTGCATATATAAAGACACGATGCTCGGCATCGAGCTGCGCCTGCCGGAAGCCAACTGCGCCGGAATGGTGCAGACAAGGCAGCTTGCGGCGATAGACGAAGTGACGGCTATAGAAAAAGCCTTTGCCGAGCCTGTTTCCGGCAAAACTCTGCATGAGATTGTGCGCGACAAGGGCGCGAAAACCGCCTGCGTCCTGATATCGGACGCAACGCGCGGCATTCCCACGGCGCCAATGGCGAAGGTCGCGGTCGATGAGCTTGTCAAGGGCGGCATAGAACTTGAGAATATCACGTTTTTCGTTGCTATCGGCGTTCACCGCCCGGCAACCGAGGACGAGATGAGGTGCGCCCTCGGCGAGCTTTACGGCAAGGTAACGTGCGTAAACCACACGCCGTTTGATAAGGATAATCTTATATATCTCGGCGACAGCTCGAACGGAACGCCCGTGACGGTAAACCGCAGGGCATATGAGTGCGATGTTCATGTTCAGATCGGCAAGGTCGAGCCGCATGAGTTCGCAGGCTTCTCCGGCGGACGAAAGTCCGTGCTGCCCGGCATATCAAGCGAGGAGACGATCCGCATAAACCACCGCCCCGAGCGGATACTTGACCCCAACGCGGCCATTGGCAAGATCGACGGAAACCCCGTGAGCGACGATATGATCGAAGCCGCCGAGCTGTTCGGCATTGACTTCGGCGTAAACTGCATTCTCAATAACGAGATGAAAATTGCTGCCGTTTTCACCGGCAGCCTTGTCGAGTGCCACAGCGCGGCGGTCAAATATGTGCGCGATTATCTCGGCGTCGGTATCGAAAAGCCCGACGTTATCGTGAGCTGCCCCGGTCAGCCGCTGGATATCGACTTTTATCAGTCGGCAAAGGCGCTTATAGGCCTTACGGAGATACTCGACGGCGATATCGTGACGCTGCTCACCTGCGGCTGCGCCGAGGGCGTGAATTCCCCGGATATGCTGCGCGCGTTCGGCTCTGGAAAAACGCTGCCGGAGATAGAAATGTGGACGACCGAGCATTACGAGATCCAGATGGATCACGTCCTGCTGCTTGCGAAGATATACCGCAAGGGCGCAAGGGTAATACTCAGCTGCCCGAACGTGAGCGACGACGAGGCGCGCACGATGCTAATGGAACCTGTCCGCGATCCGCAGAAGGCTCTGGAGCATGCAATGGCTCTGACGGGCAAAGCCTGCCCGAAGGTGCTGTTCTATCCGCGCCCCCAGACGGGACTTCCTTATATAAAATAAAAAACAGACGGCTCAGCCGTCTGTTTTTGCTTCTTGTCTTTCTATTTCCCAACGCAGAAGCGCTCGAATATTCGGTTCGTGACCTCCTCGCGCACCGTGCGTCCTGTAAGCTCGCCGAGGGCGGCCATGGCGGTCTCGGTCTCGGTGAGGACTATGTCGGGCGTGCAGCCCGAGCGCATCGCGCCGCCGGCAGCTTTCATGGATTCAAGCGCGCGCGAAACGGCGTCAAACTGCCGGGCATTCGTCAGTATCTCTCCGGCAGGCGCGACCGGCATGGGAAACAGCGCGCGCACCGTGTCCTCGAGCTTATCAAGCCCCTCGCCGGTGACGGAGCTTATCTCGATGACCGGCAGTGTCGTTTCGGGCATTTTGCTCAAACTGCCAAGGTCATGTTTGGATAAAATGACGATGCCGTGCGGCGCGCGCTCGGCGCATTTTATAAGCTCAAGATCTTTACACGTTATCTCGCGGTGTCCGTCGATGACGGCTAGAACAAGGTCTGCCTGCTCCATTGCGCGGCGCGAGCGCGTGACGCCCATGCGCTCTATCTCATCGTTGGTCTCACGAATGCCGGCTGTGTCGGTCAAACGAAGCAGTACGCCGCCGAGACGCAGCTTTTCCTCGATCGTGTCGCGCGTCGTGCCGGGGATATCGGTGACTATGGCGCGGTCATAGCCCAGAACGGCGTTCAAAAGCGAGCTTTTTCCGGCGTTGGGCCGCCCGACTATCGCAGCCGGAACGCCCGAGTGCAGAAGCTTTCCGCTGTCATAGCTTGCGCGAAGGCTTTCAAGCACTGCCGTGCAGCGCTCTATATCCGATTCGTATCGCGCAAGGGTGAAGTCCTCGATATCCTCGTCGGGATAGTCGAGCACCGCGTGATAGTGCGAGCTTATGTCGGTGAGCGTGTCGTAAACGGCGTCAATTTTTCGCGATATCGCTCCGCCGAGCTGACCGGCTGCGTTGCGCGCGGCCTCGGCGGTTTCGGCGTCGATGATATCCGCGACTGCCTCCGCGCCGGAAAGATCCATGCGGCCGTTGAGAAATGCGCGCTTTGTGAACTCGCCGGGCAGAGCCTGCCTCGCGCCGAGGCTGAACGCCGCCTCGAGCACCGCGCGCAGAACGACGGGCGAGCCGTGGCACTGAAATTCGGCGGTGTCCTCGCCGGTGTAGCTGTTAGGAGCGCGGCTTATCGTGCAAAGGCAGATATCCAGAAGCCGACCCTGCTCGTCGCAGAGCTTTCCGTAGATGAGCTTTCTGTCCTCGCAGTCGGCCATTTTGCGCCCCGACACGGGCGAAAAGAGCCTGTCTGCGATTTCGATCGCCTTGCCTCCGGACATACGGACGATGCCTATCGCGCAGACCTGAGTGCCGGTGGAAACGGCGGCTATCGTGTCTGACATGTGTTGTCCCTCCAAAGAAAAAAGCCGGCCAAAAGCCGGCTTTTGAAATGGTAAGCTTATTTGTTCATTCTTGCAGCTCTTGCGGCCTTCTCGTCGTTATCCTCGGAGATGTAGTAGCTCAGCGACAGCAGAGAGTCGGAGAAATGGATGTTCTCAACGATGGTGCTGCTCTCGGGAGCGGTCAGCTCGACGTTGGTGAAGTTCCAGATGGCGTTCACGCCGTGCGAGGTGAGAAGCTCGGTCGTCTGGACTGCGTGAGCCTTGGGAACACACAGAACGGCTGCATCGACCTTGTTTTCGGAAAGGAACTGCGGCAGGGTGGCCATGTCGTGGATTTTTACGCCCTCGTAATCGGTTCCGATAAGCTGCGGTTTAACGTCGAACGCGGCCTTGAGGTCAAAGCCCCAGGTCTTGAATGAGAAGTTGCACAGAAGTGCCTGACCGAGGTTACCAACACCGATGAGGATGGCGCTGTAGCCCCTGTCCATGCCGAGGATGGATGCGATCTCAGCGCGGAGTGCGGTGACTTTATAACCGTAGCCCTGCTGGCCGAACTCGCCGAAGCAGCTGAAGTCCTGACGGATCTGCGAGGGGGTGAGACCGAGCTGGCGGCCCAGCTCGCCGGATGATATGCGGCTTACGCCTGCCTCGGTAAGCTCGTCGAGCTTTCTAAGATATCTCGGAAGGCGGCGGATTACGTTATTAGATACTTTTACACGCTTCATATATTTATTCTCCTTAAAAACGCAACAAAGGGGTGTTAATTATTTGATTATTGCATTATATCATAAGATTTTTAAGTTTTCAAGTAGTTATATGTCAGAAAATGTCCGGTTTTTTGCCGAAAATGTGTTGATATTGAATGATTTTCGGATTGATGTTTTGTCGAATGTATGGTATTTTACTATGGATAAAGCTTCGGAGAGTGATCGATAAATGCGAATGAGAAAAAAACCGAATTTGCAGCCGCGCATGGAAAAGTGTGCCGCGGTGCAGATAGCCGAGCCTGCCGCCCTGCGCGGGAAATGGCGTGAGAGCTTTCCCGGAAAAAGCCTGTGGCTCGAGATCGGCTGCGGCAAGGGCCGCTTCACGGTCGGCACGGCAAAGGAAAATCCCGAGGCGGAGCTTATCGCCCTTGAAAAGGTCGAGGACGCCATGGTCATCGCCATGGAGCGCGCCTGCGCCGAAGAGACAGACAATGTGCGGTTTATATCTATGGACGCACTGAAGCTGCGCGAGGTGTTTGCTCCCGGCGAGGTCGAGCGCATTTTCGTCAACTTCTGCGACCCGTGGCCGAAAAGCCGTGATGCAAAGCACCGGCTCACATCTCCGAATTTTTTGCGGATATATGCCGATATCCTGCCAATGGGCGGTGAGGTATGCTTCAAGACGGATAATCTGCCGCTGTTTACCTGGTCGCTTGAGCAGATAAAGGCCGAGGGCTGGGAGGTCCACAGCGTGACCAATGACCTGCATGCCGGCGGCGAGGGCGGAGTCATGACCGACTACGAGTGCAAGTTCCGTGAAATGGGCGTTAAGATAAACCGCCTTGTTGCAGTAAAAACCGAGAACACAAAAAACGGCGCGTCCGGCGAGGCACCGAGGCTGCGCAATGCCGCGCTTTCCGACGCGAGGGGGCTGAACGAATGAGATTTATAAGCTGGAATGTAAACGGCCTGCGCGCCGTCGTAAAAAAGGGCTTTGAGGATATATTCTGGTCGCTTGACGCGGATTTTTTCTGCCTGCAGGAGACAAAATTACAGGAAGGTCAGATAGAGCTTGATCTGCCCGGATACGAAAGCTACTGGAGCTATGCCGAAAAGAAAGGCTATTCCGGTACGGCAATATTTACAAAGCACACGCCAATAAGCGTGAGACAAAACATCCCCGGACACGAAACGGAGGGCAGATCAATAACGCTCGAATACGATGAATTTTTCCTTGTATGTGTCTACACTCCGAATTCGCAGAACGAGCTCAAGCGCCTGGACTATCGCATGAGCTGGGAGGATGATTTCCGAGGGTATCTTATGGGGCTGGATAAGCTTAAGCCCGTCATAGTCTGCGGCGATATGAACGTTGCCCACTGTGAGATAGACCTTAAAAATCCCGATACTAACCACTTTAACCCAGGCTTTTCCGACGAAGAGCGCGGCAAGTTCACCGAGCTTCTCGATGCCGGATTTATCGACAGCTTCCGCACGCTTTACCCCGATAAGCGCGATGCGTATTCGTGGTGGAGCTACCGTGCGGCTGCGCGTGAGCGCAACGTCGGCTGGCGTATCGACTACTTTGTCGTATCCGACAGGCTGCGTGATAACATAAAGGATGCTTACATACTGCCCGAAATCATGGGCTCGGATCACTGCCCGGTGGGACTGGATATATTATGGTGAAGATAGGCAATGTTGAAATAAGCGGCTTGCTGACGCTTGCGCCAATGGCAGGGGTCACGGATTTTGCGTTCCGCGCGATATGCACCGAGCTTGGCGCCGCACTCACGACGACCGAGATGGTCAGTGCGAAGGCGCTGTGCTACGGCGATAATAAGACAAAAAGCCTGCTTTATAATCTGCCCGGCTGCCGACCCTTCGCCGCGCAGATATTCGGCCACGAGCCGGAGATAATGGCACAGGCAGCGCCTATGGCGATCGAATATTCCGGCGCGGATATGCTGGATATAAACATGGGCTGCCCGGTGGGCAAGATCGTCAAAAGCGGCGACGGCTCGGCGCTCATGCGCGATCCGGAGCTTGCCGGGAAAATAGTACAGGCGGTGGTGTCGAGCGTCGATGTCCCCGTTACGGTCAAGTTCCGAAAGGGATTTGACGGCGGAAGCGTCAATGCCGTGGAGTTTGCAAAGATAATGCAGCAGGCGGGGGCTTCCGCGATAGCCGTGCACGGCAGAACGAGAGCGCAGATGTACTCCGGCCGTGCGGACTGGGATATCATCCGCGAGGTGAAAAAATCCGTCGACATTCCGGTCATCGCAAACGGCGATATATTTTCCGCCGAGGATGCGGCGCATATCCTGCGCTACACCGGCTGCGATCTTGCTATGGCAGGTCGCGGAGTGTTCGGAGATCCGTGGCTTTTTGCCGAGGCAAACGCACTGCTCTCCGGCAAAGAGATACCGGAAAAGCCGCCGCTTGCCGAGCGCATGGATCTCGCTTTAAGGCATACAAAAATGTATGCGGAAAAGTTCGGTGAGCGCCTTGCATGTCTTGAGGCGAGGCATCAGATACCGTGGTACCTCAAGGGCGTTGCATACGCCGGGTACTATAAGCAGCGCCTTGTGAAGGTCGAAACGCTCGATGAGCTTGAGGAAATAATAAAAGGTATAAAGAGAGAGCTTGTATGACTGAAGTTTCTGAAAAGAAAATAATCGAAAAAGTTCTCGGCGGCGACGCAAACGCCTTTGAGGAGCTTGTGCTGAAGTACGAAAAAACGGTCTATAACCTTGCGCTGCGCATGGTGGGGGACCGCGACGATGCCTTCGATATGACGCAGGAGGCGTTTATCAAGGCCTACGGCAGTCTTTCCTCGTTCAGGGGCGACAGCAAGTTTTCCGTGTGGATATACAGGATAACGACGAACGTCTGCCTTGATTTTCTGCGCTCGAAAAGCCGAAAGCAGCAGGTGTCTCTTACCGTGAGCGACGATGACGAGGATGCTCAGCTTGACATCCCCGACCCGAAAGCCGACCCCGAGCAGCAGCTTATAAAAAAGATAAGCATGCAGTCGGTGGAGGAGGGATTGAAGACTCTGCCGGATAAGCAGCGGCAGATACTTGTCATGCGAGAGCTTTGCGGCATGAGCTATGCCGAGATAGGTAAGGCGCTTTCGCTTGAGGAGGGCACGGTCAAGTCGCGTATTTTCCGCGCGCGTAAGAGATTGTGCACATTTTTGCTCGACAGCGGGAACATTCCGGAGTCTATAGCGTCAAAAGGAATGAAAGGAGGCGGCAAAACATGATAGACTGTGAAAAATGCAGAGAAATGATAAGCTGCCTTCTTGACGGCGAGCTTAGCCAAGCAGAGCAGAGCCTCGTGCGCGAGCATATTGCCTCCTGTCCCGAATGCAGAAGCGTTTATGATGCATTTTCGGCAGTGTCGGAGCAGATGCATGAGGAAGAGCCGCTGCCCGACGGACTGCATGAAAAGATTATGTCCGGCATAAAGGCAAAGCCGAAGAAGAAAACCGGTATAGTGTGGATAAAATATCTGTCCGTAGCGGCATGCCTTGCCCTTGTCATATTCGCAGGAGCCAAAAGCGGTATGTTAGGACCGGCGGAAAACAAAGTCGATTCAATCAAATTGTATGTTGAAGAGACGCTGCCTGTTCTGGACGGGAGATTCACCGGACAAACCGGCAATGGTGACAAAACAACATATACTCTGGCTCAGAATTCGAAAACAAGAGCTGCTATCTCGGCGGAGACAGCTGAAAAGCTCCGCACACTGCTTGCGCCGGCAGAAGATGCGCACAGCGAATATGTCGTGTCGGGCGAGGCCGATTACGCGGTCAGCTTTGATGACGGTGTCGAGCCTGATTTTGTGCTCATTTATATTGATGACGGCCGCGCCTATGCCGATTACGGAAACGGAGCTTTTGCCGCCGCAGGTTCGGCGCAGGAGATATGCGATCTGCTCGATGCATGCGCAGGGGAATAAAAAGTGATATAAAACGCATAGCTGCATCTGTTAAGATGCAGCTTTTTCTGTTGACATTTAAAAATCACATACTATAATTGTGAAGAATCCAAGAGCGGAGGAAAGAATAATGAATGAAATTTTCGTGGTAGGCCACCGTAATCCGGATACCGATTCGATCGTTGCGGCGATGAGCTATGCGGCGCTTCGCAACGCCCTCGGCGACAGGGAATACACCGCAGCCTGCCTTGGACATATAAGCGACGAGACCCAGCGCATGCTCGATAAATTCGGCTTTGAGCCGCCGCGCCAGGTAAACGACGTGCGCACGCAGGTGCGCGACCTTGATTTCGATACGCCCCCTGCGCTGAACTCCTCGGTCACGATGCACCGAGCCTGGCGCATGATGCGCGAGCAGAAGGTGTCCGTCATTCCCGTCATAAACGAGGACGGCACCCTGCACGGCACTCTCTCGGCCGGAGATATCGCGTCGTACAGCCTGCTGACCATAATAGATCCGCATATAGACGATGTTCCGCTTTACAATGTGCTGAGCGTGCTCGAGGGCAAGATACTCAATGAGGACGCAGAGCTTTTCGACTGCATCGCCGGCAACGTCGTCATTGCGCTGCCGCAGAGCTGCGATACGCTTCTGTTCAACGACCCCGACAGCATCGTGCTGTGCGGTGATCAGCCCGACATGGTCGAGCGTGCGCTCAAGCTCGGCGTAAACTGCATCGTTTTGTGCCAGACCGAGGCAAAAAAGCAGTGGCTCGAAAACGCGGGCAAGACCTGCATCGTATCCACTCCGTTTGACGCTGCGCGCGTTGCAAAGCTCATCTATCAGGCGATCCCCATCTCTCGCCCGTGCCACACCGAGGATACGATATGCTTCCATCTTAGCGACTACATCGACGATGTCCGCGAGGAAGTTCTCAAAAGCCGCTATCGCTGCTACCCCGTGCTCGATGAAAACGAAAAGGTCGTCGGCACATTGTCAAGATATCACCTGCTGCGTCCGCGCAGAAAGCGCGTCGTGCTCGTTGACCACAACGAAAAATCGCAGGCGGTAGCCGGCCTTGAGCAGGCCGAGATACTGGAGATAATAGATCACCACCGCCTTGCCGACATCCAGACGGCACAGCCTATCCGCATGCGCAACGAGCCTGTAGGCAGCACGACGACAATCATCTGCGGCATGTATCAGGAGCACGGCGTAATGCCTTCGCCGGCAATGGCCGGGCTTATGGCGGCGGCCATACTGTCCGACACCGTCATGTTCAAATCCCCGACCTGCACGAAGCGTGATACCGCGCTTGCCGAGCGCATGGCGCGCATTGCAAATGTGCCGCTTGAAGCTCTGGGCAAGGAGCTGTTCTCCGGCTCGTCCGACACAAAGCCAGTCTCCGAGCTTATCCGCTCGGACTTCAAGGAGTTCCACCTCTCCGGACAGATACTCGGCGTCGGTCAGATCACGACTCTTGACTCGGCGAAAATGCTCGAGCGCCGCGAGGAATTCCTCAGTGAGATGCGCCGCATGAAATCAGATCACGGCTACGACATCGTCATCCTCATGCTCACCGACGTCCTTCTCGAGGGCACCCGGCTTCTCTACATCGGCAGCGACGATACCATCCGCCGCGCCTTCTCCGCCGAACCCAAGGATAACATGATCTTCCTGCCCGGCGTAATGAGCCGCAAGAAGCAGATAATACCTATGCTCACCGCCCTGTGGGGTTAAACCGATTTGAGCGGCCAAAATGCGCCCATGCTGCCCAAAGAAGCTTGGAAATACACAAAGTATGACCTGCGCCCCATTGGATTGCCGTTTATCTCGCTCAAATGTGACAGGTCAAAGCGTTTAATGACGGAAGCCGACGGCAGGCGTTCGTCCTTCATTGGCCGATTTGAGCGGCCAAAATGCGCCCATGCTGCCCAAAGGGGCTTGGAAATACACCTGGCCCGACGAGCAGTTTTCGAAACTGCCCCGATATTTACTAAAACCATCTGTCGGGACGCATAGAATTTTGTTCAAAAGCGGCAATTGACAAGGCCGCCGGGTGTGAGTATAATTTATTCGTTAATAAATCAGGAAAGCGAGGATACGGAAATGACTGCACGCTGCACAACGATCGGCAATTGTTCCGTGTCTGAGTCTGTCCGCAGTGCATCCATGTCTTTTGACGCAGTACGATTTTATTCGTACTGCGTTTTTTATTATGGCTGGCGCAGCACCGCCTGGCAAAGGACGTAACAATGCACGCATAAAAGCCGTTTCGGCGGCGAATAATTGTCATTGAATGCGGTTCCTTTGCAAAGGGGCCGCATATTTTTATTGAATAGACAGAGGTAGCGATATGAACGAACTTGAGACTTCCAGAAACGAGATAAGCCGCATAGACGCCGAAATGGCAAAGCTTTTTGAGCAGCGCATGCAGGCTGCGGCGGTGATAGCAAAATATAAAAAGCGGCACGGCCTGTCCGTCAAGGACGCAGTGCGCGAAAAGGAGCTTATAGACCGCGACCGCAAGCTTATTGAGAACGCAGATATCGAGTCGTATTATGTGCAGTTTCTCAGAAAGACGATAGATCTCTCCTGCGAGTATCAGTCAAAGCTCTTAAACGGCATGCGCGTTACCTATTGCGGCGTTGAGGGCGCGTTTGCTTACATGGCGGCAAAGCGCATGTTCCCGGAGGCAGAGCTTATCCCGTATTCCGATTTCGGCGACGCATATCGCGCGGTCGAGCGCGGCGAGTATGACTGCGTGGTGCTGCCGCTTGAAAACAGCGCAGCCGGCGAGGTCGGAACGGTCATGGATCTTATCTTCTCGGGCGATCTGTTCGTTAATCAGGTAGTCGATCTTCCGATAGAGCATAATCTGCTCGGCGTAGAAGGCGCGTCGCTCGACAGCATAAAGACTGTTATAAGCCATCCGCAGGCGCTTGAGCAGTGCGGCGAGTACATCCGCGCGCACGGCTTCGAGACCGAGACGTTTTCAAACACGGCGCTGGCCGCGCAGTACGTCAAGGAGAAAAACGACGCAACGGTTGCCGCCATAGCCTCGGATGAGACGAGCAAAATTTTCGATCTTGATATTATTGATAAGGTCATTAACGACAGCAAGATAAACACAACGCGCTTTGCGGCGCTCTCCCGTGCGCAGAACAGGCCGGCTTCAATGTCGAGCCGCGCCGAGGAGAACTTCATCCTCGTGTTCACCGTCAAAAACGAGGCCGGCTCGCTTGCACAGATGCTCAACATCATCGGCTCGCACGGCTTTAATATGCGCAACCTGCGCTCGCGTCCGATGAAGGACCTGCAGTGGAACTACTTCTTCTACATCGAGGCCGAGGGAAACATAAACAACGAAAACGGGCAGGATATGCTCCGCGAGCTGTCGGCTATCTGCGCAAAGCTCAAGCTCGTCGGAACCTACTACTCAAATCTTAAAATCGGAGAGTGACAGATATGATCGTCCCCGTAAAGACCGATACATGGAATTATGACATCGTGCTCGAGCCGGGCGCAATTAAAAAGGCCGGTGAGCTCTTGAACCTGAACCGCCGCGTGCTCGTCGTTACCGACAGCGGAGTTCCGGCGCAGTACGCCGAGACCGTTGCCGCGCAGTGCGGCGAGGCGGCGATCGTCACCATACCGCAGGGCGAGCAGAGCAAGTGCTTTGACGAACTCCGGCACCTTTTGTCCGAGATGCTCGATAAGTCGTTTACAAGAGGCGACTGCGTTGTTGCCGTCGGCGGCGGCGTCGTAGGCGACCTGAGCGGCTTTGCAGCATCCTGCTACATGCGCGGCGTGGATTTTTACAATGTTCCGACAACGCTTCTGTCGCAGGTCGATTCCTCCATCGGCGGCAAAACGGCGATAGATTTCGGGGGCGTTAAAAACATCGTCGGCGCGTTTTACCAGCCCAAAAAGGTCATCATAGACCCTGAGGTACTCGAAACGCTTTCGCGCCGCCAGCTCATGGCCGGCCTTGCCGAGGCGATAAAAATGGCGGCGACGAACGACGCCGAGCTGTTTGAGCTTATCGAAAACAGCGCAGACCTCACGGCCGATCTTCCGCAGATCATTTACCGCGCGCTGATGATAAAAAAGAACGTCGTCGAGCAGGATCCGCGCGAGACGGGACTGCGAAAGGTGCTCAACTTCGGCCACACGATCGGCCACGCGGTCGAGAGCTTCAATGCAGGCAAGCTCCTGCACGGCGAGTGCGTTGCGCTCGGCATGATCCCGATGAGCGGAGATAATGCCGCGGCGCGGATAAAGTCGGTGCTTGAAAAATACGGCCTGCCTTCAAAGATCGGGCAGAGCGCCGAGGAGCTTATGCCGTTTTTGAAGCACGATAAGAAAATGGCCTCCGACGGCATTGCGGCGGTGATCGTTGACGAGATCGGATCGTTCCGCCTTTGCCGCATGAGCGCCGACGAGATACTCTCGCGTTTGGAGGGTTAAGGATGAAAAACAGCTTCGGTCAGAGCGTTTGCCTGACGATATTCGGCGAAAGCCACGGTGCGGCGGTCGGCTGCGTGATAGACGGACTCGCACCGGGAATAAAGGTCGATGAGGACTTCATTGCAAAGCAGCTCACGCGCCGCCGCCCGTCCTCGTCGCTGGATACGCCCCGGCAGGAAAAGGACGAGTTTAAGATCATAAGCGGCGTGTTTGGCGGCAGAACGACCGGCACTCCGCTGACGATAATCATCCCAAACGAGAACACCAGAAGCCGCGACTATAACTACGGCCCGGCGCGTCCGGCACACGCCGATTTTTCGGCCTACTGCAAGTATCACGGCTTTGAGGACTATCGCGGCGGCGGACATTTTTCCGGCAGGATAACTGCGGCGCTCGTTGCGGCAGGCGGCGTTATCATCCCGGCGCTCGAGGGCATAGGCATAAGCCTTGCAACGCACATCGCAAAGTGTGCCGGCGTTTCGGACAGAAAGCTCGGCGACATTGAAAGCGATATAAAATCGCTCAACGCAAAAAGCTTCCCCGTGCTCGACGATGCGCGCGGCGAGGAAATGGCGCAGCGCATTTTGAAAGCGCGCGAAGAAGCCGACAGTGTCGGCGGAGTTACGGAAACCGTCATATGCGGCACTCCGGCAGGAGTCGGCGAGCCGTGGTTTGACAGCGTCGAGAGCATCATCTCCCATGCGGCGTTCAGCCTCGGCGGAGTTAAGGGCATCGAGTTCGGCGCAGGCTTTGCCGCCGCGGATATGAAGGGCAGCGAGTGCAATGACCCACTGAGAGTATCCGGCGGCAGGATAGTCACAACGACGAACAATAACGGCGGCGTCAACGGCGGCATAACAAACGGCATGCCGATCGTCTTCCGCTGCGCCGTTAAGCCGACGCCGTCCATTGCGCAGACGCAGGACACGGTTGACTTTATAAAAAACGAAAATACTCAGCTGAGCATCCACGGGCGGCATGACCCGGCGATAATCCGCAGGATATGCCCGGTGCTCGACAGCGTTGCGGCGCTGTGCGTTGCGGATATGCTCAGCCTGCGATACGGTACGGATGTGCTGACGAAAGGAGTAGATGACAAGTGAAATACGGACTTATCGGCGAGCATCTGACGCACAGCTATTCGTGCGAAATTCACGCGCAGATAGCGGACTACGAATACGAGCTGCATGAGCTTAGACCGGACGAGCTGGGCGAGTTTATGACAAAGCGCGAGTTTAACGCGATAAACGTTACGATACCCTACAAGCAGGACGTTATCCCGTATCTTGACGAGATATCCGAAACGGCAAAGCGCATCGGCGCGGTGAACACCGTCGTAAACCGCAGCGGCAAGCTTTACGGCGACAACACCGATTTTCCCGGCATGCTGGCGCTTGCAAAGCATGCAGGCGTTGACATGAAGGGCAAAAAGGTGCTCATCCTCGGCACCGGCGGCGCATCGAAAACTGCGCACGCTCTGGCGGAATTCATGGGCGCAAAGAGCGTTGATTACGTTTCGCGCAGCGGAAAGGGCGGCAGCATAACATATGAGCAGGCCGTGCAGGAGCACAATGATGCGCAGATCATCATAAACGCAACGCCTGCCGGCATGTTCCCGAAGGTCGAGGGCAGACCGATGGACATTTCATCGTTCCCGAAGCTTGAGGGCGTGCTCGACGCGATATACAATCCCCTGCGCACAAATCTTATACTCGATGCGCAGGAGCGGGGCATTCCGGCAGAGGGCGGACTGTACATGCTCTCGGCTCAGGCGGTTTACGCCTCGGCAGTGTTTCAGAGCATCGAGCTTGACGAGAGCCTTATAAAACGCGCGTTTGACAGCGTGAAAAGCGCAAAGCAGAACATTGTCCTCGTCGGCATGCCCTCAAGCGGCAAGACCACCGTGGGCAGGATACTGGCCGAAAAATGCGGCAAGGAGCTTGCCGACACGGATGAATACATCGTCAAAGAAATCGGCATGTCCATTTCCGATTTCTTCGCCAAATTCGGCGAGCCGGAGTTCAGGCGCATTGAAAAAGAGACGATCGCCGAGCTTGCCGCGACCGGCGGCAAGGTCATTGCGACCGGCGGCGGAGCTGTGCTCGATCCGGAAAACGTGAGAGCACTCAAGCAGAACGGAACGATCGTATTTTTGGATCGCGCGCCGGAAAACCTCATCGCGACCGACGACAGACCGCTTGCCTCGCGCCGCAGCGCGCTTGAGAAGCTCTATGCAGAGAGATACGATATCTACACTGCGGCGGCAGAGCTGCGTATCGACGCGAACACCACGCCCGAGGCGGAGGCCGACGCAATATTAAAGGAGCTGGGAGAATGAAAATACTCGTACTCAACGGGCCGAATATAAACATTCTCGGCATAAGAGAGCCGGAGATATACGGCAGACAAAGCTATAAGGATCTGCTGAAGCTGATAAGCGAGCACGCCGAGGAAAAGGGCGTCATGGTCGAGTTTTATCAGTCAAACCACGAGGGCGACCTCGTTGACGCGATACAGAAGGCGTATTTTGACGGCATTGACGGCATCGTTTTCAATCCGGCCGCGTATACGCACACCTCGGTCGCGATAGCGGACGCGGTGAAGGGCGTCGGCATACCGACGGTGGAGGTACACATCTCCGAGGTGTCCGAGCGCGAGGCATTCCGACAGGTGAGCTACATCCGCGATGCTGCGGTCAAGACCATCTGCGGACACGGGCTTGACGGCTATAACGAGGCGCTGGATTTCCTTATCGACTACATCGGAGAGAAAAATGAAGGTTAAAATAAGTCCGTCGCGCCTTTGCGGCGAGATAAGCGCGCCGCCGTCGAAAAGCTATGCGCATCGCCTGATGATATGCGCCGCCCTCGCCGAGGGCGAGAGCACGATACGCGGAATTTCCGAAAGCGAGGATATGCTCGCAACGCTCGACTGCATCGCCGCGCTCGGCGCAAGATACGAAAAGCTCGGCGACACGGTGAAAATATGCGGCAAAACGGGCAAAACACCCGAGGGTGCGGTGCTTCGCTGCCGCGAAAGCGGAAGCACGCTGCGCTTTATGATACCGCCTGCGCTCACCGGAGGCAGAGTAAGGTTCGAGGGTACACCCCGGCTGCTTGAGCGAGGCGTCGGGATATACGAGCAGCTTCTCGGCGATAAGGGCATCGAAATTAAAAAAGACAGCGGCGGAATCGAGTTTTTCGGTGCGCTCACGGCAGGCGAGTATGTCCTGCGCGGCGATGTCAGCAGCCAGTTCATAACGGGACTTTTGTTTGCGCTTCCGCTGCTTAGCGGCGACAGCGTGATAAAAATCCTTCCGCCGGTCGAGAGCAGAGCGTATATAGACATTACCGCCGCGGCGCTCGGCTCGTTCGGCATAAAAATCGCAGAGCATGAGAAAAACACCTTTGCCGTTCCCGGAGGACAGCGGTATGCTGCCGGAGATAAGACCGTTGAGGGCGACTGGTCAAATGCCGCGGCGCTCGAGGCGTTTAACCTCATCGGCGGCAGAGTTAATGTGAACGGCCTGAACGAAAACAGCATACAGGGCGACAGAGTGTGCCTTGAGTATTTCCGGGAGCTTACACGGCCCGGCGCGGAGCTTGACATTTCAAATTGCCCCGACCTCGGCCCGGTGCTGTTTGCTCTGGCAGCGGCTACAGGGAACGGAGCGCGCTTTACCGGAACGCGCAGACTGCGGATAAAGGAGAGCGACCGAGCCGCCGTCATGGCGCAGGAGCTTGAAGCCTTCGGCATCAAGACCGAGCTGCACGAAAACAGCGTTACGATAAAGCCGGGGAAGATAAGCGCGCCGGACAGGGAGCTTTCGTCGCACAACGACCACCGCATAGTCATGGCGCTGACGATACTGTGCAGCATAACAGGCGGCGTTATTGGCGGTGCCGAGGCGGTGCGCAAGAGCTATCCGAATTACTTTGACGCACTAAGCTCCATCGGTTTGGAGGCAGAATATGAAGCTTGATAAAAACACGAAAATACTTATACTCGGCCTTGGCCTTATGGGCGGCAGCTACGCCGAGTCGCTCACCTCGCACGGCTTTGAGGTCGGCGCCGTCGCACGGCGGCAGGAGACGATAGACTATGCCCTGCGCGAGGGGATAATAAAGCACGGCAGAGCCGAGATCGACCCCGAATACATCGGGCAGTTTGACCTGCTGGTTTTTGCAATGTATCCGCATGCGTTCGTCGAGTGGATAGAGAAATATCAGCAGTACATTAAGCCCAACGCGCTTATAACCGACGTCACCGGCGTAAAATGCAGCATAATTTATAAAATTCAGAACATGCTGCGGCCTGACCTTGAGTACATCGGCGCGCACCCCATGGCCGGCCGCGAGTGCAGCGGCGTTGAAAACGCGCGCATGGAGATATTCGAGGGCGCAAACTACATCGTAACGCCCACGGATAAGAATACGCCCGAGGCCATCGAGACCTGCAAGGAGCTCGGAAGAATAATGGGCTTTCGCATGATAGCCGAGCTTACGCCCGAAAAGCACGACGAGATGATCGGCTTTCTCTCGCAGCTTGCGCACTGCATCGCAGTTTCGCTTATGGTGTGCAAGGATTCGCACCATCTCGTCGATTACACGGGCGACTCGTTCCGCGACCTTACGCGCATTGCAAAAATAAACGATGAAATGTGGAGCGAGCTGTTTTTGCTCAACCGTGACGAGCTTGTTCGCCAGATGGATCTTTTCTCCGAAAAGTTCGAGCTTCTGCGAAACAGCATAGCTAACGGCGACCGCGAAACGATACGCCGCATGATGCGCCTTTCCACAGAGCGCAGAAAATACTTTGATGTTAAAAAAGAGGATGATGAGTCATGAACATGGAATTCAAAAGAAAAATGCCCACGCCGCAGGCGATAAAGGAAATGTACCCGATAACTCCCGAGCTTGCCGAGAGAAAAAAGATCACCGATGTGGCGCTCAGGAAAATATTCACCGGCGAGGATGACAGACTGCTGCTCGTCATTGGCCCGTGCTCTGCCGATCGCGAGGACTCGGTGCTCGACTACATTTCGCGCCTGCGCACGGTTCAGGAGAAGGTCGAAGACAAGATACTCATCGTTCCGCGCGTTTACACCAACAAGCCCCGTACGACCGGCGACGGCTACAAGGGTATGCTCCATCAGCCCGACCCGAACAGCTCGCCGGATATGCTGCGCGGCCTTATAGCGATACGCAAAATGCACATGAAGGTGATTGCCGAAACGGGCTTTTCCTGCGCAGACGAGATGCTGTATCCCGAAAACCACCACTACCTGTCGGACATGCTCTCTTATGTTGCGGTCGGTGCAAGATCCGCCGAAAACCAGCTGCACAGGCTCACTGCAAGCGGCCTTGATCTGCCTGTCGGCATGAAAAACCCCACCAGCGGCGATCTTTCCGTTATGATGAACTCCATCACCGCCGCCCAGCATCCGCACACCTTCGTTTACTCAAACTGGGAGGTGCAGAGCAAGGGTAATCCGCTTGCACACGCGATCCTGCGCGGCTCGTCAAACAAATACGGCAGAACGATACCCAACTATCACTACGAGGATATCAAGCTTCTGTGCGAGCTTTACGCAAAAAGCGGCCTTAAAAACCCGGCGGTCGTTATCGACACGAACCACTCAAACTCCGGCAAGCAGTGGGACGAGCAGCCGCGCATTGCAAAGGAGATCCTTCACAGCACGCGCCACTCGGACGATATCCTGCACCTGGTCAAGGGACTTATGATAGAGTCCTACATCGAGGACGGCAACCAGAAGCCCGACGGCGGAGTTTACGGCAAGAGCATCACCGACGCCTGCATCGGCTGGGATAAGACCGAGAGACTTATATACGAGCTGGCAGACCTCAGATAAAACAACACACACGATAAATCGGAAAGGAGCAGCACCATGATAGCGAAGAAAATGCTTGCACTCGGCAAAAGCGATTCGGCCATACGCGCCATCGCAGCCTACGGCGACGCGCGCCGCAGCGAGATAGGCAGCGAAAATGTTTTTGATTTCAGCATAGGAAATCCCAATGTTCCGACGCCCGAAAAGGTGAAAAACACGCTTATCGAGCTTCTCCAAAACGAGGAGAGCCTAGCCCTGCACGGATACACGGCAGCCCCCGGCGCAATGCCGGCGCGCAAGGCCGCCGCGGCGCAGGAGAGCAAAAGAGCCGGATATGATATACCGGCCGAGAGCATTTACCTGACCTCCGGCGCTTCCTCGTCGCTGTCGATAGTCATGTCGGCCCTTGTTTCCGAGGGCGAGAAGGTCGCGGTGCTTGCGCCGTTTTTCCCGGAATACAAGGTGTTTGCCGAAAATGCCGGAGCGGAGGTTCTGATAGTTCCGCCGGCAGGGGACGATATGCAGCCGTTCATGGCGGCGTTTGAAAACGCTGTGGAGGAAGGCGTTGCGGCAGTTATCATAAACTCGCCGAACAACCCCTCGGGCGCGATACTCAGCGAGCAGACGCTCAGAGTCATGTCCAAGATCCTTCGGGCCGCGCAGGAGGAAAAGGGAAAGAGCATTTACCTCATTGCCGACGAGCCTTACCGCGAGCTTGTTTACGGCGATGTTGAGGTTCCGTTTGTGCCGAATATTTACCCCAACACGATCGTCTGCTATTCCTACTCTAAATCCCTGTCGCTGCCGGGCGAGCGCCTCGGCTACATAATGGTGCCGCCCTGCGTCAAGGACAGCGCGGAGGTTTTCGCGGCAGTGTGCGGAGCAGGCAGAGCGCTGGGCTATGTCTGCGCGCCGAGCCTTATGCAGCACATGCTCGCACAGTGCGCTGATGTCCGGCCGGATATCACGAGCTATGCCAAAAATCGCGACACGCTGTATGATGCCCTGTCCGGCATGGGCTTTGACTGCGTAAAGCCGGACGGCGCGTTTTATCTGTTTATAAAAGCGCCAAAGGGCGACAGCGCCGGGGAATTTTGCGAAAAGGCCAAAAAGTTTGAGATACTGCTTGTCCCGTCGGACAGCTTCGGCGTTGCAGGCTATGCGCGCCTTGCCTACTGCGTGTCCGAAAAAACGGCCGAGAATTCGCTGCCGGCGTTCAGAAAGCTTGCCGAAGAATACGGCCTGTAAACCCGAAAGAAATAAAATAAATGAAAAAATTCCGTATCGAAAAGATACGGAATTTTTTCATTTACCCTGTCTGATTCGGATAATATTGAAGATATTTGAAAGCACTATGCAGATAAGCGAGGCCGCGAGCGGCCATGTGCCGTCGAATTTTCCGGTGAAGGATATGACGAGGAATATAACGCCTGCTGCGGCAAGACCGATGCTTGCTATGATGAGCAGCTTGTTTAAAATATCCTTCATCACAGATACCTGAATATCTCGCTGCCGCGTGTGTTTATCCATTTAAGCTCCAGCGCGGACAAAAGCGCAAGCAGCACGACTGCGATGCACAAAAACAGCGTTGAGCCGATAACCGCGTACAGCAGATAGTAGGCAATGCCGAGAACTGCCGCGATCACCCAGCCGCCGAACATCGCGATGAGAACGCCTATGCTCTGCTTGACGGCGATGGCCTCGGTCTGCCAGTTGAGGTTGGGCTTTTTGAGGTTAATTATCAGGCCGAACGCGGCTATAAACAGCGTGAACACCGGCGGCAGAATGACGCACAGCAGGCCGGAGACGAAGTCGGGGCGGAACACGATGCAGATGCACGCGCTGCAAAACAGCTCGGGGATGACCGTGAAAAGCATGTGGAGCCTGAGCTTTGCGTGGAGCACGGCCTTGGGCTGCACAGGCAGCGACTGCGCTATCCAAAGTCCCTTACCCTCAAGCGAAACGGAGGGGGCGGTCATATCGTTCATCGCGCCGAGGACGCATACGCCGAATGCGAGCAGGGCGGTAAAAAAGCCGTCGGGAAGAGCGAACATTTCAAATATTGCTATAATGTCCGCGCCCTTTATGAGCAAAAACGCACCGGCAATGAGGAGGATCGGAGAGGCGAGGGCGCAGTTGAGCATATATGTCGGGCTTGAGAGCAGATGCGAAAGCTCGCGGTGCAGAAGCGCGGAGGATGTGCTGCGCATTTTAGCCGTCTGCGAGCGGTATTCGCGCTTTGCGACCTTGTCGGAGGTCGTTGCAATTTTGATAAAGCTGCGCGCGAGAATGCGATAGGTGAGGATAAACAGCACGGCAACGGCAAGGGCCGTGTAGAGCATCGACAGCCAGCCGCCTGCGCCGCAGTCGCCGATGATGTACAGGACATATGCCGAGTCCATGAGCTTCTCGCCGACGGTCACGGCGTTCAGGACAAGCTGCTCGATAAGATCATAGGCGTTAAAGCACACAAAGTAGTAAAGGCCGAAGAAAACAAGCGAGATGATAACGACGATGAGCGACTTGCTTTTGAGATGAACGCTCACCCTCGCGACCACCCAGCCGAGCAGGCAGGAGAGGATGAAAACGAAAACGCTCACAAGGATCGTAAGCAGGATGCTGCCGAAAACTCCGGCGAATGCGGGCTTTGCGACGATGAAATAAACAATGATCGCCGGAAGCATGACAACGGCGCTGAACATTAACCCTATGAGGTACACACCCATAAGACGCGACAGGAGAATGTACTTCGTCGGCACGGGCAGCGAGAGCATAAGGTCGTTGTCCTTTGCTTTGTAAAGGCTTGAATATGTGTTGAAAACGCCGCCGAAAACGCCGAGGAACAGCGCCATAAGCGTCATCATGTCAAAATACAGCCAGTCAAGTCCCAGACCGACAAAGGGCTTGCACAGCATGAAAGACATCGCGGCGAACATGCCGCCTATGACGACGATCATCAGCAGCGCGTACAGAACGATGAACAGGATGCTCGTCGATTTCGCGCGCGCCTTGCCCTTTTTGCGGTCGTAGAAAAAGCTGCTGTTAAGCTCGTAAAGCTGCTTTTTCAGAAGAATTTTCAGCATGACTCATCCTCCAGCTCAAGGAATACTTCCTCCAGACTGTCATCGCCCTTGACCTCGCTCATCGTGCCCGAGCGGATGAGCTTGCCGCCCTTTATGATGGCGACCTGATCGCAGAGCTTTTCGGCGACCTCGAGAACGTGGGTCGAGAAGAATATCGCGCCGCCCTCGTCGCACAGCTCGCGCATCATGCCCTTGAGGATGTGCGCGGCCTTCGGGTCAAGGCCGACAAACGGCTCATCCATGATGATGAGCTTGGGCGCGTGTATCCATGCCGAAATGATGGCAAGCTTCTGCTTCATGCCGTGCGAGTAAGCGGAAATGGGCTGAGCCAGGTCCTTTGTCAGCTCAAACAGGTCTGCGTATTTTTCAATGCGAGCCTTTCTGGCCTCGGGGCTTACGCCGAAAATATCGGCAATGAAGTTTAAGTACTTTATGCCCGTCATGTATTCGTACAGATCGGGGTTATCGGGAATATAGGCAAGTACCTTCTTGCACGCGATGGGATCATCCTTGACGGAAACGCCGTTAATGCGTATCTCGCCCTCGTCAAAATCGAGGATGCCGACAACGGATTTGAGCGTCGTCGTCTTACCGGCGCCGTTGTGGCCGATAAAGCCGTAGATCGTTCCGGGGGCTATGTGCAGGCTGAGGTCATCGACAGCCCTTTTCTCGCCGTAGCATTTTGTAAGTCCTTTGATATCGAGCATGTTTCTATCTCCTTTTTTCAGTGCGTTAAGGCGTTAAGTGCGTTTATTTCTTGCTTGTCATCTGTCGCCGTATCTTGGGCGGCACAGTGCGTTTATGAGGATGTAAATTGCAGTTACGACAAGCACAGACCCGGCAACGATCAGAAACATTGCAGGCTCGGAGACGGCCTTGCCGGAAAAATAAATGTTGCAGTCGATGCCGTCGCGTATCGCGCAGATCACCTGCGAGGGTACGCCGCTGCTGCCCATTTCGTCGAGCGCGCCGCGCATCCAGTGATTGTGCAGCAGGCTCGTGCCGTAGGTGCCGGGGAGGAACGACAGCGCCTTCTGAAGAGCAACGGGGAAGTTTGACATGGGCATATATGCGCCGCATACAAAGCCGTAGCCTGCGCTGACAAGCGTTCCGACGGCCGAAAGCTGCCCCTGAGTCGTGAGAAAATAGTGCAGGCAGGATGAAAGTGCCGTGCCGAACAGCGTAAGCAGAAAAACGTCCAGAAGTATAAGCGCAATGTCGCCGCCGCTTAAAAACCATCCGCCGATCGCGGCAAGGTATGCAAAGCATATGCCGCAGGTGACAAGGCACACGATGAGAGTGACGAGCGCGGACGAGGCAAAGTAGCCCATTGCAAGCACGCTGCGCTTTACCGGCGTCACGGTGAGGTCGCGAACAGAGCCTGTGACCTTATCCTGGATCATTAAAAGGTTTGAGCAGAACGCAATGGTGACGCAGCAGACTGCCAGCAGCGACGAGGCAAGCTGACCGCCGACAACGCCGTCGATGATGCTCTCGGAAAGTGTAAAGCCATCGGGCAGTGCGGATAAAAAGCTGTCGCGATAGACGTTGGACAAAAACGTTACATACAAAACCAGCAGTATCGCCGGAGTTATCATCGAGGAAAAGAACATGCCCTTGTCCTTGAAAAAGAGCTTTGAGTTGCGCTTTGTGAGAATTAAAAGCGTTTTCATGAATCGCCACCTCCCGAAAGAGCCTTGCCGGTCACGGCGAGGAAAACATCGTCCATTTTGCCCTTGGTTATCTCGTAATCGACGAAAAGCTCGGGATGCTCCGTTATAAGCTTTGTAGCCTGGGCGGTGTTTGCAACGGATACTCTGTACGCATCGCGCAGAGCTTCATATTCAAGCTCCAGAGCGCTCAGCGCCTCGGACTGCGCGCCGTAAAAGGTTATGTAGTCGCCGGTGTACGCGTTTTTAAGAGCAAGGGGCGTGCCCTCGGCGGCTATGCGGCCGCTGTCGAGAATAACGACATAGTCCGCGTCGGCGGCCTCCTCCATATAGTGCGTCGTGAGAAAAACGGTCATGTTCTCTTTCTCGCGCAGCGAGCGCACAACGCTCCACAAGAGTCTGCGCGTCTGCGGATCGAGACCGGTGGTCGGCTCGTCGAGAATGAGGATCTCCGGCCTGTGCAGCAGGGCGCGGGCAATGTCTATCCTGCGGCGCTGACCGCCGGAGAGCTTGCCGACGCTGCGGTCAAGAAGCTCGGAAAGATCAAGAAGCTCGCACAGCTCACCGAGTCTTGTTTCAAACTCCGTTCCCGTTATGCCGTAAAGCGCGGCGCGGCTTTCGAGATTATCGCGCACCGACAGCGGCTTATCGAGCACGCTGCTCTGGAACACGACGCCGAGCTTGCGCGTTATTTGCGCAATGTCGCGGTCGGCATCGTGGCCGCTTATGATGACGCTGCCGCTGTCGGCCTTGAGTTGGCCGCACATGATGGATATGGTCGTGCTCTTTCCGGCACCGTTGACGCCGAGGAAGGCGAAAAGCTCGCCGCGCCGCACATGAAACGATAGATCGCTTACGGCCTTTATGCTGCCGAAGCTTTTATTCAGATGTGATATTTCAATTATATGCTGCTCCATATAAGCTCCTATCTCTTGCCGCCTTTGCGGACAAAAACATTTTTAAAAGCAACGATCGCACCGTACAGAACGCCGGCGATGGCCCAGATATACCACAGCGTGCCGGGCTGACCGTTGCCGCTCGGACCGAAGCTGAGGTAGAGGAAAAGCGCCGTGACAACGAGCCAGTAGGCCGTGCTTATCGCGCCGAAAACCGGGCTTTTGCGCTTGTTCTCGCGCGTATAGTCGCCCTCCTCGAGAAGCTTTTCCATTGCCGCGTTGTAAACTCCTGCGCGTATGAAGGCATAGCAGCCGAACGAGGCAATAAGCAGAAGCGCTGCGACGGAAATGCCTGCCCATATATAGGGCGCAGAAAACGCGAGGGAAGCGAAGATCGGCAGGACCGAGAGTATGCACAGCGCCGTTCCGACGGCGTTCAGGCGCGAATACTGCTCACCGAATTCCTTTTTGCGCTCTTTTACCATGCCTGCAACGCCGTACTCGGTCTCAAACTCTTCTTTTTCGAGAAATTCAAACTCGGCCGATGCGTGGCCGGTGCGGATGAAGATGACCACTGCGGCGGCAACGATGCAGAACATAACGCAAAGTCCGATACCGGCCGCGGCGTCCTCGCTTATGCCGAAATAAGAGGACTCGCACGCGCATGCAAGGACGATCAGAACGATCGGCGAGACGATGCACAAAAGCGTTGCAAGGGCTATCCTCGGCGCGGCTGCCTTGCGCAGCGCCAGATAATTTGACGCCTGCTCCATGCTCACGCGGCGCAGTGAGGTGCCGGTGTCGGCATCGGCGGAGGAAAACTCCTCGGTCTCAAGCTCGTCTTTTAAAAGATAGTCCGTTGTCACGCCGAATAGCCTGCTCATCCGGACGATGCGCTCCATATCCGGAATCGACTGTGCGCCCTCCCATTTGGAAACGGACTGGCGCGTTACGTTGAGCTTTGACGCAAGCTCATCCTGCGACCATCCGGCCTTTTTGCGTAGATCGATGATTTTGTCTGCGAGTATCATGGTTGATTTCCTCCTGTCAGTTGGATTGTGTGCTGACAGTAACATTTTTTGCGGTTGCAGGCAATAAAGCCGGGCGGAAAATGTGTCAACCGGCGGTTGCTATTGGTTGCGCAGGGCGTTTTTTGCTTCGATAATGGCGATTTTGACACTAAAGTACAACACAAGGGCAACAAAAAGGCAAACATGCGCACATCGGCAGAGCTTAGGCCGGTTCGTCAAAGCTCCGGGTGTCGGGCAGCGCGCCGTCGCCGCGCTTAATGGGGCGGATATCGGTCATGGCCTTGCCGTACATGCCGGACTTTATAAAGCTCATGACGGACATGAATTCGTTGCCGAGCATGCTTATAAGCTCATCCTCGGAAAAATCACACATTCCCGTTGCACTCATTGCGCTCACACCATAGGTGAATGTCCAGACGTACTGGAACAAAAAGCGCGCCTGCTCTTCCGTGAGGCCGTAGTCGTCTGTGACAAACTCTATGCACAGCTTTGCCGTTTCGCCCAAAGCATCGAAAACATCGTCAAAACGCCGCGCCTGCGCATTTTCGGTCATGAACAGAAGCTGAAAGAGCTTCGGCTGCTCCTTGGCGTAACGCAGCATGAGAATGCCGATGGCCTTAAACGACGGATAGTAGTCGCGCGCACGGCTGACGTATTTGTCATACCGCCGCATTGCTTCGACGCGGATAGCCTGCATGACCTCATCCATGCTTTTGAAAACGGTGAAGATAGGGCTTGACGAGCAGCCGAGCTTTTCGCCAAGCTCGCGCGCAGTGAGCGCCGCGACTCCGTCCCTGCTTACGATATCGAGTGCGGCATCTATTATCTCTTCTTTTGAAAATTTGGGTTTCGGCGGCATTAAGATCTCCCCTTGAATTAAAACTGACGTTTTAAAACAAATGTTTTGTAACAAGTGTTTTAGATTATATGCGCATTGCGGCGCATTGTCAATAACCTTGCTGCGCAAAAACGATATTTTATTAACATTTTACAATGAAAATGCAATAAAAAAGGCATGTGCCGTATGACACATGCCTTGAAAAGATAGATCTATCAGCCGCCGAAGACAGAAAGCAGGAAGCCTGCCGCGATAGCGGAGCCGATAACGCCGGCAACGTTGGGACCCATTGCGTGCATGAGCAGGAAGTTCGTTTTGTTGTACTTTCTGCCGACGTCCTGGGAAACGCGTGCGGCCATGGGGACTGCGGAAACACCGGCAGAGCCGATGAGGGGGTTGATCTTCTTGCCGGAGGCGTAGTACATGACAACGCCGCCGAGCAGACCGCCGATGGTAGAGATAGCGAATGCGCACAGACCGAGGATAATGATCTTGATCGTTGCGCCGCTCAGAAAGTTCTGAGCGACCATCGTTGCGCCGACTGAGGTCGCAAGGAAGATGGTTACGATGTTCATCAGCGCGTTCTGAGCGGTATCCGACAGACGGTCGGTCACGCCGCACTCACGGAAGAGGTTGCCGAGCATCAGGCAGCCGACCAGCGGAGCGGTCGAGGGCAGAAGCAGAATGACGAAGGTTGCGACAACGATCGGGAAGATGATCTTCTCGGCCTTGGAGACCTCACGCGCCTGCTCCATTTTCACCTCGCGCATTTCCTTTGTTGTGCAAAGCTTCATAAGAGGCGGCTGAATGAGCGGGATCAGAGCCATGTAGGAATAAGCCGCAATGGCGATAGGTCCTAACAGATGAGGCGCAAGCTTTGTTGTTAAGAATATTGCGGTCGGGCCGTCTGCGCCGCCGATGATGCCGATGGAAGCGCCCTCGGGACCTGTGAAGCCCAGAGCGATAGCGCCGAGGAATGCGACGAAAACGCCGAGCTGAGCCGAAGCGCCGAGAAGCAGGCTCTTGGGGTTAGCCAGCAGCGGTCCGAAGTCGGTCATCGCGCCGACACCGAGGAAGATAAGCGAGGGATAAATGCCGGCCTTTACGCCGATGTAGAAGAAGTCGAGCAGGCCTGCGTTCGACATTACATGGCCGTAGCTGTGATAATAGGGGCTTGCCTCATCGAGGAATGCCTCCCACAGCTCGGGGTGATACAGCGCGTTCTCACCCATGCCGATGAAGTAGCTCAGGTTTGTCAGCAGGCAGCCGAAGGCTATACCGCACAGCAGCAGGGGCTCAAATTTTTTGACTATGCCAAGGTACAGGAGCACAAAGGCAATGATTATCATGATGAGGTTTTTCCAGCCGCCGTCGGTGACGAAAAACGCGGCGAAGCCGGATTCCATCGAAAGCTTTTGGAGAGTACCCAGAATGTCCATCCGTTACCTCCTTATGCTATGACAACAAGAGGAGCACCGGTCTCGACTACTGCGCCCTTTGCCGTGACGATCTGAGCGACGGTGCCGGACTTGGTTGCGACGATCTCGTTTTCCATTTTCATGGCCTCAAGGACGATAAGCACGTCGCCCTCGTTGACCTTCTGACCCTGCGAAACATTGATCTTGAGAATGTTGCCGGGCATGGGGCTTTTTACGACCTCGCCTGCTGCAAGGGCTGCACCGGCAGGCGCGGCAGGAGCGGCAGGGGCAGCGGCCGGAGCTGCTGCGACGGGAGCCGCCGCAACGGGTGCGGGAGCGGCAGGAGCATAGGCCTCGTACTCATCGACGAGCATTGCTTTGCCCTCTTCGACCTCGACCTCGTAAGTTCTGTTATTTAAAGTTACCTTATACTTCATCTTCCTTGACCTCCTTGATGGAAATAAAGCGGAGCTGGTTAATGGGCTTGCCGAGCGCGTCGGCGACGATGGCCATTATCATCGCTGCGTCCCTGGGATCGGTGTCATACAGCTTCAGCTCGCCGGCCGAGCCGGGAGCGGCAGGAGCTTCGGGAGCCGGTGCGGCAGACTCGGCAGGGGCGGCAGGCGCCGCCGCCTTTGCCTTGTTTGCGCGGCTGACCATGATCTTGCCCATTATGATAACGACGACCATCAGAAGAACAAGGCCGAAGAAAACGACAAGATAGCCCAGCAGAGCCGTAAGCGCGGCGTCGCCGAAGGAAATGTTTATCAGATCACTCATCGTCTAAACCTCCTCAGGCTTCGGTAATGGTGTAGCGAACGACCTTTTCTTCTGCCTCGCGGCGCTTTTCAAAGAAGTTCTCGGCAACCTGGGGGAATGCGATGTAGCTGAGGACATCCTCTTCGCACTTGGCGGTATCACCGAGGTGCTCGGCGGCCTTTTCATAGGTGTCGGTCGGAAGAGTGTCGGCATAGCGGCCCTCAATGGGCTTTTCGCCGTTGAGGATCTTTGCGCGGACTTCCTCGTCGATGGGAGCCGGAGTTCTGCCGTATTCGCCGCGGCAGTAGGCCTTTATCTCGGCGCCGACGTTCTTGTAGCGCTCGCCTGCGAGCACGTTCTGAACCGCCTGCGAGCCGACGAGCTGGCTTGTCGGGGTGACGAGGGGAGGATAGCCCATGTCCTTGCGCACGCGCGGAGTTTCGACGAGCGCTTCCTCAAACTTGTCCAGTGCGTTCATCATCTTCAGCTGGCTGAGCAGGTTCGAGAGCATGCCGCCGGGGATCTGATAGGTAAGGCACTGAGTGTCGGTGGTCATGGAGATGGGGTTGAGTGTACCGTCAGCGAGGTAATCGTTGCGGATGGGCTTGAAGAAATTTGCCATTTCTATAAGGATCTTCTCATCGAGCGCAACGTCGTAGCCGAGCTCCTTGAGCGCATAGTAAAGCGTCTCGGTAGCAGGCTGCGAGGTGCCGCCGGAGAAGGGAGATATAGCAGTGTCGATAACGTCTGCGCCGGCTTCGATGCCCTTGAGGTAGGTCATGAATGCAAGGCCGGTGGTGCAGTGGGTGTGCAGAACGACGGGCAGGTCAACGGCGTCCTTTATGCCGGAAACGAGGTCGTATGCGCTCTGCGGAGTCATGATGCCGGCCATGTCCTTTATGCAGATAGAGCTTACGCCCATCTGCTTGAGCTCCTTGACCATCTCAACAAACTTTGCCGTCGTGTGCACGGGGCTGGTGGTGTAGGAGATCGTGCCGGATGCCATTGCACCCTGCTTGATAGTCTCTTCGATAGCGACCTTCAGATTGTCGGTATCGTTAAGTGCGTCGAATATGCGGATGATGTCGATACCGTTTTTGACCGATGCACGCACGAAGCGGCGGACGACATCGTCGGGATAATGCTTGTAGCCGAGGATGTTCTGGCCTCGCAGAAGCATCTGGAGCTTGGTGTTGGGCATTTTTGCGCGGATCTTGCGCAGACGCTCCCACGGATCCTCGTTGAGAAAGCGCAGGCAGACGTCGAAGGTTGCACCGCCCCAGCATTCAACGGAGTAGAATCCGGCCTGATCCATCTTTTCGAGGATGGGCTCGAACTTGTCATAGGGAAGCCTTGTCGCAATAAGTGACTGGTTTGCGTCACGAAGCACGGTTTCCGTAAACTGTACTTTCTTCATTTTTTCCTCCCAGAATTCAATTTTTTGCCTGCACCGCAGACCTATGAACTAACAGTGTATATTATAATATAAAATTTCTTCAAATTCTATATCTATCTTAGGCAAAATTATAACAAAAAACAGGCAGTCTAAACTGCCTGCTTTTAAAAATTTTTGGTTATTTTGAAGCCAAAGCCCTGTCGAGCCAGACACTTGCAACGTCCATTGCCGCCCAGAAGCCGTCCTTTTCGCTTTTCTTGACGATGCGGTCACGGGACTTGACGGAGGGGTCGGTGAGCTGGAGCTGGACGGATACCTTTGTGGCAACGTCAAGATCCTTGACCTTCTTGGTGTCCATGATCTGGAGCATGATGACGTATTTGTCGGACATGCTGCCGTAATAGACTATGTTTCCTGCACGCTGCAGGGGATGACCTTTGTATTCAAGCGGTTTGTTTGCCAAAGTAATTCCTCCTTCTTGCTTAGAAGAGATCGCGGAAGTTTGCGAAGATATCGTCGGTGCCGGTGTTATCGCCGGTATTGCCGCCGGTGTTGTCATCGTTGTTCTTCTTGTTCTCTTCTTCCTGCTTTTTCTTCTCTTCCTCTTCCTTCTTCTGACGCTCTTCCTCGGTCAAAGCCTGATCCTCAAGCTCCTCGCGCGTTCCGAAGATGCCCGTCGGCGAGCCGCCGTAGGATATCTTGAAGTCCTTATAGGGAAGATCGGCGTGGATGGAAGCCATGACCTTCTGCCAGATCTGCGTCGCGGGGTTGCCGTAGAAGGACATGTATTCGGGAGTATCGTATCCCGTCCAGACCGCGCAGGTGTAATACGGAGTGTATCCGCAGAACCAGCGGTCCTTGTTTGCGGTGGTGGTACCGGTCTTGCCGGCGACGGGCATGTTGCTCAGGCGCGATTCATGGCCGGTGCCGTAGGTCGCGGCGTTGTTGAGCATATAGGTCATGGTGCGCGCGGTATCCTGCGAGAAGGCCTGAATGGTCTGCGGCTGATTATCGAGGATTATCTTGCCGCTGCGATCCTTGACCATGGAGTAGGTGCGCGAATAGGTGAAAACGCCGTCGTTTGCAAGGGCGGTGTACGCCTGCGCCATCTCGCGCACGGTCATGCCGTAGCTCGGCTGGCCGAGAGCCATTGCCGCATAGTCCGCGTCGGCATCGACAAGGCTCGTCACGCCGAGGCGATTGCGCAGGAAATCGAGCGCTGCCGAGGGAGTGAGCTTATCCATGATCTGCGCCGCAACGGTGTTCTTGGATTTCTGAAGCGCCGTTAATATCGTGATGACTTTGTCGTATTTGTTCGGCGAATTTTTCGGATACCATGAGGTATGCGCGAGCTGAACGTGAGTGTTATCTTCGTCGAGCACCAGCGTTGTGGGGCTTATCAGTCCGTACTCGACGGCCGGACCGTAGACCGCAATGGGCTTAATGGACGATCCGGGCGGCCTTGTGGTGCCGGTGGCTCTGTTGAGTCCGTAGCTGATCTTCTTCTCGCCCGTGCCGCCGGAGAGAGCCTTGATCTCGCCGGTGTACTGGTCGATGATGACGATGCCGCTCTGAAGCTGCGACTTTGTGCCGTTTTGAGCCTTGGGCAGCTGGTCAAGGTCGGTGTAGATCGCATCGACCTTTGCCTGAATGTCCTTATCTATGCAGGCATAGATCTCGTAGCCTGCATTGTGAACGAGCTGGCTTGCCGCGACGCGGCTGATGCCCTTGGCCTCGGCAAGGTCGGTGATGACGTCGGAGAGCACGACTTCTTCGTAGTAGCTGTAGACGCTGGAGGTGTTGGGCGAATTTTCGCCGCGGACAAATTCAAGCTCCTCGTTTACGGCTTCGTCATACTCCGACTTGTTGATGTAGCCCTGATTATACATCTCGCGCAGGACGTTTTCCTGACGCTCCTTGTTGTTCTCAACGCTGTAGAACGGGTCGTAGTACGTCGGCAGATTCGTTATGCCGACGATGGACGCGGCCTCGGCAATGGTGAGATCCTTTGCGTCCTTACCGAAGTAGGTCTGCGCCGCCGTCTGCACGCCGTAGCAGCCCTCGCCGAAATACACGGCGTTGAGGTACCACTCGAGTATCTCTTCCTTATCGTACTTCTTCTCGAAGTCCAGCGCCTGGAATATCTCCAAAAGCTTTCTCTGCACGGTGATATCGTCCTGCTGGGTGAGGTTTTTGATAAGCTGCTGGGTTATCGTCGAGCCGCCGAAGGTGGAGCCGCCGGTGAACATATTAAGTGCAGCGTGCGCCGTGCGGAACCAGTCAACGCCCTTATGCGTGTAAAAGCGCTTGTCCTCGATGGCGACGAGTGCGTCCTTCATGTGCTGCGGGATCTGATCCCCGTCCACCCAGATGCGGTTTTCGCTGCTGCTGACGGTAGTCAGCTTCTGATAATCCCCGTTTGAATCTTTGTAATAGATAATGCTGGACTGGTTGAGCGTGAAATCGTTAAGATCCAGATCGAGGCTCGGCGTGATGCAGGTCTTTACATAGAATGCAAAGATGCACACAAAGATAAGCCCCGTCACGACGCCGATGAGCAGGATAGTTCCGATTATGCTCAGAATACGGCCGGCCTTGCCGCTGCGTTTTTCGGTGCCGGGCTCCTTGGCAATATCCATTCAGGTAACACCTCCTTGCGAGTGTTATGTGTAAAATCGTTAATCGTTATGAGACGAGTAAAATGTTCAATAGGCGCAATAAGCTAATTTTATCTGAATTATTATTATATCATGCTATGTCAAGTAAGCGTGGATAATTTGTAAAGATTTATCCGGAAAGGGTATTTGTTTTCACTGTATATGGAGATAATAAGCTGAAAGGAGCGTGAAACAAAATGAAAAATACATTTAAAAAGCTGCTTCTGTGCTTTCTTGCCGCGGCGGCGGTGATAATGGGAAGCGCTGCGGTGAAAAGCGTGGGCAATGCCGAAAACAGCGGCGAACCGGACAAAAACGTAAGCCTTGCGGCAGCAGCAAAGCAGGGCTACTGTCTGCGCGATTGGCAGGGCTATATCGCCGTTTTTGAGGACGGACGGCAGACACCGAAGACCGTGACAGATATTCCGACAGAAACGCTGAACAATGTTGACCGCGAAAAGCTCAGAACCGGCATTGAGGCCGAAACGCGCGAGGAGCTTCTGTCGCTGCTGGAGGATCTTAGCTCATAAGACACTTGATTTATGGGCCTGTGTAGGGTAAAATAAGGACACAACAACACAGGAGGAAACAACATGAGCAAAGAATTCGGCAATGATTTCATGACTATAATAGATGATGACGGCAACGAGTTTAACCTTGAGCTGCTCGATACTATCGACTACAACGGCGAGACGTTTTCCGCATTTCTCCCGGCGGATATGGACGAGGATGATCCCGATTACGGCCTTATTCTTCTGAGCGTCACCGAGGACGAGAACGGCGACGAGCTGTTTGAATCCATCGACGACGAAGAGAAGCTCGAAGAGGTACACAATATGTTTATAACCATTTTCGAGGCCGAGGAAGACGACGAGGAGTAAGACGGTAATTATGCTCATATGTTCCGCGTGAACTGAGTATAGTATGATTAAAAAGCTTGCCCTGCCGTGTTCGCGGTTTGTCATATTGACTTCGGGTTCGTTAAACCCACATTTTTAATAAGGGATGCCGATTTGAATCTGCGGATTGCAGGCCTCCCGGCCTTGGCCGGACGTTGGAAGCAGAGAAACAGAACTTAGGCGACCCACCTGCTTTCATGTGCAGGTTATAATCGAACCCCAACGGCACGGCGGGGTACTTAGGCCGACATTTGTCCGACGGTTTTTCCGCCGGACTCAGCGTGTCAAAAAAGTCTTTGACTTTTTTGCACGCTTCAAAAACGCCACATTTTTTGTGAAAACAGGTTTTCACGAAAAATCTCGCTACGCTCGTCAAAAAGCCTGATAAATCAGGCGTTTTTGATGGCTATTAATCCAATTTCGAGTGGGGCCTTTGCCCCCTCGAGCTCCCCTGCTGCTCTATTATCTTTCTTTTGCAGCATAGTTTTCGACAGACTGTGTCCGACGGTTTTTCCGTCGGACTTTTTCTTTTTTAAGAATATTGCGGCCGGGCAACATTTCGGCAAATAATTAAATAAAGTACGGAAAGCATGCAGTCGAAAAAATTTTTCGGCTGCATATTTTTTTTACTTGTACGCAAACGTACAAGTTTTGCCCGAAAACAGCCTATGGGTGAGAGGTGAATTTTATGAATAAGAAAAGATCCGCCGATGCGGATAAGCTTCTCGAAAGGCTTGCGGTGTCCTCGCCGAACGACGCCGTGAAGCTGCTTTATCTCGGCGCAGAGGATATATCCGAGCTTGAGGGACTCGACCTTTCGCTGCTGAGCGAAATCAAACGCGGACCGAAAGGGGAGGTGGAGCTGAAGTTTGTAAACAAGCTTGCGATCATAAGGGAGCTTATAGAGCTCAATGCCGCAGCCGCGGCACAGCAGGCTCAGGGCGGCGGCTTTTACGCGGCGCTGGACAAATCGGCAAGGCTTCTGGAGGGCGAAAAGAGCAATGACGTTTGACTTTTTCTCGCCGACCCAGCTGAAGGCTTTGTCGTGGTGGAGCGACGCATCCCCTTACCGAGATCTCGACGCCGTGATCTGCGACGGCGCGGTGCGCTCGGGCAAGACCCTGTGCATGGGCATATCCTTTGTCTGCTGGGCCATGCGCCGGTTTGACGGACAAAGCTTCGGCATATGCGGCAAGGCAAAAAGCAGCATAAGGCGAAATATGATCGAGCCGCTGCTGCCGGTGCTGCGCGATATCGGCTTTGCGGTGCGTGATCTCGTTTCAAAGGGGATCGTCGAGATAAGCTACCTCGGCCGGGAAAACCGTTTTTATCTCTTCGGAGGCAAGGACGAAAGCTCCGGCTCGCTTATCCAGGGCGTGACGCTTGCGGGAGCGCTGCTCGACGAGGTGGTTTTGATGCCGCGCTCGTTTGTCGAGCAGGCCTGCGCCCGATGCTCGGTGACGGGGAGCAAGATATGGTTCAACTGCAACCCCGAAAGTCCGCAGCACTGGTTTTACCGCGAATGGATACGTCAGGCCGACCGGCGGCGCGCGCTGTATATCCACTTTACGCTTGAGGATAACCCCTCGCTGTCAAAAAAGATAATCGACCGCTATAAGCGAATGTACAGCGGCGATTTTTACAGGCGGTTCATCCTCGGCCAGTGGGTGCTGCCCGAGGGCAGGGTGTATGACTTCTTCAGCGAGGACATGCTGTGCGACGCGCCGGAGAGCTGCTGCGAATACATCGTATCCTGCGATTACGGAACGAAAAATCCAAGCTCCTTCGGGCTGTGGGGCAGGTGCGGCCAGACGTGGTACCGCCTGCGCGAGTATTACTACGACGGGCGGAAAACAGGCAGGCAGAAAACCGATGAGGAGTACGTCGCGGCGCTCGCAGAGCTTTGCGGCGAAGCCGTTCCGCACAGAGTCATCGTCGATCCCTCGGCCGCAAGCTTTATCGAGGCGCTCTCAAGAGCGGGCTTTCGCGTCGAGAAGGCGGAAAATGATGTTCTGCGCGGCATACGGCTCACGGCCTCGCTGCTCAAAAGCGGACGCATCCGCATCTGCCGCGGCTGCAACGACACGGTGCGCGAGTTTTACCAGTATCGCTGGGACGAGCGCGCCGGAAAGGAAGCGCCGCTGAAGCAGAACGACCACGCAATGGACGATATCCGCTATTTTGCCGCAGGCATTTCAAAACTTACGCAGAGCTTGGGCGCTGCGTGGGTGGAAAGGTAGGAATATGAAACTGTTTTCAAAACAAAAGGCCGCTCCGCCGAGGGTGCAGCTTCGCAGTGCGCAGGCGCATCCGTTTAGTCTCATCGACAGCTATGTGCCGCTCGGCAGCGCGGAAACAAGGCTTTACCGTATGATCCGCGAGGCGGTGCCGGTGGTGGACGCGGCAATCATGAAGATCGTCAGACTCACCGGCGGCTTCGAGGTAAGCTGTGCGGATAAAAATGCGCAGAGGGCGCTTGCGGAATTTATCCGAACGGTGCCGGTGGGCAGAGGGCAGACGGGGCTTGAGAGCTTTCTTGCCCAGTATCTTGACTCGATGATAACCTGCGGCCGCGCCGTGGGCGAGATCGTCGCAAACGGCAACCGCGACATTGCCGCCGTGCTCTGCGGAAACGTTGCCGACGTGCAGATACGCGAGGGCAAAACTCCGCTTGACTTCGAGCTGTGCGGCGTGTCCGACACCGGCTGCGTGACGCCGTTTCGGTATCAGAATCTTCTGCTGTTTACGCCGTTTAATCCCGAGGCCGACTCGCCCTACGGCGTTTCGATGCTGCGCAGCATGCCGTTTCTGTGCGGAATACTGCTGAAGATATATCAGTCGCTGGGCATTAACTGGGAGCGCGCCGGAAACGTTCGGTTTGCGGTCGTTTATAAGCCGCAGGGCGACGCGCTCGACAGGTTCTCGGCTCAGGAGCGCGCTCAGCAGATAGCCTCGCAGTGGTCGGAGGCCATGCAGAGCGGAAAATCAGGCTCTGTGCGCGATTTCGTCGCCGTGGGCGACGTTGATATCAAGGTCATCGGCGCGGACAACCAGATCCTCGACAGCGAGGTGCCCGTGCGGCAGATACTCGAGCAGCTTATCGCGCGAACCGGCATACCGCCGTTTTTGCTCGGCCTTAACTGGTCAACGACAGAGCGCATGAGCGCGCAGCAGGCAGACCTCATGACAAGCGAGCTTAACGCCATCCGCAGAACGGTGACGCCCGTTATCGAGAAGATCTGCCGCATGTGGCTGAATATGCACGGCTACGCGACTACGCTCACCGTCGAGTGGGAGACGATCAATCTCCAGGACGAGGTCGAGGAGGCCAGGGCTGCGCTTTACCTTGCGCAGAGAGACAAGATCTATTGGGAGGAAGGAAAAAGCAATGAAGATCATTAAGGACGGCTCGGCGTCGGGCAGCGTGTGCACCGATCAGGAGCTGCAGGCGATAAACGCCTTTGCCAAGGCACAGCTTACCGCCGACGAGGTGTATGCCTTTCAGGTGCTGCTGTGCGATAACGAGGTAGATCGCGACTTTGAGCGCTTTTCGGTATCGACGCTCCGCGAGCTTAGCGAGCTTTTCGTCGGCGCGACGGGCATCTGCGACCATGACTGGCGCAGCGAAAATCAGGTCGCGCGAATTTACAGAACGGAGCTTGTTACCGAAAAGGGCAAAACCACCTCGTGCGGCGAAGCGTATGTCTATCTCAAGGGCTTTGCCTACATGCTGCGCACCGAGGCAAACGCCGAGCTCATCGCCCAGATCGAAGGCGGCATAAAGCGCGAAACGAGCGTGGGATGCTCGGTGGCGCAGAGCATATGCAGCATCTGCGGCGCCGAGATCGGAACATGCAGCCACGAAAAGGGCAAGGTCTACGGCGATAAAAGGTGCTGTGCCGTGCTCACGGGCGCGGTTGACGCATACGAATGGAGCTTCGTTGCCGTTCCGGCGCAGAGAAACGCGGGCGTTATAAAAAGCTTCATCGAAAGCGAAGCCGGGCGCGGCTATGCCGCCGAGTTCGAGGCGCTGGAAAAGTCCGCGCAGCTCGGCAGGAAGTATCTCGATTCGCTCAGAGCCGAGGTGCTTCGGCTGTGCCTCGTGTGCGATGAAAAAATGCACCCGGCGCTCGAAAAAAGCGTGCAGCTGATGGAAGAGCCGGAGCTTATTAAACTCAAGGACGCTTTTGAGGAAGCATCGGCGAAGCTCTATCCGCCCGTGACCCAGCTTCCGGGCAGGGGCGAAGTCACCGCATTTTCCGGTGAAGAATACATCATTTGATCTGAGATCAGGAGGACAAAAATGAAAGTTAGTTTTGAAGGCGTTGGAGAGCAGGTGCTCTCCTTCAACAAGGCAAGCGGCGTAACAAAGGGCGCGCTTGTGAAGATGAGCGCAAACAGCACCGTCAAGGCCTGCGACGCAGGCGACCGCTTTATGGGCGTTTGCATCGCGTCCGGCGATGCCTTTGCCGAGGTAAAGACCGCAGGCTATGTCGAGCTTGGCTACAGCGGCACGGCTCCCACGGTCGGCTACGCTACCCTCGCGGCGGACGCCGCGGCAGGCAAGGTCAAGACCGTCACCACCGGCGGAGCACAGTACCTTGTCATCAAGGTCGATGCCACCGCCGGCACTGTCGGCTTCATTATGTAAGGAGGAAACGATCATGGCATATAATTTCAACGAGATAAAGCTCGAAAAGGGCATGTATTCCGAGCGCGGCAGGAGCTTCGAGCAGACCCTCGAGGCGCTCGACCCCAACGAAAACTACAAGGGCACTCCGTATGAGGGGCTTGACGCATTCCAGCGCCAGCTCAAGAGATTCGATATCAAGGTCCGCGGCGCAGGCAGCGACGTTGTCGAAAAATTCTTCTCGACCTCGGAGTCGGCGGTGCTGTTTCCCGAGTATGTTTCGCGCAGCGTAAAGGCAGGCATGGAGGAGGGCAACATCCTGCCGTCCATCACCGCCACCGTCACCCGTTTTGACGGCATGGACTACCGCTCCATCTACTCGGCGGCAAGCGAGGACGACAAGAGCCTGCGCTATGTCGGCGAGGGCGCGGCGATACCCCAGACAGAGGTGAGAGCCTCAGACCATCTGGTGAGCCTCAAAAAGCGCGGCAGAATGCTCGTTGCGTCCTACGAGGCGATCCGCTTCCAGCGCCTTGACCTGTTTTCCGTCATGCTCCGCCAGATCGGCAATCAGATCATGCGCATGCACCTTGAGGACGCCATCGACGTTATCAAAAACGGCGACGGCAACTCCAACGCCGCGACCGCATACGAGGTCGGCGACGACACCATCGGCGGCACCAAAGGCAGCCTGAGCTACGGCGAGTTGCTGAACTTCTGGAACTGCTTTGACCCTTACACCATGAACACCATGCTCGCAGCCCCCGACGTTATGATGAAGATCCTCAAGTGCTCGGAGTTCCAGAATCCCCTTGCCGGACTTAACTTCCAGGGCACCGGCGAGCCGGGCAATCCTCTGGGCGCAAAGCTCATCCGCTGCTCGGCAATGCCGGCTGGCACCGCTATCGGCCTTGACAAGGGCTATGCTCTTGAGATGGTCACCGCCGGCGACGTTAACGTTGAGTACGACAGACTCATCGACCGCCAGCTCGAGCGCGCCGCGATCACCAGCATTTCCGGCTTTGCAAAGCTCTACACCGAGGCATCCAAGGTGCTGACTGTCTGATAAACACACAAGGAGACGGGTCATCCCGTCTCCGCTTTTTGGAGGTAATCAATGTCATATACGGATATGGACATAGAAATGAAGGCGCTGAGCATGCTCGGAGAGAGCGTCCCGGACGAGGACGCGGATATGCTGCGCGCGGTGTGCTCCGCTGCCGCCGCCGAGCTTGAGAGCAGACTGCGCCGCGGCGCATCGAGCGACGAGATCGGCGAAACTTTCGTCACCGCGTCGGCAATGCTCGCAATATCCATGTACATGGAGCTGGGCAGCGCGCACTCCGGCGGCGTGAGCGGCTTCACGGCAGGAAAGCTGTCCGTGCAGCTCGGCGGAGCGTCGGCAGCGGCGCTGAGAAAAAGCGCGGAGACGCTGCTGGGCGCGTACCTTGACTCCGGCGGATTTGAGTTCGTGGGGGTGCAGGGATGACGGCGGCAAACAGAATTCTGCGAAGCTACGGCGAGCGCATTACCGTCGGCACGGCCGAGGGCAGGGGCTTTATATCCTGCCTTGACGCGGACGATGCGCAGATCCACAAGGCTCACCTCACGCCCGGAGTTACGAACAACTCTAAATACCGTCTTATAACCGATGCAGAAGGCATCGCAGAGGGCGATGCGGTCACGGCGGCAGGCAGACGGTATGTCGTTTTGCGTGTCGAGCCTGTGCGCATATTCGGCGCGTTTTCACACAATGAGTGCATACTGAAGCTGAAGGGAGGCGCTGCCGATGCTTGAGAATATCGCGATCGAAATTGCAGAGGAGCTTAATAACGCCGGGATAAACGCTGTGACAGCGTTTAACGCATCGGAGCTTGAGGACGTATCGGCGTTTGTGTGCGTAGGCCTTAAAAGCGCGCGGATAAGCTCGTCGGGGCTTGGAAACTACATCGGAGTGTGCACCGAGGACGGGCAGCTCAAGGAAATGTACGGCGAAAAGGCCGAGCTTGTGCTCTCGCTTGACGTTTACAGTCCGGCAAACGCGGATGAGGGCTGCTCCGAGCTTGCCGACAGCGCAAGATGCGCGCTATACAATATCAATGGGCTGTCGGTCACGGAGTTTGACTTTGAAAGAGTCGAATACGACGGCGACTGCCGCATGCTGCGCAGCCGCTGCTCGGCAAAAGCAACAGCGTATCTTGTGCGCGAAAAGCTCGATAGCTCGCTTTCCGATTACAGCATCGGGGAGGGGAAAATATGAACACGATAAAAGCATATTCTTCAAATTTGGACAAGGTCGGAGTTGACGGCGTGCCGCTTGCGGGCATTGAGCTTGCCGAGGAATACGAGCGGCACAGCGAGTATCCGGTGCTCGGCTTCGGCGATTGCGTGCCGAGCGCGATACTGACATTTGACAGACGCTATGAGATCGTGCTTGAGCGCTCGGCGAACATAGGCGACGGTGTGAGATTTGAAAACGCTGAGCCGTTTGAGCTTCAGATAGGCGGCAGACTTTACAGCGGCTGCCGCTGCACAGAGCTTCGGAAAACAAAAAAGCCCGACGGCTCGGAGGTGCAGCGAATAAAGATCGCCGCGCTCTGCTGCGAGGAGGTGTCGGGAGATGAATAACGAGGGCGAAATGCTTTCCGTCAGGCCGTATGCGCCCGACGAAAACGGCGTGAATTTTGATGAGCAGCAGCTTTTTATAGTGCGCCGGCGCGACATGTCGCTGCTGTCGGACTATTTCCGGCGCGACGCGCGCAGATATGACAACGGCTTTGAGCTGTATTAGGAGGGAAAAGAATGCTTGCACCAATGCAATATCGAGATTTCGTGTGGCCGAACAATCCGCGTGTGTTCGAGGTCGAATACCGACGCACGCTGCACAGCTACAAGCTGCCGTTTTCCGGCTATGTAGTGCAAAATCTCGGGCTTCAGAATAAAATAATCCGCGGCGAGGGCGAGTTCGTCGGCCCGAAGGCATACGAAAACTTTCGCCGGCTTGCCGCGCTTTTCGAGGAAAACAAGGGCGGCAAGCTCGTACACCCCGTATGGCCGACGATGCGCGTATTTTGCAAAGCTCAGCCTCAAGCAGGAGCCGAAGGAGGACTATATAAGCTACAGCTTTGAGTTCTGGGAATACATCGGCAGCGCGTTCGAGGATGCTCAGGAGGCGATCGACGACACCGATTACGGCAACCCGACAGCGGAAGTCGGTCGTGTGCGCTATTACAGCGCAGTTGAAAACGACACCCTGCGCGTGATATCGCAGAAAAAGGGCGTTGCGCTTTCCGTACTTTCGGAGCTTAACCCGGATATAACAAATCCCGATGCCGCCATATCCTATGGCAGACTCATAAGGATAAGGTGATGCTATGAAAGGATATTTGATCGACAAAAGCGGTGCGCTCACGCTGCTGCCGGAGTTCCTGTCATGGGACGTTTGCCACGGTATGGGCGAGCCGTGCGACTGGTTTGAGGTAAGTTTCATTTACTACAGCGCGCAGCTTCCAAAGCTGCAAAGCGCCTGCCGCTTCCGCGCGGTGCACAACAATGCCGTCGTGTTCAAGGGCGTGATAGACGAATACAGCATAAGCATCGACGAAAAAGGCTCGGTCGTTACGCTTTCGGGCCGCTCGGACGCGGCGCTGCTGTTGGATAACGAGCTTCCTGCGCAGGAATATGCTCAGCTCAGCAATTCTGCGGCCGTGAGCGCATTTGCGCGTGCGTTCGGCATAAGCAGCGTCGTATCCGGCAGCGCAAAAACGCTCAATTCATTCAGCGTGCGCACCGGCGAGAGCGCGTGGAGTGCGCTAAAGCGCTTTTGCCGCTATGCGTGGGGAACCGTGCCGTATTTCACGAAAAGCGGAACGCTTGTTCTCAACGGTCGGACAGGCTCGACGATAACGGTGGATGCGTCAAAGGACGCAGCGAGCGTGTCGCTGTGCGACGAGCACTACGGCATAATATCGGATATAAGCATCCGAAACCGGGTGACGGGCGCAAGCTACACCGTTTCAAACGAAAGATTCACGGCCTTCGGCGGCAAGTGCCACAGGGAAATGACGGTTCCGAAAACGACCGGCGCCGACGCGGCAAGGTATACCGCCGAATATCAGATAGCCGAATCAAAGCGCGGCAAAAGGTGCGCGAAATTAACGCTCACAAAGCAGTTTGCCTGCTTTCCGGGCGACAGAGTGCAGCTTACGGCGGCAAAGCTCGGCGTGAGCGGAACGTTCACAGTCATTTCCTCGCACTGCTGGGCAGATTCCTTGAGCGCCGGGACGATAGTGACGCTGGAGGTGTGAGCATGTGGTTATCGGAAATTAAGAGAAAGTCAGAGCCGACCGGCACGCTGCCGGATATAAGTGTGAATGCCGACGGCGACATAAACCTTGAAACGGCTGCTGCGCGGATATGCATAAAAAACAGCGGCGAGATCATCATTGAAGGCACCGTCACAGTAAACGGCAGCGCAATTTGAATAAAGAAAAAAACGAGCGTACCGGACGGTACGCTCGTTTTGTTGGTTTTTAGTTTTAATGGATCAGACAACGCCCTGAGCCATCATTGCATCAGCAACCTTCAGGAAGCCTGCAACGTTTGCGCCGAGCATGAGGTTGCCGGGCTGGCCGCACTCGACGGATGCGTCGTAGCAAGCCTTGAAGATGTTCTTCATGATGCCCTGCAGCTTCTCGTCAACTTCGTCGAAGCTCCAGCTCATGCGGATGGAGTTCTGGCTCATTTCGAGACCGGAAGTTGCAACGCCGCCGGCGTTGGATGCCTTGCCGGGGCTGTAGAGCAGGCCGTTGCCGAGAACCTTCTCGATCGCTTCCGGGGTAAGAGGCATATTTGCGCCTTCGAATACTGCCATGCAGCCGTTGTCGATCAGGTGCTGTACGTCGTCAGCGTCCATCTCGTTCTGGGATGCGCAAGGCATTGCGATGTCGCACTTGAGGGTCCAGATGCCCTTGCGGCCTTCGTGATACTCGGAACCGGGAACTTCGTCTGCGTAAACGCTGATGCGTGCGCGGCGCTTCTGCTTGATGTCCATGACCTTCTTGAGATCAACGCCGTCGGGATCGTAGATGTAGCCGTTGGAGTCGCACATTGCGATAACGGTGCCGCCGAGCTGGGTGCACTTCTCAGCTGCGTACTGAGCAACGTTGCCAGCGCCGGAAACGATGACCTTCTTGCCCTCGAAGGAGGTGTTTGCGAGGTGGCTGAGTGCCTCTGCTGCGTAGTAGCACAGACCGTAGCCGGTAGCCTGGGTACGAGCCAGGGAGCCGCCGAAGGTCAGGCCCTTGCCGGTGATGACGCCGCCCTCAAAGCGGTCAACGATCTTCTTGTACTGGCCGAACATGTAAGCAACTTCGCGTGCGCCGACGCCGATGTCGCCTGCGGGAGTGTCGGTGAACTGACCGATATGACGGTACAGCTCGGTCATGAAGCTCTGGCAGAAACGCATAACTTCTGCATCGGACTTGCCCTTCGGGTCAAAGTCGGAGCCGCCCTTGCCGCCGCCCATGGGCAGAGTGGTCAGGGAGTTCTTGAGGATCTGCTCGAAGCCGAGGAACTTGATAACGGAGAGGTTGACAGAGGGATGGAAGCGCAGGCCGCCCTTGTAAGGTCCGATAGCGGAGTTGAACTGAACGCGGTAGCCGCGGTTGACCTGGACCTTGCCGTTGTCGTCAACCCAGGGAACGCGGAAGGTGATGACGCGCTCGGGCTCTACAAAGCGCTCGATGAGGCTTGCCTTCTCCCACTCGGGGTGCTTGTCAACGACGAGCTGCAGGCTCTCAAATACCTCGCGGACTGCCTGAAGAAACTCGGGCTGGTCGGGATCGCGCTTTTCGACGGAGTCATAGACTCTCTTAAGATACTCGTTTGTAATCATTGCTTTTTTCTCTCCTATTGAAAAAATTGAAAACTAATCATCTGAGGAAACACATTCCCCACTTTTCAAATTCTATTACTTGTCGGAGCAAGATACAATTGTGAGATGTTATAAAAATGCAGTGTTAAAAACCGTCATATTGCACCAAAAAAGAAGCGGAATGAAAGTAAATGACCCAATTATACAACGCAATTGCACATGAACAGCGACAATATTGATATCTAATTAACACAGTGCGCCGTTAGCCTTTTTAATAACGAAAATGAAAATACTTGACAAGTTATGCAAAAGCGAGTACTATCTAAAATAGATAATGCAATTGCATAAAATATCTTGTTTGGAGAGATGCACTTGGATATGAGATACAAATACAGCGCGTATTGCGCGCAGTGTCGCCTGATGTTTGAAAACGGAGAGGAGATGTTCTCGTGGGAGGGCGAATATATCTGCGCAGATTGCTTTGACGCGCTGTTTTCGGAGCTTGACCGATATGAAAGGGCAGGCCTTGTCGGCAGCAGGGTAATAAATTACCGGCGCCCTTACGGAACGCCGGTAAGCTGAAACACTATTAAGCTATTAAACTATGATGAAGAACTTTGCGAGGAACAGTGCCGAAAGCACATAGGTCAGGATCGAGACCTCCTTTGCCTTGCCGGTGAACGCGGCAACGACGGAGTAGGAGATCAGCGCCATGCCGATGCCGTGGCCGATCGAGCCGGTGATGGGCATGAAGATGAGCATAAGCGCAACGGGGATGACCTGAAGGATATCGTCCCAATCGACGTTCTTGAGGCCGCTGAGCATGAGGATGCCGACATAGATAAGTGCGGCGCTCGTTGCCGGAGCCGGGATGAGAGCTGCGATAGGCGCGATGAACATGCAAAGAAGGAACATGACAGCGGTGGTCAGCGCGGTAAGACCCGTGCGGCCGCCGGCCTCAACGCCGGAGCCAGACTCGATGAAGGTGGTGACGGTGGAGGTGCCGGTGCATGCGCCTGCTACGGTGCCGACGGCGTCTGCCAGCAGAGCTTCCTTCATCTTGGGCATCTTGCCGTCCTTATCGAGCATGTTTGCGCGTGCGGCGGTGCCGACGAGGGTGCCGATGGTGTCGAACATGTCGATCATGCAGAAGGTGATGATAAGGGCAACGGCGGTGAACCAGCCGATGCTTATGAAGGTCTTGAAATCAAACTTGAAGAAGGTGGTGTCGAGCATATCGCTGAGAGGGGGAACGAAGGATGCGGTGGCCAGGGACTCAAACGGATTGGTGTCCAGGAAAATGAAGCTGCCGCCCCAGTAAACGATGCAGGAGATGAGCATGCCGAGAATGACGGATGCCTTGACCTTGTGATGGCTGAGGATGACGATGGCGAATACGCCGACGAGCATGGTGACAACGTAGAGCACCAGCTGCGGATACGCGCTGCCGACGGTGTCGCGCGCTACCGACGGGGTGAGGCTTCCGAAGAAGGTGGACAGAACGAAGAACGGGCCGCCCTTTTCGCTGTAAAGGCCGGCGTTCGAGCCGAAGCCGACGTTGAGCAGCATAAGGCCGATGGCCGGGGTGATGCCGATGCGGATGCCGAAGGGAATGGCCTCAACGATCTTTTCGCGGATGGAGAAAAGCGTGAGGATGACGAAGAAAACGCCCTCGACAAGGATGATGCACATTGCGGCGGGGAAGGCTTCCTCGTAGCTCAGGCCGGTGAACGTTGCGATGTTTGCAACGACGACGGCGAAGAAGCTGTTCAGGCCCATGCCGGGAGCCATTGCAAAGGGCTTGTTCGCGGCGAAGGCCATGACGAGCATACCGATCGCGGAGGCTATGCACGTTGCCATGAATACAGCGTTCCACAGCGGAGTGCCGGTCGCAAAGTTGGTCAGCAGGTTGGGGTTGAGGGCAATGATATAAGCCATTGTCATGAAGGTGGTAAGACCGGCGACTATCTCTGTGCGCGCGGTGGTGCCGTTTTCCTTCAGCTTGAAGATCTTTTCCATTTTGCGCTCCTTTTTGTCTTTCAGAACAAAATTTTGGGGCCGAGGCAGCGAAGTGCCGCTCAGTCCCGAAAAACAACAGATAAAACTATATCCGCCAACCGACCAAAAGTCAATTCGCGGATATTGAGAAAAAGACGTGTAAATTTTCTGTTAATTTGTGCGCATTAGGTAAGAGACAGCAGCTCAAGCGTGCGAGCATCCGCCGTGCCGCCGTAGAATTTCGCGAGAACGGCGTCGAACACGGGATCGTCCGACACCTGCGCAAACAGCGTCATGCACGATCTGAGCTTGAGATCGTCCGGGTAGCCCATGACGGCAGTTGCGTCGGAGCAGTCGAGGGTGAGGAGCGCATTTGATATCTCGATCAGGCGCGCGCCGAGCACGGGGTGGGCGATGTACTGCCGCGCTTCTTCGATGTCCTTTATCGCGTAAAGCTGAGCCGTGTAACTCATGCCGAGGCCGGCGATCTGCGGAAAGATGTACCACATCCAGTGGCTGCGCTTGCGCCCCGAGCGTATCTCGCGCAGCGCGGTGTCGTAAGAGTGCTCCTGAGCTATAAGAAAACGGTCAATTGAGTTGTTCATAGTTTCACCTCATGGGGCTATTCTGCTGATTTTGCGGTGTTGATGGAAGCTACGAGAATGCGCTTGATCTCCAAACAGTCTTGCAGAAGAGAAGCGCTGAGTTCGCCGTTAATGTATTCGGACATTTGCAGGAGCCTGAGCCAATACTCGGTCTCGGCCGTCTCCTTTAAAGCAATGTGGAGTTTTGAAATAAAGTCTGCACGGCTGTGCCCGTAGTTGGCTTCGTTTATGTTAGCGCCGATGCTTGTTCCGGAGCGAACGATCTGTTTTGATATAACGCTCTCTTTCTTCGATTGAACGAGGTATTGATTAAGCTTTATTATCCTCGCAGCAAAGGCGATCGACTTATCTATAAGAATGTTGTCTTTCACAGGCATCACCATGTTAGATTATATCAGAAACGCCGAATAATTGCAATTATTCATTATTCATCAGCAAAGCGACTTCATTATTCACTATTCATTACAAAAATCCTGAAATGAATGATTAATAATTAATGATGAAGAATGAATAGTACAAAATTAAAAATCCCATTGACATTCGTCAACAGGATTTTTGATTTTGGTGGGGGATGGTGGATTCGAACCACCGAAGGCATTGCCAGCAGATTTACAGTCTGTCCCCTTTGGCCACTCGGGAAATCCCCCAAATACAATATGCAAATTTAAATACAGGTGGAGCTGGTGGACGGACTCGAACCCCCGACCTGCTGATTACAAATCAGCTGCTCTACCAACTGAGCTACACCAGCACGATACCGGCTCAAATATAATAGCAAACAGTGCAGGGTTTGTCAACAAAAATTTTGATTATTTTATTCTTTGCTTATTCTTTGCGATATCAGGGAGGAAACGAATGAAAATCAGCGAACTTTCCGCGGAATACCGCGACAGCGCAATGCTGTGCCGGGGCAGAATAAAAGAGCTGAACCTTAAGCTCGAGTGCGAGCCGATGTGCGAGATCGACAGGCTTCGCCTGCGCCGCCGGATCGCCATACTCACAAGCATGATGCGCGATACGATAGCCGTTTCGCGCTACCTTGAAAATTACTACGGAGATGATATGAATGCAGGAAAGAAAACTCAATATGTTTGCTAAGCAGGAGGAATACATGGCTCTGCGCCAGTACATAAAGCTCGTGTCCGATGCGTCCGGCGGCGCTGCCGGCGCACTTCGCCGCGCGATAAACTCGGAGCTTACAAAGCGCCAGAGGCAGCTGATCGGCATGTACTATATCGAGCAGATGCCCATGCAGGATATAGCCGACGAGCTGGGGCTTCACATATCAAGCGTCAGCCGCACGATAAAGCGCGGCCGCGAGCGTCTGAAAAGCGCGCTGAGCTACGGCGGAAGGAATCTTCTGGCGTCGTTAGAAGATTGTTAACTTTACAGTCGTTTAATGTCGTGATAAAATGACGGCATGAAAAATACAAAGAGAAAAACAAAAAAACGCGGTGGGATAAGGCCGGTTTTCATAGTGATCCTTATAGCGGCGCTGCTTTTGGCCGGGTATGCCTTCGTGCAGTCGCGCCGTCAGGCCGCGCGTGAGGCAGACCCGTACTACGGCATGGTCGAGGTGTTCAACGGCGACGACTATGTGTGGATAACTCCCCAGGACGGCGTTGCGCTCAACGATCTTGACAAGAGCGAGTTTATTAACGACGCGAGCGGAAACCTGACCTACACCGGACGCGAATATAAGGCCAGCCGCGGCGTTGACGTTTCGTCGTATCAGGGCGATATCGACTGGCAGCAGGTCTACGACAGCGGCGTGCGCTTTGCCATCGTCCGTGCAGGCGGCATGTACTACGGAAGCGGCGAGCTGTATACCGACGATAATTTCATCAAGAACATTGAAGGCGCAAAGGCGGCCGGACTTCGTGTGGGAGCGTATTTCTTCTCGCAGGCGATAAGCGAGGACGAGGCCGAAGCCGAGGCGAAATTCGTGCTCGACCTGCTCGGCGACCGTAAGCTCGATCTGCCGGTGTTCTTCGACTGGGAACGCATATCGGGCGACACCGCGCGAACGGACGGGCTGGATAACGAAACGCTCACGGCCTGCGCCGTGAGGTTCTGCCAAACGATAGAGTCGGCAGGCTTCGACGCGGGGGTGTACATATATAATGATACCGGCTACTACGGCTACGACCTTGCGCAGCTTGAGGACTACACCTTCTGGTGCGTCGGCATAAGCACATATCCGTGCTTTTACTATGCCCATGAGTTCTGGCAGTACAGCTTCAAGGGCACGGTCCCCGGCATAAACGCCGACTGCGACCTGAACATGATGTTCGAAAAATAAGAGGAAACCGCAGACCGGATATCCGGCCTGCGGTTTTTGCGGCAAAGCGCAGTTATTCGCTTTAAAAATTTTTAAAGCGAATAACTAATGCAACTAAAGCGAATAAAACTTGACAATAAATAATATGATAAGTATAATAATATAGCATGGGAGGGCTTAATATGAAGTTTTCTGATGAAAAGAAGCGTGCTATTGAAAATTATATCCTGGATAAAATAGAAAGTGGCGATCCTGATTTATCGCAAACAGTATCAGCAGCGTTCGATATAAACAGAAACACAGTCCACAGATATATTAATAAGCTTGCGGATGACGGTATCATAGAACGCAAAAAGCGCGGTGAATATGTGCTCAAGAAAAAGGAACACATGTATAGTCTTCGCCGTTCCGACAATGAGCTTGAGAATGATATTGATGTGTTTAACAAATGCCTGAAACCGCATTTGAAGTCATTGCCCTCAAATGTTCAGCAGATATGGGCGTATACATTCAGTGAAATGGTCAATAATGTAATTGATCATTCGGCGGCTGAAGAGCTTCAAATAGTGGTCATGCAAAGCTATGTTGAAACCGAAGTTATCATATACGATAACGGCATCGGCATATTTGAGAAAATTAAAGAGCACTTCGGATTTTCGACGCTTGATGACGCGGTGTGTGAGTTGTTCAAAGGCAAGCTTACCACCGATGCAAAGAATCACTCCGGCGAAGGAATATTTTTCAGCTCAAAATTGATGGACACTTTTATTATTGTTTCGGATGGTAAAGTGTTTACGAACAATAAATATGACGACAGCGAGCTGGAGAGCATGACTTCAAATGAGGCAAAAGGCACTTTTGTAAGCATGACGCTTTCCAATAAATCAAAGAAAAATTCGCAGGATATATTCGATGCGTACTCAAACGTTGACGGCGGCTTTACAAAAACAACGATCCCGTTAAAGAATATATTTGACGGCTCCCCGGTGTCGCGCTCGCAGGCAAAGAGAATATGCAACCGACTTGAAAAATTCGAGGAAGTGATCTTGGATTTTGATTCAATTGAATGGATGGGGCAGGGATTTGCGCATCAGGTTTTTGTCGTGTTCCATAATGAGCACCCCGGTATCACTATCGTTCCGATCAACATGAACGAAAATGTCACAAAAATGTATAACCATGTTATATACTGACAGCGTGTCAAAAAAGTCTTTGACTTTTTTGCACGCTTCAAAAACGCCACATTTTTTGTGAAAACAGGTTTTCACGAAAAATCTCGCTACGCTCGTCAAAAAGCCTGATAAATCAGGCGTTTTTGATGGCTATTAATCCAATTTCGAGTGGGGCCTTTTTCTCGCTGCGGCTCGGTCACGTCGCGGCTCTGACATGCCCCCGGCATGTCATTCACTACCGCGCCGCCGCTTCGCTACCCCTCGAGCTCCCCTGCTGCTCTATTATCTTTCTTTTGCAGTATAGTTTTTCGACAGCCTGATACTGAAATGAAACCGCAGACCAATATCCGGCCTGCGGTTTTTGCGACAAAGCGCAGTTATTCGCTTTAAAAAATTTTAAAGCGAATAACTGACATGGTTAAAGCGAATAACTCAAAGATAAAAAAGAAACAGCAGCCTTCATCAATGATGAAAGCTGCTGCTTTTGGCACGCCGTAAGGGATTCGAACCCCTGACCTTCTGGTCCGTAGCCAGACGCTCTATCCAGCTGAGCTAACGGCGCTTATCGCTTAGCGCTTTAGTATATTAGCACAGCCGGAGCGGAATTGCAAGCCTTTTTTAATTATTTTCGGCCATATAAGCCAAAATAATTACAGGCCGATGGAGCTTGACACCGCGTCAACTACCTCGCCCATCGTTTTAAGCGTCTTGCCGACGATGTTTTTCGGCGGTTTCTTGGCGCCGGAAACGGTCATTCCGGCAAGCGAGCCGACTGCCACGCCTATGCCCATGCCAACGAGAAAATTTGTCTTAGTCATTGTTTACACCTCCGAAATATATTATGACCATTTTTGTTTTGCTACTGCACTGTAATTTGTGCTATACTACACTCATTACTCCAGGAGAGGAGAATTTTTTTATGAGTGTAAAAATTCTTGCCGTCGGCGACGTGTGCGGAGAGCCGGGGCTGGATTATCTTACTAAAAATTTGCGCCGTCTGCGCAAGGAGCTTGAGCTTGATTTTGTCGTCGTAAACGGCGAAAACGCAAACGTTGTCGGCATAACTCCGCGCCAGGCGGACGCCATACTGCACGCCGGGGCGGATGTCATAACCCTCGGCAACCACACATGGACGCGCACCGAGCTGCGCCCGTATCTTGACGAGCGGCGCAAGATCCTGCGCCCGGCAAACTGCGCGCCGCAGTGCCCCGGACGCGGCATAGACGTTTATAAAACGAGCTTCGGCGACGTGTGCGTCATGAACCTTATGGGGCATTTCACGCTCGATACGAACACGGATAACCCCTTCGTTATTGCCGACGGATACATGGAGGAGATACGCGAGAAGATAATCCTTGTCGATTTCCACGCCGAGGGCACGAGCGAAAAGCGCGCGATGGGCTTCCTGCTCGACGGAAAGGCGAGCGCGGTTTGGGGAACGCACACGCATGTGCAGACCTCCGACGCCTGCGTGCTGCCCAACGGCACGGGGTATATAACAGACCTCGGCATGACGGGCGCTGTAAATTCCGTTATCGGCATCGAGCCTGAGCAGTCGATCGGCAAATTCTTCGGCGATCCTCCGCGCAGATACGATTCGGCCAAAGGCCCGGCAAAGCTCGAAGGCTGCGTGTTCACCATCGATCCCGAAACCGGCAAATGCCTGAGTGCAGAGGGGGTAAGATTCACATGAGTGAGCTTAAAATCCTGCATGCGGCGGATCTGCACCTTGACTCGCCCTTTGAGGGACTGGGCGCTGCCAAGGCCGCGCAGCGCAGAGAGGAGCAGCGCCGCCTGCTGCATCGCATTGCGCAGCTTGCCGAGGAAGAGAGCGTTGATATCGTGCTTCTGGCAGGTGACCTTCTCGATTCCGACAGCACCTATGCCGAAACGGCCGAGGCGCTTGCCTCGTCGCTCGGGAGCATATCCGCGCCCGTGTTCATATCTCCCGGCAACCACGATTTTTACTCGCCGCGCTCGCCGTATGCGCGCGTGAGATTTCCCGAAAACGTACATATATTTAAAAGCCCCACGCCCGAATGCGTGGCCTTGCCGAAGCTGAACGCAAACGTCTGGGGCGCTGCGTTCTGCGATAAATACAGTGCCGGTATGCTCGGCGGTTTTGCTGCCGCGGACGGTACGGGCGCGAAAAACATAATGTGCATCCACGGCGAGGTGGGCAGCGCTTCAAATTATGATCCCATAAGCGAGACCGAGATCGCAGCCTCCGGCATGGATTATATCGCCCTTGGGCATATCCATAAGGAAAGCGGCCTTAAAAAATGCGGCTCGACCTACTATGCGTGGCCCGGCTGCCCGGAGGGGCGCGGCTTTGACGAAACGGGCGAGAAGCACGTTTACATCGTCACTCTCGGCAGCGGATGCAGCGTAAAGCCCATGTGCATTGCGCAGCGAAAGTACGAGATATTAAATGTAGAGCTTAAAAGCGGCGATGCTGTGTCCGATGTTCTCGCGGCCCTGCCGGAGAATACGCGCAGCGACGTCTACCGCATCGTTCTGCGCGGCGAGGCGGCCGAGCCTCCTCAGCCGGATGCAATCATTTCGGCTGTCGGCGAGAGATTTTTCTCGCTTCAGGTGCGCGACGAAACGAGACTCAAGCGCGATGTTTGGGAAAGCGCAGGCGAGGATAATCTGCGCGGCAGATTTCTCATGCGTCTGAAAACCGCGTTTGACGAGGCCAAAACCGACGCCGAGCGCGAGAAGATAACTCAGGCGGCCCGTTGGGGGCTTGCCGCACTGGATAATCGCGAGGAGGTGGTGCGCCATGATGATTAAAAAGCTGGACGCGACCTTCGGAAAGTTAGAGGGCGAAAGCCTTGAGCTGCACGACGGCCTCAACGTCATATCCGCGCCCAACGAAAGCGGCAAAAGCACATGGTGCGCGTTTGTCCGCGCAATGCTCTACGGCGTTGACAGCTCCGAACGCCAGAAGGCCGGCTTTTTGCCGGATAAAATGCGCTTCGCACCGTGGTCAGGCGCTGCAATGCAGGGCAGCATGCAGCTTGAAAGCGGCGGCAAAGATATAACCATAACGCGCACGACGAAAACCGCGTCCGCACCCATGCGCGAGTTCTCCGCAGTGTATACCGGCACGAGCGTGCCCGTCGAGGGCTTAAACGGAAATAACGCAGGCGAGATGCTTACAGGCGTCAGCCGCGATGTTTTCCGCCGCAGCGCCTTTGTCGAGCAGGGCAAGGTCGCCGTAACGCACAGCGCCGAGCTTGAAAAGCGCATAAGCGCCATCGTCTCAAGCGGCGACGAGGACTGCTCGTTCACCGAGGCCGATAGCCGCCTGCGCCAGTGGCAGCGTAAGCGCCGCTTCAACCGCCATGGCCGCCTTCCGGAACTTGAGGATGAGCTTTCGCATAAAAAGCAGCTCTTGGCCGAGCTTTCGGATGCGGCTCAGAATCGTGAGAATATGGCCGCCGAGCTTGAAACGGCAAAGCAGGAGTGCGAGCGCATCGAGGCCGAAGTCATCGAGAGCCGCAAGGTCGTCCGTAAGGAAGCTCTCAGCAGTCTTCAGGGCGTGCGCAATGAGGTCAATGCAGCGACCGAGCGCCACGATAAGGCCGCCGAGCGGCGCGACAGCTGCCGAGCGGCGCTGTGCGCCTGCGCGATGGGCGAGCGCAAGCCCGAGGAGGCCAGGGCCGAGGTAAAGGCCGACCTTGAAGCTTCACTTAGATTAAAAGAGCAGTCCGAGCGCAAAAGCTCACCCGTGCTCGCAATAATACTCATGATCCTGTGCGGTGCGCTCGTCGCGGCAGGCTTTTTGATGCCGGATCTGATGATCCACGCTTTTATCGCGGCGACAGCTGCACTGGCGGCAGGCGTTGCGCTGTTTATCCGCGCATCCCGGCGCAAAACGGAAAATTACGAGGCCGCAAAGCAGCGGCGCAAGCTCCTTGCCAAATATAAGGCCGAGTCCGAGGACGATATAGCCGCAAGCATCGACGAATATCTTGAGCTTTACAAAAACTATGCCGAAGCTCAGCGCGTCGAAAAGGAAACGGCGGAGGCTCTTGCGGCGGTGCGCCGCCGTCAGGAGCAGGCCGAAAGCAAAACGCTCACTCAGCTCGATTTTACCGGCGGCGATAATCAGGCCGCACAGCTCAGCCGCGCCCTTGCCGAGGCGCGCGCAAGATGCAGCCGCATTTCCGCGCAGATGGCAGAGCGTAGCGGCAGACTTGCCGCGATGGGCGATCCTCTGGTGCTCGGTTCGGAAATAAGCCGCATGGAGGCCGAGTATGCGGAGATAAGCGCGGAATACGACGCGATAGCGCTTGCGATCGACACCATGCGCAAGGCCGATGAGGATATCCAAAGCCGATTCTCGCCTGCCCTCGGCAAGCTTGCGGCCGAGTACATGCAGTTCGTGACCGGCGGAAAGTATGACGGGGTCATGCTCGATCGCGACTTCTCGGCTGCGGTGCATGAAGCCGGCGGAAACGTTCCGCGCAATGCAGAATACCTGAGCGCAGGCACGCTCGATCTTATGTATCTTGCCGTGCGCCTTGCCGTGTGCTCGCTGGCGCTGCCGGAAAGCGCGAATTGCCCGCTTATAATTGACGATGCGCTCGTGAATTTCGACGCTGACCGCCGCCGTCAGGCAATGGCGCTGCTTGAGAAGATCGCGCAGGAGCGTCAGGTCATATTGTTTGCCTGCAATTAAATCAATAGTAAAGAAAAGACCGTTCTCCATTGAACGGTCTTTTCGTTGAAAAATATAATTTGCCGTGATATCATAAAAATATGGAACAGTTAAAGAAGAACGAAATATTCGAAGCCGAAATAGAGGCTTATAACTCCGAGGGCAGCGGCGTTGCGCGCATTCTCGGCAGGGCGGTTTTCGTGCCGCGCACGATAGTGGGCGAAACGTGGCGCATCGTCATCGTCAAGGTCACGGCCTCGGCGGTGTACGGCCGCGCGCTTGAGCCGGTGAAAATTTCGCCCGAGCGCAGAGCGCCCGAGTGCGAAAATTATCTGCGCTGTGGCGGATGCAGACTGTGGCACATGAGCTATGACGAGGAGCTGCGCTTTAAAAAGCAGCGCGTGAACGACGCCCTGCGGCACATCGGCCGTCAGACCGTTCAGGCCGAGACCATTATCGGCAGCGATGAGGTGACGCATTATCGCAATAAGGGCATCTACGCCGTGCGCGAGCAGGGCGGCAAAGCCTGCAAGGGCTTTTTTGCGCCGCGCAGCCACGAGCTTGTGCCGGTGGAGCGCTGCCTTATACAAAGCCAGATCGCCGACAAAGCCGCCGACGCCGTGGTGCGGTTTCTAAACGAAAACGGCATACGTGCGTACGATGAAAAAACGCGGCGCGGCCTTGTTCGGCATGTGTATGTTCGCCGCGCGGTAAACACCACCGACGCCGTTGCGGTCATCGTCGCGTCCGGCGGCTTCGGCGCGCGGACGCAGGCACTTGTTGAGCATATGCGCCGCGCCTGCCCGGAGCTGAGCGGCATAGTTTTGAACGTCAATAAGTCCGACGGGAACACCGTGCTCGCCGGAGATTTTCACACCCTGTGGGGGCGCGAATTTATTCGCGACAGTCTCGGCGGCATAGTCTATGAGCTTGCGCCGCAGGCGTTTTATCAGATAAATCCGCCGCAGGCCGAGAAGCTCTACCGCAAGGCGGTCGAGTATGCCGCGCCCGAGGGCAAAACGGTGCTGGATATGTATTGCGGCGCCGGAACTATAAGCCTGTTTTTGGCCAAGGCCGCAAAGCAGGTGATCGGAGCGGAGATAATCTCCGAGGCTGTGGAAAATGCGCGCGAAAACGCCCGGCGCAACGGAATAGAAAACGCAGACTTTATCTGCGCCGACGCATCCGAGGCGGCGGAAAAATTCCTGCGCGACGGCGTGCGGCCTGAGGTCGTCGTTGTCGATCCGCCGCGAAAGGGCATGGACGAGGCCGCCGTGCGCGCACTGTGCGGCATGGAGCCGGACAGAGTGGTTTACGTCTCCTGCAACCCGGCGACCCTTGCGCGAGATATAACCGTGTTCAATTCCAACGGCTATGAGCTAAAATGGGCCGAAGCTGTGGACATGTTCCCGAGAACAAGCCATATCGAGACGGTCTGTTTGCTCTGCCATTGACAGTGGGGATAATTGGATTGCGATATAGTACATACCTTGTGTTAGCGGTAGCAACTGTGGCGGCTATTCAAGAGAAATACCATGTGATGAAAAAATTAATCGGAGGTGCAACATGAGCGAAAAGCTGAAGGTGCTGATAATAAACGGCTCGCCGCGAGCCGGCGGCAACACGTCGATAGCGCTGCGCGAGATGGAAACTGTGTTTGAGCAAAACGGTGTTGAGTGCGAGACCGTGCAGATAGGCGCCGAGCCTGTGCACGGCTGCATTGCCTGCGGCTATTGCATCAAAAACGACAAGTGCGTATTCGACGACGCGGTGAACGCTTTGGCCGAAAAATTCAAAGCTGCCGACGGACTTGTGCTTGCAAGCCCCGTGTATTTTGCAAGCGCGAACGCAACGCTCGTCGCCTGCCTGGACAGGCTGTTTTACAGCACGAGCTTCGACAAAACGATGAAAGTCGGCGCAAGCGTGGTGTGCGCGCGCCGCGGCGGCTGCTCGGCAACGTTTGACGAGCTGAACAAATACTTCACCATATCCGGAATGCCGATCGCGTCCGGCCAGTATTGGAACAGCATCCACGGCAGAGCGGCAGGAGAGGCGGAGCTTGACGAGGAGGGCAGACAGTCCATGCGCACGCTTGCGCGGAACATGACGTTCCTGATGAAAAGCATAGCCCTCGGCAAAGAAAAATTCGGCCTTCCGGAAAAGGAAGAGCCGATAGCAACAAACTTTATAAGATAAAGAAATCCCAAATGGGAGGTTCCTTCTTACAAATTGTGAATATTATGGTATAATTTTGACAAGCAAGGGGCGAGGCGGTCAGCTACACCACCCGAGAGGGGGGGTGAGCATATGCCGATAACACTAACGATACATATCTTCGGATACACGGTAACGATCAGAGTCAAAAAGCAAAACCGCCACCCGGCACGGTGACGATTTTGCTAAGTTTACTTATCAACTTCTAACCAAGGGCTGACTGTTGGTCATCGCTCCTTGTGGTTTGATTATAGCCCAAAGATTTCAAATTGTCAACTGCGTCGGCTTTGCTCGGCGCAGTTATTTTTCTTCCATCTTCCGCAGCGCTTTTTTGAAGTTCACGGCGAACATGACGGCTGTGAAGATCACGGCCAGGGAATCGGCGACAGGCTCAGCGGCGTAAACGGCGCTCACCTTGTCTGATAAAAGCTGCGGCATAATGTAGATAAGCGGGATGAGCAGCACAAATTTGCGCATAACTGCGACGATGATCGAGCACAGGGCATAGCCAATGGAAACGAAGGTCATCTGGCATGATATCTGTATGCCGAAGATGAACATTGCGCCGCAGTAGATCCTCAAAGCGCGCGAGGCAAAGTCAATAAGCTGCGCATCCGAGGCGAACATTCCGACGAAAATGCGCGGAAACAGCATAACAAGCCCCCACAGCGCAACGGAATACACAAGGCACACCGTCAGCAGCAGGCGGAAGCTTTCGCGCACGCGCGCGGAGTTTCCTGCGCCAAAGTTATAGCTCGTTATAGGCTGCGCGCCCTGCGCAACGCCCTGAAGCGGCAGCATTGCAAACTGCATGACGCTTGAAAGTATCGTCATTGCGCCGACTGCGATATCGCCGCCGTAGCGCAGCAGGGAGGTGTTGAAGCACATGGATATGACGCTTTCGCTCGCCTGCATGACAAAAACCGAAAGACCCAGCGCGATGCACGGAGGCATAAGCCGCAGTCCGGGCAGAAGATTTTCCTTTTTAAGCCGCAAAACGGTTTTGCTGCCGCAGAGAAACGAGATGACCCACGCACAGGATACAGCCTGCGAAATGACCGTTGCAAGTGCAGCGCCTTTCACGCCCATGCCGAACGCGAAGATAAATACGGGGTCGAGCACAATGTTGAGCACAGCGCCGATGATAACCGTTTTCATGCCGACCTTTGCAAAGCCCTGCGCGGTTATGAATGCGTTAAGCCCCAGCGTTATCTGCACGAAGATCGTGCCGAGGGCGTATATGCACATGTAGTCGGCGGCGTAGTAAATGGTGTTTTCGCTCGCGCCGAAAAGATACAGAAGCTCGTCTTTCCATATGAGCATGGCGGCGGTGAGCAGCAGAGAGATGATCACCTGCATCGTAAGACAGCCGCCGAGCGTCCTTTCCGCCGAATCACAGTCGCCGCGCCCCATGAATATCGACGCTCGCGGAGCGCCGCCGGAAGCTACGAAGGCCGAAAAGGCCGAAACGATGAGTATAAGCGGCATGCAAACGCCGATGCCGGTCAGCGCAAGACTGCCGACCTCGGGAATGTGCCCGATGTATATGCGGTCAACGATGTTGTACAGCATGTTGACAAGCTGCGCGATAACCGTCGGCACAGCGAGCTTGGGCAGCAGCTTTTTTATCGGCTGCGTGCCGAGAAATGACTTGTCTTCCTGCATTTTGATGCCCTTCTTGAATGATTTATGCAAGAATATTAGCACCGCGCCGCGGTGAAGTCAATTGCCGGGGCTTTAATTTGCGCAGCGGTTATGTTATTATAAGTGCTATGCTAAACGATAAATTTCCCGAAAAGTTAATATCCGCGCTCGGCACGGCCGCGCTTGCAGCGGTGTTTGCGCTCTGGTGCGCAGGCAGCAGCTACGGCGCAGCCGGCTATGCCGCCGCCGTTATCAGCGCGCTGCTTATGCTCGCGTTGGGCCTGCGCTTTGTGCCCGAGTGGTGCGTGTTCTGGCGAGAAAAAGACGAAGTTCGCCTCGGCACGGCCGACGGCACGGTCTGCGCGCGCATTTTTGCGCTTATCATAATATGGGATGTCGTTATCCTCATCCTCGGCTTTGTTCTGCGCAAAATTCTCGGCTATGACGAGACTGTCGGCGGCTATGTTCGCTTCTGGCTGTGCACCGACAGTCAGCACTATATGGACATAGCACGCGACTGGTACCTGTCCGACGGCAAGTGGGACAGGCTCGTGCAGCTCGTTTTCCTGCCGGGCTACCCCGTTGTCGTGAGGCTTTTTTCGTATCTCACGGGCGACTGCCTCGCAGCCGGGCTTTTCGTTTCGGCGCTGTGCTTTGCAGGCTCGGGCGTTATGCTGTATAAGCTTATGCGCCTTGACATGGAAAGTGCGGCGGCTCTGCGTGCGGTGAAATTTTTTGCGCTTTGTCCGGCGGCATTTTTCTTCGCCGCCCCCATGAGCGAGAGCCTTTTTGTTCTGTGTACGGTGTCGTGCCTGTATCTTGTTCGCACCGGCAGGATACGGACCGGCGGCCTTTTGGGCGCATACGCCGCGGTCACTCGCTCGCCCGGACTCATCCTCGTCGTGCCGATACTGTTTGAGCTTGTCCGCTCAAGGGCAAAGGCGCGCGAATATATTGCTCTTTTTATGGTGCCGCTCGGCTTTGCGGCCTATTGCATGATAAACTACTCCGTATCGGGCGATGCGTTCAAGTTCATGGAGTATCAGAGCATCCACTGGCACCAGCAGCTCGGATGGTTTTTCGGCACCGCCGCATACCAGACGGAAAATGCGATTTCTGCCGCATCAAATTCTACGGCGCTTCTTTGGGGATTGTGGCTGCCGAACCTTTTGGCGCAGCTTTTGTCGCTTGCGGTGATGATACTTGCCGCAAAAAGGATGCGCGCATCGTATACGGCGTATTTTATCGCGTATTTTGTGGTGACGATGGGCGCGACATGGCTTCTGAGCGCGCCGCGCTATCTTGCGGCGATGATCTCACTTCCGGCGGCAATGTCGGCGCTTACGGAAAATGCGCGCACCGAGCGCGTACTTGTCCTGCTGAGCGCGCTTCTGTTTTTCGCATATTTCATCTTTTTCCTGCTCCGATGGCAGGTATGGTAAAAAAATAGTGTAAATTTTTCTTGTATTCCGGAAATGCTTGTGGTATAGTAGATAGGCTAATATGTCAAAATCGAAAGGATTGAATATAAATGAACACTTTGAAACTCATTCTCACCATCCTTCAGCTCCTCTCCGGCCTTGCTGTAACGGTCGTCGTCCTTCTTCAGAGCGGTAAAAGCGCAGGCTTGTCCGGTGCTATCGCCGGCGGCGCAGAGACCTTCCTGAGCAAGGGCAAGGCAAAGTCTCTGGATGCAAAGCTTGCAAAGGCCACCAAGTGGTTTGCGATCGCTTTCGTTATCCTCACCCTCGTGCTGAACCTTATCTGATAAGCGCGCAAATTTCAGAAAGCACTGCGCAGTCGTTTTCGACTGCGCCTTTTTATTGCCATGAAAAGAAAAATTGAGATAAAGGAAGTTTTCCGCGGCGTCAAGGCCGCGTTTCCGTCTACGGTTCCGATCTTTTTCGGCTGGATATTCGTTGCGCTGACCTACGGGGTTTTGATGGAAGAACTCGGCTACGGCCCCCTGTGGACGCTGCTGTTTTCAATGATATGCTTCTGCGGCGGAATGCAGATCGCGGCGGTGCCGATGATGGCGGCGGGCTTTGACCCGGTGCAGATGCTCATAATGAGCTATTTCGTGAATTTTCGACATACGTTTTATGGGCTTGCGCTGCTCGAAAAATATAAGGACACGCAGCCGTTCAAGCCGTTTCTCATCTATGCTCTGGCCGATGAGCCGTTCTCACTGGCTGTCTCCTCGGAAGCTCCGGAGGGGATGGAGCCGAGGTATTTCTTCTTCGGGCAGACTCTGCTTTTGTATGTTTACTGGTGCGGCCTCACGGCGCTCGGCAGTGTGCTTGGCAAGATCATAACGTTTGACACAACGGGACTTGATTTTGCGCTCAACGCGCTGTTTATCGTGTTCTTCCTCCAGCAGTGGAAGGACAGATCCAAGCGCCCGGCCTGCGTCATCGGCGTTGCCGTAACGCTGCTTGCGCGCATAGCCTTCGGGCCGACGATGTTCCTCATTCCGGCGCTTGTAGGTATGCTCTTAGTCTTTTGGTTGGGGAGGGATAAACTGTGAAGCTTACCGTTATTCAGACGCTTATCATCATCCTCGCTATAGCCGTCGGCACGCAGATCTCGCGCTGGCTGCCGTTTCTGGCCTTTTCCGGCAAGAGGGAAACTCCGGCGTTTATAAAATACCTCGGACGTGTGCTGCCGCCGGCGCTCATGGGTCTGCTCGTGGTCTATTGCTTTAAAAGCACTCCGATATTCACAGGCTCGCACGGACTGCCGGAGCTTATAGCGGCGCTGTTTGTGGTTCTGAGCTACGAGTGGAAGGAAAACCTGCTTCTTTCAGTCGGCGGAGGCACCGCTGCGTACATGCTGCTCGTTCAGTTCGTTTTTTAAAAGTTTACAAAATCAATAAGGCCGCCGGAGCGATTCGGCGGCCTTATTTATTGCAAATGTGAGCATAAACTGGTATAATGACAATCAATATTGTTAAAGTATTTTTATCCGAAAGGAATTTTTGCTTATGTGCGGAATAGTTGGCTTTGTGGGAGGGGAGCAGGCAGCTCCCATACTGCTTGACGGATTGGAAAGACTGGAATACCGAGGCTATGACTCTGCCGGTATCGCCGTTATATCCGGCGATAAAAAGCTGCAGGTCAAAAAATCAAAGGGACGCCTGAAGGTGCTCAGGGATATGATCCAGGGCGGCAAAAGCGTCGAGGGAGTGATCGGCATCGGCCACACACGCTGGGCAACGCACGGCGAGCCGAACGACGTCAACGCCCATCCCCATCTCAGCGGCGACGGCAAGATCGCCGTTGTTCACAACGGCATAATCGAAAACTATGTCGAGCTGCGCGATTTTCTTATATCCAACGGCTATAAGTTCATCTCCGACACCGACACCGAGGTGGTTAGCCAGCTCGTTTCGTTCTACTATGCCGAGTGCGGCAATGCGCTTGAAGCGGTGTTCCGCGTGCTGCGCCGCATCGAGGGCGCGTATGCGCTGGGCATACTGTGCGTTGACGAGCCGGAGCATTTCATCGCCGCGCGCAAGGATGCGCCGCTGCTTATCGGCTACGGCGAGGGCAGCAACTACATAGCAAGCGACGTCACCGCGATAATAAAGCACACGCGCGACGTTTCGTATATGGAGGACGGCGAGGTAGCCGTCATCTCCGCCGATAAGGTGCAGTTTTATAACGCAATGGAGCAGACCATCGAAAAAGAGCACCACACGATCGACTGGGATGTCTCCGCGGCCGAAAAGGGCGGTTATGCGCACTTCATGCTCAAGGAGATCATGGAGCAGCCCGAGGCTATACGCAAAACGGCGTTCAGCCGCATCCACGATAACCGCATCGTGTTCGAGGATATGAAATTTACCGCCGAGCAGATCAAGGATGTAAGCCGCATATTCATAATCGCCTGCGGCTCGTCATATCATGTTGGTGTGGTGGGCAAGTATAATCTTGAGCGGCTCATGCGCAAGCCGGTCGAGGTCTGCCTCGCTTCGGAATTCCGTTACAGTGATCCGCTTGTCGATGACAAGACGCTCGTAATCGTCATCAGCCAGTCGGGTGAAACGCTCGATACGATGGCGGCGCTGCGCGAAGCAAAGGCAAGGGGCGCGCACATACTTTCGATAGTAAACGTTGTCGGCAGCTCCATAGCCAGAGAGTCCGACGATGTGCTCTATACCTGGGCAGGCCCCGAGATCGCCGTTGCAACGACCAAGGCATACAGCACGCAGCTTGTCCTGCTTGACATGCTGGGGCTTTACTTTGCCGATGCTCTCGGCACTGTAAGCGCCGCGCAGTACGACGAGATAATCGAGGAGCTTCTTCGCCTGCCGGGCAAGATGGAGCAGATGCTTGAGGATATCGAGGATATAAAGCATTTTGCCTCGAACTACTTCAACCACAATTCCGTGTTCTTCATCGGCCGCAACCTTGACTATGCCATGGGGCTTGAAGGCTCTCTAAAGCTCAAGGAGATATCCTATATCCACTCCGAGGCATATGCGTCCGGCGAGCTAAAGCACGGAACCATTTCCCTCATCGAGGACGGCACCCTTGTCATAGCCCTCGGCACCTACGAGCCGCTGTTTGACAAAGCCATGAGCAACGTCGTCGAGGTCCAGGCGCGCGGCGCGGATGTGCTTGCGCTCACGACCGAGAGCAATGTTGCCGAGATGAAAAAGACCGTGGAGAACGTCATTTCAGTTCCCGAGACACACACGATACTTCAGCCTTCTCTGGGCGTTGTGCCGCTTCAGCTTTTTGCGTACTATGTTGCGCTGCTGCGCGGCTGCGATATTGATAAGCCCAGAAATCTTGCAAAGTCGGTGACTGTCGAATAATTGAAAAATCTCATGATATTTTTTGCGTGCGTGGTCTGTAAGGCCACGCACTGCTTGTTGCGGCTGTTTAATTTCGGCGCAACCTCGCTCCCCGGAGCGCTGGCACTGAAGATATGCCCCGATATCCTCGGGTACGCAGCAAAAAATGTCGATATAATCGCCGTTACGGGGACAAACGGCAAAACTACCTCGGCGCGCATTATTGAGCGGGCGCTGCAAAACTCCGGCAGAAGCGTGTGCGCAAACCGATCGGGAGCAAACCTCATGCCGGGGATAACGGCAGAGCTTATCATGAACAAAAGCCTGTTCGGCTCTGTCAGGTGCGAAAGCGCCGTCATCGAATGCGACGAGGCCGCGTGCAGGCTCGTTCTCGGCAGACTCAGGCCGCGCGTTTTGCTCATTACAAATCTTTTTCGCGATCAGCTCGACCGCTACGGCACGGTGACGCATCCGCGCGACTGCATCGCAGAAGGCTTACGCGATACGCCCGAAACGATAGCCGTCATAAACGCCGATTGCCCGATGGCGGCGTCAGTCTCACGCCTGTGCCAAAACAAAACCGTTTACTACGGACTCGGTGAGCATAAGAAAACCTGCGTCGGCAGCGGCGAGGACGATACCTGCCCGGTCTGCGGAAAAAGGCTCGGCTACAAGGGGCTTAGCTACGCAAACCTCGGCGTATTTTCCTGCTCCTGCGGCTTTGCGAGAAGCGAGCCGGATGTGAGCGCGGAGTCGGTGTTCCCGGACGGAAGCTTCGTTCTGCGTGCCGGCAGCGATAAAACGGTCTGCGCTCCGGCGCTGCCGGGGCTTTACAATGTCTATAACAGCGTCGGCGCTGTCGCCGCCGCCGTCGCCTGCGGCGTGCCGTTAAAGCAGGCTGTCGACGCGGCGCAGGACTTTGACTGCGGCTTCGGCAGGATGGAGAGCTTTCCGCTCGGCAAGCGCGGAGCAAGGATGATACTTATCAAAAACGCCGCCGCTGCCGATCAGACGCTAAATGAGGTCTGCCGCGCGCCGGGAGAAAAAACTCTGGTGCTTGCCGTGAACGACCGCACGGCCGACGGAACGGATATATCATGGCTTGACGAGGCCGATTTCGGCATGCTTGCGCGGCGCGGAAAGATCATGCGCGTCTATGTCTGCGGCGACCGTGCCGAGGCCGCCGAAAAAAGGCTTGAGCGCGAAAATATACCCTGTCAATCGTGCGGAAACTATGATAAACTGATAGAGTCTCTGCGGGATGAGGATAACTTCATTTTCATCCTGCCGACTTACACCGCCATGCTGGAATTGCGAGCAAAGCTCGTGCGCAGGCTCGGCGGAAAGAACTTCTGGGAATAAACGAGGATAAACGAATGATACGTTTTTATAACGGCCGCGTGCTCACGTTCGAGCCGGAGGCGAAGATAAGGCAGTGCGAGGTGTGGACGGACGGCGCGCGTATATGCCATGTAGGCGCTCGGCCGGAAGCCGTGCCGGAGTTTGAGCGCGAGATAGACCTCGGCGGCGATCTGCTCATTCCGGGCTTTAAGAATGCGCACACGCACTCGGGCATGACCTTCCTGCGCTCGCTTGCCGACGATATGCCGTTGGATAAGTGGCTCAGCGAGCAGGTCTGGCCGAAGGAGGCGCGCCTTAGCCCCGACGGGCTTTACGTCATGACGCGCCTTGCAATAATGGAATACTTAACAAGCGGCATAACAAGCTGCTTTGATATGTATTTTCACAACGATGCGTTTGTCAAAGCGTGCATAGATTCGGGCTTTCGCGCGGTGCTGTGCGGCGATATGAATAATTTCGACAGCGACTATACGCTGCTTGAGGATAAGTTTCTGCGCTATAACAAAACGCACGAGCTTATATCCTATCGCCTCGGCTTCCACGCGGAGTACACGACGAGCATGGAGCGCATGCGGTTTGTCGCCGATCTCGTACGGAAATACAAAGAGCCGATGTTTGTCCACTCGTCGGAAACGCGCGCGGAGGTCGCAGGCTGCATCGAGCGTCACGGCGTAACGCCGACGGTGCTTTTTGATAAGCTCGGCATGTATGACTACGGCGGCGGCGCGTTCCACTGCGTCCACATGAGCGACGAGGATATCGCGATATTCAAAAAACGCGGCCTGACGGCGGTTTTGAACCCGGCCTCAAACCTCAAGCTTGCAAGCGGTATCGCGCCGGTAAAGCGCTTTATCGACGAGGGCATAGCCCTTGCCATCGGAACCGACGGCGCAGGCTCGAACAACGCCCTTGACATGTTCCGCGAAATGTACCTCGTGAGCGTGCTGGCCAAATACCGCGAAAACGACGCCTCGGCGGTCGATGCAGCGAAGGTGCTTGAGGCTGCCTGCGTGGGCGGTGCGCGCGCAATGGGCTTAAACGACTGCGACGGCATTGCCGTCGGCAAAAAGGCAGACCTTGCGGTTATTGACCTCAACAGACCGAACATGCGCCCGATAAACAACATCGCAAAAAACATCGTCTATGCCGGAAGCAAGGAAAATGTGCGCCTTACCATGGTAAACGGCCGCGTTCTGTACGAAAACGGCGAGTTTTTCATCGGCGAGGACGCACGGAAGATTTACGACGAAGCGGAAAAAATTATGGAGACGATAAAACAGTGAGAGAAATTGACCTTCACGTTCACACAAATATATCCGACGGCTCGGAAACGCCTGCGGAAACGGTGAAATATGCCTGTTCGCTCGGCCTGCGCGCGATCGCCGTGACCGATCACGACAGCATAAACGGCGTTGCCGAAGCACAGAAGGCCGGAAAAGAATGCGGCGTTGAAGTCGTCGCCGGGATGGAGCTTGGCTGCGGCTGGTACGGCAGAGAGGTACACATGCTCGGATACGATCTTGATATCCGCTCAAAAAAGCTGCCCCCGGTGCTCGACTGGATAGTGCGCGACCGCGATGAGCGCAACAGAAAAATGGTGGACATGCTCGCGCGCGACGGACTTCTCATCGACCTTGACGAGCTTCAGGCAAAGCACCCCGGCTCGACCATCGGCAGACCGCATTTTGCCCTGTGCCTTGTCGAGGCGGGCGTTGCCGAAAGCGTGCAGGATGCGTTCGAGCGCTTTCTCGACCCCGGCTGCAAGTATTATATCCGCCGCCATTTTCTGAGCGTTGAGGATGCGGCGGAGCTTATCCGCTCGGCCGGAGGCAAGCCGGTCATTGCCCATCCGCGGCAGTATAAGCTCACGCCCGAGCGCTTTACCGAGCTCATGGAACGCGCACGCGCCTGCGGAGTTGCCGGGCTTGAATGCTATTACTCGGGTTACGATGCGCAGACCGTCGCCAAGTACCTCGCCGCGGCCGAAGAATACGGTTTTTGTCCCACCGCAGGAAGCGACTGGCACGGCAAAAACAAGCCGCACATCCACCTCGGCAGCGGCATAAACGGCGAATTAGCCGCTCCTTATGAGATACTCGAAAAATTAAGAGATCATGAGTGAGGCAGACCGAAAACGCGAAAAATTCTAAAAATAAAATTTTTCAGAAAAAAAGTACAGCAAAAATGAAATATCCCTGCTTGTTCTCCGTCTTTATAAGTAACAGGCTATACGGCCTACACCCATTGAAAATCATTGAAAGGAGAACAAATATGGAAGACAATATGGCAGTTATGCCCGAAATCCCCTATGACCAGATCGGCAAGGCCGCTCTTATTTGGCTGCTCCTCAAGATCATATTCTGATCTTACGCACAAAAAAACTGCACCGTCAAAACAGACGGTGCAGTTTTTGTGTTGTGCTGTACTGCTTATTCGCCGAAATCGAGGACGCGCAGCATACGAACGAGGGTGAGTCTGTTGCGGATAGCTGCCGAGATGGGGAGCATCTCCTGCTCGAGCGAGGGGTCAATGCCGATGTGCTCGGGCAGATACTTTGCGTTGCAGCCCTTGTACAGAGCCTCCATCTCCTCAACGGAGGGGATCTCGTTTATCATGGCGCGGATCTCGTCCCAGTGATCGACGATGTTCTGCGGATCGAAGGTTGCGAGAACGTCGTTCTCATTCTCCTTGATGATTCCCGGTGCGAGCCTGTCGCCGAACTTTTCTCTTATCCACTCTTCGCTCAGCGGCTCGAAGGGCTTTGCCTTGGGTGTGGGCAGGGAGGCGAGGTGGTGATACTCCTTGATGCAGGCGAAGGTGCCGACGCCGACGCACTCGCCGTGGATGCCCTCTGCGTTTTCAAAGCGCGGCGGCTGCATCTCGACAAGATGAGCCATCAGGTGCTCTGCGCCGGAAGCGGCTCTTGAGTGGTTGAGCAGCTGCATGGTAAGGCCGCTCTTCATCTGCGCCATGGTCATTGCCTCGTGGTCGGCAACGCCGGTGGCGGCGTATTTATCGGCAGCTTCGCGCATGATGTCCAAAGCTTCCTGTGCAAGATCGGCTACCATCGGGCAGTAATATTCGCCGGCAACGAGGTGGGATACCTTCCAGTCGAACAGAGAAATGTATTTCGAAAGGATATCGTTTATGCCGCTTGCAACAAGGCGTGCCGGAGCGCCCTTTATAATGTCAAGGTCGGCAACGACAAGGACGGGAGCGCACATCGGGGTGGACTTCTTCTGACCGTTGAGAATGGCCGAGCAGATATTGGCCGTGAAGCCGTCGGAGGAAGCGAGCGTCGGGATGGCGACGAAGGGGATGCCGAGCTTGTATGCCGGGTAGCGGCCGAAGTCCATGATGGTGCCGGCGCCGTAGGCGACGATGACCTCGGGGTTATCGAGCTTTTTCATCATTTCCTCGATGACCGTATCCTCGGCGCGCAGGCCGTTTGCCTCAAGCACGATCTCCTGATCGGCGGCGACATGCTTGCCCTCGGTGAGCTTGTAGATGACCGTATCGTAGATAACGGCGCGCTTTTTGCCGGCAAGGCCGACATCGGCCATGTACTGCTCGAAATTGTTTATCGCGCCGTATTCGACGACGACCTTTTTCGTTTCAAGCTCATGGTCTCTGCCGCAGACGCATTTGCCGACGTACTTTTCGCAATCCATGATCATGGTAAAACACCTCAATTACAAAAATTCTGAATTTATTATGCCTATTCTAAGTTAAATTCTAATCAGGCCATATAGCTAAGTCAAGAGCGAATAATGACGAAAAAATCGGGCAAAGTCATACGACTCGGCCCGATTTTTGTTCAAATCATATATTTTTTGATCGCTTCACCGACCGTATCGGGGTCGGTTGTGACACTTATTACAAATTCAATGTTTTCTTTCTCGGAAAAGGCCTCGAGCCAATCGAGAAATTCGCCGAACATAACAGGATCCTTATTGCTGACGATCTTATAGAAATTATCGACAAAAACATGGGTGATGTCATAGTTGCCGGAATGAAGGCCGCAGATAAAGCCCTTTATGAATTCATAAGAGCCGATGTCATAAGAGCCGGCCTCGATAAGACGAGCCTGATAAGGAATATCGTAAGTAAGCTTCTTTTCCTTTTCGATGCAGACTACGTCGCCGTTTTCCATTGCGACAGCTTCGCGGACGAGCTCGACCAGACGCTTTGTCTTGCCGCTGCCCTTCAGACCCATGATCAACTTAACCATTTTGTCCACTCTCCTTTTCAGTTATAAGTTGAAGTTTTCCTTTGAGCTTAGATTAACATTTTTCCGCATACAAAGCAAGAGCAAAAGTGTGAATTAAAATATAAATCAGGCGCGGATTTTTGTCCGCGCCTGAATATATCATGTGCCGGGCTTGCCGAGCATCTTGAACATATTCTTTTTGTAAGCCTCAACACCGGGCTGGTCAAAGGGATTGACCCCGGACATGTAGCCGGATATCGCGCAGGCAAGCTCAAAGAAGCATACGAGGTCGGCAAAGCCTGCTTCGTCGCGCGCCGGAACGCTTATGCCGATGTTGGGAACTCCGCCGGATATGTGCGCTGCCTTCACCGCGTCGCGCGCCGTGCGGCAGATATCCGCATAGTCCCTGCCCGCAAGGTAGTTAAGCCCGTCCGGATCGCCCATTTCAAAAGGAACGGCAACGCTGCTGCGCGGCTTGTCAAAGCTGACAACGGTCTCCATCAGCGTCCTCGGGCCGTCCTGAATGTACTGACCCATCGAGTGCAGGTCGGCGGTGAATTCAACGGAGGCAGGGAAGATGCCTATGCCGTTTTTGCCCTCGCTCTCGCCGTAAAGCTGCTTCCACCACTCCGCCATGAAGCGGAACGACGGCTCATAGCAGCCGAGAATCTCGATGTTGCGGCCGTGACCATAGAGATACTGCCTTGCTGCGGCGTACTGCCATGCCGGGTTCTCCGGCGAGCGCAGGTCAAGCTCCTTGAATGCGCATATGGCGGAGGTTATGACCGCCTTTATATCGATGCCGGCAACCGCCATCGGCAGCAGACCGACTGCCGACAGAACGCTGTATCGTCCGCCGACGTCATCGGGAACGACGAAGCACTCCCAGCCCTCGGCATCCGCGAGGGACTTAAGCGCGCCGCGATGCGCGTCCGTGGTCGCGAATATGTGCTTTTTGGCGGCCGAGCCGTACTTTTCGCGGGCAAGCTTTCTGAAAACGCGGAAAGCAAGCGCCGGCTCAAGGGTCGTGCCGGATTTGGATATGACGTTTATATCGAAATCCATGTCGCCGAGCTGGGTGAGAGTATCGTTCAGAGCGTCGGGCGAAAGACCGTTGCCGATGAAGAATATCTTCGGGTCGTTTTCCGAGGGGATGGGGCGCAGAAGCTCGATCGCTCCGCGTGCGCCGAGATAAGATCCGCCTATGCCGATAACGACAAGCGCCTTTGAACGGCTGCGAATGCGCTGCGCCGCCGAGAGTATCGCCTTCAGCTCACCATCGCGTATGCGTTCGGGAAGCTCCAGCCAGCCGGTAAACTCGCTGCCTGCGCCGGACTTGTCGCCGAGCGTTCTGTGCGCCGCCGCGGCTGCCGCAAAATCAAGCTCCGCAGGATCGAAAAACGCGGAAGTTCCCGTTAAATCAACCTTGACCATGATTACCCCTCCGTGTGATAAATTTATAATCTTATATTATACACCGGAGGCATAAAAAAGCAAGGATAATGTGTCGAGGTGGGGATTGCAGACCTAATTCGAAGCGAATTTTGCGGATGAGTGGGACGATTAACCCAATCCGACGTAGCTTTTGACAAGCTCCAGCAGAGTCCGCCCGAACGAGGCCCGGCCGACGGAGGAGTCGGCAAGAAGCTTCACCGAGTAAAGCTCTTTACCGTCGGATACGACGCGGAGAGTGCCTATCTGCTGCCTCTTTTCGACCGGCGCTGTGATCGTGTCGGGCAGGTCAAGCTCATAGGATACCTCGCCTGCGCCGTTTTTGGGAACAAGCGCGGCCTCCGCACCGTCATAAACGGGCTGGACGCTGTCGGCACTGCCGAGCGTAACGCGCACCGGCGGCAGGACATCGGGGCTGCGCAGCGGCATGAGCCGGTAGTTTGCAAAGCCGTAGCTCAACAGAGCCTTTGCGTCGTTGTTGCGCTTATCTATGGTGTCCGCGTGCATGATAACGGCTATATATTCTACGCCCTCGCGCTCGGCAGTGGCCGAAAGGCAGTACATGGCCTTTTCCGTGAAGCCGGTTTTCAGCCCCGTGCAGCCGTCGTAGTAGTAAACGAGCTTGTTGGTGTTTGAAAGGCCGAACTCGCCGCCGCGTATCGTATCCATCCATATCGTCGTATAGTCCTTTATCATGTCGTGCCGGATAAGCTCGCGGCTCATGACGGCGATATCATATGCGCTGGTGTAGTGCTCATCGTCCTCGAAAAGGCCGGTGCAGTTTTTGAAATTGGTATCCTTGAGTCCAAGCTCCCGGGCGCGGTCGTTCATGCGCGCAACGAAGGCCTGCTCCGAGCCGCAAAGGTGCTCCGCCATCGCAACGGCGCAGTCGTTTGCCGAAACGACGCAGATGCACTTGAGCATTTCGTGAACGCTCATCTTTTCGCCCTCCTCGAGAAAAACGCAGCTTCCGCCGAAGGATGCTGCGCGCTCCGAGGCTATGACCGTGTCCTCAAGGCTTATATCGCCGCGCTCGACGGCCTCGACGATCAGCAGCATCGTCATGACCTTCGTAACGCTTGCCGGCGGCATGCGCTCGTGAGAATTCTTCTCGTATATCACTTCGCCCGTAACCTTTTCCATGAGTATTGCAGACGGGGCGGAGATGTCAATATCATCGTCTGTAAGCGTATTTATCGCATATACCGGACTCGTCAGCATGACGATGCACAGCGCAGCGCACAGAAGTTTTTTCATAGCTCATCCCTCCGCTAAAAGCCTATGCACGTGCTCAAAAATAATGCGCAGGTTGCACGATTATGCTTTATTCGACAAAATGTGAATGCTCATCGGCACGTCTGAGATTGAAAAATGCATTGTATATCAAGGGTTTTGAACATTTTCAACATAGTTTTCAACATTTAAAACAGAGGTATATTCGGTAAAAAGGTTAACATAACGTAAAAATTTCGAGCAGATATTGACGCTGAGGAAAAGAGATAGTAATATTGAAAAAGAAACACAAAGCTACCGAACAGGGGGGTGGGGAATTGGACAGAAAAAATAAATATTCCCAATACATCGGCTGGGGCGTTACGGCTTTTGCGGTGATCGCTGCTGGAGTGCTGTTTTATTTCGGCATTGACTATATGGGAAAGCTCATAGATGCATTGGGTAAGCTGCTGAGCATACTAAGCCCGTTTATATGGGGTCTTGTCATATCCTATCTTCTCATCCCGTCGATGACGCTTTACGAGCGCAAGCTTTTTAAGCCTCTTGTTTTGCGCATAAACAAAACAAAGCCGCGCCTTAAAACAGGAACAAAGCTTCCGCGCGTGCTTGCGCTCATCCTCGCCGAGATCGTCATGCTGATGCTTATCACCGCGCTGTTTTACCTCATCGTTCCGCAGGTTTACGACAGCATATCGGCCATCATAACAAACAGCCCGTCGTATTTTGACTCGGCGTATTCGGCGATAGACAATCTCCTCAAGGACTATCCCGAGATAGAGCAGTACGCGACGAAGATTTTCGGAAACCTGACCGATGCGCTGACAAAATGGACGACGAACACGCTGCTGCCGAGCATGGAGAGCGTGGTAACGAACATAACAAGCGGCGTTTTCTATGTCCTCAAGGGACTTTACAATGTCGTTATCGGCATAATAGTTTCGGTGTATATACTTTATAATAAGGAGCCTTTCATAGCCCACTACAGAAAGATACTTTACAGCATCTTTTCCCCGGCGCGCGCAAAGCGCATCATGTCGGCGCTGCGCTTTGCCGACAAAACGTTCATGGGCTTTATAAGCGGCAAGCTGCTCGACAGTGCGATAATCGGCGTGCTGTGCTATATCGGCTGCGTGATACTGAAAATGCCGTATGCGCTGCTTATTTCGGTCATTGTCGGCGTTACGAACATCATCCCGTTCTTCGGCCCGTTTATCGGCGCGATCCCCTCGGCGCTGCTGATACTGCTGGTCGATCCGAAAATGTGCCTGTGGTTTGTTATCTTCGTGTTCATCCTCCAGCAGCTTGACGGCAATGTTATCGGCCCGAAGATACTCGGAACCTCCATCGGCATAAACGGCTTCTGGGTGCTGTTTTCGATCGTTATATTCGGCGGCATTTTCGGCTTCTGGGGCATGCTGCTTGGCGTTCCGGCCTTTGTCATTATCTACACGGCGCTTGAAATGGTTGTCAACCGCAAGCTCAAAAAGCACGATCTTCCGATTGACGCCGAGTCGTATATGAACCTTGACTATATCGACCCCGAAACTCTGGAGCTTGTTCCGAAGCGCAGAGCAAAGCCAGCCGAAAAATCCGAAGCAAAGCAGGAAAATAAGAAGTAAAAAAACAAGGCTGCACGGTTTAAGTGCAGCCTTGAAATTTTGAATTTATCTGTGCGCAAGAGTATCGTGCGCGCGCTTTAGCGCCGAGCACAGGGCAAGAACGTCGTCCTCGGTGCTGTATCGCGAAAAGCTTATCCTGATCGCGCCGTCAATGACCTGCGCCGGGAGGTGCATTGCCTCGAGCACATGACTGCGCCCGCCCTTTTTGCAGGCCGAGCTTCTTGAAACATAGATGCTTTCGGCTTCGAGAAAGTTCATTATCACCTCGCTGCGCCAGCCGGGGAGCGATACGCTGAGAATGTGCGGAGCGCCGCCGCCGATGATAAGCGCCTCGGGGATATCGGCGCAGAGCCTGTCGGCCGCGAGGGCGCGCAGCCGCGCCATCTTTTCGCAGTTATCCTGCATGCCGGCAAAGGCAATCTCGGCCGCCTTGCCGAAGGCGGCTATCTGCGGCATGGCCTCGGTGCCTGCACGCATGCCGCTCTCCTGAGCGCCGCCGCGAATGAGGGGCTTGATTTTGACCCCTGTTTTGATATACAATGCGCCTATGCCCTTCGGCGCGTGAATTTTGTGGCCGCTGATGCTTATCATGTCCGCGCCGAGCTTTTTTGCGGAAAACGGCACCTTCATGAAGCCCTGAACGGCATCGGTGTGCAAAAGCGCCTTTGAGCCTTCGGCCTTGAGCATTTTTGCAATGCCGGCAATGTCGGTAATGCCGCCGGTCTCGTTGTTTACCATCATGAGCGTGACGAGGATCGTGTCCTCGCGCAGCGCGTTTTTGACCGACTCGACCGATATCGCCCCGTCCTTTTCCGGGGCAAGGTATGTCACCTCAAAGCCGCGAGCCCCCAGATCTTCAAGCGTTTTGCGCACGGCGTCATGCTCAACTGCGGAAGAAATTATGTGCTTTCCGCGGCGGGATCTGCTCTCCGCGCCCTTTGTTATTGCCCAAACGTCGCTTTCCGAGCCGCAGGAGGTGAAATAGACCTCCGATGCCGAGCAGCCGAGGGCTGCGGCTATCTGCGAGCGTGCAGTGTCGAGATAAGTCTTGGCCTCGCGCCCTTTCGTGTGCGTTGAGCTGGGGTTTCCGTAGCACTCGGTCATGACCTTGTACGCAATATCTGCGGCTTCGGGGCAAACGCGCGTCGTTGCCGCATTATCAAGATAAACTTCCATATTTTTGACTCCTCAGGAGATGATTTCATGAAATATATTATATACACTCTCGGCTGCAAGGTCAACCAGTATGAGACACAGGCGATAGAAGCGCTGCTCGTCTCACGCGGCCATAAGCCGTGCGCCGAGGGAGAGATAGCCGATGCCGTCATCGTCAATACCTGCGCCGTCACGGCCGAGGCCGGACGCAAGTCGCGTCAGGCGATCCACCGCCTGCGCGAGGAAAACCCCGGAGCTGTCGCCGCCGTGCTCGGCTGCTATTCGCAGCTCAGCCCCGATGCCGTGCAGAAGCTCGGCGCGGATATAGTTTACGGCACGGCAGACAGGCTGAAGCTCATTGACGCGGTTGAAAAGGCCGTCGCCACCGGCGAGGGCGAAAAAGCGCTCGATAAGCCGTTTGAGCGCCGCGTTTTTGAAGAGCTGCCGGCAGGCGCAGTGTCCGGCCATACGAGGGCGCTTTTGAAGATTCAGGACGGGTGCGTGAATTTCTGCTCCTACTGCATAATTCCGTACACGCGCGGCAGAGTGCGCAGCCTGCCCATGGAGGCGGCAGTGCGTCAGGCGGCCGAGCTTGACAAAAAAGGCTATCGAGAGCTTGTCATAACCGGGATCGAGATCGCGTCCTACGGCGTTGATCTGCCCGGAAAGCCCGACCTTGCCGACGTTGTGTGCGCAATAGCTGCCGCCGCACCGCATATGCGTCTGCGTCTCGGCTCAATTGAGCCGAGCGTCATAACCGAGGATTTCTGCAAAAAAATCGCCGCATGCGGCAGCGTGTGTCGGCATTTTCACCTTTCACTGCAATCCGGCTGCGATGCAACGCTCAAAGCCATGAACCGCAAGTACGACACCGCGCGGTTTTACGAGGCGATGCAGCTTCTGCGCCGCTATTTTCCCGACTGCGGCATGACATGTGACGTTATAGTCGGTTTTCCCGGCGAAACGGAGGAACATCAGCTCGAAACGCTTGATTTTCTCAAAAAAGCGCAGTTTTCCGACGCGCACATTTTCCCGTACTCGCGCCGCCCCGGCACTCCGGCGGATAAGATGGACGGCCAGATCGACCGCGCGACAAAGGCAAAGCGCTCAAAGCAGGCGCGTGCCGTCGTCGCCGAAACGCGCCGCAGGTTTCTTGAGAGCATGATAGGCAAAACTCTGCCCGTCCTTTTTGAAACCAAGGAAGGCGAATGCTGGCAGGGACACAGCGATAACTACCTCGAAGTGCGTTCCGAAGGGGAAGATCTTCGCGGTACAGTACATAATGTCAGGATAGATGCGGTTTCCGAAGGAATTTTAGTCGGAAATGTCATTTGACACGGATAGCAAAAATAGCTATACTTTTAACAATGACCGAACAGGAGGTGCTAACAGTGTCAAGAGAAAAGGTTTATAATTTTTCGGCAGGTCCGTCAATGATGCCGGAATCGGTTCTCAATAAGGCCGGAAGCGAGATAAGTGATTATATGGGCAGCGGTATGTCCGTTATGGAGATGAGCCACCGAAGTTCCCTGTTCGGCGAAATTTTTGCGGAAACAAAGCGCAAGCTTAAAGAGACTCTGAACGTGCCGGACAGCCACGAGATCCTGTTTTTGCAGGGCGGCGCAACGCTGCAATTCGCGGCGATACCCCTCAATCTCATGGGAAGCGGAAAGTGCGCGGACTACGCCGTGACCGGCAACTTCTCCGGACTTGCCGCAAAGGAAGCGGAAAAGTACGGCAGCGTTCACATAGCCTGCGACAGCTCCGACCGCGGACACAGCTATATCCCGTCAGAGCTTTCGCTCAGCGCGGATTCTAGCTATTTTTATTACTGCGCGAACAACACCATATACGGAACCGAGTGGCAGTCCATGCCCGATACCAAGGGCAAAACGATAGTCTGCGACATGTCCTCGGATATCCTGTCAAAGCCCGTTGACGTGTCGAAATTCGGCCTTATCTATGCCGGCGCTCAGAAAAACATGGCGCCTGCCGGGCTGACGGTCGTCATAGTTGACAAGGCTCTTGCCGGCCGGCAGATGGATATCTGCCCCTCGGTCATAAGCTACGATACGCTTATAAAAAAAGACTCCATGCTCAACACTCCGCCCTGCTGGTGCATTTACATGCTCGGTCTCATGCTCGACTGGCTTGCGGGCATAGGCGGCGTTGCGGCAATGCAAGAGATAAAGCGCGAGCGCGCCAAGCTCGTTTACGATGTACTCGATAACAGCAAGCTATATATTCCGCATGCCGAAAGGGATTCGCGCAGCGACATGAACGTGACCTTCCGCACAGGCTCGGACGAGCTGGACGCGCAGTTTGTCAAGGGCGCGGCCGCGGAGGGACTTCTCAATCTCAAGGGCCACAGGCTCACCGGCGGTATCCGTGCGTCGCTTTATAATGCCATGCCCATGGAGGGCGCGCAGGCTCTGGCCGATTATATGAAAAAATTCGAGGTAGAACACCATGTATAATATTAAAACAATAAACAAAATTTCGCCCGTCGGCCTTGATAAGCTCAAAGCCAAGGGCTGCAACGTCGGCGAGGATATCGCCGCGCCCGACGGAATAATCGTCCGCAGCGCGGATATGCATGATTACGAGGTAAATCCCGAGCTTCTCGGCGTTGCGCGCGCCGGAGCGGGCTATAATAACATTCCCATAGATGAGCTTGCCGAAAAGGGCATCGTCGTTTTCAACAGCCCCGGCGCGAATGCCGAGGCGGTAAAGGAGCAGACCGTGTGCTCGATGGTGCTTGCCTCGCGCGACGTCGTCGGCAGCATCGAGTGGGTAAAGAGCATCGCCGATCAGGGCAATAAGATCCCGACGCTCGTCGAAAAAGGCAAGTCCAATTTCGCAGGCCCCGAGCTTATGGGAAAAACCGTCGGCGTTCTCGGCCTGGGCGCAACGGGCGCGCTGGTCGCAAACGCGTGCCTTGCGCTGGATATGGACGTAATAGGCTACGACCCGTTTATGTCGGTCGAAGCCGCGTGGAGACTTTCGCGCGATGCAAAGCGCGCCGACGATATCGAAGAAATATTCAGAAACTGTGATTATATAAGCATCAATATCCCCTATAACGAGGATACCCACCACATGCTCGATGCGAAGGCGTTTGCCGCAATGCGCGATGGCGTGAGGATAATAAACGAGTCGCGTGCCGAGGTCGTCGATGACGATGCGATGCTCGCCGCTCTTGAGTCCGGCAAGGTCGCAAAATACGTCACCGACTTCCCCAATGAGAGAATACTCGGCGGCAAGAACGTCATTGCCCTGCCGCACCTCGGCGCATGCACGCCCGAGAGCGAGGACAGATGCGCCGAGATGGCCGCAAAGCAGCTGTATGAGTACCTTAAAAACGGCAATATAGTAAATTCCGTGAACCTGCCTTCGGCAAAGCTCGAGCGTATGGGCGTGTGCCGCCTGTGCGTTATCCACCACAATATCCCCGGCATGATAAATCGTGTGCTCGATCTGATAACGAAGAAGAATATAAACGTCGAACACATGATAAATAAGCCCCACGGCAGATATGCCTATACCATCATAGACCTCAACGACGAGATCTGGGACGATACGGCGAACACCATCCGCGAGATGGACGATGTCCTTCGCGTCCGCGTCCTGCACTGATTTATGATAGCAAAAAGCACCCACCCGGGTGCTTTTTTGCTATATGAGTGGCATTGGTAAACGCATCGTTATTGACACAGGCAGGTAAAAGATTCTATAATAATTAAAATAATATGAAAGAATTGGAGGCGCTGCGGATGCTCAGAGTTAAAACTCCGGATGAGGTGCTTGCGCTTATTGATGAAAGCTTTTCGCCGCTTGAAGCCCGGTGCGAGAGCGCAGAGCTTTGCGACGCGGTCGGCAGGGTGCTTGCCGAGGATATATGCGCAGCGGAGTTTGTTCCGGACTTTGACCGCTCCACCGTTGACGGCTATGCTGTGCGCGCGGAGGACACATTCGGCTGCTCGGACTCGATGCCTGCCGTTTTGCGCCTTACGGGAAAGATCAAAATGGGCAGCGGAGCCGAAACGGCGATTTCGCCAGGCGAGTGCTGCGCCATACCGACGGGCGGCGCCGTGCCGGAGGGCGCGGACTGCTGCGTTATGCTTGAATACGCCGAGGATTACGGCGACGGAACCGTCGGCATAGCAAAGCCCGGCGCTCCCGGCATGAATATGATCTTCCGCGGAGACGATGTTTTCCCTGGCAAGAAAATGCTCGAAAAAGGGCGCGTTTTATCGCCGCAGGATATCGGCGCGCTCGCAGCAGCCGGCGTGACTGCCGTGCCGGTCACAGGCAGAATAAAGGTCGGCGTTATCTCGACGGGCGACGAGCTTGTGGAGGCAGGCTGCGCGCCTGCAAAGGGACAGATGCGCGACGCAAACGCCCCGATGCTATGCGCGATGCTTTCGCGCTTTGGCGCGCGATGCGTGAGATACGGCATATGCCCCGACGATGTGCAGGTGCTTGAAAAAACCGTGCGCCGTGCGCTTGAAGAATGCGATGCCGTCATAATATCCGGCGGAAGCAGCGTCGGCGAAAAGGATGCAAGCGTCCGAGTGACGGCTTCCGTCGGCGAGGTATTGCTCCACGGCGTTGCGATGAAGCCAGGAAAGCCGACGATACTCGGCAGGGCTGGAAATAAGCCGATACTCGGCCTGCCGGGGCACCCCGTCGCGGCGTATTTTGCGGCGAACATATTTGCCCTGCCGCTGATAGCCCGGCTCGAGGGCAGACTGCTGCACCGCCGCAGCGTAAAAGCGCGGCTGAGCGAAAGCGTCAGCGCAAACCACGGCCGCGCGCAGTACACCGGCGTTAGGCTTGAGCGGCGCGCGGACGGACTGTATGCGGCGCCGGTGCGCACAAAGTCCGGGCTTATAACGAACCTTGCCGGAACGGACGGATATTTCTGCATAGACAGAGACTGCGAGGGACTTCCGGCAGGAGCCGAGGTCAGCGTCATATTCGGAGAATGAAGATGGCTTTTTCTTATCTTACAAACGTGCCTCTTGAAAAGGCAAAAAGTGATTATATCGAGCTTCTCACGGACCATGGATTCGGCCCGGAGAGCGAGACAGTTTCTGTGCAGAGCGCCTGCGGCAGGGTGACTGCAAAGGCTGTTTATGCCGCGATCTGCGCGCCGCACTACGCGGCAAGCGCCATGGACGGCATTGCGATAAAGGCAAAGGACAGCTTCGGCGCAACGGACACGACGCCGGTGACGCTCGCTGCCGGGCAATTTACCGTTGTCGATACCGGCGACCCGATACCGGCCGGCTGCGACGCTGTTATAATGGTCGAGGAGCTTGTGCATGACCCCGACGGCAGCGTCACTGTCCACGCGCCTGCGGCTCCGTGGCAGCACATTCGCCAGATAGGCGAGGACATATGCGCAGGGGAGATGATCCTGCCCTCGTATACGCGGATAACTCCGTCGGCGGTGGGTGCGCTCATTGCAGGCGGCGTGCTGGAGCTTGAGGTTTTCAGAAAGCCGCGCGTTGCGATAATCCCCACGGGGGATGAGATAGTTGCGCCGTGCGCAGATCCTAAGCCCGGAGACATTTTAGAGTTTAATTCCTCAATATTCTCGTCGATGCTCAGCCAATGGGGCGCGCAGCCCGTGGTTTACCCGATAATTCCGGATGATCATGAAAAGATAAAGGCCGCGGTCAGCCGCGCGGCGGACGAATGCGACATGGTGGTTTTGAACGCCGGCTCATCCGCCGGGCGCGAGGATTTCTCGGCCGGCGTTATAGGAGAGCTGGGGCAGGTGCTGTATCACGGCATTGCGATAAAGCCCGGCAAGCCTGCGATACTCGGCCGCTGCGGCGCAAAACCGGTGCTCGGAGTGCCGGGATACCCGGTGTCCGGCATAATCGTAATGGAGGAGCTTTTAAAGCCGCTTGTCGATATCTTTACGGGCGCTTCGACGGAGAAAAAGCGCTATGTTGACGCCGTTTTAACGCGCCCGGTCGTATCGGGGCTTAAATACCGCGAGTTTGTCCGTGTGCGCATGGGCTATGTCGGCGATAAGCTCACAGCGTCGCCGCTCAGCCGCGGAAGCGGCGTGGTATCTTCGTTCATGAAGGCCGACGGCATAATGGAAATTCCGCAGGAGGTCGAGGGCTTCGAGCGCGGAGACCGTGTCAGGGTGCGGCTGCTGACGGATGAGGATAAGCTCAGGCAGAGCCTCGTCGTTATCGGGAGCCACGATCCGCTTATTGACGAGCTTGCCGATATGCTGCACCGCGCCGACCACGGTATAAGCCTCAGCTCGACTCACGTCGGCTCGATGGGCGGCATAATGGCGATAAAGCGCGGCGAGGCGCATGCCGCAGGCTGCCATCTGCTCGATACGGGCACGGGCGAGTATAACCTCAGCTTCATGCGAAAATATTTTCCCGAGCACGACGCTTATCTTGTCCGCTGCGTCGGCAGACTTCAGGGACTCATGGTCGCAAAGGGCAATCCGTTGGGGATAAACGGCTTTGCGGACATATCGCGCGAAGGCGTGCGCTACGTTAACCGCCAAAAAGGCTCGGGAACGAGAATACTGGCAGACTACCTGTGCGAGACTAACGGCATAGTCAGCACAAAAATTTACGGCTATGAGCGCGAGGAGCTTACGCACACCTCGGTCGCGGCTCAGATCGCGGCAGGCTCGGCTGATGCCGGCATGGGCATATATTCGGCTGCAAAGCTGTATGATTTAGACTTTGTTCCGGTGTGTACGGAGGAATATGACCTCATAATCCCCGAGCATGCGTGGGATAGCGCGCCCGTGCGCAAGCTTTTGGAGGTGCTGCAAAGCAAGGCCTTTGCCGACAGGCTCCGGCAGCTCGGCGGCTATACGCTCACCGCGCCGGGAAAAATAATAGAGTACGGAATATAGTATTTAATATAAAGGACACGAAGGGAGGATGCAAATGACAAACTATGCAGGCTACATGGGCAAGGTCATCCGCCTCGACCTCAGCAGCCGAAGCGTTTCGGAATATCCGTGGACGGACAGGGACAGGCAGCTGTATCTGGGCGGCAAGGCGATGGCCTCGAAGATAATGTACGATAATTTCACCGGCAGCGAAAAGCCGCTTGAGCCGGAGAATATCATCGTTATCTCAACAGGACCCCTGACGGGAACGGGCGCGCCAAGCTCGAGCAGGTTCAACATCTCCACTCTCTCGCCGCAGACGGGCATAACCACTTCATCAAACTGCGGCGGAAACTTCGGGCACTATCTCAAAAAAGCCGGCTACGATGCGCTTATCATCGCCGGAAAATGCGAAAAGCTCACATGGGTCGAGATACATAACGACATCATAAAATTCCACGACGCCGAGGAGCTTAAGGGCCTTTGCACAACGCCGACGCAGGAGAGCATACAGCAAAAGCTCGATGAGGAGCGCGGCTGCGAGGTCAAATGCGGCAAGGTCGTTATCGGCCCGGCAGGCGAAAACCTCGTCAAATACGCGTCGGTTTTCAGCAACGAGCGCGCCGCAGGCCGCGCCGGAGTCGGCTGCGTTTTCGGCTCGAAAAACCTCAAGGGCATTGCCGTTTCCGGCACGCACGAGGTGAGCATTTATGACCCCCAAAAGACGCACGAGCTGTTTGAAAAATGGGTCGAGACGCTAAAAAAGCATCCGCTGACGGGCAATCAGCTGCCCAAGATGGGCACGGCCGGACTTGTGACAACGATGCAGATGCGCGGCCTTTTGTCAACGCGCAACTACGCAAAGGGGCAGTTTGAGGACTTCGAGCTTGTAAACGGCGAAACGCTTGCCGAGGATATAAACATCGTAAACAAGGGCTGCCTTTCCTGCCCGATGAAGTGTGCGCGCACCGTCAAGGTCGGCAATCACGAGGTCAAGGGGCCGGAGCTTGAAACGCTCGGCCTTCTCGGCGGCGGCATAATGAATAACGATCTGAAGCTCATATGCAAATGGAACTATGAGCTTGACGAGCTGGGCATGGACACGATATCCTGCGCAAGCACCGTCGCATGGGCGATGGAGGCAAACGAAAAGGGACTGTGGAAAAACGGCCTGCAATTCGGCAAGACCGCGAACCTGAGCGCGGTTTTCCGCAGCATTGCAAACCGTCAGGGCATAGGCAACGAGCTTGCCGAGGGCACGCGCACGCTCAGCAATAAATACGGCGGCAAGGAGTTTGCCATTCAGTCGAAGGGTCTGGAGCTTGCTGCCTACGAGCCGCGCAAGGCCGTCGGCCAGGGGCTCGGCTACGCTGTCTCAAACCGCGGCGGCTGCCATCTAAACGGCGGCTACCTCGTAATTCTCGAGGGACTCGGACTTAACGTCAACAGCCAGACGCCGCACGCAAAGGCGGATCTGTGCATGCTCATGCAGGATCTTATGGAGTCGGTATCGTCGGGCGGACAGTGCCTGTTTACGTCCTACGCGCTGTTTCCGAGCTTCCTGCTGTCGGGACCGAACAGCTTCGTGACGCGCACTGTAAACGCCGTCATGCCGTATATCGGGCCGGCCGTAAGGCTTATAAACAAGTATCCGCGTGCGATAAAAATGAATCTTCCGCTGCTGCCGCATACCTATGCGCTCAAATACGCCGTCGGCATGAAAATGGATCTCGGCAGGTTTATCCGCATCGGCGAGCGCAGCTACAATGTCGAGCGCGCGGTCAACGCAAAATTCGGCGTGAACGCCTCGTGCGATACGCTGCCCAAGCGCCTCACCGACGTTCCGCAGGATCCCAAGGATCCAAAAACGAAGGTGCCGCTTGAGACAATGAAAAAGACCTACTACAAGGCTCGCGGCTGGGGCAGCGACGGTCTGCCCGGCGCAAGAAAGCTTCAAAAGCTTGAGATCGCGAGCAACGCCGAACAGGAGGAGGCCGTATGATAACAGTTAAAATATTCGGCACGTTCCGCCTCGACAGCGGACTTAAGCAGATGCAGGCGGACGTAAAGACCGCAAAGGAGCTGTATCCGCTGATAATGGACGAGGTAAAGCGCATAGACCCGAACACGAAGCTTACGATAAAGGACGTAAAGGGCTGCATCCTGTCGCGCGGCGGCAAACAGATAAGCCCATCGACGCGGCTCGACGACGGCGACGTTATCTGCCTTGTGCCGGCCGTAGCAGGAGGGTGAGCCATGGTTTATACGATAGATCGGAGCATTTGCAACGGCTGCGACGCCTGCTCGAGCACCTGCCCGACGCATGCGATCTCGCACGACGTTAAAGCCGAAAAAAACAGCATCGACCCCGAATACTGCGTTTCGTGCAATCTGTGCTCAAGCTTCTGCGAGCGAAACGCCATAAGGCGCACGGACGGCAGCTTCACGCCGTACAAGGGCTGGGATAAGTGGAACATGCCGCTTATAGACACTCGGCGCTGCACGGGCTGCTCGCTGTGCATTGAGGAGTGCCCCATGAACGCGCTTGCGCTCACCGGCGCAAAGGAGCACGGGGATATACACACCTATGCGTATCTTAAAAGCGCAGGCCGCTGCATCGGCTGCGAAAAGTGCGCCGCGCGCTGCCCGATAGAGGCGATCGAAATGATACCTCAGCTCGCTCCCGACGGCACAGAAAACCCCGTCAATGTCCGCCCCGAGTATCTCAAAACGCCGGCAAAGGCAAAGAGCGTACAGGCTGTCGAAAAACTATGCTGCAAAAGAAAGATAATAGAGCAGCAGGGGAGCTCGAGGGGGCAAAGGCCCCACTCGAAATTGGATTAATAGCCATCAAAAACGCCTGATTTATCAGGCTTTTTGACGAGCGTAGCGAGATTTTTCGTGAAAACCTGTTTTCACAAAAAATGTGGCGTTTTTGAAGCGTGCAAAAAAGTCAAAGACTTTTTTGACACGCTGAGCCTAAAGCGCTTTATGAAATGAACGCAGCAGCGCCGCCGAGCAAATCGGCGGCGCTAACTTTGTGTTGCAATGGATGTGCATATATGGTAGTATATCAAGCAAAGACAGATAATTCAGAAAGCGGTGGACGAGCCTCTTTCCGAAGCAAGCTTTGGCCGCAGGGGAAATGCCTCTGCGGAGCGGCTGCTTTGGAGGAGGTTTAATTTTTTGCACAAAACGATGAAAGAGAGGAAAACAGATGAAAAAACTCATTGCCCTGCTTTTAGCCTGCGTAATGGTGCTTTCGCTGTGCGCATGCGGCACCGGCGATAAGCCCGAGGCGAGCGAAACGCCTTCGCCCACGGAGCAGGTATCAAACGTCGATACCTGCATACTCATGGAAGCGGACGAGAATATGATCAATACATACTCGCTGCTTGCCGTTAATCCGAACGCACCGTTTACCGATGCCGACGGCAACGCCGTTTCCGACGTCAAAATTAACGCCGACGGCGCGGAAACGTTCATTGACTGGATGCTCTCCGAGGCAAGCAAACTCATTAAGGAATACGGCGTTGAGGAGTACGGTGATAATCTCTTCTACCTCAAGGACGATGCGCCGAAGTACGACGATAAGATCGCAAATGCCTCCGACGAAAACAGAGTGATCCGCCTTTCCACCACGACCTCCGTCAAGGACTCCGGCCTGCTTGACTATATCCTCCCTGTTTTTGAACAGGAGTACGGCTATAAGGTCGAGGTGCAGTCGGCAGGCACCGGCAAAGCCATAGCTGCCGCAAAATACGGCAATGCGGACGTTATCCTCGTCCACTCGAAGGCTCAGGAGGAGGCTTTCGTGGACGAAGGCTTTTCCTACGTTCTGAACGGCTTTGATTCCGAGCGTTTGAGCTTTATGTATAACTACTTTGTGCTGTGCGGCCCGTCGAACGATCCGGCAGGCGTGAAGGACTGCGGCAGTGTTCTTGATGCGTTTGCAAAGATAGCCGACGGCAAGTATCCGTTCGTATCGCGCGGCGATAACTCCGGCACTCATACCAAGGAACTCTCGCTCTGGCCGGAGTCTCTTGGAATAAGCGAAGATCCCAAGAGCTTTGCCGACTATACGCAGTGGTACACCTCGGCAAATGCCGGCATGGGAGCATGCCTCGTCATGGCCGAGCAGATGCACGCATATATCCTCACGGATAAGGCCACCTTCCTTACCTTTGTCGCCAATAACGGCGTGATGGACTGAAATAAAGAAAAGATCGGGCCTGCTTTCGCGGCAGACCCGATTTCTTGAGAGATAACTATGCAGACAGCTTTTGAAAAAGCAATAGAACTTATGATCACGGCAGACCCGGAGCTTCTGAACATTCTCGGCGTGACCGCGAAAATGAGCCTTTCAAGCTCGCTCATCGCGCTGCTTCTCGGCGTTCCGCTGGGATTGCTGCTCGGCGCTGCGAGCTTCAGAGGGCGCGGACTGCTCGTTGTTCTAAACCGCACGCTCATGGGAATGCCGCCGGTCGTATGCGGACTTATATTTTATCTGTTCTTTTCCGGAGTCGGCCCTTTCAGAGGCGCGGAGCTTCTTTTCACGGTCGAGATCATGATAATTGCGCAGGTCGTGCTGATAACGCCGATCGTTGCGGGAAGCATGGAAACATATGCTTCGTCCGTCGCCCCGGCCGTGCGCGAGAATGCGTGCGGACTTGGACTTGGCAAAGGCAAAACCTTTGCGCTGCTTCTAAACGAGTGCGTCTATCAGGTGTTTTCGGCGTATCTTCTGGCATTTGCACGCGCCATAGCCGAGGTCGGCGCGGTGTCGATGGTGGGCGGAGCGATAGCGTGGAAAACGAACGTCATGACGACGGCTATCATGGAGTATACGAACAAGGGCAATTTCTCAAAAGGCATTGCTCTCGGCATTATACTTCTGGCGCTGTCGTTTGTCGTGAACATCGTTTTGTCGCTGCTGCAAAGGAGATTGAGCAAATGAAGATAAGCGCGTTTACGAAAACTTACGGCGGCAGGACGGTCCTCGATATGCCGGAAACAGAGCTTGAACATGGCGCGTCTTATGCCGTGATCGGTGCAAACGGCAGCGGAAAATCAACGCTTGCCCGGATCCTTGCAGGGGTCGAAAAGCCGGACGGCGGAAAGACTGTCATATCCGGAATAACGGTCGGCTACATGCCGCAGAAAAGCTATGCGTTCCGAATGACGGTTATGCGCAATTTGCTCGTCGGCGCAAATGACGAGGAGCGCGCGAGGTATCTCATGCGAAAGCTGGGGATAGAGCATCTTGCGTCTGAGCCGGCACATAAGCTTTCCGGCGGCGAGACGGCACGTATGGCGCTGGCAAGGCTGCTTATGCGTGATCGACAGCTGCTGATAGTTGACGAGCCGACGGCAGCGATGGATATGGAGTCCGTAACGCTCGCCGAGCGGCTGCTTGCCGAATACAGAGAAAAAACCGGCTGCACGCTCCTGCTTGCCACCCACAGTCTGCGTCAGGCCGAGCGGCTTACGGAAAAAACCTTGTTTTTCGATTTCGGAAAACTCGTTGAATTCGGCCCGACGCAGCAGATAATAACGCAGCCTTCCTGCGAACAGACACGGAGATTTATAGAGCTGTACGGCTCATAAGCAAAAAGCTCCCCCATTAGGCCGGCTGACTCAAAATAACATACGCCAAAAAAGGCGGAGCAAGCACGAATGTCTTTGCTGCGACGGCTTGGTATACACAAAGTATGCCTGCACCGCCGCGCCTTGACCTCGCACTTGCTCCGTCATTTTTGGTGCTTTGCAGTTTTGAAGCTGAGATTGTTTGCTCATGCAAGGACAAAGTTACAGAGTACACTGACGTATTCTCAAGGCTTTGGACGTAGCAGTGGCGAAAAAAATCGTTTCAAAACCGTATATTTTATTGTGTCAGCCGGCCTTGGGGAGCTTTATGTGTTTGAAATACTTTTATCTGAGGCCGCGAGCCTTTATGTAGCTCAAGATGGTCTGAACCGTGCCCTCGACGCCGAGTTTGGAGCTGTTGATGCACAGATCGTAGTTCTGTGCGTCGCCCCAGGTCTGATCGCTGTAGTACTTATAGAAGCTGGAACGATCCTTATCGACTTCCTTGATTTTCTTGCGTGCCTGAGCCTCGTCAAGACCCTGACGCTCCTCAAGGCACTTGATGCGCGCATCGGTGTCGCCGAGGATAAATACGCTGACAACATCGTCTCTGTCGTTGAGGACATAGTCGGCGCAGCGGCCGACGAAGATGCAGTCTTCTTTGGATGCGATCTCGCGGATCGCGTCGAACTGTGCGGAAACTACCTCCATGTTCAGACGGAAATTCTCATTCAGACCATAGCCGCCTGCATGCAGCAGGAAAGCGGACATGCGCTTTTCGTCGTATGCGTTAATGAGCTCGCGGCTGAAGTCGGAGTGCTTTGCCGCCTCGTCAACGATCTCTTTGTCGTAGCATTTGATGCCAAGCTCCTTTGCCAGAAGTCTTGCTATCTCTCTGCCGCTTGAACCGTGCTGTCTTCCGATGGTGATAATCATAATGACGCCTCCAATTCAATTTCTTTTGATGGTTTCATTATAGCACTCTTTGTGAAAAAATCAACATACATAAATAATTTTTCTTGCATATGTTTTTAGTATGATAAGAAAAAAACGACTGATCATGAATACCGCGCTCTTAACAGGCTCATCGCTTATAATGAGTCTCATCTCCATGTCGTTTCAGGTGTGGCTTGCCGGACGCATCGGCTCGGCCGGTATAGGGCTTTATCAGCTGGTAGTGTCGGTATCGTTTCTGTGCACTACCTTTGCAATTTCGGGCGTGAGGTTTGCCGCGACGCGGCTTGTTTCCGAAGAGATCGGACGCGAGCGCGAGCAGGGGATAAGCGGCGCGATGCGGCGCTGCTTTGTTTACAGCGCACTGTTCGGGACCGCGGCGTTTTTCGTCTTGCACAGCGGAGCAGAAATGATAGGCTTTCTGTGGATAGGCGATGCGCGCACCGTGCGCTCGCTGCGCATCATGGCGTATGCCATGCCGATGGTCTCGCTGTGCTCGGCGATGTCGGGCTATTTCACCGCCTGCGGCAGGGTATGGAAGCCGACAGTTGTGCATTTTTTCGAGCAGATAATAACCATTGCGCTCGTCGCGCTTTTCCTTGTGCGCTCCCCGGCCGGTGATATTGAAAAAAACTGCTCCGCCGTCATGCTCGGAACGGTCTGCGGCGACGCGATATCCTTTGTCATGATGCTGCTTTTTTACCTAACCGACCGCGGTCGTCATCCGGGCAACGGCAAAAACGATCTGCGGCTTACCTCACGTATGCTGCGCATTGCGCTGCCGCTTGCGTTTTCGGCTTATGCGCGCTCGGCGCTGTCAACGCTCGAGCATCTGCTCGTACCGCGCGGACTTAAATCGGCAGGCTTTTCGGCCGACCGCGCTCTGTCCGGCTACGGGACGATACAGGGCATGGTCATGCCGATAATATCGTTCCCGGCCTGCTTTCTCATGGCGCTCAGCGAACTTATGATACCCGAGCTTACCGAGGCACAGATGCGCGGCGAGCGCGCCGAGATATCGCGCACGGTGCGCAGCTTATTAAAAAAGGGCAGCGGCTATTCGCTTGCCGTTGCCCTTGCGATATTCATTTTTGCCGACAGGCTCGGCATTGCGGTCTATTCCTCGCCGGAGGCAGGGCATTTTCTGCGCCTGCTCGCGCCGCTTATTCCGATAATGTACACCGACATGCTCTGCGACGGCTGCCTTAAAGGCTTGGGTCAGCAGATGTGGAATATGGGCATAAACGTGCTTGATGCGCTTTTAGGCGTACTGCTCGTGTGGAGAGTGCTGCCGGTGTATGCCCTGACGGGCTATATCTGTATCATTTATTTCAACGAATGCCTGAATTTTGCCCTGAGCATGCTGCGGCTGAGGAAGGTCATCCGTTCTTAGCCTTGCGCTCGGCAAGCTTTTTGTCGCCCTTGTGAAGCAGGGGAGATATGCGCTTGTAAAGCAGCATCGTCAGCACCGTTACTATAATGCCCTTTAAAAGGTTAAACGGAACGACGCAGAACAAAACGAGGGTGGATACACTGTTTATGGCCGAGTTTATGTCGTTGCCCATCTTGATTATCGCCTCAAGCGGCATGCCGAACAGTTCTGCGAAGGTCGGCAGCAGGTAAACCGCATTGAAAAGGCTTCCGAAAATCGTCATTACGAGCGTGCCGGCGATCATGCCGATAAGCGCGCCGCGCTTGCTCTTTTTCATGTGGTAGATGCACGATGCCGGCAGAACGAACGAGCAGCCGACGACGAAGTTTGCAAAGTCGCCGACAAAGGCGGTCGTCGTGCCCTTGAAAACGAGCTTAACGATGATCTTGAGAAACTCCGCCACGACGCCGGACACCGGTCCGAGGTAGAACGTGCAGATCATGATGGGGATCTCGCTCAGGTCGATCTCGTAAAAGCTCGGCGCGAAGAACAGAGGGATCTCGATAAACATCAAAACGCCCGCCATTGCCGAGAAGATCGCCGTGTAAGCAAGAAAATGAGTGCTGCCGAGCTTTTTGCGGTTTTTCATAACAAAGCGCTCAAACAGCAGCGCCAGCACGAACAGTGCCGCGAATATGCCGAGGCATTCGAGCACGAACGAAAGATTTTCACCTATCTGAGAGATAAGCTTTCCCATGGATATGTACCTCCGAAATTAAAAAATCACCCGAAAGAAAATATCTTTCAGGCGACGCAATAAATCAAAGCGCACATCTTCTACCATCCAGACTATACTGTCGGTACCGGAATCACACCGGTTCATGCCTTTCGGCTCGCGGACTTTACCGCCGGTCGGGAAATGCTCCCTGCCCTGAAGATATCCTATTCGGTTGTGCCCTCATTATAGCGCTGCTGCATAAAATGTCAATACCCTTTTGACATTTTTCTTTAGATGCCTTACAATGGAAAACGGTGATGTTATGGAACACGGAAAAAGCTGCTGCTTTTCGGGACACCGGCCGTCGAAGCTTCCATGGGGCTATGACGAATCGGATCCGAGATGCGTTGAATTTAAGGAAAAGCTGTCTGCCGTTATCGGCGCGGTGTACGATTCGGGGATAAAGCATTTTATCTGCGGAATGGCGCTCGGCTGCGATATGTACTGTGCCGAGGCCGTCATAAGGCTCAAAAAAATGCATTCGGAGGTTACGCTCCAGGCCGCTGTTCCGTACAGGGGGCAGGCCGATAACTGGAACGAGTATAACCGCCTGCGATACGACCGCATCGTTGATAATTGTGATGAAGTCACAGTGCTTGCCGAGAGCTACAGTCCGGCGTGCATGGCAATAAGAAATCGCTTCATGGTAGATAATTCGAGCGTCCTTGTCGCCTGCTACGACGGCATGTCCGGCGGAACGTGGAACACCATCCGCTATGCGCAGAAAAAAGATATTGAAGTTATCCAGCTGCCTATAGAATAGCTTCTGTACGGCGCGTAGTCTTGAAAAAGGCTGCTTTCTGCCGATTTTTTTAAATGTTCGGGATGTTTTGACAGATGAATGGACTTTGTCGCGCTGCGGAGGCAAATTGCTGTTGCAATCGGCCGGGCTTTTTGCTACAATGAGTTTCATTGTTGAAATCAAAACTATGCAGAATGGGGTCCGAGCATTGAATACGAGTGAAAAATGGCCGAAGTATTCCCCGACGAACAAAAAACAATCGGCAGTTGATATTGTAATTAACAGAATAGTCGACGATGTTCTCACCGGACGATACAAGCCGGGGGATAAGCTCCCGACGGAGATGCAGCTTGCTGAAATGATGTCCATGAGCAAAAACACCGTGCGTGAGGCAATTAAAATTCTGGTGGCCTACGGCGCCGTCGAGATACGCCGCCCGGAAGGAACCTTCATCACGCATTCGTTTACGCCCAAGATGCTCAACCCCGTCATTTACTCGCTTCTTTTCAGCAAGAGCAATGCCGATGATCTTCTTGGCCTGAGACGTATGATAGACACGGGCGTGTTCCTGCTTATCATAGACTGCGGACTTGATAAGGAGGATGAGGCGGCACTCGAAGCGCAGCATAAGCTCTATTCATCTCTTGTGCTCAGCCGCGACGCGGATATTGAGATGATAGCGCGCGAGGATATATGCTTCCATCAGATGCTTGCAGCGGCCACGAAGAACGAGCTTGTCAAAGTGTTCCACGACTATGTAGCCGATCTTACGGCGGAGTCGAGAGTGCGTGCGATAGAGATGTGCCGCAGGGATGATAACATGCAGTATCTCGTCGATGTTCACAGAGCAACGCTGGATCTGGTCGAGCGGAAATCGAAATACTCCCTTGAAGAGACGATTGATTTTAGTTATATTTACTGGAAAACGACTTATAAATTATAAACATTGCACAAAAGTCAACTGTTAAATTCATAACAGTTGACTTTCTTTTTTGCAAATAGTACAATTAAATCAACAAACACCCAATGTTCAACTTTGGGAGAACTGATTTGTGACAATTATGGCTGCATGCAGCCGGAACGGAGGAGCAAATGCAAAAGGAGAAGCTTGAATTTCTCAAGGAAAAGGCAGCCGAACTGCGAAAAGATGTTATTACAATGATCTACGAGGCTCAATCCGGACATCCGGGAGGATCTCTTTCAGCGGCCGATTTCGTTGCGGCACTGTACTTCTCGGAAATGAAAGTTGATCCGAAAAACCCGAAATGGCCCGACAGAGACCGCTTCGTGCTGTCAAAAGGACACGCATGTCCGATACAGTATGCGGCGCTTGCAGAACTCGGATTTTTCGATAAGTCGGTTCTGAGCACTCTGCGTAAGGAAGGCTCAATACTTCAGGGACATCCGGATATGAAAAAGTGCCCGGGTATAGATATCTCCACCGGCTCGCTCGGACAGGGATTTGCCTGCGGCGCAGGTATGGCGCTTGCTGCAAAGCTTGACGGTAAGGACTACCGTGTGTTTGTCGTCATAGGCGACGGCGAGAGTCAGGAAGGCGAGATCTGGGAAGCTGCTCAGGTCTGCAACAAGTATAAGCTGGATAACATCGTAGTGTTCTGCGATTACAATAACCTTCAGCTCGACGGAACCTGTGATGAGGTCATGCCGGTGCTGGATCTTGCGAAAAAGTTTGAATCTTTCGGCTTCGAATGCATGACCATAGACGGCAACGATATGGAGCAGATAGTCGATGCGCTCGACAAGCTTTGTGCGTCGAAAAACGGCAAGCCCAAGTTCATTTTGGGCAACACCGTCAAGGGCAAGGGTGTTTCCTTCATGGAAAACCGCGGCGATTGGCACGGAAAAGCCCCGAACAGCGAAGAGTATAAGGCGGCCATGGCAGAACTTGAGGAAGGAGCACGAGCATGAGCAAGATAGCAACAAGAGACGGCTTCGGCGATGAGATCGTCGAGCTGGGACGTGAAAACAAGAATATCCTGGTCGTCGATGTGGATATCGGCAAGTCCTGCAAGACCACGAATTTTGCAAAGCAGCTTCCTGCACAGCATGTTAACGTCGGCATTGCCGAGCAGAGCGGCGCAGGCGTCGCGGCAGGTCTGGCAACCTGCGGCAAGATACCCTTCGTCGTGACTTACGCGGCATTCGGCTCCATGCGTATGTGCGAAATGATCCGTCAGGAGATCTGCTACCCTCATCTTAATGTCAAAATAGCCTGCTCGCACGGCGGCGTGACCCCGGCAAACGACGGCGCAAGCCACCAGTGCATCGAGGATATGGGCATACTTTCAACGATACCGGGTATGACCGTCGTCATGCCGGCCGACTATAACGCAGCCCGTAAGCTCACGCGCGCAGCCGCGGAATTTGACGGCCCCGTGTATCTCCGCTTTACGCGCGATGCCGTTCCCGAGGTATACGGTCCCGAGCAGGAATTTGTCATCGGCAAGGCGATCACTCTGCGCGAGGGAACCGATGCGGCAATCATTTCAATAGGCGATACGGTTCACATTGCTCTTGAGGCTGCCGAGGAGCTTCTCAGGCAGGGAATAAAGGCTCGTGTGCTGGATATGCACACGATAAAACCGCTTGATGTCGAAGCGGTCACCAAAGCCGTCAATGAGTGCGGCAAGATAGTTACCGTTGAGGATCACAACATAATTAACGGTCTCGGCAGCGCTGTTGCGTCTGTTGCTGCGGATATGGGCCACGGCGTTGTCAAGCGTATCGGCATTCTCGACCGGTTCGGTCAGTCGGCGCCGTACGAGAGACTGCTCGAAATGAACGGTATTACGGTTGAAAACATTGTTTCCATCGTAAAGGGAATTTGAGTAAACAACAGGCATTGCCTGCTTAAATTAGGAAAAATAACAAACAAAGGAGAAAAAGAAATGAAAAGATTCCTGTCAATCGTTCTCGCATTGTGCATGGTCTTCGCACTGTGTGCCTGCGGCAACGATTCCAACAACGGCGGCAGCGACGCTGACAGCAGCAAGTACGATAAGATCAGCATCGACCTGTCCTGCAACGGCCAGTCCGATACCGCAAACGACTGCATCGGCGCAAACCTCTTTAAGCAGTACATTGAAGAGCAGTCCGGCGGTGCGATCACCGTCACCATTTACAACAACGATCAGCTTGCCGGCGGCAACATGACCAAGGGCCTCGAGCTGGTTATGGACGGCACCGTCCAGATGGATATCCACTCCACCTCCATCATCTCGTCCATCGACAAGCGCCTCATGGTAAGCTGCCTGCCCTGGACCTTCTCCGACTATCAGGCTGCTGAGGACGCATTCTTCGGCGCCGGTGGCGAGTTCGTCTCCTCCGTCCTCGCAGAGCACGGCCTGACCTACCTCGGAGCACTCCACAACGGCTTCAAGTGCATGACCTCCTCCAAGTGCCAGATCAAGGCTCCTTCCGACCTCGTCGGTCAGAAGATCCGCACCCCGGGCGGCGATCTGTGGAACGGCTTCTGGAGCGCACTGGGTGCATCTCCTCAGGCAATGAGCTGGTCCGAGGTTTACACTGCAATGCAGCAGAAGACCATCGACGGCCACGATAACAGCCCCTCCACCATCAACTCCGCAAACGTTCAGGAAGTTCAGAAGTACATCACCGTTTCCAACCACACCTACGAAGCATTCACCTGGAGTGCAAACAGCGATTGGTACAACGGCCTTAACGAGGCAACTCAGGAGCTGATCGCAAGCTGTGCAAAGCAGGCCTGCCTTGATGCAAACAAGCAGATCGAAGGTTCCATGGAAGAGATCCTCAGCAGCTGGGAAGGCAACGGTTACAACGAAATTTACCGTCTGTCCGACAGCGAGATCGAAGTTTTCAAAGAAGCAGTCGCAAGCGTTACCGAGCAGTACGCAAATGAGTACGGTCAGGAAGCATGCACCGCATTCGGCATCAATGTTGCATCATAATCGGTATATGTACTGAACCTTAAGATCCACGGCACAGGCGTTTCGGCTTGCCGAACGCCTGTGCCGTGAAATTGGTTTTCATCCAACCGAAAGGAGTTTCAAGTGAAAAAGACTGGAAAAGTCCTCAATTCGCTTGAGGATTACATACTTGCGGCCATGCTCATGGTCATGACGATACTCGCTTTTATAAATGTTATCATGCGATACGTCCTTCTCTCTTCACTGCCGTGGATAGAAGAGCTCAACCGCCTCGGTCTTGTTATCCTGTCCTATACAGGCGCGGCGGTAGCGCTTAAGAATCATTCTCACCTCGGACTTTCCATTGTCACCGATAAGCTCTCCCCCAAGGGAAAGAAGATCGCGGGACTTTTCAGCTGCCTGTGCGGCGTTTTCTTCTGTGGGATATCCGTATACTACGGTGTCCTTATGGTTATCAAGGAATATCAGAACAACGTGCTTACGCAGGGCATGCAGTGGCCTGAATGGCTTTTCGGAATTTGGCTCCCGATAGGACTGGCCGTGCTGTGCATCCGCTTTATCCAGTGGGGCGTCTACCTTGTGCAGGGCCGTGATTTTAAAGATACAAGCAAGGAGGGCAATAACGGATGAGTGCTGTACTCTTATTTGGAATATTCTTCGCCCTTCTTTTCCTGAATGTGCCCATAGCAATGTCGTTGGGCGTGTCGAGCATCATAACTACGATGGCAGTCAAGCCGGCTATGATGTCCACTATAGCGGCGAACCTCTATTCTTCCACCAATACCTATGTTCTGCTGGCGATCCCGTTCTTCATTCTTGCCGGCAACATCATGGACGTCAGCGGCATATCCGTGCGTCTTATAAACTTCTTTAACTCCCTTGTAGGACACACAAAGCACGGCACCGCAATGGTCTGCGTCATCGTTGCGTGCTTCTTTGCGGCAATTTCCGGCTCCGGCCCGGCTACCGTTGCGGCTCTCGGCGGAATACTTATCCCTGCAATGAGTAAATCCGGCTATGAAAAGGATACAAGCGCCGCGCTCATGAGTACGGCAGGCGCAATAGGTATCGTTATCCCACCGTCGATCACCTTTGTTGTCTACGGCTCCGTGACCGGAACCTCGGTCGGCGACCTGTTCATGGCAGGTATCATCCCCGGCATACTCATTGGTGTTGCAATTTACTTCACCATGGTTATCAGCTCCAGAGGCTGCAATCTGGTTCGTCAGCCGAAAGCAAGCGGCAAAGAGCGCTGGAAAGCGTTTGGCGATGCCGTGTGGGGCATACTCATGCCGGTCATCATCCTCGGCGGTATATACGGCGGTATTTTCACCCCGACCGAAGCCGCTGCGGTTTCGGCGATTTACGGACTTATAGTCGGCATATTCATCTACAAGACCCTGCGCTTTAAAGAGATCGTCGTTATCCTGCGCCAGTCCGTTTCGCAGACTGCCGTTGTCATGCTTATCATCGGATGCGCAGCCGTATTCGGCAAGGTTCTTACCTTTACCGGCCTTGCAAGTGACGCAAGCCAGGGCCTTATCTCTATCGCTCACGGAAATAAGTACACCTTCCTGCTGATGGTCAACATCATTCTCATTATCGCAGGCTGCTTTATCGATGCAAACTCCGCGCTCTATATTCTCTGCCCGATACTCTTCCCGATAGCAAAGACCCTCGGCATCGACGCTGTGCATCTCGGCGCGGTAATGACCGTCAACCTCGCACTCGGCCTCATTACGCCTCCTGTCGGCGTTAACCTGTTCACCGGCTGCGGTGTTGCCGGAATAACGCTCACCGACATGGTCAAGAAGATCTGGCCGTTCGTAATCGCCGTGCTTATCGTTCTTCTGCTCGTCACTTATATTCCGCAGATATCAACGATCCTGCCGAGCCTGATGGTGAAATAATTTATAGGAGGCATATACCATGAGAGCTGGTTATTTTCCGGAATTGGGCGTTGCGGAATTCCGCAGCGATATGCCGGAGCCGCAAATCAGATATGATAAAGATGTGAAGATCCGCATCCGCAAATGCGGTATATGCGGTTCCGAGGTTCACGCCTTGCATGGAATGCACCCGTTCCGTATCCCCCCGGTCCTTTCCGGCCATGAGTTTGCCGGAGACGTGGTCGAGGTTGGCAAGGGCGTGACGAAATTCAAGCCCGGCGACAGAGTCACCGGCGAACCCCAGTACGGCTGCGGCGAGTGCTACTACTGCAAGCACGGAATGTACAATCTGTGTACCTCAAAGAGAGTGCTTGGCGCGTCTTACAAAGTCCCCGAGCTGGATAACGGCGAGTGGACGGGATCCATGGGCGAATACATCGTCGTGCCCGAAAAAACCGTCGTCAAGCTTGCCGACAATGTAAGCTATGAAGAGGGTGCGCTCATAGAGCCGGTAGCAAACGGCATCTATGCCGTGCGCCGTGCAAACATCACGCCGGAGAGCACCGTGGCGATCATCGGCTGCGGCCCGATCGGCCTGGGCGACCTTATCGGCGCTCAGCTTTACGGCCCGAAGCTCATCGTAGCGGCGGATGTGTCCGAGATAAACCTCAAAATGGCCCGCGAGTTCGGCTGCAAAAATGTTGTTGACAGCAGCAAGCAGGATCTTGAGGAAGTTATTTCGGAGCTTACCGACGGTGTTGGCGTGGACATGGTTTTCCTCGGCTTCGGAAATGAAGCTGTGCTTGAGCAGGCGTGCCGCATTGTCCGTCGCGGCGGAACCGTACATCAGCATGCGCTGATGCTCGACGGCGTCGGCTTCCCGTATCGCATACATCAGCAGCATGAGCTGAGCTTCAAAGCGTACAACATGTACAAGTACGAGGAATTCGAGCTGATCTGCGATGAGATAGCAAGAGGCCGCATTTCCGGTCTTGAGCGCATGGTCACGCATCGCTACCCGATCGAGGAGTTCAAGCAGGCTATGGAGATGGCCGATAAACGCCCCGAGCCGGTAGTCAAGGTAATGCTTGATTTCTGAGGCGGTTATGAGCTATAAATTCACAAAAACGCTTACAAAGGTCGTTTTCGGCATAGCTCTGGCGTGCTACATTGCCGCTGCATATATCATGAATCGCGGCGGCAATGCAGTTGCCATGCTGGCTGTGGCCAGTGCGGTGCTCGTTATAGGCGTAGTTATCCGCCTGATATGGTTCCGATGCCCCAAATGCCATCGGCATATATCATATAAGCACCTGAAAGATACCCACTGCCCGTTTTGCAGCTGCGATCTTGAAAGCTGAATAAAAAAATTTGCCCCTGGCGACTGCTTGGTCGTCAGGGGCAACGCTTTTTCTATTTCGTCAGATATTCGAACAGATCGTCGGCGTTTTCGGCGACGTACACCGCGCCCTCGCGCTCAAGCTCGCCCGGCTCCGCGTAGCCGAAGCGAACGCCGATGCACTCAACGCCGCACTTTTTTGCGCCGATAACGTCGTATTTCCTGTCGCCGACCATGATCGCCTCGTCGGGAGAGATGCCGAACTGCTCCAGCGCATATTCTATGACCTCCCACTTCTGGCCGCGCTCGCCATTGAATTCCGAGCCGCAGACAAGGTCGAAATCATCCTGCATGCTGTACTTTTCAAGAATTTTCTGCGCAAAAACGCGCGGCTTACTTGTCGCAACGGCAAGCTTGATCCCCTTTGCGTGCAGCTTGCCCATAAGCTCGTGCATGCCGGGGAAGGGAGAACACTCCTCCCAACCAACAGGGGTGTAGCGCTCACGGTAAAATTCAACTGCCCGGTGTGCGGTCTGCGCATCCATGCCGTAGCGCTGCGCGAACATCTCGTCGAGCGGAGGGCCGGCAAAGCACATAAGCTCGCTCGTTTCCGCATGTATCCCCATCTTGCCAAGCGCGTACTGAACGCTCTTGGTTATACCCTCGGCAGAGTCAAAAACAGTGCCGTCAAAATCAAATAAAACATAGTTTTTCATTTCTGCGCCTCCCGAAACGATCAGATGACGACACAGTCTATCATCAAATTTGGCCTTCTGTCAACCCGCAGGAGAATAATTGCGGAAATGCCTGCGCTGCACTTGATAAACGGCGCAGGTTTTGTTATTATAATCTATTATAAATAAAAATTATATTGAAGCAGTGTTTGCAGATGAATTACAGTAAATGGAAAATTGAAGAATGTCCGACAGATAAGCTGAAAATGTTTACTGCTGCCGGCTATCCGCCGCTGCTTGCGGCGATGCTCGGCGTGCGTGGGATAGGCAGCGTTGAGGAGGCCGAAAGCTTCCTTGACGGCGGCGCGGAGCTTTTGCGCGACCCGATGCTGCTCAAGGATATGGACAAGGCGGTCGAGCGCATAAAAAGCGCCATCTCGAAGCACGAGACGGTCGCCGTTTACGGCGATTATGACGTTGACGGTATAACATCGACCTGCCTGCTGACCGATTGGCTGCGAAGCTGCGGCCTTGAGTGCTTTCCGTATATCCCCGACCGCATCGGAGAGGGCTATGGACTTAATAACGCCGCGATCGACTGTTTGCACAAGAAAGGCGTCAGCCTCATCATCAGCGTTGACTGCGGCATAACGGCAGCCGAGGAAGCAAAGTATGCACGCCTGATCGGGGTCGATCTGATCATCACCGATCACCACGAGTGCCGCGAGCAGACGATACCCGATGCGATCGCGGTCATTGACCCAAAGCAGGATGACTGCCGCTATACGAACAAGGATCTTGCCGGCGTTGGTGTTGCTCTCAAGCTCGTGTGCGCGGTCGAGGGCAAAAACGAGCCTATAGTCGAGCGCTATGCGGATCTTGCCGCCATCGGCACGGTTGCGGACGTTGTTCCGCTTACCGGAGAGAACCGGTATATTGTCCGCCGCGGCCTTGAGCTGCTCGGCAATCCATCGCGCCCGGGTCTTGCTGCGCTGCTGCGCGAGTCCGGCGCTTCGGAAAAGAAAATTTCATCCTCTACGATCGGATTTTCGCTCGCGCCTCGTCTGAATGCGGCAGGCCGCCTCGGCGAGGTGTCCGTAGCGGGAAAGCTGCTGATGACGCATGACACCAAGGAGGCAAGCACCCTCGCCGGCGAGCTGTGCGAGCTTAACCGCCGCCGCCAGCATCTTGAGACTGAGATATGGGACGATGCTTCAGGCATGATGGACGGAAAAACGCCGTCAACGCCCATAGTTCTCGCGAGCGAAAAGTGGCATCAGGGCGTTATCGGCATTGCGGCGTCCAAGCTTGCCGAGCAGTATTCAAAGCCGACGATCATGATCTGCCTCGACGGCGACAAGGGCAAGGGCTCGTGCCGCAGCTACGGCGGCTTTAATCTGTTCGACGCGTTGTCGGCATGCTCGGAATATCTCGAGGGCTTCGGCGGACACGCGCTCGCGGCCGGGCTCAATATAAAGCGCGATAAGCTCAGGCAGTTCTGCCGCGCGTTCAGCGAATATTACGAAAACAACAAGCCTACGGAGCTTCCGACGCTGTGCTGCGATATCTGCGTAACAGACCCCGGAATTCTTGACATGAAGGGTGTGGACGCGCTCTCGCGCCTTGAGCCGTACGGCAGCGGAAACCCGAAGCCAACGATGTGTATCCTCGGCGCAAGGCTCGATAAGGTAACGCCGATCGGCGGCGGAAAGCACCTGCGCCTTTCTGTCTGCTACAAGGGCGCGGAGCTTGAGTGCGTTTTTTTCTCGCACTCGGAGGCCGATCTCGGCCTTAAAGCGGGCGACAAGGTGGATCTTGCCTTTACTCCGCAGATAAACGAATTTCGCCTGCGCCGCAGCGTGCAGCTTCAGATAACGGCGATGCGCCTGCACGATCCTAAGCCGCTGTGCGGCATGATACTCGAGGATGAGCTGCCCGTTACGGAGGCGTCGCCCTATTGCCCGGATCGCAGCGCTTTTGTGAAGGCCTGGCGCAGACTTCAGGCGCTGGGCGGTTCGGTAGCGGCCGACCTTGACGGCGTTATACGCCAGTGTCCGCACGGGATAGAGCCGGAGCGGTTCTGCATATGCCTGATGGTGCTGTGCGAGCTGGGACTGCTGAAAACGGTAAAGCCCGGCTCGGTGTTCGGCGCAAAAATGGTGTCCGGCAGCGCCAAGGTAAATCTTGAAAGCTCGGAGCTTATAAAACGCTTGAAAGCGAGACGGTCATAATGGCAGAAACAGAAAACAGAAAACTTGATCCCGACGAGATGTTCGCCGCGCTCAGCAAGAAAATATCCGACAGCGGCATGGATATGGATATGGGCAGAATAGAAGCGGCATACAACATGGCAAAGCTCGCCCATTCCGGGCAGCTTCGCAAGGACGGCTCGCCCTATGTCACCCACTGCGTCGCGGCGGCGGATATAGCGGCCGATATGGGTCTTGACGAGGACTCGATAGTTGCAGCGCTTCTGCACGATGTTATTGAGGATACCGACCTTACCCACAGCGATATTGCAAAGCAGTTCGGCGAGCCGGTGGCCAACATCGTTGAGGGCGTCACGAAGCTCACGCGCGTGCAGTACACCAGCAAGGAAGACGAGCAGATGGAAAATCTGCGCAAGATGCTCATGGCAATGGCAAAGGACATTCGCGTCATTCTCATAAAGATCGCCGACCGTCTGCACAATATGCGAACCATGGCATATCAGACAGAGGAAAAGCAGCGTCAGAAGTCGCTTGAAACGATGGAGATATACGCCCCCATCGCGCACCGCCTCGGTATGCAGAGAGCCAAGTGGGAGCTTGAGGATCTGGCACTTATGTACCTCGACCCGGCCGGCTATAAGGAGATAACCGACACGCTCAACTATCGCATGGATACGCTCAAAACCTTCATGTCAAACGTTGAGACGAAGATAAAAAAGCGCCTTGCCGACGAGGGACTTCAGGTCACGGTTTACAGCCGTATAAAGCACATTTACAGCATCTATCGCAAAATGTACGCGCAAAAGCTCGATATCAATGGTATATTTGACCTGTGTGCGTTCCGCGTTATAGTCGATACGATACCCGACTGCTATAACGTGCTGGGCATAATCCACGATATGTTCAAGCCGGTCCCGGGCAGATTCAAGGATTATATCTCGACCCCGAAGCCGAACATGTATCAGAGCGTTCACACTACTGTCATCGGCTCCGAGGGCATTCCCTTTGAGGTGCAGATACGCACATGGGAAATGCACCGCACCGCAGAATACGGCATTGCCGCGCACTGGAAGTATAAAATAGGCTCGGCTGCCGAAACCGTCGTCAAGGACGGCGACGAGGAGAAATTCGCGTGGGTAAGGCGACTGCTGGAAAGTCAGCAGGAATCCGACGCAACGGACTTCTTCCACAATCTGAAGATCGACATGTTCGCCGACGAGGTGTTCGTGTTCTCACCAAAGGGCGACGTTATAAATCTCCCGGCCGGCGCAACGCCTATAGACTTTGCCTACAGCATCCATTCCGCCGTCGGCAACAGCATGATCGGCGCGTCTGTAAACGGCAGGATCGTAAACTTCGACTATGTGCTGCAAAACGGCGATATCGTTGAGGTCAGGACCTCAAAAAACGCCGCCGGGCCGAGCCGTGACTGGCTCAATATCGCAAAAAGCGGCTCTGCACGCACGAAGATAAAGCAATGGTTCAAAAAAGAGCGCCGCGAGGAGAACATCGAGCGCGGCCGCGCAATGTTCGAGTCGGAGCTTAAAAACAAGGGCCTGCGCATGGACGATATCATCGACGAGGAGGTCCTGCCGCAGCTGCTGAAAAAGGTCTCGTACACGAGCCTTGACGAGATGTACGCCGCCATAGGCTACGGTGGTATGGCCGCAACGAGAGCCGTAAACCGCATGAAGGACGAGCTCGCGCGCCTGCACCATGCAAGCGGCAGAAAGACCGTTCTCGAGAAGGTCACCGAGGCCGCCGAGCGCCGCGAGCAGCAGGCGCAGAAAAAGGTCAAGCCCGTGCACGGCGTTCTGGTCGAGGGACTGGATAACTGCCTGATAAAATTCTCGCGCTGCTGCACTCCGATACCCGGCGACGATATAGTCGGCTATATAACGCGCGGCCAGGGCGTTTCCATCCACCGCACCGACTGCGCAAACTATGCCCGGCGCGAATTTAAGCCCGAGGATATCGGCCGCTGGATAAATGTCAGCTGGGCCGACGAGATAAAAGAAAGCTACGCAACGGCGATAACCGTCGTCTCGCGCGAGCGCAACGGACTTATCATGGATATCGCCAGCATATTCAATACGCTCAACACCAAGGTGCGCACGATAAACGCACGCGATACGGGCGATAAGTCCATAGTCAATATAACGCTTGAAACCTCCGGCATCGACGAGCTGCGCGCGGTAGTCAACCGCATAAGCGCGCTGCCCGGTGTCGTTGAGGTCAAAAGAAACGGAGGTAAACGATGAGAGCTGTAGTAACGAGGGTGGACAGTGCGTCCGTCGCGATAGGCGGAAAGGTCAAAAGCAGCATCGGCAAGGGCTTTCTTATCATGCTGGGCGTTCACGAGGACGACGAGGAAAAGGAAGCGCTGAAGATCGCCGACAAGATCTGCGGACTTAGAATATTCGAGGACGAGGCAGGGAAGATGAACGTAAATCCCGCCGACGCAGGCGCTCAGCTGCTTATAATCAGTCAGTTCACGCTTTTTGCCGACTGCAAATCGCGCCGCCCCGGCTTTTCCAAGGCAGCGCGCCCCGAAAAAGCCATACCGCTGTACGAAAAGGTCATCGCCGAGTGCCGCAGCCGCGGCTTCGAGGTCGGAACAGGCGAGTTCGGCGCGGAAATGAAGGTCGAATCGATAAACGACGGACCTGTCACCATTATTCTTGACACAAGGGAGCTTTGAAAATGAATATTAAAACTCTGCCCGTAGGCCAGCTTGAAACAAACTGCTATGTCGTCATAAACGAGGATACCCTCGAGTGCGTCGTGATAGACCCGGGCGACGAGAGCAACACCATCATGGACTATATAGAGTCGAATAATTTAAAATGTAAGGCGATCATGCTCACTCACGGCCATTTTGACCATGTCGGAGCCGTCAACGCCGTCGCCGAGCAGACAGGCTGCCCGGTGTATATAAATAAGCGCGACGAGGGCTATAAGGTCGGCATGAGCGGCATGATGTTCAAGCTCCCCGAGGGCGGCAAATACTATGACGACGGCGACGTTATCACCGAGGCCGGCCTTGAGTTCAAGGTCATCGCAACTCCGGGACACACCCCGGGCGGCGTGAGCCTTATCTGCGAAAACGCGCTTTTCACGGGCGATACGCTGTTCCGCGGAAGCTGCGGCAGAACGGATCTGCCCGGCGGCGATACCGAAACGGAGCTGAGATCGGTCAAAAAGCTCTGCATGCTTCCCGGCGACTACGAGGTGTATCCCGGCCATATGGACAGCTCTACGCTCGAGCGTGAGCGCCGCTTTAATCACTACTGCCGCGAGGCGATGGCAAATTTCTGAGCTTATAATCGGAGAACCTAATGCTTGAAGACATACTCAAAACGCTCGTTACGGCGATGCTGCCCATACTTGAAATTCGCGGCGCCATACCCGTCGGCGTTGCGGCCGGCATGGACCCGTGGACGGCGTTTGCCATAGGCTTTGTGGGCAATATGCTGCCCGTGCCGTTTCTCATCCTGCTTGCCCGAAAAGTGATAGAATGGATGAAAAAGCACCATATTCTCGATAAGCTGACGACCTTTGTCGAGCACAAGGGCAAGGAAAAGGCCAAGACCGTTCAGGCGTACAGCTTCTGGGGACTTTTCATACTCGTTGCGATACCCCTGCCCGGAACCGGTGCGTGGACGGGCGCGCTCGTCGCCTCGCTGCTTGATATGCGCCTTAAAAGGGCGCTGCCTGCCATCGGTATGGGCGTTGCCGTTGCCGGACTTATAGTCCTGGTGCTCACATACGGCGTTATCCACATCGGAACACTGGTGTAATAAGTATTCACTTGCGTGCGTAATAACTGCATAAGAATAATTATTCAAAATCCCTGCAAAATTCGTGAATTTTGCAGGGATTTATGCATATTTGCCGCCGATTGTTCGATTTATACAAGCGAGGGCAGCTGAGGAACGATAATTTGTTCAAAATAACGAGTAAATATTTATTTAAAACTATTGCATAATTGTGAATAAAAATGTATAATAGCCACTGTCAATGAATAAAAAACCTAACAGAAAGGCGACAAGGTGGAAAACATGCATAAGGCAAAGACAAACAACAATTTCACGAAATTCATTTCCATGCTGCTTGTTGTGCTGATGCTCGTGTCGATCGTTCCGATCACGGCCTCGGCAGACCCGGCAAGCGCAAGCTTTGAAAATGTGTCAGGTGAAGGCAAAGATATAATATCTCTTGCGGAAGGACGCGAATACAAAGCAAGTATCCCGATCAGCGCAGACGTTGACCCGTCCGCGATAACCTGGACGATGGTCAAGGACAGCTCCAAGAGCTATGTCAGCAAGGAGCTCTTCCCGAACCAGACCGAAGGCGGCGCGCTGAGCACCTGGATCTGCGACGACGGCAAGACCCCGTTCTTCAATGAGGTCAAGACCAGCGTTTCGGATTCAAACGGCCAGAAGACACTCGTTGCCGAGTTCAGCACCAACGACTTCTTCTACGGCTACGACTGGTATACCGGCGAGAGCTACGCCGACAACAGCGCTCCCCACGATGAGGGCGGCGCTTACCTCGATTCCTGCGGCTACTTCAATCTCACCGCGACCGACGCACAGGGCAACGTTATCGGCTCTGTTCCCGTGAAGATCGCTCCCTACGACAGCTTCCACACGATGGACGAGATCTACACCGAGCTTGATGAGATGGTAGCGGCTGCAAAGGACTCCGGTGTCTTTGTGCAGAAGTATTCCATGGGCAAGTCCTCGGGCGATATCTATGACGCGCTCGACATGCCCTACCTCATTGTCGCAAAAGATCAGGCAACCGTGACCAAGTGGCTCGAGTTCACCGAAAAGGCGGAAACTCAGCCCGATCAGGTGCTTGCGGATATAAAGGCCGGCAAGTATGACGATATCAAGGTTCCCGTGATGTTCTCCAACATCCACGCGAACGAAGTCGCGGCGACCGACGGCATCATGGAATTTGCATGGATGCTCGTTAAAGCCACCGCCGGCGACGGCAAGCTCAGCTACAACAACCTCACCGGCTTCACTGCCGACGGTCAGACCGAATTTAACAGCGAGAAGGCCGCAAGCAAAATGGCCGTTCCCGAGCTTGTTAAGGACAGCGCAACCTACCTCGGCTGGCTGACTGCCGAAAATAACGGACAGTCCGGCGTAGTCGATCTCGATAAGTACTACACTCAGGAGACCGTCAACACCACTATCGACGAGCTGCTCGACGGCGTGTTCTTTATCCTCGTTCCCGAAGAGAACGTCGAAGGCCGCACCTACATCACCCGTGAAGCCTCCAACGGCTACGACCTCAACCGCGATAACTCCTTCCAGACCACTGAGGAAACTCAGAACATGCAGAAGCTTATCGCAACCTTTAACCCCGTATCCCTCACCGAGTTCCACGGCCGCGTTTCCGCGTTCCAGTGCGAGCCCTGCGATCCCCCTCACGAGCCGAACTTTGAATACGACCTGCTGGCAGATCATCTGATCGCAGGCGGCGAGGCTCTCGGCATTGCAGCCGTTGCAAATAACGATACCTACAACAGCTTTGTTATCCCTCAGCGTGACTATCTCACCGATAACGGCGACGGCACCACCTACTGGGCCGATCCCTGGGACGATATGTCCACCTCTTACACTCCGCAGTTTGCAATGCTTCAGGGCACCGTTGCTTACACCGTTGAGCTTCCCGGCTACAACGACGCAGGCGCTCAGCTCGTTGAGTACGGCTGCCTCGGCCAGGCAAACTACATAGCAGGCGAAAAGCTCGGCTACCTCACATCCCAGACCAAGATCTTCAGCCGCGGCGTAAACAACGCAAACTCCGATGCATACGACCTCGTCGGCCAGTGGCTGTGCGACCAGAACGATGTCGAAGGCGCCGAATCCGATCTGTTCCGTCCCGAGTATGACGGCGAAGGCGAAAACGGCAACTTCTACCCCGAGTGCTACGTCATTCCTCTTGACGGCGTAAACCAGACAAATCTCCAGGCAGCCGGCGACATGATGGAGTGGCTCTCCCGCAACGACGTTAAGGTCCTTGTTACCGATAAGGAATTCACCTACGACGGCGTCACCTATCCTGCCGGAACGATGATCGTTTCGATGTATCAGGCAAAGCGCTCCGTTGCAAACGGCGTGCTGTACGACGGCACCCTCATCACGAGCTGGACCGTTCTCTACTCCGAAGGCATCACCTCGTTCAACGAGACCCGCGGCTTTGACATGGTAACCGTCACCGAGCCTGCCGCATACAAGACCATCAAGGCAGTCTGCGGCGACTGGATGGATCACGACGCTTGCCTCAGCTACATTGCAAATAAGCTCGGCTCCTACTTCACCGGCAAAGCAGACGAATACGTCGTCATCTCCAACGCATCCGAGGACTCCACCGCAGCGGTCAACGCACTGCTCAAGGCAGGCAAATCCGTCGGCATGGTGACCGACAGTGAAAGCGATTTCTACGGCGACTTCGTTTGCAGCTATGCAGATTGGCAGACCGTTTCCGCAAAGTATGTCCTCAGCGGCACAGGCGTTGCCGAGGCTGATGTTCCTGCGGCAAAGACCATCACCAAGGCTCCCAAGGTGTACATCACCGGCGAGGTCGGCGCAGACGACTCGGGCTTCAAGTGGACCAGTCGCATCAACTGGAGCCACGGCAACTGGAACTACGACCGCGTAGCTCTCGAGCTTATGGGCTTTGATACCACCAGCGATCCTGCACAGGCAGACCTCATCATGGGCGCAAGCGCGCTCAACGACGCGGCAAAGGCACAGGTCCTTGCAGGCACTCCCTACATCGGCTACGGCTCCTCGGCAACACGCAAGAACATCTTCGGCTCCGATCTTACCCGCAGCGCGGCTGACGGCATGGACTGCCTCGGCTATGTAACTTACCCGAATACCACTCTCGTCAACGCATCCTACGTCATGGATAACGACGATGTTCTCTACGGCTACGGCGTAGGCTACTTCTCCAAGATCCCCGAGGGCGCTCAGGTGCTCGTCAAGATGGACGGCAGCAAGACCCCGACCGAGGGCTTCGTCAAGATGATCGACGCGGATCAGACCGCAGCGGCAAAGGCCTACCTCGACGGCTCTGTTCAGGCAATTTCCTACCAGGGCAAGCTCACCGCAGACGCACAGAACGAGATAAACGTCGTTTACTTTGCAAACAGCCTCACCCACAAGGTACACCAGCGCGATGAGTACGCATTCATCAGCAACTTCGCATTCTCCAACCTCCTCGGAGATGACTTCATTTCCGCCGGCGACGACGGCAGCAAGCTTCCGTTCAAGGATGTTAAGGCCGGCGCATGGTACGAGGACAGCGTCAAGTACGTTTACGAGAACAAGCTGATGCTCGGCACCACCGACGATACCTTCACTCCCGACGGCACCATGACCCGTGCAATGTTCGCAACCGTTCTCTACCGCATGGCAGGCAGCCCCTCCGTCGAGGGTCTGAGCGTAAGCTTCAAGGACGTTCCGGAAGACTACTGGGCATACGATGCAATAGCATGGGCGCTCAACAAGGGCGTAGTCAACGGCTTCAGTGCAGACGAGTTCAAGCCCAAGCAGGCAATAACCCGTGAGCAGCTTGTTGCAATGCTCTATCGCTACTCCGGCAATCCCGAGGTCAGCGGCGAGCTGAGCTTCAGCGACGCAGCTTCCGTCTGCGACTGGGCGGTCAACCCCATCCTCTGGGCATGCCAGAACAAGATAGTTCAGGGCTACACCGACGGCAGCTTTGCTCCGGATAAGACGGCAAACCGTGCCGAGATGGCAGCAATAATCCAGCGCTTCTGCGCTATCGGATAAACCTCAAACCTCTCAAAATAATCTCAAAAAGCAAGCGGCAAGGTCAATTGACCTTGCCGTTTGTTAACCGATGGTATGCATATAAAATGTGAAGTTATTTAAATCGCTGCTTTGCGGAAAATTCGCGGACGACGATCTTTTCAACGCTCGTTGCATTGACCACCGCCTCGCTACAGCCCATCTCGTCAAAGCCGCAGTGGCGGCACAAAAGCGTCAGCGCCTTTACGGCTTCCTCGCCTGTCACGGTGCTTATTTTGCCGTAGCCTATGAAGCTTTTGTAATCGGCGGTCTGCGAGCCCTGCTCAAGCTCGACAAAGCCCGAGCACACATCGGCCTCGACGCAAACGCGGCCGCTTTTTTTCGCAAGAGTGTGCCGCCTGCCGGCCTTCGCGCCGTGAACATAGAATGTGAATTCGCCGTTTTCGGCCTCAAATCCGAAGGAGAGCGGCACGATGTATGCCTCATCGCCGTCAACAAAGCCGAGGCGGATCGTATCGCAGCTGTCAATAAGCGCCTTTATCTCGTCAAGATCCGTTATCGCGCGGTTTGCTTTTCTCATCAAAACAGATACACCCTCATTTCATACGGCCTTGTTGTAAAGCCGTTTGATATAACAAAATTGTTGTCGTAGTTTCCAAAAACCTGCTTTGTTTCGTCAAGCGTTATGCCCTCGGGCGCGTCAAAGCGCACGCATTTTTCGGAATATGAGCAGATGACAAGCAGCTTTTTGCCGGCAAGGTTGCGCTCGTAGACATACAGCTCCTTGCTTTTGGGCATGTGCTCAACATAGTCGCCGTATATGACAACGGGGTTGTCGCGCCTGAATTGCAGTGCGTTGCGGTAGAAGTTTAATATGCTGCCGGGATCGTCAAGCTGGCTTTCAACGTTTATATCCTTGTAGTTGGAATTTACGACGAACCAGGGCTTGCCGTTTGTAAATCCTGCGTTGGGGGCACCTGACCACTGCATGCAGGTCCTCGCGTTATCGCGCGATGCCTTCTGAGCAAGCCTGAGCACCGTTTCCTTTGAAAGACCGAGCGAGCGCGCTATGCGGGCGTTGTTTTTGACCATGATATCCTTGTAATCGTCAAGGCTCGGAAGAGGCGTGTTTATCATGCCGATCTCCTGCCCCTGATATACAAAGGGCGTGCCGCGCTGGAAAAGGTAGCTTGCGGCAATGCTCTTGCCGCTTTCAACGCGGTATTTTTCGCTGCCGTAGCGGCTTATGATGCGCGGATGGTCGTGGTTTTCCATGTAAAGCGCGTTCCAGCCCTTGCCGTACATCTTCGTTTGCCATTTGGTGAAGGCCTTCTTGAGCTTCACAAGGTCAAACGGACGCTGGAGAAAGTCGGTGATGAAGCAGTCAGCCTCCATGTGGGCAAAGTTTATCATCATATCGAGCACCTTGTCCTTGCCCTCGCGCACATAGCTCAGCGCGACCTCCGGCTCCATGCGCGGCCCTTCGCCGACGGTGAAGCAGTCGTAGAAATCAAGCACGTCGCGCTTGAACTCGGCAAGATAGTCGTGGACCTTCGGCAGATTGGTGTAATACTGCATGCCCGTTGCCGCCGGGAGCTTTACCTTTGCGCTCGGCAGACCGTCGGCCTTGGCGATGTAGGTTATAACGTCCTCGCGGAAGCCGTCCACGCCCATGTCGAGCCAGAAGCGCATTATATCCTTGACCTCTTCGCGCACCTTGGGGTTTGACATGTTAAGATCCGGCTGCTTTTTGGAGAATATGTGCATATACCACTCGTCAGTTGCCTTGTCATACTCCCACGCTCTGCCCTCGAACAGGCTGTCCCAGTTGTTCGGGGGGCGCTTTTTGCCCTTGCCGGGGCGCCAGTAGTAATAGTCGCGGTAGGGATTATCCTTGCTCTTGCGGCTTTCCTTGAACCACTCGTGCTCGTCGGAGGAGTGGTTGACGACAAGATCCATGAAAACGCGCATGCCGCGCTTGTGCGCACCGTCTAACACCTGCTTGAATACCTCAAGGTTGCCGAAATCGGGGTGGATGTTTTTGTAGTCGGATATATCGTAGCCGTAGTCTGCGTTCGGCGAGGGATACAGGGGCGAAAACCATATGCCGTCAACGTTCAGCGAGGCAATGTAGTCGAGCTTTGACAGGACGCCCCACAGGTCACCTATGCCGTCGCCGTTGCCGTCGCAGAAGCTGCGGCACCATATCTGATACACCGCCATTTCCTTATACCAGCATTTCTTTTCCATTTCGTTTCTCCAAATCAAAATATATTTGAAATAATTTTATCACATGATATTTGCCGTTGCAATCGAATATTTTTTCGCGCCGTTCGGGAGAGAATGATTGATAGCATATTGACAATGCGGCACACATATTGTACTATTTACGCGAAATACCGGCGGATAAGACCGGTATAAACTTAAAGCGCCGCACCCGACAGAATCGGGGCGACAGCAGGAGGTATAAAAATGAATAATGGCAAACAAAAGGGCAATACCCGGCGCATGACGGGGCTTGCGATCTTCACCGCGATCATCGTGGTGCTTCAGGTACTGTGCACGTTCGTGCGTTTCGGCCCGTTTTCGATAACGCTGGCACTTGCGCCGATAATCATCGCAACGGCGATCTACGGCAAGGGTGCAGGCGCGTATCTCGGCGGCGTATTCGGCCTTGTTGTTCTCATAACCGGCCTTTTAGGCTGGGACGGCGGCACGGTCATGCTGCTTATGAGCATAAACCCCGTTGCGTGCATACTCATCTGCATCGTCAAGGGCGCAGCGGCAGGCTTCCTCGCAGGTCTGTGCTATGAGGCGATAGCAAAGAAAAACGACAAGACTGCGGTCATCGTGTCCGGCATTGTTTGCCCCGTTGTGAATACCGGGCTGTTCATCTTGGGCATGCTGGTATTTTTCTTTGACACGATAAGCGGCTGGGCCGGCGGACAGAATATGCTTTTGTATATAATCGTCGTACTGACGGGCGTTAACTTCCTCGTGGAGCTTGGCGTCAACGTTTTGCTTGCCGCCGGAATCGAGCGCATCATCCGCGCCGGCAAAAAAATGCATTGAGGTATTGATCCATGATATTGACGATAGATGTCGGAAATACAAACGTTGTTCTCGGCTGTGTTGAGGACGGCGTTGTCGTCAGCCGCAGCCGCCTTGCGACCAACACGAGCGACCTGCCCAACGACTATGCGATGAAAATGCGCCAGAGCTTTGCGTTTGACAGCATAGATTACCACGAGTTCGAGGGGGCGATTCTGTCCTCGGTCGTTCCGCAGGTAAACCGCGCCATACGCTCGGCCGTGCGCAAGCTCACGGGGCTTGAGTGCATCATAGTCGGAGCCGGCATAAAAACCGGCGTCAACGTGAAGATCGACGATCCGGGCACTCTCGCAGGCGACCTGATAACCGGCACCGTCGGCGCATTGTCGATGTATAAGCCCCCGATCATCATCGTCGATATGGGAACGGCAACGACTATCGTTGCCGTGGATAAGGACGGCGCGTATATAGGCGGCGCGATCGTTCCGGGGGTGAACCTCTCGTTCGAGGCGCTCTCGCAGGGAACGAGCCTGCTGCCGAACATATCCATCGAAGCGCCGAGAAAATGTATCGCGACAAACACCGTTGACAGCATGAAATCCGGCGCCGTGTTCGGAACGGCCGCCATGATAGACGGCATGATAGACCGCATGGAAGAAGAACTCGGCCAGTCTGCAACCGTTGTCGCAACCGGCGGACTTTCCGGCGGTATAATTCCGTACTGCAAGCACGAGATCAAGCACGAGCCGGATCTTCTGCTCAAGGGCCTTGCGATACTGTATCAGAAAAACGCAAAGCCGAAAAAACAGAACAAATAATAAAAAATCCTCCGATTTCGGAGGATTTTTTGCTATTCGTCGAGCATTATGCCGAGGATCTCCTCGTCGGTCTCGCGCATGCCCTCGCGGGCGAGCTGGCCGACCGATTCGATGGTCCTTTCAACGTCGTTTTTGAGTATTCCGTCGCCGCCGTGCAGCGCCTTGCCTTTTTCGTAAAGATCGAAGCCCAGAAGCCCTGCCTCAACGGCGGAGGCGATCTTCGTTGCGCACGAGGGCTTAGCTCCGTCGCAAACCGTGCCGGATATCATGCCGAGGGTGTTTGTTATCGTTGCGGAAACTGCCTCGTATGTGCCCTCTAAAAGCCATGCAACGCCGGCTGCCGCGCCGCAGCCTGCCGACACCGCGCCGCAGAAGGCGCTGAGCCTGCCGATCGGCGTTTTCTGATGTATGGTTATGAGGTTTGAAACACAAAGCGCGCGCAGAAGCTGCTCGTGGCTTGCGTGCATATCGAGCGCATACACGATGACCGGCAGGGAAGCGGTCATGCCCTGATTTCCGCTGCCCGATACGATGACGACCGGCAGCTCGCAGCCGCTCATTCTGGCATCCGAGCCTGCCGCGGCCTGCGCGCGTGCGCGCACACGCACATCATCGCCGCGCGTTTCAAGAAGCGTTTTGCCTATCGATGCGCCGTAGTTTCCGCGCAGCCCCTCCTCGCTTATGGCAAGGTTATAGTCTATCTGCCTCTCGAGCATATCCCGAACATCCTCAATGCGAACGGATTCGGCGAAATCGAGAATGTCGTGAACGTTCAGCACGCTGCGGTCGGTCTCGCTGCCTGCCGCCGCGTTTTCGTCCCTTTTGAGCAGCACCTGCCCGTTTTTCTCGATGAGCACAATGTTCGTGTGATAGTCGCATATGCGAAGGCGCACACTGTCGGTGCCCTTGTACATGTGCAGATCAATGTCCAGCAGCTTTCCGCTTTCGGATTTCATGACGGTCATCTGACATTCGTCCATGAACTTGCCTATCTGCGGTATCTCCTCGGGCTTTACAAACGACAAGACCTCAAGCTGCTTGTCCGCATCGCCCACGACCGTTCCGGCTGCAACGGCGGCTGCAATGCCCTTCAGGCCGCCCGTATTCGGAACGACAACGCTTTTAACGTTTTTGATTATGTTGCCGCTTATGACGATGTCGATCTTATCCGGCATTGCGCCGAGGGTCTGCCTTGCTTTTGCCGCGGCGTAGGCCATTGCGATAGGTTCTGTGCAGCCCATTGCAGGCAGCAACTCTTCACGCAGGATTTGCAGATACTGCGAATATTTAACATCGCTGATTTCCATTTTTCTTCCCTCCGGGTGTAATTCTCTCCTTCACAAGTATACCATCAAAAATTTAAATTGCATAGCGTTTTCAATGGTTTGTGAACATCTTGTCGAAAAAAGCTTGAAATGGCATACAACCGTGTGGTATACTGGCCACACAGTTAAGAGGGTAAATTGGGGATGTTATTTTGATAGGTTATTATAATTACACGGTATGGCTGACTTTTGTCGGAATGCTGTCATCCGTTGTAGGTATGGGCTTTGCCGTGCAGGGCAAAATAATTGCCGCTGTCATATGCCTTATGTTCTCCGGCTTCTGTGATATGTTCGACGGTATAGTTGCAAGAACAAAGAAGGATCGCACGGATGAGGAAAAGCGCTTCGGCATCCAGCTCGATTCGCTCAGCGATATTGTCTGCTTCGGAGTTCTGCCGTTTGTCATCGGTGTGTGCAGCGGAGCAAGGGAGTGGTGGCAGATAGCCATAATGGCGCTGTTTGCGCTCGCGGGGCTTATAAGGCTTGCGTATTATAACGTCACCGAGGAGATCCGTCAGCAGCAGACAAGCGAAAAGCGCAAGCATTATCTCGGCGTTCCGATAACCTCATCGGCGCTGACTGTGCCGTTGCTGTTCTGCTTCCGAGGACTTTTGGCCGGTGCGTTTCCCATAGCGTATACTCTGCTCCTGCTTGTAAACGGAGCGCTGTTTGTCGTGCCTGTCCAGGTCAAAAAGCCCAGCAAGACAGGCCTTGCCGTTATGCTCGTTATAGGCATCGTCTGCACGGCTCTGATCCTCATATTTAAGTAAGACTCCCATAACATTTTAACAAAAAGCCGCGTTCGGATGAACGCGGCTTTTCGCGGTGTGCTGTGTATTTATTATCTGACGGCAGGCTCGAAGGCTTCCTTACCGTGATTGCAGATCGGGCAGACGTAATCGTCGGGCAGCTCGCCGTCGCACTCGACGAAGTGGTCGCACACGGTGCAGACATAGCCCTTGACGGGCTGTTTAACCTCGGGAACGATGTGCTCGAAGTCCTCCTTGCCGTGCTTGCACAGGGGGCAGACAAAGTCGTCGGGCATTTCGCTTCCCTCGTGGAAGTAGCCGCAGACCTTACAGACGTAGCCCTCGCCCTGAGCCGGAGCGGGATTTTTCTTGGGCTTTATGTGAGCGTGGTAGTAGCCGTAGGTGCAGCTGGGAGCCGCGGACAGCACCTTCGCCTCAACAACGTTTGCAACGTAGAGCACCTGAGTTTCAACGTCAACGACGTCGATTATCTCACAGGAGAGAACTGCGTTGGTATATTTCGTGACATAGGCTATGCCGTTTGTCATGCGGTCAAGATCGTCAAAGTCTGCAAACTTGTCAACATCGCGTCCGCTCTGGAAGCCGAAGTGCTGGAACAGGCTGTAGGGAGCGTCCTCGGTGAGGATGGAGATATTGAATTTTCCTGCCTTTGCGACCATGTCGCAGGTGTTGTTTTTCTTGATGACGGAAATCGTGATCTTCTTGGGGTCGCCTGCCGCGACCTGACCTGCGGTGTTTATGACGCAGCCGTAGTCCTTGCCGTCAACGTTCGTGGTGAGGATCTCAACACCGTAGCTGAACTTGTTGAATGCGGCGTTGTCAACGTCAAGCGCCTGACCGATAGGCTCTGCCGGGGCTTCAAACACGGGGAGCACGGGGCGGATATCCGCGGCGATGGCGTCGGCAAGCGCGTCAAGCTCTGCCAGCTGTGCCTCGGTGACATCGGACTTGAGCGAAACGGTCTCGCCGATAAATTCGGTGCCGCGCAGCTTTGAAAGCTGATCCTTCATGAGCTTGCCGCTGGTTGCCGCCCACGAGCCGTTTTCCAGAATGGCGATCTTGCGGCCCTGAAGATTGTGGTTTACTATGTCGTGAACGAGGTTTTCCATCGTGACGAATATTCCGGCGTTGTAGGTCGTTGACGCAAACACAAGGTGGCTGTATCTGAACGCGTCGGAAACGATATACGATGCCGGGGTCACGGAGGTGTCGTATACCTTGACCTTTAAGCCGCGCTCGACGAGCTTGCAGGCGAGAATATTCACGGTGTTTTCCGTGTGGCCGTAGACCGAGGCGTAGGCTATCATGACACCGTTTTCCTCGGGGGTGTAGGAGCTCCACTTGAGGTACTTGTCGAGAAAATCGCCGAAGTGACTGCGCCATACAAAGCCGTGCAGCGGGCAGACGTAGTTAAGCTCAAGTCCGGCGGCCTTTTTCAGAACTGCCTGCACCTGCGCGCCGTACTTGCCGACGATGTTCGTGTAATAGCGGCGGGCTTCGTCAACGTAGTCGGCAAAGAAATCGACCTCGTCGTTGAACAGATGTCCGTTGAGCGCGCCGAAGGTGCCGAAGGCGTCGGCCGAGAAAAGCATTTTGTCGGTAAGATCATAGGTCATCATGACCTCGGGCCAATGCACCATCGGAGCCATGACAAAGGTGAATTCATGCTTGCCGGTGCTGAGCTTGTCACCCTCGGCAACGATGTGGTATTTAAGCGTGTCCGACAGGGTGAAGAACTGCCCGAGCATGGTCTTGATCTTCGCGTTGCAGACTATGGTGACCTCGGGGTGACGCAGGGTAAGCTCCTCTATCGTTGCCGCGTGATCCGGCTCCATGTGGGAAATGATAAGATAATCGAGCTGCCTTCCGCCCAAAGCGTGGGCGAGGTTTTCAAAAAACGTGCGGCTGACGGCCTTGTCAACGGTGTCGAACAAAACGGTCTTTTCGTCATTGAGCAGATATGCGTTGTAGGAAACGCCGTCGGGAACGCCGTAAACGCCCTCAAAGCAGGCAAGGCGGCGGTCATCCGCGCCGACCCAGGTCAGATCTTCGGTAACTTTTCTGGTGCAGTACATAGTAAACCTCCCATATTTGTTTTTATGATATAATATTATCCTTTTTCACGGCAAAAAGCTGTGGCGTATACCACAATTGTGTGATATAATCATTCAAAAATCGTCTATAGAGGTGAAATCAGCAATGGAGCTTCAGAATGTTGAGCTTTTCAAGGGCGTAACATGCGCGAGCATCGACGCGATGATGAGCTGTTTCCGTCCCGAGGTGCGCAAGTTCAAAAAGGGCGATACCATACTTGTTTTCGAGCCGGAGGTGAAAAGCCTGTGCGTTCTTCTTTCGGGCAAGGCGCATCTTTACTGCGTGGACAGCGAGGGCGAATATACGCTGCTTGAAAACTACGTGGAAAACGATATCTTCGGCGAGGTGTTCACCATGCCGTACAGCGGCCTGGGCTACGTCGCGGAGGCCGATTCCGACTGCAGCGTCATGTTTTTCAAAATGAGCACGCTGTACGGAAGATGCCCAAATGCATGCGAGCATCATACGAAGATAACCAAAAACCTTTTTGGACTTTCGGCTAAAAAGGCGCAGATGATGGCCCTGCGTATCAACATGATAAGCAAAAAAACAGTCCGGCAGAAGCTTATAAGCTATTTTGAGTACCTTGCCGAGAAAACGGGCAGCACAAGCTTTGAAACGGAGCTGAGCCTGTCGCAGCTTGCAAACTATCTGTGCGTTGACAGGACAAGCCTGATGCGCGAGCTGCGCCTGATGCGCGAGGAGGGGCTCATAAGCTCCAGCGGAAGAAAGATAAATATGCTGAACATATAGAGCTTTACAGGAGGAATAGAGACATGGGCAGCTTTATAGTAACGACGGATTCCGGCTGCGATCTGCCGCTGAGCTTTTGCTGCAGCCGCGGCATAATTCCGCTTAAGATGAATTATGCCATCGGAGATAAGAACTATACAGACACGATGGACCCCAAGGATCTTAAATCGTTTTATGACGGAATGAGATCAGGCGACACTCCGAAAACGAGCCAGGTGACGCCGTATCAGTTCACGGAATTTTGGACGCCGCTGCTTGAAAAAAAGCAGCCGATCATTCACATTGCGCTCGGCAGCGGGATCTCGGGCACATGGGCCAATGCCGTTTCGGCAGCCGATATGCTTATGCAGGATCATCCGGATGCCGACATAAGAGTTATCGACTCAACCCTTGCATCGGTAGGTTACGGAATGCTTGCCATTCTTGCCGCCGATCTGCGCGACTGCGGCAGCAGCGCCGACGAGTGCCAGATGCAGCTTGAGAAGGTCAAAAGCAATATAAACACTTACTATACGACCGGCGACCTGACCTACCTTTACCGCAGCGGCAGAGTCAGCCGCACCGGCATGGTCATAGCCCACGCGCTGAACATCTGGCCGATACTCAATCTCGACCTTGACGGACATCTTATCGTCCAGGCTAAGGAGCGCGGCAAAAAGAAAACCATCGAGCGTATACACAAAATCATAAGCGAGCTGTGCGTCGATCCCGAGGATCAGACGCTTTACATCTGCCACTCGGATATCGCCGAGGAGGCCGAGCAGTTCGGTGAGGATATCAAAAAGGAATTCGGTTTCCGCGACGTGTTTTACACCTATATCGGAACGACCATCGGCTCAAATTGCGGACCCGGACTTATGGCGGCGTTTTTCGTCGGCAAAAAAAGAACGAACTGAGAGGAAAAGAATATGAACGTTGATTACATTGATTTTAAAACCGTCAGCCTCACAAGCAAGCTTGACACGAGCATCGGCACCGAGCTTCAGCTTACTCAGACCGGCAAGGTATCCGTAAAGCTCCCCGAGGAGTGGAGCGGCTTTGCGTTTTTGTATCTGAACATAGTTATCCACGATCCCGAGGATAAGTATTTTGTGTTCGATATCACCACAGAGACCGTCATAAAGCTGCCCGACGACGTCAAGGAATTCTCGGAAGAGGCAATGAATGCCGGCATGGAGATAGCGCAGAGCAAGACCTTTGAGGCTATCCGCGGCATTTCCGTCGCAATGGGCATAAACGAGCTTGATCTGAGCGGTAAGTGATATGAAGGAGCCGACGCTTGTTATAATGGCTGCCGGAATGGGCAGCCGGTTCGGCGGACTAAAACAAATAACCGCCGTTGATACCGAGGGGCATGCGATAATAGATTTTTCGCTTTTTGATGCTTACCGTGCAGGCTTTCGCAAGATCGCGTTTATTATAAAGCGCGAGATTGAGGAGAGCTTCAAGGCTGCCGTCGGTCTTCGCATGGAAAAGTATTTTGACGTAAAATATGTCTATCAGCAGCTCGACAAACTGCCAGAGGGCTACACGGTCCCCGAGGGAAGGGAAAAGCCCTGGGGCACGGGACATGCGGTGCTCTGCTGCCGCGGCGTCGTGGACGGACCGTTTGCCGTTATCAACGCCGATGACTTTTATGGCGCCGGTGCGTATAAGGCAATGTACGATTTCCTCAGCGGCGACAGGGAGCAGAGCGAGTACGCCATGGTCGGTTATCGGCTGCGCAATACAGTCACCGAAAACGGCTCGGTCGCTCGCGGAGTGTGCGATATCGAAAACGGATATCTTGTCGATATAACCGAGCGTACGCACATCGAAAAGCGCGGCGCGGATGCTGCCTACACAGAGGACGGGGAGACCTTCGTTCCGCTGTCGGGTGATGCGACCGTGTCCATGAACTTCTGGGGATTTTCACCCATGATGCTCGAGCAGCTCAATGCGCGCTTTCCAGCGTTTTTGGATAAAAATCTGCCCGTCAATCCGCTCAAATGCGAATATTTTCTGCCTTTTGTCGCCAACGAGCAGCTAAAAGAGGGACTTGCCACGGTAAAAATACTCGATTGCAGCGAAACGTGGTACGGCATGACCTACCGCGAGGACCTCGACTCGGTAAAGCTCGCAATAGCCGACATGAAATCACGCGGAGTATATCCCGACAAGCTCTGGAAATGAGAAATCGCCTCAGGTACAATTGCCTGAGACGATTTTTTGCAAAAATTTAAGATGAGCGGCCGTCCTACCGGCGTTGTTTATTTCCCCCAGTCGCCGGATATGCCGTCGGGGGCTTTGACGCGGCGATCGTTTTTGACATGGCCCTCGCGACCGCGATAATCGTTCGGTGCAACGTTTTCGCCCGACGGCAGATCGCCGTGTTTTTTGCTTTTTCTGCTCATAATTATCCTCCCAAAATGCAAAGTATCAGCCCATATATCACGCTGGCGGTGATGCCGTAGACTATAACGGGGCCTGAGATGATGAACATTTTTGCAGCCGTTCCGCTTATGAAGCCCTCGGTTTTGAACTCCAGCGCCGGTGCGACCATGGAGTTAGCAAAGCCCGTTATCGGAACGAGTGTGCCGCCGCCGGCAAAGCGCGCGATGCGGTCGTAAAGCCCAAGCCCCGTCAGCAGCGCTCCGAGGAAAACGAGCGTCGCCGAGGTCGCGCTTGAAGCATCTGTCCTGTCAAGTCCGCAGTCGGCGTAGACGTTCAATATCGCCTGGCCGATGCAGCAGATAAGTCCGCCGACAAGGAAGGCCTTCAGGCAATTGCCGAGGCATTTTGAGCGCGGCTGATGCGAGTCGGAATACTGCCGGTATTCGTCGTTTGTCATGTTCATAAGTAAGACCCCAAAAGAAAAATGCATCGGTAACGACCGATGCATTTATGTTCTCCGAAAAAATTTCAATTATACGTCCAGCGTCAGGTTTTCAACGCCGTTTGCCTCAAATTCGTCCATGTATTCGTCCATCCGAGAGGTGAGAGCGGCAAGATCGTCGCAGTCCTCGCCGAGATCGCGCCGGGCAAGCTCCTCGGCCAGAATGTCGAAAAACACGGCGTCCTCATAATCGGCGATGGCCTCGTGGATGCCGCCGTCCTCGTATGCGCGCGAGGGGAAAACATGCCCGTGCCACAGCTGAATGAGCGACTTCATGCCGTTTTTTGCGCACAGCGAGAAGATTTTTTCCTGCACTATGTCATAGTCCTCGAAGCGGTCGGTAGTCCTCGTGGAGTTGAGTATCCAGTTGCCGATATACACAAGGTCGAGCAGTCTGCGGAATTCCTTTTCGGTCAGATCTATGTTCAAAGCGTGTGCCTCCGATCATGTTTGTAATTATATTATATCAGATAGACTGCTCCTTTGCCACAATAAAATCCTTGTAATTTTGGCTTACTTGTCATATTATATTATAGTTATAGTTTAATATGGAGATATTATCTGATGGACAACAGACCAATCGGCGTGTTCGATTCCGGCCTCGGCGGCCTGACGGCTGTCCGCAGACTCAGACAGCTTTTGCCGGATGAAAATATAATATACTTCGGCGACACCGGGCGCATGCCGTACGGCGGACGGCCGCGCGAGCAGATGCGCACCATTGCGCGGCAGAACATAGCTTTTGCCGAGAGCTTTAACGTGAAGGTCATCCTTGCCGCGTGCGGAACGATATCGAGCAATGCACCCGATATTATCGCCGCAAATGAGACAAAGACGATCGGCGTGCTCCTGCCGGGCGCAGAGAGGCTTGCCGCGACCGGCAGAAAAGAGCTTGGCGTTATCGCAACAAAGACGAGTATAGAAAGCGGCGCGTTCCAGCTCGGCGTCAGCCGCTTTGCGCCCGATGCGAAGATAACGGCAGTCGCCTGCCCGGACTTCGTTCCCATGATCGAAAGCGGACACTATCTGCCGGATGATCCGATGGTGCAGGATATCGTTGCGCAGTCGCTCGAGCCGCTCAAAAACGTCGGCGCGCTGCTGCTCGGCTGTACCCATTATGGACTTATAGCCGATGCGATAAGCGCATATCTCGGAAAAGACGTCGTCCTTGTTGGGGCGGCGGACGCTTCGGCGGAAACGACGGCGCGCTATCTGCGCGACTGCGACATGCTCGCATCAGGCGGCGGCAGCGAGAGCTATTACACAAGCGGCAGCACGGCCGATTTTGAGGCTCTGGCGCCCATTATGCTCGGCTATGGGCTTAAAAGCGCCGTGAACCATGTCGAGCCGTTTGCGCTGGACTGATGAGGACAATAAAATGAATGCAGTTATTAAGATAACCGGTGTGCAGGGCTTTATGCAGCCCGATGCGGAGACGGTCGAATTTGTCACCGACGGAGTTTACTGCCGCACTGAGGACGGATATCAGATATTTTACCATGAAAGCGCGCTGACCGGCCTTGCCGGAACGAGCACCACCGTGGATATCACGCGCGACGCGATCACCGTTGAGCGCAAGGGTATGCTCAACACGAAAATGGTGTTCCGCGAGGGCGAGAAGGACAGGTTCCTTTACGATACGCGCTTCGGAGCCGCGACGATGGGCGTTGAAACGCGCAAGGTCGCCGCAAGCTTTGACGATTACGGCGGAGATCTGAGCATCGACTATGTGGTCAACATGGAGCACACCGTCGCAAGCAGAAATAAACTGAATATGAGCGTAAGGCTCAGAAGCTGAGAGGATAGATAATATGGCAAACATGATACAGAAAGCAAAACAGCAGGTAACTGAGCTTGTTACCGAGGCATACCTTGCAGCGGCGGAAAAGGGCGAGCTGCCTGCCGGACTTACGCTCAACGGCAGCGTCGAGATACCCAAGGACACCGCAAACGGCGACTATGCGGCAAACTACGCAATGGCAAGCGCAAAGCTTATGCGCATGCCGCCGCGCAAGGTCGCGGAAACGCTTATCGCGAACATGAAGCTTGACGGAAGCTGGTTTGAAAGCGTCGATGTCGCAGGCCCCGGATTCATGAATTTCCGCATGGGCAGCAAGTGGTATTCCGACGTTCTCAAAAACGTCGCCGAGGAGGGCGACAGCTTCTGCAACTGCAACATCGGCGAGGGCAAAAAGCTCATGGTCGAGTTCGTGTCCGCAAACCCCACCGGCCCCATGCACATGGGCAATGCGCGCGGCGGCGTTCTGGGCGATGCGCTTGCATCCGTCCTCTCTCGCGCAGGCTACGACGTATGGCGCGAGTTCTATGTCAACGACGCCGGCAACCAGATCGAAAAGTTTGCAAGCAGCATCGAGGCGCGCAGCATCCAGCTTCTCAAGGGCGAGGACGCGATAGAGTTCCCCGAGGACGGCTATCACGGCGACGATATCAAAGAGCTTGCAAAGCTCTTCTGCGAAAAGTATGGCGACGACTGGCTCAAGCTCGACACCCCCGAGCGCCACAAGATGATGGCCGAGTTCGGACTGTCGATAAACCTGCCGAAGATGAAGCGCGATCTTGCGCGCTACGGCATCGAATACGACCAGTGGTTCCTCGAATCGAGCCTGCATGCCAGCGGCTATGTCGCCGATTCCGTGCAGAAGCTCACCGACGCCGGCTTTACATATGAAAAGGACGGCGCACTGTGGCTGCACACCTCGAAGATCCTTGCGGACAAGCTCCTTGCCGCCGGCAAGAAGCCCGAGGACATCGAAAAGCTCGAGCTAAAGGACGATGTTCTGCGCCGTGCAAACGGGTTCTACACCTATTTTGCCGCCGATATCGCCTACCACCGCAACAAGTTCGAGCAGCGCGGCTTTGACAAGGTCATAAACGTCTGGGGCGCCGATCACCACGGCCACGTTGCGCGACTGAAGGGCGCAATGGATGCGCTCGGCCTCGACGGCGAGCACAGGCTCGATATCGTACTCATGCAGCTTGTAAAGCTCATGCGCGGCGGCGAGGTAGTGCGCATGTCAAAGCGCACCGGCAAGGCGATATCGCTCTCGGACCTTCTTGACGAGATCCCCGTCGATGCCGCACGCTATTTCTTCAACTCCCGTCCCGAGTCGCCCGTCGAGTTCGACCTCGACCTCGCCGTGCGTCAGGACAGCGAGAACCCCGTTTACTACGTCCAGTATGCCCATGCGAGAATATGCACCATGCTTTCGGCGCTTGCCGCCGACGGACACGAGGTGCCGGATATAAACAGCGCCGATCTTTCGCTGCTTTCCACCGAGCAGGAGCGCGAGCTTATAAAGCAGGTCGCGCTGCTTCCCGAGGAGATCCGCCTTGCCGCGCGCGACTATGACCCCAGCCGCATCAACAAGTATGTCACCGAGCTTGCCGCGCGCTTCCACAGGTTCTATACCGCCTGCCGCATCAAGGGCGCGGAGGAGGGCGTTCTCAACGCGCGCCTGTGCCTTGCCGACACCGTGCGCCGCGTCATAGCTCTTTCCCTGTCCGTCATCGGCGTATCGGCGCCCGAAAAAATGTAATTTTTTAGAGGCGAATTTTTAGAGGCGAATTAAGTCTGCACCGATACGGTTATGTAAGTGCCCGGTTCGAGACATTGGAAAAAACCGTATGTGCCTCGCAACCCGGTAGTGCGGTGCTGCGTTTTGCAGCGCACCCAATTGGCTCACCTGTCAAGGGGAGCAGGCAGCTTTGCTGCCGAGGGGTTGAATTAAAGCGCCTATTCACTATCAGCTATTAGCTCTCAGCTGCGGCCACCGGTCGCTCGTAGGGAACGGATTTATCCGTTCCGCATGTCATGGTTTAGTCGGCGGCTCCAGATCGGGCAACCGCAACAAATGTATTCGTACAATGTGAATGCGCCTCTGAAAAACCGCCTCTAAAAAAATGTAGCGGTTAGCACCGCAGATTTAATAACACCTCATCCGTCGCAAGCGACACCTTCCCCTTAAGCTACGCAGGGGAAGGCTTTTTAGTGGCGTATTTACGCTTATACCGATACATTCATTGCGTCAGCCCGACCGGAAACTGCCGACTAAACCGCGGTAAGCGGAACGGATAAATCCGTTCCCTACAGCTATGGATTTTGGTGCAGGCAAAACCGTTACATATAGCAACAAAGTAGCGCCTGCGGCGCGGATTTATTTACACCTCATCTGCCGCAAGCGGCATCTTCCCCTCAAGCTCCGCAAGGGGAAGACAATTGGGTGCGCTGCAAAATTCAGCAATGCACTCATATAGCGCGAGGCACGCACGGTTTTATCCGCAGTCTCGAACCGGGCAACCAGAGATAACCGTATCGGTACAGACTTAATTCGCATCTAAAAAAACGCGCAGCATCAACGGTTTCCACCGCAGTTCCGAACCGGGATATCGCAAAAAATGTATAGGTACAGCCTTAATTCGCCACTAAAAGCACTTGTAATATGGGAACTTGCGTGGTAAAATACATTTTTGTGTTGAATTTTGATTAGGAGTTGGGTTTAAATGCAGAAACTCAGAAATATTGCGATAATTGCGCACGTTGACCACGGCAAGACAACGCTTGTCGATGAGATGCTCAAGCAGAGCGGTGTTTACCGCGAAAATCAGGAGATCGTTGAGCGAGTCATGGACTCGAACGACCTTGAGCGCGAGCGCGGCATCACGATAATGGCAAAGAACACCGCCGTGCAGTACGGCGATACGAAAATAAACATAGTCGATACGCCGGGACACGCGGACTTCGGCGGCGAGGTCGAGCGTATACTAAAGATGGTAAACGGCGTTATCCTGCTCGTTGACGCAGCCGAGGGCCCGATGCCGCAGACGAGATTTGTCCTGTCGCGCGCACTCGAGCTTGGTCACAGAGTCATCGTTGTCGTCAACAAGATCGACCGTCCCGACCAGCGCATCCACGAGGTCATCGACGAGGTGCTTGAGCTTCTTATGGATCTTGACGCAACCGACGAGCAGCTTGATTCCCCGATGCTGTTCTGCTCCGGCCGTCAGGGTACGGCGAGCTACTCTCCCGATGTTCCGGGCACGGATCTCAAGCCCCTGTTTGATACCATATTGGAGTATATCCCCGAGCCCGAGCAGGATCTGGACAGCCCGTTCCAGATGCTCGTTTCCAGTATAGATTATAACGAATATGTCGGTCGCATTGCCATCGGCCGCATCGAGCGCGGCATAATAAAGCAGAATCAGGAGATCGAGGTCTGCAACTATCACAATCCCGACGCTGCGCCGATGAAGGCCAAGGCCGTGTCGCTTTATGAGTTTGACGGTCTGAACAAGGTTCCCGTTACGGAGGCTGCAGCCGGCAATATTATTGCAATGAGCGGTATCGGCGACGTCACCATCGGCGATACCATCTGCGCGAAGGGCTTTGCCGAGCCTCTGCCGTTTGTCAAGATCTCGGCTCCCACGCTGGAAATGACCTTCTCGGTAAACGACAGTCCCTTTGCCGGCCGCGAGGGCAAGTTTGTCACATCGCGCCAGATCCACGACAGACTTATCCGCGAAACGCTCAAGGACGTATCCCTGCGAGTGACCGATGTTGACGGCGCAACCGACTCCTTCAACGTTGCAGGCCGCGGCGAAATGAGCCTGAGCATACTCATAGAAACCATGCGCCGCGAGGGCTATGAGTTTCAGGTCTCGCCTCCGCGCGTGCTGTATAAGGAGATAGACGGCGCAACGTGCGAGCCTATCGAGCGCGTTGTTATCGACGTTCCGTCCGACTACATGGGCGCTGTCATGGAAAAGCTAGGCGCTCGCAAGGGCGAATTTGTCGAGATGACCCCGATCGGCAGCCGCGTCAAGCTCAGCTACCTCATTCCGTCGCGCGGATTGTTTGGCTATCGCAACGAGTTCTTGACCGATACGAAGGGCGAGGGCATCATGGCCTCCGTCTTTGAAAAATACGAGCCGTACAAGGGCGATATCGCGCGCCGCAACACGGGCTCGCTGATCGCGTTTGAAACCGGCGAGGCCGTTGCCTACGGCATTTGGAACGCACAGGAGCGCGGCGCGATGTTCATAACGCCGGGCACGAAGGTGTATGCCGGCATGATCGTCGGCGTTTGTCCGAAGTCCGACGACGTAGCCGTAAACGTCTGCCGCACAAAGCACCTGACCAACACCCGTGCTTCCGGCTCGGACGAGGCTCTGCGCCTCATTCCGCCCAGACAGATGAGCCTTGAGCAGTGCCTTGAGTTCCTCGCCGACGACGAGCTTCTTGAGGTCACGCCCAAAAATCTGCGTCTGCGCAAGAGCATCCTCGACCATGGTCAGCGCATGAAAACCGTCATGAGAAACAGATAAAACGGCATAAAAGCTCCCATTTTGGGAGCTTTTATGCTATAATTGCTATAATGATCTAAAAAACTGCGGAGGTAACAAATATGAAGCTTGCAATGGCGCAGATGCGCATGACCGACAGCATGGAGGAAAACCTCAGGACCTCGCTTGAAATGTGCGCTCTTGCGCGCGGAAGCGACCTGCTGTTTTTCCCCGAGATCCAGCTTACGCCGTTTTTTCCGCAGTATGAAAAGCGCGATGTGTCGAAATATGCTCTGACTCCGGACAGCGATATGATAGCCCGGCTCAAAGCTGCTGCGCGCGATAACGGCTATTATATGTCGCCGAACGTGTACCTTGAGCTTGACGGCAAAAGATACGACACCTCGCTGTGGATAGATCCGCAGGGCGAGGTGCTCGACAGTGCGGAAATGGTGCATATCGCGCAGGCCGAGCAGTTTTACGAGCAGGATTATTACACTCCGGCGCCCGACGGCTTCAAGGTCTTTGACACGCCGTTCGGAAAGGTGGGCATAGTCATATGCTTTGACCGCCACCTGCCCGAGAGCATCCGCACCTGCACCATGATGGGCGCGGAGCTTATCATCATCCCGACGGCGAACACCGAGGCCGAGCCCATGGAGATGTTCGAGTGGGAGTTGCGCGTGCAGGCGATGCAGAATCAGGTGTTCGTTGCAATGTGCAACCGCGTGGGGCTTGAGGGAGATATGGACTTTGCAGGACAGTCGATCGTCGTGCATCCGAGCGGTGATGTCATAGTCAAGGCGGATAATGCTCAGCAGCTTGTGACCTGCGAGATAGACCTTGCCGAGTCGCGCCTTTGGCGCGACAAAAGGCCGTATATATCAACGCGCCGCCCTGACATGTATTTATGAAAAAGCTTATTGCAAAATTCGCCGACAAAACATTTGTGCGCTTTGTGCTCGTCGGCGTTATCAACACGCTTTTCGGCTCGGCGATAATGTTCGTCTTTTATAATGTTTTTCACCTGAGCTATTGGCTCAGCTCGGCGTCAAACTACTTTTTCGGCAGCATACTGAGCTATTTTCTCAATAAGTACTACACGTTCCGGTATAAAAAGCGCGATTGGAAGGTCGTCGCGCGCTTTGCGGCGAATATTTGCCTGTGCTATCTTGTGTCCTACGGTGTTGCAAAGCCGATCGTGTCGGCGCTTTTGTCTGGCTTTTCCGTTGCCGTCCGCGAAAACGGCGCAATGCTCTGCGGCATGTGCATTTTCGTCGCGCTCAACTACCTCGGCCAGCGCTTTTTCGCGTTTAAAAATGAAGACGGTAAATAAAAATTGCGTTCCATATCGGAACGCAATTTTTCATCTTGGCATTATTGCCGTGTCGAACTCCGTCCAGGGGAAGGCTCTGGGCGGTTTTACTTTAAAGGTCATAAATCTGCCGGTGGCCGGATTGGTAAATCCGATGCTGTATGACCACAGGGCGATATCGCAGCCGTCGTCTCTGCCGCCGTACTTCCTGTCGCCGACGAGGGGGAGACGGCGGTGAGTAAACTGTGCGCGTATCTGATGTGTGCGGCCGGTGATGAGGTTTATCTCGACCATGCTCAGCTCGCCGTTCGAGCCGAGCAGCCTGTAGTCGAGCACGGCCTCCTGCGAGCCGCGGCAGGGCTTGTTCACAACGAAGGTCTTGCGCTGCTCCTTCGAGCGCAGCAGTATATCCTCCATGCGGCCTTTTCGCTCCTGCGGAACGCCGCGCACAACGGCAAGATAGGTCTTTTTGAACTCTCCTGCGCGTATCTGACGGCTCAGCTCCGATGCCGTTTCGGGATTCTGCGCAAAGACCATCAGCCCCGACACGACCTGATCGAGCCGGTGCACCGTGCGGATATCCGCATTTTCGTTTCCGAGCGCCTGCCGCAGAAGCGAGGGCATGCCGCCCGGCTCGTCGGTCGATATAACGCCTGCCGGCTTTATCGCGACTATTATATTGTCATCATAATAAATAATGTCCATGTCTATACTTTAGCTCAGCGCGACCGATTCGTCAAGTGGACGCATGGACTTATTCCAGCTCATCAGTAGTTTATTACTCTCAGCTCGAAATAGCTCTGGGGATGCGCGCAGGTCGGGCAGCTTTCGGGAGCCTCGGGCCCCTCGTGAATGTGTCCGCAGTTGCGGCATATCCAGATGACCTTCTCGCGCTTTGCAAAAACGCTTCTGCTGCGCACATTGTCAAGCAGCTTGAGGTAGCGCTCCTCATGCTCCTTTTCAATAGCGCCGACGCTGCGGAAAAGCTGCGCAATATCCGCAAAGCCCTCGGCGTCGGCCTCCTCGGCCATGCGCGCGTACATATCCGTCCACTCCTCGTTTTCTCCGGCTGCCGCCAGAACGAGGTTTTCCTCCGTCGAGGGGATCGCGCCGCCGCACAGAAGCTTGAACCACAGCTTGGCGTGCTCTTTCTCGTTTGCCGCGGTCTCCTCAAAAATCGCCGCTATCTGCTGATAGCCGTCCTTCTTTGCCTTCGACGCAAAATAGGTGTATTTGTTGCGTGCCATGCTCTCGCCTGCGAATGCTTCCATAAGATTTTTTTCGGTTTTTGTGCCTTTAAGCTCTGCCATAATATCCGCTCCTTTGTTTTTTCTTGATTATATCATCCGTGTACCGCGCAAGCTGTAGAAAACACTACAAAAATACGCCTTGATTTTCTTCGGCCATGCGGCTAAAATAGCTCTTATCTCAGAGGTGATGATATGAACACAAAACGAAGCTGCGGCGTGCTGCTGCCGCTGTTCTCGCTGCCGTCGGAGCACGGCATCGGAACGCTGGGCAAGGCCGCTTATGAATTTATAGATTTTCTCGCCGCCGCAGGGCAGTCGTGGTGGCAGCTGCTGCCCGTCGGGCCTGCCGGAAGCGGCGATTCGCCGTACAACAGCTTTTCAAGCTTTGCCGGCAATGCGTATTTTATCGATCCCGATATGCTCGTGCAGGACGGGCTGCTTACCAAAGCAGAGGTCTCCGCTGTCGATTGGGGCAATGATGAGCAGTCGGTCGCTTACGAAAAGCTGCGCGCTCACCGTATGCTTCTTCTGCGCAAGGCGGCGCGGCGCGGCCTTGAAAAGGACGCTGCGGAGTTTGACTCCTTCTGCCGCGATAACGCTTCGTGGCTTTCCGACTATGCGCTTTATATGGCGCTCAAGGAGCATTTCGGCGGCGCTTCGTGGACGGAATGGCCGGAGGATATCCGCCTGCACCGAGCGGAGGCCGTGGAAAAATACCGCGCAGAGCTTGCGTCCGACGTGCGGTTTTATTCTTACGTTCAGTATCTTTTCTACCGCCAGTGGGATGCCCTGCGCGAGTATGCGCGTAAAAACGGCGTCGGCATGATCGGCGATATGCCCATATACGTCGCGCTCGACTCGGCCGACGTGTGGTCAAGCCCGGAGTTTTTCCTGCTCGACGAGAAAAACGTTCCCATTGAGGTCGCCGGAGTTCCGCCGGACTATTTCAGTGCCGACGGTCAGCTCTGGGGAAATCCGCTGTACGATTGGGACGCCATGCGCCGCGACGGCTACGGCTGGTGGATACGCCGCGTTGACGGCGCGTCAAAGCTGTATGACATGCTGCGCATAGATCACTTCCGCGCGTTTGAAAGCTACTGGGCCGTGCCGCGCGATGCCGAAAGCGCAAAGGAAGGGCAGTGGCGGCCGGGTCCGGGCATGGATCTTGTCGGCAGGCTCACCGCGTGGTTTAATAACGTCAGCTTTATTGCCGAGGATCTCGGCTCGCTCACGCCGGAGGTGCATAAAATGCTCGCCGACAGCGGCCTGCCGGGCATGAAGGTGCTCGAATTTGCGTTCGACCCCAATTCGCTCAGCGACTATCTGCCGCACAGAATAGGCGAAAACAGCATTTGCTACGCCGGAACGCACGACAATAATACTCTGCGCGGCTGGATAGACGAGGAGAGCGCCGAAACGCTCGCCTTTGCGCGCGAATATCTCGGCATAGGCGAAAATGACGATCTTGCCGCCGCAGTTCTGCGCGCCGGCATGAGGTCGAAAGCGGAGCTTTTCGTGTTTCAGATGCAGGATGTCCTTGGACTGGGAGCCGAGGCGCGCATAAACACTCCGGGAACTGTCGGCGGCAACTGGTGCTGGCGCATGAAGCCGGGGCTGCTCACGCCGCAGCTTGAAAAAAGCCTGCGCCGCATGGCTTATATCTACGGAAGGAGCGACAAGAAATGAATGATATAAATCTGCGCGTTGCGCGCCCCTCTGATGCAGCTGAGCTATTGGCGCTCTATGCACCCTATGTCGAGGACACGGCCATAAGCTTCGAGACTGTCGTTCCGAGCCTTGAGGAGTTTACCGAGCGCATGGTGCATAAGCTGCCTCGGTATCCCTATATAGTCGCGGAGAAAGACGGCGAGCTTTTGGGCTATGCCTATCTGAGCCCATTTGTCGGGCGCGCTGCCTACGACTGGGCAGCGGAGACGACGATATATCTTCGGCTCGACTGCCGCCACATCGGTATCGGGAAAATGCTGTACACGGCGCTTGAGAGCCTTGCCCGTGCTCAGGGCATAATAAATTTAGAGGCCTGCATAGGCTGGACGGATGAGCCGGATGAGCATTTGACGAACAACAGTGCCGAGTATCACGCGCATCTTGGTTATCGCATGGTCGGCAGGTTTTATAAATGCGGCTACAAATTCGGAACATGGTATGACATGGTGTGGATGGAAAAGCTCATTTCCGAGCACCCGGAAACGCCGCAGGACATCATCCCGTTTTCCGAGCTGAGCGCCGAAACGCTGAAAAAAGCAGGACTTGAAGCATGAAAAAAGCACCCCACGGGTGCTTTTTTTATTATTCGGTGCGCTCGCGTGGGAGCAGAAGCTTTTTGTTCAGCCAAAAGCCGACCGATGCGCCTAAAATGTTCAGAATATAGTCCTCAATGTCCGCGCTTCCGAGCATCAAAAACAGCTGCAAAAGCTCGATGACAACTATAACGATCGAGGTAAAAACAAAAAATCGTCCGAAGCCGCGCAGCCTGCCGGCTATGCTCGGCAGAAGCAGACCCCACGGCAGAAACAGCAGCAGGTTGCCGGCGAGGTTTATGATAAAATATTTGACAACGACCGCGGACTTATACGGCGTCGTGATGAAAACATAAAAGCTGAAAAACGGTATGACATTGCTGTTTGCCTTAATATACTCGGCGTAGGTCATGTCAAACGTTGCGCCGATGCCCTTGAGCAGCGTAAGATATGCCAGGGCCGCGCAGTAAACGGCAAAAATAGCGATAAGTATTGGCTTTTTGCTCTTGCTCATGTTTGTCCTCCGATTGGTTATATTCACGGATTTTTTTGGTAATTTCATCATAACACAAGGAAATGATTTACGCAAGAGAAAAATAAATACATATTACTGCGCGCCAAAAGCGCCCTTTCATGTTTTGAAAGGGCGCTTTGAATCATCTTTCGGGGATCGTGCCGCCGGTGAGGTTCATGTATTCGTCGAAGGAGCACATGCGGTCGATTATACCGTCATCGGTGATCTCGATTATGCGGTTTGCGACCGTCTGCGTGAGCTGGTGGTCGTGGCTTGAGAAAATGATGTTGTACTTAAACGCCTCAAGACCGTTGTTGAGCGCCGCGATGCTTTCAAGGTCGAGGTGGTTTGTCGGCTGATCGAGCACGAGGAAGTTTGCGCCCGAGAGCATCATCTTGCTTATCATGCATCTGACCTTTTCGCCGCCGGAGAGGACCTTCACGGGCTTGTACACATCGTCGCCGGAGAAGAGCATGCGGCCGAGGAAGGTACTCAGATAGCTTTCGCGCTTATCCTCGGAAAACTGGCGCATCCAGTCCATGAGGTCATAGTCGCAGTTTTCAAAGTAGCTGTTGTGATCCTTGGGGAAGTAGGCCTGCGTCGTTGATGCACCCCACTTGACCGTACCGGAATCGGGCTCCTCCTCGCCCATGAGGATCTTGAACAGCATCGTAACGGCAAGCTCGTTTTTGCCGAGGATAGCGATCTTATCCTCCTTGCCGACGATAAAGCTTATGTTGTTTAAAAGCTTCACGCCGTCAACGGTCTTGCTGACCTCGGTGACGAACAGCCTGTCCTTGCCCGGCTCGCGGTCTGCCTTAAATCCGACCCAGGGATAGCGTCTGCCGGAGGCGGGCATTTCCTCGACGGTGAGCTTATCGAGAAGCTTGCGGCGGCTCGTTGCCTGACGGGATTTGCTCTTGTTTGCCGCAAAGCGCGAGATGAAGCTTTGCAGCTCGGCGATCTTCTGCTCGGCCTTCTTGTTCTGATCCTTTATGAGCTTCTGCATGAGCTGGCTGGACTCGTACCAGAAGTCGTAGTTGCCGACGTACATCTTTATCTTGCCGTAGTCGATATCGACGATGTGCGTGCAGACGTTGTTGAGGAAGTATCGGTCATGCGAAACGACGAGAACCGTGCCCTCATAGTCCATGAGGAAATCCTCGAGCCACACGACGCTTGCAAGGTCGAGGTTATTCGTAGGCTCGTCGAGCAGAATGATGTCGGGCGAGCCGAACAGCGCCTGCGCGAGCAGCACCTTGACCTTAAGGCGCGGATCCATATCGCGCATCATCGTTTCGTGGAAGTCCGGCGAAACGCCGAGCCCCTGAAGAATGCGGCTTGCGTCGGACTCGGCCTCCCAGCCGCCAAGCTCGGCAAACTCCTCTTCAAGCTCGGCCGCGCGTATGCCGTCGGCGTCGTCAAAATCGGGCTTGTCGTATATCGCGTCCTTTTCCTTGCCGCAGTCGTAAAGACGCTGATTGCCCATGATGACCGTGTCCATGACGGTGTAATCGTCGTACATGTTCTGGTTCTGCTTGAGCACCGACATGCGCTTTTTCGCGGCGATGGTGACGGTGCCTGTTGACGGCTCAAGCTCGCCGGAGAGAATTTTTATAAACGTCGATTTGCCTGCGCCGTTTGCTCCGATTATGCCGTAGCAGTTGCCGGGCGTAAATTGCAGATCAACGCGCGAAAACAAAACGTTTCCGCCGAAATTTATCGAAAGATCATTGACTGAAAGCATTCGTTATACCTCTACATTAAAAAATCTTATCTATTTTATCATCATCGGACTGCGTTGGCAATAATTAATAGGATTTTTTGCACCATGAGTGAGCAGTATAAATACGAAGGGTGGCGAAAAAATGAAAATGATAATCGCGGCGGCGCTGCTGCCGATAGGGCTTGTGCTGGGCACATCGTTTCTCATATCGCTTGTGGGCCGGCTTGTTGCGCGCCTGCGCAAGACGGGGAATAGCGATGATAACAGCTTGTAACGGCGGAATATCTATGGTATGATTTTGTTATAAAGATTAAGGGGTGATACGGTGAGTATTACATACGAAAACGGAGTTTTTGCGCTCGATACCAGGCGCACGAGCTACATATTCCGCGTAACGAAATTCAGGCACCTTGAGCACATCCATTATGGCGAGCACGTCGAAATAAGCGATGCGCAGCCGCTTGCGTCAAAGCACGATATCCAGCTCGGCAGCAGCGTAATGTACGACACGACCGACGATAACTACTGCCTTGATAATCTCTGCCTTGAGTGGTCGGGAGTCGGCAGGGGAGACTATCGTCAGACACCTGTTGAGGCCAAAATGCCCGACGGCAGTTTCTCCTCGGACTTTCTGTATGAAAGCCACGAGATCGTTCCCGGCTGCGTTCCCATGCAGAGCCTGCCGACGGCTTACGACGACGAAAAAACGGCGCAGACGCTTATCATAAGCCTGCGCGAGCGCGACAGGGACGCGGAGTTGACGCTTTATTACACGGTGTTTCCGGAGTCGGATGTAATATCGCGCCGCTGCGTTATTAAAAATAACTGCACCGGCGATATCTCGCTCAGGCGCATCATGAGCATGAGCCTTGATATGCCCGATCGCGGCTTTTTGATGCACAGCCTTGACGGCGGCTGGATAAAGGAAGCTCACCGGCATATCCGCCCTGTGGAGTACGGCATGTATGTAAACTCCTCGACCACCGGCGCATCGTCGAACCGGCACAATCCGGGCTTTCTGCTCTCGGAAAAGCACACGAGCGAGGACTCGGGGCGCGCATGGGGCTTTAATCTTGTCTACAGCGGCAACCACTTCGGCCTTGTCGAAAAATCAAACCACGACCTTGTGCGCATCCAGCTCGGCATAAATCCGCATTGCTTTGACTGGACGCTGCACCCTGGCGAGAGCTTTGAAACGCCCGAGGCGGTCATGACCTTTTCCGAGCGCGGCTTCAACGGTCTGAGCGCAAATTTCCACGACTTTGTCAACAACAACATCGTGCGCGGCGATTGGAAGAATATCGAGCGCCCGGTGCTGATAAACGACTGGGAAGCCTGTTTTTTTAAATTCACCCGCGAAAAGCTCCTGAAACTGGCACGCAGAGCGAAAAAGCTCGGCGTGGAGCTTTTCGTCCTTGACGACGGCTGGTTCGGCGCACGAAACAGCGACACGGCAGGGCTGGGTGACTACGACGTTAATCTGAGGAAGCTGCCGGGCGGCCTCGGAGAGTTTGCCGACAGCATTGAAAAGCTGGGGATGAAGTTCGGGCTGTGGTTCGAGCCGGAGAGCGTGAACGTCGATTCCGAGCTTTACCGCACGCACCCGGATTGGGCGATAAAACCGCCCGTCGGCGAGCCGTGCTTCGGCAGAAATCAGCTTTTGCTGGATCTCACGCGCAAGGAGGTGCGCGATTACATCGTCGAAAGCGTCGGAAAAACGCTCGACGGCGCGAAGATAAGCTATGTTAAATGGGATATGAACCGGCATATGTCCGATGCGTATTCGCCGGCGCTGTCCAATCAGGGCGAGTTTGCCCACCGCTATATCATCGGACTTTACGAGGTGCTCAACCGCGTATTCACGCCGCGCAGGCATATTCTTTTTGAAAGCTGCTCATCCGGCGGCAACCGCTTTGATCTCGGCATGCTGTGCTATTCACCGCAGATATGGGCATCGGACGACACCGACCCTATAGAGCGGCTCGATATCCAAAGCGGCCTGTCGTATCTGTATCCGCAATCGACCATGGGCGCGCATGTTTCGGCCGCGCCGCACCAGCAGACGCTCAGGGATACGCCGCTGTCAACGCGCTTTAACGTTGCGGCCTTCGGCGTGCTCGGCTACGAGCTTGAGCTTAAATATATGACGCGCGCCGAGCTAAAGGAGCTGCGCGGCCAGATAGAGTTTTACAAAGCCCATCGCAGAACGCTCCAGTTCGGCAGGTTTTATCGCTTTGACGAGCGCAAGGATAATAAGGTGCATTGGCAGATCTCGTCGCGCGACGGAAAAGAGCACATCGTCGGACATTTTCAGAAGCTGTGCACAGCCTCCGAGGGGCCGGACGCGCTTTGCGTACACGATCTTGACTCCAAGGCAAAATATCATCTTTCCTGCAAGCGCCAGAGCCTTTTCATAAAGCGCCTCGGCGGACTTGTAAAGCATGTTATGCCTGTTGAGCTTGACCCCGACGGCCTTATCCTGCGCACGGCGAACAAATTTTTCACCATGCCCGACGGCGCGGAGGACTTCACCGCGTCCGGAGCCGCGCTCATGTCCGGTGTGGGGCTTAATAACCAGTTCCTCGGCACGGGGTATAACAATAAAATACACATGTTCGGCGACTTCGGCAGCGCGGTTTACACGATAGAAAGAAAGCCTTGATAGGAAAAGGCCAAAGCCGAACACCATCCTGCGGATAGTGAGGACATCAAAATACAAAAAAGTAATGAAAAAAGCACCCGAAAAGGTGCTTTTTTATGCATTTCGCCTTATCTTTTTGAAGAACAGGAAATAGATAAGGACGAGGTTTATTAAAATGTTGAATATGTCCGAGTCGCCGAACATGAGGAAATTCAAAACGACCGAGGCCAGGACTATGCCGACGGAGACGAGCTTTCCCAACGCTCCGGGCTGCTTTGCCATCCAGGCAAACCACGCAAGCACCGGCGTGCACAGGGCAAACACCGTCCAGCAGATTATGAAGCTTCTGCCGTAAACGCCGTGGCTGATCATTGCCACCGCATAGTAGGTAAGCAGCATGCCGAGGCAGAACGGCAGAATGTTCAGTGCGGCGGCCTTTTTAGTCGGACTGTAAATGGCGATGAGCGTGCCGAAAAGTATCCACACCGACATCTGCGAAAAAATTTCGCCGAGGTTTTCGCAATAGATATCCATAAGCCGCGCCGCCGTGCCGATAACAAGACCGCAGACGAGCATCGAAAAGGGGTTTAAAAGCTTCCGCATTATTTGGCGATGAAAATGTTGTCCTCGCCGATATCCGCGAGCGTGGGAGTGCCGCACATGTTCATCGTGTCGCGCAGCTGGGAAACTATTCTGTCCATATAGACCTTGAAGCCCTCCTCGCCCTCGGCGTAGATGAAGGGAACGACGGGACGGCCGATGAGCACCGCGTCCGCGCCGAGACCGATGGCCTTGAACACGTCAACGCCGCTGCGTATGCCGCCGTCAACAAAGATCTTGATCTTGCCCTTGACTGCCTTCGCGATAGCGGGCAGGACCTCCGCCGTTGCCGGGGTGCAGCCCTGAACTCTGCCGCCGTGGTTTGAAACGACGATGGCGCTGGCTCCGGCCTCGACTGCCTTTTCGGCGCCCTTTACGGTCATGATGCCCTTTATGATAAACGGCTTGCCTGCGTAGTCGATGATCTCACGCATCTCGTCAACGCTCTTCGAGCCTGCGTTGGGGCTGAGCTTTTTAAGGAAGGGAAGACCCGCTCCGTCAACGTCCATCGCAACGGCGAACACGTTGTGAGCCTTCACATAGTCGAGCTTTTCAAAGACGACCTCCTTGTTCCAGGGCTTTATCGTCGGGATGCCGATGCCGCCGATCTTGGTCATTTCGTCAACCGCGTCGGGAATAAGCTGGGGAAACTCGCCGTCGCCGGTCATGGCGCATATGCCGTAGTTTGCCGCAGAGTTTATAAGCACGCGGTTGTATGTGATATCGTCGTACTTGTCGCCATAGTGCAGGGGCAGAGCGCCGAGCGGAGCGATGAATACGGGGGCGGAGAACTTTTTGCCGAACAGCTCAAAGGACGTATCCACGTTGGCGTTGGGATTGAGCGTGTCCATGTTGACGAATATCTCCTGCCACTTGTCGTAGTTGCGCGCGGCGGTGTTGCCGGGCAGCTTGCTGCCGGGGCCGGGGACGCAGTTGCCGCATGCTCTGCCGTTGCACACGGGGCATGCCTTGCAGTACGGTCCCATAAGGCCGGCTGCTTCCTTGAGAATTTCGTTGTAATCCATAATTGTACCTCCTGTTTATCTTGTAACTTCCTATTTATATCAGACTCCGGTAAGATCAAAATCCGGGATCATGTCATCGGTCGCCGAGCACGGCTCCTGCCAGAAGCCGTTATATATGCCGCGCCGAGTCATATATTCGACAAGAGCATCGTTTGTCTCCGCCGAGACGGTCTTCTGAAGCTCCGGAAAGCGCTCGGTGTTCGGCATGGGTGTGTACTGCGCCATGAGGGAAAAGAGAATATCATCGCCGGGAAAATTTTCGGCAACGAAATCTATGACCGCGCGGCTGTTATCTTCGGCGCCGGGCAAAATGAGGTGGCGGATGAGAACGCCGCTTTGCAGCATGTCCTCATCATCAAGCACAAACGGCCCCGTCTGACGGAACATTTCGCGTATAGCCGCCTTGGCCGTTTCCGGATAATCGGGCGCTGCCGAGTAGCGCTTTGCAAGCTGCGAGTCCATGTATTTAAAGTCGGGCATGTATATCCGCACAAGGCCTTCGAGCTTTTTTAAGCTCTCGACGCTGTCGTAGCCCGAGCTGTTCCACGCAACGGGGATGCGAAGCTTTGCACTTTGGAGGGCTGCGATTATCGCGTCGGTGTAATGCGTCGGCGTTACGAGGTTTATGTTGTGAACGCCCTTGTCCTGAAGCTCAAGAAAAATATCCGCAAGGCGCCCGACGGAAACCGTCTTGCCGAGCTTTGAGCGGCTTATCTCGTAGTTCTGGCAGAAAACGCAGCGCAGATTACAGCCGGAAAAGAACACCGTTCCGCTTCCGCGCTCGCCGCTTATGCACGGCTCCTCGCCGTAGTGCGGTGCGGCTCGGGCTATGCGCGGCAGGGCAGGACTTGCGCACACTCCGCCCGGCTGGTATTCACTTCTTTCGGCGCCGCAGCGGCGCGGACATGCGTTGCAGATCATTTTTCGCCTCTGAAAACAGTTTCAAGATGTGCAGAATGCCGATTTGACGCTCACTTACGGCACCCGTTGAAGATAAAAGTTGTCAAAAATGCAACAAATCTTAAAAAACTCAAAAAAGTTCATCTTTTTCGAGAAAAATGTGCTAAAATATACGCGTAAAAGAGATATTTGATAACGAAACGGGATAAGATAATGCTTAATATAGTTCTTCTCGAACCGGAAATACCGCACAATACCGGCGCAATTGCCCGAACCTGCGCGGCAACGGGCGCAAGACTTCACCTTATAAAGCCTCTGGGCTTTGATATTTCCGACAAAGCAGTCAAGCGCTGCGGCCTTGACTACTGGCACCTTGTCGATATAAGCGTGTATGAAAATCTCGATGAATACCTCGAGAAAAACGGCGACGATAACCTCTGGCTTGCAACGACGAAAGCGCCGCACGCATATTACGAGGCCGATTTTTCGACCGAGTGCGTCAGCATAATGCTCGGCAAGGAGACCGCAGGTCTGCCCGAGGAGCTGCGCATGAAATATTATGACCGTTGCATACGAATCCCGATGGTAAGCGCCGCGCGCAGCCTCAATCTTTCAAACTCGGCCGCGATACTGGCCTATGAGGCTCTGCGTCAGCAGGGCTTCCCCGGACTTATGGACATCGGCTCCATGGCCGAATCATAACAGTTATTTATTAATTTTTCAATACCGAGTCGGAATTTCCCGACGGAAAGGAGCTTTATCATGAATTACAACAAGAAAAGCGTGCTCGATGCGGATGTTAAGGGCAAGAAGGTGCTTCTGCGCTGCGACTTTAACGTTCCCCAGAACAAGGAGACGGGTGAGATAACAAGCGATAAGCGCATTGTTGCCGCCCTGCCTACCATCAAGTATCTGCTGGATAACGGCGCTGCCGTCATCGCATGCTCCCACCTTGGCAAGCCCAAGGGAGAGTGGAAGGAAAAGCTCACTCTCGCACCTGTTGCAAAGCGCCTTTCCGAGCTGCTCGGCATGGACGTGATCTTTGCAAAGGACATCATCGGCGAGGATGCGCAGGCAAAGGCCGCCGCTTTGCAGCCCGGCCAGCTCATGCTGCTTGAGAACCTCCGCTTTGATATCCGCGAGGAGAAAAACGGCGATGATTTCGCAAAGGCTCTCAGCGATATGGCAGAGCTTTATGTCTCCGACGCATTCGGCACCGTTCACCGCGCTCACGCCTCCACCGCAGGCGTTGCAAAGTATCTGCCTGCATATGCCGGCCTGCTCGTTGAAAAAGAGCTGTCGGTCATGGGCAAGGCGCTCGACGATCCCGCGCGTCCCTTCGTCGCGGTCCTCGGAGGCGCGAAGGTCTCCGACAAGATCGGCGTTATCAACAACCTGCTCGACAAGGCCGACACCGTTATCATCGGCGGCGGCATGGCCTATACATTTATTAAGGCAATGGGTCACGGCATCGGCAACTCCCTGCTCGAGGCCGATAAGCTCGACTATGCGCTTGAGATGATCGCAAAGGCGAAGGAAAAGGGCGTTAAGCTCCTGCTGCCCGTTGACACCGCGATCGGCAGCGAATTCAAGGCCGACTGCGAGAAGAAGATCGTTTCCGTTGACGCTATCCCCGATGGCTGGATGGGCATGGATATCGGCCCCAAGACCGTTGAGCTTTTCTCCGACGCGATCAAAAACGCAAAGACCGTCGTTTGGAATGGCCCCATGGGCGTTTTCGAGTTCGAGGCATTTGCCGAGGGCACCAAGGCCGTTGCAAGAGCGCTTGCCGAGTCCGGCGCGATCAGCATCGTCGGCGGCGGCGACAGTGCGGCTGCCGTTGAGCAGCTCGGCTTTGCCGATAAGATGACCCACATTTCCACCGGCGGCGGCGCTTCCCTCGAGTTCCTCGAAGGCCGCGAACTCCCCGGCGTTGCATGCCTGCTGGATAAATAATGTAAGCGGAGGCTGAAACAATGAATACAAAATACAGAAAGACGATCATAGCCGGCAACTGGAAAATGAACATGCTCTCTTCGGATGTTAAGCCCTTCATCGAAGAACTCAAGCCTCTTATGCCGAAAATAAAAAGCTGCGAGACCGTGCTGTGCGTTCCTGCGGTGAACGTTGCGGCAATGCTCAAGGCAGGCAAGGAAGCCAAGATCATGACCGGCGCACAGGATGTGTCGAAGTTTGAAAAGGGCGCATACACCGGTGAGGTCTCAGCCTCGCAGCTTGAGGACATCGGCGTCAAGTACTGTATCGTCGGCCACTCCGAGCGCCGCCAGTACCACGGCGAGGACGATCTCCTTATAAACGCAAAGACCCGCGCTCTCATAGAGCACGGAATAAACCCCATCATCTGCGTCGGCGAAAGCCTTGAGCAGCGCGAGATGGAGCTTACCATGGCACACATAAACTATCAGGTCCGCGCCGCGCTGAGCGGAGTTGACGCTGCGTCTCTGCGCCGCTGCGTCATCGCCTATGAGCCTATCTGGGCCATCGGCACCGGCAAGACCGCGACCAGCGAGCAGGCCGAAGAGGTCTGCCGCGAGATCCGCGCCATCATCCGCGATATGTACGGCGCACGCGCGGCACGCGGCGTGAGCATCCTCTACGGCGGCAGCATGAACGCCAAGAACGCAGCCGAGCTTCTGGCTCAGCCGGATGTTGACGGCGGCCTTATAGGCGGCGCATCGCTCAAGCCCAATGATTTTGCGACCATTATTGCCGCAACGGGGGAAGCAAATGAGTAAGTGCGTTCTCGTTATTATGGACGGCTTCGGCATAGCGCACGAGGGCGGCGGCAACGCCATAAGCCTTGCAAAAAAACCGAATCTTGACCGCATATTTGCCGAAAATGCATATACGCAACTGTCCGCCTCCGGGCTTGACGTCGGTCTGCCCGAGGGGCAGATGGGCAACAGCGAGGTCGGCCATACAAACATCGGCGCAGGCCGCGTCGTGTTTCAGGATCTGCCGCGCATAAATAACGCCATAGCAGACGGCAGCTTTTTTGAAAACCCGGCCTACGTCAAGGCAATGGACGATGCCAAGGCCGCCGGCAAGGCGCTGCACATCCTCGGCCTTTTATCCGACGGCGGCGTACACAGCCACATAAATCACATATTTGCAATCCTTGATATGGCCAAACGGCGCGGACTTGAAAAGGTCTATGTCCACTGCTTCCTCGACGGACGCGACGTTCCGCCCAGAAGCGCCGTTGAGTATGTAACAAAGCTAAACGCTAAATGCGTCTCCCTCGGCAACGCGAAGATCGCGACCATCCAGGGCAGATTTTACGGCATGGATCGCGACAAGCGCTGGGACAGAGTCGAGGCAGGCTACAACGCCATCGTCTGCGGCGAGGGCGCAATGAACCCCGACCCCGTGAAGGCAGTCGAGGACAGCTACGAGGCAAACGTATCCGACGAGTTTGTTAAGCCCGTCGTTGTGTGCCCCGAGGGCGTCGTGAACGAGGGCGACAGCGTGATATTCATGAACTTCCGCCCTGACCGCGCCAGAGAGATGACATGGGCGCTCACTCTGCCGGAGTTTAACGGCTTTGTGCGCAAAAAGACCGTGTATCCTCTGAGCTTTGTATGCACCGCGCAGTATGACGAGGCGCTGACTCTGCCGATAGCCTATCCGCCCGAGAAGCTTGAGAGCACGATCGGCGAGATCGTTTCGGCAAAGGGTTATGAGCAGTTCCGCGTTGCCGAGACCGAGAAGTACGCGCACGTTACGTTCTTCTTTAACGGCGGCGTCGAAAAGCCCTGCGAGGGCGAGGAGAGATGCCTCGTTCCGTCGCCGAAGCAGTTCCCGACATACGACCTCATCCCCGAGATGAGCGCAGCCGCCGTTGCGGAAAAGTGCGTTGAGGCAATAAAGAGCGATAAATACGAGATGATCGTCTGCAACTTTGCCAACTGCGATATGGTCGGACACACCGGCGTTCTCGACGCTGCCGTGAAGGCCGTCGAAACTGTCGATGAGTGCATGGGCAAGGTGTATGAGGCGGCAAAGAGCATGCCCGACACCGTCCTTTGCGTCACCGCCGACCACGGCAATGCCGACTGCATGATAAATGCCGACGGAAAAATTAATACTCAGCACACTACCAATCCCGTGCCTTTTGTGGTATGCTGTGACGGTGTTGAGCTGCGCGAGGGCGGCCGCCTTTCGGACATCGCCCCGACGATGCTTGACATTATGAATATCGAAAAACCCGATGTGATGAGCGGAAGCTCGTTGATAATCAAATAAAAGGAGATTGTGAATCATGAAGCAGTATTTTGAGATCGTTGACGTTATGGCAAGAGAGATCCTTGACTCCCGCGGCAACCCGACCGTCGAGGTCGAGGTCACCCTCGATGACGGCACAGTTGGCCGTGCAGCCGTTCCCTCCGGCGCATCCACCGGCATGTACGAAGCATGCGAGCTGCGCGACGGCGACAAGAGCCGTTACGGCGGCAAGGGTGTCAGCAAGGCAGTTGAGAACGTAAACGGCGAGATCGCCGAGGCTATGGTCGGCCTGAACGTCCTCGATCAGCCCGGCATCGACAAGATGCTCATCGAGATAGACGGAACCCCCAACAAGTCTCGCCTCGGCGCAAACGCCATCCTCGGCGTATCGCTCGCATGCGCACGCGCAGCAGCCGAAGCCACCGGCCAGAGCCTTTATAACTACATCGGCGGAGTGAACGCCAAGACCCTGCCCGTTCCCATGATGAACGTTCTCAACGGCGGCGCACACGCAACCGGTTCAAACGTCGATATCCAGGAGTTCATGATCATGCCCGTCAGCGCAAAGAGCTGGAAGGAAGCACTGCGTATGTGCGCAGAGGTTTTCCATGCTCTGAAGAAGGTCGTTCCGGCATCCGGCGTCGGCGATGAGGGCGGCTATGCTCCCAACCTCGATTCCGACGAGGACGCACTCAAGGCTCTTGTTGCAGCCATGGAAAAGGCCGGCTACAAGCCCGGCGAGGACTTCAAGATCGCGATCGACGGCGCAGTTTCCGACTGGTACAACGAAGAAGATAAGTGCTACCACCTGCCCAAGCGCGGCACCGTCATGACCAGCGAGCAGATGGTCGATATGTGGGAAGGCTTTGTCGATAAGTACCCCATCATCTCCATCGAGGACGGCATGGGCGAGAACGACTGGGAAGGCTGGCAGCTGATGACCAAGCGCCTCGGCCACAAGATCCAGATCGTCGGCGACGACCTGTTCGTCACCAACACCGAGCGCATCAAGAAGGGCATTGCTCTGGGCGCAGCAAACGCAGTCCTCATCAAGGTAAACCAGATCGGCACCCTGACCGAGACTCTCGACGCTATCCAGATGGCTCACCGCGCAGGCTGGACGGCAGTTGTCTCCCACCGCTCCGGCGAGACCGAGGATACCACCATTGCCGATATCTCCGTCGCCGTCAACGCAGGCCAGATCAAGACCGGCGCACCCAGCCGCACCGACCGCGTCTGCAAGTACAACCAGCTGCTCCGCATCGAGGACGAGCTGTTCGACGTCGCTCAGTACCCCGGCATGGACGCATTCTTCTCCATTAAATAATTATATAGCCGTAACTTCTCCCGGAGGGCAGCTTGTCCTCCGGGAGATTTTTTCGCGGCGACTTGGAAATCCAATATGGGGAAAAGCAGTGGTTTATCGACAATGACGCGCTCACGGATTTTGTGAAAAGCGTTACGGCGGTCGAAAGCTTTGATACGGCGGCATGATATGTACAGGCTGTCGAAAAACTATGCTGCAAAAGAAAGATAATAGAGCAGCAGGGGAGCTCGAGGGGGCAAAGGCCCCACTCGAAATTGGATTAATAGCCATCAAAAACGCCTGATTTATCAGGCTTTTTGACGAGCGTAGCGAGATTTTTCGTGAAAACCTGTTTTCACAAAAAATGTGGCGTTTTTGAAGCGTGCAAAAAAGTCAAAGACTTTTTTGACACGCTGGTATAACGCAAACGCACGGAACTTAACTGTTCCGTGCGTTTTGAATTTTCAGCTTTTTGCTTTCGGCCTGAACAGAAGCGCGATGATGATTCCGAAGAACACGGCTGCGCCGATGCCGGCTGCGGCTGCCGTGAAGCCGCCGGTGAACGCGCCGAGAACGCCGACCTCCGAAACGGCCTTTTCAACGCCCTTGGCAAGCGTGCTGCCAAAGCCCGTAAGCGGAACGGTCGCGCCGGCTCCTGCCCATTTGACGAGCGGCGAGTAAAGCCCGACTGCCTCGAGTATAAGTCCGGCGACAACGTAAACAGTCAGTATGCGCGCCGGAGTGAGCTTTGTTTTGTCGATAAGGATCTGACCTATTGCGCACAGCACGCCGCCGACGGCAAAAACCTTGATATATTCAATGAGCATATCCTTCACCTCGGACAGGAAGATCTTTTTCTATGGCAAGCGCGTGGCATACGCCGGGGATGCTTGCACCCTGCTGGGTGCTCGTCGGCGACATGAGCGCACCCGTCGGCGCAAACAGAACGCGGCTCCACTTGCCCTCGGAAAATCCGCGCATGATAAGCGAGCAGAACACCGCTGCCGAGCATCCGCAGCCCGAGCCGCCCGAGTGAACATCCTGCCGCTCGCGGTCGAAGATCAGAACGCCGCAGTCGGTGTAAAACTTTCCGAGCTTAACTCCGTCGCGGCGGAAAAGCTCCTCGAGCGTGTCGTGCCCGACGGCACCGAGGTCGCCGGTCACGATCATGTCGTAATAGTCCGGATCTCTGCCGGTGTCGGCAAAATGCGCCTTTAGCGTTTCGTATGCCGCCGGAGCCATGGCGCTGCCCATGTTGTTGGCGTCCGTTATGCCGGCGTCGACTATCCTGCCGGGTGTGAGATATGTGATATAAGGCCCGGCTCCGCCGCTTTGCAGTATCACGGCGCCCGAGCCTGTGACCGTCCACTGAGCGGTGGGCGTGCGCTGTCCGCCGTATTCGAGAGGAAAGCGGTACTGCCGCTCGGACGAGCAAAAGTGCGAGCTTGTTGCGGCGCACACCCTGTCGGCAAAGCCGCCGTCGAGCGCCATTGCGGCGAGGGTCATGCTCTCGCCCATGGTCGAGCACGCGCCGTACAGCCCGAAGTGAGGCACGCCGGTGTTTTTAAGCGCAAACGCGGAGCCGACGCACTGGTTGAGCAGATCGCCGGAGAATACCATGTCAAGCTCTGCCGGCGGTATGCCGAGCTTATCGCAGCACAGCTCAAAGCATTCCTTCAGCATCGAGCTTTCGGCCTTTTCCCATGATTTTTCGCCGAAGTATGCGTCCAGGCATATCTTATCAAAGCAGTGGCCGATCGGGCCTTCGCCCTCCTTTTGCCCGACCACCGAGGCAAAGGATACGATCGACGGCGCGTCTTGCAGCCGCAGAGTCTGCCGCCCTGTTTTTTTAGTCATATTGATCACCGCTGATATTTTGCCACGAAAACATAAAAAAATACGGCTGCATGATCTGTGCAGCCGTAAATGCTTTTTATCAGAAGATGTCCTCGTTGACCTTTGTGGGAGGAACTTCGAGGATCGAAGGATCCTGGATGATGCGGTTTATGATCTTGAAAACGCTTGCGTAGTAGTGACCGTCAACCGTGCGCTCGTCAAGAACGAACTTGCCGTCAACATACTTGCGGTCAACAACGTTGCCGTGGCGGTCAAGCTCATGCACATGGCGCTTTGCGCCGAACGAAACGAACACAGGAAGCGTGCCGAAATTGTAGATATGATGGTAAATGGGACCTATGCCGAGCGAGCCGAGGTCGGTTATTATCATCGAGCCGTGGAACGGGCTTACATCCAGAAGCTTCTTCGGCAGCAGACCGAAATAGTCGGCAACGCGCAGAAGCCAGATGGCAAAGCTTATGACGAAGCGCGGCAGGGAAGCAAACTTGTTTGCAAATTCCTCGGTGCCGTTTTCCTCGTCGGAGTTTTTGATCTCGTCGATGGCGGCGTTCATGCGGCTGTAAACGTCATAGATCGTGTCGGTGGGCTTGAACGTTACCTTGATGGTAGTCTCGCTCGAATTGATGGTCAGACTGCGTTTTACGGCCATGACGATCTCGATATTCTCGCGCGCATAGATGCGCTTGCCGACGCAGAAGCGGTTGAGTCCCGGCAGATACGCGCAGGCGCGAACATATGCCGCAATGAGCAGGTGCAGCATGCCCATGCCCTTGTAGCCAGCGACGCGCTGCTTTCTGAACCAACGGTCGGCATTGGTGATCTCAAACGATTCCTCATAGTAGTTGAGTGCGTCGTTTCGTGTAGGCATTATAAAAGGTATGAAGTTGTAAAAGCCGTTTAGTGAGCGCAGCCGTCTGCCGTCAACACGGTCGCCGGCGCGCCTTTTATAATTATTAGCCATAGGAAGCCTCCTTGGTATACGAATTTGCCGCATATGTACCAAGTAATTATACATTGCCGATACTCGTTTGGCAAGGAAAAAACGGAGATTTTACCGTTTTGATGCGTTGTGAGCAACAGATTTTACACTGCTATGCATATTGGTTATTGGAAAAAAGCAAATTGTTTATGGAGAAAAAGCAAAAAATACTTGCAAAATAGCGAATAAACGCTTAGTATGTTAATTAACAAACAATAATTCCGGGCATTATGCCAAACATTTGACCCTGCTGTATCAGGCATTTCGGCAATTACCAAAGGAACGGAAACAATGGGTAATAATTTAACTATTTAAATTGTTTGAAGTTTGTCAATGAAAACGCACAAAAATCGTTGAAATTACAGCACTTTTTTGGTATTGTTAACACATTAAAAACATTCAATATCACGATAGTGGGATATGTGTTAAGAAAATTAACGAAGGGAGGAGAGCTGATGGCATTTGATGAAATTGCCGGAATAAGCGCGGCGGAGGAGAGCGTGCGCCTTGACATTGCCGAGGCACAGGCGGAAGCAAAAAGAATAGTCGCGCAGGCAGAGCTTGCCGGCAAAACGGATGTCGAACAGGCGCGTGATAAGGCGGCCAAGGAGCTTGCCGCACGCAGGGCCGAGGCACAGGCAGAGGCTGATAAGGAAGCACAGGAGATCTATCAGAAAGCGGAGAATAAAAAAGCTGTGCTTCGCGCCAAGGCCGAAAGCCGTTGTGCGGCTGCGGCTAAACTAATCGCGGAAAGGATCGTGAACGGATAATGGCCATTGAAAAAATGAAAAAGCTGAGACTGCTGGCCGTCCGCGATCAGAAAAAGGCGCTTCTGCGAAAGCTTATGCTGCTCGGCTGCATAGAGGTCTCCGAGCCGGAGCTTTCCGAGCTTTCGCCCGAGCTGAGGCAGCACCTTGCAAAAGAGGGCAGCGATGTCACAAAGTGCAGGACCGACTTCGCGACGCTCGTTCAGGCGGTGGAGCTGCTTGATAAGTATGCGCCGCAAAAGAGCAAGCTGCTGTCGGCAAAGCCGGAGACCGAGGTTGGCACCATTCTTGACGATTCAACGCTTACCGCGACGATCGAGACTGCGCGCAGGATAGTTTCCGTTGACGAATCGGTGCGCCGCGCAAATGCAGAGCGTGCGCGCCTTGCAGGTGCAATGGACTCGCTCAAGCCGTGGCTTGCGCTTGACTATCCGCTCGACGGGCAGGGGACGCAGCGATGCGCCGTAACGCTCGGCTTTGTCCCGGCGTCGGTGTCGCTTGCAGAAGCCGTCCAAAGCCTTGCGGATGTCACCGAGGAAGCGGAGATCATCCCCGTTTCGGCGGATAAGGCGCAGCAGTATCTCGCCCTCGTATGCTTTAAGGAGGATCTTGCCGCGGCGCTCGATGCGCTGAGGGTACATAATTTTTCGATCGCGGCTTTCGGCAATGCCGAGGGCACGGCGGCGGAGAATACCGAAAGGCTTAAAGCCGAGCTTGAGGAGCTTGACCGGCAAAAAAGCGAGCTTATCGACGAGATAAGCGCCATGGCCGAATGCCGGCAGGAGCTGAAGCTGTGTGCCGACAGAATGGAGACCAAGGTCGCTTATGCCGAGGCCGAGGGACGGCTGTACGGCATGGAAAGCGTCGTGGCGCTCCAGGGCTGGGTGCTTGCACGCAAGGTGCCCGAGCTTGAAGCCAGTCTTGAAAAATTCGATTGCGCGTGGGAGCTTTGCGACCCCGAGCCGGAGGAATATCCCGAGGTTCCGGTGCAGCTGCGCAACAATAAGATAACAAACGCGCTGAACATGGTGACGAACATGTACAGCCTGCCGTCATACGACGGAGTTGACCCAAATCCGCTGATGGCGCCGTTTTTCATTTTGTTCTACGGACTTATGATGGCGGACATGGGCTATGGACTTATCATGATCCTTGCGGCGGTCGTTGCAATGAAAAAGATGCATCCGCGCAAGGGCAGTCTGAGCTTCTGCCAGCTGCTTTTGTATTCGGGCATCTCGACATTCATCATGGGCATACTCACCGGCGGATTTTTCGGCGATGCGCTCGCGCAGATCGGAAAGATCCTCGGCAAGCCCGACGGATGGGGCGAGCTGTGGTGCCTGTTCAGCCCGATGACCGACGTTATGACGGTGCTCATCGGCGCAATGGTGCTCGGCCTTATCCATCTGAACACCGGCATGGTCATAAGCGTTGTCGAAAAGATCAAAAAGGGCGATGCGGCAAGTGCATTCTGGGAGGAAGGCTCGCTGTGGGTCATCCTCATCGGAGCCGTCATGATGGCGCTGAACGTCGGCTCGGTCGGCGGAGTGCCGGTCGTTTTAGTGGTCGGCTGTGTGATGCTCTTCTACGGAGGAAGCCGCGGAGCAAAGGGCTTCGGCAAGCTCACAAGCCTGTTTTCAACGCTGTATAACACCGTGACGGGCTGGTTCGGCGACATTCTTTCTTATTCGCGTATCATGGCGCTGATGCTCGCAGGAAGCGTTATCGCAACCGTTTTCAACACCATCGGCGGCATAGCAAACAGCCTGTGGCTGTTTATCCCCGTGTTCCTGATAGGACACAGCCTGAACTTTGCCCTGAACCTTTTGGGCTGCTATGTACACGATTTGAGGCTTCAGTGCCTTGAGTACTTCGGCAAGTTCTATAAGGACGGCGGCAGAGCGTTCAAACCACTTGAAGTAAGCACAAAATATTACGATATAGCGGAAGACTAAATAGGAGGATATTAATAATGGAATTTCTGTTTGCACACTCCGGCCTTGCAATAGGCCTTCTCGGCGCAGGCCTTGCCGCATGCATGGCAGGCGCAGGCTCGGCAGTCGGCACCGGTATCGCCGGTGAAGCCGGCGCAGGACTCATCACCGAAGATCCCTCCAAGTTCGGTAAGGCGATGATCCTTCAGGTCATCCCCGGCACTCAGGGACTGTACGGCCTGGTCGTTTTCTTCGTTGCGATCATGAATATGGGTCTGCTCGACGGCACGGCGCTCAACCTTTCGTTCGTTGACGGCTGCCGCTACTTCGCAGCCTGCATGCCCATCGCCATCGGCGGCCTCGTTTCCGCGATCGGCCAGGGCAAGGTCGCGGCGGCGTCGGTCAATCTGCTTGCAAAGAACCCCGACCACTGGGCAAAGGGCATGATCCTGTGCATCACCGTTGAGTTCTACGCGATACTGTCCCTGCTCGCATCGATGATGATGCTGCTGTACATCTGATCAAGAAATAAAACGTAAAGGCAGGGCTTTACCATGAAAGGCACTGAAAAAATAATCGCACATATCCGGGCCGACGGCGACGCGGAGGCAAAGAAAATAATCGACGCCGCGTCAAAGCAGGCCGAAGAAAAGCGTGCCGAGAGCTTCAAGGCGGCGCTTTCGGAGTATGAAAAGCTCATGCAGGCCGGCAACGCCGAGTGCGAGGATATCCTCAGCGGCAGCCGCCGCATTGCGGAGATGGAGGCAAAAAAGAGCGTCCTTTCCGTAAAGCAGGAGATGATATCTGCCGCGTTTGACGCAGCACGCGAAGAGATAGTCAATATGCCGCGTGATAAATACACGCAGTTTCTTGCGCGTATGGCGGCCGAGGCAGCTGCCAGCGGCATGGAGGAGATAGTCTTAAATGCGCGCGACAAGGCCGAGGTCGGCAAATCCGTCTGCAAAGCGGCAAACGAGCTTCTTTCGGCAAAGGGAACGCCCGGCAAGCTCACCGTGAGCGAGGACACTGCCGATATTTCCGGCGGAGTTATAGTCCGCTTCGGCGGCATAGAGACAAATTGCAGCATCGACGCGCTCATTCGCCAGCGCCGCAGCGGACTTTCCACCGAAGTTGCGGCAGCTATGTTTGAATGATGCTCCGGCGCTGCATATCCCGAAAAGGGAGGGAACGAATTGTCAAATAAAAAGTGCGTCAGAGAAAAATATCTGTATCTTTCCGCGATGCTCAGGGCAAGGGAAGCGAAGATGCTCACGCGCGATAAGGCCGAGCGCATGATAGACGCGCCGAGCTTTGACGAGGCGGCAAAGATGCTCACAGACTGCGGATATAAGGATATGTCGGGCTTTACGGCAAAGCAGGTCGAGGAGACCCTTGCCGAGCACAGAGCAGAGATATTTGCAGAGCTTGCGCGGCTTTCGCCGAACGCGGAGCCGGTAGAGGTCTTCCGCATGAGGTATGATTACCATAATGCGAAGATCGTAATAAAAACCGAGGCCGACGGCCGCGACCGTTCGGATTTGATGAGCGCATCCGGAAGAGTAAGCCCGGAGGTCTTGAAGCGCAGCTTTGCCGAGGAGAAGTATCTTGGCCTGCCGCCGGTGCTCGCCGACGCTATGGTCGAGGCAAAAAGCGCACTTGCAAGATCGCAAAATCCGCAGCTTGCCGATTTTATACTCGACAGAGCGTATTTTGCCGAGATCTGCGCGGCGGCGAAAAACCTCGGAAGCGCGTTTCTCAAAGGCTATGCGCAGATGCTTATAGACGCTGCAAACCTTAGAAGTGCTGTGCGCACGATGCGCATGAATAAGGATACGGAGTTCTTGAAAACGGCGCTCATACCGGGCGGTGGCATTGACACAGGGCGCGTCCTCGCAGCCTTTGGCTCGGGCGATACGCTTGCGTCGATATATGCGAACACACTTTTGGAAAATGCTGCGGCTCTCGGAGCTGCCGCCGTCAAGGGCGGAACGATGACCGAGTTTGAGCTTGCCTGCGACAATGCCGTGACAGCGTATCTCACGGGTGCAAGGCTCGTCTCCTACGGCGAAGCGCCGGCCATTGCGTATCTTGCCGCTGTCGAGGGTGAAACCACCGCGCTGCGCATGATACTCACCGGGATGCTCGCCGGACTTCCGACGGAGACCATACGGGAAAGGCTGCGTGATCTTTATGCTTAAAATTGCTGTAATCGGACGGCGCGACACCGTTATGGGCTTCACCGCGCTGGGACTGGAGGCATATCCGGTCGCCGACGGCACTGAGGCAAAGGCGATACTTCGCACGCTCACCCATGACAGGGAGGACGTTGCGATCATCTACATCGAGGAGGATATCGCCGCCCAGCTTCAAAGCCAGATAGATAAATTCAAGGACAGCCCGAAGCCGGCGATAATACTTATCCCCGGCAGAGAAGGCAGCCTCGGCATGGGCCTTTCGGCTCTCAATGCCGCAGTCGAGCGTGCCATCGGCACGAACATCCTCGAGAATAATTAAGAAAGAAAGGTATCTGTATGAGCGGAACTATAATAAAGGTCTCAGGACCGCTTGTAGTCGCAGAGGGATTGGGCGACGCGAACGTTTCCGACGTTGTGCGTGTCGGTCCCGACAGACTTATAGGCGAGATACTTAATATGACGGGCGACAGCGCGTCGATCCAGGTCTATGAGGAGACCTCCGGCCTCGGACCGGGCGCGGAGGTCGAAAGCTCGGGCATGCCGATGTCCGTCGAGCTCGGACCGGGTATGCTGGAGAATATCTACGACGGTATACAGCGCCCACTGCCGGAGATCCGCGAGCTGACCGGCGCGACCATAAGCCGCGGAACCGACGTTCCGGCGCTCAACCGCAAAAAGAAGTGGACATTCACGCCGACCGCACACGAGGGCGATGAGCTTACCGGCGGCGACGTTATCGGCACCGTTCAGGAAACAAGCGCCATTCTGCACAAAATAATGGTGCCGCCCAACATGAGCGGCAAGCTTCTGAGCATCAAGGGCGGCGACTTCACCGTAACGGAGACCGTTGCCGTGCTTAAGGATAACAAAGGCGAAAAGCATGAGCTTACCCTGATGCAGAAGTGGCCTGTCCGTATAAGCAGACCCTATGCATCCAAGAGCATGCCCACGCGCCCGATGAACTCCGGACAGAGAATAATCGACACACTCTTCCCGATAGCAAAGGGCGGCACGGCGGCAGTCCCAGGCCCCTTCGGCTCGGGCAAGACCGTCGTTCAGCACCAGCTTGCAAAGTGGTCGGATGTTGATATAGTTATCTACATCGGCTGCGGCGAGCGCGGCAATGAGATGACCGACGTTCTCATGGAGTTCCCGGAGCTTACAGACCCCAGAAACGGCGAGCCTCTGATGAAGCGAACCGTTCTTATAGCAAACACCTCCGATATGCCCGTTGCGGCGCGCGAGGCGTCTATCTACACGGGCATCACCATTGCAGAGTATTTCCGCGATATGGGCTATGACGTTGCGGTTCTTGCAGACTCCACCTCCCGTTGGGCGGAGGCACTGCGCGAGATGTCCGGCCGACTTGAGGAAATGCCCGGCGAAGAGGGCTACCCGGCCTATCTTGCATCGCGTATCGCGCAGTTTTACGAGCGCGCAGGCGTTGTCAAATGCCTCGGTTCCGACGAAAGACGCGGCTCTGTAACCGCAATCGGCGCAGTTTCACCTCCGGGCGGCGATATCTCCGAGCCTGTTTCGCAGGCAACGATGCGTATCGTCAAGGTTTTCTGGGCGCTCGATTCGTCTCTGGCATACGCCCGCCACTTCCCGGCGATAAACTGGCTGACCTCGTATTCGCTGTATGTCGATACTCTGGCCAAGTGGTATAACGAGCAGTTCGGCCCCGAGTATATGATAAACCGCGATAAGGCGATGCACATACTTCAGGAGGAAAACGAGCTTCAGGAGATCGTCCGCCTCGTCGGTCAGGATGCGCTCAGCCCTGCCGACAGACTCACGATGGAAACGGCAAAGATGCTGCGCGAGGACTTCCTGCAGCAGAACGCTTTCGTCGATGAGGATGCATATTCGTCCTATGACAAGCAGTTTGAGCTTATGCGCATGATACTCACCTTCGATACTCTCGGCCGCGATGCACTCGGCAAGGGCGCAGATATGAAGGCGCTGTTTGCCATCGGTGCAAAGGAGCGCATAGGACGTGCGAAAATGGCGGCTCCCGATACATACAAGGCCGAGTACGCTTCGATACTTGAGCAGATGAAGAACGAGATCGATGCGGTCATCGCAGGAGGTGAGGACGCATGATTAAAGATTATAAGACCATACGACAGATAGCAAATCCGCTGATGATCGTCGAGCAGGTCGAGGGCGTCACATATGACGAGCTGTGCGAGATCGAGCTTCCCAACGGCGAGGTCCGCCGCGGCAAGGTCCTCGAGGTTGAGGGCGACAGAGCCGTCGTTCAGCTTTTTGACTCGGCTCAGGGCATAAACCTTGCGCAGACTAAGGTAAGATTTCTCGGCCATCCTCTGGAGCTTGCGGTTTCCGAGGATATGCTCGGCCGCGTATTCAACGGTATGGGTCAGCCTATCGACGGCGGCCCCGAGCTTCTTGCGGAGGCTCACCGCGATATTAACGGCATGCCCATGAATCCGGCGGCGCGCGCGTATCCGGCGGAGTTTATCCAGACCGGCGTTTCCACCATCGACGGCCTGAACACCCTCGTTCGCGGCCAAAAGCTGCCCATATTCTCGGCCTCAGGCCTTCCGCACGCTGCGCTCGCGGCGCAGATCGCGCGTCAGGCGCGCGTTCTCGGCGACGGTGAGAACTTCGCTGTTGTCTTTGCGGCGGTCGGCATCACGTTTGAGGAATCCGAATACTTCATCGAAGACTTCAAACGCACCGGCGCTATCGACAGAACGGTTGTGTTTTCAAACCTTGCAAACGACCCAGCGGTTGAGCGTATCGCAACTCCACGTATGGCGCTGACTGCGGCCGAGTACCTTGCGTTTGAAAAGGACATGCACGTTCTTGTCATCATAACCGATATCACAAACTACGCCGAAGCTCTTCGTGAGGTCTCGGCGGCAAAGAAAGAAGTCCCCGGCCGCCGCGGCTATCCCGGCTATCTGTACACCGACCTTGCGACGATGTACGAGCGCGCCGGCCGCCGCATAGGCTGCAAGGGCTCGATCACCATGATCCCCATCCTCACCATGCCCGAGGACGATAAGACCCACCCGATCCCCGACCTTACCGGCTACATCACCGAGGGTCAGATCATCCTCAGCCGCGATCTGCACCGCAAGGGCATCGTTCCTCCCGTTGACGTTCTGCCGTCGCTCAGCCGACTGAAGGATAAGGGCATCGGCGAGGGCAAGACCCGTGAGGATCATGCAGGAACCATGAACCAGCTGTTTGCCGCATATTCGCGCGGCAAGGACGCAAAGGAGCTGATGACCATCCTCGGCGAGGCGGCTCTTTCCGACGATGATAAGCTGTTTGCCGAGTTTGCCGATGAGTTTGAAAAGACCTACGTCAATCAGGGCAACAACACAAATCGCAGCATTGAGGAGACACTTGATCTCGGCTGGAAGCTGCTGAGCATCCTGCCCAGAGCGGAGCTTAAGCGCGTAAAGCCCGAGATGATCGAAAAATACATGAAGTAAGGGGGAGTCTTTATGGCAGGCACCACGGTAACCCCTACAAGAATGATGCTCAAGCAGCTCAAGGGCAGGCTCAAGACCGCACGCCGCGGCCATAAGCTTATGAAGGATAAGCGCGATGAGCTGATGCGTCAGTTCATGGACATCGTGCGCCTTAACAAGCAGCTGCGCGAGCGCGTCGAGCAGGGACTTACGGAGTCGTTCGCCGCATTGCAGGTCGCAAGCGCGATCATGAGCCCCGAGATGCTCGAGCAGGCGCTTCTGTATCCGCGCCAGAGCGTTGAGCTTGACATGCAGTTTAAAAATATCATGAGCGTCAACGTGCCGCAGTACTCGTTCCACACGCGCAATAACGATCCGTCGGAGATTTATCCCTACGGCTTTGCGCAGACCTCGGGCGAGCTGGATGACGCGCTCTCGCGCATGGCAGTTGTTTTCGAGGATATGCTTCAGCTTGCACAGGTCGAAAAGACCATGCAGCTTCTGGCCGAGGAGATCGAAAAAACCCGCCGCCGCGTGAATGCGCTCGAGTACGTCATGATCCCCGAGCTTGAGAGCAATATTAAATACATCTCCATGAAGCTTGAGGAGAACGAAAACTCCACCAAGGTCCGCCTCCTCAAGGTCAAGGAAATGGTTCTGCAAAACGCACACGATTTTAAGTGAAAAAAGCACAGGCCATGCGAATCAAACGATTCGCGTGGCCTGTGGACATTTTTGCGGCGGTGTGCTATTTTATATCTCGAATGTGAAAGAAAAAAGCCGCGTGCAAACCATGAGCAGAAAGAATAAAATTACAAAAGACACGATGCCGGAGGGGTTCAGCGTACCTCTGGCGCTGACGGATATGATCCCGGTCGTGTTTTTCGGCCTTTCGGCGGTGCGCATAGGAAGCCTTTTTCGTCGGGCTGCTGCTTGTTTGAATAAAAAATTTCCGTGCGAAAAGCACGGGAATTTTTTATTCGTCTCTGTAGCCGTTGGGGTTCATGGTCTGCCAGTGCCATGAGTCGCGGCACATGTCCTCAACGTTATACTGCGCTGTCCAGCCAAGCTCGCGGCGGCTTTTCTCCGGCGAGCAGTAGCACTCGTCAATGTCGCCGGCGCGGCGGCCTACGATCTTGTACGGAACGGTAAGCTTGTTTGCCTTTTCAAACGCATGCACAAGCTCGAGAACGCTGCATCCTTTGCCTGTGCCGAGGTTGAAGATAAGCTCACCCGGGTGCGAGTCCATGTACGATATTGCCGCAACGTGGCCGCGTGCAAGGTCAACAACGTGGATATAGTCGCGCACTCCGGTGCCGTCGGGGGTGTTGTAGTCGTCACCGAAAACGCGCAGATATTCAAATCTGCCGATGGCGGTCTGTGAGATATACGGCATGAGGTTATTCGGAATGCCCTTCGGATCCTCGCCGATCAGTCCGCTCGGATGTGCGCCGACAGGGTTAAAGTACCGCAAAAGCGCAACGCTCCAGCTCGGATCGGCTTTTACATAGTCGCGCAGGATCTGCTCGCACATATACTTTGTCCAGCCGTAGGGATTCGTGCATTTTCCGGTGCGCGAGGTCTCGTACAGCGGCATGTCGTTATCCGAGGAATACACCGTTGCCGAGGATGAGAAAATGATCTTTTTGACGTCGTGCGCGCGCATTGCTTCGCACAGCGTTATCGTTGAGCCGAGGTTGTTGTCGTAATACTCAAGCGGCTTTTCGACAGATTCGCCGACGGCTTTAAGCCCGGCAAAGTGGATGACGCAGTCGATATCGTGCGATAAAAATATCTCGTCGAGCTTTTTTCGGTCGCGCACGTCGGCCTTATAAAAAGACAGAGTTTTACCCGCGATCTCCTCGATGCGTTCCTTGGCCTTTTCGCTGCTGTTTACAAGATTGTCTATGACCACGACGTCCATGCCCTGCTCGAGCAGCTCAACACAGGTGTGGCTGCCGATGTAGCCCATGCCGCCGGTAACTAAAACTGTCATGCTTATCACTCCTTTGAGCTGATTTTAAAATATAGCAGCAAAAAAGGCAAGCATTTTTGCTTGCCTTTTTGAAAATTTTACTTTTTGTGATAAAGTTTTTTGGCCTGATACTTCGGCTCATATGTGATGTTGACGCCGATCTTGGAGAAAAGATTTTCGTCAACGCGTGAGAGAATGACGGTCGAGTGAGCCTCGCAGCCGCGCAGCTTGCCGAGCTGATCAATCGCAAGCTCTGCCAGCGGATTTGTGACAGCGCAAATGGAAAGCGCAATAAGCAGCTCGTCGGTGTGCAGGCGCGGATTGTGATTTCCGAGGTGCTCTATTTTCAGGTGCTGGATAGGCTCGATGACGCTGGGAGCAATGAGCAGCAGCTCCTTATTTATGCCGGCAAGCTTTTTAAGCGCGTTCATAAGGCAGGCCGAGGATGCACCGAGCAGCGAGCTTGTTTTTCCGGTAACTATCGTTCCGTCAGGCAGCTCAATGCTGACAGCCGGAGCGCCTGTTTCCTCCGCACGCGCGTTTGCGGCGGCAACGACGGGACGGTCGGCTGACGAAAGGCCGATGGAATTCATGATAAGCTCGATCTTGCGTACCTCTTCGACCGTGCCCAGACCCTGACGCAGTGCGCAGGCCGCGGAGTAGTAGCGGCGGATGATCTCCTGCTTGGAGGCATTGCGGCAGGCCTCGTCGCTTATGATGCAGTTGCCGGCCATGTTGACACCCATATCGGTGGGACTTTTGTATGCGCTCTCGCCGTATATGCGAGTGAGGATAGCGTTGAGAACGGGGAAGATCTCAACATCGCGGTTATAGTTTACCGTGGTCTCGCCGTAAGCTTCAAGATGGAAGGGGTCGATCATGTTAACGTCGTCGAGATCGGCGGTCGCCGCCTCGTAGGCGAGGTTTATCGGATGCTTGAGCGGAATATTCCAGATCGGGAAGGTCTCAAACTTCGCGTAGCCTGCGTTTATGCCGCGCAGATGCTCATGATAAAGCTGGCTGAGGCAGGTAGCCATTTTGCCGCTGCCGGGGCCGGGCGCCGTGACAACGACGAGGCTGCGCTCGGTTTCAATATAGTCGTTCTTGCCGAAGCCGTCCTCAGATACGATAAGCTCAACGTTCGAGGGGTAATCGGGGATTATGTAGTGGCGATAGACCTTGATGCCCAGAGTTTCGAGCCGCTTTTGGAACAGCTCGGCCGCAGGCTGGCTGCGGTAGTGGGTTATGACCACGCTGCCGACAAAGAGACCGATGCCGCGGAATGCGTCGATAAGGCGCAGCGTGTCCTCATCGTAGGTGATGCCGAGGTCGCCGCGGCGCTTGTTGCGTTCGATATCGTCGGCGGAAATGGCGATAACGATCTCCGCTTCGTCCTTCATTTTAAGCAGCATTTTGACCTTGCTGTCCGGCTCGAAGCCCGGCAGTACGCGCGATGCGTGGTAATCGTCAAACAGCTTGCCGCCGAATTCGAGGTACAGCTTGCCGCCGAATTTTGCGATTCTGTCTCTTATGTTGCGCGACTGCTCGCGCATGTATTTTTCATTGTCGAAGCCGATCACATTCATAATCTTTGCCCATCCATTCTGTAATTTTCACAAACAAAAATTATATACCGCCCACTCGAACCTTGTCAATATTTTTTAGAGGCGCTTTGACGCACCTACGGATACATTTATCTCTGGTAGCCCGGTGTCGAGACATTGGTGGAAACCGTAACTGCTACGCAACCCAGTAGTGCGTTGCTGAGTTTTGCGGTTGCCCGGTTCGGGACTGCGTAGGAAACCGCGTTTGCCTCGAGCTACAGCAGTGCAATGCTGAATTTTTCGCCGCACACCTGTAGGGAACGGATTTATCCGTTCCGCATATACCGGTTTCGTCGGCAGTTTCCGGTCGGGCTGACGCAATGAATGTATCGGCATCAGCGTCAATGCGCCACTAAAAAGCCTTCCCCTCAAGCTCCGCAAGGGGAAGACTTTTCAGAGGCGCCTTACTGCTCCTACGAATACATTTATTGCGGTTGCCCGATTGGTGAGTGCAGGTAAAACCGTGATACGCGGAACGGGCAAGCCCGTTCCCTACAAGGGTGCAGCCTGAATTTTGCACTAATATAGCACAATCTTGCGTAGTGCGCAACGATACGGTTTCCTCCGCAGCCTCGAACCGGGACACCAGAGATATGCGTATCAGTGCAAACTCAATTCGCCTCTAAAAAAGCGCGAGGCACACACGGTTTTGCCGGCAGTTTCGAACCGGGTTCACGCAATATGCGTATCCGTAGCTGCGTCAATGCGCCACTAAAAGAGGCTGGAGCTGCTTGCCGGCGAGGGCGGATTCGACGGTTGCGCCGATGAGCGAAAAATCGGATGCAGCCGAGAACGGCTTCTTTATCGGGTCATCCTGACGGAAGGGTACAATGTAGACGTTTTTGCGGTTTAAAAGTCCGGCAATGTTGGGAGCAGAGCCTGAGAGTGCGTCGTTTGTGGAAAAAGCTATGATGAGCGGCTTTGAGTTCCTAAGATGCGCTTTTGCGGCCATGGTAACGGCGGTGTCGGTTATGCCGTGGTTGAGCTTTGCCATGGTGTTTCCCGTGCAGGGGGCAATGATGAGCGCCTCCATCGGCTTTGCCGGGCCGAGCGGCTCGGCCTCGGCAATGGAGCAAACCGGCTTTGTGCCGCACAATGACTCAAGGCGCGATAAAAAATCGGCGGCTTTTCCGAAGCGTGTGTCGGTCGCTGCCGCAGTTTCACTCATTATGGGCACAAGCTCGTATTTGTCGGAAAGCAGAACAAGCTGAGAAAAAAGCTTATCATATGTGCAGTAAGAACCGCAGAGGGCTATGCCGATGCGTGGTTTAGTCATGGTGATCAACTCCTTTTAATATGTCGGAAACCGCCGAATACATTGCTTCCGAGGCGCTCTTGGGTGCGTATCGGCCGGGAAGTGCGCGCAGAACGGCAAGGTCAAGCCCGGCATCGGCGGCCTCGGCCGGATCAATGCCGCCCGGAGCGGATGCAAGCTCCAGCAGGATGCAGCTATCCCTGAACGCCGTCAGATCCGGGATGACCTGCGCGGGAGCTGTGTTTATTACGGCGTCAAAGCCGTGCAGGATCTCGCGCGGACAGTCGGACGGAAGGGATGGGCAGCCGAGCTCAGCAGCCAGTGCCCTTGCCTCGGTGTTCACTGACATGAGGTATACCGCCGGGCACAGTGCAGACAGCTTATTTATCAGCAGCTTGCCGATGCGCCCCCAGCCTACGACGAGTATGCGCATATCGCACAACGCAGACCGCGCTCTGCGCATAAGCTCGCTGACCGCGCCCTCGGCGGTTATGGCGGCGTTTTTGACGGTGAACTCCGGGCAGCGCATGTAGTCGCGGCAGCTCTGGCCGCGCTCGGCTGCCGAGGTCTTTATCTGTGCGCTTATCCTGCCGCCGATAATAACAGCACCGCAGCCTGCGCAGTCGAGTATGTGCTCTATGCGGCATGGCTGCGAGCCGAGCGGAGCATTCAAAAGCCCGTGCGCATTTTCGGCAGGCACAGGCAGTATGACGGCATCGGCCTGCTCGGGCGAGGAAACGGCGCGAACGCCGTCAGGCAGCTGCGCTTTGTCCATACAAAAGCATAGTACCTCGTGCCCGTCGTCTTTGAGCATTCCGGCAAGCAGCACGCTGCGCTCATCGCCGCCGCAGATAAGTATCTTCATCACATCACCTCCGGTAATCCCATATTATGCGTTGCATAAAATTCGGTGAGATGATAAAATAGAAAAAGTTTTTTAGTTGAGGTGCATTATGAGCAGAGCCGATGAAATATTTATAGCAAATTGCAAGGATATACTGACAAACGGTGTGTGGGATACCGACCGCGAGGTGCGGCCGCGCTGGGAGGACGGAGCGCCTGCGCACACCGTTAAAAAGTTCGGCATCGTAAACCGCTATGACCTGGCAGAGGAGTTTCCGATACTGACGCTGCGCCGAACCTATTGGAAGTCTGCGATCGACGAGCTTTTGTGGATATGGCAGGCAAAGAGCAACAACGTCAACGAGCTGCGCACGCGTGTGTGGGACGCATGGGCGGATGAGACCGGCTCGATAGGCAAGGCCTACGGCTATCAGCTCGGCGTTAAGCATCACTATCCCGAGGGCGACATGGATCAGGTGGACAGAGTGATCTGGGATCTGAAGCACAACCCGGCCTCGCGCAGGATAATGACCAATATCTATAACCATGCCGACTTGAGCGAGATGGCGCTGTATCCCTGTGCGTATTCAATGACCTTCAACGTCAGCGGAAACACGCTCAATGCCATACTCAATCAGCGCTCGCAGGACATGCTTGCGGCAAATAACTGGAATGTTGTGCAGTACGCGGTGCTGACGCATATGTTCGCGCAGGTGGCAGGACTCAAGGCCGGTGAACTTGTGCATGTGATCGCCGACGCGCATATCTACGACAGACACGTTCCTGCGATAGAGGAGATCATCGCAAATCCGCCCAAGGCTGCGCCGAAGTTTGTTATTGACCCCACGGTGGATGATTTTTATAAGTTTACGCGCGACAGCTTCAAGGTAGAGGGCTATGAATATTCCGAATTCAAGTCCAAGATCCCCGTCGCTGTCTGAAAGGAAATAACATGGATGCAATAGTTGCCGTTTATTCCGACTGGGGAATAGGAGCGGACGGAACGCAGCCGGTCGTTTTAAAGGCCGACAGGAAGCATTTTGTTGAGCTTACTCGCGGCAGAACGGTGATCGTCGGCCGCCGAACGCTGGCCGATTTTCCGGGCGGCAGGCCGCTCAAGGGGCGCAGAAACATTGTCCTCACGCGGCAGAGCACAGTCATCGACGGCGCGGAGATCGCGCACAGCCCGGAGCAGGCGCGCTCGCTTTGCGCGGATGACGCCATGGTCCTCGGCGGACAGAGCGTTTTTCGCGACATGATGCCGTATATTGACCGCGTTTTTGTCACAAAAATAAACTGCTGTCCGCAGTCAGACAGCTATTTTGAAAACCTCGACGCGAGCGCCGACTGGCGCATTGCGAGCCAAAGCGAGGCGCTGCGCGAGGGAGATATCGAATACAGCTTCGTTTGCTACGAAAGGATAAAGCCATGAAAAAACGAATAGCGGCAATTATGCTGCTCATGCTTATGCTGCTTGCCGGCTGCGGCGAGAATACTCCGGCGGAAACCCCGGCACCGAGCGCAGCGATACTTTCGCATGGAGACTGCTTTGTAGTCACCGAGGATAACTCAAGCGGCATTACCAAGTACAGTTATACGATAAAGGACAAGTCCGGAGCGGAGCTGGAGAGCGCCATATGCGCAAATCAGCCGCGAGTTGCCGTTATAAACGACGATCTGCTCGGTGTGAGATTTTATGTCAATGACAAGACCTTTTGCCGCTATTATGACCTGAAAAACGGCCGCGTGTCCGATTCGTTTTTCAACGCCTTTTGGGATAACGGCAAGCTCGTTGCGTATCACGATTACGATAACGGCCACCGCCTGATGGTGCGCGATATGTTCGACGAAAACGGCTATTACTATGAGCTTGATCTCGATATTCAGGCGCTGTCGATAACAGTCACCGCCTGCGAGCAGAACGAGGAGACCGGCGACCTGACCGTAAAATACACCTATGGCGACGGCGGAACGGAATACAGCGCAACTCTGCCGACAAGGGCTGCGGAGTCGCAGGAAGCATAATTTAATAATAAGCAAAAAACGCGCATATGGTTTTTGCCATATGCGCGCCTTAGTATGTTTTACGATGTTTATTGTGCTTCCTTGAGTAAGTCCTCCGCGCTTACGCCGAAGAGCTTTGCCAACGCCATCAGGTTTGTCGTGCTCGGATCGGAAGCGCCGGACTCCCACTTGGAAACGGCCTGACGGCTCACTCCCAGTGATTCGGCCACGAACTCCTGCGTCATCTTGCAGTCCACCCGATGCTGCTTCAAAACCTCGCCGAGGTTTCTGGCGGCCTCCTGCTTCTCCTTCCTCACAGGCTCGGACTTTAAGTATTTGCGCAGAGCCTTTATAACGAGCACAGTTAAGTATATACCCAAACATGCTACGGCGATGTAGAATATCCCGAACGGGATCATTGTTGCGACGAAATTCATAGTGTTTTCTCCTTTGCTTTGATGGCCTCAGTATAGCGGTTTTTGCCCGGTTGCACCACCAACTATTGCGCAACTTTTCGGTTGCGCGGCTGCTTTGCGCGTCAAAGCCCGGAAAAATACTATCACATGACGGCAAAAAACACAACAGCAGCCACGGCAGAATGCTCTGCCGTGGCTGCTTGAATGTTTAAAGCAGTAGGTTACGACTCCTTGCTCTTTGCGGCGGTGTAGTCTGCGTAGGACTGGAAGGTGAAGCCTGCCGAGGTGATAAACTGGCTGAAATCGATGCTGTCGTAAAGCTTTGTGTATTTAATATCGGCGCTGCTTGCCCAATCGGCAATGTCTGCGTCAAACTCTACCGGAGCTGCGAGATAGGTCAGGGGAACTACCGACTGCGTATAGCCGTTGCTGTAGGAAACAAGGTCGGTACCCTTGGTCGGCAGACGCATGATGACGTGGTAGCCGAACTGCGATTCGACAACGTCGCTTACCTCGTACTCTTTAAGAGCGCGGCTCGCGTCGTCGTATTCCGTGACCATCGAGCCTTTTGTGAAGCAGTAGCCCTCGGGGAACTGCGGAAGGCCGGTGTCCTCGCTGTATTCGTTCATAAGCTCTTTGAAGCGCGTCCAGCGCTCGGTGTCGTCGGTGATCGCCTTAAGCTCTGCGCAAAGCTCCTCGGCCTTGGCCTTTTTCTCGGCCTTCTGCTCGTCGGAAAGCTCCTTGGAGCTTGACTTGCCGTCGGCATCGGTCACGGTCTCGGAGGTGAGCAGCAGAATGTGCGCGGAGGTGATGTAGTCGTTTTCCTCGGCGTATGCCTGCACCTTGTCATCGCTGAGCTTGCTGCCCTGCTCGCCGTAGATCTCGGTGAACAGATCGGAGTACAGATAGTTAAGGCGGCAGCGCTCTCTGTAGCTGTCCTCGGTGTAGCCATAGGAGGCAAAGAACGCCTGAAGCTGAGTGTCGGCATTGTCGTCCGAGGTGACGTACTGATCCTTTATATTCTGGATCTGATCGTCAATGGCCGTGGTCTGCTCGTCGGTGAGCGTAACGCCCATTTCCTTGGCCTTCTGCTCAACAACGCGGTATCGTGCTACCTGCTGTCCCGCGCGCTTGAGGCACCACTCAAGGTTCGTCACGGTGTCGTCAAAAAGGAACTTGCCGTCCCAGTCAACGCTTGTTCCGGAATAGCTCTGATAGAGATCCTCAAGCTCGCTGACCGCCTGATTGAGTCCTCCCATGTACTCGTCAAAGCTCACGGCGGTACCGTTGACGGTCATCACGGTGTCCTCCTTAGTATCGCTGCCGCAGCCCGCCGCGCAGCAGCAGAGCATCACAAGCGCAAGTGTCAGTGCAATAAATCTTTTCATGTCATATCTCCTGTTGTTAAAATGCAAAGCCATTATAGTATAAAAATATTAAATAATCTACGATTTTTTGTAAACTAAGAGACGATATCGCAAATATCGCAACTTACCGTGCCGTCGGGCGTGATCTCGAGCTTTGCCCAGGTCCTGCGCGGCGCTTTGCCGGCGGTTCCGGGGTTTAGCACAAAAATGCCGCCGATCTGGTCGAAAAGCGCCCTGTGCGTGTGCCCGAACATTGCTATCTGCGCGCCGCAGCACTCGGCGGCGTACAGCAGCACGTCGAGCTTGCCGCCGCGCACGGCATAGCGGTGGCCGTGCGTGAGAAATGCCTTGAGCGACCCGAGGGTGATGAGCTTGTAGGCTTCCTCGTCGTCATAGTATCCGTCGCAGTTGCCGGGAACGCAGCACACCGGTATCTGCGGAAACATTTCGCGCACCTTTTCGGCGTCATTCATCCCGTCGCCGAGATGAATGATCTGGTCGGGCTTATATTCCTCAACGGCGTTTATCATTCCGCGGCTAAAGCCGTGAGTGTCGGAAAAAACTGCAATTTTCATGATCTGCCTCCTGTGAGAATAAAATTGTAAAGCTTGAGCCGGTCGGTGAATATAATGTGACCGGGTGATAGTGATGAAAGATCTTGAACGGCTTGGCAGCGAGCTTAAAAAAAGCGGCAAAAGCGATGCGCTCATGAAGCTTGCCGAGTCTGCCGACGGAAAAGCGGTCAGCCGCCTCGTCGATGCCGAAGCGGTCGGAAGAGCCGCGAAAAACGGCGATATGGCGGCCTTGCAGGACATATTGCGCGGCGTGCTCTCGACCGATGAGGGCAAGCGCCTTGCCGAAAGCCTGCGCAAAGCGATGCAGTGAGGTGAACCTTATTGAGCGATTTTGAGGATAAGCTGAATAAGCTGCTGAATGACCCCGAGGAGATGGAGCGGTTTGCGGGCTTTGCAAAATCGCTCATGTCCGGCAGCGCGGACGAACAGCCGGAGCCTGCGCCGGATATTGATCCCTCAATGCTGAAAAAAATAAGCGGCATGCTGTCGGGCAAGGGCGGCGCCGGCCGTGACGCGAAGCTGCTTGAGGCTATGCGGCCGTTCCTGTCCGAAAAGCGGCGCGGCAAAATGGACAGAGCCATGAAGATCGCGCGCCTTGCCGGAATTGCGGAGCTTGCCGCCGAAAAGCTCGGAGGCGATGACGATGGCAGCGTATAATCTCTATCGCGGCAACGGCAGCCGCGCCGAGCGCATTGACGATCGCCGCAGCGAAAAGCCCAAGCAGACTTCGGCTGCGCCCCGTCCGCCGCAGCGCCGCCAGTCGCTGCCTGCTGCGCCTCTTGCTCGACTGCCCATTCTCGGGGACCTGCCCCAAAAGCTCGGTGATCTCGAGACCGAGGATCTGCTCCTCATCCTCATTCTGTACCTTATGTACCGTGAAAGCGGCGACAAGGAGCTGCTGATTATTATGGGCGCCATGTACCTATTATAACTCCTGACGGGTCTATTTGCGCTCTGACGGGGCTATTTGTGCCAATACTGCGTTGACGACCTTATGCATACACAAAGTATGCATTTCGGCCGTCGCCTTGTCTTAACGCAAATATCCTCCGTCAGAGGGAACGGTGTTGTGCCAATACTGCGTTGAAGGGCTCGCACATAAACAAAGTATGCATTTCGGCCGTCGCCTTGTCTTGACGCAAATAGCCCTCGTCAGAGGGAGCGGAGTTGTGCCAATGCTGCGTTGACGGGCTTACACATACACAAAGTATGCGCTTCGGCCTTTGCCTTGCCTTGGCGCAAATATCCTCCGTCAGAGGGAGCAAATCCGAGAGCCGGTCGGGCGTACATACTCCGATGCGTCATAAAGAAAAACCGCCGGCTTCAAAAGTCGGCGGTTTAGCTGCTCGTGCAGATTAAATTTTCTCCTTGAGCTTTTTGATGCAGTCAGGGCAAACATTCTTGCCTTTGTAGCTAATGATATTCTTGGTGTTCTCGCAGAAGACGCAGGAAGGATGATACTTGTGAAGAATGATGTTATCGCCTTCTACAAAAATTTCGAGTGCGTCTTTTTCAGCAATGTCAAGAGTACGGCGCAGCTCGATGGGAAGAACTATACGGCCGAGTTCATCAACTTTTCTGACTATACCTGTGGATTTCATATATGGGCTCCCTCCATTTCGGAAAATTTATATCCCACAAAATACACCATTAATTATACCAAAATTACTCATCCTGTCAACAAAAAATTTCAGTATTCACAAAAATTCTACAAATTAACAGGATGATTTGTAATGAAATGTATTTAACTGCATGAAAAATAATACAATACACTAACAAGTGTTTGGAAATACAAGGAGAATTGTCATGCTTATGGGTCTTATATGGACGGCGATGATCGTCGTCTCCGGTCTTTTCGGATGCCTGAACGGAACCGTGGGACAGGTGCAGCAGGCGGCGCTGGAAGGTGCGCAAGCCGCCATCGAATTGTGCATAGTTATCGGCGGCGCTGTTTGCCTGTGGTGTGCGGTGATGGAGCTTATGAGAGCTTCAGGGCTTGCCGAAGCGCTGTCGCATGCGCTCAGGCCGATACTGCGGCGCCTGTTTCCGGAAAGTGCGCGGCACGAGGCTGTCTTGCAGCCGCTTTCGGCAAATGTCAGCGCAAATCTGCTCGGTCTCGGCAATGCGGCAACGCCGATGGGGATTCGCGCGGCACAGGAGATGGCACGGCTTGCACCGCCGGGCGAGGCGTCAAATGAGCTGTGCAGACTCGTCGTTTTGAACACGGCGTCGATCCAGCTGCTGCCGACCACCGTTGCGTCCATACGCGCGGCAGAGGGGGCGACCTCGCCGTTTGACATTTTGCCGGCGGTGTGGATAAGCTCGGCTGTATCTGTGGCTGTGGGATTGGCAGCTGCTTGCGCAATGGAGCGTCGGCCGTGAGCGTGCTTATTGAGCTTGCCGTGCCGCTCATCCTTGCGTCGGTGGGCATACATGCGCTCATTTCCGGCACGGATATTTTTCCGGCGCTCTGCCGCGGCGCGGTGCAGGGTCTTGAAACACTAAAAGACATGCTGCCGACGCTTATCGTTCTGTTCCCGGCAGTGTACATGCTGCGTGCGTCCGGAGCGCTGGATGCGCTGTCGGCTATGCTTGCGCCGCTGATGGAGCGCATAGGCGTACCTGCCGAGACGGTTCCGCTTGCGCTGCTGCGGCCTGTCAGCGGCGGCGCGGCTACGGCTGCTGCTGCCGATATCATCAAAAACAGCGGCGCGGATTCCCTTGCCGGGCGGACCGCGGCTGTGATGATAGGATCAAGCGAAACAACGTTCTACGTTATTGCGGTGTATTTTGGCGCGGCGAAGATAAAAAACACGCGCCATGCGATACCGGCGGCACTGCTGGCCGACCTTGCGGTGTTTCTCGCCTCGGCATGGACATGCGCGCTGATGTGGGGATAATTCGGGAAAGGCCGGGAAATAATAGCATCACTTAGGAGAGTGATGCTATGCAGGGCAAAGTCGAGCTGTGCGGCGTGAACACATCAAAGCTGCCGCTTTTGAAAAACGCCGAGATGCGCGAGCTGATCGCCGCCGCGCAGTCGGGCGATATGGCCGCGCGCGACAAGCTCATAAATGGAAATCTGCGCCTCGTGCTGTCCGTCATCCAGAAGTTTTCCGGACGCGGCGAGAGCATGGACGACCTGTTTCAGGTCGGCTGTATCGGGCTTATCAAAGCCATTGACTGCTTTGATCTCAGCCAGAACGTGCAGTTTTCGACCTATGGCGTTCCGATGATATCGGGCGAGCTGCGGCGGTTTCTGCGCGATCACGGCGCTGTGCGCGTATCGCGCTCGGTTCGCGATACTGCCTACCGCGTTTTGCAGGTCAAGGAGCGGCTGACTGCCGAGCTGGGGCGCGAGCCGGATGTTGAGGTCATCGCCAAGGAGCTGGGAATAAAGCGCTCCGAGGTCGTGTTTGCACTCGATTCGATATGCGACCCGGTCTCTCTGTACGAGCCTGTGTACAGCGACAGCGGCGAGAGCGTCTGCGTAATGGATCAGATAGGCGACACGAAAAACACCGATGAGCACTGGCTTGAGCAGATCGCGCTTGATGAGGCGGTCGGACGCCTTTCCGAGCGCGAAAGGCGCATACTTTCACTGCGATTCTACCTCGGACGGACACAAACAGAGGTCGCGCGCGAGATCGGGATAAGCCAGGCCCAAGTATCGCGCCTTGAGAAAAACGCGATGGGGAGGATCAAAAAAGAGCTTGGAAGCTGAATTCATAAAAAATTAAAAAATATTTGATAAAAAAATCGCAAATAACTCTTTACAAATCAAAAACTATGTGCTATTATAATATCGTCAGATAAATAACAAAACATTATTCGTTTGATTCTTCTTTCCATCTCTCTTTTCTTTGCTTGTTACCGGTATTGCGGAGCTCCTCAATCCGCAGTACGCCGCAACAAAATCACAAAAAAGACGTTGCCGTTCTCCTGTTGGGCAGCGTCTTTTTTGTTTTTTTAGTGGCGCATTGGGGCAGCTACGGATACATATATCTCTGGTAGCCCGGTGTCGAAACAATGATGGAAACCGTTACGTTTCGCGTAACGAAAGTGCGCTGCTGAGTTTTGCACCACACTCCATTGGCTTCCCCTTGAGGGGAAGATGCCGCTTGCGGCAGATGAGGTGTAATTATATCCGCGCCGTAGGCGCTACATTTTTTCTGAGGCGCATTCAAATTATGTCGATGCGTTTATTGCGGTAGCCCGATGTCGAAACTTCCGACAAAACCGTGAAACTGCCGTGCTACGTTAGTGCACTGCTAAGTTTTTTGCCGCACCCTTGTAGGGAACGGATTTATCCGTTCCGCTTGTTGTGGTTTCGTCGGCAGTTTCCGGTCAGGCACCGGCAATCACCGTATTCGTAGCTGCCCCAATTCGCCACTAAAAATAGTTAATTTGCCGATAAACGCAATGGCAAATTGTGCAAAACATAAAAACTGAGCCGATAAGGAAATTTATAGCCAAAAAAGTAAAATTATATGCTATACTAAAGCCGAGAAACGAGCCGCGAGGCAGTCAGGGTTTCCTCCGCACCATCGAACCGTGCAACTGCAATATGCGTATTCGTAGGTGCAGCAATGCGCCACTAAAAAACGGTATCCGGAGGTGATTCCGATGGGAAGGAATACCTGAGATGAGTAGACAAAAATCCATAATTCTATACACTCTTGACGTTCTGCTTTTTATTGCATGGTGCGTCATGCTGCCCTATAGTATGGGCTTTTTCACATACGGAGGAGCGCCGAACATGCTCATTTTCGTTGGGGCGCTTGCGTGCATTGCAGGCATGTGGCTTATCGGGAAAATGCTGAGCACCGGCGGTCGGCGAGTACTTGTTCAGGTAAAATATTGTGTTATCATATCGCTTGTTCTGCTTGCGGTGACCTATGCCAAAATGTATATCGGGCAGTGACCGAGCCGCAGACGGCAAAAATTGAAAACGGAGCTGATAATCTATGAGTAAACCGAAATACATAGCGCTTGTAATCCTGTCGCTGCTGTTTTCTGTTGCGTGGCTCTTGGGCTTATACGTCAGTCTCGGCTTGTCGGGATTTAGCACCGAGCGGAGAATGTGGCTGTTTATCCCGTCGCTTTTATGTCTGATCCCATCATGGTTTATAGATAAAAGATTAAAGAAGGAGAGTTATAAGATTAAGCCGCAGGTACCCATCGGCTTCTGCCTGTTCCTTTCATTTTTCGGGCTTGCGCTTGTCTACGGACTTCCGTACATTCTCCCTTACATCAAATCGTGATCCATAGCGCAAAAATATCCCGGCCGTGAGGCCGGGATATACTGTCTATTTCTTGTTCGTCAGCTCCAGCAGGTTAAACCTTTCTATGCCGGAGCGTGAGATGCCAAGGTGGCGGCGTATTGCGGCGGCGGCCATGTCGCGGTCGCCGAACTTTAAAATATCGCAGATGAACACATGGTCGGTGTCCAGCGTGTCATAAAATCCATCCGGACGGGAGAACAGCAGATAGCTGCGGCAGCGGAACAGTCGGTATTTCATCTGATCGTATATATCGGTTATAAGCTGATTGCCCGAGGCCTTAACAACGGAGAAGTGGAAGTTTATCTCCTGCTCAAGAAGCTTTGCGAAAACGAAGTCCTTTCCCTTATGGAAAGCCTCGTCATAGGTGTCCTGGAGCTTGTGTGCCATGTCGTACAGCTCGTCGAGCTGCTCCTTCGTTATGTTCAGCGCAGCCTCGCCGGCGGCGTGGGTTTCGATCATCTCCGTGAAATCGCAGATCTCGTCATAGTCTTTTTTGTTGAATTCTGCGACGTAGTAGCGGCTGTTTTGTATTTTAATATAGTTATTCGACGCAAGCTTCTCAAGCGCGGCTTTGACCGGCGAGCGGCTTATGCCGAGCCCCTGTGCGATGCTGCTTTCGCTTATGCGGCTTCCGGGCATCACTGCGAAGCTGATAATATCCTGCAAAACAAGCTCATGCACGATGTCGTTGAGCGGCATGAAAGGGTTTTCACTGCGAATTTTTTCAAACTGCTTGCAATTCACAAAATCAACTCCTTTAGAAGATATTAAACAGGATACCATAAACGCCGCGCAGATGCAATTCAAAATTTGCGTTTATGCGCATAAAAAGCGCCCGAAATGCTGCCTGAATGCCCCAAATTCGCCATAACTGTCGGAAAAAACAAGCGGAAACGCAAATTAACGGAAAAATCGCCTGTGCGTGATCTCAAGTGCCGGAAGAAGCCTGTCGGGCGAGACGAACAGCGAGCAGCCACCGTCAAAAAGCTCGGTGCGCGTGACGATGATATCGCTGTGGGCAAGCGCAGCAACAGCCTCGGCAAGAACGTGCGCATCTGCCTCGCGGCCGATGATGCTCACCGTGCCTAGCGAAGGATCGCGCGTCACGCCGCACAGGCCGGGGCGATCGTCGAGCTTGCACATCACTGTGCCCTCGTGCCGCGTGAAGCTCGACAGCAGGTGAACGCGGACATTTGCGCGCATCGCGGCCTCAACGCTGCGCGAATGCAGCACCTGCGAGCCGTGCAGCGCAAGATGCAGCATATCGCCGTAGTCGATACTGTCGAGCCGCACCGCACCGGTAACAAGTCGGGGATCGGCTGTGTATATTCCGTCAACGTCGGAGTATATCTCGCATCGGTCGGCTTTCAGGGCGGCGGCAAGCTCCACTGCCGTCGTGTCCGAGCCGCCGCGGCCGAGAGTCGTTGTGTCGCCGCCGCGCTCTGCCCCCTGAAAGCCTGCCGCAACGACGATCTTTCCGGCATCAAGCTCACGCATGATGCGTGCCGTGTCGATACTCAGTATGCGCGCAGCGCCGTGAACTCCGTCTGTCAGTATTCCGGCCTGTGCACCCGTGAGCGAAACGCAGCGTTTGCCGATATCGGCAAGCTGCATCGCCGTCATTGCCGCCGAGCCGGTCTCGCCGCAGGAAAGCAGCGCGTCAAGCTCGCGCACCGGGGGATCTGCGCTTATGCGCCGCGCCTGGCCGAGCAGCTCATCTGTCGTATCTCCGCGCGCCGACACGACCGCAACAACTTTGTTCCCGGCGTCGGCACTGTCGGCTATTATGGAGGCGGCGCGCCTGAGCCGTTCCGCTCCGGCCAGCGAGCTTCCGCCGAATTTTTGAACTATAAGCATTTTATCACCCAAATAAAAAAGAAGTAGGGTCACCCCCTACTTCAGTTTATTCAGGCACGCCTCAGCCTGCCATAAGCTCAATGTTCACAACGCCCGGCACGGTGCTCAGCCGAGCCATAAGCTCATCGCTGCTGATGATGAGGTTTTCCGGCGCGATGGATATGGTGACGAGCGCGACTCCGTTTGCCGGTATCGACTGGTTTATCGTGAGTATATTTGCGCCGGATTCGGTAAAGATAGAAAGTACCGAGGCAAGCTTGCCCGGCTTATCATGCAGCTTGATGTGGAATGTCATGATGGCATCGCGCTTCATATCCCGGAAGGGCGTGATGCAGTCCTTATATTTATAAAAGGCGCTGCGGCTCAGATCAACACGCTCGACAGCTTCTGCAACCGTTCGGGCCTCGCCCGTTTCCAAAAGGGATTTCGCTTCCGTCACCTTGACAAAAACCTCGGGCAGAGCCGTAGCCTCAACGAGAAAATATTTGGGTTTTGCGTTTGCCATGTTCGAGCCTCCTGTCTGCAACACAATGACATTTGTTCGTGTATTGAGGATTTTAACACATCACGCCGCCGATATCAATAGTATACAAAAGAAAAATCGGAGGAGATAAGAATGCTGCTTGGCATAGTGCTCAGCATAATAGCCGGTATGGCGATGAGCGTGCAGGGAGTTATGAACACGCGCCTGGGCGAGGGGATAGGCAATATGGAGGCAAACGCCTTTGTTCAGGGCACGGCGTTCGCGCTTGCCATGATCGCGCTGCTGTTCTGGCGGCAGGGGAGCTTCTCCACCCTCGGCAGCGTCAGCAGGCTCTACTGGCTCGGCGGCGCGTTGGGGCTTGTGATAACGCTCACGGTAATGCTCGGCATAAAAAGCCTTGGCACGACGGTCGCGATATCAATAATACTCATGTCGCAGCTTCTTGTTGCCGCGCTGATCGATGCCTTCGGTCTGATGGGAAGCGAGAAAATAGCCTTCGGCTGGAACAAATTTGTCGGCCTTGCAGTGATGTGCGGAGGTATGCTGCTGTTCAAGCTGCGTTAAGAAGCTTAACGCAGCTTCCATAAAATGATACTTGAAATATAAGAAATTTATGATAGAATAGTTACACAATAAGCCGAGAGTAGGTGAGGCGTGATGGACAAAATATCATTATTTACAAAAACTGCCGCAGAAGAATATGCTGCCGGCAGACACGATAGCCGTCACTTCATAGCCTTATATAAAGCCTACCTGCGCGGCGCATCCGATGCAGTCGAGGCCTATCAGGAATATGAGCATGACCACAGTCTTAAAATGGCTGTGGCAGCTATGATATTTGCTCTTCTCAGTTGGTTTATAACTATGTGTTTTGTGTTTAAGTGAATTTCCATACCCCCACGCGTGTCGTGGGGAGTTTTTTTACGCAATGTTTCGACATAAAATTACAAAGATGGGATTAAAACGACTAAATGTAATCGTTTTCTTAATCTTTTCGTCGAATTATGTCAACAATTATTAATAATGCTCGACATGATTCGCGTGCTAAAACGTTTCGGATATGGTAAGTTTATACCATAAAAGCGGCTGTTTTGCCTCAAAAGGTAGGGACAGCGCTGTTCATGTAGCAAACTGGAGGAGAATAGTTATGGAAACCAAGACCTGCGTTCTAATTGCAGATATCGACGAAGACTTTCGACGTCTGCTGGGAGATGTCCTGTCACAGGAGGATGACATGGAGTGCGTCGGCAATACCGACAACGGCGTTGAAGCGCTTACCCTTGCGGCCGAGCGGCAGCCGGATGTGCTGGTGATGGATCTGGTGCTTTTGAAGCTCGACGGTATCGAGGTGCTGCGCCGCCTGCCCGAGGCATGCCCCGGCGCGAAGGCGATCGTCGTTACACATCTGTACCGAAACGAGATAGTGCGTCAGTGCACGGCACTCGGAGCGGCGTATTTCGTGCCGGAGCCTTGCGATATCACCGCGCTTCTGGATCGCATCCGCCAGATCGGCGCGCTGCCGAGTCAGGAGGAGGTGCTTCTGCCTGCGCGCACGAGCGACGCGAATCTCGAAGCGGCAGTCACCGAGATCATCCACGAGATCGGCGTTCCGGCGCACATAAAGGGCTATCAGTACCTGCGCGAGGCGATAATACTTACGATAAACGACATGGATATAATCAATGCCGTCACCAAGGTGCTGTATCCCGAGGTCGCGAAAAAATTCGGCACAACGCCGTCGCGCGTCGAGCGTGCAATACGCCATGCCATCGAGGTCGCGTGGGATCGCGGCGATATCGAGGTTTTGCAGAAATTTTTCGGCTACACCGTGTCGAATATCAAAGGCAAGCCGACAAACAGCGAGTTCATCGCAATGATCGCCGACTGCCTTTCCCTGCGTCAAAAACAGGGCGCAATGCGGTGAAAACACAGGCAGTTCAAGGCTTTATCGACTGGACGAATATGGCAGCACTTCGATAAACTCTCGAAAATCCCGAAGTTAAAAGAGCTTTAGACCTATAAACTGTTTAAGCTCATCACGATAAACTCCCCTGATTTATTGGGTACACAACACCAATAATCGGGGGAGTTTTTATGACGAATTTGAGTTTTGACAGGCAGATATCCGAGAGCAGCGCACATGCTTATATATCGGCATAAGGATCAAACGTTTCGGACGCTCTGAATTTCTTCCGATATTCGTTGGGAGTGAGCCCGTATGCCTTTTTGAAAGCGTCGATAAAATAGCTTGGATTTGAAAAGCCAACTTCAAAGGCAACCTCTGTGATCGGCAGGGCATTTTCCACAAGCAGCTCGGTGCTCTTCATTAAACGATAGTTGAGCAGATATTTTATCGGCGACTCTTTTAAATATTTCTTGAATATAACATTGCAATTGCTGATGCTGATTTTCCCGGCATCGGCAATTTTGTTTAGAGTTACTTTTTCCCCGTAACCGTTGTGAATGAGTGACAGCATGTCCTTTAAAATTGATAGCTGTGGGGAGGCAGAAGAAGTCACTTTACGCTCCTGCTTTGTATTCACATATATGGTGTGCCATATGTCAAATATGCGACTTTGAAGCATTAACGGAGCGGCTCTGTCGGAAAGCTGCTCATACATTTTGCTGACATCGGATAGAATTGTTTTCTGCCAAGGTGTGTCCGCATCCAACCTTAGGTAAGGAATTGATGCATTTTTTGTGATGGGATTGACATATTCGTTTTCAATTTCGTTTGTCGCGCACAGAACCATCGGGTGCCACAGTGCATAGATGAAGACACAGTCGGTGCTGTCGTCGGAAAAACCGTAATGAATTTGGTTGGAGTTCACAAAAACGCCTTTACCGGGAGACAGCTTGATAAGGTCACCGTTAATGTTATATGTCATGTGTCCTTTAAGCGGAACAATAATTTCAGTCTCGTCATGCCAATGATTAAACATGCAGAAATTAGGATGATCCGACAGCTTTTCTGTGCCGATAAAAACGAAGTAATCTTTAAAATTATAAGGAAGTATCTCTGAATTGTCCGAACGCATGGTTGGAAGTTTTCCCATATTACCACTCCTAAATAAAATATTTGTATCAGGGCAGTTCGATGATCGCGGATGAGCAGCGCTGAGCGATTGCCGGATTTTTGCCTGCAATAGAATTGAATAAGGAGAAATGGCGTGTAAAATATTTGTGCCGGTGTGTAAAATTGCAGTATTTAGCTCGAAATCATGAAAGATATTTGTATTTATTGACGAAATAGTGCAAGTAAACTACATGATTGCGTGATATAAATATAACAGACAAAGCAATTGACGTCAATGTTCAGCAGTTAACAAACAAATAAAATATTTATGGAGGAAAAACTAATGGCTATCACTCTCGAAGAACTCGCCAAGGAAGTTCAGAAGCTCAAAGACATTGAAGAGATAAAAGTTCTCAAGGCTCGCTACAGCGATATGTGCGACTCGAACCACGACTGGACTCAGATCAAAGACCTGTTTGCTCCCGACGCAAAGTGGATCGGCGATCCTACTCAGCCCTGGGGCGGCGGCAACAACCGCGAAGAGATCGAAAAGCTCTTCCAGTTCTATCAGACTCAGATGGACGGCGTACCCGGCGTCGGAGTCCTTGGTCACAACCCCATGGCACCTCAGATCACCGTTGCAGATGACGGCGTACACGCAACCGGCAAATGGCATATGTTCGGCGCTTTCCGTATGTTCGAAGGCCGCGCCGAGACCGGCAGCAAGAGCTTCCTCGAGCAGGGCAAGTACGAGGATGAATACGTCAAGATCGACGAAAACGGCAACCTCGACCCCAACGGCAAGTGGTTCATCAGCCAGCTTTCATTCTGGGATACGCTTTGCGCTTCTCCTCAGGACGGCTGGGACGATAAAGTCATTCAGTGGTAATTGCCGCGGTCTTGGGTTGACAGCAGCCCAATATATTAAGTAGACGCAGGAAACCGAGTAAACGAGTATAGGTGAGCCGATTTCCTGCGTCAATTTTAGCAGCATACTTTTAAGGAGTTTTACACATGTTAGACAGTTTGTTTAGCCCAATCACAATAAATAAAAGACAGCTCAAAAACCGCTGCATCGTGCCGGCAATGGTTATGAACCTCTGCGAAGAGGACGGAAGCTGCACTGAGCGGTTTGCTGCATATCATGAAGCAAAGGCAAAGGGCGGCTTTGCAATGATAATTACCGAGGACTTTGCGATAACAAACGTTGCGGGCAAAGGACATCAGTATATCGGCGGCCTTTGGAAAGATGAGCACATACCCGGATTTAAGGAGTACACCGATAGACTTCATAAATGGGGAGCACTGTCGATCGTTCAGCTTCACCATCCCGGACGCCAGATCGGCGTTATCGATAAAGATACTCCTTGGGCACCTTCGGCTATTCCGTGTCCGTTCAGCCCGGATATGATGCCTCATGAGATGACCGTTGCAGAAATAAAGCTGGTAGTTAAGCAGTTTGGACAGGCTGCGGCAAGAGCTAAGGCTGCCGGATTTGACGGATGCGAGCTTCATGGCGCCCACGGCTATCTCATTGAAGAATTCATGTCTCCCTACTCAAACAAGAGAACCGACGAATACGGCGGAGACCTTTGCAATCGTATGAGGTTTGCGCTCGAGATCATTCACGAAGTGCGCGAGCAGACAGGCCCCGACTTCATCATAGGCTACAAGCTGTCAAGCGACGAGTGGGTATCCGGCGGTCTTACCATTGAAGATACAAAGGCATATGTTCCGTTCCTTGAGGAGGCCGGAGTGGACTACTTCGGCGTTTCTGTCGGTGTATACAGATCCGGCGATCAGATAATCCCCTCAATGTACACCGATCACGGCTGGATAGCCAACAATGCAAAAGAGGTCAAGTCGGTTGCAAGTGTTCCTGTTTATGCAATAGGCAGAATTAACGATACTCGTGTTGCAAATGCAATCATCAAATCCGGCAAGGCGGATATGGTGGCAATGGGCAGACAGTCTATTGCCGATCCCGAAACGCCCAACAAGGCTAAGGCCGGCTGTTTTACCGATATCAGAACCTGCGTCGGCTGCCTGCACGGCTGCGATGCAAACGTAAACCTCGAAAAGTCCGGAACGTGTGAGCTTAACCCGATAATCGGGCACGAATCCGAAGCGGAATACCAGACGGTTATGACCGACAGCCCGAAGAATGTCCTCGTTATAGGCGCAGGCCCTGCCGGCCTTGAAGCTGCCATAGGCGCAGCAAAGCGCGGACATCATGTAACGGTGTACGATAAAGACCGTTGGGCAGGCGGCAAATATCGCCTTGCATCAGTGCCTCCCTGCAAGGGCGAGCTGGGTGCATTTATTGTATGGCAGATGCATGAGCTTAAAAAACTCAATGTTCCCGTCATTCTGAACACGCCCGTTACCAAGGAGCTGGTAGACTCCGTTAAGCCCGATGTCGTGATTGCCGCAACCGGCACAACACCTGTTGTTCCCAAGAAGATCCCCGGCTACGATAAGGACATCGTTGTTCTCGGCACCGACGTACTTTCCGGTAAGGCAAACACGGGCCATAATGTCGTTGTTATCGGCGGCGGTCATGCCGGTGCAGAAACTGCAAACCACATCGCGTCTTACATGAAGAATGTCACCATCGTAGAGCTTCAGGAAGATATAGCGATGGACGAGGTAGATACTCCGCGCAACGGACTGCTTGCCGACCTGAAAAAGAACGGAGTGCGCATTTGCACGAGCACCGCTGTTCAGGAGATCAAAGACCACTCGGTTGTCGTTTCGGGCAAGGTCAATGAGGAGATTGAGTGCGATACCGTTGTTATCTCTATCGGACACACTCCTAATACTGCATTAGCCGATGAGCTTAAAAATGCAGGATATGATGTGAGAATCATAGGCGATGCGGTCAGTGTTGGCCTTGTCGGTCCTGCGGTTAGGGCTGGATATCTTACCGCCCGTCAGATATAATAATTATAAAGTCACTGCTTTTTGTGGGGAATGAAAATTTCCCCACAAAAATATGAGCTTCAATGTCAACAAATTATCAAATGACATTGAGCGAAATAAAGATAGGGGAAAACTTGATGAAAGAAAAAGTGACCCAAAAAAGTGCAATTCCATTCAAAGATAAACTCGCATGGGCGTCCTGCGACGGAATGGGAACGCTGCTTGCGTGGAATATCTTCGCGAGCTACCTTTCGTATTACTTCACCGATGTATGCGGCCTGGCTCTCGGCCTTGCCGGCAACATCATATTGATAGCCAGATCTTGCGATACGGTAACGGACTTCCTGATAGGCATAGCGATTGACAGGTGCCACTGGAAAAGCGGTAAGTACAGAGGCTGGCTTAAGATCGGCATTCTGCCTATGACGATAGGACTTCCGCTGATCTTTGCGCCATGGGAAAATGTCAGCATGACTTTCAGAATCATATGGATCATACTGTTTTTCGGCACCTACGGCTGCATATGGAACACGATCGTTTGCGCGCCGACCCATGCGCAGCTTGTAAACATGACCACAAGCGTTGAAGAGCGCAGCGAAATAATCGGCATCCGAGAAGTGTTTTTCAACGTTGGCATGTTCCTCGTTTCTGCGGCATTTCTCCCTCTTGTGAAAGCATTCGGCAACGGCAGCGAAAGAACCGGCTTCTTCTGGGCTGCCGTAGTGTTTGCGATAATCGGCTTTCTCAGCATGGGCATTAACTACATAGTACAGAAAAAATACGAGCTTAATCCCGACGGAACTTCAAAGATCATTGAAGCTCAGGGCAAGGAAAAAACCGAAAAGCGCAATCTGATCGGAGAGCTCGGGCTTATCGCTAAGAACCGTCCCTGCATAATTATCCTCATAAGTGTGTTTCTGGCAAACACGCTTATGACCATAAAAAGTGCGATGATGGTCTACTCGTTCAAGTATTATTTTGACATGGAGAACTTCTATGCGATAGCAATGGGAGTGTTCACCGTTGCAACGATACTCGGTGCGCTGCTGATAAAATATTTTGTGCGCATTTTTAAAGACAGCAGCCGCGGATTTATATGTGTACTTATTCTGAGTATTGCTTTCAACACGGCGTTTTTCCTTATCTGCCGCACGATCGGCCCGGAGGCCGCCGCAAAATCCATGAGCTTCGGCGTGCTGTTCTTTATCTTTATTATCAGCGCTGTGTTCCAGGGTGCACATTACGGCTTTGCCAATCTGCTGGTACCCAATGTTATAGAATATGGCTTCTGGCTTACCGGCAAGCTTCAAACCGGCCTTATTTACGGCATATACGCTTTGGATATTTCCCTCGGTGCCGCGATCGGCGGAAAGCTGACGATGGTCGTTTTGGATGCGGCAGGCTTTATTCCTAACATAGTGCAGAGCTTTGCAACCAAAAACGGGATCCTGTTTGGAACCTTTATAATCCCGACAATCATGGCGGCAGGGCAGCTCATATTGCAATTTTTCTTTGGCCTTAGTGATAAAAAGTATCAGAAATGCGTCGAGGAAAACGAAGCACGTGCTTTAGCGGATCAGGCTCAGTTAAACGAATAAATCTACCTTTTAGGAGAAAATTATGAAAAAAGCAATGTCTTTAATAGTTGTACTGCTTGCGTCGTTTACAGTATATATCTACTCATTTACGACGATAGTTCTCGGCGATATTTACACTGCGTTTCCCGGGCAGGACAGTGTTACCGTCCTCATAGCATCGCTTCCGGCGGTCGTTATGATGATATCGGCATTCGCATCGGCGTTTCTGCTGGCTAAGTTCAACAGAAAGCTCCTTGTAATAATAAGCATGGTAATCGCGGTTGCTGCCGGCCTTGTTGTTGCATATGTTGAGATTCCTGTTGCAGGCATAGTGGCGTGCTCTGCGCTCATGGGCATTCCGGCAGGTGTTGTGGCGGCGGCGAATGCCTCGGTTCTTCCCAGTATTGCACCCGATTCACTCAAGGATAAAGTCATGGGCTTCCATCAGGCCGCACTTATGCTCGGACAGACTCTGTTTGCCCTTATTTGCGGATTCTTTGCAAGAGGCGGCAACTGGGCAGGCGGCTTTAAAACGGTCTATGTAATTATTCCGGTTATAATCCTTGTCATCCTTTTCTATCCCGACATCCCGGTTGAATCTGTTTCGGATGAAAAACAGGAAGAGAGCAAAAAGCTCGGAAATGAAGAGCACCACCGTATGCCGACATATGCAATACTCTTGCTTGGCACTTATTTTCTCGGATGCATATTCTGGAACGGTTGGTATCTCAACAATTCAGACTTCATAATCAACGAAGCACAGCTCGGCGATACTACACTTGTCGGCGGCGTGAACTCACTGTGCACGGCGGTCAGCATGATCGGCTGCGTTGCGGTATCGTTCTGGATGAAAGCGTTCAAGGGATGGTCGCTTCCGATTGCCCTGCTTATCGGCGGTGTTTGCACATTCCTGCCTACCGTAATTCCCACAATACCCTGCTGCTACATTGCGGCAATTGGCTGCCAGCTCGGTATAATGATAGCGATATCTGCGCTGCAAACATACATAGGCCTCGGAGTCAAGGGTAAAAACCTTACCACTGCAATGAGCTTCCTCCAAGCGTTTGAAGGTTCGGGCGTTTTCCTGTGCGGATATGTCGTCCCGTTTATTGCCAGCGCGTTCGGCGAAAGTGCCCGTCATAATATGATGGTCGGTGCCGTTGCGACAATGCTTATCGGTCTTGCTACTTACACATTTATGCGTAAAGCACATAAGCAGATATTTGTCGAAGCAAAGTGAATGAAAATACACCCATGCAGTTTTTCAACATGGGTGTATAGAAAAAGACAGCTCTTCGTAGCTGCCTTTTTCGCGTCAAAGGTGGATTATACTATAATAGCAACACTTTAAGACAATAACTCCCCCCCGATCTAATGGGTACACAATACCCATGACCGGGGGAGTTTTTATGACGAATTTGAGCTTTGACTGGCAGATATCCGAGAGCAGAATGCGTTATACGGGGCAGCATCATCTTATGAGTGACTTCGGCCGAAGGCTGTGGTATACTATACTTAAGAACAATTATTTGAAAGTAAGGACGATCAGATGAGTCAGAAAGATATAATGCATATTCTCGAAAGAGTCAGCAGCGGCGAGCTAAGCCCATCCGAGGCGGCGCTGGAGCTTAAAATGGAGCCGTTTCAGGATCTCGGCTTTGCGAAGATCGACCACCATCGCGAGCTGCGTCAGGGCATAGCGGAGGTCATCTACGGCGAGGGCAAGACCCCCGAGCAGATACTGAAAATCGTTGAAGCAATGCTCGAACGCGGACAGAAAACGGTGCTTATAACACGAATGTCGGCCAAAGCAGCCGAGCTTGTATCCTCAAAGCATGACCTTGACTACAGGGTCGACGCAAGGCTCGGAATAGTCGGCGTGATCCCGGAACCGGACGGGGTCGGAACGGTCGTCGTTGCCACCGGCGGCACGACGGATATACCCGTTGCCGAGGAGGCGGCCGTCACGGCGGAGATACTCGGCAATAAGGTCACGCGATTGTACGATGTCGGCGTTTCCGGCGTTCACCGCCTGCTGTCGCACATGCCGGAGATCATGACGGCGCGTGTTATCGTCGCCGTTGCCGGAATGGAGGGCGCGCTGCCGTCGGTTATCGGCGGACTTGCAGATTGCCCGGTGATCGCCGTGCCGACGAGCGTGGGCTACGGAGCTTCATTCGGAGGAGTCGCTGCGCTGCTTAGCATGCTCAATTCCTGCGCAAGCGGAATGTCGGTAGTAAACATAGATAACGGATTCGGAGCAGGCTATCTTGCCAGCATGATAAACCACCTTGACTGATATGAATATTAACGAATTTTTCAATGAACACAAAAAAGCTGCGCTCGCCTTTTCGGGCGGCGCGGACTCGGCGTATCTGTTGTATGCCGCGGTGAAATGCGGCGCGGACATTGCTCCGTACTTTGTCAAATCTCAGTTCCAGCCGGAGTTTGAGCGCAATGACGCACACCGTCTGGCCGAGCAGCTGGGAATTGAGCTGCACGAGATAAGCGTTGACGTTCTGCAATTTGACGACGTGACGGATAATCCGGCAGATCGCTGCTATTACTGCAAGAGGCATATCATGGGAGCTATACGCGCCGCTGCGGCAGCTGACGGCTACGATACGCTCATAGACGGCACGAATGCAAGCGACGACGGCGGCGACCGCCCCGGAATGAAGGTGCTAAGGGAGCAGAACATCTTGTCACCGCTGAGGCTTTGCGGAATAACGAAGAGCGAGGTTCGCGCCCGTTCGCGTGAGGCAGGATTGTTTACATGGAATAAGCCCGCTTACGCCTGCCTTGCAACGCGCGTTCCGACCGGAGAGAGGATAAGCGGCGAAAAGCTTGAGGCAGTGGAGAAAAGCGAGGAATATCTGTTTTCACTCGGCTTTACCGACTTCCGCGTGCGCCTGCGCGACGGCGGAGCGCTGCTGCAATTTACGGCAAAGCAGCAGGAAAAAGCTCAGTCTGAGCTTGAAAAAATTAAGGCCGAGCTTTCAAAATACTTCGGCGTTATAAAGCTTGACCCGAAAGCGAGGGCAGAGAGCCAATGAGAACGCTGTATATCGACTGCTCCATGGGCTGCGCCGGAGATATGCTGACGGCGGCGCTTCTGGAGCTGCATCCGGATAAGGATGATTTTCTGAGCCGCATGAATGCCGCGCTCGGAGGAAAGGCCGTGCTGACGGCGGCACCCGACAGTAAGTGCGGAATAATCGGAACGCATGTGACGGTTCTCATAAACGGCGACGAGGAGGGCGAGAAAACGCATCATCACCATGAGCACACGAGCATTACCGAGATCATGGCGTTTATAGATTCGGTACCGCTTGACGAAGCGATCCGGGAAAATGCAAAAAAGGTCTATTCCATCATTGCCGAGGCCGAAAGCCGGGTCCACGGACATCCGATGGAAAACGTGCATTTTCATGAGGTCGGCTCGCTTGATGCGCTGGCCGATGTGCTGAGCGTGTGCGCGCTCATGCATGAGCTTGCTCCGGAGCGGATACTTGCATCGGAGGTGAACGTAGGCTCCGGTACAGTGCGCTGTGCGCACGGCGTTCTGCCGGTTCCTGCCCCGGCGACGGAGCTTATCCTGCGCGGCGTGCCGATATATTCGGGGCAGATAAGGTCCGAGCTGTGTACTCCTACGGGCGCTGCACTGCTGAAATTCTTTGTCTTGAAATTTGGGGCCATGCCGACTATGAAGATTGAAAATGCAGGCTGCGGTACGGGCAAAAAGGACTTCGAGTGCGCAAACGTAGTCAGGGCGTTTATCGGCGAAACTGCAAACGACGGCGAGGAGATAATCGAGCTTGCCTGTAACCTTGACGATATGACGCCCGAGGAGCTTGCCTTTGCAATGGAGGAGCTTTTCTCACTCGGTGCATTAGATGTATACTTTACCGATATCGGTATGAAAAAAAGCAGACCCGGCGTTAAGCTTACATGCATGTGCCGGGAAAAGCAGCGAGAACAGATGCTTGAGTGCATATTTAAGCACACAACGACACTTGGCGTGAGGGAATATGCCTGCAAAAGATACGAGCTTGGCAGAAGCGAAAAAGCGGTGCGGACGCTGGACGGAGAAGTTCGCGTCAAAATATCGTCCGGCTACGGTGTTGTGCGCGAAAAGGCAGAGTATGAGGATCTCGCCGCCATTGCGCGCAAAAGCGGCAAAACCATTGCGCAGATAAGAAGCGAGGTTTTAAAAGCCGATAAGCAATAAGTCATATAAGCAACAACTCCCGAAAGCAAGCGCTTTCGGGAGTTGTCTATTGTTTATTCGGCAAACAGCTCGGAGTTTTCGGCCAGAAGATCGATTATGCGTCCCATCTCCTGCAGTGAGCTTACATAGCTGCGGCGCAGAGCGTCAAGGTCGCGCAGATCGACGCTGCTTGCAACGCAGGCAAAGGCGTAGTCTGTTTCTATAGCCATTGAAAGAGTGCTTCCGTTCAGGCAAAAGCCGAGAAGCTGCCCGTCGATGCTTCGGCAAAATTCAAGTATTCGCGCCGTGAGCAGCGGAGTAAAAATGCTCTTAGCATACTGCTCATGCTCGGCCGCAACACAGAAGCAGCGGTCAAATTCTTCATTGCCTGTCGCAATACCGCATGGACTGTCCTCCGTGCGAGCGCCGACAAGCACGCTCTCGGCTGCCGGGTAGCGCATCTCAAGGCGCAAAACAATGCCCTTGAACACCTTGTCGCGGCAGGTCTCCAAGCCGTCTTGCGGTGCGCCGCGCTCGTAGACATGGTTAAGGCGCACGTTTGCTGCTGAAAAGTGTACGCCGTTGTGTTTGCCTTCGCGGAAGCTTTCGGTTTCTATCTCCTCCCACTGCCCGTCAAGCAGCCGGAGCGAGCGCACAAGCTTTTCGTCAATCAGCATCTGCGCCGTGTGCATATCCGGCCCGAAGGCATTTTCAAGCTCCGCGCGGAAGAAATCGCCCATTTGCTCCTGCATAAGAGCTTTCAGCTTTTTCTGAGCACCGCCGCCGAGAAGCAGCGCGGCACACACACCGCCGCCGAGAAGCAGCGCGGCACACACACCGCCGAAAAACAGCACTGCCGTTAAGATCGATTTTAGCGTCATGTCATCCACGGCAAAAAACGAGATCACTCCGCCCAGAACGCCGACCAGCCCGATGATCGTCCAGATGCGCGCCTGCTTCTGATATTGCCCAAGCTTTTTTGAAAGCTCGGCCTCACTCATTTTTTCGTAATGCCTGTCATTCATAGCCCGACCCTCCGTCAGCAGATATCGAAATACAGGCTGTTGCGCGCGTCGAGCGTGACTATGTCCATAAGGCATGCTTCGGGAGAAATGCTGTCAAGCTGCATACGCTTTGCGCGGTCCTTGTAATTATCAGGCTGAGTCTCGGCGGCAAAAATAAGGCCGTCGTAGTCCTCGGGAAGATAGACGACGTAGCTTTTTGTCAGCACCGAAGCCCACTTATCGACATTGCTCTGCCAGTCGGTAGAATACGCAAACTCTATCTCATAAGTTTTGCCGTTTGCGCTGACGGTATGCAGATAGTAATTATCTCCGCGCTCACTGTCGCCGTATGAGGACGCGGCTGTGAGCCACATGCCGGTGTATTCGTCATATAGCTCGCTGTCGGTGTTCGTTATGTAATCGCCGCTGAAGCTGCCGACGGAATCCTTCGGAACATAGCACACGGCATCAAACTCCAGCTCGCGTATGCCGTCATGAGTCTGGTCGGAGATCATTTTGACCTCCCAGTAGCAGTCACCGACGGTGTAGCCGTCGCCAAGGTTTGCGTAGCTGCAAATGCCGCTCTCCAGCAGATAGCTGCCGTTGTCGACAGCGGCGTTAGCATAGAGATCATTATCTTCAAAGTATGAGCCGCCGGCAATCGACATGAATGAAAGATCTTCGCTGAAAACATAGCGCTCGTCGGGATCCCATATCCATACAAGCTCTGTACTGTCTCCGTTTTCATGTTCAAAGCGGATGTAGACATCGCTTTCGCCGTCGGCGCTGAGGTCGTCGAAGGATATGGAAGTGAATGCGTCCTTCGCGTCGGGTATTGCCACGGGAAACGACACGCTGTCAAACAATATTTGCTCTGCCTCATCCCTATAGAATGCGGCGCTTTCGGAGCTTATGGTCACGAGAACATCCACGCTGTCACCGTCGTGCGTGATGGTTCCGCTGCCGACAACTATACCGGTAGTACGCCAGTCGTTGCCGGCTTCCGGGTCATCCGAGCTGCTGCAGGCTGCAAGGCTCAGGCACATGAGAAGGGCCAAAAGCGCGGTAAGGAGCTTTTTAGAGCCGGTCATATTTCACCCTCACTCCACTCGCACAGATCCGATCGTATATAGCTGTCGCCGTCGTCTCCCCACGAGAACGCTTCCTTTTCAAAGGACATGTTAATATCATAGGTTACATCGGCATACTGACGGGAATGGGCATAGTATTGCTCCTCAATACCGGGGTCCTGCTCAATATATCCGTAGTCTGTCATTTTAAATGTACCGTCGCCCTCGCCCTCGAACAGCTCCCATTCGCCGTTTTCATCGATAGATATGTAGCTGGTGGAGTAGGGAGAGCCGTTGAGACACCAGGTGTTTGCAATGTCGGCAAAATATCCGTCGGTTCTGGGAGCGGGAGTGTCCATGACGAAAGTGCCGAAGGACTCGAGCGTCATGCCGTCGGTGCCGCCGCTGACCTGATAGGCCTTGCCGTCATTTTCGTTGAAGAAATAGATGTAGGCATATTCCGGGACGTTCTGCGCGTTGCCGGAGGCTACTATGTCGTAGCCCTTGTACAGGGTGAAGTACAGGCCGCTGTCAATTGCCTCGACTTCAAGCGCATCGCATACGTCGCTGTCGGAAGCGGCCCATATGCCGAGGTATTCGTTGTAGCTGCTGTCATACGAAGCCGCCGAGTCGTAAGCCGCGTCCTCTATGACTGCCGGTGCTCTGTAGTCATCGTCGCTGCTGCCGTCGTTTCCGCAGGCTGTAGTGGCCAAGCACATAAGCAGCGCCATTATAAGCGCCAAATACTTGTTAAGGCTTTTCATTTTATTCTCTCCTTATGATTTTAATTATTCTTTACTGCTCTGCCATGGATAAGATCTCGTCGTGGCTCAGCTCCACGTTCCCGAAGCGGATGAAAATGCCGTTTGTCACGGCGCTGTTCCACACCTCTGGGTTTGCCAGCGGACGGAAGCGGAGCTTGTCCAGATATCGGCTCATGTCCAGAAGCAGACGGCTGCCGGTCACAAAATCAACCTGCAAAACATGGCCTTTAAGCGGCGTTACGGCTGATATATATTTCCGGGTCAAATGTTCGCCCTCCTTTCTGCTCACGAAAAGACGAAAAAAGTCCACCGTACTGCTATTGTACGGCGGACACTGAAAAATAACCATTCACCAAAGGTTAGAAGTTTTGCTGCATAAGCTCCGAAAGCTGCTTTCTTTTTGTTCTCGTATCGCCCTGTATGCCGAGCTTTGAGTATATCTGCTTCATATATTGCTTGACGCTGCCCTCGGACAGAAACAGCTTTTCGGCGATCTCGCGGTTGCTCAGCCGACTGAGCGTAAGAGCTGCAACCTCGTATTCGCGATCTGTCAGCGCGGCAAACTCTGCCGGGCGAGAGCCTGCGCCCGGCGCGGCTTTTTTGCGAGCTGACATAGCCTCACCGAGCCGCACGATGCTGCCGATAAGCTCCGGCTGAACCGAGCAATACTGTAATGTTGGCTTAATATAAGCGTAATTTTCAACAAACGGGATCATTATCCAGTCGGGTGCAGCGTCCTTAAGTGCCTGATCGAGAAGACGGCATGCCTCGGCACGCTTGCCGAGCGCCTCATACGCTGCGGCGGTCTGGAGCCTGACATGCAGCGCGACCAATGCATAGTGCATCGCCTCGCAGACGGCAAGCTGCCCCTCGCTGCGGCCTATGACCTTCGCGTATGCGCCCTGGGCGAGCAGCACCTGATTTTCGATCATCTCCGCCATAGGCTTACCCGGTGCGAGAATGCTTATCGACGAGAGCCTGTGCGCGGAAAAAACCTCCGGGATGCGCTCTGTTTTGCCAAGCAGCGCGTGATAGTAGGCGCTTGCCGCGTCAAGAATATTGAGCCACGCGGCGTTATGCTGCCGCAGAAGCTGCTCGCGGCGTTGCTCAAAGCTGTATCTCATCTCAACATCCGCGCACAGCGACAGCCGCCATGCAAGAAAATCGCAGCAGAGCGCCATGTTCTCCTGCCCGTTGCCCTCTATTCGGGCGTAAGCGCTTTCAAGCTCGATGTGCGCGTCGGTAAAGCGCCCCTGCGCAAAGGCGGCCTCGGCGCGCATGATCTTTTCCGCGCCCTGACCGTGCCCGTCAGTTATCTTGTAGTAATGCGGCATGCACTCGTCCATGTCGGCAAGCTCGCTTTGCATTTTGCCCGGAGCACGATGAAACATCATAAGCACCGACGGAGAGCCGAAGGTCCAGCCGCCGTTTTTGTGTATGCTGATCGCAATGCGCGACATTTGCGCGCTGGCGCTGCGGTGAAGCCGACTCATGGCGCTTATGTCGTTGTAGCTTAAAAAGCTCATGATAAGGTCGCACTCGCCCAGAAGATTTCCGCGCTCGGCCTCGCTCAGCTCGCCGTTATCGTCAATTGCCGAAAGCAGCAGCGCTTTAAGCTCCAGCATTTTGGGGATGCGCCGCCAGTTGAACATGCTGCGCATCAGCACGAGTATCGACAGCGGATGAGCCTTGAGAACGTCGACGGGGCAATCTTCAATGCCGGACAGCACGCGCTGCGGATCGAGAGAAGAAAGCAGAATACCGGCATCCTTCCGCACAACGCGCAGCAGTGCGTCGAAGTCTCCGCATTTTCTGTAAGACGACATGGCATGCAGATACTGCTTCCGGCTTTCGTACCATGAACCGAAGCGATGCCAATAAAGCTCCTTCTTTTGCTTTGGCAGCAGTAAGAACGTTCGTTCGGCGCACTGCTTCATCATATGATGGAAGCGATATGTCACGCCGTCCGGCAGGCATTTTACAAATGCGTTCTGCGCCGTGAGCAAGTCAAGAAGCTCCTGAGCATCGCCGTTATCGGTCACAAATCGCGCCATCTCGGCGGTGAACTCGTCGGCAAGACCCATCACCGCCAAAAGCTCGCGCTGCCTTTCGGGCAGAGGATCTATCATGGCGGCAATAAACATGGAGTATATGTCCGAATCGCGGTCGGGCAGCGAGCCTCGCTCGGAGAGCGTGCGCAGATTGAGGTACACGGCGGAAAACCACCCCTCGCTGGAATACAGCAGGCTTTCGATCTGCTCGTCGGAAAGCTCCGTTCCGCAGCGATGTGCGTAAACGGCAAGCTCCGTGTGGTTTAAGCGAAGCTGCTCGACGCCTATCTGATAGACTCGGCTTCCGAGCCGCACGATATCGGCGGCCGGCAGGAAGCGGTCGCGGCTTGCTACGATCAGATGCACGTTTTCCGGCAAACGGTTTGCAAGCGTGCACAGAAACGCGCAGGCGCGATCATCCGTGAGCAGGTGAAAATCGTCGATGAAAATATAGCACGGAGTTTTGCCTGCAAGCTCGTGGCATAAGCCGTCAGCCAAAATGCCGCCGCCGACAGCGTCCGTCGGGCAGGCGTAATCGCGCAGAAAATCAAGCCCGGCGCGGGCAAATGCGTCCTGAACGCTTTTCCAGAAGATCATGAGGTTGCCGGAATACACGCTTATGCGGATGATCCGAACCGCCTCGGTCTTTGCGCGCTGCTCAAGAAACCAGCTGACGGCAGTCGTTTTGCCGTAGCCCATCGGCGCGACCACTGTGGTCATTCGGCAGTGCGATATGGGCCGCAGGCTCTCCTGCAAGCGCTCGGATATGTAGATCGTGTTTAAGCTCCACTTTTGCTTCGGCATGGCAAACTCCTTTGTGTCAATGCCAAATATTATATAGGAATGCGCGCCGCAGCGCAAGCAAAGTGAGGGCTTTTGACTGTTCAAAGGCGCACTTTTATGTTATAATACTTTGAAGCATCGAAAAAAAGGAGGGGTTTAATGGACAGAAAACGGGATCTTGAGATCGCACAGAGCTGCCGCATGAGCCCTATTGAGGATATAGCCGGAAAAATCGGCATAGGTGAGCAGTGGCTTGAGTGCTACGGAAAATATAAGGCCAAGGTCGATCTCGGCTATCTTGGCGATAACAAAAATGCCGACGGCAAGCTCATCCTTGTTACGGCCATAACGCCGACACCGGCAGGCGAGGGCAAGACCACGACTGCTATAGGTCTTGCCGATGGCTTGCGTAAGATCGGCAAAAATGCGGCCGCGGCGCTGCGCGAGCCGTCGCTTGGCCCCGTGTTCGGCATAAAGGGCGGAGCGTGCGGCGGAGGCTATGCGCAGATAGTTCCTATGGAGGATATAAATCTTCACTTCACCGGCGATATCCACGCCATCGGCGCGGCGAACAATCTGCTGGCCGCGATGATAGATAACCACATCATGCACGGAAACGCCCTCGATATAGACACGAAAAGAATAACCTGGCGCAGATGCGTCGATATGAATGACAGGCAGCTCCGGTATATCCGCGACGGCCTCGGCGGTGAAAAGGACGGGGTAGAGCGCGACGACGGCTTTGACATCACCGTTGCGAGCGAAATTATGGCCATACTCTGCCTTGCCGAGTCCGCTGCCGACCTTAAAGCGCGCCTTGCGCGCATCGTCATCGGATACGATACGCAAAATCGCCCCGTGACGTGCAGCAGGCTCAAGGCTCAGGGCGCTATGGCGGCACTTTTGAAGGACGCTATAAAGCCCAACCTCGTGCAGACGCTTGAGGGAACTCCGGCGTTTGTCCACGGCGGCCCGTTTGCGAATATCGCCCACGGCTGCAACTCGGTGCTTGCAACGCGCATGGCGCTGAAGGCCGCCGATTATGCCGTAACGGAGGCCGGCTTCGGCGCAGACCTCGGCGCGGAAAAATTCCTTGATATTAAATGCAGAGCATCGGGCCTGCGCCCGGCTGCGGTGGTAGTCGTCGCGACGGTCAGAGCGCTGAAAATGCACGGCGGACTGGATAAGTCGCAGCTTGACGCCGAGGATCTCACGGCGCTCGAGAGGGGAATACCCAATCTCCTGCGCCATGTCCGCAACATCAAAAACGTGTATCATCTGCCGTGCGTCGTTGCGCTCAACCGCTTTCCGACGGATACCGAGGCAGAGCTTAAGCTCGTCGAGGAAAAGTGCGCGCAGCTTGACACGAGCATTGTCCTCTCGGACGTGTGGGCGCACGGCGGCGAGGGCGGAAAAGAGCTTGCCGAGGCGGTCGTTCGCCTCTGCGAGGAGGATAACTCCGGCTTTGGCTTCTGCTATGAGGATGAGCTTGGCATTGAAGATAAGATCAGCGCCGTCGTCAGGAAAATTTACGGCGGCAGAGGCGCCGTCCTTTTGCCGGAAGCAAAAAAACAGGCAGAGCACCTTACTGCACTGGGCTTCGGCAAACTGCCCGTGTGCATAGCAAAAACGCAAAGCAGCTTTTCCGACGATGCGAAAAAGCTCGGCGCGCCGGAGGACTTCACCGTGACCGTTCGGCAGATAAAGGTCAGCGCCGGAGCGGGGTTTACGGTCGCGCTTGCAGGCAATATTATGACCATGCCCGGCCTGCCGAGCGTACCGGCGGCCGAGGGCATAGATATCGACGATAACGGAAGGATAACGGGACTTTTCTGATGGACTTTGGCAGAATGCTCGGCTATACCGAGGCGCTGAGCAAAAATAACGACAGAACATGGTTTCACGATAACCACAGGCAGTACGAGCAGGCACAGGAGGATTTCCTCATGGTACTGGATGTGATGAAGTTTGTTCTCGCAAAGGACGCACCGCAGATCGGCGACGAGCTTTTGTTTGAAAATCCGAAGAACTTCATGTACCGCATACCGCGCGACATGCGCTACAGCAAAAACAAAACGCCGTATAATCCGGCGTTCAGGGCGTATTTATCGCCGCACAAAAAGGACTTTCTGCCGCTTTCGTACTATATCCACATAAGTCATGAGCGCTGCATCCTTGAAACCGGCGCGTGGCCGTGGGAGACAAAGCAGCTAAACCGACTGCGCGAGTATATAGCCTATAACTACGAGGAGCTTGACGCGATATGTGCCGAAAACGGCCTCATGGTTTTCGGCGAGCAGCTCAAGCGCACGCCGCGCGGCTATGATACCGACCACCCGGCGGCGTATTGGCTCAGGTATAAATTCTGGCTTACGGAATACAGCTTTGCGCCCGATGATCTGCGCGACCTTGACGTATTCGCGGAAGCGGCCGGAGCCGCCGTTAGGAGATTTGAACCGTTCAGGCAGTTTCTCATGGGTGCGTTTGATGACAGAATTTACGATGAATAACGAAAAACCGGCATTCATTTGAATGCCGGTTTAATATTATGCAAACCTATATCATAAACACGTCGCCGTGCTTGTACGGACTGCCGTGGCTTGCCGTTGCCCATGCCTCGAACGTGACCTTATCGCGCACGACCATGCCGGAAAGCCTGTCGATGCCAAGCGCTTTAAGCTCCGGACACAGCGGAGTTGTAGGCCCGATGATTATGCTAACTGCGTTTTTTGAAAGCTCCAGCAGCCGGGGAAGGGTTTTGTTTATAGCGGCGCTCGCCGTCATGATAACGATATCGCAGTCGGGAAGAATATACTCGCAGGCCGAATCCGGATAGTCGCCCGGCTTTGGGTCACGCTCGATTATGTAAACCTCGCTTGCGCCCTTGAGCGCGTCGGGCTGAAGCACGAGGTGCCCGATGAGGGCGACTTTTTTGCCCTCGGTGGAAAAGCCCTGGGTACAGCTTTTGTCAAAGCCGCAGCGCGCACTAAGCTTATCCAGGCGCTCTTCGGTGTTATAAAATGCGTTTATCACAGCCATCGCCTCGGACGCCTCGAGAAGGTTCCACGATCGCACGGCCTCCGCCGCCTTGCGCGCGGTGAGACCCTCAAGAGTCGGGAACATGCGCTCGCGGCTTTGCAGCTTATCGTGCAGCGCAATGCCGTATCGACCGTCGCTCAGCTCGGCGGCGATCCACGATCTTGTGTGAATTATACGCGAAACATATATCTCGGCGGAAATTCCGCTGATTAAAATATCATAGTAATCCATATTCAGCCCTCCACAGCCATTATATCACCGCTTGCGCCGGTATAGCAAGTGATGCTATAATTATAATGTGACGGAGGTAAGATAAATGATATTTGACACCCATGCGCATTACGACAGCGGCGCGTTCAACGCCGACCGCTTTGACATACTCGCGTCCATGCCGGAGAAAAACGTCGGTCTGATCGTCGATCCGGGCTGCGACCTTGAAAGCAGCCGCGCCGCGATAGCTCTTGCGGAAAAATACGACTTTGTGTACGCCGCCGTCGGCTGGCACCCGGAGGATATGGACAAGCTTACCGACGAGGGCTTTGATGAAATGATAAAGCTCATGCACCACCCGAAATGTGTTGCCGTCGGCGAGATAGGGCTTGATTACTATTGGGATGCCGAGCATAAGGACGAGCAGAAAGCGCTGTTTATCCGCCAGATCGAGCTTGCACTTGAGCTTGATAAGCCCGTCATCGTCCACGACCGTGAGGCGCACGGCGACAGCTTTGATATCGTCAGCCGCTATCCCGAACTGAGAGGCGTGTTCCACTGCTATTCCGGCAGCGCGGAGATGGCCGCCGAGCTTTTAAAGCGCGGCTGGTATCTCGGCTTTGACGGGCCGATAACCTATAAAAACGCGCGCAAGGCGCTTGAGGTGCTCCAGATGTGTCCGCTCGAGCGCATGGTCATCGAGACGGACAGCCCTTATCTCACGCCGGTCCCGAACCGCGGCAAGCGCAACGATTCGTCGAACCTGAAATATGTTATCGACAAAATTGCCGAGGTCAAGGGCGTGAGCGCATCCGAGGTCGAGCGAGCCACGTTTGAAAACGGCAAAAAGCTTTACGGTATGGAGGATATGTGATGTACGAGCCAAAGATAATACTGAGCGGCGCGCCGAACGCGCGCGACCTCGGTGGAATCGAAACAAAGGACGGCAGAACACTCAAATACGGCCGGCTTATCCGCAGCGGAATGCTCTCTCGCCTTGACGATAACGATATTGCATATCTCAAAAACGCCGGACTGCGCACCGTTGTTGACTTTAGAACCGCAGCCGAGCGCATGCAGAAGCAGGATAGACTGCCCGAAGGCACAGAGTACATAATCTGCCCGATACTTGAGGATAAGGCCGAGGGCATAACTCGCGATAAGCCCGAGACCGAGGACGAGGAGGCGCAGCGCACGGTGAAAATGGCGCAGAGGCTCATGGCACGCGATCCGGACGGCGCAGCGCAGATGCGTTCGCTGTATCCGATCATGGTGTCGGTCGAGCACTCGGTGCAGCATTACAGGAAATTCTTTGAGATACTCCTGCGCCATGAGGAAGGCGCGCTGCTGTATCACTGCACCATGGGTAAGGACAGGGTAGGCACGGCAACGGCGCTGATCCTCTCGGCTCTCGGCGTGCCGCGCGAGACGATCTATGCCGACTATCTTATAACGCGCGACCGCTGTGCTCCGGGAACGGAGAAGCTCGTCAATAACTGCAAAAAATACACCGACGATGCCAAAACGCTGGAGTTTATCCGCATGATAGATACCGTGCAGGAGGATTTCCTCGACGCGGCCCTGGATACGATAGATGAGCTTCACGGCGGCATGGAGAGCTTTCTGCGCGATAAGATGTCGCTTGACGATGAAAAACTCAAACGCCTCGAGGAGCTGTATCTGGAGTGATGAAAAACCGGCGCAGGCCTTTGCCTGCGCCGGTTCAGTCTTCGAGAAATTCGGAATAGCAGTCGAGCGTCAGACAGCCGGAGAGCTGCGTGAGCAGGCACTGCATATCGGAGCTGTTGTATTCGTTATCCGGCGCGGAAAGGTTTTTTCCTGCCGGTATGTCATACGAGAGCATTGCTCGCACACATGTGCCCTTGCCCTCGCCGCGGCTTTCGATGATAAGCGCACCATTGTGCAGCTGCGCGATGCTCTTGGCAACGGCAAGACCTATGCCGCTTCCTGCCGGGCGCGAAAGGCTGTCGCGCTGCTTGTATTTTCCGAAAACGGTGGACAGCTCATCGGGAGGAATGCCCGCGCCGTTATCGTCAACGCAGACTATAAGGTTTTTGCCCGTCCTCAGCAGCGAGACGGCGATCCTGCCGCCGCGGCTGCAGCTTGCTATGCCGTTTGACAGAAGGTTGAGCACCAGCTGACTGATAAGTGCCCGGTCTGCGACGAGGCGAACATGTTCCTCGGCGCTGAACGAGATGCTTATATTCTGCTTCTGCGTGAGAAGGTTCACGGTGTCGATCATATTCCTGAAGAGTTCGGTCATGTCGATCGGCTCGGGGCGGAAGGGAAGCGAGCCTTCCTCAATGCCGGAGAGCGTGCCGAGATTGTCCAAAGCGCGCTTTATGCGGTAATAGTTGCGGTTGAGAGTACTGACATATTCGCTGAGCTTGTCGTTTGCAACGTCCTCGGCGATAACGGATATGCACGATGCGGAAAATTTTATGTTCGACATGCACGAGCGCAGCGTGTCAAAAACGCTGTCGCTGGGTGAGGAGGGGAAACCGTCGCAGCTTATGACGTGGATGCGGTATCCGTTTGCCGAGCTTACCTTCACCGTGCAGCTTTTTTCGCCTATGAGCGCCGTCGTAACAAAGCTGTCTGCCTGGTTATTTGAAATGTGCGAGGGCATGAGCATATCCACGGGCTTTGACGTGAGGTCGGCACCGACAAGACCGACTGCGGCAGGGTTCATGTACACTATTTTTCCGCGGCGCGACACCGCGACGGCTGTTTCGAGCATAGAGAATGCGGCGGACAAAAGTACGGAATCCGACATTTATCTTCACCTCGTAAGTTTTTTCGGTACTATTCTATCAAAAACAAGCAAAATATACAATAGGCGGCCTCAAAAAGGCGATTTTTTAACGGATATTTGGCTGTATCGAAATATTGATTTTTGAGCATAGTATATGTTACAATTATGGCAATACAGCAAGTAATGTTTTCCGCGCTGAAATTAATAAAATGGAGGAACATAAAAAATGATCAAAGTTGCTATCAATGGTTTTGGCCGCATCGGCCGTCTGGCATTCAGAGCCGGCATCGTCGCTGACGATATCGAGATCGTTGCCATCAATGCTCCCGACAAGACCCCTGCTCAGCTGGCGTACACCGTTAAGTACGACTCTGTGCACGGCCGCTTCCAGGGAACCGTTGAGTATGACGATAATTCCATAACCGTAAATGGCAAGCGCGTCGCCGTCGTCGGCAACCGCAACCCGGCAGAGCTGCCCTGGGGCGAAATGGGCGTTGAGTACGTTCTCGAATGCACCGGCGCATTCCTCACCACCGAGAAGGCACAGGCTCACCTTGACGCAGGCGCACAGGTCGTCGTCCTGTCCGGCCCGTCCAAGGACGATACCCCGATGTTCGTCTGCGGCGTAAACCTCGATAAGTACACTCCCGACATCAAGGTCGTTTCCAATGCATCCTGCACCACCAACTGCCTTGCACCTCTTGCTAAGGTCATCAACGACAACTTCGGCATCGTCGAAGGCCTCATGACCACCGTCCATGCAGACACCGCAACTCAGGAAGTCGTTGACGGCTTCTCCAAGAAAAACTGGCGTCTCGGCCGCGGCGTTCACGGCAATATCATCCCCACCAGCACCGGCGCTGCAAAGGCTGTCGGCAAGGTCATCCCCGAGCTTAAGGGCAAGCTGACCGGTACCTCCATGCGTATCCCCAGCGCTGACGTTTCCATCGTTGACCTGACCTGCCGCCTCGAGAAGGGCGCAAGCTACGACGAGATCTGCGCAGCGGTCAAGGCAGCAAGCGAAGGCCCGATGAAGGGCGTTATCGAGTACTGCGAGGACGAGGTCGTTTCCTCCGACTTCATCACCGATCCTCACACCAGCATCTTCGACGCAAAGGCCGGCCTGGCTCTCAACGACAACTTCGTAAAGCTCATGGCATGGTACGATAACGAGTGGGGCTTCAGCTGCAAGATGCTCGACCTCACCCGCCACATCGACAAGGTCCGCAAGGCATAATTTTTGCCGAAAAACCGCCGATCTGCATGAAATCCGAACGGTTTCGGAACTTTTAAGCTAAGTACGAAAACTGCTGCCAAGTACGATAACGATCGGCTGATACGAAAACTATTAAAAATGGCCTCTTTTTGCTTGATAGTTTCAGGCAGAAAGAGGCTGTTTTGCTGATATAGAATCGCCCTGCCGCATTAGGCCGGTTGATACAATAAAACATAAGAATAAAGACTACATCGATGCGGATTTATTATACGTTTTTCATCCTATGACCTCGCCGAGCACTTTCACGAAGAATATGACGAGGACGCATATCATTATCGGCTTTACGGCCTTGCTGCCGCCTTTTTTGAAAAAGCTTGAGCCGAGCCAGTTGCCGGCAATGGAAAACAGTCCGGCGACGAGCCCGACTGCGAAAATGACCTTGCCGTTTATGAGGAAAACTACAAGCGCCGAGATGTTCGTTGCGAGGTTTATAGCCTTGCTTACGCCGTTTGCCTCCGTTACGGGCATATGAGCCGCGGCCGTGAGCAGCAGAATGAGAAACGTTCCCGTGCCCGGACCGTAAAAGCCGTCGTAAGCGCCGATAATAAATGCGATAGTGCAGCTCAAAAGCGTGGTCTTGAGCCTTGAATACGGCTCGCGCTCGCCGCTGAGCGCTTTGCCTTTCATGACGTACAGCGCCGTCAGCGGAAGAATGACGAGCATGATTATCTTGAACACACCGTCGTCAATAAGCAGCGCAAGGTTTGCGCCGCAGGCTGAGCCTGCCAGCGCGAACAGCACGCAGAATATCGCCTGCTTCCAGGGGATAAAGCCGCTTTTCGTGTAGCGCACGGTGGTGAGCGTCGTGCCCATGGCGGAGCTTACCTTGTTAGTCCCTATGGCGAAGTGAACGGGAAAGCCGGCTATGAGATACGCAGGCAGCGAGATCAGTCCGCCGCCGCCGGCAACGGCATCGACAAATCCTGCAAGAAAAACGAGCGGACAGACGATGAGGTATTGAATTATCGAAATTTCCATGGCCTTACTCGGCAGTCTCCCACAGCAGCAAGTTGCTTTCGCATTTTGCTTTAAGCTGCCCCTTGTCCATCAGCCATGCGAGGTATGACTTCACGGTGCTGCCGACAAGCGCGTATTGCTCAAAGCTCAGCTCAAGAGCATATTCGTCAAAAAGCCGTTTGAGAAGCGCTTCAAAATTCACGGGCTGCGTGCAAATAGACTTGATACGTCCGGCAATCTCATTGACAGTGTCGATATTATACTGCGCAAGCTCGCTTACATCTTCGCAGGCCTCCGCGTGAGCCGGAACGAAAAATGCACCGCTGAGCGACTTGACTTCTTCAAGCGTGTCGAGATATGCCTGAACGTCGTATATAAATCCGATGCGGTATTTTTCGAGTGTTGCACGGCTTGAAAGGCAGTCGGCAAGGAACACAACATTATCCGGCGTTCTGAAGCCGACCATTTCAAAACAGTGTCCCGGCAGAGGAATGATCTCAAAGCCCTCGGGAAGCTCGGCGGATGCAAGCTCGTCCGCGTCCGACTCCTGTGCCATCAAGAACTTGTGCCGCAGCGCCTTCGGAGGAAAACCGCCGTAAAGAAGCGCCGGCTCGAGCAGCGTGTGGCGCGTAAAGTCGCGCTCAACGCCCGGAGCATAGACCTTGCATCCGGTCTGCGCCTTAAGATATTTGCAGCCGCCGATGTGGTCTGCGTGAGAATGGGTGCACAGTATCGCGCGCAGCGCCCAGCCGTTTTTGTCAAGTATCTGCCGCACCTTGCGCCCGGCTTCCTTGTCGTTGCCGCTGTCGATAAGATAAACGTCCTTATCCCCGTCGAGATAAAGCCCGATCTTGGCAGGGCAGTTAATATAATAAGTGCTGTTTAAAACCTGAATAAGCTCGTACATTGTATCACCTCATTTAACCGATACAGTTTATCATAAGTTCATTTTCCGGGCAATAAAAATCCTTGCAGAAATATTTAATTGTGCTATACTTACTTCTGTTCGTTTGGAACAATTTTGATTGAAACCGGGCGATAATATTGTTTGTAAATGAAAATGCCGATCTGTACAGGCACCTGACGTTTGCCTCGGTCGGCGGATTTTTCGGTGCGTATGCGATACTGTGCCGCAGCGGAATACTTGCCAGCGCGCAGACCATGAACCTGCTGGAGCTTACGCTCAATGCGCTGCGCGGCGACGCGGTCGCGGTGCTGCTGCATCTGGGTGCGTTCGTGCTGTACGTTGCAGGCACGATGATGACGGTGCTCTTGCCGCACTTTTTCGGCATCGATATGCGCCGTGCAGCGCCTGTTATCGACGCGCTTGCCTGTGTTGCGCTGTGCTTCATTCCGGCCGATGCAAACGTTATCCTCGCGCTGTACCCCATATTCTTTGCGATGAGCGTGCAGTGGAGCACCTTTTCCGGAGCTAAGGGATTTGTAAGCTCAACCATATTCTCCACAAACAATACAAAGCAGGCATCCCTTGCCTTTGCGCAGTATATAACCGACGGCGACCGTGTGCATTTCAAAAAAGTGAAGTTTTATCTCTTCACACTGCTTGCTTTCCACGTCGGCGCTGCGGTAGGCTTCTTTGCCGTCAAGCTCATGGGCGTTCAGGGCGCGTGGGTCAATATCATCCTTGCCGCCGCGGCCTATTCAATGGTCGTCTGCGAGGACAGATACTTAAGCCTCTGCGAGGACGAGGATAAAGAAGAGGAAGTCGCATAAATTTAATAATGATTAATAATGTAAAACAGCTCCCAACGGAGCTGTTTTTTATGTTTATGCGAAATTATATTATCAGCCCGTATTTATCACACAGGGGAAGCAGCGCGCTTTCGTCAAGTGCACCCTCGTACAGGGCGCGGCCCTGATACACACGCAGAGCGGAATCGAGCACGTCGGCGTCATCGCAGACAAGGCACAGAGGCTTATTTATCATGTACTGGCAGTCGGCAAAGATATCGACATCATCCCAGCCGGAAAGCTTTATTGCTATCATTGCGTCATCAGTGTCAAGTGCATCGGAAAGAGTATCTTCAAGCTCGTTCGTTACGGAAAGCACCTTGCCGTGCTTTGCATCGACAGGAAGATACATCGGGTCTTTCTCCGTTGAGGCCGGGAGCATGTCGCCGTGCTCGGGAGCCGGGCGGACAAACCCTGCACCGTCGAGAGCATTTGCGAGTGCCGCGATGTGCTCGCCCGTTGTTCCGCAGCAGCCGCCGAACACGGCAACGCCTGCATCGAGCATCTCATCGACAAGGGCGACAAACTCATCGGGAGGGCAATCGTAAACGGTCTTACCGTCAACTATCTGCGGCATACCGGCGTTGGGCTTGGCTATGAGCGGAACGCGCGCAAACTCGCGCAGGCGCTTGAGATGCACGAGCATCTGCTCCGGGCCTGCCGAGCAGTTAAGGCCGAAAGCGCTTATGCCCATGCCCTGCAAAACGGTCAGTGCCGCCGTGACGTCGGTTCCGGACAGGCTGCGCCCGCTCTCGTCGCAGGTGAAGGTCACAAAAATGGGCTTATCGCTCACGCTGCGCACAGCCAGCACCGCCGCGCGCGCGTCGGAAAGCGTCATCATCGTTTCTATAACGAAAAGATCGACCCCTGCCTCCTCAAGACCTGCGGCCTGCTCGGTGTAGATATCCACAAGCTCCTCAAACGAGGCCTCGCCGAGCGGACTTAAGAACATACCTGTCGGCGAAATATCGCCTGCGACCCACGCTTTGCCGCCGGCGGCTTCCTTGGACAGCGCGGCAAGACGGCGGTTATATTCGTCTGTTTTGTTAAAAATGCCGTGCTCTTCAAGCTTGCGCCTGTTTGCGCCGAAGCTCGGCGAATACAAAACGTTGCTGCCTGATGCAACATAGCTTTTTTGAATATCAAGAATGCTCTCGGGATGCTCGAGCACCCACTGCTCGGCGCTGACATCGCCCATGTAGCCGCGCTTTTGCAGCTCGGTGCCTGTTGCGCCGTCAAGAATAAGAGGAAAACGGATCTCCATATTAAAAACCTCCGTAATGAGTTTAAAAAGACATGTTTTCGGCGAATGCCGCGGCAAAATCCGCGCGTCCGGACAGCTCTATATAGCCGCAATCATGTGCAAGACGCCGCACCATGCCGCGCTTTTCCGGGTCAAGCGCCATCATTGCAGCTCCGGCAAGGGCTGTGTTTCCAATACTGTGCAGCTTATCTTTTTCAATGCGCGGCAGCATGCCGATCTTCATCGCGCTTTCCGTATCGACATAGCTTCCGAAACCGCCCGCAAGATACAGACCGTCAATATCGGAGCTTTCCATTTCTTTCGCGGCAAGGAGAACGTCGATCCCTGCCGCTACAGCCGCCTTTGCAAGCTGAAGACTGCGTACGTCCTGCGCGGTGAGACAGACCTCGCGCGTCAAGTGAAAAACGCCGTTGCCGTTTTCGTCGCGCGTTAGATATCTGCGCATTTTTTCGGGAGCTTCCTCCGGCGGAAGGAGCCTGCCGCCTTCGTCAATGCAGCCGCAGTCAATGAGCGCGGCTGCAAGGTCGATAAGCCCCGAGCCGCACAGGCCGCAGGGGGCATCTCCGCCTATGACGTCGTACAAAAATCCGCCGTCGTATCGAACATGGCTCACGGCTCCGTCAACCGCCGCCATTCCGCAGCTTATGCCGGCTCCCTCAAACGCAGGCCCCGAAGCTACGGCGCAGCATGCAAAGCCGTCGCTTCCGCCTAGAGCCATCTCGCCGTTTGTGCCGATATCAAGAAACAGACTGCGCCCCGGCTTTTTATAAAGCCCGGATGAGAGCAGACCGGCTGTGATATCGCCGCCGACGTAACCGGCAACGCAGGGCGAATAGTGCACAGGCGCGTCGAGCAGTACATCATTGCAATCAATTTCAAAAAGCGTTTCGGGCTTGAACGGAGCGCGCGCTATGCCCTCAACGGGGAGAGACGCAAATATGTGCTGCATGACGGTGTTTCCGACAAGGACGGTGTGCCGAAGCTCCGACTTGCTTTTTCCGCAGTCCTCGAGCGCGCGGCTTATCATATCTTCGATCTGCGCGCGGATGATGCGCGAAAGCTCATTCAGCCCGTTGGGGGTCTCCATAGTATATTGAATGCGGCTTATAACGTCGCCGCCGTAGGCCGCCTGGGCGTTCCACGCACTTATGGTTTTTAACTCACGTCCGCCGGCAAGCTCGTAAAGCCGAACGGCCACAGTTGTCGTTCCGAGATCGACCGCGGCGGCAAGGCCGCTCATTTTTCCGGCGCAGGAGACTATCTCCGGCGTCTGCGTGAGTATTCTGCCGCCGGACTTTTCCGGCAGCGTGACCACGTCGCCGTCGTTGGGAACAACGCGGCAGGCAAGGCGCGAAACGGAGTTTACGCCGACGCGGCATTTGCCGCATTTGCCTCTGCCGCCGCATGCGGCCGGCAGGGTAAAGCCCGATCTTCGCAGAGCGCTCAGCAGCGTTTCGCCGTCTTCGGTTTTAATGTCAAAACTTTTGCCGCCCAGCAGCACCCGAACGCTTGACACGGACATCACCCCTTAATATAATATATCATATTACATACAAAGCTTGGGCTTTGTCAAGAGGCTGAGATCATATGACGGATATTCTTACTCTTGCGCGTGAAAACGGCTTTTCGCATATCGGCTTTGCCGATATGTCGGCGCTCACGCCGCTGGAGGAAGTGCGCAAAATGTGCTCTGCCGACCGCTGCGGACAGTGGAACACAAACTGGTCGTGTCCGCCGGCCTGCGGCAGCATAGAGCACGCGAAGCGCCGTATAGCGCAGTATAATAAGTGCCTTATCGTGCAGACTTCAGGGGAGCTTGCCGATGAGTTCGATTACGACGGCATGCAGAGCACCGCAAAAAAGCATAAGAGCGCGTTTTTGAACTTTGCGAGGCAGGCACGAATCCTGTACCCCGGCTGCCTTCCTCTCACGGCGGGGGCATGTACGATATGCAAGAAGTGTACGTATCCGAACAAGCCGTGCCGATACCCGTCAAAACGTCTGTCGTCAATGGAGGCTTTCGGCCTTTTTGTAAGCGATGTATGCTCCCGTTCGGGACTTGGATACAACTACGGAGCGCGCACGATGACTTACACCTCGTGCCTTCTGTATTCTGAGGAGTGAATGTTATGCAGACTGCGAAAGAGATCTTTCTTGAAATGCTCAAGCCCGACGCTCAGCCCGAGCGTCAGCTCAAGCAATACGAGGCGCTGCATATGTGCCTGTATGACCCCATAAACGCATATCTGCGCGGCAACCGCAAGCGCGGCACGATCAGCGTTGACCGTTGGGGAACGACCATAAGCTTCCCGGAGGATGCGCCGGGCGCGATGCCGCTTAACCACGGCAATATGGCAGTGTGCCGGGATATAACGCGCTGGCGTGAAACGGTGCACGCACCGGATATCGAAAGCGCCTGCACCGAGGGCTGGGATGAGTGCCGCAGAAAAGCGCGCGCGGCAGCCGGGAACGAGCAGCTAGTCGCCGGATTTATGGGCACGGGCATATTCGAGCAGTGCCATTTCCTCATGGGCTTTGAGCCGACGCTCACCAATCTCTATGAGCATCCGGACGAGATGCACGAGCTTATCGAGTATATAACCGAGTACCGCCTGCGCTATGTGAAAATGCTCATCGACAATTTGCAGCCGGACGTCATATTCTCACACGACGACTGGGGCACGAAGGATGCGCTGTTCATGAAGCCGGATATGTGGCGCGAGTTTTTCAAGGAGCCTTACCGCCGCTTTTACGGCTATATCCGCTCGCGCGGCTGCATTGCCGTGCACCATGCGGATTCCTATCTCGTGCCTATAGTTGACGATATGGCCGAGATCGGCATTCAGGTCTGGCAGGGTACTCTGCCGGAAAACGATATTCCGGCCCTGCAGCGCCACCTTAAAGGAAAGCTCGTTCTCATGGGCGGCATGGGAGCCGCGATCGACAGGCAGGATATAAGCGGCGAGGCTATCCTCGCTTACGCAAGGAAAACGCTGAGTACCTGCTGCCCGGGCGGACATTTTATCCCGTCGATAACCTACGGCGTTCCCGGCGCAGTGTTCGGGCATGTCGATCGGTATATTAATCAGGCGATAGACGAATACAACGCAAAGCTTCACGCGCCGTCGTTCAATCTGCCGCCGGTGCCGCGCCGTGTGCTCGGAGATAAGGCTGCGAGCGCCGTCGAAGAGGCAAAGCCCGTATCCGAGGAAGAACCGGGCGATAACCTGCTTGACCGTATAAGCGCTGCGCTTTGCCGCGGCCAGCAGAAGAAGCTGCTTGCGCTGTGCAAACAGGCGCTCGACGAGGGCTTTGCCGCGCAGGAGATACTCTCCGACGGCCTTGTCAAAGGAATGAACAAGCTCGGCGACGATTTCTCGGCAAACCGCGTTTTCGTTCCGGAGATGCTGATCGCTGCGCGCTGCATGTCGGCCGCGACCGAGCTTTTAAAACCCCACATGGTCGGCGAGGGCGGCGAGAGCGCGACGGTCGGCAGCGCCGTTATCGGAACCGTGCGCGGAGATATGCACGATATCGGCAAAAACCTTGTCAAGATCATGATGGAGGGCAGCGGAATAGCGGTCTATGACCTCGGAACGGACGTATCCGCCGAGCAGTTTATCGAGACCGCTGTTGAGCATGACTGCGGCATTATAGCCTGCTCATCGCTGCTGACTACAACGATGAATGAGATGCGCCGCGTTGTTTCGCTTGCGCAGGAAAAAGGCATACGCAAAAAAGTAAGGATACTTATCGGCGGCGCGCCCATAAGTCAGAGCTTTTGCGACGAGATAGGCGCCGATGTGTACACGGAGGATGCCGGCGCCGCTGCGCGCGCCGCATTGGAGATACTGAAGACATGTCAAAACGGCAAGTAAGAGATGAGAACAAAATGCGCGTTGTGAAGATCGCGCAGGACTTATTCATCGACGAAGGTGTGGCAGCAACAAGCGTTAACCGCATTGCCAAGGAGGCCGGCCTTACTCCTATGTCGGTCTACCGCTATTTCGGCACAAAGGACGGACTTGTTATTGCCGCGTGGCGCGACGCGCTTGCGCAGTTTTATGAAAAATTCATGGAGCGCTACACCCGGCGAAGCGAAAATTTGCAGACCGGCTTTGAAAAATACGTTGCCTGCATGGAGGAGTACACAAACGCCTACACGGAGTTTCCGAAGTGGTATGCCTACACGCGCGAGATGCTCAGCTACGCGATGGAGGAAAATATCGAGACCGAGCTGAATATAAACGATGTGTTCTGGCAGTTTACCGACAGGGAGATACCTATCCCGGCGCTCGTTGCGCTGCGCGAGGGGATCGCCGACGGCTCGATCCGGCCGGACATTGATATCCACATGATCTATCAGATACTTGTCAACGCTTACACGGGAACAAACATCTATGATGGTACAAAATACGCCATCGACCCTGTTGAAACTCTGCGAACCTCGTCTGCAATTATAGCTAATTACATAAAAAACGACACTTGAGTTTATGCAATTTATACGGAATTTTCAAAATGACCAAATATTTTGCCGGTTAAGTAACAAAAGATGCGGAAATGCTTTGATAATTTGATAAAATTCAAACAAATAGAACAAAGCGTTTCCGCACAAATTTTTTTGGGCACGTGTGTTAGTACCTATAACATTACTGCCCGTGGGAGAAAAATATTTGATGCAGGAGTGATATAAAATGAAGCACAGCATAAGCGAGTGCATTCCATGCTGGAGCCTGCTTGCCGAAAAGCACAGGCGCAGGCTTCAAGACAACGCGATCTTCCGCAGCTATAAAAGGAGAGAGCACGTTGTTTTCAAAACGGTGAAAAAGGACGGCATCGTGTTTGTCCTTGAAGGGGGAATAAGAGTTTACCTCGCATCTGACACCGGACGCGAGGTGACTCTGTTCCATTTAAAAAAAGGCGATGCGTTTAGCATAATGACGGTCGATAATGCCCTTGAAACGGACGTGATACCGTGCCTCCAGTCGGATGGCGAAACTACTCTCGCGTATTTGCAGCGGCCTGATATGGCGGTCGTTGCGCATGACGAGTGGCAGATGGCGCTTTTCATTTACGAAACCTGTGCAAAGAGCGCTCAGGCCATACTTAACAATATTTCTTACTTCGTGTTTAACGATCTGAGGCACTGCATAGCGCGCGAGCTGATTGAAAAAAGCCGCGAGCTGAAAACAAATTCGGTTTTTGTGACTCATGAGGAGATCGCAAACAGCCTGGGTACGACACGCGTGGTCATAAGCCGCGAGCTTGATAAGCTGCGTGACCTCGGCATTATCGGAACCGGACGCGGAAGGATAAATATCCTCGACGGAGCAGCGCTTGAAAAAATAGCAGGTCTGTAATAATTGTCTCTCGCACCTTATTCCCCTCTTACACATCGGCGGCAGAGGGAGCTGTCGCCGATGTGGCTTTAAACTCGGAAGGACAACACTGTGGATACATACTTTGTCAGCGAAAAATGCGTTGGCTGCGGCGGTTGCCATTCAAGGTGCCCCGTCGGCTGTATCGACGCATCAAAAAAGCCTCTGATCATTGATAATAGCAGATGCATAGGCTGCGGTGCATGCTATTTGGCATGCCCTATAAGAGCCATTGTAAAACGCTGAAACTCCAATGTACCTTACTGCACTATGTGCAGACATAATAAAAATTTTTAGGAGGAATCATAATGTATTACAGCAGCGGTAACTACGAGGCATTTGCCACACCGAAAAAGCCGGAAGGCATCGATAAGAAATCGGCCTACATAGTAGGCACCGGCCTTGCGGGTCTGGCCGCAGCCTGCTTCCTTATCCGTGACGCACAGATGCCAGGCGACCACATCACGCTTTTCGAGCACCTGCCCCTCGCCGGCGGCTCCTGCGACGGCATCTACGATGCGACCAAGGGCTTCATCATGCGCGGCGGACGCGAGATGGATAACCACTTTGAATGCATGTGGGATCTGTTCAAGTCCATCCCCTCTATCGTAAATCCCGGCGAGACCGTTTTCTCCGAGTACTATCATCTGAACAAGGAAGACCCGAACTTCTCTCTGTGCCGCGTCACCGAAAAACAGGGCCAGGACGCGCACACCGACAGAAAGTACGGTCTTACTCCCGGTGCCGCTACCCAGCTGCTGAAGCTGTTCATGTCCACCAACAAGTCCCTCGAGGATAAGAAGATCGACGATGTGTTCGACGATGAGTTCTATGCAACGAACTTCTGGACCTACTGGCAGACCATGTTCGCATTTGAAAAATGGCACTCCGCGCTTGAGATGAAGCTGTATCTGCAGCGCTACATCCACCACATCGACGGTCTGCCCGATCTGAGCGCACTGCGCTTCACTCGCTATAATCAGTATGAATCCATGATCCTGCCCATGTGCAAGTACATCACCGATCACGGCGGCAAGATCCTTTATGACACGACCGTTACCAACATCGTCTGCGACTGCACCCCCGAGAAGAAGGTCGCAAAGAAGATCGAGTACACTCAGGGCGGCGTAGAGAAGGTCATCGACCTCACCGAGGATGATCTTGTCATCTGCACCAACGGCTGCCAGGGCGATGCTTCCGCATACGGCGATAACACCCATGCTCCCGTCGTCACCGTTAAGAACGGCGAAGGCCCCTCTATCGAGATGTGGAAGAAGATCGCTGCTCAGGATCCGGCATTCGGCCGTCCCGAGAAGTTCTTTGCAGGCATCAAGGAGACCTCGTGGGAATCCTGGACCGTCGATACAGCAAACAAGCAGATCCTCGATGCTATCCAGAAGATCTGCAAGCGCGATCCTCTGTCCGGCAAGGTCGTCACCGGCGGCATAGTTACCTGCCGCGATTCGAGCTGGCTCGTAAGCTGGACCATCAACCGCCAGGGCCAGTTCCAGGAGCAGCCGGCAGACCATTGCCTGATCTGGGTCTACGGCCTCAACTGCTGGGACGATGAAGGCGACTTCATCAAAAAGCCCATGTACCAGTGCACCGGCATTGAGCTTGCTGCAGAGTGGCTGTATCACATCGGCATCCCCGAGGATCAGATCATGGATCTTGCAACCAATGAGTGCAATACCACTCCGTGCATGATGCCTTATGTAACCACATTCTTCATGCCCAGAGCCGAGGGTGACCGTCCCAAGGTCGTTCCCGACAGTTCCGTTAACCTTGCATTCGTCGGCCAGTTTGCAGATACTCCGCGCGACACCGTTTTCACCACCGAGTACTCCATCCGTACCGGTATGGAAGCAGTCTACACGCTGTGCAATGTTGACCGCGGCGTTCCCGAGGTCTGGGGCTCGGTGTATGATATCCGCGACCTGCTTTATGCAACTAGCAAGCTGCTCGACGGCAAGAAGCCGGCAGAGTTCCTGCTCCCGACCATCATGCCGATCCTCGGCCTGCTCAAGGAGCCTCTGACGAACAACGTTGTTGCCGATCTGCTCAAGAAGTACAATATAGTATAAGTAAAAAGTCAGTGTTGCCCCCGATTTGCTGTGTCCGGCGGATGAACGGTTCATCATCCGCCGACCGGGGAAACGGAGGTTTAGGGTGCGGCTCTCCCACGCCGCACCCTTTTTATATGCTTTATAATTTAGTAAAAAAACAGTTCATGCAAATGAACTGTTTTTTATATCATTCTTATTCCCATTGATAAAAGGATAAGCCCGAGGCTTACGATGAGAACAGTGCTGACCTTGAGAATATATTTGTTGTACTTTGCGGGCACAAGCGCGCCGAATGCGCCGAATGCAAGCATGAATACGCAGGTTCCAAGTCCAAATGCGAACATACTCTCGGCACCCTTTGCGGCAGAGCCTGAGGCTGCGGCAAAAAGCCACATGCTTGCCAGTGCACCGCAGGGCATGAGACCCGTCAGCAATCCGATGACAAGAGGCCGCCCGCCTTTGAATCTGCACGGCTTTGTGAGCTCGGGGCTTATCTGCCTGAGAAACGGAACGCCCCACATCATAAGTCCTATAATCACGACCAGACCGCCGCAGATCGTAAAGAGCATGCTCTTAAACTGTGTATCGTAAGTTATTACCGTGCCGATGGCCCCAAAAACCGCTCCGACGACCGTGTAGCTGAGCAGCCTGCCGGCATTGTAGGCAACTGCGTTTTTCTGCGTCAGCATAATTCCGCCGCACATGCCGATGCAGTGTACACCCGACAACAGCCCAATGACAAACAAAACGCCGAAACCGGCACCGGATTCCGCCTGCGGCACATTGACAAGCCCCGTGAGCCATGGCAGGGCAAAATACAAAACAATAACGCTCGCAGCGCCGATCATGTCGGATATAAGTCCGCTTTTGCCGCTGCCGACGGGGTATCCGATATCCGAAAGCGCGGCTTTTATCTCGCCTGGCGTTATAATATCCGGGTCGTACTGCGCCGTGACGCTGCTTTTGCGGTAGCTTGCCCTGCACGTCAAAATGCCGCGCCTGTGCGTTATTTTCCGCGCGATCTCATCCTCGCACTGCGGACATACCATGCCATCTACTTTTTCTGCAAAAACTTCACTTCTCAATATTCTTCAACCTCAGAGAATTAAGTAAAACACCGTTTGAACTAAGCGACATTGCCGCCGCGGCTATTGACGGGTTCACAATACCGGCAGCGGCTATCGGGATGCATATAATATTGTATATGACCGCCCAAACGAGGTTCTGCCGGATTATCTTCATGGTGCCCTTTGAAAGTCGGAATATCAGCGGCACCGCGCAGATGCTGCCGCCGGCTATCATAACGTCGGCAGAGTCTATTGCAATATCGGTTCCGCTTCCGACGGCAATGCCGATATCGGCGCAGACAAGAGCGGGGGAGTCGTTGATCCCGTCGCCGACCATGGCAACGTGCCGCCCCTCGGCCTGAAGCTTTTTGACCGCATCGGCCTTGTCCGAGGGCTTGACCTCCCAGATAACGTTTTCAATGCCGAGAAGCCCGGCAACGCGCTTGGCCTTTACTTCCTTGTCGCCGCTTATCATCCAAACGTCGATACCGGCGGCTTTGAGCTTTTCTACCGCGTCCTTTGCGTCGGGACGAATGATCTCGCCGTCATTGGCCATGCCGAAGGTCAGGGTGCCGGTTTTGTCGAAAATAACGGTGTCGGTCTTGTATGCTCGCTCAAGCTGATCGCCGCCGCGAAACAGAATGCCCATTTCCGCCGCACGTCCGGAGCCTGTCATGATCGCCGTAGGCGTAGCAAGCCCGAGCGCGCACGGGCAGGCAATGACAAGAGTGGCGCACACGCAGTTTACCGCCTGAGCCAGGTTGCCTTTGTCAGCGAAAAAGTACCAGCGGCAGAACACCGCCGCGGCGATGAGCACGACGATAGGGACAAACACGGTGGCGATCTTATCGGCAAGCCTTGCGATCGGCGCTTTTTCGCTCTGCGCATTGCTTACGATGTCGATTATCTGCTGAAGCATTGTCGTTTTCCCTATGCTGCCGCACGAGAGCAGCACCTGCCCGTCGCGGCACAGCGTTCCGCAATACAGCGTATCGCCCGGCTGCTTTCTTATCGGCTCGCTTTCGCCGGTCAGCATGGATTCATCGGCGAGGCACTCGCCGTCGGAGATAACGCAGTCTATCGGAATATGGTCGCCTGAGCGTATAACGATGCTGTCCGAGGGCAGGATATCGTTCAGGCCGACCTCGATCTCGGCGCCGCCGCGGAGTATGTGCGCCGTTTCGGGCTGGAGGTTTATGAGCCTGCGTATGGCGGCCGAGGCCTCGTAGCGCGAGGTCGTCTCCATGTATTTTCCGAACAGGATCAGCGACAGCAGCACACACTCGGAAAGAAAATACAGCTTCGTGTTGTGGTACACCGTGAATGTTATGTACGCAGAGTAGGCGTATATTATGGTCGTTGACAGCGCAACGAGAAAGTCCATGCCGAGGATCTTTTGCCTCAGCGCCCTGTAAGCGCCTTTGTAGAAATACATTCCCGGCCAGAACTGAACGACCGTGGCCAGCAAAAACTGAATAAGCGGACGCAGACTCCACATAAGCGGCATGGTGAAAAGGACGCTTATGCAAAGCGTCCTTAAAAGCGCCAGCCTGCCGTGTGCCTCGCTCTCCTCGTCGCCGCAGGCAGGGCAGGATACATACAGACCGTTATTTTGCCGCATTTTTAAGCTTCCTGTACTCTTTGAAGCATATTGCCGAGCAGGGCAGGCAGAACATGGGGATGTGGAACAAAAGCACCCAGCTGAGCCAATCGACGCCCTGATAGAACACGCCGTCATAGGTGACGCCCTTTATAAGATCAAAATAGGAAAAATTCCATACGCCCCAGTTGCCGGTGAACGAGCCGCACAGGTGAATGATAAGAAACGACGCCGTAGTGAAAACTCCGGCGACTGCGCCGACAAGCGTTGCCGAGGCTCTTGCACTTCTTGCAAGAAACAGCGTGACCACCGGCAGCACATACACCGTCAGATTCAGCGCCCAAAGCGACAGGGGAATGGTGTAGCCCCAGTTATAAGCCTGACGGATGTGATCTCCGTCGTGTATGAGTATCGCGATGAGCATGATAACGGTGCAGACGGTAAGCGTTTTTATAACCTTTTTGTCAAGCTTCGTGTCAAGCAGCTTGACGGCTTTTGCCTCTTTTTCTGACATGTCTGTTCTCCTCCTAAATCGTGGTATGTTAAAATTGACCACTTGGTAAATTTAAATTAGCACGATCGCGAGGGAATGTCAACAGTTTTATTGACCGAATGGTAAATTTCTTCTGATTATGTATCCTCTCTATGCAAGGGCATTTTAATTTCTGCTTAACAAAGAACTGATAGCTAAAAAGAAAAACTCCGAACGTAATCGTTCGGAGCTTTTTTGGAGGCGTCACCCGGATTTGAACCGGGGAATCGCGGATTTGCAGTCCGCTGCCTTACCACTTGGCTATGACGCCATATTAGTTTGCAGGCTTTTTAATGCAGCCTGCAAACATTTTTTGGAGCGGGCAACGAGACTCGAACTCGCTACCTCCACCTTGGCAAGGTGGCGCTCTACCGGATGAGCTATGCCCGCAAATGGTGCCTCCGGTCGGAGTTGAACCAACGACACGCGGATTTTCAGTCCGCTGCTCTACCTACTGAGCTACAGAGGCGTATGCTGATAAAATGGTGGGAACAACTGGACTCGAACCAGTGACCCCCTGCTTGTAAGGCAGGTGCTCTAACCAGCTGAGCTATGCTCCCTCATCAGCGGCTTGTTTATTATACTAAAGCTGACCCGAATTGTCAACAACAATTTTGAGTTTTTTAATCACTTTTTGCCTGCTTAAGAAGATCGGAAATGTCGTCGGGAGTAAAAGTGTACACCGTATCGCAGAACTGGCAGCTGACGTCAACGTCCTTGCCTTCGTTGACCATGCTCTCAAGCTCATCCTTGCCGATGCCGAGGATGGCGCTTGCAACGCGCTCACGGCTGCATTTGCAGCGATAGCCTATCTCATCCTCGCCGACTATGTGATGCTCAAGCCCTTTGAGCACCTGCTCGAACACCGCTTCAAGCCCATCCTCGGCAAGTATGGTCGTCAGTGCGTCCATCATGGTGATGTTCTCTTCCAGCTTGTCTATAAGCTCATCCGGAGCGCCGGGCATGAGCTGCACGATGAAGCCGCCGGCGGATTTGATGCTAAGATCGGTGTTGACCAGAACTCCAAGCCCGCAGGCGGCCGGTATCTGCTCGCTTTCGAGCATGTATGCCGTCAGATCCTCGGCTATCTCACCGGAAACGAGCTGCGTTGAGCCTATATACGGCTCCTTGAGACCGATATCACGGCTGACGGTTATCATGCCGTCGCGCCCGACTGCTCCACCGACGTTGAGCTTGCCGTCCTGACGGAGAGGAAGTTCGACCGATGGGTTTGTCACATAGCCGCGCACGAAGCCGGCACTGTCTGAAACGGCAATGACGCTGCCAATCGGGCCGCCGCCGTTAATGCGTATAGTCAGGCTGCCGTCATCCTCCTTCATCATGTTGCCGAGCATGGATGCTGCACACAGCGTCCTGCCGAGAGCCGCCGCTGTAGTAGGCGTGCAGCCGTGGATATCCTTCGCGCGCTGCACCGTGGCCTTCGCGCTGACTGCCGACATTTTAATAAAGCCGTCGCCGGCTGTTGCTCTGAGAATCCTATCCATTGTGTTACCTCAATAAATGCTTGTGTTTTTTGCCGATATGAACATTCTGCCCCTGTCGCCCTGCGGACAGTCGGAGAAAAACTCGACCTGCTCAAAGCCGGATCTTTCGAGCATGGCTTTGAGTGCCTCGGGCGAGTGGGCGTATTCGACGTGCTCCTCGCATTCGCGCTGCCACAGCTTGCCGCGCCGGGAGAACAGATCCATTCCGTACAGAAGCGTGTTATCCTCCTCGGAAAAATCCGCGCGCCAGAGGCAGAGCACATCGTCTGTCTCGTCCACAAAAATCTCGCCGTCGAGCGCCCTGAAGCTCTCCGGCGTTTTGATATCGAATATAAAAAGTCCGTACGGCCGCACAAAAAGGTGCAGCCTGTCGAATACGCGGCCGAGCTTATCGGGGGAGATGTAGTTTATCCCGTCGAGCGAGCAGTAGGCCGCGTCCACCGTGCCGTAAAGATCAAGCTCGCATGCATCCTGACACAGATACAAAGGCACGATCTCCGCGTCCGAAGCTTTGCCGGAGGCCTGCATGAGCATATCCGCCGAAGCATCGACAGCGATCATTTCGTATCCGCGGTGCGCCATGAGCGCGGTGAGCGTGCCGGTGCCGCAGCAGAGATCGAGAAGCGTTTTAAACTCGCCGCCGTCAATGTTAAACCGTTCCTCGTAGAAGTCGGCAAACTCGCCGTAGGGGATATCGCCTGTAAGCGTATCGTACCACAGCGACAGCGGCCCGTAGGAGGAAGCCATCAGTCCTCTTCCTTCTGATCGGCCAGGCGTTCGAACACGATCTCGTATCCGTCCTTTCCGTATTGCAGCGAGCGGTTGACACGGCTTATCGTTGCGCTGGAAGCACCGGTCTCTGCCAGAATATCGTTATAGATCATGCCCTTGGAAAGGCACACTGCGACCTGATAGCGCTGTTCCATTGCCTGGATTTCGGTTACGGTGCAAAGATCATCGAAGAAGTCCATGCACTCCTCGACCGTCTTGAGCGTCAGTATTGCCTTATACATATCCTGATTGCGGGGTTTTCTGTTAAGCTTGTTCATGAAATAACCTCCTTCGGTCATACATTTACATTTTACATCAACACATCACATTTGTAAAGTGTTAGCGCCTTGAATTGAATTCATAATCATATAAAACGGAGATAATTGCTTTTTGCACTTTAAATGCCATAAGATTTCTATTGATTAAAATTGATAAATGTAATACAATAAGATTAAGCTGACGAGAGTCGAACGCATATCGGTTTTGACGGGCAGATTTCCGCCCATGCTGCGTTAAAGCTCTTGACAATACGACAGTATTCTCTTCAAGCTTTGCCTTGCCTGAGCAAAAATCTGCTCCGGCAAAACTGCAAAGCACCTGTCGGCTGTGCTTTTCAAGATATTTTCGGCTTTATTTGATGCAGGTGGGCTGGCGCCCATCAAGGCAAAAAAGACGAAAATAGCCGGAAGGGTACGCCGACAGGCGATATGCGTTCGACTCTCGTCAGCTTAAGAAAATTGGAGGTGAAAGCAATGCCATCATTTGAAATGACGATGACAATGTTCTGGCTGATCGCCATGGTGTTCTTCCTCGTTGTCGAGGCGGTAACGGTGGGACTTGTGTGCATCTGGTTTGCAGCCGGCTCTCTTGTTGCGCTGCTGTGCGCCATGTTCGATGCGCCCGTTTGGCTTCAGATCGTTGTGTTTCTAATCGTGTCGGCGGTGACATTGTATTACACAAGGCCGCTGGTGAAGAAGTATGTCAACAATAAGGTCGAGCCGACAAATGCCGATATCGTTATCGGAAAGGAGTGCCGCGTGACCGAAACGATCGACAATATCGCAGGAACCGGCGCCGTTTATGTTGACGGGAAAACATGGACGGCACGCAGCGCCGACGATAGCGAGACTATCCCCGAGGGAGCGCTTGTAACGGCACGGCAGATAGACGGAGTCAAGCTCATAGTTTCGGCTATGGAAAAAGAAACAATAAAATAAATTTTAAGGAGACAGCAAATGCAATATGTAATTTACGTACTGATACTTCTTGCGCTTATAATCATCGTAAGAAATATCCGCGTCGTCCAGCAGAGCAAGGTCATGATAATCGAGCGCCTTGGCAAATATCAGGCCACCTGGGGCACCGGCATCCATGTCAAGATCCCCTTCTTTGAAAGAGTCGCAAAGACCATCTCCCTCAAGGAGCAGGTCGCGGACTTTCCGCCTCAGCCCGTTATCACCAAGGATAACGTCACCATGCAGATCGACACCGTTATCTACTTCCAGATAACCGATCCCAAGCTTTACACATACGGCATTGAGCACCCCATGGTCGCTATCGAGAACCTGTCGGCAACCACGCTGCGTAACATAATCGGCGATCTCGAGCTTGACCAGTGCCTTACCAGCCGCGACCTTATTAACGGAAAAATGCGCACCATCCTTGACGAGGCTACCGACCCCTGGGGCATCAAGGTAAACCGCGTTGAGCTTAAAAACATCCTGCCGCCCAGAGAGATCCAGTCGGCGATGGAAAAGCAGATGAAGGCAGAGCGTGAGCGCCGTGAAGCCATTCTCCGCGCCGAAGGCGAAAAACGTGCTGCGATCCTCGAGGCCGAGGGCGAGAAGGAGTCGGCTATTCTGCGCGCGGATGCAAAGAAGCAGCAGCAGATCCTTGAAGCCGAAGGCGAAGCCGAGGCTATCCTCAAGGTTCAGACCGCTACCGCCGAAGGTATCCGCCTTATAAACGAGTCCATGCCGAGCGAGGCCGTGCTGAAGATCAAGGCTCTCGAGGCATTTGCCGCAGCCGCCAACGGCAAGGCGACCAAGATCATCATCCCCAGCGAGATCCAGGGCATTGCAGGCCTGGCCGAGGGTGTTGTTCAGTCTGTAAAGGACGTTCCAGCAGACAAGGCAGAGTAAGAAAAAAGTTTAATAAAAGACCCGACGGGGGCTCCGCCGGGTCTTTTTGAGGTATATTATGATCAAAGTAGCACAGTTTATGAAAAACCACGGCATGGATGCCGAGCGCATCGACCTTGCCGAATACACGAAAGCCTTTGCCGGCGCAATGCGCTCGGGGCTTGGCGCTTTTCAGAAGGAAATGCCGATGCTTCCGACGTATCTGTATTCCTCCGGCAAGCTCCAAAAGGGCGGCAGGGCCGTAGTCATAGACGCCGGAGGTACGAATTTCCGCACGGCTGTCGTGGGCTTTGACGGAAAAAAGGCCGTCATCGAATCGCTCGACAAGCGCCCCATGCCCGGAGCGGACGAGCCTGCGGAATGGAGCGAGTTTATCTCCTGTGTTGCCGACTGCGTGCAGCCGCTGATGGGGCAGACCGCGGATATAGGCTTCTGTTTTTCATACCCCATCGAGATCACGCCCGAGTGCGACGGTAAGATACTAGGTTTGACAAAGCAGGTGGATATCAAAGGTGCTGCCGGCTCGTATCTCGGAGCGGCTCTGCGCACAGAGCTTGAAGCTCGCGGCGAGCACCCCGGCAGGATCGTCGTTTTGAACGACACTCCGGCCACGCTGCTCGCCGGTAAGGCGCTCGCCAAGGGCAGTTATGACGGATATATCGGACTGGTTGCAGGAACCGGCTGCAACACCTGCTGCGAGATCGAATGCGGCAGGATAGGGAAGCTCAGTATGCCCGGCGGCAGGAAGATGCTCGTTAACCTCGAAAGCGGCTCGTTTTCGGGTTTCGCGCGCGGCGATGCCGATCTCGCAATGGATGCCGATCTACCGGATACGGGCGCATATACGGCCGAAAAGATGATATCCGGCCGCTATCTCGGGCAGGTGTGCATGTACACGCTGAAAATGGCCGCTGCCGAGGGACTTTTCTCCGAGCGCGCATCCGAGATTATTGAAAAAATGACCGAGGTCGTGACCCCAACTATCGACAAATGGGGCAGCGGACGATTCCCAAAGGGCTTCAACAGCGAGGATAGGGTCAATTTGGTTTACATAATCAATGAAATTTTCGAGCGCTCGGCCAGATGCATTGCAAGCATGCTCTGCGGCATACTCGAGGTCACGGGAGCGGGCGAGGCGCGCCCTGTGTGCATCGCGGTGGACGGCTCGCTGTATTCCGAGAGCAAGCTCCTGCGGCCCGAGCTTGAACGGTTCATGGACGTGTACGCCGGAGAGATCATGGGCAGACGCTATGAGTTCGTGAATGCCGAAAATATGAGCCTTATCGGAACCGCCGCGGCGGTTTTGCTGAAATAAACTATGAAGCACGCATTTAGAAAAATCATACCGCTGCTTCTGGCGCTGTGTCTTGCCCTGTCGGGCTGCACCGCGCAGGAAGCGGAGAAAAAGGACAGCTCAAAGCTCCAGATAGTCTGCACGAATTTCCCGGCCTACGACTTTGCGCGCGAGATGGCAGGGGACAGGGCGCAGATAAAGCTTCTCATAAAGCCCGGCGCGGAGGTGCACTCATACGAGCCTGCGCCAAAGGAGATCGTTGCGATACAGGAGAGCGACCTGTTTATCTGCAACGGCGGCGAGTCCGAGGCCTGGGTCGAGTCGCTCGTGTCCGACGATGTAAACGTTTTGCGCATGATGGACTGCGTTGAGACCCTTGCCGAAAACAGCGAGGGCATATACGCTGCCGACCACGACCATGAGCACGAGGACGAGCACGACCATGACCACGAGGAAGAGGAGCTTGACGAGCATGTGTGGACAACGCCTGGAAACGCGGCGAAGATCTGCTATGCCCTGTGCGACAAGCTCTGCGAGCTTGACCCGGATAACGCAAACGAATATATGCTCAATTACGAGGTCTACAACGCAAAGCTCATGGAGCTTGACATAGACATACGTACGACCGTCATGAACGGAGCGCGCAAAACGCTCGTTTTTGCCGACAGATTCCCGATGCGCTACTTCACGCGCGAGTACGGCCTGACGTATTACGCAGCCTACCCCGGTTGCGCGTCGCAGACCGAGCCGTCGGCCAAGACGGTGGCGTTCCTCATCGACCATGTGCGCGAGGAGAACATACCGGCGGTGCTGTACATGGAGTTTTCAAACGAAAAGATGGCCGACGTCATCTGCGAGGATACCGGCTGCAAAAAGCTGCCGTTTTACTCGGCGCACAGCATCACCGCACAGCAGTTTGAGGACGGGGTGACTTACCTTGACCTCATGCGCATGAATATAGAGACCCTGAAGGAGGCGCTTTACTGATATGGCACAGATAATATGCCGCGACCTGAGCTTTGCCTATGACGGCGAAACGGTGCTCAGTGACATAAACTTTTCGCTCGACGCAGGCGCATATCTGTGCATCGTCGGCGAAAACGGCTCGGGCAAAAGCACGCTCATGCGCGGACTTCTCGGGCTGAAAACGCCTTCGACCGGCACGATAACGTTCAATGATCTTAAGCCGACCGAGATCGGCTATCTTCCGCAGCAGACGCAGATCCAGCGAGATTTTCCGGCATCGGTGCGCGAGGTGGTGCTATCTGGCAGACTCAATTCCATGCGCGGCAGGATGTTCTATAACGCTGCCGACAAAGCTGCCGCTGCCGAGAATATGGAGCGGCTCGGCATCGACGATATAGCCGACCGCTGCTATCTTGAGCTTTCCGGCGGACAGCAGCAGCGCGTTCTGCTTGCGCGCGCAATGTGCGCAACGAAGAAACTGCTGCTTCTCGATGAGCCGGTGACCGGCCTTGACCCCGTTGCGGCAAACGAGATGTATAACCTCATAAAGCTCGTAAACCTCTGCGACAATACGAGCGTCATCATGATATCGCACGATATCCACGCCGCGGTGAGATACGCAACGCACATTCTGCATCTTGGACACAGCCAGCTTTTCTTCGGCACGACCGCGCAGTACCGCGAAAGCGATCTCGCGCGCAGATTTGTGGGAGGTGAGAGAGCATGATAGAGCTTATTAAGGAGATGTTCTCTTATCACTTCATGGTCAGAGCCGTTGTCGTCGGCGTGCTCGTTTCGCTGTGCGCGGCGCTGCTTGGCGTATCGCTCGTGCTCAAGCGCTATTCCATGATCGGAGACGGCCTGTCGCACGTCGGCTTCGGCGCGCTGGCAATAGCGGCAGCGGTGAATGTCGCGCCGTTGTACCTTGCCGTTCCTGTCGTTATCGCGGCGGCGTTCCTGCTGCTGAGGATAAATCAGAACAGCAAGATAAAGGGCGACGCGGCTATCGCGCTGATATCCTCGTCGGCGCTGGCAATAGGCGTTGTTACCGTCTCGCTCACAACGGGCATGAACACCGACGTTTCAAACTACATGTTCGGCAGCATCCTCTCGCTCAGCCATGCCGACGCGGTGCTGAGCATAGTGCTGTCCGCCGTTGTGCTTTTGATGTTCGTGCTGCTGTATCCGCGCATATTTGCCGTCACCTTTGACGAGACCTTTGCGCGCGCAACGGGTACAAAGGCGCAGCTTATAAACAGCGTCATAGCCGTCCTCACCGCCGTGACGGTGGTCATCGGTATGCGCATGATGGGTGCGCTGCTCATATCGAGCCTGATAATTTTCCCGGCACTGACGGCGATGCGTATCTGCCGCAGCTTTAAGGGTGTAGTTATTTGCTCGGCGGTCGTTTCCGTCGTGTGCTTCGTGATCGGAATGGCTGCATCTTATGCATTCGAGTTGCCGTCCGGCGCGGCGATAGTGATAGTCAATATAATCGCGTTTGCGGCATTTTCTTTTGCAGCTTTACTAAAAAAGAGGGCATAAAACTGTACAAAGCACATAAAAGCCGGCTCCGAACAACAAATTCGGGGTCGATTTTTTATGCAAAAATTCATGAAAACGGTGAATATTCGCGCAATAATGAATATTATTCATTAAAAGCGGCTGTTTAACGAAAAATTACGAATATTTTTTCAAAAAAGTGTTGACAACAGTGAATAAACATGCTAATATAGGCAACGTCGTAAGGAACGACACAAAAAACAGTTTAAAATTTTTTGAGAGGTATAGAAAATGAAAAAGTTTATCGCACTTATGCTCGCGATGGTCATGGTGTTCGCACTGTGCGCCTGCGGCAACGACACAGGCAATAAGGATAAAGACGGCGACCAGGCAAGCACAAAGCTGAAGATCCTTGACTCCGAATATGTCACCGAGGATTACGCTATCGGCATTGCAAAGGAAAACACCGCACTGCTTGATAAGGTCAATGCAGCTCTCAAGGAGCTCAAGGACGACGGCACTCTCAAGACTGTCACCGATTACTTCATCGCAGGCACCGGCACTCTCCCCGAGGTTCAGAAGAATGTTGCGGCCGACGCAGAGGAGCTCGTTATGGCTACCAACGCTACATTCCCTCCGTATGAGTCCGTTGACGGCGACAAGATCGTCGGTATCGACCCCACTGTAGCAGGCCTTATTGCCGATAAGCTCGGCATGAAGCTCGTCATTAACGATATGGAGTTTGACGCAATCATTCCCGCACTCACCTCTGGCAAGGCCGATATCGCAATGGCCGGCATGACCGTTACCGAGGAGCGTCTCCAGAGCATCAACTTCTCCGACAGCTATGCTACCGGCATTCAGGTAATGATCGTTAAGGAAGACTCCGACATCTCCAGTGCTGACGACATCGTTGCAAAGATCGAGAACGGCGAGAACATCCAGATCGGATGCCAGATCGTAACTACCGGTTACATTTATGCTTCCGACACAATTGAGAACGGCGGCTTCGGCGAGGATCATGTTCAGGCATTCCCCAAGGGTGCTGACGCTATTGCAGCTCTCACCAGCGGCAAGATCGATTGCGTTATCATCGACAATGAGCCGGCAAAGGCATTTGTTGAAGCAAACAACGGCTGATAGCTAACCTGACAGGCGGCAGGGATTCGACTCCCGTCAGCTTAAACAATTTGATAAATGAGGCTCCGTGCGGTCATGGAGCCTCATTTTGAGCGTTTGAGAATTAGGAGGTAGATTTTTGGAAGCGTGGATGGCAGATATCAAAAGTCAATTCATATTAAATTTTATAGAAAAAGACCGTTGGCGGCTTCTGGTTGACGGTCTCGGCAACACACTCAAAATAACTGCCGTTGCCTGCCTTATCGGCATATGCATCGGTGTCATTATAGCCATAGTGCGGTCAACATGGGATAAAAACCACCTCACGATGCGACCGAGCATCGGCAAGACCCTGCTCGGCATAGTTAACGGCATATGCAAGGTGTACCTGACGGTTATCCGCGGCACACCTGTGGTCGTTCAGCTGATGATCATATACTATATAATATTTGCATCCTCCCGAAACAGCCTTGCGATAGCGATGCTCGCATTCGGAATAAACTCCGGTGCTTATGTCGCCGAGATAGTACGCGGCGGCATAATGTCCATCGACGAGGGACAGTTCGAGGCGGGACGCTCGCTCGGCTTTAACTATGTCCGCACAATGCAGTACATAATAATACCGCAGGTTTTCAAAAATGTTCTGCCGACGCTCGCAAACGAGTTCATCGTCCTGCTCAAGGAGACCTCCGTTGCCGGCTATGTAGCGATCCGTGATCTCACCAAGGCGGGCGATATTATTCGCGGTGCAACCTATTCGCCCTTCCTGCCGCTTATCGTCGTTGCACTCATATACCTCATAATGGTCGTGTTCTTTACATGGCTCGTCGGCAGGCTGGAAAGGAGGCTGCGCAGCAGTGACCACTGATGTTCTCATAAAAGTAGATGATCTCCAGAAGCAGTTTAAGGGCGGCAAGATCAAAGCGCTCGACGGTGTGAGCACCGACATACATAAGGGCGAGGTAGTTGTTGTCATCGGCCCCTCCGGCTCGGGTAAGTCAACCTTCCTCAGATGCCTCAATCTCCTTGAGGTGCCCACCGGCGGAACGATAACCTTTGACGGCGTTGATATAACTGATCCGAGCTGCAATATAAATCTCCACCGTCAGAAGATGGGTATGGTTTTCCAGCACTTCAACCTCTTTCCGCATATGACACTGCTCAGAAATATGACCCTTGCGCCGATGAAGCTTCTCGGAAAAAGCAAGGAGGACGCGGAAGCCAAGGCTATGGAGCTTCTCGCACGCGTAGGCCTTGCCGACCGCGCCAATGCGTATCCCAGCCAGCTCTCCGGCGGTCAGAAACAGCGTATCGCCATCGTGCGCGCGCTGTGCATGGAGCCTGACGTTATGCTCTTTGACGAGCCGACGAGTGCACTCGACCCCGAAATGGTCGGCGAGGTTCTTGACGTTATGAAGGAGCTTGCCCACGAGGGCATGACAATGGTCGTCGTTACCCACGAGATGGGCTTTGCCCGTGAGGTCGGCAACCGCGTGCTGTTCATGGCTGACGGTAAGCTCGTTGAAGAAGGTACGCCCGAGGATATCTTTGAGCATCCTCAGAGCGAGCGCTTGCAGGACTTCCTGTCCAAGGTGCTTTGATATGAATAAAACAGAACTCAAAAATGCCGCCATAGATTCAATCGAGTCTATGGCGGACTTCTACGAAAAAAACAGCAGATGAGATATGGGAGAACCCCGAGCTTTCGCTAAAGGAGTACAGGGCCGCGGCGCTTATGACCGAAACAAGCTTTGAGCGCGTGTTCATTGACGGAACGGCCGAGCTTTTACCGAACTTCACACTCGAAAAGCTCATGTATGATAATTTTGAAAAGATCGGCGTCGTTCAGCACAACGATGAAGAACGAGCCTTCGCGGCGAGCTTCGAAAAAAGTTCCCACCGCAGAGCGCGGCTTCCGCAATAGATCTCATAGAGGATCCTGAGCTGCTGAAAGCAGCACGCGAGGAGTTTAAGCACCGTGCAAAGGGCGGATACACCTGCCCTATAGAGCCGGGGACCGTGCCGACAGCACTTTGATGGGCATAAATTTTCTCAGTTAACAAAATTGTGCTTTCATTTTCCGCGCGTATGTGCTATACTTCGGGTGTTTGTGCACATTGGAGGCATTGGTATGAAAAAAAAGCTTCTCTTCGCCCTGGTGCTGCTGCTCGTGGTGGCTGCACTGCCGATTTCGGCAAGCGCCGAGCTGGGGATAAAGCCCGTAGCCGACCCGTGGGACGATCCGAATAATCTCATAAAAGACGGGGCAGTTTATACGGCGTATAACGAAGATGGATATATTGTCGCGTGGGAAACGCCGGAATGTGATGTAAACGGCAAGTATATGCTCATCAAAAACGACACCGAGCTGAAGGTGGAATATCGCGTTAGCTATATGGGCGATGTGCCTTGGGGGCATGTCACAGTGAAAAACGACGGCGACGAGGATTTTGCCGGCTGGGTGCTTATGAGCGATTTGCTCGGAGCCGACGGTAAGCCGGCTGCGGAAGCTCCAGTCAAGATCCCCGACCACCCGATGATAGCGGATCCTACGCCCGAACCGAGCGAGGAGCCGGAAAACCCCGAGGCAACGCCTACGCCCACTGTCCCGGTTCGCCCGGAGCAGGCGATAAACATAAGCAACACATATAATTCCGCGATAGTGTACACATCCGTTGCGATCGCGGCAGTGGCGATCGCCTTTGCGATCCTCGTCCTTGTAAAGCATAAGGCGCTCAACAAAAAAGGCGAATAAACGGCGCAATTTCGTACATAATAATATCTGCAAGCTCAATACCTTAGCACTCGAATATGTTGAGTGCTAAGGTTTACATTTTATTCACAAAAAGCACTATATTTGTTCATAATTATATGGTACTTTATATACAGCAAGAAACGAGAGTTATAAATTCAATATCGAATTTAAGCTCTCCTCAAAAATTGGAGGTATTGATTATGTTTGAACTTACACCTTTTGGCTATCGCAGAGTAGCATCTTATAATCCTTTCCGTGAGCTGGAGGAAATGAGCCACAGCTTCTGGAACGACGCAGATGTCAGCGGTTTCCGCACCGACATCAAGAAAGTCGATGGCAACTATGTCCTCGAGGCTGAACTGCCCGGCTTCAAGAAGGAAGATATCAACATTGATATCGACAAGGATTGCCTGACCATTTCCGCGGAGCGCAAGTCCGAGGAAAAGGAAGACAAGGGCGACAACGGTTTTGTACGCCGCGAGCGTTATTACGGATCGTTCAGCCGCAGCTTCAATATTAAAGGTATTGATACTGACGGTATCACCGCTGAGTATAACGACGGCGTCCTGACTCTGACTATGCCGGAGAAGACCCCCGAGGTTCCTGCGGCAAGACGTCTTGAGATCAAATAATCCCAAACAAATCAGATCAGATAGTTTTCTTTCATCCTCTCTCTTCCCCATAAAACAAAAAACCCGATGCTTTTGCATCGGGTTTTTTGTTGCATATATGTCCATTGTATGGTAAAGTCATAGACATAGGAGATCACAATGTACGAAAAATAGGAGGAAAGAGATGAAAAGAAGGTTAATTGCACTGCTTCTTATTTTCGCGTTGCTGTGCCCGTTGCTGGCTGTCGGAGCTGCGGCGGATTATACTGTGTATATAACGGACACCGGCGAGAAGTATCACAATTACGGATGCAGATATCTCAGTGAATCATGCAGACCGATATCCGCAAGCTCTGCCAGAGCAATGGGATATACGCCGTGCGCTGTCTGCAATGCGCCGGTAGCAGAGCCTGAGCAAACCGGCTTTGTTGACATTGCTCCGAATAAGTATTACTCCGAGGCCGTCGATTGGGCGGTCGAAAAGGGCATCACAAACGGCCTTGATAAGAGCCACTTTGGCCCTCAGCAGGCATGCACACGCGGCCAGATAGTGACCTTCCTCTGGCGCGCAGCCGGCGAGCCGACGGTCGATGCAGGGATGACGTTTGACGATGTGCACTATGGCGATTATTGTTATAATGCCGTTCGCTGGGCCGTCAAAAACGGCATAACCAAGGGAACGAGCAGCACAAAATTCTCGCCCCAACAGCCGTGTACGCGCGGCCAGGTGGTAACGTTCCTCTATCGTGCGGAGGGAAGCCCCGATGTCGGCAATGTCTGCCGCTTCAGCGATGTTGCTGATGATTCTTTCTGCCGCAGCGCGGTCATTTGGGCCGTCGCCAACAACATAACAAACGGCAAGACCGAAACGACCTTTGCGCCGTCGGAGATATGCAACCGCGCCCAGATAGTGACGTTCCTGTACAGATTTTATAATCAACCTACGCCGACACCCACACCCACACCGACTCCCGCTCCCACGCCGACAACACCTGTCAGCAGCGATTACATCGTCAGCGGCAAGCTGCCGTATCCCTGCCCCGAGCCTTTGAGCTGCGTTCCCGCGCCGGAGGATGAAGCAACGCACGATAATGTTCTTGCGCTTTTGGATAACTATTGCCCGAACGGTGCGTATATCCTGCGCGCAACGGAAATTGAGGGCGACAATTTCATGACATGGATGGAAAACGAAGCCTTGCTTGACTGCATCGGAACGGCAGTGCATGAGCAGTCACATGGCTATACGTCGCATAACATGAGCTATAACGGAACGTGGGTCATGGCCTACTATACGGGCGAGGGCAAGCACATAAAGGTTCCCCAAACCGAAACATACCTAAGCGAGGAAATGGCAGCGCAGATCCCGGAGGAGCTGCGGACTTTTCGCTATGATACCTACGTCAGCAAGGGTGCAGTCGTTTCGGCCAATAAAAGAGGCATATACGGACTTATGAACGAGTTCACGGCATATTGCTGGGATACGATAACCAATAACTCAATGTATGAGTATTACCTCACGCAGGAGCAGACCGAGGAAAACTGGCTCAATTATGTTAAAATATCAAGCAGCCAGTATTATGCTTATTCGGAGTTTAAGTACTACATCCTTTCATACATGCTGTATGCAAAGGAAAACTATCCCAACATATACGAGCAGACGATGAACAACCGTGCGCTTCTGGATGCGTTCAGGATAATCGAAGCGCGTTATCGCGGTGCTGTGGAGCAATATTTTGCTAATCTCGACAGATTGGAAACGTACCTGAAGGATAACGGTATAAGAGTTTTTCGCGACAAAGATATGTTCTATATTGGATATTTTGGCTATGGGACATTTGAAGACAAATATTATAATCTGCTGGAAAACGCGATGAAAGCCCCGGAATACGTCCAAATGTACAATCTGATGACTAAATAAAACGAAAACGCCCGGTTCATTTGAACCGGGCGTTTTGCCGACTAAATTAGTATCATTGAGCGGTCGATATCGCTGATTTTCCTCGCGCCGCACATGTACATTGCGTCCTTTAGCTCCGCGCGGAGTTTTTCGACGTAAGTCACGATGCCGTCGGTCCTGCCGCCGTAGTAGCTTATCAGAAACGGCCTGCATATCATAACGGCGTCCGTGCCGAGTGCAAGCGCCCGGAAGATATCCGTACCGCTGCGTATGCCGCCGTCAACGATTATTTTCACCCTGCCGCCGACGGCCTCAACAATCTCGGGCAGCACCTCGGCTGTTGCGGCGGCGCCGGCCAGAACACGTCCGCCGTGGTTTGAAACGACTATTGCCGCCGCGCCTGCGTCGGCCGCCTTTACCGCACCCTGCGCGGTCATAACACCCTTGATGATAACCGGCATTTCGGCGTATTCGCAAAGCTCGCGCAGCTGCTCGACGCTTTTTGCGCCGGCATCGGGACTGACCTTCTTAAGATGCGGAAGACCGGCCGAGTCGATGACGAGCGAAACGGCAAATGGATGCGCTGCGTTTGCAAGGTCAAGATTTGCCTTGATCGTCTCCATGCTCAGCGGATTTATCACTGGGATGGCGATGCCGCCGTGCGCTATCGACAGCTCGCAGCCGTGAGGAAACACCCTCGCGTCGAGCCCGTCGCCGAAGCTTGACGCAATGCCGCATATCTCGGCTGCCTGCGCGCAGCAGTCGTTAAAGTCGCGGATATCGTCCGTGGGGTTGTACTGCGCCTTGAGCGAGCCGACCGGCGCGGAGATCAGCGGCATGGAGAGTCTTTTGCCGAAAAGCTCAATGCCGGTGTCAACAGGTGCGTCGGGGTAAATTGTGTCCATATTGAGCTTAATGCCGCGCCATGCCTTCCAATTGTCGTTTGCTCCGTTTCCGGGCGCTTTCGAGCCGGGGCCGGGCATGGTGTTTGCGCATGCAAGCCCGTTGCACTCAGGGCACACCTTGCAGTTCGGGCCGATGTTCTTTTTAGCGTTTGCGAGCACTTCCGCGTAGTCCATATCAATACCTCAAAAAATTATGTAAACTTAAATATTTCTGCCGAGCAGGGCGGCACAAGTCCGTTGCGGCTGCACCCGAGCAGCGGAACAAGTCCGCTTTCGCGCAGCTTAAATTCAGCGCTGCCGCGGTTGATAACGCAGACAATGCAGTCGCTTTCCGATGAGCGGCGAATGATGAGCACATCGGGGCCGGCGGCGGAAAACTCCGCTTCTCCGCTCATCAGTGCCTCGCTGCCGTTTCGTATCTCGCCAAGCTTAGCATAAAAGTTATGTAAACCCTTGCCCGACGGCTCAAACGGAGCGCGGTTGAACGGATCGCCTGCGCCGTCAAGGCACTCCTCGTCGCCATAGTACAGGCATGGAACGCCGGGCGTGCAGTATTGAACAACGGCGCAGAGCATTTGCAGCCTGTCTGCGCGCTTTGACTGCTCTGCCGTCAGCGAAAACGCCGCCTGCCGCGCACGGTCGAGAGCTTTCAGGCTCTCGCTTGCGCCGAGGGCAGAGTGCAGGCGCTCAACGTCGTGGGATGACAATAGGTTCATCAGCGCCATGTACATCGGCTTTGGATAGTTGCGCTGCTGCGAGAGAAGAAAATCGCGCAGCGCGAATGCGTCCGACTCGCCGCGCGCAAAGCTTATCACCGCCGAGCGGAACGGATAGTTCATCACGCTGTCGAGCGCATAGCCCAAAGCGTAATTGCGGCGGTGGCCGTAGCTTACCTTGAGCACCGCGTCCTCCCAAACCTCGCCGATAATGGCGCAGTCGGGCTTTTCGGCCTTTGCGGCATCGCGTATAAGCGCAAGCACATCGTCGGGAAGCTCGTCGGCAACATCAAGCCGCCAGCCGGAAGCGCCGCGCCGGAGCCACAGCTTAACTATGCTGTTCTTTGCGCGGATGATGTAATCCTGCCAGCTCGCATCCTCCTCGTTTACCTCGGGCAGATCCCTGAAATTCCACCAGCAGCGGTAATCGTCGGGGAAGGAGCGGAAGTCAAACCAGTTAAAATACGGCGAAGCCTTGCTCGCGTGCGCGCCGACGCCGCCGTAGCTGCCGAAGCGGTCAAAATAAATGCTGTCCGCGCCCGTGTGCGAGAAAACGCCGTCGTTTATGACTTCTATACCGAGCCTTTCGGCCTCCGTACATAGGTTGACATAATCATCGACGCTGCCCAGTATCGGGTCAACGTTTTCGTAGTTTGATGTGTCGTAGCGATGGTTCGAGCGCGCCTCGACGATAGGATTCAGGTACAGCGTGCCGATGCCGAGCGCCTTGAGATACGGCAGCTTTTTCGCTATGCCCTTGAGCGTGCCGCCGTAAAAATCATCGGGGGCGTAGTCCTTCTCGCCGGGGCGCGGCTGCCATTTGACCGGCTCGGCTATGCTTCCGTGCATTTCCGGCGTTTGCCCGAGGCGGCGGTGATATTCAATGCCTGCCTGTGCAGTATCGTCGTCGGAAAAGCCGAAGCGGTCGGGGAAAACCTGATACATGATGCTGCGGCAGAATTTCTCAGGCGTTTTGAAGCCGCGCTTATACACCGTGAGGCGAAAACCCTCGCCGCCTGAGCAGACGCGCGAGCTGTGCCCGTCGTCATCGGGGCACAGAAAGTTCTCACCGTTAATTTTGAATTTATAAAACAAAGCGGCGGGCGAGGGCGCGATAAACTGCACCGTGAACATGTCGCCTGCGCGCCGCATGGAAAGCTCCTGCGAGAAATCATCGCCGTAAACGCAGAGCAAAGCGTCCGTAACGCCGCCGAACGAGGCGATGGAAAGCTCGATCGGCTCTCCTTCCTCCACAGCGCCGACAGGCGAGCGGAACGAGGCGTCATATGAGTCGTGGAAGGCGAGCTGACGAATTTTTAGCTCGTCGCGCAGCAGCTTGTCCAAAAATGCAGTCCTCGGCTGAAGCTCCTGAAGCGGCTCGATTTCCGCCATGCCGCAAAGCGCCTTTCCGAATGTGCGCACAAGAACGGAGATAGCCTCGTCTATGCCAAGCCCCTTGTCGTCCATGAGCAGGCGAAAAAGCTCAGCAGGGAGAAGCCGGTCGCGATCGTCAGGCAGGAACTCATAGATCCTGCCGACAGGGTATTTAAACTGCTCGCATTTATCAGCAGCGTCAAGGAACTCGGCGGCAGAGCCGAGATACAGCCGCGCGGCTTCGGAAACCGCTTCCGCCGGCTGCCAGTGCCTGCCGTCGAACAGCACCTCATGCTCCGCTGCGCCGTAATATTTAATGTACAGCCGGCCGTCCGCCCAAAGCTCGTCGTAGCCGGAGTAGGTGTTTATCGTTTTTATCAGAGCATCCATAGATAAAGCATTGCGTATTCCTCGGAGGAACGGTCAAAGCTGAAATCGGCCTCCATTGCCTGACGCACGAGCGAGGACATGACCACCGGATTTTTATAGCAATCGAGCGCTAAAAGCATGGCGTCCTTCATTTCGTGTGCGTTAAAATCGGCGAAAGAGAAGCCGGTGCCTTCGCCGGTAAATTTGTTGTATGGCTTCACGGAATCTTTAAGGCCGCCGGTCTCGCGCACGATAGGCAGAGTGCCGTAGCGCATTGCGATCATCTGCGAAAGGCCGCAAGGCTCAAAGCGCGAGGGCATGAGCAGAAAATCGGCTCCGGCGTAAACGCAGTGCGATAACTCTTCGTTATAGCCTATGTATGCGCACAGTCTGCCCTTGTAGCGTGCCTCGGCTTCGCGCATGAAGCTTTCGTATTCCTTGTCGCCGCTGCCGAGCATGAAAAACTGCATGTCGTTATACTGCATCAGCTCGTCGAGCATACGTTCTACAAGGTCAAAGCCCTTTTGCTCGGTCATGCGCGTGACCATTGCGAAAACGGGAACATCCTCGCGCTGCTCAAGACCGAAATCACGCTGGAGCGAAAGTTTACATAATTTCTTGCCGTTGAGCCTGCCCTTGTTGTACCGCGCCGGGAGCGCAGGATCGGTGTAGGGGTTAAACACCTTGGTGTCGATGCCGTTTATTATGCCGGACAGCTCGTGCGATCTTGCGTCGAGAATGCCCTCAAGCCCCTCGCCGAAGTAGGCGGTTTTTATCTCGTTTGCGTAGGTCGGACTGACGGTGTTTATGCGGTCTGCGAAAACGCAGCCTGCCTTGAGGAAATCGGCGCAGCCGTTTAGCTCCATGAACTCGGAGGTGTAGTATTTATCCTCAACTCCGAGAAGATCCTGAACGTAGTCAAAGCCGAATTTTCCTTGATATGCAATGTTGTGTATCGTCAAAAGCCAACGCAGGGACGACTGCATCGCACCGCCGTACTGAGTCTTTGCGAGCATGGGCAGCATTGCCGTGTGCCAGTCGTTGCAGTGGACGATGTCCGGCTTAAATCCAAGGTTCGGTATCGCGTCGAGCACGGCGCGCGTAAAGAAAGCGTACTGCTCGCCCTCTGCCTGGCCGCCGCGATAGATCTTGTCGCCGAAGTAAAACTCGCTGTCAACAAGATAGATGCACACGCCGTCAAGCTCAAGGCGCTCTATACCGCAGTACTGCGTGCGCCATCCGAGGTTTACATAAAAATCGAACATGTGCTCGACCCGATATGCGTACTTATCCTTTATGCAGCGGTGATACGGAGTGATGACCCTTGCGTCAAAGCCGAGCTTTTTAAGCGCCTTCGGCAGCGTTCCGACAACGTCGGCAAGTCCGCCGGTTTTTGAAAGCGGTGCGCACTCGGCCGCTGCAAGCAGAATATTGGGTAGCTCCTTGCGCCCTTTTTCATTTAGAATGCTTCTGAACTGCTTTTTCATTTTCCTCAGTCATCCTTTCCGGAATGTATTCAAAATAGACAGCCGACAGCGGCGGCAGATCGACCGATGCGCTGTATGGCAGATCGTCAAAGCCTGCATTGCGGCTACGCAGCGCTTTGACATTATGTAAACCTGAACCGCTGAATTTCTCGTCGTCGCTCGATAGGATCTCGCGCAGCGTGCCGGGCATAGGCAGGCCGATGATAAAATTCTTATGCTCGTTTGGAATGAAGTTGCAGGCGCAGATGAGATAACTGTTTTGCTCCGGCCTTGCAGAGCGCAGGAACGCGATCGAGCTGAGCGCGTTATCGTTCACATTGAGCCACTTAAACCCGTCCCACGAGTTATCTATCTCATAAAGCGCCGGGTATGAGCCGTATACATGATTGAGCGCTGAGTAGTATTCGCGCAGCTTTTCGTGCATAGGGTAGTCAAGCAGCAGCCAGTCAAGCTCCTGCTGATAATTCCACTCGATAAATTGCCCGAACTCCGAGCCCATGAAGCACAGCTTTTTGCCCGGATGCGCAAACTGATAGCCGTACAGTGCGCGGAGAGTCGCAAACTTCTGCTCGTAGCTGCCGAACATTTTGTCAAGCATGGACTTCTTTCCGTGTACGACCTCGTCGTGCGAATAGGCGAGGATGAAGTTTTCCGAAAAAGCGTACATCATGGAAAACGTCAGCTTATCGTGGCAGCCCTTGCGGAACAGCGGATCGGTCGAGAAATAGTCGAGCGTATCGTGCATGTAGCCCATGTCCCACTTGAAGCTGAAGCCGAGTCCGCCGACGGAGGGCGGCATAGTCACCATCGGATACGCCGTTGATTCCTCTGCTATCGTGACTGCACCGGGGTAGCTTGACAAAACCGAGGTATTGAGCTTTCTAAGGAAGCTCACAGCACCGAGGTTTATGTTGCCGCCCTCGCGGTTTTTTGTGTATTCGCCATCCTTGCGGCCGTAGTTGAGATACAGCATCGAGGACACCGCGTCAACGCGGATGCCGTCAATGTGGTAGTTTTCAAAGAAAAAGCAGGCCGAGGATATGAGAAACGACTGCACCTCGGGCATTTCGTAGTCAAATATCAGCGTGCCCCACTCGGGGTGCGAGGCCATGCGCTCCTCCTTGCATTCAAAAAGGCGTGTGCCGTCAAACTCGGCAAGGCCGTGCTCATCGCGCGGAAAATGCGCCGGGACCCAGTCCATGATAACGCCGATGCCGGCGTTGTGCATGATGTCGATAAACTCGGCAAACTCGTCGGGCGTTCCGTAGCGGCTCGTCGGAGCATAGTAGCCGGTGACCTGATATCCCCACGAGCCGGGGTATGGGTACTCGGTCAGCGGAAGAAGCTCAATGTGCGTAAAGCCCATCTCGGTGCAGTATTTTGCAAGCTCGGGCGCAATGGCGGCATAGTTCACGCCGCCCTCGGGCGTTTTCCACGAGCCGAGGTGCAGCTCGTATATCGACATGGGGCTTGCAAAGCAGTTTTTCTCCGCACGAGAGCGCATGAAAACCTCGTCACGCCAAATATGAGAGCCTGTCCAAACCATGGACGCCGTATTTACTCCGGACTGTGACCACTGTGCAAAGGGATCGGACTTCCACACAGTTTTCCCGGCGGAAGTGGTTACGCAGTATTTATACAGATCGCCGTTATTAAGCCCGGAGGCAAAGCAATACCATATGCCGCCGCGCTTTTCCATCGGCGTTTTCGCCGGATCCCAGCCGTTGAAGTCGCCGACGAGCGAAACGCTCTGAGCGTTCGGCGCCCAGACTGCAAATCGGTGCATTTTTATCTCGTCCATATACCGGCAGCCGAGCAGCAGCCACGCCTTCTGCGCGCAGCCGGTGTTGAAAAGAAAAACATCGTCTGCCGGAACATATTTATCTATAAGCTCCGAATAATTCATATCAGCACTCCGTATGAAAAACAATACTTTATACTGTATTATAAAGCACGGCAGGGCAAATGCCAATAAGTTTTTTGCTTGCATACGGCGGCAAAACATAATAAAATACAGTCAAAACAAACATCGGAGGTGCGATATGTTTTCATTCAACCATTTTAATTTCAATGTGTTCGATCTTGAACGCAGCCTGAAGTTTTACGACGAGGCGCTCGGCCTCAAGCCCGTGCGCGAGAAAAATGCTGCCGACGGCAGCTTTAAGCTCGTTTACCTCGGCGACGGCGTGACGGATTTCACCCTTGAGCTGACATGGCTGCGCGACCGCGATAAGCCGTATGATCTCGGCGAGCAGGAATTCCACCTCGCCTTTGTCGCCGACGATATGGAAAAAGCCCATGAAAAGCACGCCGCGCTCGGCTGCATATGCTATGAAAATCCCGGCATGGGCATATACTTCCTCGAGGATCCCGACGGCTACTGGATAGAGATCATACCGCCGAGAAAATGATTATGTAAACCGACCAGCCTGCCATATGCGGCAGGCTGGTTATGTTATGTCAACTCTTCGATCTCAGTGACGGACACCTCGAACGCCGTTTTCTCGATCGGCTCGCCGCCGATGAGCTTTATGTAGCGGCGGCTTTGTATCCTACCCTCGAGGGAAACCGTCGTGCCGGTGTCCCAGTAAGACGCCTCGCGCGCTTTAAGTCCCCATGTTATGCACGGCAGATAATCCGAGCGGCCGTATTTTCGATTTACGGCGAGCATCAGGTCGCATATGTCGCGCCCCATCGGCGTAACGCGCAGATTAGGTGGCTTGCACAGCGTTCCGGTCAGGCAGATAAGGTTGAGATCATTTTCGTCGCAAGGGAGTATTTCCTTTGCAAACACCGTTATCACAAGCTTTGCGCCCTCGCCGCTTTTGTTGTTGAAGGATCTCAGCTCGCCCGTGATGCAGAGCTTTTCGGTATCGCAGGCCTCCACGCCGCTTAAAAGCTCGCTGCGCGCGACGATGTTTATTGTGTCCGTTGTGCCGGATAAGCGTGCAACATCAAGCGCGAAGGTGTAAAAGCTCTCGCCGCGTGAGGCGTGCGAAAACGCCGGAGGCGCGCTCATAACTCCAATAAGCCTGGCAAAATTCGTGCATGTGTTTTCATCCATATATTCTTTCCTGTCCTTGTAAATTGTTTTTGTTAGAGTATATTAGGGACAAACGCTTGAATATGCCGCCGGAATGAAATATAATAATGTCAATACTTCTGAAAGGAATAAAAACTATGGATATAAAAGAACTGCTGGCCTACTGCGATCATACCCTGCTGCGCGTTGACTGCACCGAGGCAGAGATAAGAAAGCTCTGCGATCAGGCAATAAAATACGGCTGTGCATCGGTATGCATTCCGCCCTGCCACGTTCCCGGCGCAAAGCGCTATGTCAGCGATAAAATGAAAATATGTACGGTCATAGGCTTCCCGAACGGATATATGTCCACCGCTGCAAAGGCCTTTGAGGCTGCCGACGCCGTAGCAAACGGAGCCGACGAGATCGACATGGTCATAAACCTCTCCATGGTCAAGGACGGCTGCTGGGAGGATGTCGCCGAGGACATAAAGGCAGTGCGCCGCTCGTGCCTCGGCAAGGTGCTCAAGGTCATAATTGAGTGCTGCCTGCTCACCGATGAAGAGAAAATGCGCATGTGCACGATAGTTTCCGAGTGCGGCGCGGATTTCATAAAAACCTCCACCGGCTTCAGCAAGGGCGGAGCTACCCGTCACGATGTCGAGCTGCTGCGCCGCTGCAGCCCGGATTCGCTTCAGGTAAAGGCCGCCGGCGGCATAGCGTCGCTTGAGGATGCCGAGGACTTCATCTCTCTCGGCGCAACGCGCCTGGGCACGAGCCGCATAGTGAAGCTTGCAATGGAACTCGAGCGCGAGAGTGCCGGCACAGATACCGGCAGCGAGAATTATTGAGAAAGGGCGGTGCGCCCATGCGTAAACCGGGCAAGGTGTTCAGCATAATAGGACTTATCCTGTCGGCAGCGCTGCTGGTCGTCGGGTCATATTTCATCCTGCCGCGTTCACAGAATTGGGCAAGCATATGGAGCGTGCTCACAGGCAGCGCCGCGGCGTACTTTGCCTATTATGCGTTCCACAAAAGAGATAAAGATTGAATTATTCACGGCATTCACGGCGGAGTGTCCCTCCGCCGTGAAAAAATCCTTGACAACAGTGAAAAGTGCTGATATATTAATAGGGCTGAAAACAAAGTAGGTACGGCATCCCCGACCTCACCGAGCCGCAAAAGGCGCGCTTCGGTCAATAGCATCGCCCCGAGCGGGGCTTTGTTTGCGCGGATGCTGTCAGGCATCCGTTTTTTGCATTATGGAGGTGTTTTACAATCGCAAGCGTGAATCATGAGATCAATGAAGAGATCCTCGACAAGGAAATACGCGTTATCGGTGACGACGGCGAGCAGCTTGGAATAATGTCCGCGGAAGCCGCCATGAAAATTGCGGAGGAAAAGGAGCTTGACCTGGTCAAGATATCCCCGATGGCAAAGCCCCCCGTCTGCAAGATCATGGACTACGGCAAATACCGTTTTGAGCAGTCCAAGCGTGAAAAGGAAGCCAAGAAGAATCAGCGCGTCATGGAGGTCAAGGAGATCCGCATGTCTCCCGGCATCGGCGAGAACGACCTGAACACAAAGCTCAAGAGCGCGCTCAAGTTCCTTGCCGACGGCGACAGAGTCAAGGTCTCGATCCGCTTCCGCGGCAGAGAAATGGCGCACACTCATTTGGGTGAGGTCATCCTGCGCGACTTCGCAGCAAAGTGCGAAGAGGTTGCAAACCTTGATAAGGCGCCCAAGCTTGAAGGACGCAATATGTCCATGTTCCTGTCCCCGAAGTCTGCTGCGGCAGTCAAGAAGGCACAGAAAGAAGCCGCCAAGAAGCAGGCAGAGGCTGAGGCCGCTGCCAAGGCGGAGGAAAACAACTGATTGGTTATTACAGACAGAATTCTGATAATAGCAGCATACGGAAGGAGAAAATAACTATGCCTAAACTTAAGACCCATAGCGGTGCTAAGAAGAGATTCAATCTCACCAAGAGCGGTAAAGTAAAGCGCGCACATGCGTTCAAGAGCCATATCCTCACAAAGAAGGACACCAAGCGCTGCCGTCGTCTGCGTTCCGGCGCAATTGCCGACGTGACCAACGAGGCAACCATCAAAAAGATGATCCCTTACAAATAATTAAGGGCTGACTGTTACTGATAGGAGGAATTACAAATGGCAAGAGTTAAGGGCGCAATGATGACCCGTAAACATAGAAACAAGATCCTTGGTCTGGCAAAGGGCTACTGGGGCAACAAGTCCCGTCATTACAAGATGGCTCAGGAGCAGATGATGAAGTCCGGCCGCTACGCATATGTCGGCCGCAAGCAGAAAAAGCGCGACTTCCGTCAGCTCTGGATCACCCGTATCAGCGCAGCATGCAAGGCAAACGGCATGAACTACTCCACCTTCATGCACGGCCTGAAGCTCGCCGGCATCGATATGAACCGCAAGATGCTCTCCGAGACCGCTATCCACGATCCTGCCGCATTCACCGCACTGTGCGAGAAGGCAAAGGCGGCAAAGTAATTTAATTACGCATGAAATCAACAGCCACAGCAGAATATCTGCCGTGGCTGTTCGCTTATTTAAGCAAAAGTAAAGGCGTGACCGATAAAGTCACGCCTTTTTGAGTTATGCCGCGAGGACCTTGCCGAGCACGCGCAGCGGAAGTGTGGGAAAATGGGCACGAAAATTGTTCTTTTCGCACAAAAAGAAGACTAAAAATGCATCACATTATACAAAAAATTAATTTACTATTGACAATTCAAATGTGTGGAGCTTAATATGTAATCAAAAAAGAGAACGTTATCATTTTTGAAAAAGAACATTCCGGGAGCATCTTTGCAGTGAGTAATGACAGGGTAACAATAGCGGATGTGGCTGAGCGTGCGGGAGTTTCTGCAGCGACCGTTGGACGTGTTGTGGGCGGCTATGGTTCGGTAAGCAACAAAACAAGAGACAAAATACTGAGCGCCATTGACGAGCTTGGCTATACACCGAATGTTGTCGCTCAGGGCTTGCGTTCACGCAGAACAAAAACCATTGCAGTTGTGATAGGCTCCATATCCAACAGCTTTTTTGCCAATATGGTCAATGCAATTGAGAATGAAGCTGAAGAATACGGCTATAACGTTATCATCTGCAATACGCATGAAGACCCGGAGCAGGAGATGAAGCAGATCGTCAACCTGCAAACACGTATGATCGACGGTATAATTCTTTCGTCATCGTGGCCGGTCGGAGACTTTGATAAGGAACGTTCGTCCGTTTATTACAGCGGAGTGCCGATAGTCATGGTCGACCGACGGGTAGAAGGGCTTGATTTTGACGTTATCGAAAGCGAGAATTTTGTTGGCAGCTATAAGACCACAAACTACCTTATTGCGCTGGGACATCGCAAGATCGGGATACTTGGCGCGGGGAATTACTCGACAGTCAATGACCGCATTGCGGGCTACCGCGAGGCGCTGACAGAACGAAAAATTGAGTTTCTGCCAAAGCGAGTACTCGTGCCGATGCGCAAGAAAAACCGGTATAATTCGGCTGAAATTGATAACTATTTTCTTTCGAATCAGGATATTACGGCTGTGATGATACTGAATAACAGCCTTGCTGAAACCGCTCTGCTGAGACTGGAAGGGTTGCCTGACTCTATACGCGACAGATTGTCCATTATCTGCTGGGACGATGCGGGAATGAATAAGCTGCTTGGGCTTACAACCGTTCTCCAATTTCCGTCGGAAATGGGGCGTGAGGCAGCCAGGCGAGTGATCGGACTTATTGAAAAACGCGACCTTGCGGGAGAAAAGAAAAACATAATAGGCACAGAGTTGATAATTCGCAGCTCATGTAAGCCTTTGTGAAAAAGCACGGAGGCTTGAAGGCTGCGTAAATCATAAGTCAAAAATGAGAACGTTATCATTTGGCGACGAGATAACACTATGACTTGGACAAAGGAGATAATGACATGGACTTGATTATGGGAATGAACAGCGGTTCATCTTTTGACGGTATCGATGTGGTGCTGGCAGAGACGGAAATAGCTCCGGATGGCTTTCCCAGACCGCCGAAATTCATATGCGGCGGTTCTTACGAATGGCCCGACGAAGTAGCATGCATTGTTAGAGACTCTTTTGAAAACAGAGTAGATATGATCGGGCTGAATCGCCTTAACTATATCTGCGGTGCTGTTTTTGCGGAAAAAGCGGCGCAGTTCATGCATGAAAATGATATAGACCCACTGAGTGTCAAAGTTTTAGGGCTCGATACGCAGACGATATACCAGGAACAGCCTGATCATAAGGCTATTGCCGCAATGAGCGAGGCTGAAAAGGCCGACTGGCCCGGACGCTGGCTGTCGAAAAAATATCCGGCCGGCATGCAGATGGGTGACACGTCAGTTATAGCCAACTTGACCAATATTGACACTGTTACTCATTTTCGCCCTGCTGACCACACCTTCGGAGGTGCAGCAGCTCCTCTTATGCCGTATCTGGACTACGTGCTGTTCCGCGAACTGCCGCATCCAACAATGACGCTTAACATCGGCGGCATAGCCAATCTGCATGTTGCATGCTCCGACCGCAGCCGGATGCTCGGCTTTGATACCGGACCGGGCAACGTTATTTCAAATTACATGTGCCGCAAGCTATTTGGTGTTGAATATGACAGGGACGGCCTTATCGCATCCCATGGCAAGGTCAGTGAAAAAATGCTTGACTACTTCATGCATCACCCGTTCTTCGACCGTCCTGTGCCGCGTTCCGGATGGATTGCGGACTACAACGAGGAATATATAAACAGCACCATCGAACGCTTCAGCTATCTGCATAAGGAAGACATTCTTGCCACAGCCTGCGCATTTACGGCATCGGCAATAGTCAGGAGCATGTACGATAACGTCCCCGAAGAGATGATAAAGGCAACCAAAAAGCTTTACTGCTCCGGCGGCGGAGTCAGGAATCCGCAGATAATGAAAGAGATCCGCGCACGTATGCCGGAAAACATAGATGTAACTACGAGTGCCGAGATCGGCATCCCGCCTGAGTACAAGGAGGCGGTCAAGTTTGCGACCATAGCGTACTCGACCATCAACTGTGTTCCGGGTAACATTCCGGCGGCGGGCCATGCTTCGCAGTATGCGATACTCGGCAAGATCGCTCTTGCGCCGAGGCACATTGCCGGCGGTGCGCAGTTTATAAAAAAGTAAGAAACGTTTGGTCAATTCAGAGAGAGGTGAGGGCTTATCAGCAAGGTCTACGATAATGGTGTGCTGCTTGACATGCGCGGCATCGTCAAAGAATTCTCCGGAGTACGTGTTCTTAACGGCGTAAGCTTCCGGCTTAGGCGCGGCAGTGTCCACGCACTGATGGGAGAAAACGGAGCGGGCAAAAGCACACTGATGAAGATACTGTGCGGTATGTATCCCGCCACGCAGGGTGAGATAATGATAGATGGAAAGACAGTAAAAATCAGCTCGCCCATAGATGCCAAACGCCTTGGCATAGCAATGATACATCAGGAGCTCAGCGCCTTTCATGAATTGACCGTAGCGGCCAACATGTTCATGAACCGTGAATACAAGCGAGGATTCCTTCTGGATGACAAACGTATGAATCAGGCGGCGGCAGAGATACTGGCCGATCTTAACATAAGCATAGATCCAAAGCTGAAGATGAACCGGCTCAGCGTGGCGGAGATGCAGCTTGTTGAAATAGCAAAGGCTGTTTCAACAGATGCGGATATAATAATCATGGATGAGCCCACAAGTGCACTAACCGAAGCCGAGGTTGCCAACCTCTATAAAACGGTCCGTGATCTCAGAAGCCGAGGCAAAGCGATAGTCTATATTTCACATAAGATAGAGGAGATATTCGCCATTGCCGACGAGATAACGGTACTGCGTGATGGAGACTTCGTTGCTCACGACACAATTGAGGCTTTCGACCACGATAAGCTTATATCGCTCATGGTCGGCCGAACGCTCAACCAGCAGTTCCATAAAACGCATCACAGCTTCGGTGATGTGCTGCTAAAGGTCGAAGATATGAGTCGAAGCGGCAAGTTCAGCTCGGTTTCATTCGAAGTTCGTGCGGGAGAAGTGCTGGGCATTTCGGGGCTGATAGGCGCCGGGCGCACAGAGGTCGTGGAGACTGTTTTCGGGCTTGATCGCGCCGATTCGGGAGATGTATATATCGCGGGTGAAAAGGTGAATATACGTTCGCCGAGAGACGCGATAAGCCATGGGCTTGCGCTGGTAAGCGAAGACAGAAAAAATGTTGGCCTTAATCTTGTCGGCAGCGTCAAGGAAAATATCACAATGGCCAATCTGGAGAAATACTGTCGGTTTGGAGTGATAAAATCCCGCGAGGAAAAGAAGGCAGGGGACGGACTTATGGATATGCTGTCCGTGAAGGCTCACAGCAGGGATACCCTTGTAAGCGCCCTTTCGGGCGGCAATCAGCAAAAGGTTATTCTTGCCCGATGGATGTCCACAAATCCCAAGGTGCTCATACTTGATGAGCCGACAAAGGGCATTGACGTCGGAGCTAAGGCCGAGATATACAAGCTGATTGACGAATTTACCGCTCAGGGCGGGTGCGTAATTATGGTTTCTTCGGAAATGCCGGAAATATTGGGTATGAGCGACAGGATCGCCGTGATGCACGAGGGAGAACTGGCGGCTGTATTCGACAGAGATGAGGCAACGCAGGAAAAGCTCCTGTCTGCGGCCGCCGGACTTTGACAGAGGTGAATGCTATGAAAAAACAAAATAGAGTGATGGAGCTTCTCATTAAGTACCGCGTGTTCGTGATATTCCTGGTGCTCTTTGCGGTTATGGCTATATTTTCCGATTCTTTTCTTACGCGCGGAAATATACTGAACATGCTCAGGCAACTGTCGATAAACGGCATTGTTGCCGTAGGTATGACGTTCGTGCTTATAACCGGTGGCATTGACCTTTCCGTCGGCTCTGTGCTTACGTTCTCGGCGATGGTCGGATGCTCGTTCATACAGACCGGCAGTCCGTATCCGGTTGCGATGGCGATTGGCATATCTCTTGTTGTCGGTCTTGGCATAGGCCTTGTAAACGGCATTCTCGTGGCTTACGGAAGAGTCCCGGCATTCATTGTGACGTTGGGAACGCAGCTTGCCGCATCGGGTGCGGCGCTGCTTTTCAGAAACGGCTCGCCTATTCCCGGACTCAAAGACTCCTTTAATACGATAGGTGCCGGAAGCATTTTAGGAATACCGATGCCCATCATCATATTCTTCGTGATTATGCTTATAGGCGGCTTTCTTCTGCGCAAGACCAGCTTTGGACGCCACACATATGCTGTAGGCGGCAATCCTCTTGCTGCCAGAGCCTGCGGCATAAAGGACAGGTCCATCACGGTATGGGTATATGTAATATCCGGCCTGTGTGCGGCTATAGCGGGTATAGTTCTGGCGGCTCGTGTACGCACTGCCACTCCGCTGGCCGGAAACGGTTATGAGCTCGACGCCATAGCGGCTGCGGTGCTCGGCGGCACCAGTCTCACCGGCGGTATAGGAAACATGTGGGGCACTCTCGCCGGCGTATTGATAATAGGCCTTCTGAACAACGGTATGGACATGCTGAATATTCAGTCTTACATTCAGGATATAGTCCAGGGTGTGATTATCGTTGCGGCAGTGCTTATAGACGTGAACACGAACAAGGAATCAAAGTGATATATCCGAGCAAATGTGCCCGGTGCTAATAAGGAAAAATTAAAACTATAAGAGAAAGGAAAAAGAAAATGAAAAAAATCACTGCGTTGATCCTCTGCATCTGTATGGTGCTGACTCTGGCTGCGTGCTCGAGTACAGCCAAAGATCCAGATACCACAAAAGCTCCTCCAGACGGTGCTGTAGACTACTCGTCTATGACCATCGCATGGAGTCCCGCAAATCTCTCGAATGAGCTTCAGGTAACCCTTACCGACAATATTAAGGCATCGGTAGAGGCTCTCGGTGCAAAATTCCTCAGCTCCGACCCGCAGGGAGACCCCGTAACTCAGGTAACCCAGGTCGAGAACTTCATCTCCCGCGGCGTTGACATGATCCTCATGAGCCCGAATGATGCATCGGCATGCGGTGTTGTTCTTCAGGAAGCCGTTGAAGCCGGCATCCCGATGATCATCGTAAACTGCAAGATGGATGACATGAACGGCGCACTGTGCTATGTCGGCTGTGATGACCTCACTGCGGGCGAGCTGCTCATGGAATATGCAGCCGGCCTTCTCGGCGGCAAGGGCACAATCGGAATTCTTCGCGGACCTGACGGTCTTGACGCTGCCATAAAGCGCACCACCGGTATCGACAACAAGCTCAAGGAGAATCCGGATATAAGCGTATACTCGTCTCAGGCTGCAAACTGGAAGACTGCCGAAGCGATGAGCATAGTTGAAAACTGGCTCCAGTCCACCTCTCTGGACGCTGTAGTATGCGAAAATGACGAGATGGCCATCGGTGCCGTCGAGGCTATCAAGGGCCACGGAAAGAGCCTTGACGATGTGCTCGTGTTCGGTATTGACGGAATTCCCAGCGCTTATCAGTCCATTGCAAACGGCGAGATGAAGGCTACTCTGCTTCAGGATGCCAAGGCAATAGCCGCAAAGACTGTTGAGGTCATGCAGCTCTACTTTGAGACAGGAAGCGTTGAATCCGAGTACATCATCCCATGGGTCGTTGTTGACAGCAAAAATATTAACGAGTACTACAAAGCAGGTTAATTCAATATGTTGGAGGCGGAGCCTTGTGCTCCGCCTGTGTAAAAGAGGGATTCTTTATGAAAGCATTGGTTGTTGAAAAGCCCGGTACGCTCAGCGTCAGAGACGTTGCTGAGCCACCAATGGGCGAATACGAAGCACGCTGCGAGATGCTCTACGGAGCTACCTGTACCGCTACGGATCTTGCCGTGATCGACGGACGCGTCGGATGGGAAAAGCTTGAGTACCCGCTCATACTTGGTCATGAGAGCGTTGGCAGAGTTGTTGAAGTCGGCAGCAAGGTACGCAACTACAGGGTAGGAGACCTTGTTGCACGTGTATATACCCGAGAAACTGACGGATTGAAGCTGGCTTGGGGCGGTATGGCCGAATTCGGCCTTGCACTGGACTGGAAAGCCATGTGGGCGGACGGTGTTCCGCGTGAGAAGTGGGATTATTTCCGTGTAAATCAAGTGATACCGGAGGGAATAATCAGTCCGATGGATGCCACAATGATAATAACCTGGAGAGAGAACCTGTCATGGGTCAACCGCATGGGCGTAAAGCCGGGCGAACGAGTGATCGTTGTCGGCTCGGGAGGAAACGGTATGTCCATTGCGGCCTGCGCTGCCGTAAAGGGGGCGTCCGTAACCGTGGTTGGCAATGCCTCGCGCCGTGAGGCCACGCTCAGCACCGGAATAGAGGAATTTTTGGACTACAAGGATAAAGAAGCCTTGACGTCCTTCATTGAGAAAAACCGCCGCGGCATTGATTGTATCATCGATGCTACAGGCAAGAAGGAGACTCTCACCCCGTATATGCCGACTTTGCGCGAAGGCGGAACTGCTGCGCTTTACGGTATGAGCGATTTCACCAGCTATACGATAGGACCGACCGGCGGACCGAAATATTTCCGCTTTTTTAATTCCTATGCGGGTATTTACGATGAGGCGGAGACTCATGATGAGGTGATAGACCTTATTAGAGCCGGTAAGCTGAACGCTTCCGCATGGATAGACCATGAGCACATATTCACATGGGATAACGCTGCTGAGGCATATGAACATGTAAGAAACAAGAAAGCAGTCAAAGCTGTTATCAAGCTCTCACGATAAGGAGGCAAGTCAATGGAAATCAGAAAATGCGGACGAACCGATCTGATGCTTTCGCGGCTCTCTCTGGGCTGCCTATATCTTTCGGACATGGGCACGGGTGCTTTTGAGGACTCCAGAGAGTCGACTTACTATGCACTGGACAAGGGGATAAACTTTATTGACACCGCGCCAAGCTACGGAAACAGCGAAATGATGCTCGGCCATGTACTGCGCGGCTACAGCGGTAAAACGCCTATGATCTCGACCAAGATCGGCATGCCGCCTCCGTTCAATCCCCAGTCAAGGCATGCGATCCTCGATTCCGTCGAAAAGAGTATGAGCGACATCGGCTGCGATGTTATAGATCTGCTCTATATTCATGAGCCCGAACGCGCCGGACAGATGCGCTGGTTTCATGACTATAACCTCTATGACGGACCGGTCATGGAAGCTCTCGAGGAAATGAAGCAGCGCGGCTGGGTCAAGTGGACCGGTGTTGGCGGTACAACGGCCCATGAGATGGCAAAGGTCATCGATACCGGTGTGTTTGATGTTGTCCAGACCGCTTTCAATTACAGCCTGCTCTGGCAGGAGGCACGTTATGAGATATTCCCCACGGCAAAAAAACATGATATTGGCATAATCTGTTCCGCTCCTCTTCAGCAGGGCTCGCTGGCCGTGCGGCGTGATGAGCTGATAGAAAACGGAGCGCCATGGATAAGCAAGCCGCGCCGTGAGCAGTTCAAGGCTCTGTACAGCTTTCTTGATGAGATCGGCATGAGCATAGTTGAGCTTTCACTGCGCTTTGTGCTCTCAAACCCTGACATCGACTGTGTGCTCGTCGGAGCAAAAAATCTAAAAGAGATCACGGAGACTGTTGCTTACTCGGAAAAAGGCCCTCTCAGCGAGGATATACTCAAGCGCATTGAGGAAATATATATGATGGTGCCGTTCCGCCCTACCTTGGAGCCCATTCTCCTTCCGTGGGGAGATACTCGCCCGGATATCGGCTGGATCGTCTAACGGATCTGATGGATATGAAATCAAGGCGGCAGGCCGGACTGCCATATATCTGCGATTCAGCCATGCTTGAGGAGCAGAATGAATGCAGAAAAAAGCTTTCACTCTTCAATGAATGTCCGTTTGACGAAACAGAACGTTTGCAGCAGATTCTGAAAAGCATTTTCGGCTCTGTCGGTGCAAACGCATGGGTGAACGCTCCGTTCAGATGTGACTACGGCTACAATATCAGCATCGGCAATAATTTTATATGTAACTATAACTGTGTCATGCTCGATGTTGCCCCGATAAGTATAGGCGATAATGTTCAGATAGCGCCTAACGTTACCATAAGCACAGCCGGCCATCCCGTGCATCCCGAGACTCGCTCAACGCAATATGAGTATGGGCGCCCTATCTGCATAGGAAATGACGTGTGGTTGGGAGCAGGAGTCATCATAAACCCCGGAGTAACGATCGGAGACGGTGCGGTTATAGGCTCGAGTAGCGTTGTTACGCGGGATATACCGCCTATGACGATAGCTGCGGGTATACCATGCCGCGTGATAAGACAGATAACTGAAGAGGACAGGCTCAAATACTATAAGGACGAGTTGTTTGACATTGATCCGTTTAAAAATTGAATAATGTAGAATAATTGCAGTAAAAAAACGCCGCATTATGTGAAAACCTGTCTTCACATAATGCGGCGTCTTTGCAGCCTTATGCCGCGAGGACCTTGCCGAGCACGCGCAGCGGCAGAGCGGGGGAGATGCGTATATCCGGGTATGCCGGATTCAGCGAATGCAGCGCAAGATAGCCGTCGCCGGCGACGAGCTGCTTTAGATACGCGCAGCCGTCGTAGAGGAAAATGCCGATCTCGCCGGTCATGAGGCTGTGCTGCTGGCTGACCCAAACGGTCTGCCCGTCGTGAAAGCGCGGCTCCATACTGTCGCCTGCTACGCGCACGCCGAAGTTGGCTCCGTCCGGGACCTCGGGGCCGACCTCGGTCATATCATAGTCCTCGCTGTCAAGAAACTGCCCGGTGCCTGCCGAGACGGCCAGCGAATACAGCGGCAGCATGCGCGTTTTGACAGGCTCCGGCTGCAAACCGTATCGCCCACTGTCGCGCAGAAGCTCGATATAGTCAAGCGCTTTTTTCCTGCCGACGGTGTTCAGGCCGGCGAGCAGCCCACCGCGGCTTCCGCCGTCGAATGTGCCGGAGATATCGTCTATCTCAAGCGCGCGGCACAGAGCGAGAAACTGCCTGGCATTCGGAAGAGTGCTCCCCGTTTCCCACTTTGATATCGCCTGATTTGTGACCTCTATGCCGTCGATAGCAAGAGCCGAGGCAAGCTCGGCTTGCGAAAAGCCAAGCTCACGGCGCTTTGAATTTAAAATTTCGCCAATACTTTTGCTCATTGCGTGTCTCCTTTTGTGCTTTGACTACAGTATATAGTATATCTCCGCAAAAGGCAAGCAAAATATCTGATCAAGATAAAAATTCCTGTTTACATATCCGAAAACGCGATATATAATAGCTTCACTATCTTAAACGGAGATGCGGCATATGGACAGAGTGATACTTCATTCGGATATAAATTCGTGCTACGCGAGCGTCGAGCGGCTGTATAAGCCCGAGCTTGAGGGAAAGCCCTTTGCGGTTTGCGGCTCGCAGGAAATGCGCCACGGCATAGTGCTTGCCAAGGATGAAACGGCAAAACGCGCCGGGGTAAAGACCGGCATGGCCATATGGCAGGCGCGGCAGCTGTGCCCCGAGCTTGAAGTCGTTGAGCCGCACTTTGAGCGATACGCGAAATATTCCGCGATGGTGCGCGAGATATATGCCGAGTATACCGACCTGTGCGAGCCGTTCGGCATAGACGAGAGCTGGCTTGATATAACAAACTGCCTTGCCTGTCCCGACCCCGTGAAAACGGCCGACGAGATACGCCGTCGTGTGCGCGCGGAAACCGGGCTTACGGTGAGCGTGGGCGTTTCGTGGAACAAGGTGCTCGCAAAGCTCGGCTCGGACTATAAAAAGCCTGATGCGGTGACGGTCATAGACAGGGAACACTTTAAAAGCATGGTTTGGGGACTTCCTGCTTCGGATATGCTCATGGTCGGGCGCAGTACTCGGCGCGAGCTTGCGCGCATGGGCATACAGACGATAGGAGAGATAGCGCGCACAGATCCGGAGCTTTTGTGCGCACGATTCGGCAAGGGCGGCATCGCACTGTGGCGGTATGCGAACGGCATGGACGATTCGCGCGTGCGCAGGGCAGGAGAGGAAGAGCCTCCGCAGTCTGTAGGCAATAGCGTTACACTTGCACGCAATATAGAAAACGAGCGTCAGGCGCGACAAACTATGCTGCTGCTCGCCGAAAGCGTCGCGTCGCGCCTGCGCAGGCAAAATCTGCGCTGCCGCACGGTCGAGGTCGCGCTGCGCTCAGAGCAGCTTCAGTGGAAAACACACCGGATGCGCCTGAGATACGCAACGGATATTACCTCCGAGCTTGCAGAGCACGGCATGGAGCTTCTGCGCCAAAGCCACAGCTTCTCGTCGCCGCTGCACAGTATGGGCCTGCGCGGTCTTGAGCTTGTGCATGCCGACGAGGATGAGCAAATGGACATGCTCGTAGATTATGTAAACCTCAATAAGCAGCGCAGCATCGACGCGGCTATGGATAAGATCCGCAGCAAATACGGCTCCGGCAGTATCCGGCGCGCATGCCTCCTCGGCGAGCCGACAGCGGAAAACATCGCCTTTTGCTCGCTGCCGGATTGAAAAACCATCAGCACCGCTTTAGTTCAGCCTAAAGCGGTGCTGATGGTTGAGCTTATTTATCGTTTTCGCTGCGGAATACCGACGAGATAATATATCTCGGACGCCCTTGACATTCGGTGTAGATCTTCGCGATATACAGCCCTATAATTCCGAGACTCATCATTATTATACTGAATCCGAACAACAAAATTATAATGACCGTCGTAAAACCGCTCAGGGCATAACCTGCGAATTTTTGATAGAGAGCGATCACTCCCAAGACTATGGAAACGATGAACATGACATAGCCGAGGATGGTCACTATCTGCATGGGGAAGCTGGAAAACGATGTAATGTTTGTCATGGCGTATTTGAAAAGAGCCTTTGTGCTCCATTTTGACTGACCGGCAGCACGTTCCCGAACCGAGTACGAAACGGTGGCCTTTTTAAAGCCGACCCAGAATGAGAGCGCACGGAAAAATACATTGCGCTCCTTCATTTGGTTTAGGGTGTCAACTACCTTGCGATCGATAAGCTTGAAGTCGGATGAATCGGCCATGTCAAAACCGGTCATTTTGCTGATGATACCGTAAAATGTGTTAGCCATGAAGCGATGCGCAGCACTTTCACTGCCACGATCGTCCTTGACGCCCTCAACTACCTCATAGCCCTCCTGCCAAAGTCTGTACATTTCGACTATCTTCTCCGGTGGGTGCTGAAGATCACAGTCAATAATAACGCAGCAATCTCCGGAGGCTTTCTCAAGACCGGCGAACATTGCGGCCTCCTTGCCGAAATTTCGGCTGAAATTCACTCCGACAACATTTTCGTTCTTTTCGGCTGCATGGCATATCTGCGCCCATGTGCTGTCCTTCGAGCCGTCGTTTATAAATAGCAGCTCATACGGGATGTTCTCCTGCTGCATAAGCTGAGAGATCGCCTGTTCGGCTAATGGGACCATTTGCTCTTCGTTGTATGCCGGAACAATAATTGACAGCATATTTTACCTCCGTACGGTATCAGTCTGAAAACTTAACGACAATGACACCGTTTATCGTTTTTATAGAACCGGCGTTTGGATAACACGGCATTTCTTCAAATTCATCGGTCTGCTTTATCTGCTCTTCGGTGTCTGCATCAACATAGTCATACCGCGAAGCAAGAACATTGTACAAAAGATGCTTTCGCGTGTATATGTTTGCGACGGAATTCCCGGTGAACACACCGGTCATGCCGGGGGTGGCAGGAACATTGCTGTCCATATTGATCTTGCCGATGAGCGCTACGGGCGTTGAGGATGAAAAATCATCCTGTAATTCGATCTTTGCAGTGAGCTTTGTCATAAACGCATAAACATTCTTATAGGTCATATCCATGTAGAAATATGCGCGATTATCGATCAGAACAAATTCGTAGGCACAGGCGAGCTGAGTCAAAAGCAGAGCCAATGTCAGCGCGAGCGACACAAAGCCGGAACGGGATTTAAGGATTCCGCTGAAGCATATCCTCTCCGAAATAACAGCCGGGAAAATGAGCGGCAGCAGCATAGGATAAACCATAACAAGGTGAACCGTGAATTCACCGGCCATAACATAAACAAGATCGCAGGCAAGTGGGATAAGTGCGACTAATATGATAATTTCAATAATAGCAGAAAAGCTTTTATAAAGCCTGCGCTGAAAAATGATGGCAAGCGCCGCAACGGCCGAAAAGAGGAAAGCTGCCGCTGCGATATACTTGAAAAAGCTGTGGAATACAGCAGAGCGATAGAAATAAAAGAAATTTTTGTATGCTGCGGATATGCGATCTATAAGCTGGCTGAATGTGACTATGCCCATCGAGCTGATGCCCTGATAATCAATAAGCTCAACGTTGTTGACCTTCAGGCATATCCGAAGAATAACGAAGTACAGGATCATGCCGAAGGCAAGGCCGGCTATGTATTGCAACCCGACTGTAATAAATTCCTTAAAGCTCGAAAAACGTGAATCTATTACATCAACAAGCATGGAAAAAACCAGCAGCGCGGCGGTAAGCGGAAAATATGACTGATATATACCCATCGACAGGGCAACAGCCACTCCGCCGAGGGCGATGGCCGGCCACTTCTTCCGCTGAATGAGGTGTGCAGATACAACCGACAGCAGCAGTGCGAGCAAGTATGAGCCAGAGCAGAACATATAAGCGTAGGTTGAAGTGACGGTGGGGAAAGAGACAATGCAGGCGGATATGAGCAAAGCCGGCAAAAAGCGGCTCACGCGCAGTATTCGCATTATCAAAACGGCGGCAGCTGCAAAGTACAACGCACCGAGCACTGCGTTCAGCCACGGACTGTTGGTAAATCCGCTGATGCCCTGCGTAAAATACAGAAGCCACCGGCCCGACGAAAGAAGATTGGCGCCGTGGTAAAGATAGGCTATGTCGTCATGGTTTATGAATTTGTTCGTAAACATATACATATGAACCATGAAGGTCAGCACAAAGGTGCTTGAAAAAACGAATATGTCAAGTTTTTTTATGCTGCGCCTGCACAAGCCGGCGATACAATCAACAGTGTTTCTGTTTAAACAGCTCTGCTCCGTTTTTCTCTCTTCCAAAAGCTAAACACCTCTCTTTAAGATATTACGAAAAAATCAATGACACAATGTTACTAAAATTATAACCAGCGCAGAAGCCGTGTCAAGTATTTTCACGATTGACAATACCTGCATCCGAAACCGAGCATATGTCATTGCGAGCCTGCATCATGGTAAAAAACATAATTATGTAAACCTTCATTTCCTTTTCGATCGTGTATTTGTGCAGAAGGCGCGAGGCCTTAAAATTTTTTGCTTTATACCTCATTGAAAGCTAAGCGGCAAAATGTTATTATAAGCAAAAAATATCGGAGTGTGTGATATGACCGAAAAGCTTTATTATATCGACAGCCACATGAAAGCCTTTACGGCGACGGTTACCTCATGCGAGAAAAACGGCGACCGATTTGAGGTCACGCTCGACCGCACGGCGTTTTTTCCCGAGGGCGGCGGTCAGCTCGGCGACAGCGGAGTGATCGGCGGCGTTCGAGTATTTGATACGCATGAGAAAAACGGAGAGATCAAACATTATGTAAACCAAGCTCTGGAGACAGGCAAGACCTACGACTGCGCAATTGACTGGGAAACTCGCTTTCGCAGAATGCAAAATCATTCCGGCGAGCATATTGTGTCGGGGCTTGTGCATAAGAAATATGGGTACAACAATGTCGGCTTCCATATGGGCAGCGACGTTGTGACGATAGATTTTGACGGCGAGCTTTCGTGGGAGCAGCTTCTTGAGATCGAGCGCGAGGCAAACCGCGCCGTCGCGGCAAACTACAAGGTCACGGCGACGTTTCCTGCGGAGGATGTGCTGAAAACTCTCGAGTACCGCAGCAAGCTTGAGCTGACGGAAAACGTGCGCATCGTCGAGATAGAAAACACCGACATCTGCGCCTGCTGTGCGCCGCATGTAAGCTCAACCGCCGAGGTCGGCACCGTGCGCATACTCACAGCCGAGCGCCGCAGACGCGGTGGAGACGGCGTGCGCATAACGATGCTTTGCGGCCTGGACGCATTCGACCATGAGGTCATAACAGATTCGAACAACGCGGAGATATCCATGCTCCTGTCGGCAAAGCGAACAGAGACAGCCGCTGCCGTGCGCAGACTTATAAGCGAGAACGAAAAGCTCAAGGCGCGTGCAGCGGAGCTCAGCCGTGAGCTCGCGCGGATAAAAGCCGAGGCTATAGAGCCGACGGAGGGGAACATCTGCCTGTTCGATAATGTCCTGGACGAGCCGGCGCTCAGGACGCTCGTGAACGAAGCCGTCAAAAAGTGTTCGGGAGTCGCTGCGGTGTTCACCGGAAGCGACGAAACAGGCTACAGATACATTATCGGAAGCCGCAATGCGGATCTCAGGAAAGCGGCAAAAAGTATAAATTCCGGCATCTCGGGACGGGGCGGAGGCAGCCCGGAAATGATACAGGGTAGCTGCACAGCGTGTTCATTAACTATTCAAAATTTTTTGACTAACTTCACGATTTAGACACGATATACATAAATGTATAACAAAAATCGGCTAAAATACGCACTAAATGTTGATTTATCCGACGAAAGACAATTGACAAGAATATGACAGTTTGTTAAAATAAATGAGTACATAAGGGGCGCCCTATGCCCCTGAAAAGCTCAGCAAAATATTTTTTATGGGGGGTTATCCGTGAGAGACCTTAAGCATCTGATTTATTTTGAGAATCTGCTTCAGGAAGCCAACAACGAGTTGGTCCAGCAGGCAAAGGCAGAGGGCAAATATGCACTCGGCTACATCTGCTACTTCATGCCCGAAGTACTTCTCGACCTGCCCGGCTGCTTCTCCGTTCGTCTGAGAGCACCGCGCTGCAGCTCGCCCGACATCGCGACCTACTACATGTCCGCCCGCGTATGTCATTATGGCCGCAGTCTTTTCGAGCGCGCACTCGAAGGCGGCTTCAACTTCCTCGACGCACAGATGGCGACCGAGACCTGCACCGTCACCTGCCGCTTCCAGGAGCACATTAAGCCCAAGCATCTTGACTCCGTCAAGGACATGAACGTCATCCAGAACGACAAGTTCTTCTGCGAGTTCACCGACGTTCCCTTTAAAAACACCGAGAACGACTATGAATACTTCCGCGATCAGCTCAGGGCTCATGTTCTGACCACACTGCATGACAATCTCGGAATCGATGTTTCCGATAAGGCGCTCAAGGAAGCCATCAAGCAGCACAATGAGGTCTGCAAGCTCATAAACGAGATAGGCGATTACCGCAAGCTTGATAATCCGACCATCACCGGCTATGAGTTCCATGTCATCCAGCTCGTATCGCTGGTATGCCCGAAGTATCTCATCCTTCCCTACCTGCGCGAGACAGCGAAGGAAATGAAGACCCGTAAGCCCGACGAAAAGTGGCCGTTCCGCTGCAAGGTAGTGCTCGCGGGAAGCGAGAACGATGACCCCGACTTCACCAAGCTTGTTGAAAGCTGCGGCGCAGAGGTCGTTTGCGACCGTTACTGCTACGGCGCAGTCGAGTCCCGTCAGCCCATCGTCGTCGAAAAGGGCGAGGATCCCCTCTATGCTATCGCAAAGCATTATCTTAAGACCTCCAACTGCCCGCGCTTCATGCCTCAGGATGAAATGCGTGCAAGAAAGCAGCGTCTGGCAGACCTCGTCAAGGAATACAACGCAGACGGCATCATTGTTTGCTCCAACAAGTTCTGCGAGTATTGGAGCTATGAGCGCGTTGTTGATACTGTCGTCCTCAAGCGCGACTTCGGTATCCCCGTATGCTCGATCGAGAAGGAGTACATAAACACCGCATCCGGTCAGCTCCGTACCCGCTTCCAGGCATTCGTTGAATCTGTCGAGATCAAGAAGATTCAGGAGGGCAAGTAATTATGGATTTTAAGAAAGCATTAAAGGATTTTTGGTATGGCAAGCCCCATACCGCAGAAGAAGGCGGACGCCGCCTCGGTGAAAACTACCTCCCGAAGACCGGTATTTACAAGCATAGAGAGTGGCGCGGCGTAAAGGACACCTTCTACTACTTCAATTATATTTGGCTGTACAACTACATCCACATGGTAATGGACGTAATGAAGTACGGCGGCCTTATCAACTTTGCAAAGGGCGTATGGCGCTACCGTTGGGTAGGCCAGACCTATCTGCCCGTTCTGCACTGGTTTGACCGCGGCATGGAAGGCATGCGCGGCGAGGCTCTGCGCGGCTCCGCATGGCATTATCGCGCAATGGTCAACGCGACCATCTATCAGTTCATGACAATGTTCAATGCCGATACCAGACTCCACGGCGGAAAGAAGAACGATGCATGGTATCACACCATGGCGATGAAGGAAACCGTATGGGGCGGTATGTTCTACGGCTGGCGCGACAAGTTTAAGGCAGTTGCTCTGGAAATGATCCCGTACTTCGTAACCTGCCACGTTAACTCTCACACCGTCCACAACTACATCGACGCAGTTCAGTCCATCGGCCTGCCCGGCGACCCCTGCCCGATGTGCCAGGCTGAGTCCGGCCTCTACGTCCTTGACGATATTCCTGACTACAGTCCGTTCATGATAACCTGCAACGAGGCCTGCGACGGCTCCGTCGGTACTGCTATTCTTCAGGACTGGTTCAACGACAAGCCTTTGTTTGCTCTGCAGATGCCCATGATATTTGACGATCCCCTCGCAAACAAGTTTGTCCAGAAGGATATCGAGAAGTGCTGGAAGTTCATCGAAGACCAGACTGGTGTTCCCATGAACTTTGACCTCATGTGCGAGTACATTGAGCGTCAGAACGAGCTTATGAAGTTCGAGTGGGAGAAGTGGGAGGTTGCTGCAAAGACCGATTCCTACCCCATCAACGGCGTTGCACAGGCACTGTACCGCATCTATCAGTCCCAGATGGGCGATCTTCCTATCTGGCACGAGGTAGACGGCCATGTCCGTAAAATTATGGAGCGCGCCGTCCGCAATAAGACAAATACCTTCCCCAACACCCGCCACAGAGTCATCGCATGGTCCTGCGCACCTCTGTACTACTCCAACTGGTGCACTTGGGCTTACAACACCTGGGGCCTGAATGTTATCATCAACATGGACTCTCTCATGTTCGATATGACCATCCGCACCGACAGCTACGAGAACATGCTCGAGGATGTCGCACAGTACCACATGTGGGCTCCGATGCGCCGTATGGCAGTCGGCGGCATGCACCATATCTTTGAGCTGTGGGATTACATGGAGCGTTTCAACTGCGACATGGTCGCAATGTACGATCAGCTCCAGTGCAAGGGTATGCAGGGCGTCCACGGCCTGTTCGAGGATGAGTTCCGCGACAGGAATATCCCCGCATTCTGGATTCCTCACGCACTGCCCGACAGCCGCACTGTTTCCCGTGCCGAGATCCGTCGTCTCATAAACGACTACATGACCACAGTTATGCACGAAGAGCCTCTGGATCCTTCTCTCCTCGAGCTCGACGACGACATGACATGGTAATAGGGAGGAGCAGAGAATATGAAAAAGTTTGTAAAGAAAGCACTTTGCCTCGGCGGCATCGGCTATGCAGCATTGTTCGCAGTATTTTTCTTTGATCTCGACGGTAAGCTTCTGTTCAACGTAGTTGAGCCCTTCCTGAAGAATCACTACGACAATATGGAGCGCAAGGATATGCTCAAGACACCGTACGACATGGATAAGTTCCCCGACTACAAGTACGACGAAGCCTGATCTTAGCAACAAGTAAAACCATTGCCGACTCCCCGATAACGGGGGGTTGGCATAACAACGACTATAATAGTTAATTAAATATTTATTGGAGGCAACACTAATGAAATATTTTGGCGGTTGTGACGTAGGCTCGACCTACACAAAGGCAGTTATTCTCGATGAGAACGGCAAGATGGTAGCAGATACCACGATAAAGAGCAAGATCAATTCCGAGGCATCCGCAGTAGCGGCAATGGCAGAGGTCTGCGAGAAGGCCGGACTGAAGAGCTCTAAGGATCTTGAGTATCTTATCGGTACCGGCTACGGCCGCAACAAGGTTCCGTTCGCGGATGAGAACATCTCCGAGATAAGCTGCCACGCAATGGGCGTACACGTCACCGATCCTTCCGTCAAGGCGATCATCGACATCGGCGGCCAGGACGTCAAGGGCATCTCCGTTGACACCGACGGCACCGTAAAGAACTTTGCAATGAACGATAAGTGCGCAGCAGGTACCGGCCGCTTCTTCGAGGCAATGGCACGCTCCTTCGAGATGAGCCTTCCCGAGTTCTCGAAGCTGGCACTGACCGCAAAGAACGTCATCCCCATCACCGCACAGTGCACCGTTTTCGCAGAGTCCGAGGTCATCACCCTCGTCGGCGAAGGCAAGCCCATGGACGAGATCGCGGCAGGCATCGAGATGGCAGTTGCAAAGCGCTGCTTCGTCATGGCCAAGAAAGCCGGCGCGACCGACAGCATCACCCTGACCGGCGGCTGTGCAAAGAACGACGGCCTGAAGCAGGCGATCGAGCACGTTCTGAAGCTGAAGGTCGTAAACCTGAAGACCGACCCGCAGCTGATGGGCGCACTCGGCGCAGCAGAGTATGCTCGCCAGAAGGGTCTTGCAAAGAAATAATTTTTAGAGGCGCATTGAGATCGTGCTGATCTATACTGCGGTATCCCGACCTGTAAGGTTGTACTGAGTTTAAGTGCCTCGCGCCGAATGAGTTTTTAAATCATTTAGGGCGTGCCCTATAATCGGTGTAGCCGGGTAGGGAACACCGCAGCCTTTAGAATTATTTGACCCACACAGGCGCCAACAGATCTGATTGAACGAACTGTTTGGCATTAATAACAGCTCAAAAAGGAGAAACGCTAATGTGCAAATTCTGCAAAAAGTCCGTTAAGCTGTTTAGCATGGTAGTCGGCGTTCTGTTCGTGGTTTATTTCTGGAACCTCGACCAGAAGGTGCTCGGCTGGGCATACAAGCAGGTTAACGCTATGTTCGACAGAAAGCCTGTTGACATTAAGTTCTGATTTCTGAATAAATACCGGCGCATGCCCCACATCATGCGCCGGTATATTTTAAATGAGAATGAAAAACAGAGGCAAAGCTTTGCTTTGCCTCTGCTTTTTTATATCAGATTTTTCAGCTCAACGCTGTCCTGCTCGCTTATCCTTCTGATAACGCGGCACGGATTGCCGGCTGCAAGGCAACCGGGCGGAATATCGCGTGTTACAACGCTGCCTGCGCCGATCACACAGCCCTCGCCGATCGTTACACCGCCGCATATGGTGACATTTCCGGCAAGCCAGCAATTGCTTCCGATGCTTATCGGCTTTGCGTACTCCAAATCATATGTGCTGCCGTCAGGTCTTGTGCCAATATTGCGCTCCTTACTGAGAAAAGAGTGCATAGGCGTAAGCAAGCTGCAATTCGGGCCGAAAAACACATTGTCGCCAATCGTGACAGGGCAGCAGTCGAGAACGGTGAAATTAAAATTTGCGTAGCAATTTTGGCCAAAATACGTAAATATGCCGTAGTCAAAATACACAGGCCCCTGCAAAAACAGCCCCGGCTTAGCGTTCGGCGTAAGCTGTCCGAGAATTTCTGCGCGCAGCTTTTCCTCGTCCTCGTCGGTGTTGTTATACTGCCGGCTGAGCTTATGCGCCTTCAGTCGCAGAGCGGAAAGCTCGGCATCCCACGGATCGTAGAGCTTACCGGCGAGCATGTGCTCAAGCTGCTCGCTCACAGCTCGGCTATGACCTCGCACTCGACGAGGACGTCTTTGGGCAGACGTGCGACTTCGACGCAGCTTCTTGCAGGATAGGGTTCGGTGAAGTACTCGGCGTATATGCCGTTGACAAGGCCAAAGTCGTTCATGTCCTTGATGAAAACGGTGGTCTTTACTACCTTGGACATGTCGCTGCCGGCAGCCTTGAGAAGCTCTGTGAGGTTTTTGAAAACCTGATGAGCCTGTGCTTCAACACCCTCGGGGACAATACCGGTGGCGGGATCGATACCGATCTGGCCGGATGTATATACCATGCCTCCGACGATCTGCGCCTGAGAATAGGGGCCTATCGCGGCAGGAGCCTTGTTTGTGGATACAGTTTTCATTATTTGTTCCTCCTTAATAGTTTAAGCTTATTTTGAAGCCCTTGTCGCTGAGTGCGCGGAGCAGCCTTTCGCCGTGCTCCTTGCCGCCGACTTCGCAGGCAATGTGAACGTTGGTCTGGTTCGGCGTAAGCCCTGCGCTGAGTCTGTCGTGCTCGACTGTGAGTATATTTGCGCCCTGCGCGGCAATGGCGTTTAAGAGCTTAACGAGGCTGCCGGGCTTATCGAGCAGCGTCGCCGTGAATTTAAGCCGCCTGTTGCGCGCGACAAGACCCTGAGCGATGATGCACTGAATAAAGCTGACGTCGATATTGCCGCCGGAGAGCAGGCACACGACTTTCTTTCCCTTAACATCGACCTTGCCCTTCAAAACGGCGGCCACGGGAGTTGCGCCGGAAGGCTCAACGATCTGCTTGCAGCGCTCCATGAGCAGTAGTATTGCCTCGGAGATCTCGTTGTCGTTGACGGTAACAACGTCGTCGGCATAGCGATTGATAAGCTCAACGGTTATGTCGCCGGGAGCTTTTACGGCAATGCCGTCGGCAATGGTTGAAACGGAATCTGTACTTATGTACTTCTTCTCGCGGAATGACTGTGCGATAGCGTCTGCGCCCTCGGCCTGAACGCCGATGACCTTGATGCGCGGATTTATCTGCTTTATGCAGGCCGCAACGCCTGCGAGCAGTCCGCCGCCGCCGGCCGGAACGATAACAACGTCGGCAGTGGGCAGATCGCCGAGAATTTCAAGGCCGAGCGTACCCTGACCGGCAATGACCTCAAGATCATTGTACGGATGCAGGAAAGTCGCACCCTCGGTCTCGCACACCTTGCATGCCATTGCGTATGCATCGTCATAGCAGTCGCCGTGCAGTACGACCTTTGCGCCGTAGCCCTCGGTGGCCTGAACCTTTGCGATCGGAGCGCTTGCCGGCATGACGATCGTTGCCGGTATGCCGAACTTATGCGCCGCGTAAGCCACGCCCTGAGCGTGATTACCGGCCGATGACGCAACGACGCTTTTCACATCGCCGCGCTCGACAAGTGCGGCGATTTTGTTGCTCGCGCCACGGATCTTGAACGAGCCGGTTTTCTGCCGGTTTTCGCATTTGAGATATATCTCTCCGCCGGTCATAGCGGAAAAGGTGGAGGACATATCAAGCTCTGTGTGATGAAGTATGGGCTTGAGCCTTTCGGCAGCAAACTCAATGTCTTTAAGCTGCAATTCCATCCGATTCACCTCTGTTTTGTGATTGTACTTGAATATTACTGCATCCGGATGAAATATACAAGAGTTTTGCAGCAAAAAACGTCCGCATCACGGAAACAAATTTTTGATATGTCCTCGCTCGGGAAACAAATGATTTTTCAGCCGTTTGCGCTAAGGCCGCTGACGAAGCTCTTCATTTCGCTGCGGCTTTTTACTTGCTTGCTCTGCTCGATGATCCTTGCCTGCTCGGCTTTGTCGAGCGCAGAGAAGTAGAGAAAAGCGTCCGTGTTCTGCATAAGCGCCATGCCGAGACCGAGCGGAAGATCCGCGTTTTTACCTGTGTTCACAATATCACCTCGGCGTTATTTTCCGCAAAAGGCAAAAAAATATACGCCGCACAGCGGCGTATATTTTAGCGTGATAGAAAGTCTGTGATGTTTTTCAAGCTATGCTCAGTTTTTGTACGGCAGGGATGTGAAGTAGCTCGTGTCGGGCTGGCCGGATATCGTCCATCCGGAGCCGGAGCTTGCAATGGGGATGGAGCCTGTGAAGCCGCCGTCGGTCACAAAGTTTATGACCGAGCTGCCGTCTGTTGATGTAAAGCGCAGCTTTGTTCCGGTGGCGAGTAGGCTGCCGTTACTTAGAGTTATGCTCTTCGAAGTGGTGACGTAAGTCATGTTGTTATCAAAAACGATGTCATCCGAGGCCTTGGAGAAGCTCTTATCAGCGAGAGCGTACACATTCTTAACCTTATATGTTCCGAGAATATTCATTTCGGTGTCAAGAATGAGCTTGCTGTCGGCAAATTCCTTGATCGAGCCATGGGCGTAGCTTTGGCTGTCAAACAGTGCAAGGTGCAGAGGCTGGCTTTCATCCGGTGAGTAAAATGCGACGCATGTGATCGTATCAGCGTTTGCGTCCTTGCCGTCAATATAAATCTCACGCACACCGTCGCCGTCGAGGTCGAACAGGCGTATGCTGCTTACCTCCTTGATGCCGGTTGCGGCTTCTGCAGTGCTGCCGGAGGATTCAACGTTCAAAACAGTGAGTCCCTGAGCATCGGTGCTCGTACTTATCGTTTCTTCCTTGTTGTCGCCGTCAATGTCGCCGGAGTAGGGCAGACGGGAGGTGATCACGATTCCTGCGCTGGCGTAGGGATTGGTAACCTTGACAGCGCCGTTTTCATCGAGCGAGAGCAGGCGAATCTCATGTGTGCCGTCGGCAAGCTTGAAGCGTACGACCATGGCCGGCGTTGTTCCCGCAAGCTCGGTGTTTATCGCAAGTGCCGCACCGTCGGACATATCGCTGCATGCAAGAAGCTGCTTCACGAGCGTGTAGGTCTTGGCACTTTCGCTATAGTTTATCGTGTAAACGTCAAGGTCATAGATATTTCCGGTTGCGGAAAGAAGCAGCGACTTTATATCCGTTGCGGCAGCATTGCCGAGCAGAGTCAGATTGGATGCCTTGCTGTCGGCAGCAAATACGACGTCGATATCGCCTTCACTGCCGTCGCGGTCACTGTCGGGGATAAGATCTGCGTTTATAACATCTTTGAGGTCGTCATAGCTGACAGTGAACTCATAAAATCCGGCGGAGCTGTCGGCAATTTCACCGGGGTTTGCAATGATAACGATGCCTTCGGAGGACAGATACCAGTGTCCGTCGGAGATCAGTGACTTTATCGTTTCGGAATAGCCCTCGTTGAAGAACACGCCCTGATACTTTGCATCTTCGTTGAAGGAAACGAGTATCTTTTCGGAAACTGTGTTGACGATCTTCTCGCTGCTCTCGCCGAGATCGGCGAGCGTTATCTCATTACCGGTCTGAGAATCGTAGGTGGTACCGCTTATCTTGAGCGTGTCGGTCGTTCCGAGCGATGCTCTGTCAACGATGCGCAGGGAAATGATCGAGCTGTCGGCACGCTCGGTTCTGATGGTGCGGTTCATTGAAAAGGCACTCAGACCCTGTGCCGTGCCGTCTCCGATGTTTTGAGTATAGAGGCCGTAATTATCCTGATAGGTCTTGGTGGCGTATTCAGTCTCCATAGAGTCGAGACTTGCGTTGATCTTTTCGGCAGTCTCGCTGCGATCGGGCATGAATACTGTGGGGGACATGTATGTTACGTTATCCTCTCCGGATTCGGTCGACATGTCAACGACAACATCTCCGCCGCAGCTTCCTGCGTTTGCGTTTATGATCTTATGATCTTTCGTGACGGTTATATCAACGCGCGCATTGTTAGAAAAATCATCTACAAACGATTTTGACGCAATGATATTCAGGTCCTTGTCATAAAGGCAGATGCTGTATTCGATATCGGCTTTTTCGGTGCTGTCGGCCTTATCACCGGCAAAGTCAAAATGGATCACCGTGCCGGCTGCTATGGCCGATTCATCGGCGTTTTTAAAGGAATCCGAGCCTTCGTCCGTTCCGCAGGAGACCGTGAATACATCGTTTGCCTCCATTGTTATATATACGCCGCATTCGCGCTCCTTTTCGCCTGTGTCCTTGCTGCCGCAGGCGCAAAGGGAAAAAACGCAGCATACAGCCAAAGCTATGGCTAAGAATTTTCGCATAATATCAACTCCTATTACAAGCAATTATAGCATGTCCGAGTTTTAAAATCCACTGCTTGCGAAATTGTTTATAAAACCGTAAAAAATCCCCCATCCGAAGATGAGGGATGCTGTGGTATAAAGCGATTTATTCGTGGCCGTGGTCGGGGTAATGGACGTGCAGAAGGTCATGAGCTCTGCCGCGCAGCAGGTTGTATACCCCATCGAGCGCGGTGTTCTGCTCGGACGAGCGCAGAGTGCAGTCCTCATCGGCGATGAACATGCCTTCGTTGCGCAGCTTTTTCTGTTCAAAGCAGGCCTCCGGCTGGCCGCCGCCGCCGATGCAGCCGCCGGGGCAGGCCATGATCTCGACAAAGTGGAAGAATTCTTCGCCGCTTTCTATCTTCTCGATGAGCTTGTCGGCATTGCCGAGGCCGCTTGCAACGGCTATCTTCAGCGTAAGGTCGCCGGCCTTGACCTCGAATGCTTTTATGCCTTCAAGGCCGCGTACGCCGCACTCGGCAACGCTTGCTATCTGCTCGGTCGTGACGGTGCCCAAAACGTGGCGGATAACGGCTTCGGTGACGCCGCCGGTAACGCCGAAGATGACGCCGGCGCCGGTGTACTCGGCAAAGGGATCGTCAGGCTCGGTGTCAGGCAGGTTTGCAAAGTCTATGCCGGCCTCTTTTATCATTTTCGCAAGCTCCTGCGTTGTGAGCACAAGGTCGATGAGCCTCTCGCCGTCCTTGACGAGCTCGGGACGGGCAGCCTCGGCCTTCTTTGCCGTGCAGGGCATTATTGCAACGGAATACAGCTCATCGTCGGTGTAGTGCTGGCGGAGTATCGCGCCGAACATCTCCATCGGCGAGCCGCAGGTGGAAACCTGGGGCATGAGATGCGGGTGCATGTTCTCAACATGCTTGATCCAGCCGGGGCAGCAGGAGGTGAACATGGGAAGCTTTGCGCCGGTCTTGAGCTTGTTCATAAACTCGGCGGACTCCTCCATTATAGTAAGGTCGGCAGTCAGCGAGGTATCAAAAACGTAGTCCGCGCCGAGCATTTTCAGCGCCGTAACTATCTTGCCCATAACAGGCTGCGAGGCAGACATGCCGAACTCTTCGCCGATACCGACGCGCACAGCCGGCGCGACCTGAACGGCGACCTTCTTGGTCGAGTCGTATATTGCCGCCCAGAGCTTGGAGATCTCGTTTTTTACGACGATAGCGCCGGTGGGGCATACAGCTGCGCACTGGCCGCAGCCTACGCACTTGGTGTCGGCAAGCTTGTTGTCAAAGCCGCAGGAGATATAGGTCTCGATGCCGCGCTCGGCGAAGTCCACTGCATGGATGTTCTGAACCTCCGAGCACATTCTGACGCACTTTCCGCAGAGAATGCACTTTGAAGGGTCGCGCACGATGGAAGGGGAGGAGTCATCAATGGGCAGCTTGCAGTATTCGTTTGCAAAGCGGATATTGGTGACGTTATAGCGGCGCGCATAGGTCTGAAGCTTGCACTTTCCAGATTTTTCGCAGGTCGTACACTCGGCTCTGTGACCGGCCAGCAGCAGCTCCAGTATCATCTGGCGATGCTTTCTCAGACGTGCGGTGTTGGTCTTGATAACAAGGCCGTCTTTGGGCTGCATCGAGCATGCGGCCTCAACTGCGCCGCGCTCGTTTTCAACAACGCACAGGCGGCAGCCGCCGTATATCGAAAGACTTTCACAGTAGCAGAGATTGGGGATATCGATATGATGCTTTTTTGCAACTTCAAGTACGTTGCGTTCATTTTCAAATTCACAGCTGATGCCGTCTATGATCATGTGCTTCATATCATCATACCTCCTTTATAGCGTGCTTCGGACAGCCGTTTTTACACTCGCGGCACTTGATGCACTTTTCGGGGTCGATCTTATGCGGCTTGCGCAGCTCGCCGGTTATTGCGCCGACGGGGCAGATGCGCGCGCACTTGGTGCAGCCGATGCACTTGAGCGGATCGATCCACATAGTGCACAGACTGCGGCATGCGCCGGCCGGGCACTTCTTATCAACGACATGTGCAATATACTCATCCTTGAAGTATTTGAGCGTGCTGAGAACGGGGTTGGTAGCTGTCTTGCCCAGACCGCACAGCGAGCAGGTCTTTACGACGCTTGAAAGCTCCTGGAGCATATCGATATCTTCGTTCGTGCCCGAGCCGTGGGTTATGCGCTCAAGTATTGCCTGGATCTTGGGTATGCCCTCGCGGCAGGTGGCGCATTTACCGCAGGATTCCTTCTTGGTGAAGTTCATGAAGAAGCGCGCGATCTCGACCATGCAGGTATCGTCACCCATGACGACAAGTCCGCCGGAGCCGATAATGGCGCCGATCTTTTTGGTCGATTCAAAGTCGAGCGGCAGGTCGAGGTGCTCCTCAGTCAGGCAGCCGCCGGAGGGGCCGCCGATCTGAACGGCTTTGAACTTGCCGTTTTTCACGCCGCCGCCGATATCAAATACGATCTCGCGCAGGGTCGTGCCCATGGGGACCTCGATAAGTCCGGTGTGCTTTATGTTGCCGGTCAGGGCGAAGGCCTTGGTGCCGGGGCTGGTCTCGGTGCCGATGCTGCGGTACCATGCCGCGCCGCGCTCGATGATCGTAGGAACGTTTGCAAAGGTCTCAACGTTATTGAGCGATGTAGGAGCGTCGAACAGGCCGTGATCAACGCTTCTGGGCGGCTTGGTACGGGGCATTCCGCGCCCGCCTTCGATGGAGGCGGTCAGTGCCGAACCCTCGCCGCAGACGAACGCGCCTGCGCCGCGATTTATGCGCAGTCTGAAGTTTTTGCCAGAACCGAGTATGTTATCGCCCAACAGACCATGAGCCTCGTCGTCAGCGATCGCCATTTTAAGACGCTCGACTGCCAGCGGATACTCCGCACGGACATAGATGTAGCCTTCCTCGGAGCCGGTGGCTATGCCGGCAATTATCATGCCCTCGATCATCCTGTGCGGATCACCTTCCATTATGGAGCAGTCCATAAATGCGCCGGGGTCGCCCTCATCGCCGTTGCAGACGATGTACTTCACGGGAGCGTCCTTGTGAGCTGCAACCTGCGCCCACTTTTTGCCGGTGGGGAAGCCCGCGCCGCCTCTGCCGCGCAGACCCGACTCCGATATCTCGGAAATTATCTCGTCCGGAGTCATGTCAAACAGCGCCTTTTCAAGTGCGGTATATCCGCCTTCGGCTATATATTCCTCGGCACTCTCGGCGTTTATATGGCCGCAGTGCTCGAGGGTGACGTGAAGCTGCTTTTTGTAAAAAGGTATGTCCTCCTGATGAATGTAGCTTTTGCCTTCTTCACTGTAGAGAAGGCGGTCTATGATCTCGTCACCGAGAATGGTTTTTTCGATTATCTCCTCGCAGTCATCAACAGAAACCTTTGTATACATAAGGCCCATAGGCTCTATACGCATCAGAGGCCCCATCTGGCAGAATCCGAGGCAGCCGCTTCGCTTGAGACCGACCGATTCCTCGTGACCTTCGTGCTGAAGTTCAACATCGACACGAAGTCCGCGCTCATGCAGCAGCTCTTTCATCCTGCTGTAAACGTTCATCGAGCCGCTGGCAACACAGCCGGAGCCGCAGCAGATAAGCACCTTCTTGTACTGACATTCAAGCGCTTTCCTGTAGTCCTCACGGCACTGTGCGAGATGCTGTCTGTTTTCAATCCTCATGTGACTCAGCCTCCCTTAACTCCTGAATAAGTGCATGTGCTTTTTCGGGGGTCATCGAAGCATGGACAACGCCGTTGACAGTACACACCGGAGCGAGACTGCATGCGCCGAGGCAGGCGACGCGCTCGATGGTAAACAGCCCGTCTGAGGATATGTGATCCTCGGGGGTAAGGCCTGTTGCGGCGTAAATTGCTTCCTGAACATCGTCGGACTTTCTGACGTGGCAGGCGGTTCCGTTGCATACTTTGATAATATATTTGCCTTTCTCGTTCATCGAGAAATTTTCGTAGAAAGTTGCAACGCCGTAAAGCTCGGCTTCGCTTTCGCCGACCTTTTCCGCAACATATTTCAGCGCGTCCTTCGGCAGGAATTTATACTCGTTTTGGATCTCCTGCATGATAGCAATGACCCTGGTCTTATCGCAGTCGTATTTTTGCAGTACGCTGTCGATAAAGCCGAAATCAACCTTTACCAAATGAATCATCCTTTCCATACATCTTTTTCACTCTTACACTTTAACACTTTGCTGAGTTTAATTATAAATTAAAATAATTTTTGTGTAAAGAATAGTTTAAAATTTGTTAATACCGCCCTGGATATTTCCAGACTGTCGGATGCCGAAACAGTCAATAAATACATAAAATTTTGAAAAGGCTTTTAGACAATTTGCCTATGAACAGCAAAAAGCTTATTGCATTTTGACTAAAATGATGAAGTATTTTCAGTAAAAATGTAAACCTTAGAGGTTATACATTTAACAGATCTGTTTGGCGTAAAAGGCTTGACAATACTGCGTTTTCAGCTATAATGAATTTAAAAGTGTCTCATCTGAGACAAAACGGAGGACGCTATGAAACTGAGCGCGGCGCAGATGAATTTGCTGCGGCAAACAAGCCTTTTTTATGCGGTTCCGGAGACAACGATCGAAAAGATCGCTGCATCGGACGACTGCGAGATAAAGCAATACGAGAAATTCAGCCTTGTCTACGGAAAAACGGAGTTTTCGCGCAGCCTTGGCATAGTCCTTTTCGGAAATTTGCGCGTGACAAAGGGCAATGCCGGCGGACATGCCATGATAATGAGTACACTCGGCCCCGGCTCGATTTTCGGTGCAGCTGCGCTGTTTAACGATGAAACGGAATATGCAACGGATATAACTGCTCTGGGCGAGTCGGAGATAATTTTTTTCTCTCAGCGCCTTGTCGGCAGAATGATGCGTTTTGAGCCTCAGATAGCGGATAATTATGTTAAGTATCTGTCCGAGCGGATACTGTTTTTGAATAGGAAGATATATCTTCTCAGCTCCGGTACTGCCGAGCAGCGGCTTGCAAGCTTCCTGCTTGATAATGTCCCGGAGGGCAGCATGTCGGAGCTTCCGATGCCGCTTAATATGCTGTCGCTTGCGCTGAACGTTTCGCGTGCCTCGCTTTACAGGGCGTTTGATTCGCTCACGCAGGATGGCGTTATAGAAAAAAAGGGCAAAAAGGTCTGCATAAATAATGCCGAAAGGCTGAAAAAAATATATGAGGTGAAGAAATGAAAAAAATTGTGTCACTTATTCTGGCGGTACTAATGCTTGCATGTGTGCTCACGGGCTGTGCGAATAACGATCCTGCACCTGCCGAGACTCCGGCAGCATCGGAGGAGCCAACCACCATCCGTGTCGGCGCCATGACCGGCCCCACGGCGATGGGAATGGTAAAGCTCATGGACGAAAGCGACAAGGGCGAAAGCGCCAATAAATATGAGTTTTCGCTCCAGACCGAGGCAACGGCATTTGCCCCGGCGCTCACCAAGGGCGAGATCGACATTGCGGCCGTTCCGGCAAACCTCGCATCGGTCATTTATAACAACACAAACGGTGGGATAAAAGTGCTTGCAGTCAATGCCACCGGCGTTTTGTACATCGTTGAGCGCGGCGACAGCATAAGCAGCTTTGCAGATCTTGCAGGCAAAAAGCTCTATGCCACCGGCGAGGGTGCAACGCCCGAGTTTGCTCTGCGTTATCTTCTCAAGGCAAACGGCCTTGACGGTGACAATGCACCCACTATCCAGTGGTGCGCCGACACTACTGAGGCTCTGTCGTATATAAGCAATGACGAGAACGCAGTTGCGATGCTCCCGCAGCCGTTTGTTACAGCGGCGCAGACTAAGGTCGAGGGGCTCAACGTTGCGCTCAATCTCAACGAGGAGTGGCAGAAGGTCAATGACGGAGCGTCAATGGCTACGGGCGTTATAGTTGTCCGCACCGAGTTTGCGGAAAAGTATCCTCAGCAGCTTGAAAAGTTCATGCAGGAGTATGCAGAGAGCGTAAAATTCGTAAACGAGAATACCGAGCAGGCGGCCGAGCTTATCGGCAATTACGAGATCGTTAAGGCTCCGATTGCGCTCAAGGCTCTGCCTTACTGCAACATATGCTGTCTCACGGGCGATGAGCTTAAGGATTGCCTCGGCGGATATCTGTCGGCTCTTTACAAGATGAATCCGCAGTCTGTCGGTGGCAAGCTGCCCGATGACGGCCTGTATTATGCAGCGGAAAAATAAACTCGGAAAGGCGCTTGCGGTTCTGTTTGCACTGCTGCTGTGGCAGATAGCCGCAGTCGCCGTCGATCAGAAAATACTGCTCGTGTCGCCGGTAGATGTTGCCGTGCGTATGACGAGCATCTGGCAGGTCGAAGGTTTTGCGTCGTCGATCTGGTTCAGCTTTTATCACATAGCCGGCGGATTTCTGCTTGCGCTTGTCGTGGGCGTGCTGCTGGCGGCACTGTCCGGGCGATTTCCGTGGATCGAAACGGCGCTGTGGCCGTTTATGATAACGGTAAAAACGGTGCCGGTCGCGTCGTTTGTCGTAATCTGCCTTATATGGCTTTCGGCGCAGAACCTGTCGGTGTTCATATCGTTTTTGATCGTGCTTCCGGTCGTTTACGGTAACATGCTCGAAGGGATAAAGAGCGAGGATAAAAAAATGCTCGAGGTCGGGCGCGTGTTCGGAATGCCGTTTTTAAAGCGCGTGCTTTATATCCATATGCCGCAGCTCAAGCCCTTTATACTCTCCGCGTGCATGACTTCGCTGGGCATGTCGTGGAAGGCCGGCGTCGCGGCCGAGATCATCGGAACGCCGGACGGCTCGATAGGCAAGCAGCTTTACTATGCGAAGATATATCTCGACACCGACGATCTTCTGTGCTGGACGGTCATAATCGTCATCATAAGCGTCGCGTTTGAAAAGCTGTTCATGCTGCTTCTGCGCCGGTTTTACCGTAGATTGGAGCGTGCATGATGGAGCTAAAAAGCATATGCAAGTCCTTCGGCGAAAACGAGGTGCTGCGCGATATAAGCATGATCATCCCAAAGGGCGGCAGAGTGCTCATAACCGCCCCCTCCGGGCGCGGCAAAACGACGCTTCTGCGAATCATGATGGGGCTTGAAGCGCCGGATTCGGGCGAGATAAAAAATCGATCTCGCCGTCAGGCGGCGGTGTTCCAGGAGGATAGGCTGCCGGAGGAATTCACGCCCGTAAATTGCGTGAAAATGACCTGCGCACACGGCGTGACAAAGGAGCTTATCCGCGAAAACCTTGCAGCGGTCGGACTTGAAGGGCACTGCGATAAGCCGGTTTCGCAGCTCTCGGGCGGTATGCGCCGCCGCGTTGCGATAGTGCGCGCGGTCATGAGCGGTGCGGAAACCGTGTATTTCGACGAGCCGTTCACCGGCATTGACGACGCGACGAAAAAACTCGTCATAGAGTACATTTTAAATAATTGCGAGGGCAGAACGCTTGTTTTCGTAAGCCACTGCCCGGACGACGCAAAGCTTTTAAACGCAAAAGAACTCCGTATCTGATACGGAGTTCTTTTGCGTCAAGCGCGATTTGTATCTTTCGGCTTCCCGGCCTTTTGGATAAGGCCGATGAGCTGGCCGGAGAGCACAACGGTCAAAAGCGAGTAGATGATCTTGCTAAAGGGGATGTAAGTCAGCGACAGCGCGAGAACGATGAGGTCGCCGAGAAGGTACACCCACTGGATGCCGATCTTGAAATGATGCGAAAGGCTGAGCGCAAGCGAGTCATCGCCGGTCGGGGCGGCGTTTGCGCGGATACACAGGCCGACGCCAACGCCGACAAATGCGGCGCCTGCAACGGAGGCCGCAAGCGGCATCTGTGCGATCTGCGGCCAGAGCGGCGGGAAACGCTCGAAAATGGCGTAGAACAGTGAAAATCCTCCGCCGGCTATGAAGGAATAGAAGATGAATTCCCTGCCCAAAAGCGTGAACCCAAGCGCATAGCATGCGCCGTTGAGCACAAGGCCGCTTATTGACGGGGAAATGCCGAACCAGTGCTCAAGCAGCAGCGTAAGGCCGAGAACGCCGCCCTCGGTGACGCCGGAGATGGAGTGAATGTTGTACAGGCCGAATGCAAGTATTGCACTGCCGAGGATTATGCTCAGGCAGTTTTTAAGCTTCAGTCGCGGTAACAATTATAACAAAACCTTTCTATTTTATTTGATGCTTATGGTGTCCCGTGCGCACTTCACAAAGCGGCGGACGGCAGGGGAGGAGTGCTTTAAATTAGTAAGCGCCATGCCGAAGCGTATGCTCCTCGGCGGAGAAACAGGGATCTTTACTACATCGCACTGCCAGTTGCGCGTTATAAGCTCGTTCGTGATGCTTATGCCAAGGCCCTTTTCGACCATTTGCAGCGCCGAGTAGCTCTCAACCGTTGAAAAGCGGATACCGGGTTCAATTCCGAACTCATCGAACAGCGGCATAACATCGTCATCGTGCCCGAAGCCGGGCAGAATCAGCTGCTCGTTTCGGCACAGCTCGATTGGAAAACTCTCAAGATGCGCACAGGGATGCTGCTTTGGCAAAACAGCCATCATCCTGTCCTCCGAAAGCGGTATCCAGTCGTATGGGAAGGGCTCGCGAAAGCTTGTGAAGGCAATGTCCGCGCGCTTATCGTCAAGCCACTTGATGACCTCCTGACGAATGCCCTCAAGCAGGGTTATTTTTATCAGCGGATAGTCCGCCTGAAAGCGGCTTATGATCTCGGGCAGCCAGTGGGTGGCCATGCTCGAATACGAGGCGATGGTAACACTGCCGATAAGAAGCCCGTTCGTGTCGGCAGCAAGCTGATAGATATTATCCTCGCAGTTTAAAAACTCACGTATCGCAGGGATAAGCGTGCTGCCCTCGGCAGTGACGGTCACGCCCTTGTTTGTGCGCCGCAGCAGGGGATAGCCTATATCCGCCTCAAGCGCGCTGACAAGCTGACTCACTCCCGAGGGAGTGTAGCTCAAAAGCTCGGCGGCCTTTGAAAAGCTCCCGGTATCGGCCGCAGCCAAAAATGCTCTGCACCGTGCAGTTTCCATGCCGATCCTCCTTTAAGCAATACTTAAAGATGCCATAACGATCAACAGCTTTACTTTTCTTGCGATATATTCTACAATACAGACAGTAAGAAATCAAGCACTATTCAGGGCCCGAATATAATTGAGATCTTCTGAAAATAATATTTTAGATTATATCGGAGGAATAGTTATGAAAAAGACCACACTTTTTGCGCTCGCAGTTATCGTATGTCTCGCAGGAGCAGTCGTTTCGAGCTACTGCATGGCAGTTATGACAGGAAGCGAGGCGATTTTCGGCGTGCTGGCAGTTGCGTTTGCCATTGGCTTCACGCTTTTTGTAAATAAGCTTACCAACGCTCTCGACTAAGCGCAGTTCTTATGCGAAAAATTGAATTTACAACTATCCGACCTTGCAGCTGATTTGGCGCAGGGTCGGATAAATTATTTATAATTTGTGCATCACGCCGAGCTGATAAAACGCAACGGCGCTGGCAGCGGCGACGTTCAGCGAGTCAACGCCGTGCGACATCGGTATGCGCAGAGTGTAGTCGCAGCCGGCTACGGTTTCGGAAGCAAGTCCGTCGCCCTCGGTCCCAAGCACTACGGCAAGCTTCGGTTCCTTTGCCGGAGCGGGATCGTATATCGGCAGCGATTTATCGGTAAGCGCCATTGCGGCCGTCTTGAAGCCGAGCGAATTAAGCTGTCCCATCCAGTCTTCGCCGAGATACGTCCACGGAACCTGGAACACCGTTCCCATGCTCACTCGCACAGCGCGGCGATACAGCGGATCGCTGCCCTCGGCAGTTAGGAGCACGGCGTCCATGCCCAGCGCCGCGGCCGAGCGGAAAATTGCGCCGATGTTGGTTGGATTCATCACATTTTCGAGCACGGCTATGCGCCGTGCACCGCAGCATACGTCTTCCACTTTGCGCAGCTTTGGCCTGAGCATTGCGCACAGCATTCCGCGCGTTAAGTGAAAACCGGTGAGTTGAGTCAGCACCTCAAGCTCTGCCGTGTAGACGTTAATATCCTCCGGACACCGTGTGAGAATGTCTCTCGCCTTACCCTCGGCGTGCTTTGTTTCCATAAGAAACGACAGCGGCACGCAGCCTGCATCCAGTGCGCGCTCGATGACCATGGGGCTTTCGGCGATGAACATTGCGTTTTCCGGATCGCGTCTGCACAGAAGCTGATTTTCCGTAAGCCGCGCATAAACGTCAAGCTCCGGCGCCGCAAAATCGCTTATCTCCATAAAATTTGCCATAAAAACAACTCCCGAAAAAAACGGCAGCCGATCGACCGGCTGCCGTAACATAATTAATTCACTTCGAAGGATTTTCCGACCGTGTTTCGACGCCGAGCATAGCGCCGGCAAGCGGAATGTCGTTAAAGATGATAACGATCTCCTGCCGGTATTCCTCGCCGCAGACCTGCGCGAGCTTATCCGTCATTGCTGCCATGATAGGCTTCTTGACAGCGTCAGTGCGGTCGGGCATCATCGTCCAGTCGATAAGAACGGTTGGAGCAAGCTTTCGCACGTTTTCCTTGTCCATCTCATGTATGTAAACATAAATGTTCTTCGACAGAGTAGATGTGTTGGCACATATCTGCTCTGCAAAATATTCCATGAGTTCGGCCTTAACGTCAGCCGGAAGTTTCTTAGTTACGGTTACATGAATGATAGGCATAACATTGCTCCTTTGTCAAGTTTTTTCGCACAAATGCCTCATTTGTGCGTTGGCGACATAATAACGCATATTATATAGTGCTGTCAACTATATTAGCAAATAATGCGTGTAAAAATCTTAACATCATGTTTGCACCGAAGTTTCTTGCAATTTTTGACGTTAGATGCTACTATGTCTATATAATAACATAGTCCCGATCGAAAGGAGCGATAGAAAAATGATCCCTCGTTTATCATCAAATGACCTTCAGTTCTGGGAAACAATGTACAGCTCCGGCGTGCCGGTGGCGAGCAGCCGCAGCGGCCTGGGCATTGCGTATTGGGAGCGCATAGGCAGCGCCGTAACGTTTGAAAAAAATCAGATCCTTTTCCGCTATGACGAGATACCCGATAGGTTTTATGTCGTCAAAAGCGGCCTTGTCGTTGCGTATGAGGAGCAGGCAAACGGCAATGAGCTTATTTACTACATCCTCGATAAAAACACCATGATAGGCGAGGCAAACATGATGCTTGACCGCCCGGCTACCGTAAACTTCAAGGCTTTGGAGAAAACGGAGCTTATATGCGTGACAAAAACGCAGCTTACCGAGGCGATGAAAAACGATCCGCAGCTTTTAAATGTGCTGCTGTTTTCGGTATCCAATAAGTTTCTTGAGGCGATGGAGGAGCTGCGCAAGGAGCGAAATCACAGCGCAGCGTGGCGCCTGTGCGATACGCTTTTGTGCTTTTCAGAGCGCTACGGTGTTCCGTATGACGGCAAGGTGCTCATTCAAAAAAATATCAGTCTGCAATCGCTGGCGGCCATGATGGGCGTTAACCGCGCAACGGCCGTGCGCGCAATGCGCAGACTGCGCGATATGGGCCTTGTTGAGAACATAAACGGCTTTTACTGTGTCCGCTCGATCGACTCCTTGCGGCGTCATCAGGAGCTTCTTGATGAATAAACTGACAAAACAGAAAAAAATTTTTGTATAAACGCAGGTGCATTTGCACCTGCGTTTGCTTATGCGCATTGCTTTTCCTCCGGCTTCGTGAAAAAATGAACGAGGCAAGCAAAAGAAACTCAAACCGAATAAAAAAACATAAGGAGGAAATGAAATGGCATTACCTGAATTTGACTACATTGCTGCCAAGTCATATGAGGAAGCATCCAAGCTGATGGCTTCCATGGGCAGCGAATGTGTCGTAATGAGCGGTGGTACCGATGTTATCCTGCAGATCCCCAAGTTCGTGTCGCGCGGCATGAAAACCGTTATCGACCTCAAGAGCGTTCCGGAACAGACGAGACTTGAATTCGTCGAGGGCGAAGGCCTGTACGTCGGTGCGAACACCAAGCTGTTCGACATTCAGTCGTCTCCCGTAGTGCTCGACAAAATGCCGGCAGTGGCTCAGGCAGCGCACTATGTCGGCTCCAATCAGGTGCGCCGCAAGGGCACCATGGTCGGCAGCATCTGCAACGCGTCTCCTACCGGCGACTGCGGCTCGATCCTGCTGGCAATGAACGCAAAGGTCAAGATCTACAGCGCCGAAAACGGCACCCGCGAGGTCGCAATGGACGACTTCTGGCCGGGCTTTAAGAAGATCGCCGCCGATAAGAGCAAGGGCGAGCTTGTGACCGAGATATTCATTCCCGAACTTAAATCCGGCGAAGGCTCGGCTTACTTCAAGCATTCGGTGCGTAAGGCAATGGACCTTGCCATAGTCGGCGTTGCCGCATGGGTCAAGATGGACGGAAAAAAGGTTGCCGATTGCCGCATAGCGGTCGCCGGCGGCGACGTCACAATCGTGCGCGCAAAGAAGGCAGAGCAGATGCTCATCGGCAATGAGCTTACCGAGGAGCTGCTCGAGAAGGCCGCCGTTCAGGCAGCCGACGAGATGAACCCCCGTTCCTCTCTGCGTGCCTCGGCAGAGTATCGCCATGATATGATCCGCGTTTACACAAAGCGCGCCGTAAACAAGGCCATTGAGACCATGAAAGCTTGAGAAAGGAGGCCGCTATATGAATAAGATCATACATTTTACCCTTAACGGAGATCCTGTGGAAGCACTTGCTCCCGTTAACATGACCATGGTTGATTTCCTGCGCAAGGAAATGCACCTGACCGGCACAAAGCGCGGCTGCGAAGAAGGCGAATGCGGCGCTTGCACCATCCTGCTTGACGGCAGAGCGGTTCCCTCCTGCATTATGCTGGCAGTTGAGGCCGACGGCCACGAGATAACCACCATCGAGGGCGTGCGCAAAAACGGCGTGCTGCACCCCGTACAGCAGGAGTTCATGGATAAATGGGCGCTGCAGTGCGGCTTCTGCACCCCCGGCATGATCATGTCCGCGCTCAGCCTGCTCAACGAAAAACCCAACCCCACCGAAGAGGAAATACGCGACGGCATCGCAGGCAACCTGTGCCGCTGCACCGGCTATGCCAAGATCGTCGAAGCTATAGACTGTGCCGCAAAGAAGCTGGCAAAGGCAAAGGAGGCTGAAGCATAATGGCGATAATGTCCAAAGAATACTACGCCGATATCGAGAGCGTATATAAGAAACCCGAGGACTATGAGCTGGCAGGCAAGGGCAATGCCTATATCCGCATCGATGCCGAAGCCAAGGTCACCGGCACCGCGGTTTACACCGATGACGTGTATCTGCCCGGCATGTACTACTGCAAGCTCGTCCACTCCCCCTACGCGCATGCGCTTATTAAGAGCATCGACTTTTCCGAGGCACTGAAGGTGCCCGGCGTCAAGGGAGTTCTGACCGGCGCAGACTTCCCCGAGGGTCACAACCTCGGCAACCCCGAGGCGTTCAAGGAGCTGGCCGATAAAGAGCCTCTGTGCCGCAAAAAGGTGCGCATGGTAGGCGACGAGGTCGCCGCCGTCTGCGCGACCACCGAGGAGATCGCAACTTATGCCGCAAGCCTCGTAAAGGTCGAGTATGAGCCGCTCGAGCCGGTGCTCGATCCGTTCTACTCCATGCAGCCCGACGCTCCGGCGATACACTATCCCGGAACGAGCAACCTTTCTATATTCACCACCATGAAGGCCGGCGATCCCGACAAGGCGTTTGCCGAGGCCTACTACACCGATAAGCACTACTACCGCACCCAGGAGATGGTGCATGCGGCGATCGAGCCTCACGGCGCAGTCGCAAAGTACGAAAACGGCGAGTGGACCGTGTGGACGACCACCCAGGGCGCATACGTCAGCCGTTACTGGATCGCATGGGGCCTCGGCGTACCCGAGAGTCAGGTTCGCGTAATAAAGCCCATGCTCGGCGGCGGCTTCGGCGGCAAGCTGGACGTTTTCGCCCACGAGCTGTGCCCCTGCCTGTTCTCCAAGATGACCGGCCACCCCGTAAAGTGCATCCTCAAGCGCGACGAGGTGTTCATGTGCACCCGTACCCGTCACCCGATATCCTTCGAGATCGAGTCTGCGTTCACCAAGGAAGGTAAGCTTCTTGCAAAGCGCTGCAAGCACATCCTCGACGGCGGCGCATACGGCGGCTCCGGTATCGCTGCAAACACCCTTTCGCTTATCTGCGCAACCTTCCCGTATAAGGTCGAGAATATCGACATGAACGCACGCCGTCCTTACACCAACCATCCGGCATCCGGCGCAATGCGCGGCTACTCGGCCTGCCAGGTACACTTTGCGCATGAGATCCACATGGACGAGGTCGCAAATTCGCTCGGCATCGATCCGCTCGAGCTCAGACGCGAAAACGAGATCACTCCTTACTACACCGGCCCCACGGGTCTGGAGTTTACAAGCTGCAAGTTCGACGAGTGCCTTACCGCAGTCGCCGACTACATCGACTGGGAGCACAGAGACCGCTATCCGCTCGGCAGCGGCGAAGGCGTCGGCCTTTCCGGCTCGGGCTTCATGTCCGGCACCGGCTTCCCGGTTCTCGTAACGCCGCACTACTGCTCGTCAACAACGCTCGTTCGCCTCAACCGCGAGGGCTACGCCGTCGTGTTCTCCGGCGCTAACGACATCGGCCAGGGCTGCGACACCGTAATGACGATGATCGCCGCAGAAGAGCTGGGTCTGCGCATGGACGAGGTAAAGCTCATCCAGTCCGATACGACCGCAACGCCTTGGGATGCAGGCTCCTTCGGCTCGCGCGTTACCTTCCTCGGCGGTAATGCATGCCGCCGCGCAGTTGGCGACGCAAAGTTCAAGCTCCTTTCCCACTGGGCACAGGAGTGGGGCTGCAAGCCGCAGGATATAATGATGAAGGACCACCGCGTGTTCATAAAGGGCGACCCCGAAAAGAACATTTCCTTCAATGAAGCCTGCTTCGGCTATGAGGAGAAAAACTTCGGCCGCTGCGTAACCGGCGTCGGTTCGTTTGCTCACGAGGGCGATAAGGATATCTACGTCAAGAACGTCGGCAACTACGCAACCGCGTATTCGTTCTCCGCATCCGCGGCAAAGGTCACCGTCGATATGGAGACCGGCGCCGTCACGCTTGACGACTTCGCATTCGGCCATGACTGCGGCCGTCCGCTGAACATCCGCGCCGTTGAAGGCCAGATCGAAGGCTCTGTTCTCCTCGGCTTCGGCTTCACCTGCTATGAGGAGTGCGTATACGACAAAAACGGCAAGCACCTCAATCCGTCGTTCCGCGACTATCACTTCCCCACGGCGCTGGATATGCCGAAGATCAAGACCTTTATCTGCTCGGAGTACGACCCCGAGGGTCCGCTCGGCGCAAAGGAAGCCGGCGAAGGCTCGACCGCACCTGTCGGCTCGGCTATCGGCAATGCAATAAACTATGCTACCGGCCTTACGCTCAAGGAGCTGCCCATCACTCCCGAGAAGCTCTGGCGCGCACTTCAGGAGCATAAGAAAACCGGCAAAACCGAGTTCGGTGCAGAGGATCTGCCCGAGAAGTTTGCCAATATGCCTCCGCTTCCTGAGAGAAACTAAAATTCAGTCTGAAATAAGCAAAAGCAGATCGGGAAGCCGCGTTATGCGGCTTCCTCAGCGTGTCAAAAAAGTCTTTGACTTTTTTGCACGCTGCAAAAACGCCACATTTTTTGTGAAAACAGGTTTTCACGAAAAATCTCGCTACGCTCGTCAAAAAGCCTGATAAATCAGGCGTTTTTGATGGCTATTAATCCAATTTCGAGTGGGGCCTTTGCCCCCTCGAGCTCCCCTGCTGCTCTATTATCTTTCTTTTGCAGCATAGTTTTTTGACACGCTGGGGAAGCCGCGTTATGCGGCTTCCTGATGAAAAAAATGGTGTTTTCCGAAATACACAGACCGTGCGTACTTCGGAAAGCAGGATTTTGATTTGCAAATAAGGAGTTGTGAAATGTCGGGCATGACACGACGCGATGTGAGCACGGCGCAGCTGATGAAAACCCACGGCTACTCCGCTCGCACCGATTACCATAAGGATAAGCAGGATGCGCAGGCGGTGCGTGAGCTTGCGCGCGAGATCCTGCGCCTTACGCGCAGCACGCTGCTTATCCACATGCGCTTTCTTGAAAGCGCGCTGGTGCGTTTTGTTCCCGGCGACGAGACCGTGACGCCAGAAATGGCCACCGACGGCAAGTTTCTTTACTATAACTCCATCCACATATGCAGGCTTTTCAAAACCTCGCCGCAGCTTGTCTGCCGCGACTATCTGCACCTGACGCTCCACTGCATTTTCCGCCACCTGTTCGTGGGCGAAAAGCTCAACGGCGAGCTTTGGGATCTTGCGTGCGATATAGCCGTTGAGCACCTGATAACCGGGCTTGGCATAAAATCGCTTTACGCCGAGCGGCAGGAAAAGCAGTCATGGCTTACCGATAAGCTCAAGGAGCAAATGCCGCGCCTTACGGCCGAGCGAATATACCGCTATCTTATCGAGCAGGATCTGCCGCCGCAGGAGATCGGACGCATACGGGAATATTTCTATGCCGACGATCACCGCATATGGCACAGACAGCCCGAAGCAGGCTCCGGCGGCGATCGAGGCGAGAGCCGGGATAAGACGCAGAACGGCGCCGACAGCGCATCCGAGCTTGGCGACATGAGCGGCGAGGATGAGTTTACTCCGCCCGAGGACGGAGAGAGCGAGGAGCGCCGGGCATCCGGCGGAAGCGACACCGGCGAGCGCAGGGACAGCGGAGATAACGAGGGTATGACGGGGCAGGCAAACGAAAACCCCGGCGACAGACCTGCTATGACTCCGCAGGAGACCGAGCAGATGTGGAAGGAGATAAGCGAGCGCATCCGCGTCGATCTTGACACGAGCGCAAATTCCTACGGCGAGAATACGGGCGACTTCGTGTCGACGATCGGCGAAGTGAACCGAGAGAAGATAGACTACGCAGCCTTTTTGCGCCGCTTTGCGGTGCTGGGCGAGAATATGCAGATAAACGACGATGAGTTTGACTACATTTTCTACACCTACGGAATGAAGCTTTATAAGCGAATGCCGCTTATCGAGCCGCTTGAGTACAAGGAAGTAAAGCTCGTGCGCGAGTTTGTTATCGCGCTTGACACCTCCGAATCGGTCGCAGGCGAGCTTATACACAGCTTTGTTACGAAAACATGGAATATCCTCAAGCAGACCGAGAGCTTTTTCACAAAGGTAAATGTCCACATCATCCAGTGCGGCGCGAAAGTCGAGGAGGATGCGAAGATCCGGGATCAGGACGAATTTGACGTATATATGGCGAAAATGACCTTAAAGGGCTTCGGCGGAACGGATTTTCGCCCGGTGTTTGAGCATGTGGATATGCTCATAAAGCAGCATGAATTTACAAACCTCAAGGGTATCATTTATTTTACCGACGGCTACGGCACGTTTCCGCCGATGCCGCCGGAATACGAAACGGCGTTCGTTTTCCTCGATAACGGCAGGGAAATACCCGATACGCCGCCGTGGGCGATAAGAATACGCATGACCGACAGCGACATTGAGCAGCTGCCCGACAGGTGAGAATATGGAAAAGTTTGAGATCATCGGACGAAAGCTTATCCGATATCGCGGAAGCGAGGACGAGGTAACGATCCCCGACGGCGTTGAGGTGATTGCCGAGGGTGCGTTCCGCGACTGCCGCGATATGTGCTCCGTCACGCTTCCAGAGGGCTTAAAGCGCATTGAAAACGAGGCGTTTCAGTGGTGCGCACGGCTTGAGAGCGTGCATGCGCCCGAAAGCATAGAATACATCGGCCAGGATGTTTTCGCAGGAACGCCGTTTTACAAATACTATAACGAAAACGAAGTGCAGTGGAAGGACGATTTTCTTTTCCTGGGAAAATGCCTGTTCAAGGCGCGGCGCAATATCCGCGAGGCGGATATACCGGAGGGCACGGTCTCGATAACGGCCGACGCTTTCAACGAGCGCGTGCTGCTGAGCCGCGTGAGCATTCCGCAGAGTGTGCGCGATATCGGCTGGAGGGCGTTTTCCGACTGCTCGGCACTGACGCAGATACGCATTCCGTCCGGCGTGCGCCGTATAGGCTGGCACTGCTTCAAGGGCTGCGGACGGCTTGCCGTCGCGGAGTTTGAGGACGGTGTTGAGATAATAGAAAACGGCGTGTTTGCAAGCTGCCGCTCGCTTCAGACCGTTTCGTTTCCGGCAAGCCTCAAGCGCTTTCCCGGCTGGGCGTTTTTCGGCAGCAATAACATTCGCCGGGTGCAGCTGCGCGGAAGCGTTGCCGATATAGGCGAAAGAGCGTTTTCCGGCTGCGAAAATCTTCAGAGCATGGACTTCCCGGACGGGCTTAAAAAAATAGGGACCGATGCTTTTTACAGCTGCATAAGCCTTGAAAGCGCCTACCTTCCCGACGGGGTCGAAGAGATAGAAAACCGCGCCTTTGCCGGCGCAAGATACATGACCTCGGCGCGCATACCGCAAAGCGTTCACAGCATGGGAGAAAGCGTGTTCTCCGGCTGCCGCTCGCTTGAGCGAATGGACATTCCGGGGAGCATAAAGACAGTGCCGGCGGACACGCTCTTTGCCTGCGCGGCGCTCAAGGAGCTGTCGATAGGCAGCGGCATACAAACGATCGGTCGGCGCGCGTTCGGCGGCTGCACGGCGCTTGAGAGCGTGCGGATACCGGACGGAGTTACGGAGCTTGACGCAATGGCATTTATGGGCGACGGCGAGCTTGTGAGCGCTTATATCCCCGAAAGCGTGAAAATTATTGGGGCAGAGGCCTTTGCCAGATGCGGTAAGCTGAGAGAGATCAGCCTGCCCGGCGGCATTGAGGATATCGGAGCCGCGGCGTTTTCCGGCTGTGCGGCGCTTGCCGAAAAAGACGGCTTTGTTATGATAGGCGACGTCTGCTGCGGATATATCGGCGACGGGAGCAGCATTACCGTGCCGGATAAGGCTTCGGCAATAGCGCCCGGCGCGTTCAGAGAGAATAAGAGGATACTGTTCCTGACCGTGCCGGACACGGTGGAAAAGATCGGAGCAAATGCGTTTCGCGATTGCAGGCTGCTGCGCGAGCTGCGCCTGCCGAAAAGCATAAGCGAGCTTCCGCCGGGCGCCCTTGACGGCTGCGAGGCCTTGCAGTCGATAACGGCGCCGGGCATGCTGCCCGAGCGGTTTGGCCGCCGCGAGGATCGCGTTTCGGCGGTGATCGGCTTCTGCCGCGCGTGGGAGGAGTACAGCGCCTCGGCGGACGCGGCGTACAGAGGCTGGGTAAGCGAGAATGCTCAAATGCTGCTGAGCGCAGTTATAGACCGCAATATGCCCGACGCCGTGCGCTTTTTCACCGAAAATGCGCTTATCGACAGGGAAAGCTACCTTGCCGCGCTCGAAAAGGCGCAGACGGCCCGGGCAATGGAGATAGTTGCGCTTCTGCTCGATTACGGAAAACATCTCAGCAGCGAGGATATGTTCGACAAATATGACATCTGAGGAGGGACAAACTTGAATATTGCACAGGCAAAGCAGCAGATAAAATCCGCCATGACTGCGTACTTTTCAAAGGACGAGTTCGGCGGCTACCGCATACCGATAGAAAAGCAGCGCCCGGTATTTATGATAGGCCATCCTGGCATAGGCAAAACGGCCATCATGGAGCAGATAGCGGCCGAGCTTGGCGTGGGACTCGTGTCGTATTCCATGACCCATCACACGCGCCAGAGCGCGCTCGGTCTGCCGTATATCACGGAAAAGGAATACGGCGGAAAAAGCTATCAGGTGTCCGAGTACACAATGAGCGAGATCATCGGCTCGGTGTACGACCTCATGCGCGAGACCGGCAAGACCGAGGGAATACTTTTCCTTGACGAGATAAACTGCGTGTCCGAAACTCTCGCGCCGTGCATGCTGCAATTTTTGCAGTACAAGGTGTTCGGCCAGCACCGCGTTCCGTCCGGCTGGATACTCGTAACGGCAGGAAATCCGCCCGAGTACAACAAATCCGTGCGCGATTTCGATATCGTCACGCTCGACAGATTAAAGCGCATCGAGATAGAGCCGGACTATGAAACATGGAAGGAATATGCCTATAAAAAAGGCGTTCACGCATCGGTCATGACCTATCTTGCCGCGCGCAAGAAGGATTTTTACAAGATCGAAAACGCCGCCGACGGCAAGCATTTTGTCACGGCTCGCGGCTGGGACGATCTTTCGGAAATGATAAAGCTCTATGAGGAAAACGGCCTTGCCGTGGATGAGCAGCTTATCTGCCAGTACCTTCAGGATGCGCGCATAAGCAAGGATTTTGCGATCTACTACGATCTGTTCAATAAATACAGAAGCGACTACCAGGTAGAAAAGATCCTCGACGGAACCGTGAGTGAGAGCATAGTGCTGCGCGCCGAGCGCGCCTCCATGGACGAGCGCCTGAGCCTTCTCGGCCTTATATTCGACAGCGTGATGGCTCAGCTCCGTACGGTGTGCGAAAGGGAAAACATTCTTGACCTCGTCACCGGGCAGTTGAAAACGCTCAAGGAAAAGCTGAAAGACGTAAGCGGCGCAGCGGCTTTGTTAAGCAAGATGATCGAGGCCGAGCGCGAAAAGCTCGAGCGCGGAAAGCAGTCGTCCTCAATATCGCCGCAGACGCAGCGCGAAACGCGGTTTATGCTCGAATATCTTGAGGAATTCCGCGCGGCGGTCATGCAATCGGGTACTGCGCAGAAAGACGAATTTTCCATTGTGCGCGAGAGCTTTGCGCAAAAGGTCGCGGAGCTTAAAGGTCTTGCAGCCGACGGCGGCAGAGCGCTTGAAAACGTGTTTTCGTTCTGCGAAAAAGCCTTTGCCGACGGCGACGAGATATTGATATTCGTAACAGAGCTTACGGCAAACTACTATTCCGCGCGGTTTATCGGCCGCTACGGCTGCGATAGGTATTACATGCACAATAAGCAGCTGCAATTTGACCAGCGGCAGCAGGAGATCATAAAACGCATGGACGAGATCCAGTGGACAGTGTGAAAGGAGCACGGCATGAGCGAAATTTACCGGCAGTATGAAAGCGCGGCGGCGCAGTGCGCGGATGCAGACGGACTGCTTGAGCTTCAGAAAAAGCTTCTGCTTCCGATCATTGCGGAAGAGAAGGAGACGTTTATAAGCGCCGAATTCGGCCGCCTGCAGCAGATAATGGGCGTTGAATACACCGACGGAGAGGAAAGCAAGGTGTTCCATCCGCTGCCCGAGGAGCTTAAAAACGGTGAAAACATAGTGTACGGAAATCCGCGCGAGCTGTCGCTTGCCGAGCTTGCGATGCTTCCGCACCTGACGTATAAGATCAATCGCTTCGGCGCGGTCAGCCGCATGCCGCTTATCCAGTGCTATCCGCAGGATATTGCGCGCCTTGAGCTTATCGCCCGGATGTACGAAAACCTGATGATCGGGCGCAGCTGTGCGGATGCCGACGCAAAGACGCTGCTTGACGGTCACGCGGAATACATGGATTTCAAGGACGGCGGCAAGGTCGTTGTCATAAAGTAAAGGAGAACTATGGATAAGCTTAATATCAGCACCGCCCCCGGCTGCGTTGAAAAAACGCTGGAGTATATTAAAACCGCGCTCAAGGCGCTGCATGTTTCGGCGGCAGATTCCGAGGCACTGCTCGGCTCGGCCGGGGAGATAATAAGCGCGATATGCGCTGCCGACGCAAACGGCTCGGTCATAGTTAGCGCGGAAAAAAGCGCAAAGGGCTGCTGCGTGCAGTTTATGCATCTGGGCGCGCTTTTTAACCCCTGCCCCAAGGCTCCGGACAGCATTACGCAAAAATGCATGGACGAAATTTCATTTGAATTCAAATACGGCAGAAACGTTCTGTCCGTTTTTAGAAGAGCAAACTCCGACAAAAATATTCAAGAGGTGAAAGAAATGAAAGAAATTCAGATCAGAAACCACAGCATCAAGCCCGGTGATAAGATCGCCGTTATCAACGAGCATTCCAAGGCCGACATTCTTGCGCGCGCCGAGGCTCTTGCAAACGACGACAGCTTCGCTGCGGTCGAGTGGAGGATCGACAACTACGATGACGTGTTCGAGATCCGCTTTGTTATCATGCCTGAGACTATCGCCGAGGTTCGCAAGGCTCTGGGCGACAAGGTGCTGATGTACACCTTCCGCGACAAGCGCATCGGCGGCGCACACCCGACGACCTGCATGTATCACAGCCGCCTGAACAATCTGGCGATCGATTCCGGCGCAGGCGATATCATAACGGTCGAGTGGTATGACGAGCTTGACGCGGCGATCTCCAACGTTGAAAATGCCCATAAGGGCGGCAAGGTCGTCGCCGCATCGTGGTGCACCGACGGTAAGCTCTGCGCAGAGTGCGTGCAGCACAAGCTTGAAGAGATGCTCGAAAGCAATGCGGACATGCTCGAGCTCGGCGCTGTCTGCGCGGACGAGGAAACAAAGGCATCCCTTGACGCAGGCATTGCCGCATTCAAGGCAAAGCATGCCGACGTGCTCGTTATCCGCTCGGTAATTACCGCCGACGGAAGCGAGGAAAAGACCGTTTTCTAAGCAGATTTATTTAATATCAATGCTGTACCGATAACCACGGGAGGGCATTCACTCCCATATCCTTGTACCCCGAATGCAAATAATTTGGAGGGAAATCGATATGAAGAAACTCACAAAATTCGACGTAATACTTAACATTTGGGTATCGCTTATAATCAACATCGCACTGAGCGCGGTCCTGCCGGCGCTGAACGGATTTTTGACCTGGGGAACGTTCTTTTCCGGCTTTGCAATAGCGTTTCCGGTGAGCACGATCCTCGTGTTCGTTCTGCCGGTCGTCTCATTGGGCGCAAAATTTGCGTCGCTGTTTAAGCTCAAGCCGAACACGCCCGTGTTCACGATCGTTTCGACAATAGTGCTTTCGTTTATCGTCGGAACGGTCATGACGCTGCTGATGACGGCGATAAACGCCGGCATCGGGCCTCATTTCCTTGCCGCGTGGTGGTCGTGCTATCTGCTGGCGCTGCTGACTGTCTATCTGTCCGCGCTGCTCGGCTTATTCACCGGCCTTCCGCTGACCAAAAAAATACTCGGCATTCCTGCCGAAGCATAAGCTTTATTTAACTTGGAGGTACGAACAATGACTGTTATATCTTCTGTTTGCGAAAACAACACTCTTACACTTACTTTGCGCATTGAGCGCGGCGAGTTTGCCAAGGCTCTTGACGAGGCATACATGAACGACACAGAGCATTATGCCGTTCCGGGCTTTGCGGCAGGACTTGCTCCGCGCGAGAAGATAGAGGAGCTTTACGGCCAGACCGCGCTTTTTGACGAGGCGCTGGATATCTGCGTGCCGAGGCTCTACAGTCGGTACCTCTCGGAAAACGGCATACGCACCGTGGGCCGCCCTCAGCTTACGGCCGTGACATGGCTCACGGGCGGCGGAGCGGACTTCACGGTCGTGTGCGGCGTATATCCCGAGGTGAAGCTCGGAGAATATAAGGAGCTTGAGGTCAACGCAAAGCGCGACGACGAGGAGGCGTTCACCGCAGCCGTTCTGACGGCAGCGTGCACCAATATGCAGGCCGAAGTGCCGGAGAGCATGGTAAAGCAGAAGCTCGAAGCGATCCTGGCCGGCGACAAAATGCGAGTTGCGCAGGATCCTATATACAATGTGCTTGCAGATTTCACGGCCATTCTCGACGAGGCATACAAGCAGTCGGACGTAACTCGCTCGCGCGCTCAGGTCCAGGCCGAGGCACTGGACGTTATGCTGCAAACCGTGTCGGGCGATAACCGCGAGGTGTCTCCGGCAAAGCTGAACGAGCTTATTCGCGAGCTTGTCGAGCACTATCGCATAGTGCCGCGCAGCTTTGATGAAATGCTTGAAAACATCATCTCCGAGCGCGGCACGAAAAAGCGCGCCATGACCGACGACGAGAAGATAAACGATGCCTTCGCGGCGTATCTCGGAACGATCAACCAGACCGAGGAGATGTGGCGCAAGGACAACACGAAACGCGCCGAGGACGCCGCGCGCTTTGACCTGCTGCTCAATGCAGTTGCACAGGCGGAGAAGATCAGCGTAAGCGAAGCCGAGCTTGCCTCGCTTATGCGCGACATCGCCGAGGCGACCGGACTTGAGCTTGAAAATGTCATGGCCGTTGTGGAGCCTCAGCCCCTGCGCGAGCAGCTTATGCGCGATAAGGCGCGCGAGCTGATCGTTTCCTCGGCAAAGGAGGCCACGGCATGAAAACGGTCGTGCTTTTCGGAGCAGGGCAGATCGGAGCCATGGTATCGCGCCTTCTCGGCACGGGCTGCGGTGCGTGCTGCTTTGCGGATAACTCCGAGGAAAAGTGGGGCGGCGAGCTTGCCGGAATACCGATAGTCTCGCCGCGCGACGCGCTGCTTTTTGACCCGGACGCAGTCTGTATCTGCGTTCTGGATGATGAGCGCGCAGCCCAAATGCGCAGTCAGCTTGACGCGCTCGGCTATGACGGCGAGATATTAAGCCCGGCTCTGCTTAAAACTTTCGACGCAAGAAGCGCGCAGATGCGCCTTATTGCCGAGCAGATAAATGCCCTCGCCGTGCCGGGCGACGTTGCCGAGCTTGGCGTTTTCCGCGGAGACTTCGCCGTTCAGATAAACGCGGCGTTTTCCGGCAGAACGATACATCTGTTTGACACCTTCGAGGGCTTCTGCACCGCCGATGTTGATATCGAAAGGCAAAACGGCTACTCCGCAGCGCGCGTCGGCGACTTTTCGGAAACGGCAAAGGACATTGTTGATAAAAAGCTCTTGTACAGAGAGCGTGCGGTTTTCCACAAGGGCTTTTTTCCAGCCACATTCCGCGGATGCGAAAAACTGCGCTTTGCCTTCGTCTCGATCGACGCCGATCTCTATGCGCCGACGGCCGCGGCTCTGCCGCTGTTCTGGGAGCGGCTTTCTCCGGGCGGAGCGCTGATGATACATGATGTTTACAGCACTCAGTTTGGCGGCGTAAGGCATGCCGTCGATGAGTTCTGCGCCGAAAATGATCTGCTGCCCATGCCGGTATGCGACCTGCACGGCAGCGCCGTTATTAGAAAGCCGATCAAAAATGAACATAAGTGAACGTGGAAATCTGACGGTCGGCTCTCCGGGAAAAAAGCTCATTGCTTTTGCCGTTCCGATCATAATAATTAACCTCATGCAGGCCGTGTATAACGTCGCCGACATGGTCATCATCGGCCACTTTGTCGGCGCGGCAGGCATGAGCGCGGTGAGCATCGGCGGACAGATAACGACCGTTGTGCTCGTCGTGATAGTTGCGATCGCAAACGGCGCCGCCGCGATAATAGGGCAGAACTTCGGTGCAGGAAACGCCGACGCAATAGGCAGGACTCTGCGCGTGATGTATTCGCTTGCGATGATCGTTGCGCTCGCGCTGACGGCTGTCGTGATATGCTTTGCGTCGCCAATTCTGCGGTTTTTGAATACGCCTGCCGAGAGCTTTGACGGCGCCGTGAGCTATCTTAATATTTGCATGGCAGGAACGGTGTTCGTGTATACATACAACTGCTTTTACGCAGTGCTGCGCGGCATAGGCGAAAGCGTCGTTCCCATGAAGATCATGCTGCTGACGACGGTCGAGAATATCGCTCTTGACCTCGTTTTTGTCGCAGTGCTCGAAATGGGTGCTGCCGGTGCGGCTGCCGCAACTGTGATAAGTCAGCTAACGAGCGCTGCGCTTATCAGCCGGAATGTATGCCGCCTCGGCTACTATCGCTTCGGCAGGGACGGCTTTTCGCTCGAGCAGGAGCCGCTGGGCGCACTTATGCGCCTGTGCGCGCCGCAGGTCGTGCAGATGGTGCTTACAAATTCAAGCTTCATGCTCATCGGCGGACTTATAAACTACTTCGGAGTCAACGCCTCGGCCGCTGCCGGAGCGGTGACGAAGATATGGAACTTCACCGTTCTTGCCGGTCAGGCGATGATGGCCGCCATGATAACGATGACGGCGCAGAACTATCCGCGCAAGGCATATGAGCGCATACTCAAGGCTCTCGGCGCAGGCTGCATGCTCGTTACGGCAGTCGCGGCGGTAATAACGCTTCTGTGCGAGCTAAGTCCCGAGTGGATGCTGTCGCTGTTCACCGATGAGCAGGCGGTCATAGAATCTGGCATACGCTATCTGCGCTTTTTCGCGATAGGCTTCATAGTTGAAAACATCATGTTCTGTATGTTCGGAACGCTCACCGGCGCAGGACACACGATGGTGCCGTTTTGCTGCGCGGTCATATCGGCGTATCTTGTGCGGTATCTTCTCGCGTGGGTGTTCAGCCGCATGACGGCGCTGGGCTTTGACGGCATTGCGATAGCCTATAGCATTGCGCCGTTCATAAGCTGCGCCATATGCTCGGTGTTCATAGCATCCGGCCGGTGGAAAAAACCGCGAATAAAAGTAAGCTGATATACTGACGTAAGACGTAAAAAGGCACTTGCTAAAAAGCAAGTGCCTTTTTGGTGCGGGTAACAGGGGTCGAACCTGCACGCCGTGAAGCACGAGAACCTAAATCTCGCATGTCTGCCAATTCCATCATACCCGCGAATATTCAATTGCCAGTTGCAATAATAGCACACCATTTATTTTTTTGTCAATCACTTAAAAATGAGTGTTGACTATTGTAAACAGAATAATTAGAATAAGCGAGGTATTCGTGAAAAAGAAGGTTTTAGAATGATCGCTGCAATTGTGAATGCTCTGGGTATACTGATCGGCGGAACGCTTGGTACGTTGCTCAGGTCAAAGATAAACCATAAGCTTGTCGATTGCCTTATGACGGCGATGGGACTTGTTGTTCTGTCGGTCGGCGTGCAGGGCATAGTCGGCTCGACGGATACGATGTGCCTTGTTCTGTGCCTTGCGATCGGCGCAATTATCGGACAGGCTCTGCGCATAGATGAGTTTATCGACGGCATGGGAGTGCGCGTTGCAAAGCTGTTTGAGGGCAAAAAATTTGCCGAGGGCAGATTTGCCGACGGTGTGATAAGCGCATCGGTCATGTTCACGGTCGGCGCGATGGCCATAATGGGCTCGCTCGATGCCGGACTGCGCGGAAACTACAGCGTGCTGTTCACGAAAACGGCGATCGACGGCGTTGCAGCCGCGGCAATGTCGGCGGCGATGGGCATCGGCGTTGTGCTGTCGCTCGTCCCTGTCCTGATATGGGAAGGGCTGCTTATATTGCTGGCCGGAGCCTTGGCTCCCATCCTCAGCACCGAGGTCGTTTCCGAGATAAGCGCAGTCGGCGGCGCGATATTCATCGGCATGGGACTTAACATGATCGGCATAACCGACCGCAAGGTGAACGTTCCGAACCTTCTTCCGGCGCTGGTGCTGCCGATAATATATGTGCCGCTGGTGTCGTGGTTAGGAGGGCTGCTGTAATGAAAAATAAATCTGCCGTTATAGTGATCCTTGCAGGCTCGCTGTGGGGCTTCATGGGCTTTTTCCGCCGCACGCTCGATTCGATGGGCGTTTCGGCCATAGGCTGCATTGCCGTAAGATGCATTTTTGCAGCCGCGCTGTTCGGAATAGTCCTTCTTGTAAGCGACAGGCAGGCCTTTAAGATCAAGCTCAAGGATATATGGATATTCTTCGGCAGCGGCATCGTGTCGCTTTTGGTGTTCGGCGTGTGCTATTTCAAGGCCATGGACTACATGAGCCTGTCGGCAGCGGCAATATTGCTGTACACGGCGCCATGCTTTGTTATCCTGTTCTCGGCGCTGCTTTTTAAGGAAAAGCTCACGGGGCAGAAGCTCGCTGCCATGCTGCTTGCGTTTGCCGGCTGCTGCCTTGTATCCGGCATCGGCGGAGGAACAACGATAACGCCGATCGGCCTCCTGCTCGGCCTTGCGTCGGGCGTATGCTATGCGCTTTACAGCATATTCAGCCGCTTTGCCCTTAATCGCGGCTACTCGAGCCTGACGATCAATTTCTATTCCTGCCTGCTTGCAACGATCGGCGCAACGGTCGTCGGCGGAACGGAATACCTTAATATTATAACGGCAAGCGCGCCGAACTTAGGCTTTGCGTTTGCCACCGGCCTTGTGACATGCTTTTTGCCGTATCTGCTGTACACCCGCGGCCTTGAGGGGCTTGAAAACGGCAAGGCCTCTATCATGGCCTCGGTCGAGCCGGTCGTCGCTACGATAGTCGGCGTTGTGATATACAAAGAAGCGCTCACGGCAATGAGCGCCGCCGGCATAGTCCTCGTCCTTGCGGCGATCGTCCTTTTGAACATAAAGCTCGGCAAAAAGCAGAAAGCTTAGCAATAATGTAAACAGCCACGGTCATCTGACCATGGCTGTTTTTTGCTATATCAGAGGCTTTCGACCCATGCGGCGAGGTCTGCTTTCGACGTGCCGCGTCTGAACACTTTGCCCTCTAAGAGCTTAGCGCCGCCGCAGCTCGGCTTGAGCACGGAATTTGTCTTGCCCATGCCGCTGCTGCCGGAGGTGGCAAAGGGGATGACCGTTTTGCCGGAAAGCTCGCAGCCTTCAAGGAAGGTGTTTATGATCCTCGGCGCAACATACCACCAGATCGGGAAGCCGACGTATATTTTGTCATAAGCGCTGACGTCAGGCAGCTTCGCTATTGCCGGGCGAGCAGTGGGGTCGTTCATTTCGATCGTCGAGCGTGCTTTTTTGTCCATCCAGTTGAGGTCGCCGGGCTTATACGGAACCTCGGGAACTATCTCAAAAAGATCGGCGCCGATCGCCTCGGCCAGCGTGCCCGCAACGATCTTGGTAGAACCCGTCGGCGAAAAATATGCAACTAAGCTTTTGCTCATGGTTATCGCTCCTTGTATTATATTGATAACTATATTGTACACCATATTGTACACCATAAGTTAAGAAAATGCACAGTGCCGGGCGGCACTGTGCATTTAAAATTTTGCTGATTACTTGTACATCTCGATGAGACGCTGCAGGTGTTCGTAGCGAGCCTTTGCATTCTCCTCGTTGCGCTCGAACAGGTTTTCTGCGCGGTCGGGGAACTCACGGGTCAGACGGTTGTAGCGAGCCTCGTTCATGAGGAAGTCGCGGTAGCCGCCTGCGGGAGCCTTGGAATCGAGGGTGAACTTGCCGGTCTCAGCCGCAGGATTGTAGCGGAAGAGGTTCCAGTAGCCGCACTCGACAGCCTTCTTCATCTCGGACTGGCAGTTGGTCATGCCGCCCTTGATCGAGTGCATCTCGCAGGGAGAGTAAGCAATGATGATAGACGGGCCGGGATAAGCCTCGGCTTCCTTGATGGCCTTGAGAGTCTGGATCATGTTTGCGCCCATTGCGATCTGTGCAACGTAGACATAGCCGTAGGTCATTGCAATCTCGGCGAGGGACTTGGACTTGATCTCCTTGCCTGCTGCCGCGAACTGAGCGACCTGGCCGATGTTGGATGCCTTGGAGGCCTGACCGCCGGTGTTGGAGTAGACCTCGGTGTTGAATACGAAGATGTTGACGTCTTCGCCGGAAGCGAGAACGTGGTCAACGCCGCCGAAGCCGATGTCGAATGCCCAGCCGTCGCCGCCGAAGATCCAGCAGCTCTTCTTGTTCAGGAAGTCCTTCTTCTCAAGCAGCTCTGCACGGGTGTCGCAGCCGCAGTCGAGCTTTTCAAGCGCAGCAACGAGATCCTTGGTAGCTGCCTGGTTTGCTTCGCCGCAGTTGTAGGTCTCGAGCCACTTTGCAGCCTCGGGAACCTTGTCTGCGATAGCTTCGACCTTGCTCTTGAGGTCATCGCGGATCTTCTTCTGGCCGAGGTAAAGGCCGAGGCCGTGCTCGGCGTTATCCTCGAACAGGGAGTTTGCCCAGGAGGGACCCTTGCCTTCCTTGTTGACGGTGTACGGAGAAGTTGCAGCCGGGCCGCCCCAGATGGAGCTGCAGCCGGTAGCGTTGGAGATCATCATGTGATCGCCGAACAGCTGAGTTACGAGGCGAGCATAGCTGGTCTCTGCACAGCCTGCGCAGGAGCCGGAGAACTCGAGGTACGGCTGCTTGAACTGGCTGCCGATAACGGTATCGTTCTTGACTTCGGGCTTCTCGCTGACCTTGGAGACCATGTAGTCGAATACCGGCTGCTTGTCTTCCTGGCTCTCGAGGCCGACCATCTTGAGCGACTTGGTGGGGCAGATGTTTACGCAGACACCGCAGCCCATGCAGTCGAGCGGAGAAATGGCCATGGTGTACTTGTACAGGCCCTTGCCCTTGCCGGCGCGGAAGTCAACGAGATTTGCGTTTTCGGGAGCTGCCGCGGCCTCTTCCTCGTTAAGAGCGAAGGGACGGATGGTAGCATGCGGACATACGAATGCGCACTGGTTGCACTGGGCACAGGTCTCTGCCGTCCACTCGGGAACGAAAGCGGAAACGCCGCGCTTCTCGTAGGCGGAAGCACCAAGCTCGAAGGTGCCGTCTGCGTGATCGACAAAAGCGGAAACGGGCAGGGAGTCGCCGTCCATCTTGTCAACGGGATCAAGGATGGTCTTGACCATCTCAACGGTCTTTTCGCGGCCAGTGTAGACCTTCTTATCGGCCTTGTCCTCTGCGGTCTTCCAGGACTCAGGGATCTCGACCTTGACAAATGCGGTAGCGCCGGCATCGATAGCCTTGTGGTTCATATCGACAACGTCCTGACCCTTCTTGAGGTAGGAAGCGGTGGCCTTTTCCTTCATATAGCGGATGGCGTCTTCCTGAGGAATGACCTTTGCCAGCGTGAAGAATGCAGACTGCAGAATGGTGTTGGTGCGCTTGCCCATACCGATCTCGCGAGCGAGGTCGATTGCGTTTATCATGTAAAGCTGGATGTCGTTGTTTGCAATGTAGCGCTTGGAAGCAGCGTCAAGATGATGCTCAAGCTCTGCAAAATCCCACTGGCAGTTGATGAGGAACACGCCGCCGGGCTTAACGTCGCGGACGATGGGGAAGCCCTTGGTTATGTAAGCGGGAACATGGCATGCAACGAAGTCTGCCTTGTTGATGTAGTACGGGCTCTTGATCTGCTTGTCGCCGAAGCGCAGGTGGCTGATGGTGACGCCGCCGGTCTTCTTGGAGTCGTACTGGAAGTAAGCCTGAACGTTCTTGTCGGTGTGGTCGCCGATGATCTTGATGGAGTTCTTGTTAGCGCCGACGGTGCCGTCACCGCCGAGACCCCAGAACTTGCACTCAACGGTGCCTTCTGCGGCGGTAGAGGGAGCGGCAACTTCGGGCAGCGAGAGGTTAGTCACGTCGTCAACGATGCCGATGGTGAACTG